>Ga0129316_1000017_pt1 | contig 146825 bp, 97 predicted proteins | sample Cm1ome_2_FD_94429 | JGI IMG/M metagenome (GOLD analysis project Ga0129316, IMG submission 94429) | Eastern black-and-white colobus group fecal microbial communities from Wisconsin, USA - Cm1022B metagenome | ecosystem: Host-associated > Mammals > Digestive system > Large intestine > Fecal...
CGACTTTCTTGTCTTCCATCAGGAATTTGAAAACGGCATCGTAAATAGGGTTGGCTATGATGGTCATAATGCTTATGGTTTGATGATGAAGCAAATGTACCTCTTTTTTTTGAATAGCAAGCGAAATCTCTCGTAATTAATTGAAATGATCGTCACTGGCATGAGATGGCTGTGAGGTCTGTTTGGTTGTAAAGAAAAGTATGTGGACTTCGTGAGCCAAGTAAGCGGTGTTACTTTGCCTGGGAACATATCTTACTTTGCCCACGAAGATATCTTACTTTTTTCAGTGGGATATGATCGTTCATGATACTCTATAGAGAAGACTCTGAAGGAAAAATACTAAATACCTATCAGGCAAGCAAACAATCAACATCAAAAACAAAAAAACGTGTGCCTAAATGAAAAAGCCGTGTGGAATGAAAGACTTTTCCCCTCTTGCTGTTTGACAAATAAAAGAAAAGCCGTAAGTTTGCCATTCAAAACAGAATAGAAACACAGCATGAAACTATCAGCCAAGGAATTTGAATATCATTTCCGCTGCCTTTACCGTCCTCTGAATATGTATGCCTTACGCTATACTGAAAACCTGGATGATGCAGAAGACATTGTCCAGCAAGCTTTTTCCGATGTATGGGAGAAACTTGCCGAAGGCACACCTGTCCAGAACCTGAAAGCCTATATGTATCAAGCGGTGCGCAACCGTTCGCTCTCCCTCATTGCCAACCGTCAAGCACACTGCGATGCAACGGAGCTGACAGATTTGGAAGATTTGACAGAAGAAGAACGCATCATCCGGTCAGAACGAGATGCCCGCCTCTGGACTGCCATCGACCATCTCCCGGCCGAACGCAAAAGAATTTTCCTGCTTTCCAAACGTGACGGACTTACTTATCAGGAAATAGCCAGCGAGCTAGGCATTTCCATCAAAACAGTTGAACATCAAATCAGTAAGGCACTAAAAGCACTGCGAGAGACTGCCATTAAAGTATATACTTTCTTCTTCGGATAAAAAAAAATCGGCAGGCGGATGGGGGAATTTTGTCTTTTCCCTGTCTTAGTAGTGAAAATGAATAGAAATAACATGGAAAAAGAAGAAAAAGATATCCGCTTTGTGGCCCGGTTCTATCGGGAAAACAGGCTGAACACGACGAAAGCCTGGCAGAAGCTAGGTATCCGAAAAGAGAGAAATCATGCAACCTTGTTATATAGGCTGACGGCCATTGCCGCCGTCGTGGGCTTGATAGCCGGATTCAGCTGGTGGTGGATGTATGACAGACAGGACTGGATTGTCATTGCCTCACCCACTCGCACCGTCAAAGAAATCACACTTCCGGATGACAGCCGCATCACGTTGGCCGAAAACTCAACCCTACGATATGACCGTAAGGCATACGGCAAGAAAAACAGAAACGTCGCATTGGACGGGAAAGCCTATTTCTCGGTCGTACATCAGGAACAATGCTCTTTCACCGTACAAACCGAACTGGCAAACATACAAGTATTAGGCACACGGTTCCAAGTAACGGCAAAAGCAGACCAAACTTCGGCAACCGTAGAATCGGGAAAAGTCCTTTTCTATAACAAAGAACAAAAAGAGGCCATTCTGACAAAAGGGATGCATGCTTCCATAAACCAACAAGGACAGATGCGGATAGACAAACAAAGTGATCCCAATGCTTTTGCCTGGAAAACCCGTGTATTTGTCTATAATGAAACTTCTCTGAAAAAGGTAGTGGAAGAATTGGAAGCAGTTTACAAAGTACATATTAACAGAGTTCCACAGGAAACACATTACCTGACCGCTTCTTTTGACAATATCCCGGTAGAGGAAATCATTGAAATCATTAACCAGACACTCGACACTAAACTAGACATAACTAAATGATGCAATTCCATTCTAAAATTTCTTTGCTTCTGCTCCTATGCCTCATGCACTTCTGCATTGAGGCAAAAGGAACAGAACATGAAGACGAACCGCTTGTTACATTGGATATGCGCCAAGCTCCTGTACAGAAAGTACTGGCAGAAATCACCCGGCAGACAGGTGTAACTTTTTCGTATGAATCATCATTGATAAAACATCTGCCTGCGGTGGACATAACCATGACCGACAAACCGTTGTCTTACTGTTTGCGCATCTTATTACAGAAACTGCCTGTGGAATACATACAGACAGGCAAGTACATCATTCTCAAAAAGAAACAGAAGACGGTGGTAATCAGCGGATTTGTACGAGACAAAGCCTCTTCAGAATCCCTCATAGGCGCCTCCATCTATGATGCGGAAAGCCACCGGGGGACAACCAGCAATGCAGACGGTTTCTTCAGTCTGACATTGAAAGCCGGAAACAACGTCTGCCTGAACATTTCCTACGTAGGATATGACAGTTTCCAGCAGTCATTCACGCAATTGGAACAAGACACTCTGCTCCCAATTCTGCTAAGCAGCCATCAGCAACTTGCCGAAGTAATCATAACCAGCCAATACACCGCTTCCTCGTCAGTCCATACATCCGGAATGGGACACACCCGCCTCAACAAAAACCTAATCCGGCAAACTCCCGTGCTATTTGGAGAGTCCGACATTATAAAAACCCTACAAACCCTGCCAGGGGTATCGGCAGGAATGGCTGGATTGGCAGGCATGCACGTACGAGGCGGTAACGGAGATGATAATCTTTACATGATAGAAGGCAACCCACTGTACCAGATCAACCATGTGGGCGGCTTGTTCTCGGCCTTTAATGCCGAAGCTGTAAAGGACGTGGAATTCTTTAAATCCGCTTTCCCCGCCCGTTACGGGGGAAGGCTGTCCAGCGTGGTCGATATACATACAAAGGACGGAAACATGAAAGAATATCATGGAAGCGCCATGTTGGGACTGACCTCAGGCAGCCTCAATCTGGAAGGACCTGTCGTGAAAGACCGGACTTCATTCAACTTTGCGTTACGCCGTTCATGGATTGACGCCCTTTCCGCCCCAGCCATCGCCATCTGGAATTCTACCAGAGATAAAGGAGACACCGAAATCGTGGCGCGATATGCCTTTACAGACATGAACTTTAAACTCAACCACCAGTTCAATGACCGCAGCCGCGGCTATGCCGGAGTGTACTGGGGAAACGATTTCTTGAAAGGAGGAGAAAAGAGAGATGGGAATAACGGGTACGAAAGCAGAAATACCGGCAAGCTGCGATGGGGAAACATCATGGCATTTACCGGCTGGTCATACGTATTCAGCAACCGACTCTTCGGCAATGTAAACGCCGCCTTCACTCACTACTCCTCCACCCTGAAAGGAGACTATTACCAAGGAACGGAGACCAGCTATGTATCACAAGAAAGTTCAACCCGAAACCGCATCAACGACTTCAGTTTACGCGCCAGCTTTGACTTCCGTCCCAGTACTTCCCATCAGTTGCGCTTCGGAGCTCATTATATCTATCACCGTTTCCACCCTGTAGATGAGAAGTTCCATTTTGCCAATGGTCTGACCGCTCAAACCAGACAAAGCGACAACACCATCCTGCCGGCACACGAATTAGGCATATATATGGAAGAAGACTGGAAAATAAATCAGAAGATACGCTTGAATGCCGGAATCCATATCGGATTGTACACCATCGACTGCAAAACATACACTTCTCTGGAACCCCGGCTCGCAAGCCGTTTACTGATTAGTCCGCAGCTCAGCCTCAAAGCCTCCTATACCCGGATGAGTCAGTATGTACACCAGCTTAATGAAAGCTACATCAATCTGCCTACGGACACGTGGATGCCGGTCAGCCATAAACTGAAACCGATGCAGAGTGACCAAATCGCCTTGGGGGCCTATTATACCACCTATAACCAAACTTACTCTTTTTCCATAGAAGGATATTACAAATGGATGAAACACCTCATAGATTATAAAGACAACTACCAGTTTCTTCCTCCTTCAACCCACTGGGAAGATAAACTGACTCAAGGAAAAGGCCGTTCATACGGCATAGAACTTATAGCCCGCAAAGAAAAAGGAAAAATAACAGGATGGGCAGGCTATACCTTAAGCTGGAATGACAGGCAGTTCACCGAAATAAATAAAGGTAGACGTTTCCCCGCCAAATTCGACAACCGACATAAATTCAATATTGTGGTTAATTGGAAAGTCCGTTCCAAAGTAGAACTGACCGGAAGCTGGACATACATGACCGGAAACCGGATTACGGTTTCTTTTGAGAACTATCAAGTCATATCCCCCCAGTACACCGGACACTACCTCCCGATGCCCGGAAACTCCCTGACCCCTCCCTATATGAGTTCAAACGGGCTGGATTATTACACGGAACGGAATAACTTCCAGCTTCCTGCCTATCACAGGCTCGATTTGGGCATCAATATCTACCGTCCGAAGAAAAAGGAACGGATGGGAATATGGAATATCAGCATCTATAATGTCTATTCCTACATGGCCCCCGTCAGCATACGCAAAGGATGGTGGTATGGTGAAAATTGCTTTCATACATTGGGAGTCATTCCCATCATACCGTCAGTTTCTTACACTTATAAATTTTAAACGATTATGAAACCGCTGTTGTACATGATACTTTCCGGAATTATCCTTACTTCCTGTTATCGGAAAATAGATTTGGACGAATATCGTACCACCCCCAAAATAGTTATAAACAGTACGGTATCGCCCGATACCGTAGTGATGGCTTCCATTACCCGGACCTGGTTTTATCCGGACCGCAGCCCCTATGTCAATCTTCCCCACGCCCGGGTGGAACTCTATATAAACAATCAATACATAGAGACCATGCAATGGAAAACTCTGGATAACCCTGGAAATCCGGACCAGCCAGACACCCTTTTCCTGTCGGATACCGTTCCGGTAGAAGGAGACAAGATAAAGATTGTGGCATCCACCCCCGAATATGGTACGGCAACAGCAGAAGATGTCATACCGAAAAAAGTACCCATAAAAGACATTAAACATACAATTAAAAAAGGTAACGGAGTCTATCAAGGAGAACTCGCCGATTATTATGAAATATATTATGAAATCGTTTTTGATGAATTTCCGGAAAAAAACAATTATTATCTGGCCAGAATCACACAAGCCCAAACAGACTATTACGGTTATCACACCCTTGGAATAGACTATATAGACCCCGTATTCAAAGAACAGGATGCCATATTGGACGGAAGTATGGCCTTCAACGGACTGGAAAAAAGAAGCGGTGCCCTCTTTACCGACCAAAGCATTAACGGGCAAACCTATACTTTACAAATAAAAGAAACAGCGACGAAACTGGGCGAGGCAGAACAAAGAATCATTTCCATCTACTCTCTTTCCGAGTCCTATTTTTTATACCTGCTGTCCTTACAGAAAATAGCCGGAAGCACATTGGAAGGAGGCTTAGGCAACATAGGACTTGCCGAACCCCTCCGCGTCTATAGCAATGTGGTAGGAGGAACCGGCATTTTAGGAGGCAACCAGCACTCGGAAAAAGCGATAACAATAAATAACCCATTTAAAAACAACTGATTATGGATACATTACAACAAACTCCCCCCTTATGGTACTGGAGCGAACCCGCATCGGGATACAGCATTGAAGATTGTGAGCAAATAGTGGCAGAAGAAAGGAAAGACAGCCAAAACTGTCAGCCTTGATGTCTGATGATATTCATCTGGTCATGCTGGACAAAACGAAGAATCTGTCCGCGTCTATATTGTATTCACCGATTTCTTCGCACTGCCCGACATGACCAAACAAAAAGAAATCAAAAAATAGTTTCCCGACCTCCTCCTATGGCAGAAGAAACAATTTCCCGCCTCAACGGATAATTCCCCCTCAAGCGCTCGAACTCCTCAGGATGCCGTTTCAACGCATCACTGTCACGCGTTGGATCATAGACCTGCAGGAAAGCCTCTTCCGGATCGGACGAGTAAGTCATAGGCGGCAAGGCAGGCGGTACTATTTTAAAGTCAGCTTGCAGGTGAAAGAAACGGCACAGCGCCTCCAACGCCATCCGGGTAGCGTTCGACTTTCCATCCGCCGAATAACCTGCAATATGAGGAGTGCCTAAAAAGACCTGCTGCAATAATTCCAGATTAATATCAGGCTCGTTCTCCCATGTATCAATGACAGCATCACTTATCCTCCCCGTTTTCAACGCATCGAGCAAAGCCAGAGTCTCTATGACTTCCCCACGGGAGGTATTGATTATAAGAGGTTTGCGTTGCAATTCCGCAAAAAAACCGGCATCCGCCAGGTGAAACGTATCATATTTCCCATTCCTGTTCAACGGAGTATGGAAAGTAATCATATCACATTCCCGTGCCAACACAGACAAATCCACGAAGCCCGCTTCCCCCCGGTCCGCACGCGGAGGATCATTCAACAACACACGCAGGCCCAATGAACGGGCCATACGCTCAACGCGGCTTCCCACATGACCCACCCCGACAATGCCCAGGCAGGTATCTTCCAGCCTCATCCCCTTCCGGCGTTTCAACAACAGCAACACCGAATGCAGATACTGCTCCACGCTGCCCGCATTGCAACCGGGACAGTTCTGCCATTCAATCCCCGCTTCACGGCAATAATCCACATCAATATGGTCAAAGCCGATGGTTGCCGTAGCAATAAACTTCACCTTGCTGCCTTCCAGCAACTCACGGTTACAACGGGTACGGGTACGGATTACCAATGCGTCAGCATCCCGTACATTTCCGGCGGTGAACCCACTGCCGGACAAATACACCACTTCATCGGCTATCTGTTCAACAGCCTCCCGAATATAGGGTATTTTATTATCTACAATTACTTTCATCTTTAAAAAAACTTGCCGAGTGACAAAGGTAGGCACTTTTACCGAATAATAATTGGTTGATTAGAAAACTTTGCATAGATTTGTCTTTTCAATTATTATAACGATAATAACAAAAATACGTAGCTATGACATTTACAGAACTTTGCAACCCTATTTTTGTCCAAGTCATCAATGACTATCACAAGACAGATAATGTGGATACTCCCATCAACAACCCATACGAGTTGAAAAGTATAGAGTACTATCTTTATCTGAAGAACTGGATTGACACAGTGCAATGGCACTTCGAAGATATCATCCGTGATCCGAATATCGATCCGGTGGAAGCCCTTGTTTTGAAAAGACGCATTGACAAATCAAACCAAGACCGCACCGACCTGGTAGAGCTGATAGACAGTTACTTCCTCGACAAATACAAAGACGTGAAAATAAACGCCGATGCCACAATCAATACCGAAAGTCCCGCATGGGCCATTGACCGTCTTTCCATTCTGGCACTGAAAATATACCACATGCGCCAAGAGGTGGAACGTACCGACACAACTCCCGGGCATCGCGCACAGTGCGAGAAGAAACTGACCATTTTGCTGGAACAGCAAAAGGACTTGTCCTCAGCCATAGACCAACTGATAACCGATATTGAAGCCGGACGCAAATACATGAAAGTATATAAGCAAATGAAAATGTATAACGACCCGGCTCTGAATCCTGTACTATACGGAAAGAAATAAGCAATTGCCTTATGGCCAAAATTCTGGTAATTCGTTTTTCGGCAATCGGTGATGTGGCAATGACCATTCCGGTTATCTATTCATTAGCCACCCAATACCCCCAGCACCAGATCATGGTGTTGAGCCGGGACACGCTTGCCCCTCTGTTCGAGGGGCTGCCCGACAATGTTCTTTTCCGTGGTGTGGACCTCAGAGGCGAACATTCAGGGCTGATGGGGCTGGGATGGCTGTACAATGACCTGAAGGAAGAACAGTTTGATGCCGTGGCCGATTTTCATGACGTTCTCCGCAGCAAATACCTGCGCTGGCGTTTCAAACTGTCGGGCGTCAAAGTGGCGCATCTGGACAAGGGACGCAGTGGAAAACGAAAACTGGTACGCCCCAAGCATAAAGTGATGCAATGCCAGAAATCTTCTTTCCAGCGTTATGCAGATGTCTTAAGGGATATAGGCTACCCCATACAGTTGGATTTCGTATCTTTGTTCGGAGACAAGAAAGGAACCATCCAATGCATGAGTCCACTGACCGGAGACAAGGACAAGAACAAATGGATAGGAATCGCGCCTTTCGCCGCACATGTAGGAAAAATCTACCCCCTGTCCAAACAAGAGCAGGTAATAAAACAACTTTCCACACGGAAAGACACCAAAATATTCCTGTTTGGTGGAGGACGGAAAGAGATAGAGGTATTGGAAAAATGGGCGAAGCAGTTCCCCAATGTCATTTCCACAGCCGGAAAACTGACGCTGAACTCGGAACTGGCATTGATGAGCCATTTAGACGTAATGCTATCCATGGACTCCGCCAATATGCACCTGGCCTCTTTGGTAAACATCCCCGTTATTTCCATCTGGGGGGCTACCCATCCATACGCCGGGTTCATGGGCTGGAAGCAGCTGCCCGCCAATGCCGTCCAGGTAGATCTGCCCTGCCGTCCCTGTTCCGTATTCGGGAACAAGCCTTGTCTTAGAAACGACTATGCATGCCTTCAAGGAATCACTCCCGAAATGGTGGTACAACGTATTGAAAGTGTAATTGATTAAAGAACAAACTGTATATGAAAATAGTAATTCATCCCGAATTCGTTGATGCCGCCGGTTTTATCAAGCGACTTCCCCAATCCTTTGAACAGGAAGGCGAATTGTTGTACGACAGCCGCAATAAAGTGAAACGATATAGGGTGAATGATAAGGATATGGTTGTCAAAAGATATAAGCAGCCTAATATCGTACAAAGAATCGCTTATACCTTTTTCAAGAAAAGCAAGACCGAAAGAGCTTATCTTTTTGCCGGGATGTTGCGCGAAAAAGGCTTTTCCACCCCCCATGAAGTAGCCTATATAGAACGGAAAAAGAACGGTCTGTTTCTGGACGGCTATTTCGTGTCACTCAACTGTAGCTATCCCCCCTTGTCGGAATTATTGCGGAAACACGATTTTGACAGGCATCCGGCTGACGAACTGGCTGCCTATATGGTTGAGTTACATAAAAAAGGAGTGCTTCATGGCGACCTGAACCTGACCAATATTCTGTATCACACAGACCAGGAAGGCCGATACCAATTCACCCTGATAGACACCAACCGTTCAAAGTTCAAACCAGCCCCCACCCGACAAGAGTGCCTGGAAAATCTGAAACGGTTGACACACAGCAAAGCTCTTCTACGCTATATTGTAATGCAATATGCCACTTTACGGGGATGGAATCCCAGAGAATGCGCCTTTATCGTTTTCCGCTACCTGTTGCATTTCGAGCAAAAACGAAAAAGGAAGCGCAAACTTCAATCGTGGATAGGAATAAAAAAATAATTGCTAATGAATATTATATACTATATTGTCTTTTTCTTCTGGTACCTGCTTTCGCTCTTACCACTGCCGGTTCTGTATGTTTTCTCCGACCTGCTCTATTTCCCTTTGTACTACTGCGTCCGTTACCGCCGCCGGATTGTAAGGAAAAACCTCACTGAATCATTCCCGGAACTGTCAAAAGAAAAAGTAATCCGCATAGAGAAGCAGTATTATCATTTTTTCTGCGATTATATCATAGAGACTATTAAACTGTTCTCCATCTCGAAGAAGCAACTGAAAAAACGGATGACATTCGGAGGAGTGGAAGAGATCGTGAGAAAGATGAAAGCAGAGGAGAAGAATTTTTGTTTCGTATATTTAGGGCACTACTGCAACTGGGAGTGGATAGCCTCTCTTCCCTATTGGGCCCCCGATGATATTCTTTGCGGACAAATCTACCACCCTCTGTACAACAAGGCGTTTGACAAACTTTTCCTGCGTCTGCGCAATCAGTTCGGCGGCGAATGTATCCCCATGAAAGAGACACTCCGCCGGATTATAGAATTAAAGCGGGCGAAGCAAAAGACAATCATCGGTTTTATATCCGACCAGACGCCCAAATGGAACAGTATCCACCATTGGACCGAGTTCTTCCATCGGGAAACTCCGGTTTTCATTGGTACAGAGCGTATTGGAAAACAAGTAGACGCACTGATTTATTATGCTGACGTGAAACGAATAAAAAGAGGATATTATCACTGCGAGTTCAAGCAACTGACAGATGATGCCAAATCCGTCCCCGATTATGGACTGACAGACCGGTACACAAAGAAGCTGGAACAGATGATAACCGCCGTGCCCCAATATTGGTTATGGAGTCATAACCGATGGAAACGCACGAAAGAAGAATTTGAAAGAAGAAAACAAGAAGAAAATAAATAGTTATGGAAAAATATGATTACTTAATAGTAGGAGCCGGTTTGTTTGGAGCCGTTTTTGCCCACGAGGCTAAAAAAGCGGGTAAACGTTGTCTGGTCATTGACAAACGCAATCACCGGGGAGGAAATATCTATTGCGAGGATATAGCAGGTATCCATGTACACAAATACGGAGCACATATTTTCCACACAGACAACAAGGAAGTATGGGATTATGTGAACAGTTTTGTAGAGTTCAACCGCTATACCAACTCTCCTTTGGCTTCTTTTGAGGGAAAACTGTACAACCTTCCTTTCAACATGAATACTTTCTACCAACTGTGGGGAGTAAAGACCCCCTCGGAAGCGAAAGCCAAGATAGAAGAGCAACGCAAAGAGTATGCACATCTCACAGAGCCCGCCAACTTGGAAGAACAGGCACTTAAACTTTGTGGAAAGGATATCTACCGCTGCCTGATAAAAGGATATACCGAAAAACAATGGGGGCGTTCAGCCAAAGAACTGCCTGCATTCATCATCAAACGCATCCCTTTCCGTTTCATTTATGACAACAACTACTTTAACGATGCGTATCAAGGTATCCCTAAAGGCGGTTATAATGTATTGATCGACGCGCTACTGGAAGGAATCGAAGTCCGTCTGGACACCAATTATTTTGACCATCGGCAAGAATTGGACGCATTGGCCGACAAGATTCTCTTTACCGGCTGTCTGGATCAATTCTTTGACTACCAATGCGGACACCTGGAATACAGAAGTCTCCGCTTTGACACACAACACTTGGAGATGGAGGATTTTCAGGGTAATGCCGTGGTGAACTATACCGAACGTGAGGTTCCTTATACCCGTGTCATCGAACACAAGCATTTTGAATACGGCACACAGCCCACCACCGTAATCACCTACGAATATCCCGATGATTTCGCACCGGGCAAAGAGCCTTATTATCCGGTAAACGACAAACGGAACACAGAAATGGTAAGAAAATACAAAGAGCTGGCGGCAGAAAGAAAAGAGGTGCTGTTCGGTGGACGACTGGCACAATATGCCTACGCCGATATGGACGACACAGTGGCTGCCGCCCTTACTTTATGGAGAAAACAAACTAAAAACTAAAATACAAAATTATGGAACCATCAAAAAAAAAGGTACTGATAGACCTTTCTAACTTAAAGCATCCAGCTTGTGGATTCGGGCAAATAGCGATCAATTACTCAAAACTGTTTGCCACTCTGCCTGTAGATGACCTGCACTTCGTGTATTTACTTCCCAAAAGAGACAAAAAATACTATGGAGATAATGTCACTCGTGTTCTGTTAAAAGACAGAAAGCTGAAACGATGGTTCCCGTCCCTCACGCTTCCTAAAGTAGATATATGGCATTCAGTAAATCAGTTCAACTGTTTTTACAGGAAAAGTCCGAACCACATACTCACTATACACGATTTGAACTTTCTGTTTGAAGAAGAAGGCAAAGAGAAGCAAAAAGCTCTGCAGATTATGCAGAAAAGAATAGATAGAGCAACAATCATCACCACCATCTCTAACTATGTGGCTGATGAAATAAAGCAATACATGGATCTGAATGGAAAAGAAATTCGTGTCATCTACAACGGAGTAGAACGAATAGACCAACAGCAAGACAAGCGGCCACAGTTTGCCCAAAAGCGCCCTTTCTTCTTCACCATTGGAGAAATACGTGCGAAGAAAAATTTTCATCTGCTAGTAGATGTAATGAAATCCTTTCCTGAATACGACCTATACATTTGTGGAAACGACCAATTCGATCATGCAGAAGAAATAAGAGCACAAATCAAAGAAAAAGGAACAACTAACGTCTATTTAACAGGAACTATAGAACAAACAGAAAAAATATGGTTATACCGCAACTGTGAAGCTTTCTTATTCCCCAGCAGAGGAGAGGGATTCGGACTGCCGGTTATTGAAGCCATGCAATTCGGCAAAGCAGTATTTATCTCCAATTATACCTGTCTTCCCGAAATCAGTAACGGTCTTGCTTTCATCTGGGACAAACTGGAAACTCAAGCAATGGTAGAAAGCATTAGAAAAAATCTCCCTTCCTTCTACAAACAGAAGGAGCGAATTGTACAAACAAAGGAACATGCCTATTCTTTCAGTTACGAAAGACACATCAAGGCATATATCGACTTATATCACGAACTACTCCAAACAAAAAAACAAAATTAAATGAACTGTTACCTTTCACGCAACTACAAAGGCCTGTCCAGCGCCGGGAACAAGGCAAAGACAGACATTGAACGGATCATGGAAGACATGTCCTTCAGAAACGTAGGTTTACAGCAAACGACCTATACTAATGAGATACTATCATTTCTCACCACATTGACCGGTGTGCTAAAATCTCCTTTCTGCCTGCAAAAAGGAGATAAGCTAGTCCTTCAATACCCATTGAAGAAATATTTTACCTTTGTTTGCAACATGGCTCACCTGAGAGGGGCGAAAGTAATTGTGCTCATCCATGATTTGGGAAGTTTCCGCCGTAAGGCATTAACAATAAAACAGGAAATACAACGTCTGAATCATGCCGACTATGTTATAGCACATAATGAAAAGATGAGGAAATGGCTAGAAGACAACGGATGTAAAGCAAAACTTGGGGTATTGGAAATTTTTGATTATCTGTCGGAAACCAAGGCAAGTGCCAAACCGGATGTCAAGAAGCCTTACAGTGTATTATACGCCGGTGCGCTAAACCTGCGCAAAAACACTTTCCTGTACGAAGTAGGCGAATATATCCATTCTTTCCATTTCAATCTTTATGGTAACGGATTTGAAATTGACAAGGCTAAAGGTAAGGAACACTTTAATTATATGGGGTTTGTGAAATCAGATGACCTGATAGCTACCGCCCAAGGCGATTTCGGCCTAGTATGGGACGGATTCTCTGCTTCTGCCTGTACAGGTAACTTTGGAGAATATCTTCAATTCAACAATCCACATAAAACCTCTTTATACATCAGATGCGAATTGCCTGTCATTATCTGGAACAAAGCTGCATTAGCCGATTTTGTATGCAAAAACGGAATAGGAATATGTATTGACTCATTGACAGACCTAGAAGATATTTTAAATTCACTGAGTGAAGAGCAATATTTGGAAATGAAAAAGAAAACAGCTCAAATAGGACAACTATTGAGTGAAGGATATTTTGCAAAAAAAGCATTGCAGAAAGCAGTTGAAAGTTTGTAATATCACTTTTTATAAATAATAATTAAACGAATTATCACATGATACCTAAAATCATCCATTTATGTTGGTTCAGCAATGACCCTTTTCCGGTAGAAATCAAAGTTTGCCTGGACACGTGGAAGCGTATACTTCCGGATTTCGAAGTAAAACGCTGGACTTATCAAGATGCTAAAGCCATAGGTTGTCCATTTATTAATGAAGCGCTAGAAGCTAAGAAATGGGCTTTTGCTGCTGATGCCGTCCGTTTCTATGCCCTATACAATGAAGGGGGCATTTATATGGATAGTGACATTTTTATCCTGAAACGTTTCGATCATCTGATACCCAAACACGGCTTTGTCACTTTTCAAGAAAATAAGGCCACACAGCTACAGGCAGCCTTCATGATAGGAGAAAAAGGAAACTCATTCTGCAAAGATGTATTTGAATATTATAAATCAACTCCCTTTTTAAATCCTGACGGTACTTACAATAGCGTTATATCACCTGTCACCATGTACGATGCAGCTTGCAAAAGAGGTTACCTTCCCGAAGACAAAGAACAGCACCTGGCTGACAATGTAACCATTTATCCAGCACACTATGTAACTCCTCGCCATAAATATTTTACCACTTCCGATACCTTTGCTGAACATCGTATCTACGGAAGCTGGAGGACACGCAAATTCGGAAGGAAAGTGGAACTTTATATAAAGCATATCTTGGCAACAGCAAAATACGCAATATTAAGAAAGTAACAGCACCCAATGCCATCTACATTAGTCCATACACACAACCTGTTAAATTATGTTAGGTCGTGCAGCAAAACAAAGAACTTCTCATTTACATTATAGTTACTCTGAACAATCTATCACCAGAATAACAAGAAAATGTAAATAAGAAGTTCTAGATTTTATAACATGATAAGAGAAAAAAAAAGTGTAGCAATTGCTATCCCCTATTATAAGAATAACTTAACAAAAACAGAACAGACATCATTAAAAGCCTGTACTCAGACATTAAGTTCTTATGACATATTTCTTGTATCTCCCATTAAACTAGACACTTCTGATATTTGTAAGGAATACCCTTTGTTGAAAGTGAAAAAATTCAAGAATGATTATTTCAATAATATAAGAGGATATAACAAATTAATGCTATCTGAAGATTTTTACTCTCAATTCACAGATTATTCCTATATCCTTATCTATCAATTGGACGCTTTCGTATTTAAAGATGAGCTCCAAACATGGGTAAATAAAGGCTATGATTATATTGGCGCTCCTTGGATCCATTCATCACAATATACAAATCATAAAGGCGGGACAATAAAATGTAAACTGAAACGTTTTTGGTATAGAATAACAAAAAACAAAAAAAGATTACATAGATATTATTGGGGATATGTGGGCAACGGTGGTTTCTCGCTTAGAAAAGTTAGTAAAATGCTACAAATCACAGAACTTTATAAAGACAAAATAGCAGAACAACTAAATGACGACAAGCCCTTCTATGGAGAAGACATGTGGCTACAGTTTGAATTAAAGTATAAGCATCGTTTAAAAAAACCCACATTCAAGGAGGCTATTCGTTTTTCTATAGAGACTGCACCAGCAAGGGCATATCAATGGAATAACAATACATTACCTTTTGGTTGCCATGCTTTTAACCTCAATCAATACAAAGATTTTTGGGAACCCTTCATAAACAAATCAACCAATAAAATGTTTTTTTAGTAAGAACAGAGAAAATATATAAACAAGACTAAAAGAAAATATGTCAAAAGAATTAATTACTGTGGTAACTGTATGCTTTAATGCAGAAAATGTAATTGAAGAAACGCTTCAAAGTATTTTGGAACAAACTTACAAATCTTTGGAATACATAATCATAGACGGAAATTCTAAAGATAACACCTGCCATATCATAAAAAAATATAAGCCCTTGTTCATTACGAAAGGAGTCTTGTTCAAATTCATTTCTGAAAAAGACAATGGCATATACGATGCCATGAATAAAGGAATAAGGCAAGCAACAGGAAAATGGATAAATTTCATGAATGCTGGTGACAAATTTTGTACTCCAACAGTCATAGAAGAAGTTTTTAACAGAGAAATATCGGATGATGTAAAAGCTGTTTATGGGAATGCAATTATGATAAAGAAAAATAGCAGAAAATGTTTCGTATCTGAAGAGCCCCATGTCATCTTAAAAAAAATGGTGGCCTGTCATCAGGCTATCTTCGCAGAGGTAGAAGATATGAAAGAACACCCGTTTAATTTGGATTATAAAATATCAGCGGACTATCATTATATGTATCAGTTATACAAACGCAACGGAAAATTCCTACCTTTATCCATCAATGTTGCTGATTTTGAAGCAGAGAATGGAATTTCATCCACAAACAGCATAGGATGCAAATGGGAATGCGCAAAAATAGCAGGAATAGATCAAACATGGCAATGGAGATTCAAAATCACTAGAAAAACAATTGAAGTTTATACAGAACGATTCCTTTATAAATATCTTCCTGAAAATTTATTTAATTCCCTACACCAATGGAATTGTAAAAGATTAGAAAGAAGACGCATGAAAAAACAACAAATGAAATTGGTGCTATCTAGATGAACAATTTAGAGTAAGAAAATTCTTAATAAAGTGTATGAGGCAACTGAATCGTCATGAATCAGTTACTTCATACACTTAAGGATTTCTTAAATCTAAAAATCTACATGAAAAATACGAGTACCCACCAACTTCAAAAGTAAAGTAAAAAAATGCTCCTTATAATGCGTCATTTCACCATATTCTAAAATGCAACGATACACCTTCCAAAATGGATAATCTGTTTCATATAAAAGTCTTATAAAACGATACAAGGCCTCATGCTCATACCCTTCCTTTTCTTCCTCTGACAATTGCACCGCTGATAAAGGCAATCTGCTTTTCCACTTTTCCTGATGCAAGCGTATCATGGTACACACCCAATCATTCTTGAATGTTCCTTGTGAAAAATGTTCCAACAATACTCTGTTACACACATAATTCTGATAATGTTCAGCAACCTGTAATGAAAAATCCAAATCATACCCATGAAAACCGGTCAGAAGTACCTCATCAAATTTATGTTCCTCCCACACTTGTTTACGCACGAACAAGCATAAACCATCCAATGTAACACAAGGAGCATAATCCACATGAATATCTAAATTATTCACAAACCATTTTCTATACGGATTAATCCGTTGAACAAAGTTGTTCACACATAAATCTGGAATACTATGGACTGAAGAAAAAGCTTTCGACTTCATGCGTGAACCGGAAAAACCTATCACGCCACAATCCGGTTTCTTTAATTGATTAATAATCGTTTCGCCCCAATTGAGCGAATAAAAAGCTATATCTTCATGTATAAAGCACAAATTATCATACCTGGCTTTTTCCGCACATAAATTATACACCTTTGTTATTCCATATTTAGTCTGCCGGTTGTCAAAGGCTATCATTTCATACTCCACATCTCCTATCGTACACTTTATGTTCTCTTCCAGACAGGCAGCCCTTTCCGGCGATATACTACAAATAATAAAAGAAATCATACACAATCATTATTTTACAGCCTGTATCATTGAGTCCAAGCTTGTTAATATCATACTAGTTTCAGTTTTTTATGCTGTGAAATACAAAGATAAGAAGATTCCGCAGCATTTCTATATTCCAGCTCCTTTTTCTTAAACATATTCAAGACATCAGAAGTACTCATTTTATCTATCTCACTTTATTCGTTTTTTCCAGCCATTTTTCCTAACTTTGCCATAAACTAAACAAGCAAACTATATGAAATCTGCCATCTGCGCCATAAGCCGCAATGAAAACAACTATCTGGAAGAATGGATAACCTATCACCTGCACTTAGGATTCAATCATATTTTCATATACGACAACAATAATCCCGATGACAATAGCACTTCCCAGTTTTGTTCCATCCAATCTTGGAAAGAACAAGTAACCGTCATTGATTATCGAGGCAAACTCGCCGCACAGCTCATCGCTTATAACGATTGTTATACAACCCATTCAAAGGAATTCGACTGGATAGCCTTCATCGACATTGACGAATTTATAACCTTTGGCTCAAAAAGTGCCTATACTCATATCAACAACTACCTTTCCTCTATCACTAATTTTAATGTAGTGGCTATCAACTGGATGTTTTATGGAGATAATGAAGAGGTAAACTTCAAGAAAGGAAGCGTTATCCAACGATTTCCTCACCCCATATCAAATTCGGGCCAGAACAAACATGTCAAAGTCATTGTACGTACCCGGATGGATATCAGGTTCATCCGTAACCCACATTGTGTAGATGGGAAGGTACGAATATGTGATGACTGCCAACAACGAGTCAAAAAGAGCACCCCGTTCAAAGCCCCTTCTTTTAAAAAATTGTACATCCGCCATTACGGGACCAAGAGCATAGAGGAATTCATCACCAACAAAATATTAAGAGGTGCAGCAGATCAAGGCTCCAATCCTTATAAGCTCGATCTGTTTTATCAAACGAACAAAAGAAGCAAGGAAAAACATGGAGTAGAACAAAAATATTTCCATGTGCACAGACCAGTAGAAAATCCGCTGGTCAGTGTCATCATACCAAACTATAACCACAAGAAGTACCTGAAACAAAGAATAGACTCCGTACTACCTCAAACGTTTACAAACTTTGAAGTTATTCTTTTAGATGACTGCTCTACCGACAACAGTCAACAACTTTTATTATCCTATAAAGACCACCCACATGTCAGCTACATTTTTCTCTGTACTAAAAATAGTGGAAGTCCTTTCTTTCAGTGGGAAAAAGGTATTCGTCTAGCTAAAGGGAAATATATATGGATTGCAGAAAGCGATGATTGCGCGTCACCCGATTTTCTATCTGCGACAGTAGAACAATTGGAATTGCACCCTGACGCACAACTATGTATCACTGGCTCTCATGTGATAGACGGTGACAATAATCCCGTTCAAACAAATGAGTTTGACCATTGGGAGGAAGACGGGAAAAGCTATCTGTTCCAATCCGAAAGTTACCTTACTTCACGTATGTTTGAAATAAATTCCGTTTATAATGCCAGCATGGTGCTGTTCCGAAAAGCCGGATGCATTTCTAACATTTCATCACATTATCGGGAAATGCGCTATTGCGGCGACTGGCTGTTTTGGCTAGAACAAATCTGTAAAGGAAATATCATAGAGATTCACCAGAAATTGAATTACTTCAGAAAACATACTACGAATACCACCTATGAAGGTATTCAGAACGGAAACGCATTAGGAGAAATCGCCTTTATAAGGAACTGGTTCTATACACAAATCTTCCAAGATTCCCTAGCTATTCTTCAAGACAAGTACAATTTTTATCGTATGATCAAGCGATTTCCCATATCCACCCATAGACAAAGGAGAAAGGTACTAAAGGAAATTGCAAAAGAAGGGAATATCACCTATTGGCATTATCAAAAATGGAGACTGTACAAAATGTACACCAAGCATGTCAAGCCTTTACTGGAGGGTCAAATCAATAAATGAGCATTTTAAGTAGCCAAGTTCCTTGACGCATCATTCTTTCTCACCAGGAAGTTGGAGGCGTTTATGCTCTCACTTTACGCATAACAGGCTAATTATAAAAGTCTGTCTCGCGCGTCTGAACGTGTAAGATTTCACATACATACGCATAAGCCTGCACGTACGTATGCGTAGCCCTGCATATACGTATGTATAACTCCATACGGACGTACGTGAAAAAACATGCTGACTGACATCAGATTATTCATCTTTAACTGCCTATTTCTTTGATTATTGCAAAAATCTACCTACTTTTGTCAGCTTAAAAGTCATTGTTCCCCTTGTCACTAAAAAAAGATTCAAATAGATGAAAGAATTCTTCCAAATGATGCGACGATTCGTATCACCTTACAAGAAATATTTAGGTTGGGCTGTCCTGTTAAACCTGCTTTCTGCGGTTTTTAATATATTCTCATTCACTTTGTTAATCCCTATTCTGCAAATCCTGTTCAAAATAGACCAGCGGACTTACAGTTTTATCCCTTGGGGCAGCGATATGGGAATGAAAGATATCGCTATCAATAATTTCTATTACTCGGTGAGCCGCATGATTGAAATCCATGGCGCATCAGGAACCCTGCTGTTTTTAGGATTGTTCCTCGCTTTCATGACCATGCTGAAAACCTCTTGCTATTTCGCCTCCTCCGCTGTTATGATTCCCTTACGGACAGGAGTTGTACGCGACATCCGCATCATGGTGTACAGCAAAGTGATGCGCCTGCCGTTACGATTCTTCTCGGAAGAACGGAAAGGAGATATCATTGCCCGCATGAGTGGTGATGTGGGAGAAGTGGAAAACTCCATCACCAGTTCGCTGGATATGCTCATCAAGAATCCGATTTTGATTGTGATGTACTTCGGCACCTTGCTGGTAACCAGCTGGCAGCTGACCCTGTTCACCCTGTTGGTCGTTCCGGGTATGGGATGGGTGATGGGAAAGGTAGGAAAGAAACTGAAACGCCAGTCACTGGAGGCACAAGGCAAATGGAGTGACACAATGACCCAGCTGGAAGAAACATTAGGCGGCCTCCGCATTATCAAGGCTTTCATTGCCGAACAGAAAATGATAGACCGTTTTACACAGTGCAGCAACGAGCTGCGCGATGCCACAAACCGCGTCGCCACCCGCCAAGCCCTGGCACATCCGATGAGTGAATTCCTAGGTACTCTGCTGATTGTACTGGTATTGTGGTTCGGAGGCTCACTTATTCTGGGAGAGCACTCCTCCATTGACGCACCGACTTTTATATTCTATATGGTTATCCTTTACAGTGTCATCAATCCGCTGAAAGAGTTCTCCAAAGCCGGTTACAATATACCGAGAGGACTAGCCTCCATGGAGCGTGTAGACAAGATCCTGAAAGCAGAAAATCCGATCAAAGAAATAGCCGATCCGAAAGTGCTGGATAATCTGAATGACAAGATCGAGATGAAAAATATTTCTTTCAGCTATGACGGGACACGTCAGGTATTAAAGGATATCAATATCACGATCCCCAAAGGAAAGACCATCGCTTTAGTGGGCCAGTCGGGGTCGGGAAAATCAACACTGGTGGATCTGCTGCCACGTTACCACGACATACAGGAAGGAGAAATCCTGATAGACGGAATCAACATCAAGGAATTACGCATAGCCAATCTGCGCAGCCTGATAGGAAATGTGAACCAGGAAGCGATCCTGTTCAATGACTCTTTCTTCAACAACATCGCTTTCGGTGTGGAAAACGCAACCATGGAGCAAGTAATAGCTGCCGCCAAAATTGCCAATGCGCATGATTTCATCATGGAAACAGAGAAAGGGTATGACACCAATATCGGAGACCGTGGCGGCAAACTGTCCGGCGGACAACGCCAGCGTGTCAGCATAGCACGTGCCATCTTGAAAAATCCGCCCATATTGATCCTTGACGAGGCGACTTCCGCTCTCGATACGGAAAGCGAGCGTTTGGTTCAAGAGGCTCTGGAACGTCTGATGAAGACACGTACCACTATCGCTATCGCACACCGGCTTTCCACCATCAAGAATGCGGATGAGATCTGCGTGCTTTATGAAGGTGAAATCGTAGAACGGGGCAAGCACGATGAGTTATTGGCTAAAAACGGCTACTACAAGCGGCTGAATGATATGCAATCACTGGCATAATCCGGAATAAATACGCATCAGCTGCCGCGCCTGTTCTTCTTCCGAAAAACGGCGCACGTAGTTTTTCCCTTCTTCAATCATCCTTGCGCGGACAGCCTGGTTGCCGGAGGCCTGCTTTAAGGCATCGGCCATTCCTTCCACATCGTCAGGATGGACATAAATGGAAGCGGGGCCTCCCGCCTCCTCCAGACAAGAGCCGGTAGCAGCCACTACCGGAACCCCGGAATGAAGGGCTTCTATAATAGGAATGCCAAACCCTTCGAAACGGGAAGGGTAGACAAACACGCCGGCTTGCTGATAAATGGCAGGCAAATCGGCAAAAGGAATCCCATGCAATATTTTCACACGCTCCTCTAAATGATGGGCGTGTATGAATGTATCTATCCGGTCTGTATAAGCAGTCCGTCGCCCCAAAATAACCAGATGCATCTCCTCAGGCAGACGAAGGAGGGCTTTCACTGCCAGAAGCACATTCTTGCGCTCCTCTATACTTCCTACATTCAGGATATAATGCTCGGGCAAACTATATTTCACGCGTACTTCCCGCTTCTTTTCATCAGTGGCCGGTAGAGTGAATGATACATCACAACCTTGATAAACTACTTTTATTTTCTCTTCGGGAATATGGAAATAAGAAATGATATCGCGCTTGGTACACTCGCTGATTGCTATGACCCGATCGGCGTATTCACAAGCCTTGCGGAACTTATAAGCATAGATTTTCCGGTCAATCCAATGATAATACTCCGGATAACGCAAGAATATCAAATCGTGTATAGTGACCACACTCCGGGTATGCCGGGCCTTTCTGATAGTTAAAGGCAGCTCATTGCTGAGCCCGTGAAACAGGTCGATACCTTCCTTATCCAGGCGTGAGGCAATCCCCCAAGTACGCCACGACGACTTGAAATGCTTCCACATGCCTTCCGGATAAATGGTCTTCAGGCGGGGACAATGATGCAACAACTCGTCAAACACCCGGCTCGACCGCCTGCGGGGAGCATAAAGCACATATTCATTCTCCGGAGAAAAACGATATAAAATATCTATGACATAGCGGCTGTAATTCCCCAAGCCCGTGAAATTCTGGACAGCACGTTTACCATCAAATCCTATTCTCATATTCCTTTATTTATCTAAGGCAAAGGTAAATATTTCCCCTCTCCCATACAAAGAATAAGCTAAAAAGAAAAGTACCCTGCCTAAAATAAGGTTTGTGCGTTTAGAATATATATCTTTGCTGATAATTACAAAATTAAAAACTAAATGAAATCTCTTGTTAATTCTCTATTTCCAAAAAAACTTTGGACACGACCGACAATCGTATTCGGAGGAGGACTATTCTTTAAATTTATTTTATTCAATATCATCTGGTGTATGCAAACCACATTCACCTCCTTTTCCTTCCCCGAACTTTATCTGAACGCCGCATTGGCCACTTTGGTTTTACTAGTGCCCTACGCCTGCTTCCGGAAAGGATGGTTACAATGCGTTGTCATGTTCCTGTTAGACGGATTATTGACAGCCAACCTGATGTACAGCCGCACCTACTATTCAGCCATCCCGTTGGACAGCTACGGGCTGGCGGGAAATCTGTCCGACTTCACGGCCAGCGTCTATGACTCCCTGCGCTGGACCGACCTCCTTTTTCCATTATCAACCTTGGCATGCCTTTACCTGTATATCACAGAAAAGAACAAGCCGAAACCTACCATAAAGTGGCATTATCTGGCAACGACAGGTTTTGTATTATTACTTTCCGTAGGGCTGAACACCATCAAAGGCGGCTATAAGGCTGCATACGATTCCTTACAAAACGCCAATTACCATACATGCGGCGTACCGATGTACACTCTGTTCGGACACTTGTATTATAACGCCCTGCAAGCAAAAGACATCTATACTCCGCAAATAGAAGAAACCATCCGTACATGGCAAGCGGAACAACCGGCCTACAAGCCTTTGCCGGACAGCATCCCCGCCCAGACCAACTTAGTGGTCATCCTGTGCGAGTCATTGGAAAGCTGGGTGTTGGAACGAAATGTGGAAGGACATGAAATCACTCCCTGTCTCAACTCTTTGCTGAAAGAACCGACCACCTTATTCGCGCCCAAAGTACTGACACAAGTAGCGGGCGGGCGTTCCATAGATTGCCAATTGTTGCTGAATGCAGGAATGCTACCGATCAAAAGCGGCTCCTATAGCATGAAGTATCCCACTAACACTTTCTTCACACTGACCCAAGCGATGAAAGAGAAATATGGAGCACGCGGATATCTGCTGACTGTTGACAAACAAATAGTATGGAACCAGGGGGCGGTTGCCAAAGCTTTCGGTATAGACACCTTGCTCACCAAACCCTGCTGGATACTGGACGAGAAGGTCGGCTCACGTAAAAAACTGGGAGACGAATCTTTCTTCCGTCAATGTGTGGAGAAACTAAAAAAAGGAGAAATATGGAAGGAGAACGAACCGGCTTACTTCCAGTGTGTGACTTACTCCGGCCACAATCCGTTTATCCTGCCCGAAGAGTCCAGACGCATTACTTTTAAAGGAGACTACCCGCAACGGATGAAAGACTATATGTGCATGGCCAATTACACCGACCACGCCATCAAACAATTCATTGACTATCTGAAAACACGCTCCGATTACAGCCGCACTCTCATTGTTATAACCGGAGACCATGAAGGGCTGGCCGCAGACCGCATTCCCCTCTGCCATTCCGACGGAGGCAAAGATATTGTTTCGGACAAACCTTTTACTCCACTGATCATTGTCAACTCACCAATCGGAATGAGGTATGAAAAAGTAATGGGGCAAGTGGATATGTACACTACCCTACTGAACCTGATGAAGCTGGACGGTTACCCATGGAAAGGCATCGGACAAAGTATTCTGGACCCGGATAAAGCACCATTCGCCATCGGCCCCCAAATGAATGTGGAAGGTGATATACGGCACATTCCGGCAAAAGAAAAAGAACATGCCGAAAAAGCCCATACTATATCTGATATGATGATTCGTTATAACTATCTGGCACGATAATGGAAAGCAGACAAACGTTAAAAGAAGCGGTTCGTTTCGGCATAGTGGGAGTAGTGGCGACAGCAACGCACTATGGTATCTACTATTTATTGCAGCCTCATATCAATGTCAACATAGCCTATACCACAGGATATGCGCTAAGCTTCATCGCCAATTTCTATCTGACTTCCTATTTTACTTTCGGGACAAAACCTTCCTGGAGAAAGCTAATGGGAATGGGAGGAGCGCATTCAGTCAATTATCTGCTGCATCTGGCCTTACTCAATTTATTCTTGTTTATGGGAATCACAAAGACATGGGCGCCTGTCCCGGTATTTGCCATCGCAATTCCTATCAACTTTCTGTTAGTCCGATTTGTATTTAAACATAAAAAGCTATGAATACCATTAAACTTGTCATTGTTGTTCCTTGCTATAATGAGGAAGAAGTACTGAAGGAAACAACCCGGCAACTATCCGGCCTCCTTGCCCTGATGGAAAATGAGGGGAGAATAGAAGACGGAAGAATATTATATGTGGATGACGGAAGTAAAGATGCGACCTGGCCTCTGATAGAACAACTGGCCGGTGCCAACCCTTGCGTCATGGGATTAAAACTGGCCCATAACGTGGGCCACCAGCAAGCGTTGTGGGCCGGTCTGGAGTGGGCGGCGGATAGCAGATACGATGCCGCCGTATCCATTGACGCAGATTTACAGGATGACATAAACGTGATTCCTGAAATGGTGGATGATTGCAACAAAGGTATAGACATTGTATATGGCGTAAGGAAGGAACGGAAAACAGACACCTTCTTTAAAAGACATACTGCACAGCTGTTTTATAAACTGATGAGAACGATGGGGGGAGACATTGTCTATAACCATGCCGATTTCCGGCTGATGAGCAGACGGACTTTACAGGCATTGGTTTCTTATCCGGAGCGTAATCTTTTCCTGCGGGGAATAGTCCCCACCTTAGGTTATCCGTCGGCTTCGGTTTATTATGACCGCAAAGAACGGTTTGCAGGAGAGTCCAAATATCCACTCACCAAAATGCTGAATTTCGCATTGGATGGCATCACCTCATTTTCCGTCAAACCGCTACGATTGATAACCACTGCCGGACTGGTCTTTATGCTGGCATCCGTCATCGCCATTATTTATGCTTTATCGGCTTTCGCCAGCGGACAGGTATTCCCGGGATGGACTTCGTTATTGATCTCTGTATGGTTTATCGGTGGGGCTATTCTGACCGCCATCGGAGTCATCGGCGAATATGTGGGTAAGATTTATAAAGAGGTGAAACACCGCCCGCGTTATTTCATAGAAAAAGAAGTAAACCTTTAACAGGTTTACTTCTTGACAAAATGATACAAATAAATAATATCGCGAATATCACATCCCCGCTTTTTGCTTCTATACACTTCATTGAAAGTATATTCGTTTTCGTACCGGGGTTTAAATCCATTAAAATCATTGGCTCCGACCAACAGATACCCTTCTTGAGGCATATCCCGTTCAAACAAAGCCACACGGTCATTATTATAAAAGTTAACCACATAGAAACGAAGCATATCCACACTGACATAAGAGTATATTTTCCCCTCAGGAACTATCTTGCGGACCTCTTCGGCCAGCCCTTTGTCGGACTTCACATTAAGAACAGCGGGCTGATAAACTCCATCCAAAGACATGAACAAGGCAAATGTCATAGCAATGGCACAATAAATGGCAGAGTCATAATGCCTGGTTCTGTTAATGCGGGTGAAATAGAATATGGCAATGCACAATGGCAACAGGATAAGCAGAAAACTAATAAAAGTGACAGGCATATCTTTCAATGCATCCATGTACAAAATATTCTGGGCGGCGTGCCTTCCCTGGAAAATGCTGTCGGGCACCCATCCGCATTTCACCGCTATAAAAGTAAGAAGCAACAAAATACCGGCTACGGACAGGAAACCACTATATATTTTAATGGCTTTTGAACTGATCCTGACCAGATACACCACATATTCTGCCACAAAATAAGCGATAAACGGATAGATAGGCAGCAGATAGACACTTCGTTTGCTCTTTGGGATGCAATAGAACACAAAGATTAAAACAATACTCAACAATGAGAACAACCGGGTATCATCCATCTCACGTATATAGGTCGTGAACCGGTTCCACCACTCACGCGGTCTTCCGGAAACCTTTCTGTATTTCAAGCTGAACAAAGAAAGCAACACCAACAAGGTGTAAGGTGCATATCCCGCCAATACGGTCAATACATTATAATAGGCAGGATTCTCGTGCGACTCATAAGTCATTTTACCCATAAAACGCCCGAAGTTCTCCTCCATCACCAAGGCTATGAAATTGTCTCCTCCCTGCTGATAGGCTGCAAGATACCAGGCAGCCGGCAAGATACATGAGACAACAGCAACCAGAAACATGGAAAAAAATGCTTTATAGAACTTCATTCCACGAACCAACAGATAAACTCCTGTAACCAGACAAGGCAGAATGATACCGACAGGGCCTTTGGTCAAAGCAGCACACCCCATGAACAGCGTAGCCACCCACGGGAATCCCCGCTGTCCCTTCTCACACCATTTATAAAGCTGATAAAGCGCCAGCACAATAAAAGCGGTCAGCATCATATCGACACGGCAGTTCATACCCGCGCGATGCACCTCGAAATTGGATAAGGTAATGACAGACATCAGGAAAGCGAGAGAAGCACCTTTACGCTTGGCATAAAACAGAAAGCCCGCCAACACCATAGCTATCAGCGACAAAGCGGACGGCATACGGGATGTATATTCGGTCACTTCACCTGCAACAGATGAAACCGCCGCGATGCACCAATGAAAGAAGGGTGGCTTATAAGCAATATCCCCTCCATTGTTTACGGGCAGAATCCAGTTACCGGTCTCCAACATTGAATAAGCTACTACAGCTTCACGAGGCTCTCCTTTAGTGTGAAAATCTGTCAGCCCCAAAAAAGGAAGAAGAGTGACGACACAAATCAGGACTAAAAAGACAAACAGTCTATTTTTCATATTCTCTATAGGGTTTATCCAGATTAAGATAATGGAAATTATGCTGACGCTGTCCCGAATGGGGCGGCACAACCATATATTCGCCGTATTTCTGTTTTAAATAAAGATGCGGATGCTCCACACCCCAGACTTCCTTTCCCTCGAACAAGATGGGAGCCGGAGTTCCCAAAATGTGTTTGGGCATCACCCCCTTGAAGCCGTCGTCATGATCCACCACCCAGTCGCACCGGTCAAAATCATAACTCTTCATCATACGGCGCATCGTTTCCTGCACTCCTTTCAATGTAAAGAACTTCCGGCACAGCAAAGGTATCCATGAGGACATGCCCTTTCCATGCCGGTAGGGATCACGGTAAATGAAATAAAGTATCTTCTTATAAAAGAAATATTTCATGAAGTGAAGACGCTGGGCCAGTTTACTATCCGGCATACCGTCTAAAGGAAAAACATCCAGATAGATGCCGCCCAAATATTTCAGATGCATACGCTCAATCAAAGTAGTACTTCCATCTTGGATTTTAGCAAAAGGCAACGGATAGGTCGTATCATTCTCAAAACAGACAGCTTCGAACGGAGCGGGAAGCCACTCGGCGGCATGAGCCATCAAGAGGTCATAATCCGCACGGGGCATACCGATATCCAAATCATCGTCCCAAGGAATAAAACCTTTATGACGGACGGCTCCCAGCAGCGTGCCGGCTATAATGTAATAACGAAGGTTGTGCTCCTTGCAGACTTTATCGACAGCCATCAGAATATCGAGGATTCTCAGCTGCAAAGGACGTATATCGTATGTTGCCATAGGATCAAAATAAAGATGAAGGAATTAATTGCTGCGCCTGCCTGAAATCCTCTACTGTATCCAGTTCTACAGAATACAAGTCTGTGGTATCAATGACTCCGAAAGTATGCCCTTGCGGAATCAGGCGCTCAAAAGCACGTTCATAAAAGATATTGTCCAAGCCTTCCTTCTCTATCATCTGCTCCAGTTCTTTAAAAAGGGCGGCTGTATAGGCTGATGACATTTTTTCGATACCAATAGACTCGCCTATAGCGTGTTCGATAGAACAAACTTTGCTGATTTCTTTTACATTTCCTTTCTCGTCCACTATCACCTTTATTTCCTCCTCGCTGAGAGGATGATTGTTCAAAGCCAGCACATCCGGCTTTTCTGATGCCAGTACACGGGATACAATCCGCGGATCGAATAAGATGTCACTGTCCAACAAAAGGATGTCCTGCCCTTCCGCCTCGGAACGGGTGAGCCACAACGAATAAATGTTATTGGTTGAAGTGAACACCTCATTATATATAAAATGAATGTTCTGATCGGGATAATGCGCACCCAGAAAATCCTCTATCTGTTCATGACGATAGCCTGTCACTACAACAAACTCACTGATTCCATTGGCAATCAGTCCGTCAAAAGCACGTTGCAACAAACATCTCTGTCCTATTTGCAAGAGGCATTTAGGCATTGTATCGGTCAACGGGCGAAGGCGGGAAGCAATCCCTGCGGCTAAAATAATGGCTTTCATTGTCTGGCGATTCGTTTGATGGTGTCGGCTACAATACGGTTCTGTTCGGGACGGCCCAGCGTAATACGCAGATGTGTATTGATATCGGGTTCGTTCATAAACTTCACCTTATAGTTTTCTTCAGCAAAAGCAGCCTGCAGAGCCGGCTTCAACTCAATAGGATATTTTATCAATATAAAATTAGCGACAGAATCATATACTTTAAATCCGGGCAACGCACCGATTTCTTCTTCATACATCTTCCGGCTTTCATTCATCATACGTGCCACTTCACGATAATGCGCATCCGATTTCAATGCGGCAATGGCGATATCTTCCGACAAACGGTTATATCCCAGATATTTGTTGCTGTAACGAATGAATTTCTCAAGCCCTTTACTGATAAACCCGAATCCCATACGCAGTCCCGGCAGGCCATAAAATTTGGAAAGAGTACGGGAGATAATCAAATTATCATACTTATTCACTAATTTACTGATATACGAATTGTCTTCGGTTACAAAAGAAGCGTATGCCTCATCTATGAGTACAATGGTTTCCTTGGGAACAAAGGACAACAGCTCGTCCAGTTCCTCCGGTGTCAGTCCGTTGCCGGTAGGATTATTGGGAGAAGCCAGCAAAAGAATCTTCGGGCGCTCATTCTCCACCATTTCTTTAATAGCGGCTATATCATACTTGAAGGTATTTCCAGCCTCGTACAATGGATATTGCAGCGTACGCCCCTCCACTTCATCGGCGATGGACTTGTAATACCACCACGAGAACTTAGGAATCAGCATGGTCTTGTTGCCGTCCGCCTGAGTCAGGAAATAATGAACAGACTGTTTCAGGATATCTTCCCCACCATAGCCTAATAATACCTGTGACTCATCAACTCCATACAATTCAGAAAGAAAGACAGAAAATATACTTTTCTTTCCTTCATCATAAATCCGAGTGTAAAAACAAAGTTTCTTTATGTCAAAATCTTTTAGTGCTTGTATTACTTCTTCCGAAGGTGAGTAATTAAATTCGTTCCTATCCAGAAATATCAGTTCTTGTTCCATTGAGATTGCTTTTTATTAAAATGCAAAGTAAGCACATTTTTTGTGTATATGAATGCTTTTAGCTGATTATTTTCGTTTCAGGCCTTATTCCTATCGTCTTCCCAAGTCATCATACACACTCTGCAAAATAGCCTTCCCCTTATTTATACGCTGCTCGCTGCCGGCGGGCTCTTCCAACAAGATACTTTCCGAATTATTATCAAATACCGTTACGCCGGTGCTGTCGCGGAAAGAGAAACCATTATTGAAACTATAAAAAGCAAAAGGATACGTGTAATCACTGCCCAGCACATTGCGGCTGAAAGTAAAGGAAGAATGATCCATGCCCAACTGCCCCAGCAAAGTGGCTGCCAGATCGGTCTGGTTCATTATCTTGTCTATTTTCATGGGTTGCTTCACCGCTCCTCCCAGCCAGAGCATCGGAATATGATAAAACTCAGGAGCCGTGTTCAATCCTACACGCGGATAATAGAAGCCATGATCGGGCAGACAAACGACCAGCAGGTTCTCCCAAACCGGAGTCTGCTTCAACTTGTCTATAAATTTCCCCAAGCAATCGTCTGTAAAGGCAAAGGCGTTGGGTATCTTCTCGTCCAAACGATGGTAGGGAACCTCAAAAGGCTCGTGACTGCTTAAAGTCAGAAAGGCGGTATGCCACGGAGCTTCTTTCCGATCTTTCAACTGATTATAAAGATATTCAAAAGTAATGTCATCATTTACCCCCCATGCGTTACTGGTCTGTTCCGCTAGAGAGAAATCCTTGTCGGCAGTCAGGTGCTGGTATCCTTTGCTCAGCAAATAGCTCTTCATATTGGTAAAGTTGATATCACCTCCATACAGGAAATCTGTTTTATAACCGGATTTTACCAGCTCTTCCGCAATGGAAGGAAGCGTACGGCTCTTGGCGGGAATCTTCATGACCGACGCCGTAGGCAATCCGAGGTAACCGCTGAAAGTACAGACTGTCCCCCGGTCTGTACGGAAACTATTAGCATAACAATTGGTGAAGAAGACACCTTCTTCAGACAAGCGGTTGAAATGAGGAGCGACCTCAGGAATGCCACCCAGCGGACCAATGAAACGCGCACCATAGCTTTCCATTAAAATAATCAGAATATTAGGACGACGGGTATTCAGTACTTGGACAATACTGTCTCCATCTGTTACCGGATAAAGTCCGTCAAATAATTCAGCCCGCTTCTCTTCCTCAAAAAAGTTGAACTCCGCAGCAAAATCCTGAGATTTGCCCATAGAGGACAACAAGCTGAAATCGGGATTGACCGCCGAATGGTTCAAGAACGGTTCATTACTGAAATACACTTGCCCTATATTGGACGTAGATTCCGTGACACCACCACGTATCATGATGAAAAGCACACCTCCTATCAACAGCATAACAGCCGTTCCCGCCCATCGTCTCCGGGCAGCCTCCAGGACAGAAGGCGTAATTTTCAAAAGCAAGCAGGCATAAAGGACTATCAGTAATAAGATAATCAGAACCCTCAACGCTATAAAACCGGTTGAAACACTTGCCAAAGCTTCTTTCGGCGAATCGACATAAAGAAAAACAGATGCATCCAGCTTGAATCCCCAGAAAGTATATAACGCCATATCTACCACAAAAATAATAGAGACCAAAGTGGCAACCAATATATAATACCCCCAAAGAATCTTCTTCAAAGGAAATTTCTTCAACCAGATGCTGACCAGTACCAACAGGAACGGAAGTGCTGTGAGATATCCCGCTGTAGCGGCATCAAGACTGGCTCCATGCACCATCACCTGCATATAGTCGGCCAGCCCAAACCCTTTTTCAATGGAACCATTATAGAGCATGAACAATGGTTTCTGTAGAATAAATATCAGTAAGACTGTAAAAAAGTACAGGCTGATATAAGCAATCCTCTTTTTCATATCTTCAATTTCTTTCTTATTTCCGTCCGAAATCAGCCGGTACCTCCCCCCATCGGTCGGTTTCCCATTTCAATAAAGGTATGGTATATTTATTTTCTTTCAGCCAGCTCTCGGCCCGTTCTATCATTTGAAAAAGTTTCTCCGTCTTAGGAGTCCGTTCCAGTTTGGTTTTGCATTTCTTCTGTTTCACCCAACTCAGCGCATTACGGCTGTCCGAGTAGACAGGCATATTGATATTCTTCTGCTTCATCAATGCCAGAGCATGGACAATGGCAAGAAACTCTCCGATATTATTCGTGCCATAGACAGGACCGAAATGAAAGACTTCCTGTCCGGTAAGCAAATAAACGCCCCGATATTCCATAGGTCCGGGATTTCCACTGCAAGCGGCATCCACAGCCAGACAGTTCAGATCAAAGTTCTCGGGTAGTTGTTTAGGAGTATCGTCTTTTTTAACAGCATTCTTTCCTATATAATGGAAAGCGGAAGAAGCCAAGGCGTGTTCTGCCTCCTCTTTAGTTCCGAATGCCTTGTATTGTGCGCCATCGTACCCTTTTATCTGTAGCTGGCAGTCAGTCCAGGAGTCATAAACTCCCGGATTGACACCTTTCCATACTACATAATATTTCTGTTTCTTTGCCATCTGCATAGAAATTACGTCCAGCGCACGGGCTGGTTTACATACGTTCAGGCACTTCGATGCCCAGCAAGCCCATCGCTGTCTTCACAATCTTGCCCACATTGGCACTCAGCGCCAGACGGAAGATTTTCAACGCTTCATTTTCTTCACGCAGAATGCTGAAATCATGATAGAACTGGTTGTATTCCTTCACCAAATCGTATGTATAGTTCGCTATAATGGAAGGATTATAGTCCGAACCCGCCTGCTTGACAACCGATTTAAAATCGGCCAGCATCTGAATCAGACCTTCTTCCTTCGCGCTCAGTTCCAATCCTGCGGGTATTATTTCAGGAATGACGATACCTGCTTCGGCCGCCTTGCGCAATACAGACTGGATACGGGCATACGTATACTGAATGAAAGGTCCCGTATTGCCATTGAAGTCTATCGATTCTTTCGGATTGAAAGTCATGTTCTTACGTGCGTCCACTTTCAGGATAAAATACTTCAAAGCGCCCAGACCAACAATGCGGGCAATATTATCAGCTTCTTCCTGGGTCAGGCCGTCCAATTTACCTAATTCGGCGGAAGTTTCCTTAGCAGTTTCAATCATTGCCTCCATCAAGTCATCGGCATCCACTACTGTACCTTCACGGCTTTTCATCTTGCCCTCGGGCAGTTCCACCATGCCGTATGAGAAATGAACCAGTCCTTTTCCCCATTCAAAGCCCAATTTGTCCAGCAAGATAGAAAGCACCTGAAAATGATAGTTCTGTTCGTTACCCACTACATAAATCATCTTGTTGATAGGGTAATCCTGGAAACGTAACTTGGCTGTGCCGATATCCTGAGTCATATAGACAGAAGTGCCGTCACCACGAAGCAGCAGTTTATGGTCTAATCCTTCGGCAGTCAGGTCAGCCCATACAGAGTTGTCCTCTTTCCGGTAGAAGAAACCTTTTTCCAGTCCTTCCATCACTTTCTCCTTACCTTCCAGATACGTATTCGACTCATAATAAATCTTATCGAAACTAACCCCCATCATCTTATAGGTTTCATCGAATCCGGCATATACCCAGTCATTCATCTTCTTCCACAAAGCACGGATTTCGGGATCATTCGCCTCCCACTTACGAAGCATCTCGCGAGCTTCCAGCATCAGAGGAGAGTTTGCCTCCGCCTTCGCTTTAGCCTCTTCTTCATTCAAGCCTTCGGCCTGATACTGAGCCGTCAGTTCCTTTACTTCAGCCTTGTAATGCTTGTCGAAAGCTACATAATAGTCACCGATCAAATGGTCTCCCTTTTTGCCTGATGACTCAGGTGTCTCACCGTTACCATATTTCAACCAGGCCAGCATGGACTTACAGATATGGATACCCCGGTCGTTTACAATATTTGTCTTGACCACCTTATTGCCATTTGCCGCCATGACATTAGCCAAGGCATTCCCCAGCAGATTGTTACGGACATGGCCCAGATGGAGCGGTTTGTTTGTATTGGGAGAAGAATACTCAATCATCACCAACGGAGAGTTCTCCGTTGCCTTTTCAATGCCGTATTCAGAAGCAGCCTGAATGGAATTCAAAAGTTCAATCCAACAATCCGAGGCAATGGTCAGATTAAGAAACCCCTTCACTGCATTGTAAGCCGAGACCAGTTCGGGAGCATGTTCTTTCAAGTATCCGCCAATTTCTTGTGCGGTTTGTTCAGGGCCTTTCTTAGACATTTTCAGAAAGGGGAAAACAACCAATGTAAGGTGTCCTTCAAACTCTTTCTTTGTCTTTTGCAGTTGTACCATCTTCCCGGGTACATCCTGTCCGTACAACGTTTGGATAGCGCTGATAATGGACGCGGTGAGTTTTTCTTCTATATTCATAATATGTACGTACTTATTTGTTATTGAGTTGCAAAGATATGAATTTTAAACGAAATCCGTTCTATTTCTTCTTCAAGTCTTCCGGAGAGACCAATTTATAGAGCTTGTCACTGGGACGTACCTTTTCGGGAACTTTAAAGGACACATGCTGGCCTTTCCTTACCGCATCCACCGGTTTCAGATCCACACGCGCCTCATCCAATGTCAGGAACACCGCTCCTGTAGTAGGGCCTGTGATCAGAAGTTTATCCCCTACTTTCATCTCAGCGGCTTCCACCAGGAACTCGGCCACACCGATATTGGAGAAATACTTGATTCCCCTGCCCACATACACTTTGCGCTCAGTAGCCTCCGAACCATAGTTCTTGCTCCATTCGCCCAAGCGCTGTCCCAAATAATATCCATTCCAGAATCCGCGATTGAACACAGTCTTCAGCCGTTCATCCCAAACCTGCTTCTTCTCCTCGGTAAAGGTACCCTCCAGATAAGAGTGGATGGCCTCTTTGTAACATTCCACCACGGTACGTACATACTCGGGCCCCCGGGCGCGCCCCTCAATTTTGAAGACACGCACGCCTGCCTCTATCATCTCATCCATAAAATGGATCGTTTTCAAGTCTTTAGGAGACATGATGTATTTATTGTCCACTTCCAGCTCGATGTCACTCTCTCTGTCTTTCACATCGTATGCACGACGGCATATCTGCATGCAAGCCCCCCGGTTGGCGGAAGCATTCATCTCATGCAAGCTGAGGTAGCACTTGCCCGACACTGCCATACAAAGCGCTCCGTGGCAGAACATCTCGATACGGACCAACTTCCCGTCCGGACCTTTAATTTGTTCTTTCTGGATCGTATCATAAATCACCCGCACCTGCTTCAAATTCAATTCACGTGCCAACACCACCACATCAGCAAAGCGAGCATAAAATTTCAACGCTTCAGCATTGCTGATATTCAACTGGGTGGAAAGGTGTACCTCCTGCCCCACCTCGCAACAATAAGCCATTACCGCCACATCCGCAGCAATCACGGCACTGATGCCTGCCTCTTTGGCCGCATCCACAATGGTACGCATCAAGGCAATATCTTCATCATAAATAATGGTATTGATCGTAAGATAGCTCTTGATGCCATGTTCATCACAGATCTGAGCTATCTCGCGTAAGTCATTGACGGTAAATGTACTGGCAGAACGTGCGCGCATATTCAAACTCTCAATTCCAAAGTAAATAGAATCCGCGCCTGCCTGTATGGCCGCTGCCAGCGACTCACGTGAGCCCACAGGAGCCATTATTTCAAAGTCTTTTATAGAAGCTTTCATTATTCTTTTGATTAATGTGTGTGCAAAGGTAGGCTTTTTTCCGTATTTTTGCAGCTAGATTTCACCACAGATTACACAGATTCACACAGATTATAGATTAACGCCCGGATGAATCTGCTCTTTCTGTGACAAAAAGATAAACATAGAATTATGAAGATTAGAAATATAGACTTGGGTAAACACCCCATTTTACTGGCTCCGATGGAGGACGTGACCGATCCTGCTTTCCGCCTGATGTGCAAAAAATTTGGTGCGGACATGGTATATACCGAATTTGTTTCGGCTGATGCGTTGATACGCTCGGTAGGCAAAACCATGCAGAAACTGAATATCAATGATGAAGAACGTCCTGTAGCGATCCAGATTTATGGCAGAGACGTGGAAACAATGGTGGAAGCCGCTAAAATAGTGGAAGAAGCACATCCAGATATCTTAGATATTAATTTTGGCTGTCCTGTAAAGCGTGTGGCAGGCAAAGGGGCCGGCGCAGGTATGCTGCAAAATATCCCGCTGATGCTGGAGATTACCCGTGCTGTTGTGGATGCAGTAAAAATTCCCGTTAGCGTAAAGACACGTCTGGGCTGGGACAATGATCACAAAATCATAGTAGATCTGGCCGAACAATTACAAGACTGCGGCATTGAAGCACTGACCGTTCACGGACGTACCCGCGCACAAATGTACACCGGTGAAGCGGATTGGAGTTTAATAGGGGAAGTAAAAAAGAATCCCCGTATGCATATCCCCGTCATTGGAAACGGAGATATAACTACACCGCAACGTGCCAAGGAATGTTTTGATCTGTATGGAGTGGATGCTATCATGATTGGCCGGGCCAGCTTCGGACGTCCCTGGATATTCAAGGAAGTAAAACATTATATGGAAACCGGTGAGGAACTCCCTGCCCTTTCTTTCAACTGGCGGCTGAATGTGCTCCGCCAGGAAGTACTGGACAGTGTGAATCTGCTCGACGAACGTCGTGGCATTCTTCATGTACGCCGTCATCTGGCTGCTTCCCCCTTATTTAAAGGTATCCCCAACTTCAAAGAAACACGTATCGCCATGCTCCGTGCCGAAACAGTAAAAGAACTCTTCAGCATTCTGGACTACATAAAAGGGAATTACGGGATGACTGAATAATTTGTCAATGTGCCGATTGGCTGCGCTGTGTTACGCATGGCAATTGGCACATCGACAAATCAGCACATTATTCATTTATTTTACGCAGCCCCCTTTTGGGAGAGAAATTAATGTCTTTAGGATTGCCTTTATAAGCCACCTCACCACTACTGGATGCTTTCGCTGTCAGCGAGCCGGTCACATAACACTCCACATCACCAGAGGAACTGGCACTGGCAGCCACATTTACCGCCTTCATCCCTTTTGCCTTTACATCCCCGCTGCTGCTGGCTCTATAAGAAGCGTTCTCACAACTGCCAACCAAAACAACATCTCCGGAGGAACTGGCATCAGCAGATACATTGGCAGCGTTCAGATTCTTGATCGATACATCACCGGAACTACTGGCATCAGCAGAGAAATTCGTACAAGACACCTTTTCCAAAACCACATCACCCGAACTATTAGCGGTAGCCACGAAATCATCGCAAGAAACAGCACCGCCTGTCACATCACCACTGCTGCTGGCCTTGACCGTAACCTTTCCGTTTGTTTTCAGTCCGTTCTTTATAATAATGTCACCGGAACTGGAAGCTTTCAGACTGTTCACAGCCGGAGCAGAAACTCTTACTTCCTTTTTATGTTTCCCGTTTATTGAAAAATTGTTTCCCGGCGATTTAAAACCGACCTTAAGTACTCCGCCCTCCACACGTACATCAATATAATCCACCAGATTGTCCGGAGCATATATTTCCACATGTTGTCCACCGGAGCTTTGAGTATAGATTACATCCACCGAAGAACTGGTGGAAATAGCATTAAAACTACCCACATTCACTTTCCTGGTAACATAGTTCTTACTAGGAATTATTCTCTCCGCACATGCTGTCACCGACACTAACATGAGGGTTACCGCCATTAAAGTTGATACTAAATTTCTCATATTGCTTCTGTTTTTATTTATTAGACGTTATTTACAGGCCAAACGTTGCAGTGTTTGCCCACTATTTTAAAAGCAATATTCATGCCAAGGGAATTTACCCTTGACAATCAGCACTATAGAAAAAGGCAGGGTGTCCGTAAATGGACACCCTGTACGTTTTTATATGCTTTTCAAGACTATTTCAGCACAAGTTGGAAGACTACCGATGCAAACCAACGCTTATACATATAAGTAGCCAAAATATAAATACATACCGCCGAAATCCAGCCGGCAATAACATCAATCAAATAATGAGCCTGGATATAGACTGTAGCACAACACAGAAGTACATAGAACGGTGCCAGGAAATAACACAGTTTCTTATTCACACGATAGGCCATAATCATCACAATGGTAGATATACCGACATGTGAGCTGGGGAAAGCAGCAGTAGGCCGTTCCCCCACTTCCTGTGAGGCCTCCACCAGATTAAAGAAGAAACCGTGATCAAAACCGGGACCGGGCAACAGGATGTCATTGTTATTGAAATAATCACCGATAGCCGGGAAATGCTGCGCCATCACATTGTCCATCCCGATAGCCGGAAAATAGAATTGCGGACCGGCAACCGGAACCAATATATATATAAGGTAATAGATGAAAAACGAAGTGACCAGCACAAACGACGCTTTCTCGAACCACTCAAAACGGAACAGAAAATAATAGATAGTCACTATTCCGATCATCGGGTAATAAGCAAAATACCCCATATTGAACGGCTCACTGAACCATACGGAAGGAAAATGCTCACTAAATTCCACCGAAGGCTGGCAACGGAACAAAAACTGCTCCGCCGAAGCGAAGAAATTATCCAGATTGGGGAAAAGGCGGTTAAACTCAAAGGTATCGGGATACCAATACGCCAAAAATGCCATTTGCACAGCCATCCGTATAAACGCCGTCAGTTTACACGGATACTTGTGATACAGGTATATCAATGCAAACGTAATGACCACAATGCCCGCACGCTCCGAAAGCATCATTACAGGGTGGTCCATACGAGGAAATAATATTAAAACCATTATGGTCGTGAGGGCATTATATATCAGACTAATGCTCTCTACGGCAAACAATCCTTTCACACTGTCTACCCGTTTGAATAAATTTAAAGCCATCCTTCTTTCTTATACCATGCAATGATTTCCTTTACTCCCCTGTCTAAAGGGTACTCCGGACGATATCCCAGTTCTTCCACCAAGGGTGAAATATCGCATTGCCAATTACGTTGTTTCATTATTTTATATTTGTCAGCATTCAGCGTACTTACCTTTCCCAGGCAACGCGCTGAAAATTCAGCGAGCAAAGATACAACTTTTAAAATAAATAACGGGCATTTAATGTGTATAACCCACGGATTACCAAGTTCTTTTTGTATCAAATCAGAGAAAGCACGGCTGGAATAGACATTTCCGTCACTCACAAAATAGGCGCGCTGCCTCACTCCATGTTCTATCGCCAAATAAACAGCCTGTACCAAATCTTTCACGTAAATAAAGGTAAGATCCTGCCTTTTAAACCCGGGAGCAAAGTCTATATGCTGCTTGATGGACTTCGCCATCAGGAAATAATCGCGTTCGCGAGGCCCATAGACACCCGTAGGACGGAAAATCACCGCCGGAAAATCATCCAATGACTGCAAGTAATGTTCCGACTTCAGCTTACTGACCCCGTATGCCGTATTGGGCATTGCCGTATCACGCTCACTGATGGGCGCATAATTATCTTCATGGACAGGGCCGAAAATACTAAGCGAACTGATATAGACAAATCGCCGGGGAACCATATCCAAGGTTCTCAAAGCTTCTACAAAATTACGGGTATAGACATAATTACCTTTGTCGAATTCGTCTTTATGAAGACATTTAGTGACACCGGCACAATGAATGATATAATCCCATCCCTCATGCGATTGTTTATGAACAGCCAATTGCTCCATCAACCTTCCGGGATGGGCAAAATCCAATTCGGCAAATTGAATGCGAGGATCTTTCAAATAGGTACGACTGCTGCTTTTACGTACACCAGCCCATACCTGCATGCCTCTTTCCAGTCCTCCCTCCACCAGGAAACTGCCAATAAATCCGCTTGCTCCGGTTACCAGCACTTTCTTTAATTGACAAGTGTTCTTTTGTGCAAATTCTTCGTTATTCATTCTTTGTATTTTATTTCACCGGTTCCACATGAATACCCACATGAGTATCCTCTCCAAACTTTTCTTTCAATCTATGTTCAATGCCGGTTGCTGTCTCGTGCGCTTTATGCAGAGAAATGTTCCCGTCCATGCGTATATGAATCTCTATAGCATAATTGTTTCCGATACGTCGCGTGCGCAAATGATGCGGCTCGCTGACTCCGTCAAAAGATAACACAATCCGCTCTATCTCACGTTCCACACTGTCCGGCAAAGACTTTTCCAACAATTCATCCAGACAAGGAATCAGCAGCTGAATGGAAACCCGCATAATAAAGAAACTGACTATCACAGCGGCAATAGGATCAAGTACCGCCCAATGAGGACCAAGCAAAATCGCTCCGCCAATGCCGGCAGCCGTTCCGACGGATGACAATGCATCGCTTCTATGATGCCATGCATTCGCCACAACAGCCTGCGAGTGGCATCTTTTTCCTACTCTGACCGTATATTGATAAAGTATCTCCTTCAACAAAATAGAAATAATGGCAGCAATCAATGCCAACATGCCCGGCTGACGAAGCTCCCCGCCTCGCAGAAAAGCCAATATTTCTGTTGCTCCATTCCACAATATTCCAAACCCGACCCCCAGTAACGCCATACCAATCAAAGCAGTAGCCAATGTCTCATATTTCCCATGACCATAATCATGGCTTTTGTCCACAGGTTTATTGGATATGCGCACGAAAAGAATCACCACTACGTCCGTAATGAAGTCAGAAAGAGAATGAACAGCATCCGCCAACATGGCGGCGCTATGCCCCGCTATTCCGGCAAGAAATTTAAAAATAACCAGCAAGAAATTAACAAAACTCCCCACTAGTGTAACTTTATAAATTTCTTTTTCCCTGATTTTCTTATCAAATTCAGTCATAACAATTGTTTTAGAACGGACAAAGATAGCATGTTTCATTTAGATTCAACCAAATTTAATGTATCTATTGAACCGCTATTCCAATTATTTTGTTTACTTTGTAGCACATAATACATTAATATACCCCCTTATGGCTAAAAAGAAAGAAAAAAAAGCAGGGAAACGTATGAAAAAAAGCGAAATGTCTGAACGACTGATCAGCTTATTCCACACAAAACCAAACGAAACATTCAGCCTGAAACAATTATCAAACAGTCTGAACCTCACGACACATCCGCTTAAAATGCTTTGTGCCGACATCATTGCTGAAATGATTGAGGATGATTTTCTGCAGGAAGTGGAAAAAGGACACTACAAACTGAACGATCACGGTCTGATTATGACCGGAATCTTTCAGCGTAAAAGCAACGGCAAGAACTCCTTCATCCCCGATGATGGTGGAGAAACAATTTTCATAGCCGAACGTAATTCGGCACATGCCATGAATAATGACAAAGTAAAAATCGCCTTATTTGCCAAACGCAAGAACCGGAATCCGGAAGGTGAAGTGATAGAAATCCTGGAACGTGCCAACGATACCTTTGTCGGTACACTGAAAGTGGAAAAATTCTATGCCTTCCTGCTGACCGAGAACCGCACCCTGGCAAACGATATTTTTATCCCGAAAGACAAGCTGAAAGGCGGAAAGAACGGAGACAAAGCGGTTGTGAAAATTGTAGAATGGCCCGAAGAAGCAAAGAATCCGATCGGACAAGTGATTGATATTTTGGGAAAAGCAGGAGAAAACACGACCGAGATGCATGCCATTCTGGCTGAATTCGGCTTACCTTACGTATATCCCAAGAATGTAGAGACCGCCGCCGAAAAAATTCCGGCAGAGATTAACGAAGCGGACTATGCGGAACGTGAAGATTTCCGCAATGTCACAACTTTCACCATTGACCCGAAAGATGCCAAGGACTTTGATGACGCACTTTCTATCCGCCCCATCAAACCGGGATTATGGGAAGTAGGCGTGCACATTGCCGACGTTACTCACTATGTAAAAGAAGGAAGTGTCATCGACAAAGAAGCCGAAAAACGCGCTACTTCTGTTTATCTGGTAGATCGCACCATCCCGATGCTGCCCGAACGGCTGTGCAACTTCATCTGTTCCCTCCGCCCTGACGAAGAAAAACTGGCATTCTCCGTCATTTTCGACATGAACGAAAAGGGAGAGGTAAAAGACTCGCGCATCGTGCACACCGTTATAAAGAGCAACCGCCGTTTCACCTATGAAGAGGCGCAAAAAGTGATTGAAACGGGTGAGGGCGACTACAAAGAAGAAATACTGGAGTTGAACAAGCTGGCACAAATCCTGCGTAAACAAAGATTGGCCGCCGGCGCTATTGACTTTGACCGCGTAGAAGTGAAATTTGAGATAGACGAAACCGGCAAACCGCTCAGCGTTTACTTCAAAGAATCCAAAGAAGCGAATAAACTGATTGAAGAGTTTATGTTATTGGCCAACCGTACGGTGGCCGAAAAGATCGGTAAAGTACCTAAAAACAAAAAAGCCAAAGTATTCCCTTATCGTATCCACGACCTTCCGGACCCCGATAAACTGGAGAACCTGAACTGGTTTATCAATCGCTTCGGATATAAGATACGTACCTCGGGTACCAAAACCGAGGTATCCAAATCCATCAATCGTTTACTGGACGACATAAAGAACAAGAAAGAACAGAATTTGGTAGAAACCGTATCCTTGCGTGCCATGCAAAAAGCCCGTTATTCCACTCATAATATCGGTCACTACGGTCTGGCGTTCGACTATTATACCCACTTCACCTCACCTATCCGCCGTTTCCCGGATATGATGGTGCACCGTCTGCTCACCCGCTATCTGGCAGGAGGACGTACGGCACAGGAAACGAAATACGAAGAACTGTGCGACCATAGTTCTGAGATGGAGCAAATCGCTGCCAACGCAGAACGTGCGTCTGTAAAATACAAACAAGTAGAGTTTATGAGCGAACGTCTGGGCATGGAGTTCGATGGTGTCATTTCCGGAGTTACCGAATGGGGACTTTATGTAGAACTGAATGAGAACAAGTGCGAAGGTATGATTCCCATGCGTGACCTTGGTGACGATTATTATGATTTCGATGAAAAGAACTATTGTCTGACAGGCCGCCGGCATCACAAGAAATTCAGTTTGGGAGATCCGGTTACGATTAAAGTAGCCCGCGCCAATCTGGAGAAAAAACAACTTGATTTCGCTTTGATCGAAAAATAAAGATTCATATCCTGTTGCAGGGGCGGATAAAGCCTGCCCCTGCAACCCAATTACAGTTTCATTTACTTCACCCTTCTATTCAATTGGTTATTCGCTTTATCCGGCTTGGATTTGCCTACCCGTTTACCACCCGTCTTCTTTTTCATTTCCTGTTTCGCCTTAAAGGCAAATGGATTCTTCTTATTTACCATAAATATGCTCTTTTTTCTGCAAAAATAAAGGATTAAAGTCAATATTCATTCTATTTATTGGCAATAATATAGAATTTACTTACTTTTGTCCTTCTAAAACATTCTGTTCATGACTACATTCAATTACACGAGCATATTAACGCAGGCAGTAGATGAATTATCTGACAGCCAGTCCTATAAAGGATTATTCCACCAACACAAAGATGGAGATCCCTTACCCTCTGCCAAGTCTCTATACAAGATCGTAGAACTGGCACGCGCCATTCTCTTCCCGGGATACTTCGGAAATTCCACCGTCAACAGCCACACCATCAACTACCATATCGGGGTAAATGTAGAAACCCTGTTCGGCCTGCTGACTGAACAAATCCTGGCAGGACTCTGTTTCGGACAGGAAAATAATAAAAATGCAACCGGTGACAATGAACCATGCAGAGAAACAGCCACCTTACTGGCAGCTCGTTTCATCAATAAACTGCCCGAACTCCGCCGCATTCTGGCCACCGATGTGGAAGCCGCATATTACGGTGATCCCGCTGCCACATGCTTTGGCGAAATCATCAGTTGTTACCCCGCTATCCGCGCTATCAGCAATTACCGCATCGCACACGAACTGCTAATGCTGGGAGTGCCCTTAATTCCCCGTTTCATTACAGAAATGGCACATTCGGAAACCGGCATCGACATCCATCCGGGGGCACAGATAGGACATCATTTCACGATCGACCACGGCACAGGTGTGGTCATCGGAGCAACCAGCATCATCGGAAATAATGTGAAACTCTATCAAGGAGTGACATTAGGAGCCAAGAGCTTTCCGCTAGACGACAATGGAAATCCCATTAAAGGCATTCCACGTCACCCTATTCTGGAAGATGATGTCATTGTATATTCCAACGCTACCATTCTGGGACGTGTCACCATCGGCAAAGGAGCTACCGTAGGAGGTAATATCTGGGTGACAGAGAATGTACCTGCAGGAGCACGTATCGTACAGCGGAAAACCAAAGACGAATAAAAACAGCAAAGGGATACCGGCATCCCGGTATCCCCTGCTCCTAAACTAAAGCAAATCAATGATTACTTTGAAGCGTATGCACACAACATCCACACCATTTTCTCCTGTTCTTTCAGATAGTCACTCATTACAGCTACAGTAGCCTCGTCACCAGCCTGTGAAGCGACGGCCAGAAGTTTACGCTCTTCCACAATGAAATGACTGTAAGTCTCCAGAATGTTGTTCAATGCTTCGTCACCGCTTGTAATCCCCTCTACCTCTTTTATATTCGACACTTTCAGATAATCACTGTACTTGTTCTTCGGAACGCCTCCCAGCATCAGGATACGTTCTGCCAGTTCGTCCACTTTCCCGGCTGCATTGTTATACAAATCCTCGAATTTGCTGTGCAACACAAAGAAACCGTGCCCTTTAATATTCCAGTGGAACCCACGGAGATTAGCATAAAATACTTGGTAGTCTGCCAATAATTGTTGCAATGACTCCACTACCTTTGCAGCTGCAGCTGAATCCAGTTTGATATAATTTAATGTTCTCATAATGTTCTATTTTTAAATTGATTACTTTTATTTTTTTCTCTGATGCAAAGATAATGGAGAAAGTAATGCGTGTCAAACTGATAATTTCTATCTTTGTATAGACAAAATCTATTAAGCTGAAAATTATGAACCTGCAACAACTGGAATATATCCTTGCCGTGGATGAGTTAAGGCACTTTGCCAAAGCTGCCGAATACTGTAATGTAACACAGCCCACCTTGAGCGCCATGATACAAAAGCTTGAGGATGAGCTAAACACCAAATTGTTCGATCGTACCACCCAGCCCGTCCAACCCACACTGACAGGACGGAAAGTGATAGAACAAGCCAGAATAGCCTTACGACAGACCAATCAGATAAAAGAAATAGTAAAGGAGGAAACACGTTCGGTGGAGGGCGTATTCCGCATAGGAGTCCTGCCTACAATCGCCCCCTACCTGCTGCCCCGTTTCTTTCCCGAACTGATGGAAGAATACCCTTCCCTGGACATCAGAGTTACGGAAATGAAAACGCAGGAATGCCTGGAAGCACTGAAAGGAGGCGTTCTGGAAGCTGTCCTCATTGCCGGAGCAGCAGAAGGAGACCATTTCCATTCCATCCCTCTTTATTATGAATCTTTCTTAGGATACGTTTCAAAGCACAACGCACTCTTCAAAAAAGAAATGATCCGTTCCAGCGAGGTCAACGGTGAACAGTTGTGGCTGTTGGACGAAGGGCATTGTTTCCGCGACCAACTGATGCGTTTCTGCCAACTGGAAGCTGCCAAATCCTGCCAGATCGCATACCGGCTGGGAAGCATGGAAACTTTCATGCGCATGGTAGAGAGCGGCAAAGGCATTACATTCATTCCCGAACTGGCCGTCTTGCAACTCAATGACGAGCAAAAAAGGCTGGTACGTCCGTTTGCCATGCCACGCCCCACACGGAGAATCTACCTGGTGACACGCACCGACTTCATCCGCCACACACTGCTCAATATGCTGATAGAAAAAATCAAAGCCTGTGTGCCTAAGGAGATGCTGACGTTACAGAACGGACAGAAAGTGGTATGATGGCCGACTTTTCATAAAACAGGTATTCTTGCAGCTCCCCAAAAGTAAATTAACTCACTTGTCATAGGTAGTTAATGTCCATGACTCCGATACCCATGATTTCCAATCCAGGGATGATTATCTGTTCATTCACATGTAGGGATGCTGGAAGTATCTTCATTTTAAACGCCTCAGCGATAAAAACCGGCTGCTCCTTTTCTCCTTTCATCTACCGTTGAAACGCCCTGTCCATGGGTGTTCCGGTTATGAAAGGACTCCTGTCATTGCCCTGCCATTGTCTTTTCAGCCTCCTTTCACACACTCTTCATGTGTACACAGTGCGTATTCCTGATTTAGGTTGTGAAAGGAGACAAACATACGGCTGAAACGGAAGTGAGGGGAAGTGGTTTCAGTTTTAACCGGCAGATTGTCTGTGGGTATTGCATAAAATGAAAGGGTGACGGGAGAAAGGGGGATGTTGACTTAGCGGGGGAATGCGATGAACAAGCTAGGCTTGTTCACTGAACAGGCTAGGTCTGTTCACGAAACATGCTGGCGTGTTTAAAAAACGTATAGTTGTTTTTAAAAAAGATGAAGATCTATTTTTAAAAGATGAAGATCTATCTTAAAAACATAAAGGCGTATTTTAACGACTCCGCACCCAGCTCCATTAAATCTTGCATCAAGTTCCATTTAATCTTGCATCAAGTTCCATCGCATCCTGCCCCAAGTTTCATTGCACTTTGTACCAAGTTCCATGCCATATTACCTCCCTCTTGACAAACGCCTTTTTATGTTGTGCATTTGTGTTCCTCTTTAAAGTTCCGGTAAAAACCGACCGAAGTATTGCTGTCATAATAGAGGCTGCAACCCAGATAGAACAATTGCCATTCGTATTTTTCGCCTCCATCATGCCTTTTGAGATAAGATTCCGGACCACCCGGGTAGATAAAAGAAGCCCACGAAGAAGCTGAAAGTCCCGGTTTCATCCTCTTTTTCACTGTATCAGACAGATTAATCCCCTAAATAATTGATTAGCAAACGGAAAATCACTAAATTTGTCCCATCAATTGAAATTACGTAATTATCATTATAAGATGAAGGAAGAATTCGAGCTAATCGCCAAGACTTTCCAGGGACTGGAAGAAGTGCTGGCAAAAGAACTCACCGAGCTGGGAGCCAGCAACATAGAAATAGGAAGACGCATGGTAGCCTTTACAGGCGATAAAGAGATGATGTATAAGGCAAATTTCTGCCTACGCACCGCCATCCGCATCCTAAAACCCATCAAACATTTTGAGGCGAAGAATGCCGACGAAGTTTACGAAGCGATTAAAGCCATCGCATGGGAAGACTTTTTGGATAAAGATAAAAGTTTTGCCATAGACGCTGTGGTTTTCTCGAACGAATTCCGTCACTCCAAGTTCGTGGCCTACAAGGTGAAAGATGCCATTGTGGACTATTTCCGTGAAAAGACGGGAGACCGCCCCTCTGTACGCATCAACCATCCGGATGTGGCACTGAACATCCATATAGCCGAGGATAAATGTACCCTGTCACTAGACAGCTCGGGTGAGTCACTTCACCGCCGGGGATATCGCCAGGAAGCCGTAGAAGCTCCTTTGAATGAGGTACTGGCAGCCGGTATGATCCTGATGACCGGGTGGAAAGGCGAGTGTGACTTGATAGACCCGATGTGCGGTTCGGGAACAATTCCTATCGAAGCCGCCCTGATAGCACGCAACATCGCTCCCGGCGTATTCCGCAAGGAGTTCGCTTTTGAAAAATGGAACGATTTCGACCAGGAGCTGTTTGACCGCATCTATAACGACGACTCACAGGAGCGTGAGTTCACACATCGGATTTTTGGATATGACAATAATCCGAAGGCAAATGAAATCGCCACTCACAATGTGAAAGCAGCCGGACTGAGCAAGGAGATCATCTTGAAGATCCAGCCGTTCCAGCAATTTGAGCAACCCAAAGAAAAAAGCCTCATCATCACCAATCCTCCTTACGGCGAACGTATCTCGACCAACGACCTGCTGGGCCTGTACCAAATGATAGGTGAACGCCTGAAACACTCTTTCACCGGCAATGACGCATGGATACTAAGTTATCGTGAAGAATGTTTTGACCAGATCGGCTTGAAGCCTTCTATAAAAATACCTCTGTTCAACGGTGCATTGGAATGTGAGTTCCGCAAATATCAGTTGTTCGACGGTAAATACAAAGAGTTCCGCAGCGAGAATGCAGACCAGGAATTCAAACCCAACCGGGAGGAAACCCGTCCGCGACGCAACACGGAGAGAGTAGAATATGGAGAACGTAGAGAACGCCGTAGTTTCGATGACAGACGTGAAGGACGCGGAGAATACAAAGGAGGAGAACGCAGAGAGCGCCGTGGTTTTGACGACAGACGGGAGGGACGCGGAGAATTCAAAGGAGGAGAGCGCAGAGAAAGACGCTATTTTGATGACAAACGGGAGGGACGCGGTGATTCCAGAAGAGGAGAGCACCGTAACTTTGGTGACAGACGTGAAGGACGCGATGATTTCAAAAGCAGACCCCGTAAATTTGATGACAATAAGGAAAAGACAGAAGAATAAACAGTTATGAGAAAATTAATCAATCTGATTGCCTTATTAATCATGATTTCATCTGTAACATGGGCACAAGACAAGAAAAGTTTCACCCTGGAGGACTTGATGCCGGGAGGAAACAATTACTATAACCTGCTACCACAGAATCTGTATGGTTTGCAATGGTGGGGGGATGTATGCATCAACGCCGACATAGAAGAGGTAAAAACCATCCATCCGACAAATGGAAAGGAAAACATACTGATCACTTTGCAGGAAGTGAATGAACTGTTGGCAAACAAGGAATTAGGGAAAATCAACCACTTCAGAAATGCATCTTTCCCCTACGCTGAAAAGATGATATTGGTAAATACCACTTCCAACAAAGTGCTGATTGACTTAGCCCAAAAAGAAATAGTATGGAGCCAGCCTCTTCCTCCTAAAGCCGCCAACCAGGACTGGAGCAAGGAAAGTCGTTCACTGGCTTATACCCTTGGCAACAATCTGTTTGTAACGACTGCCGACGGGAAAACACAACAAGTCACCGACGAACCGAAAGGCATCGTATGCGGGCAAAGTGTACACCGTCAGGAATTTGGTATCTCGAAAGGTACTTTCTGGAGTCCGAAAGGAAATCTGCTTGCTTTCTACCGTATGGACGAAAGCATGGTAACCGATTATCCACAAGTAAACACCTCCACCCGCATAGCGACACTGGAGCCGGACAAGTATCCGATGGCAGGAATGACCAGCCACAAAGTAACTGTCGGCATCTACCATCCGGCTACCCAAAAAACAGTTTATCTGAAAGCCGGTGACCCTACCGACCGTTATTTCACCAATATCAGCTGGAGTCCTGACGAAAAAAGCGTTTATGTCATCGAACTGAACCGTGACCAGAACCATGCCCTGCTATGCTGCTATGATGCGGAAACAGGAAAGCCGCTGAAAAGTACCCCCCTTTACGAAGAGGAGCATACTAAATATGTAGAACCTCAACATCCCATCGTCTTTCTGCCTTGGGACCACACGAAGTTCATCTATCAGAGCCAACGCGACGGCTATAACCATCTTTACCTGATGGACACCCAGACTTCCGTATCTCCGGAATCACATGGAGCTGCAGCCGGAGGTTCTTACCGGGAAAGCTACAAGACCAGACAGCTTACCCAAGGCGACTGGGTGGTGCAAAACATCCTCGGCTTCAACGAAAAGACCAAGGAAGTTATCATCATGAGCACAGAGGTTTCCCCTTTGCAAAGCAACGCATACGCTGTGAATGTAAAGACAGGCAAACGCCGCCTCATCGGCAATAAAGACGGTATGCATCATGTACAACTGTCCGGCAGCGGCAACTATGTGATAGACAACTATACTTCTTTCACCATTCCCCGGAATATCGAGATCGTTCCCACTTCCGGAAAGGGAAAGACTGTCAGCCTGCTGACCGCCACCAATCCGATGGAAGCATACAATATGCCCGAAATCACTGTCGGTACCCTCAAGGCTGCCGACGGCAAGACCGACTTATACTACCGCCTGATAAAACCGGTGAATTTTGACCCAAACAAAAAATACCCGGCCGTAGTCTACGTGTATGGCGGCCCGCACGCCCAGCTAATCCACAACAACCGCAACTATGACGCCCGCGGATGGGACATTTACATGGCGCAACTGGGCTACGTCATGCTGACCGTCGACAACAGGGGCAGTGACAACCGGGGACTGGAATTTGAGAACTGTACGTTCCGCCAATTGGGAACCGAAGAGATGAAAGACCAGATAAAAGGAGTGGATTTCTTAAAATCACTGGGTTATGTGGACAATAACCGCATTGGCGTACACGGTTGGAGCTTCGGTGGCTTCATGACTACCAACTTGATGCTGACTTACCCCGAACTATTCAAAGTAGGAGTAGCCGGCGGTCCTGTCATCGACTGGGCTTACTACGAAGTAATGTACGGCGAACGCTACATGGATACTCCGCAAACCAACCCCGAAGGCTACAAGAACGCCAACCTGAAGCTGAGAGCCGGAAACCTGAAAGGACGCCTGGAAGTGATCATCGGTGCCAACGACCCCACTTGTGTCCCCCAGCACAGCATCAGTTTCCTCCGTGCCTGCATTGATGCCGGAACCCAGCCCGACTTCTTTATGTATCCGGGCGACGGCCATAATATGTTCGGACGCGACCGTGTACATTTGTACGAACGCATTACACGCTATTTTGAAGACCATTTAAAATAAACAAAAGATAAGATTATGAAACTGTTGCTATTAGGCTCAGGCGGACGTGAACACGCCCTGGCATGGAAGATTGCTCAAAGCCCCAAAATTGAGAAACTATATATCGCACCGGGAAACGCCGGCACAAGTAATGTAGGCGAGAATGTAGCGATTAAAGCAGACGACTTTACAGCAATCAGAGAGTTTGTAGTAAAGAATAATATAGATATGATAGTGGTAGGTCCCGAAGACCCGTTAGTCAAAGGAATCTATGACTATTTCAAAAAAGATGAAGCGCTGAAAAACATTCCTGTTATCGGGCCTTCAAAAGCGGGTGCGGTACTGGAAGGAAGCAAGGAGTTCGCCAAAGGCTTCATGCAACGCCACAACATCCCGACAGCCGGTTACAAAAGTATCACTGCCGCAAATTTGGAAGAAGGATTAGCCTTTCTGGAAACATTGGAAGCTCCATACGTACTGAAAGCCGACGGTCTTTGCGCCGGAAAAGGCGTACTGATTCTTCCCACCTTGGAAGAAGCCAAGAAAGAATTGAAAGAAATGCTGAGCGGAATGTTCGGTGATGCTTCCGCCACCGTAGTGATTGAAGAATTCCTGAGCGGTATAGAATGTTCCGTATTCGTTCTGACCGATGGAAAGAACTACAAGATTCTGCCCGAAGCAAAAGACTACAAACGCATCGGCGAAGGCGACAAAGGGTTGAACACCGGTGGTATGGGCAGTGTTTCTCCTGTTCCGTTTGCCGACAAAGCATGGATGAAAAAAGTGGAAGAACGTATCATCCGCCCCACCGTGGAAGGACTGGCAGCAGAAGGCATCGACTATAAAGGTTTTATCTTCTTCGGCCTGATTAATGTAAAGGGCGAACCGATGGTCATTGAATACAATGTACGCATGGGCGACCCGGAAACAGAAAGTGTCATGCTGCGCATCAAGAGTGACCTGGTGGAACTGCTTGAAGGAGTGGCAGCAGGCAATCTGGATGAAAAAGTCTTAGAGATAGACCCCCGTTCGGCAGTATGCGTCATGCTGGTATCCGGCGGATATCCGGAACATTACGACAAGGGATTTGCCATCAGCGGAGTAGAAGAGATTGAAAACAGCATTGTATTCCATGCAGGAACAGCACTGAAAGACGGTCAGGTAGTCACTAGCGGCGGACGTGTCATTGCAGTCAGCTCCTACGGCACCAATAAAGAAGAAGCCTTGGCACAATCATTCGCCAATGCGAAGAAAATCAATTTCGACAAGAAATATTTCCGTTCTGATATTGGATTCGACCTGTAATCAGCGGACTATTACCCCATGGCAGGCTATGACAAATTCCAGACAGATATGGCAAAGGGAAGATTCACCTTCCCTGCTGCCATCCTTATATGCCTGTTTCTCCGGATCATCACCGGCAACGAATGGCAGGATGCAATCAACTTACTGGTCTGTGCCTTGACAGCTTACCTGCTGATCGAGATAAACACCGCCTTCACGCTGATACGGACACGCAGTACCTTGCATGTCAGCTTTTACGTAATCCTGTCCACAGCCTGCCTGTTTCTGCATTCCTTCCAGTATGCCGTTTTTGTGCCGCTCGCCTTTCTGGCCGCTATTTTCCAATTATTCAGCAGCTACGAATCCCCCCATCCGGCAGGAAGCATATTCCATGCCTTCTTTTTCATCGGTCTGGGAAGCTTGCTGTTTCCACAGCTGCTTTATTTTGTGCCGCTGTTCTATTTGGGAATGATCAGTTTCAGATCCCTGTCACTCAAAAGCTTCTTTGCCGGGCTTATAGGACTCTGTGTGCCCTACTGGCTCTTTTTCGGCTATGCGTTCTATTACGACAAAATGAATCTCTTTTATCACCCTTTACAGGAACTTATTCATTTTCAATCCATCAGTTATGAGTCATTGGGACAGGACAGAATCATATCCTGCGGAATCATCACCCTGATATCGCTGGTCAGCAGCGTGCATTATTTTCATGTATCTTATCTGGATAAGGTACGCACACGTATATTCCTTTTTTTCCTGATTACCGTTGAAGCCTGGATTTATTTACTGGGTATCTTTCAGCCACAACATTTCGACCTCCTGCTACAGATGCAGATCATTGCAGGGTCTATTTTAACAGGGCATTTATTTACTTTAACCCACAACCGCTTTACCGGCATCTTTTTCATCATTACATTTGTTCTATTAATAGTTCTAACTATATACAATTTATGGATGCAATTCTTCAATTCCTGATTGACTGGGGATACTGGGGCCTTTTCTTGGGCTCATTTATAGCCGGAAGTGTCCTCCCGTTCAGTTCGGAGGCCGTATTGGCAGCTTGTGTCGGTCCGCTGGGTCTGGACCCGGTGATCAGTATAGCCGCCGCCACCGCCGGCAATGTTGCCGGAGGCATGACCTGCTACTGGATGGGACATCTGGGCAATATGGAATGGATCGAGAAATATTTTCATGTAAAAAAAGAGAAGATGGATCGTGCGGAGCGGTTTGTACACGGACGAGGTGCCTGGATGGCCTTCTTTGCCTTTATCCCTATTTTGGGAAGTGCCATATCCATTGTATTGGGCATGATGCGTGCCAATATATGGATTGTCATTCTCGCCATGACCATCGGAAAGATACTCCGCTACGCCTTATTGGTATGGGGGGTATTGGAAGCCTCCGCTTTAATACATTAAAATGATGAAACTGGAACAAACAGCAGATGGAAGTTATACGCTCTATGTACCCGAACTGGACGAGCATTATCATTCGGTAAAAGGGGCACTGACGGAGTCACAACATATCTTTATCGAAATGGGGTTAAAGCATTCTCCCGCTTCCGACCCCCACATTCTGGAGATAGGACTGGGAACAGGCCTGAATGCCTTTCTGACACTGCTTTCGGCAGAAGAAACCCGGCGGAAAGTACATTATACAGGTATCGAACGCTATCCGTTAGCCGAAGAGACCTTGAAACAACTGGACTATCCCCGCCTGATCGGCAAACAGCATGAGGAGGATTATTACGCCATCCATCGGGCGCCCTGGAATGCAGAAACAGAGATATCCCCTTGGTTCACATTACATAAAATTGAAGACGATTTTACCCGGCTTTTCAACTCTGCGGAAGGCAGCCGTCCTGCCGTTCCCTTATACGATATCATCTACTTTGATGCCTTCGCCCCCGAAAAACAGCCCGAGATGTGGGAGCAGTCTCTGTTCGATACGTTATACAAGGTATTGAATGACGGAGGTATCCTGACAACCTACTGTGCCAAAGGGGTGGTAAGAAGGATGCTGCAAACAGCCGGATTCACAGTAGAACGCCTTCCCGGCCCTCCGGGAGGAAAACGCGAAATACTGCGGGCAACCAAGTCTGATTAGACTATCAAGGCAAAAACGGATGAGAGGTCAAGTCTTACCTAAAAGCAGTCTCACTATGAGATGGCTTCCGTTGCATACATAAAGAAATCTCCGACTTATCACAAGCCAGAGATTCCGCTTTATAAATTTAAAGTTTTTATTATATAAGATTCTCCCACCGGAGAAAGTCTTATCTTGTTGAAAAAATGAACTTTATCTGAATTGGGATTGTATCGTTTCCTGATAAATTCATTTGTTTAGAAGGAACCGCTTCCCCCCACGAGAGGGAAGCAGTTTTTTTAACCAAGTTTATTTTGCAGCCTTAACAACTACTTTCAGAGTCTTAGTTACACCGAACACATCTTTCAGTTTGAATTCGATAGTAACAGGTTCTGTAGTTCCAATGCTAGAAGGCAACTGGATCATGATACCACCAGGAACAGCAGCATAGCCTTGAGCCTTGATAGCTTCGTTAGCATTAAGATCTGTAACGATAACATTTGTTGCACTGGTAGCACCCGGTACCCAAGCTCTAGTCTTGGTGTTAGTATTAGTTTCGAATGTAGCATTAGTGTCGACCGCACCTACAGAAACAGGGATAGCAACTTTGTTACCGTTCTTGTAATAGTATGCAGATGCATTAGCATTAGCCAGCGTGAAGTTTGTAGCGAATCCTTCAGTACCTTCTTCAAATCCTTGACGGAGGTTCATATCAGAACGCTTGTCTACATTGCCGTCAGCCTTAACACCGTCGAACAGATAGAATGTATCATCCAAAGCATCCACCAAAGTAAAGTCAGCATCTGTCAGAACTACTTCACGAGTTACATTGTTAGAAGTAAATTCTTTCTTAGCTTCTACCTTCTTAGCGTCACCCAGCAAGCTAGCGAATCTCAGAGTAAAGTCTGATACTTGTTCTTTAGTTGCAGGATATACTCCGTAGAACTTGTAATCTGCTATGATATTGAATGCATAATCCTCGTCATTTACATATCCAGCATAAGCCCAAGTATTCCATTCAGCAGCCTTGCTTGAATAAACAATGTCCGTAAGTGATACATTTTCTAATAATTCATAGTTACGACCCAAGAATTTAGCATTGTACATTCTCAGAATTGCATCGTCTTCGTATGCATTACTCAATGTATAATATCTAGCACTTGGACCAAATTTGCTATATTGTGTAGCGTATGCAGTAGTGAATGCTTCATAGAACGGAACATACATATAGTTTTCATTTACCAAGTCACCATAGATGCTCAATACATTCTTCTTGTCATTCCAGATAGCCTTTTCACCGTTTACACGAGTGATATCCAAAGTAGGCTGAGTGAATTCGAACGGCAGGATGATAGAAGCAACAGGAGTCTTAGTATCCTCATCATTAACAGTAACTGTCAACTGATATGCCTTATTCAGTTTGTAATTGTAATACAAGTCAGCATTTACATAGAAACTGAATGTTACTGTGTTCTTCTTAACATCAAAGACAGGAGTACATGCCAGTGTATTGTTGTTTTCCCACCAAGTATTCCATTCAGCACCGTCTTCACCACCAATCAAATCCATTTTATAAGAATGAGATGCAATAGCACTCTTCCATACAGCTTTTTCTACATCTGACATATCGCTCAACAATGTTGTCAAATCGTATGCCTTAGTAGTCAATACATAATTATTTGTATAGTTTTTGTTGGCATCCAAGATTACTGTAGCATCCATCGGAGTGTACAGACGTTCCAAAGTAATTTCATGAGCATTTGCCATTTCTTCACGCTGATAAGCTAAGAAGTGAGGAGCATCTTTATCACCTTGTACGATAGTACCGTCCATCAAAATGTAGTTGTAAACAAACTCAATGGAGTTATTTACACCTGTCTCTCTTGTGAACTTGAAGCTATGACCTTCTTTATCTATTTCCACACCATACAACTGTGCGTTCTTCAAATTCTTGGCAGATTGTTCCAAAGTAATCCAGTAGTCATATACAGCAGCTGCATCTACAGACGGAGAAATATAAGAAACAATAGGAGTATAATCTACATTTACTGCACAATTTTCCAAAGATTTCAAACCTACATAAACTTCGCCAATCTTCTTCAACTGAGCACTCAAATCATACGGAGTCTTGATTGTTGTTTCATTCAAAGTAGCAGTCAGAGACAAGGCATGTTTTGCACCGTCATTAGCCTTGAACAACAGATAGTTCTTCGTTCTGGCATCGTCAATGTTTTCATAACGGACAAAGTCATGAGGCAATACCCATACTGCATTTTCAGAAGTAGCTCTAGTCAATACATCCTTAAACGGAACAGCTTCCTTAAACGGCAATTCCGTATCCACATTGGCAGAGTTCATCAAGCTAAATGAATAAGCAGAAGCATCTGTTCCCTGAGGATTAACCACAACTTGCAAATCACGGTCAAGAGTGGTGTACAAACCTTTCTTCAAAGTCTTTTTGGCCGGTCCGTACTCAACATCTTTTTCATTGATACCATAAAGTGCACACATCGGGTCAGCGCCATTCAAGACATCCATATAGCCCATAGTAGCACTGCTCGGGATAAAGATAGTCTGTTCATCACCATTTTCATCCTTTACAGTAATGTTCCAGCCACCTTTCACCTGTGCAGCTACCGCACCACCGGCAATATATTCTGTTTCAACGTATGCAGCCTTTTCAGCATCCCATACCATCCAGTAACCGTTTTCACTAATCTTGGCATCGTGTCCGGCAGCGGCAGCATCACCCGGTTCGCCCTGATCACCCTTGTCACCCTTATCACCTTTGGCTGGATATTCAGACTTCACACCGTCGAATGCCCAGTAACCGTCAATAATGGTCACAACCGTACCATTCTTACCGTCTTCACCCTTGTCACCTTTGATAGTCTCAATGGTGCTTGTAGAATTGTCACTCCAAGTTACAGTGATACCGTCACCGTTCTTCACTACGTTGGTAACATACTTACCAGCGTCAACTTTTGCCTGTAAAGCTGAAAGAGCCGACTTGATATCGACCAATTCCTTGTCGATGCGGTCGATATCCTCATCATAGTCTTTACAAGACACGAATGTTCCTGTTGACGAAACCATCAAGGCTCCGAACAGAACTGCACTTAAAAACTTTTTGTTCATAAATAAAGATTTAAATTTATAAATTTAAAAAACTAAAAATTGGTTATACATATACTGTTATAAAAGATACAATATACCTTTATATATAAGGTGATGCCTGCCGGACGAACATCCGACAGTGACGAGAACCGCGCCATCCACTCACGACCGGTGGCACGATAGAGCAATGCCTTCTGCCTTACAGAAGTGCTGCTCGTCTTTTTACATCTCAGAAACAGGTATTCCATCTAAACTCGTTATTCGTTCTTATTGGCTTTTTATATCGATCTCTTGGTAAGAGATCGATAATCAGACGATAACAAGCTTTAAATCAAGATATTAACCATACATATACAAGGTTAAACCAGAACTGGCAGAACCAGAAGAAATACTTTTTTTCACAATATTCCATATTTTTTCCGCGAAAAGTGTACTAGTTATCAAAACTTTCCTTATTTTTGCACGTGAAATGTCGATCTCTTACCAAGAGATTTATACTTTTTCATCTTCCAGACATACAATAACCCATTGATTTTCAATCATCCACAACAAATTCACACTTCCTTTCTTAACATATAGTAAGACAAATACATGAAACAAAGATTGAAAGGATTTTTTTACAATTCTTATTCTTCACGAATACGAGAGCCTTATATGGCATCTTAAAAAGATTGATAAACGATAAGACACTTCCCACAAAATATAAAGCGCATATTATAGAGAACTATAAAGACTGCATAGAATGCCATATAGAATCTCTTACTTGAAACTAAGGCTTCTCATACAGCCACAGAGCAGCCGCATGAAAAGCCTTAAACAGACTGAAATTGTTTATCAATTGAGCAATTTGGGGAGTGTTTGTACCTGATTAATGAGCAATTTGCGTATATTTGTTGTTACTAAACAGAAAAAACAACATTCATGAGAACCAGACATCACATATTCTCTCAATCGCATCCCGGCAGAAGCATCCTTTGTTCATGCTGCATGGCACTGATAATGTGCCTGTTTACCGCCTGTGACAGCAAACAGTCCACATCCGGAAAACCGACCCTGACTGTCACCCTGGAACCCTTGCGCTATTTCACAGAAACCATTGCGGGCGATAAATTCAAGGTAACCAGCATGGTTCCGAAAGGAAGCAGCCCAGAAACCTACGACCCTACTCCCCAACAACTGGTCAATCTGGATAAAAGCACCGCCTATCTGCGCATCGGCCATATCGGTTTCGAACAAGCCTGGATGGACAAGCTGACCACGAACGCCCCTCATCTAAAAGTATTCGATACCTCAAAAGGGATAGACCCCATCTATGAAACAGGGCACAACCACGGCGACCACCATCACGAAGGGGGTATAGAGCCTCATATATGGAATTCCGCACGCAATGCCTCAGTAATCGCCCGTAACATCTACGCCGCCCTGAGCGAACTGGACAGTGCGAACGAACCTTATTACAAGCATCGTCTGGACAGTCTGCAACAAATTATCGCACAGACAGATACGGAAGTCCGTGAGCGATTACAGCATGCCGGCACCACTTTCCTGATCTATCATCCGGCACTCAGTTATTTTGCCCGGGACTACGGATTAAAGCAAATCAGCATAGAGGAAGGAGGAAAAGAGCCCTCACCCGCCCATCTGAAAGAACTGATAGAAACCTGCCGCCGCGACAGCGCCCGGGTTATTTTTGTCCAGCAGGAATTCGATACCCGCAATGCCCGGCTGATAGCAGATGAGCTGGGAGTCACCGTTGTTCCCATTAATCCGCTAAGTTACGGGTGGCGGGAAGAGATGATCAATGTAGCCAATGCACTTGCCAAATAACAGAGCCTTATGACGAATCCCATTATACAACTTACAGATATCTCCGCCTCTTACGATGAGAAGACAGTGCTGAGCCACGTCAATCTCACGGTATATGAACGTGACTTTCTCGGTGTGATCGGCCCCAATGGCGGCGGAAAGACCACACTGATCAAGATCATACTAGGACTGCTGAAGCCTGCTTCGGGCAGTGTCCGTTTCTATAAGAACGAAAAAGAAGTACCCGAAATGACCATGGGATATTTGCCACAATACAACAGCATTGACAAGAAATTCCCCATCTCCGTATATGAGGTGGTCTTATCGGGACTCAACAAACAGAAGTCCCTGTTCCACCGTTACACTCCCGGACAGCACGAACTGACAAACCGGATTATTGCCCGTATGGGGCTGGAAGGTTTGGAAAACCGTGCCATCGGCGAACTGAGCGGAGGGCAACTGCAACGCGCGCTCTTGGGACGCGCCTTGGTTTCAAATCCTGAGGTTGTCATTCTGGATGAGCCCAATACCTACATTGACAAACGGTTTGAGGCCAAACTCTACTCCCTGCTGGAAGAAATCAACCAGGAACGGGCCATCATCCTGGTAAGCCATGATATAGGCACTGTGCTGCAAAATGTAAAAACCATAGCGTGCGTCAACGAAACGCTGGATTATCATCCCGATACGGAAGTACCCACCGAATGGCTGGAAGAGCATTTCGGATGCCCCATCGAACTGTTAGGACATGGGAATTTTCCTCATCGCATCTTGAAATGCCATCATCACGACGAATAAATCCGATGATCGTAGCCGAAGCTTTTTATGCGGCAGGTTAAACCCTATCCACCTTATCAGCAAGCTGTTTCTTACGGTAGTCCGCTGTAGTGGTCTATACCGGTTTACCGCACAAAAAACTTAACCCAGCCATCAATCAAGCTGGATCATAGAGTAGAAAAAAGTCAGGAGTCTGACGATTCCCTCCGCCTGTACAAACTGAAATTTCAGAACACAGTGTACAGACCAGCTATAAAATATAGAAATTCCGTTAAGGGCTGAAAGAAACATTTTCTGCCGCATTCCCTAAGGATAACACTAAATAACAGACCATTGTACCCCTATTCCAACTTTCTTTCGTATCTTTGCGCCCATTGAACGTTAACGAAACAATAATATATTCATGAAACAGTACAAATTAGTCAACAACCTGGTAGGTTGGTTAGCTTTTGCCATCGCAGCCTATACTTACTGCATGACGATAGAACCAACAGCCAGTTTCTGGGATTGTCCGGAGTTCATCACCACCGGCTATAAACTAGAGGTAGGCCACCCGCCCGGTGCACCCTTTTTTATGCTCACCGCCAACTTATTCAGCCAGTTTACAAGCGACCCCAGCCAGGTAGCCCGGATGGTCAACACCATGAGCGCCCTGATGAGTGCGGCTTGTATCTTATTCCTCTTCTGGAGTATAACCCATCTGGTGAAAAAACTGATATGCCCCGATGACAACGAGATGACTCTGAGTAAACTCATTACCATCATGGGTTCCGGACTGGTGGGAGCTTTGGCTTATACATGGAGCGACACCTTCTGGTTCAGTGCCGTAGAAGGCGAGGTGTACGCTTACTCCAGCCTCTTCACCGCAGTCGTATTCTGGTTGATCTTAAAATGGGAGTCCGTTGCCAACGAACCTCACAGCGACCGCTGGCTGGTTCTGATCGCTTATCTGACCGGACTTTCCATCGGTGTGCACTTGCTGAACTTATTGTGTATTCCGGCCATTGTACTGGTGTACTATTATAAAAAGAATCCCGATGCCAACCTCAAAGGCAGCCTGTTGGCACTGGCAGGTTCCATGGTACTGGTTGCGGCCGTGTTATACGGTATCGTACCGGGCGTAGTAAAAGTGGGAGGATGGTTCGAGCTGCTGTTTGTCAACAGTTTCGGAATGCCTTTCAACAGCGGTCTGATAGTCTACATCATTCTGCTCGCCGCATCCATTATCTGGGGCGTCTGCGAAAGCTATACGGAAAAGAGCCGCAAACGCATGAACATCTCCTTCATGGTAACAATCGCCATGCTGGGCATCCCCTTTTATGGGTACGGATGGAGCAGCGCCTTGATAGGCATTATCATATTAGGAGTCTTGGGCGTTTATCTGTTTGCTGATTTGAACAAGAAATATCAGATCAGCGCACGTACTTTAAACACCTCTTTGCTGTGCATCATGATGATTATGGTAGGATACTCCTCATACGCCTTGATTGTGATCCGTTCTACCGCCAATACTCCGATGGACCAGAACTCTCCGGAGGACATCTTCACTTTAGGCGAATACCTGGGCCGCGAGCAATATGGAACCCGTCCTTTGTTCTATGGACAGACATACGCCTCCAAACCGGCACTGAAAGAAGTGGACGGAGGATGTGTATATGATGTGACGGAAGGCGCTCCCGTCTATCAACGGAAAGAGAAAGCGACTCCCGATGAAAAAGACAGCTACGAAATAGTACGTCATAAAACTGATTACAAGTATGCACAAAATATGCTCTTCCCGCGCATGTACAGCGACGCACACGCACAGGCCTACGAAGACTGGCTGGGCGGCATCAAAGGCGTGCAGGTTCCTTACGACCAGTGCGGACAGATGGTGATGGTTAAAATCCCGACCCAATGGGACAACATCAAGTTCTTCTTTATCTACCAGCTGAACTACATGTACTGGAGATATTTCATGTGGAACTTTGCCGGACGCCAGAATGACATACAGGGACAAGGTGAAATAGAGCATGGCAACTGGATTACCGGAATACCGTTTGTGGACAAGTTCCTGGTGGGCGACCAAAGCCTGCTCCCCTCCGACCTGAAAAACAACAAAGGGCACAATGTATTCTATTGCCTGCCGTTGATTCTGGGACTTATCGGTCTGTTCTGGCAGGCTTACAAGACAAGACGTATCACGGCTCCGAATGGGGAAGAGATAGAAGAACCGGTAGGTATCCAGCAATTCTGGATTGTATTCTTCCTGTTCTTCATGACCGGTCTGGCCATCGTGCTTTATTTGAACCAGACACCGATGCAGCCCCGCGAACGCGACTATGCATACGCAGGTTCATTCTATGCATTTGCCATCTGGATAGGCATGGGTGTGGCGGGTATTGCCCAATGGCTGCAAGGCAAACTGGGTGAGAAACCGGCTTCCGTCATTGCAACTGTAGTTTGTCTGTTCGTACCCATCCAAATGGTGAGCCAGACGTGGGACGACCACGACCGCAGCAACCGTTATGTGGCACGCGACTTCGGACAAAACTACCTGAGCACCGTACAGGAAGAAGGTAACCCGATTATCTTTACCAATGGTGACAACGATACTTTCCCCTTGTGGTACAACCAGGAAACGGAAGGTTTCCGTACCGATGTACGTGTATGTAACCTGAGTTACCTGCAAACAGACTGGTACATCGACCAAATGAAGCGTCAGGCATACGACTCTCCGGCAGTACCTATCGAATGGAGCCGTCTGGAATATGTACAGGGGCATAATGAAGGAGTGGCTGTACGCCCGGAAGTGATGGAAAGCATCAATAACTTCTACAAGCAGAATCCGGAAGAAGCCGCCAAAGAATTCGGAGACAACCCGTATGAATTGAAAAATATTCTGAAATACTGGGTACGCTCACCCAAAGAAGGTTTACAGCTGATACCGACGGACAGCATCGTCATCAAGCTGGACAAGGAGGCAGTGAAACGCTCGGGCATGATGATTCCCGACTCTCTGCATGGTGAAATCCCCGATTACATGAGTATCTCCCTGAAAGGCAAACGTATGCTGTACAAGAGCGAGCTGATGATGCTTGAGATGCTGGCAAATACCAACTGGGAACGTCCGTTATACATGGCTATTACGGTGGGTAGCGACAACCATCTGAATTTAGGCAACAACTTCATGCAGGAAGGTCTTGCCTACCGCATCACCCCGTTCAACACCACCCAGCTGAACGCACGCATCGACAGCGAGAAAATGTACGACAATCTGATGAACAAGTTCAAGTTCGGAGGAATTGACAACCCGGATATCTACATTGACGAAACTGTGATGCGTATGTGCCAGACCCACCGCCGTATGTTTATACAGCTGGCTACCCAGTTGATAAAAGAAGGCAAGAAAGACAAGGCGTTGAAAGCCCTTGACTACTGTTCGGAAGTAATCCCGAGCACCACTGTACCCCACGATTACATCATGAGCAGTTCGAAAGAAATGGCCGATGATTATCTGGCGTTAGGTGAAAAAGAAAAGGGAGAAGCCATTCTGAATGATCTGGCAAACAAAGCGGTGGAATACATCACCTGGTACCTGAGTCTGGATGACCAACGTCTGCAAGGTTCATACGAGGACTGTCTGCGCAATTTCTATATTCTGGATGAGATCAACAAGAGCCTTGCCCGCGCAAATGCTGCCGGCGGTGTACAAGGTGAAGGTGAACAGCAGAAAAAATCAGATATGGCAAGCCACTATGCCAAGAAGTTTGAAGACCTCTATGAAGTGTTCAACAAACGTGTAGGCGGCGGGGCAGCCAAAAAGTAAATAAAAGGTGTGGATTCACCACAGAATCCACACCTTTATATTTGTATAACCAACAAAAGACACACACATTCATGTTTATAGAACAACCCCCGCTGATACTCCGCTGGCTCTATCCACGCGCCTTCTGGCGAATGGACAAGCATGAAAAAGCGGTCTATCTGACTTTCGATGACGGGCCGATTCCCGAGATCACACCGTGGGTACTCGATTTATTAGACAAATACAAGATCAAGGCTACCTTCTTTCTGGTGGGCGACAATGTGCGCAAGCACCCCAAGGAATTCCAAATGATTGTAGAACGGGGACATCGTTTGGGAAATCATACATTCAACCATATCCGAGGATTCGAATACCGGAGCAAGAACTATCTGGCCAATACGGACAAAGCCAATGAACTGATCCATACCAACCTGTTCCGTCCGCCACATGGTCACATGCGCTGGATGCAGTACATGGTGCTGCGACATAAATACCAGATCGTGATGTGGGACTTGGTTACCCGTGACTATAGCAACAAACTGAATGGAAGACAGGTGCTGAGGAAAGTAAAACACTATGTGCGGAATGGCTCCATCATTACCTTCCATGATTCCATCAAAGCAGAGAAAAACATGAAATATGCCTTGCCCCGTGCCATAGAATGGCTGTTGGAACAAGGCTATGAGTTCAAGGTCTTTGACTGATAAGGTCAAATACCTTGTCTTCTTGTGGCGCATACATACGCATACTCTCTTGCGTATGTATTATTTTATGGCAACCTCCAATGGATTACGTACCTTCTGAGCATATTCTTCCAGATATTTGTTCCAGTCGGTATCGGCTTCGAAACCATATTTGCTCCACCCTGAACCCCAGTAATAAATATACTCGGATCCCGGCTCATACTCACTGGCCGCCAGCACATGCCCCAAAGCGCCCCCACGTTCTTTCTGTTCCTTTTCGGAGAACACTTGGGTAAACGCTTCTTTTATAGTAGCCGGAAATACGGCACCTACATAAATCACTCCATTGTTATTGGCCGCATTCTCCGTAGAGTCCGCATAGGCTATATAACCCGCACCTGCATCAAAACTATATCCCATCGGGTTCTGCTTGTGCAACACGATGCCGGTCACCACCGGAGTGGTTGCCTGCAGATTGTCAAAAGTAACCACCGTCTTGTTCAATTGCGATCCCTTGTCCAAGGAAATGATACGCGTCTCGGTCACAGTTGAATCCCCTTTTACAACCAAAGGATTATAGACCAGCTTGACAGTGAACCGGAGCGGACCGTTATCCAATATTTCACAGTCCTTGTAACAATAAGGATAAATAATGGTACTGTCGGGGAACAAAGCGGCTGTTCCGCCCCCCAAAGTCGGACCTACCGCATAACAATCCATACCGTTTCCATGATCTACGTGATAGGAGATTTTCCGGTTCAAATCGCCGTCATAACGATCTTCCACTACCGGTTCGGGTACATTCTTAGTCCAGATGTCATAGCCAAAAGCACGCTCGCCCTTCTCCTGCAAGGCAGGACCGTAGGCACGATAAGCGGCACGGTCATTCTCCCATGCCATATCATCCAGACGTTCGGGGTATTGGCGTCCGCAAGCAACCACATCCACCGGCTGCGGAGTTCCTTCCGCAATCGTATAAACAGCCGAAGCCTCCCCTTTTACCGAAGCAGGGAAAATAAGCATATCGTCGTATGTTATCTGATAAGGTACTTCCAGGCCGTTCTCGTCCGATACGATGACCTGTGCCGTATCGGGTAATTGTAGTTTGCCTGTTATTTCAGCCATGGAGATTTCTACCATCTCCCCATTCCTGTCAATGGAAAGCGGATTGGTTATAGTGACAGTCACCGGCTCCTTCTGCGAACAGGAGAACATGGCTAATGCCGTTGCGACTGCTAAAAAGATTTTTCTCATACTATTTATTTTTTGTCGGACTGAAAGACAAAAATACAAAGAATCTGCAAGTGACGGCAAAGACACGAGCAGATTCTTCTTATTTATATCCACTAATTATTTAGGCTGTTTACCAATGTAAGCCAAGATACCACCATCTACATAAAGGATATGACCATTGACTGCATTAGAAGCTTCGGATGCCAGGAATACGGCAGGGCCGGTCAATTCCTGCGGATCCAACCAACGGCCGGCCGGAGTCTTGGCGCAGATGAATGTATCAAACGGATGACGGCTTCCATCGGGCTGGATTTCGCGCAACGGAGCTGTCTGCGGAGTAGCAATATAACCCGGGCCGATACCATTACACTGGATGTTGTATTCTCCGTATTCAGAACAGATGTTGCGAGTCAACATCTTCAAGCCACCTTTAGCGGCAGCGTATGCCGAAACGGTTTCGCGTCCCAACTCGGACATCATAGAGCAGATATTGATGATTTTACCGTGTCCTTTTTCCATCATTGCAGGCAAGACTGCTTTAGAAACAATGAACGGAGCATTCAGGTCAATATCAATCACACGACGGAAATCGGCAGCTTCCATTTCGTGCATCGGAACACGACGGATAATACCGGCATTGTTTACCAGGATATCGATGGTACCTACTTCTTTTGCAATAGTGGCAACCAAAGCCTGTACGGCAGGTTCGTCAGTCACATCGCATACATATCCGTGTGCCTTGATTCCTTTTTCAGCGTAAGAAGCCAGACCTTTGTCCACCAATTCCTGATTGATGTCGTTGAAACAGATGGTTGCGCCCTGTTCTGCAAAAGCAGATGCAATAGCAAAACCGATACCATAAGAAGCGCCTGTTACAAGAGCTACTTTACCTTCCAAAGAAAAATTCAAATACTGATTCATGATAGTTCTATTATTAAATTAATGAAGTTATATGATTTATTTCAAGTCTGTGATTAATGAGAAGTCCTGATCACCGTAGTCCAGATTCTCTCCACCCATACCCCAGATAAAGGTATAATTGTGTGTCGCCGCCGCACTATGGATAGACCATTCGGGAGACAAGACTGCCTGATCGCCTTTCATCCATATATGACGGGTTTCATCCACTTCTCCCATAAAGTGACAAACGGCATGATCATCAGGCACTTCGAAATAGAAGTAAGCTTCCATACGGCGGCTGTGCACGTGCGCCGGCATGGTGTTCCACACACTTCCCGGTTTCAGTTCGGTCATTCCCATCTGCAACTGACAGGTAGGCAATACCTGGCTTACCAGCATCTTGTTGATACAACGATGGTTGGAACCTTCCAGCGAACCCATTTCAGCAACGATGGCATCTGCCCGGGTTACTTTCTTATCGGGATAGTTGCGATGAGCGGTAACTGAGTTAAAGTAGAATTGGGCAGGATTCTTGGCATCTTCACTTTCAAAAGTCACTTCCCGGTCTCCCGAACCCAGATAAAGCGCTTCTTTATAATCCAGTTGGAACACGGCATCTCCGGCTTTCACCACACCGGGACCGCCCACATTGAAAATCCCCATTTCACGGCGCGTAAGGAAATAAGGCGCTTTCAGCGGATCAATGGCCTCCAGTTTCAATACCTCCCCTACGGGTCTGGCTCCTCCTACAATCATGCGGTCGTACATGGAATAAACCATGTTCACCTCATTGTCCGAAAATACTTTTTCTATTAAGAAATCCCGTCGTATCCTTTGGGTGTCATAGCTTTTGGCGTCTTCGGGATGCGCGGCATAACGGATTTCATAATTTGTCTTCATAAGCTGCTATTTTATGTTTTTATAGTATTCCTAGTCATTTCGACTTTGGCAAAGTTACGAAACAATCCGGTTACGATGCTGCAAAAATCGTTCAGAATAGGTATAAATTTTGTCCTATTAGATGCAAAATCTGCTATATAATACGTTTTACGCCTTCTGAAAACTCAAAATCAACGGGATAAAATATCACAAAACTTATCTTGGAACGCACGCGCCCGACTTAATTTCAGTACGTTCTGATTGATGATCACAAAGGCCAGCTGATGTCCGTCGGCAGCTTTTACATAGCCTGCCAGCGAGCTGACTCCGGTTACAGAACCTGTTTTTGCATGCACATTTCCCCGGGCCTTGGTCTGCTTCATCCGGTTTTGTAAAGTACCGTCCACTCCGGCTATGGGCAGGGACTCATAGAAAGGAAGAAAAATTTCCCGATGATAATAGGCATACTTCAAATACTCCAATAACAAACGTGGAGAGATATAATTATAAACGGAAACGCCGCTGCCGTCCGCTATCTTGTAGTTCTCGGGATTCAGTCCTAAAGCTGTTTTCATAAAAGCATGAATGGCATCGGTTCCATCTTCTCCCGTCACCCGTTTATGCATCGAACGTCTGGCAGCCAAATGATAAAACATCGCTTCGGCGCACAGGTTATCACTTTTTTTCAACGCTCTTTCCAATACTTCCTTCAGGGGTCTTCGGACGGTATAAAGCGTAACTATGCTGTCGGCCGTTACAGGACAATCGGCATACGTGCAGGTTCGCACTTCAATTCCTTTGCTGCGCAAACGGCTGACAAAGGTATGAAAGAAGAAATCTTTGGAAGTATATACATTCAAATGCTCGGTATAGGGATACGAAACATTTCCGGAAACGGTAATGATATTGCCATTGCTGAGCCAGTTACGGGTGATTTTCAGCTTTCCGGCTTGCGGATTACGGCTCACCCCTTGATTATGAACTTGATAATAATCGGAAGCCGGCGTACAAACGACTTGGGGCAACGAGTCCTTCTGAGCAGGAGATACCGATACATCCACGCAGCCCCTATTCAGCATGAGGGGGGAAAGATAGGGCTGGAAGGAATAAGGAGTATCGTCCCAGCACCAGCCGGAACCCCAATAAACCGAGTCTGTCATGGAAACATCCGCCGCAAGGGTGTCTGTCACATAACGGATGCCCTGACTTGCCAACGCATCTACCAGACGGTCCAGATCCTCGTCCATAAATTCCGGATCAAAACCACCTATCAGATACAGGCTGCCTTTCAACGTGTCATTTTCTATCTTTCCACGATAACGGAGACCGGTATCCATGGTATAATCCGCTCCCAGCTGCGCCAAAGCGGTAACCGAAGTGATTATCTTCTCAACAGAAGCAGGCCGGTATAGTTTCTCGTCCTGATAACGGTAAACGGATTCCCCGGTAGTCAGATCGAATACGGCAATACCCACCTCGGATGTTTTCAGAACTTCTTCATGCAGTAAAGCGTCCAGCCGCTGAGACAGCGGCTGGGCCTTTATGAAGTGAATAGATAAAATCAGTACAAAGAAAAATAAAACTCGTTTCATTATAATTCCCTGAATATTTCACCCACAGTAGGATGAGGGAATACATATCGTTTCCAATCCTCTATGGTTTTACCATCCTCAATAGCCATACCTGCCAGTACAATCAGCTCGGAAGCAGGGTTACCCAGCATGTGCGCTCCCAATACAGTGCCGTCTTCGGCCGTCAGCACTTTGCAGACACCGTTTACTCCTTCGTTCTCGGCGACAAAACGCCCGGAGTAAGCCATCGGCAACTTAACGGCACGATAAGAAATACCTGAGGCCTGCAAGGCTTCCTCGCTCATACCCACCCCGGCAATCTCGGGATTTGTATAGACCACACCCGGTATGGCACGATAACTCATCGTATCTTCCTTACCTATTATATGATGGACAGCCACTTCCGCCTCACGCACGGCGGTATGTGCCAACAAAGAAACTCCATTCAAATCACCGCATACATAGACACCGGGGACAGAAGATTGTAAATGTTCATCGACTTTGATGCATCTGCGTTCCGTCCATTCCAGATTCAGGTTTTCCAGTCCGAAGCCTTTGGTCACCGGACGACGGCCCACACTCATCAACAATCTGTCGGCTGTAACTGTTCCTGTTCCATCCGCATTTTCGTATGACACAGTAATGCCGGTCTCCCCTTTGGACACCCCTACCACCTTGGTACTGAGCAGGAACTTAATTCCTTTCTTGGCATATTCAGCCCGAAGCATGGCCGACAACTCTTTATCCATGCCACCCAGGATCTCATCCAACATTTCGACCACCGTCACCTGTACTCCCAAACTGGTGAAGAAAGAAGCAAATTCCATACCGATCACCCCACCACCGACAATAGTCAATGAAGCAGGTACTTCTTTATTATCCAGTGCATCACGGTGCGTCCAGTAATCCACATTTTCCACTCCCGGAATAGGAGGAATAAATGTTTCACTGCCGGTACACAGCAGCAAATTCTCACATTCGTAGATCTCCCCACCGCATTGGATGGTATTCTTATCTACAATCGTGGCTTCTCCCGTTACTATATTTACCTGATGCGCAGTCAGTTTTGCCTTGATGCCCAACACCAGTTTACGAACCACCTTTGATTTACGCGCCACAATCTTTCCTAAATCAAAAGAAGCTTCGGGCACATTCACGGCATACTTTGAAGCATGTTTTGCATAATCATATACTTTAGCCGAATAAAGCAAGGTCTTGGTAGGAATACATCCTTCATTCAGGCAGACACCTCCCAGACTTCTTTTTTCGAACAATACAACACTCAGTCCTGCCTTTCCGGCAGCTTCGGCAGCAGTATACCCTGCAGGGCCTCCACCGATAATTGCAATTTGATATTTCATGGTATTTATTTGATTTAATAAGGTTATTCTTCTATTCTATGTTCCAGCCGTTTCACCAACGCATGGATAAACTCTTCCGGCTTTACAGGAACCAATGACAATAAATTTTTCTTCTCATAATGTATCAATACATATTTCGAAGGCATAATTCCACCGAATCCGGGACTCCGTTTCAGCTCCACATCCGTAATGTCAGTCAAGGGAATGGTCTTCCCTTTATAGAAACGGCCATAATACACCACCAACTTTCCATCCGCAGTCAGCGTATAAGTGGAATGGATAATACGTTCAATGGTAATGATCAGCCCCAATGCCACTATTAATCCTATCATTGCCTTCATACACCAGAAAGCAAATACCATGACGGCTGTCAGCAGTATCAGAAACAGATAAGTACCTCCCGCTATCTTCACATGAAAAATCCGATTCATCATCTTGTTTTAATTTGTCCGAAAGATAATAAATTTATCGTATATCACCCTCATTACAGTGAGGAATGAGGGAATTTTATTAAAAAATGCAGAAAGTTACACTTTTCATTCCATACTCTCATTACCTATTTCGTTTATTCTTCACTAAAAGCACGGTGCCTCCCGGACAAAGTTTCTCCACCTCCTGCAGCCGATTGCCGATTGTCCCGTTGATCATAAACAGAAGGATCGTCTTGCCTTTGAAAGAAATAGATACCGGGATAGGAAAAGACAAAACGATATTTCATACTTTCGCAAGTGACAGTGACGTATGGATGTAATTAACCAATAGAAAGTTGGACGCGAAAATGCCCTCATGCCCTCACTTTTGTTATAACTGGTTTATAATAAACTACTTATTAGTGGTGGTAGCATATTCTTCAGTGAGGGCATTACCCTCACTAATAGATGCTTAAAAATAAATTATTCCAACTTTACCACATAATACAAAATTGCTTATCCACCTTGGTGGTTAAGTCTAACCACAAGGGTGGTTAAAGTTAGCTACCTAGGTGAATAGACTTAACCACATCCGTGGTTAACGGATATTGAACTTTCAAAAAACTTATTATGGTATTTAAGGATAAACCGGGTAATCTTGACGAAAAAATAAAGGTAACATACAGCACCGGCATGGATAGGAAAATTGTACACCCAATTCAAAGAAACGATATAATACCGTGAATTATAAGACATCAGCAACAATACATTTCCCCCTTTCACTTGTACAGTTCACGCAAATGTCTTATTTTTGTTTTTTATAACGACCGGTGTATGAAGGCCAGCCCTTTGTCCGCGACAAAAAAGAGAAATGATGGACCTATGCCAATTCAGCAGATTTTTAAATGAATACCAACAAGGATTCATTCGTTTTGCCTATACGTATGTGCACGACCGGATGGCAGCGGAAGATATTGTCATAGAGGCCTTCACCTACTATTGGGACCATAAGGACAAAATAACGGACGCCTCCAATATTCCGGCTTATGTATTGACCACCGTCAAACACAAGTGCATCGACTACCTGCGCCACGAACAAGTGTGCCGGGATGCTTCCGACGAACTCTATCAGCTGTATTCATGGGAAATCTCGACCCGGATAGCCACACTCGAGAACTTCGAGCCTTCGGAAGTCTTCACGTCCGACATACAAAGGCTGGTAGATGAAGCGCTGGAGAAACTGCCTGAACAGACACGCCGTGCCTTCACGATGAGCCGTTACGAAAACAAGTCGCATCAGGAAATCGCCACCACGCTGGGAATAACAGTCAAAGGTGTGGAGTTCCATATCTCGAAAGCCACCAGGCTGTTCCGCGAAGTGCTGAAAGACTATCTGCCTTCCTTCCTCCTTTACACCCTTTTCTGATTTGTCCGCAGCCGGGAAACGCCATGAACCGACAAGGCGGATTGTCCGCCTCATCCGTTTTTCCAAACGGCTGAAACACGACAATCCGCCTTGTTTATAAAATGGCTCATACCGCGCTGATGCCGGAATCCGGCTTCGCACGGTATGGAACCGGCTTATTCGGCCAGGATGGAAAGCTCGGCTCCCGAAGCGAAATCCTGTCCCGACTGTTCACTCAACGCTGTGAAACGGATATACCGTCCTTTCACAGGCCGGTTGAAAGTCACCTTCTTTGCGTCCCTGTTGTTGGCGAACGAGCCTTTCTGCACAGGTTCTCCCCAGTTTTTACCGTCCATGCTCACGTGGATGGTATAATCCTTGACATTGCCGTTGCCGCCATCCTGACGGGGCAAGTAAGTAAACCCGGTTATATTTTTCACATCTCCGGCATCCAGATCCACCCAATGGGGATGTTTGGCTACCGTGACGGAATACATGCTGTGCCAGATGGTATTGGGATCATTGTCCACCAAATTCTTCGCGCTGCCGTCATACACTTCTTCGCTGCTGGCATAAACCACCTCGGTCTGAATGGTCTCTATTTTGGGGAAAGTGACTGTAGACTTGATTGCCGGATTGTTCTTGAACCAAGCCGTTATCACTCCGCCGCCACGCAGATCGATGGGTTCAGTGTAGGGAATGGCCGCTTTGCTCTTTCCTATGGTGTAGAGTATGACCGCATTCTTGTCAATGGAAGAAAGCTCCACCATACCCGCACGTGTACGGGTTACAGACAAAGGAATATCACCGGCGGGAGCCACCTGTGCGGCAGCCGTCAGATCCTGCGCTGCGGGACGGATGATGAAACCGGTATGGTTCTGTCCGGCGAACACGCGGTCGGGAGTCAGCGGACCGCCCTGGCCACAACTGTTACCGCCCAAGCCTGTCACGGCAAGGTCAAGGTGCAGATAGGTATCGCCTGCCTCAGGCAATTGATAGGGATGACCCGCCAGAATCAGATCGTGTGCGGAGTACTGCAATGCCGAAACGGACAAACGGCTGGTAGCGATGAACTGGGCTCCTTTGCCCGCCTTGTCGGTCAACGCACACCAGCGCACGTCTTCGTGATTGCCCATATCCTGGGGTTTCGGGAAATTCGCGAACTGGGCGGCAACGGTCGATTCATACAGTTCAATGAACTGTCCCGCCTTGCGGTCGGCGTAGTTCTCGACCGGACCACGCCCGTAGTAGGTGAAGTTTCCATAACGTTGGGGCATTTTCATGACATAGCCCAGACGCGGCAGTACCAGACTGGGACGGTTGGAGGTTATGCTTGCCTGCAGTTCGATGGAACCATCGCGGTAAACCGTCCATACCTGGTTGGTGGTGAACTTGAAGTCATCCTCTCCAAACTTCCGGTCTGTCAGTTCCTGAATACTGTTCTTACCGCTGGAAGTGCCGCCCAATATTTTCGCCGCATTCGGAGCCTGTGACTCTACGGTATAGAACAACACCACAGAACCGTCCTTCCGCTCTATCAGTTTGGAAACAGTGGCCCGGTGCTTCAAGTTATGCAATCCTGCTTCAAACCAAGTCTGGTAGAACCAGTTGTCATTGTTGGTGAATGCGCGGAAAGCGTCGAGACGCGGACCGTTTCCGTCGGCGATAATTGTTTCACCGCCATAGTTCAGGCTGTAAATGGTACCTTCCTCATTATCAAACCGGACTGTAAAGTTCCCTCCCTTGAGCGTCGAGAAACGCGGATCCGCTTGTTTTTCCACTGTTATCTCACCGGCTGCCGCTGCTGCTTCGTTCATCGGTTTGAATCCGGTCGCCGCCTTCACAGGCAGCTGTTCTTCTGCCATGACATAGTTCTTTTGCGCCCACGGCTGATCTTCCTTCAGCAGGAATTGAACCTTCACAAAGTATTCGGCATCGGTTTTCAGTTTGGCATAAGTATAGGGGACAGTCACCTGCATACGGGTACGGGGGGCTATCTTTCCCGGATTCAGCAGACCGCTCTCCACTTCTTTCCCGTTCTCGTACAGGGCCCATTTCATGGCGAAGCCGGACAAATCCTTGAAATAATATTTATTGAAGATTTCATAGACTCCCTTTTCCGCGTCTATTGTCTTCACACCGATGTGCTGATACACCTTTTTCACTTCATAATATTGCGGTTTCGGCTCCAAATCGCCGAATACAATGCCGTTCATCACGAATTGCCCGTCATTGGGCGTATCGCCGAAATCACCTCCGTAGGCGAAATAGCGTACACCGTCTTGGGTATAGTTGTACATCGACTGGTCCACCCAGTCCCAGATAGCACCCCCGCAGAAGAAGTTGGTCGACTCCATCGCTTCCCAATAATCAATCAGGTTGCCGCAGGCGTTACCCATAGAATGGGCATATTCCGAGATATGGAACGGGTACTTGATGTCGTATGTACCTTTCACCGCCCCACGTACCCATGAAATGGAAGGATACTGGTTGGAGCCCATGTCCACAATGTCGTTATTGCGTTCATACTGTACCGGGCGCGAAGTATCCACCTTCTTCAGCGCGTCATACGCCTCCACAAAGTTCTTGCCGGGACCCGCCTCATTACCCAGCGACCAGATAACTATGGAAGGATTATTGATGTTGGCATGTACCATTTCCAGCACACGCGCCACATGAGCGTCCCGCCATTCCACCGGATGGGACAGTGAGGGTGCTCCATAGTAGTACTCATGCGATTCAATATTGGCCTCGTCTTCCAGATAGATGCCGTATTTGTTACACAAATAATACCAATAGGGATCATCGGGATAGTGCGAGTTACGCACATGGTTGATGTTGGCACGCTTCATCAGCATGATCTCATCCTCCATTATTTTGCGGGTGATGGCGTGTCCCAGTCCCGGGTTGCTTTCGTGACGGTTCACACCTTTCAGTTTCACGGTCTTGCCGTTCACGTAGTAATAACGTCCGGTCAGTCCGAACTCGTCCTCCGATGCGGGCGTGTCCTTGATTTCCACTTCACGGAAACCCACGATGGTGGAAACCGTCTCGACAACGCGTCCTTTTTTGTCTTTCAACTCGCCCACCAAGGTATAGCGGTAAGGCAGTTCGGCCGACCATTTATCCGGGTTCTTCACCTTCATCACCACTTCCGTTCCTTGCTCTTCACCGGCTTCGACCACGGCTATCGGAGCAGAGGCTGTAACTCCCGCCACCGGCGTGTTCTCATCCGAATACAGTTGGTTGGCATACAGTGAATAAACCATAGAATAACCTTTGGCGACTTTCTTTCCAAGGTTGCGGATATCCGCATGGATTCTCAGCTCTCCGTCGGTATAAGTTTCATCCAGATCGGGAGTTGCCACCAGATCGCGTACATGCAGCCGGGGTACGGCTGTCAGGGCTACGGTGCGGTAGATGCCCGGCAGACGGAACATATCCTGCGCTTCCAGGAAAGAACCGTCCGAGCTACGGTAAACTTCCGCAGCCACAGTGTTGGTCCCTTTCACCAGGTAACCGGTTATATTGAAACTGGCGGTGTTACGCGAGTTTTTCGAGAAACCTACGTACCGGCCATTGATCCAAAGATAGAAGAATGAGTCCACGCCATCAAAATGGATGAATACTTCTTTTCCGTCCCAGTCTTCGGGAATGGTGAATTCACGGCGGTAAGAACCTACCTCGTTACGCGCCTTGAAAGTAGTCCAGTCAGCCGGGGGAGTACGCATGACCCCTCCGCGCCAGTCGTCCACCGCTACTTTGTGCTGGAAAATCACAGGTTGGTTTACATAGATGGGGGTTCCATACTTTTGTGTCCCGTCTTTCTGGATCCCATAGATATTCCAACTGGACGGAACCGGAATGTTGTCCCATCCCGATACGTCAAACTCCGTTTTATAGAAATCCTCAGGCCGTTCCTCCGGATTTGGAACCCAGTTGAATTTCCAGTCTCCGTTCAGGGACTGCCAGTACGCACTGTTTTCAGGCAATACCTTCCGGGCACTTACCTTATCTTGGAAAGAGAAAAAATAAGCGTGAGGTTGTTCCTTGTTCAACGCCAGGTTTCCGGGTGACTCCCATTCATTTCCTTCCGGAGTTTGTACCGAGGCATAGTAAAAGCCTTTCAAAGGTTCAGTCTTTGCATGGCTCTGCATAGTAAAGCAGCATAATAATAAGCCGACTGCTAATTTTCGCATAATAGTTTATTGTTCTTAAGGTTAGAAATATTGTTCAAAAATACGATATTTATTCGGATTGCGGAGTGGAATGAAATGTTTTTTATAGTTTTCGCAGTCAATTGCTCCGTTCGTTACCTATATGAAAGGACGGACCCTCAGGCCCGCCCTTATCTTCCATTCCTGCACAATCATCTTATTCGGCCGCCCATTCTTTGGCTCCCCGTTCCTTCAGCGCGGCGGTGAAAGCCTTGGCTTTCTCCATGGCGGCGGCTTCATCGGCAGGAGCGGCATACGCATGGCTGTAGCCTCTTACCTTATTCCATTCGCCCCGGGTGAAATCGGGAAAGGCTACGGCCGCGCAACCATTGTCCATAGAAAGCTCGCCCAGTTCGGCCAGGCAGCACCATTCAGCCAAATCGTACACATCCATATCGAGCGGCAATCCGTTTTGCAGACAATAAACCAAGCGGCTGTCCATTATGAAATCCATACCGCCATGTCCGCCCACTTCCTTGGCCATCTCACCATATTTCGTCAGGATAGGATGCCGGTATTTCTCCACCAAAGCAGCCATCTCGGCATCGGGAAGGAAACCGTGCGAATTAAGATCGTCTATTTTAGGCTGCACGCCCGAAGCCACCAACTGATCGGCATCCAGCGCATAGCCTTCTACCGGATATTTGTTGGCAAATCCCTTGGTACCTGTGAGCTGGTATAAGCGGTTGTATGGCTGTGGAGTCATTACATTGTGCTGTATCTCAATCACTTTTCCATTGGCTGTGCGGATCATGGTCGTGGTATGGTCACCGTTGCGGAAACTATTGCACGCTGAATCGGTGGCAGCCTCGGCCAACGCCTTGCCTACAACAGACTTGGTGTCCATAGCCGTCAGTGTTTCCATACGGTCTCCGCGGTGGATATCCAGCGCCTGCGCCACAGGACCGAGTCCGTGAGTGGCATACACATCGCCGCGATGGCGCATATTGTACTCCAGACGCCAGCCCAGCTTATCCTCTTCCCCGTTCTTCCAGTAATGTTTCCAGAAAGGGGCAAGGTTATGGATATAAGCGCCTTGCGCACGTATCACTTCGCCGAACACACCTTGTTGAGCCATGTTCAGGGTATTCATCTCGAACCAGTCGTAACAGCAGTTTTCAAGAATCATACAGTGCTTGCGGTTCTTCTCGCTCAAGTCAACCAACTCCCAGCACTCTTTCAAGTTCATGGCAGAGGGCACTTCGATGGCCACATTCTTGTTGTTCTCCAGCGCGCACTTGGCTATCGGGAAATGATGCAGCCAGTCGGCGGCTATATAAACCAGATCAATATCTTCACGCTTGCACAGCTCTTCATATCCTTTCTCTCCCGAGTAAACAGCCGCTTTAGGCATAGACGCATTTTTCAGATATTGCTGGCATCTTTCGGCACGCTCCGGCTCATAGTCGCACAGCGCCACAATCTGCGTACCGGGAATGTAAGTAAAGCGTTCCACGGCACCCGGGCCGCGCATTCCCAGCCCCACGAATCCCACGCGCACCACTTCCATCTTGGGTAGTGCCAGACCGATGACGCTCTCCTGTCCGGCCGGACGCCCGGGATTCTTTACCACGACTGTTCCTTTTTCCCATTGCCACTGTGTACCTTTTTCTGTAGTTTGCACACTGCCTGTCCCAGAGCACGAGCACAGCAAGACTGCCGCACACGCGCCTGCCAGCAAGGATTTCATTTTCTTCATCTTGTATAAATCAATATTTTATGATACATTATTTTACAAACGGACGATCCTTGACATAGACCTTATACGATTTGATGGCTCCCGGAGCATTCTCTTCCGCACGCGGCAAATAGCGGAAACCACTGACGGTATATTCTCCCTTCAGATCTATCACCAGCGAATGCGGATAACCGGCTCCACGAGCCGTGCTCCAGTAAGTGGACTCCTGCAGGTCATACACCTTGTCAGCGGTAAAGTTACCCCAGCTTGTGCTTTCACTGTCCGCATAGTCAATCCGCCAGTTCTGTCGGGAAAGAGTTTTGCCGTTCTCGTCCAGCAGATAAAGTTCAGCGATGGAAGCCGTTTCTTTTCCGTCCTGCGCACTCAATGCTTCCAGGCAGAAATAGCTGCCTTTTACCGGACGGCTGAATTTCACTTCCTGCCAGCCGTTGCCTGCCGCCAGTTCTCCGGCGGCAACCGGTCTCTCACCTTTCAGGCTCAAATTTTCTCCCTCCTTGCGATGCGTAAGCGGTTCTTCCGAACGGAGCATATCCAGTATAGGCTGCTTTAGGCCTTTGATTTCCGCTTTGTCCGGTCCCAGAAGGTCGAGTACCACAATCTCGTTCTTTCCTTTCTTCAACCAGCATCCCGGCATGTAGAGTGTCTGCTGGGGACCGATTTCCCAGAAACGTCCGATGGCTTTTCCGTTCACCCAGACCATGCCCTTTCCCCAAGTCTGCATATCGAGGAATACATCTCCCGTTTCTTTCAGTTCAAACGAAGCGCGGTAATAGGCAGGACCTTCCTCCTTGTCACCTTTCCGGAAATCCTTCCGTGCGGCAAACGCGGCATCAGTGGGGAAACTGTACACCTGCCAGCCTTTCAGTTCCCGGCTGCTCTCTTCGGTCAGCAGTTCCACTTTATCGGTGATACCTTTCCGGTCGTGAATGGCATAGTCGAAGTTGACACGTCCCATAGCCTCTACCAGGATATCCAGTTGCGTACCTGCTTTCAGTGCCGGCAATGTCAAGCTGTTTTCACTGCGACGACGGTCCAGACGTCCCAGCAACTTGCCGTCAGCATATACTTGTGCCCAGTCGTGCACCTCATCCATCAGCAGCACGGTACCTTCTTTGATTTCAGGTAAGGTAGTGCGGTATAAAATGGTTCCCCATCCCTGGTCGAAGTCCTCCATAGGCTTCACCTCTTCCGTTTCTTTGGGTTCCGGCAGATTCTCGAACAAACGGGCCGTCTCTTCAAAACGGATGGCAGGTATCTCTATCAGCGGACAGGCTTGCGGAACATCGGGTATCACTTGTGCCGAATCGGCATATTGCATCAGCATTTCGCGCAACTTGTAATATTTCGGAGTGGCCCATCCGGCCTCGCTGATAGGAGCATCGTAGTCATACGAACTGCACATGGCAGAATACGGAGGACAGTTGGCGCCTCCCCAATGCCCGAAGGTAGTACCTCCATGAGCCATATAAAGAGAGAAGGAAATGTTGCGGTCCAGCATGTCTTTCAAACCGGACACCATGGTTCCGGCATCACGTGTCTCGTGTTTGCGTCCCCAGTGGTCGAACCATCCGCTCCAGAATTCGCTGCACATCAGCGGGGAATCCGGGCGTGCTTCTTTCAAAGCCTTGAACTGTGCGTCGATATTGGCTCCCGTTCCGAAGTTGATAGTCCAAAGCAAATCGTCCAGCCCGTTCAGCTGAAAAGTGGAACTCCAGTCGCACTGGAACAGGGGTACGTCCGTGAAGCCTGCGCCACGCACAATGTCACGGATATTGGCTATATATTCTTTATTTACGGCATAACCTCCATATTCGTTTTCCACCTGCACCATGATGATGTTTCCACCACGCGGTGCCTGCAAGTCCGCCAGTTGCTTTCCTATCTCGTTCATGAAAAGCTTGGTGCGTTCCAGAAAATAGGGGTCGTTGGTGCGCAGCTGGATGTCTTTCTTCTTCAGCAGCCACCAAGGCAGCCCTCCCATTTCCCACTCCGAACAGACATAAGGGCCGGGGCGCAGCATGATGTACATACCGTTCTTCTGTGCCAGGCGACAGAATTCGGCGATGTCGTTCTGTCCTTTGAAATCGAATTCACCGGGACGTTGTTCGTGAATGTTCCAGAAGGCATAGATGCAGATGGTGTTCATGCCCAATGCCTTGCACATTTGTATGCGGTGTTCCCAATACTCGGCGGGAATGCGGGTATAATGCATTTCCGCCGCTTTGATGACGAAAGGTTTGCCATCCAGCAGGAAGGTTTGCTTTCCTACCTCAAAGGTTTGCGGCTTATTTGATGGAGAACATCCCATAAATAACGTCGTTATGAGAAGAGCCGCTCCTAGAATACAAGATCTTAATAAATTCATAATGTATAATTAATTGGAAGTTTATTTCAATTTCAATTCGCTTTTCGTTTCAATATTTCCCGATACCGCCTTCATTACAAGCACCGGAGAATCAGTTGTCGCTACTAGAAACGACGCGACACCAGCTTCCGCTTTTACTTCAGCCGGACCGCGCAACTCACCACCTTGCAACACTTCTAGTTTTACTTCCCGTTTATTTTCACCAAAACAATCTGTACCTTGCCTGTCTTTCAGATGAACATAAACAATCAGTAAATCGTCTGCAGAAGCAGGCACTCCACTTTCAAAGTACGTAATATCCATAGCTTCAACACTGCCGGGAGTACGTACCATGCATTCGGCCACAGCCTTTCCGTCCTTATATCCCACAGCCTTCAGCTCTCCTTGCTCCCATTTCATGTTGAAAAAAGTAAAAGGAGGAAAGTTGATATTCGTAGCGTTCCCACCATCCGGACGGGATACATAGTCCTCTGTAGTCGGTTTGTCATCCGGATGCCGGCGTGCCACTACCCGGCCGTTAAGCCAGACTTCCACTTCATCTACATTGCCATATACCTGCAACGTATCCGAAGCGTTTTCCATCCAATGGCTGTTGATAAAGACCTCATACGGCATAGGGCCTGCAGGTGTAAATCCACCCATCGGAACTTGCGTACGGAAGTAGGACAACCCCAATTTAGGCAAACGGAAAATATCGGCCAAACCACTGTAGCAGATATTGTCGCAGCATCCCCGGTTGTAATCGTGCATGCTCCATACCGCACCACCGATAGTCCACGGATAGTAAGCGCGATAGCGGTTGTGACTCCACTGGGCGTTCCACGCGTTCTGTACCAAAGCACGGTCACCATCTCCGCGGGTCACACGACTGGTGCTATAGTGGCCGCCAAACTCATAATCGTAATACTCGCGGATAAAGCCGGGCTTCCGGGTCTTATTGGGACGGTTGTATCCTTCTTCCCAGTCATTATAGCAAACATCAAAACCATCATATCCATACGTATCTCCCGATGTATAGCATTGGTCACCCGGAAACTCCTCATGGGCAGTCCTTACGGCCCCGTCTTTCCATTCTTTGGGTGGCCATGATTCATTCAGCGTCGTTTCCCACATAATGATGGAAGGATGATTACGGTCACGGCGTATCAAGTCGCGTATATCTTTATATGTGTGATCTACAAAGTTCTGCGCCTTATTAAAAAATTGCCACCCGGGAATAGGCTCTATAGCCAGCAACCCCAGCTCGTCACAAGCGTCTAACACTGACGGATCTTGCGGATAATGCCCCAAACGTACGGTATTGAAACCATTATTACGGATTTGGTACATATCGCGATATTGCGCCTGGTCGGAAATGGCGTTGCCCACATAAGGATACTCCTGATGGCGGTTGCTCCCTTCCAGTTTCAACGGTTTGCCATTGATGACAAATCCCTTCCCGCGTGTCATTTCAATACGGCGTATTCCGATACGCGTATCTTCGCGGTCAGTCACCTTTTTTCCGTCCAGCACCTCTGTACGTAACACATAGAGGGCGGGGAAATCCGGAAACCACAGTTTAGGAGAAGCCACCTTGAACTGCTGTACACTATATGCAGTGGCACCACCTGCCACAACGAGCCTGCCTTCCACTGAAACCACTTTCTTATTGCGTCCCTTTTCCTTGCTCCATTCATAAAGCGTATGGCGTATAGTGATATTTTTCCGTCCGGCAGTCTTGTTTGCCACTTGTGTTTTTACATTCACTTCGGCCTCTTGTTCCGACACTTTAGGATAAGTGACAAAAATGCCTCCTCCAGCCACTTCATCTGCCATGATGGGGTGGGTGATATGCACAGGCTCATTGACGATGAGATTAACATCGCGGTACAAACCTCCATAGTAACAGAAATCTAATGTTTCCAGCGGCTTTCCAGGAGGTATGAGAGGATTGTTGCGGTTATCCAAACGAACCAAAATCTCGTTGGCGCGATCAGCATGAAGCATACCAGTGACATCTACTATAAATGGAGTGTATCCACCCGAGTGTTGCATCAGATGCTTGCCATTCACCCACACATCAGCCAAGTGCATGGCTCCCTCAAACTCCAGCCACAGTTGTTTGTCTCTATCTTTTTTGTGAATATTGAGTTGTTTACGGTAATAGCACACGCCCTGCCACTGTTGCAGTACGACAAGCGGCTCGACAAATGGAGTATGCGGCAGGCCGACACGTTCCCAGGCAGCTGAAGAAAGCTGGCCAAACTCCATCCTTAATGTATCGGGATGTATCGCCAAAGCTTTATTTTGTGCTTCCACATGCTGAATATTGAATTGAGAACTCCAATCAGAGCCTTGGTTCTTGATTTCAACTTGTCGTTGTTTTTCGTTCAGCCGTTGGAATTCCCATCCAGCATTTATTCTTGTATTTTGTGCATGAAGTGACAAAGCAATGAACAAACCTGATATAATGGCGGCAATCGGTTTTTTTTTCATGATAATATAGTTAAAGGTTTCCCTTTTCAATTAATAAATTCCCTCCGGAAACACCTTATAGAAGCACCCGGAGGGAAAATAGGAGGAAATGTTATTTTTCAGCCGGCATATCCGCAGTTGTAGGCCAATAAGGATTCTGGTACAAAGGAGACAGCTCAACAGAAGCATGATCCGGTGCGGTCAGCAGGAACTGGCGGATAGGCATCGGTTGTAAGTAATGCGCCATTTTCCAAGTATAACCGTTTCTGTACAAGTTTCCGGAAGTCATGTTTTTCTCATACGGACGGAGATATTCGCTTAATTCCGGGCTGGATACATTGGCCGAAGAGCTGCCGTCGCTGACCAGGCTTTTGGGATCATACCATTCCTGCATCGGGCTGTTCCAAAAGCGGAATCCTTCTACATGGTAAGGTTCGTCCATCATCTGGTCATAGGAACGCCAGCGCGCCAAATCATACGATCTCAATCCTTCACCCAATAATTCACAACAACGTTCACGACGGATGTTGTACATCACAGGGTCGGTCAGCTGCTCGCCGGCCGAATAAGACGCCCAATCGCTTTTTTCTTTGGAAAAGTCCGTTGCGGCAATCGTGGTCATCGGATCTACCGCGTCACCCGAGAAGCCAGCGGCGGTGCGGACTGCTTTCCAGTATTCCAGAATGCGTCCCGAGTTTATATTTCCGGTCAACTGATATTCCGCTTCCATATAAGTCAGCAATGCCTCAGTGGCACGGAAAGAGATGGCCCCGTTATAAGAATAGAGGTTTTCGCACAATGCCTTGTCAAAAGTACCCCCTTTACGGAGTGAGTAGCCGGTGGAATACCCTTTGTCACCATTACCGTTCAGGATGTTCGGATAAGGCTCTACCGGTACGGCGTGGGTCACCGAAGCGTCCATGTTCTTGAAGACGTTCTTCTGTCCGGGTTCTTTCAGGAAGATGGACAGGCGCGGGTCTGTATATTCACGGATACTGCCTATGGTAGAGTCATCGTAAGTATAACCATCATGCTGGGCATACCAAGGTTTTCCATCCTGCATCACGAAACGTTCCACACCGTTGCGGGTTACTCCTACGCCCCAGTTTCCAAACTGTACGCCAACCTCAGAACTATGCACCACTTCCTTGCTCTTGTCGTAGGCTCTCCACATCAGGATGTCGGGATATACAGACATATCCACCGCGCCGAACATATAGAAATAAGGATTCACATCCCCTTCCTCTTGAGGAACGATACCTGTATTCTGAGTCAGGACACCTTTGTATTTCTCTGCGATTTCTTCCGCGCTTTCGGCCGCTATCCGGAAGAAATACTCGCTCTCGCTGTCAACACTTCCCGACGGATATTCGTAACCGGCATTGTAGTCCTTGGCTTTTCCGGGCCATCCTTCACCATTGGGAACAAACGGAGTGCCTTTGAAGTACTTCAGCCAGGATCCCTCGAACAGAGCGACACGGGATTTGACCAGCGTAGCCACATCTCTCGACACACGATTGCGCATGGGGTCAAAATTGTCTTTCAAATAAGTCCGGGCAGTATCCAGATTGGCAATGATAAACCGGGCGACCTCATTGCGCGGACGACGTTTGCAAGCGGCAACCAACGCCGCTTCATCATCGGGCAGAGCTTCCGTCAGGATAGGAAGGTCTCCCCAATTCCGCAACATGGAATAATAACGATAGGCACGGAAGAAATAGAGTTCTCCTATATATTGCTCTATGTTACGGGCGCTTCCTTTAATTTCTCCTTTGGCATAGCGATCCAAGGTCGTATTCAAGGAGTAGTTAACGCTCCGGATGGTTCCCCAGTCCCAGTTGCTGTTGCCCATACCTACTTTCCATTGCCCCTCGGCATACTTTCCGTCGGCATACATACCAGTCTGGATATCGGTAGCCCCGTCGGAGAAAGCGCCTAAAGTGGAAGGAGCCACACTGGTATAAAAGCCGTTGGCTATAGCTTGTATCTGGTCATCCGACCGGTAATAGTCTTCCGGTATGACGTAAGAAGGGGGTTCTTTGTCTAAAAAGTCCTCACAGGAAACTAATGTTGCCGACAGCAACAGTGCGCTTGATAGTATTTTAAATGTTTTTATTTTCATGACAAATGGTTTATAAGGTTATGTTTAATCCGAATGACAAGGTTCTGGACAATGGATAGCCCATACCCGAATATCCGCCTGTAATGGTTTCCGGGTCGTACTGTTTGTCCACACCGGTTCCGGTCCATAAATTCTCGCCGGAGAAATAAACACGGAGGTTCTTGATTCCCCAACGCGAGCTGATCGCGACAGGAATGGTATAGCCCACCTGCAAGTTCTTCAGACGGATATAAGCGGCATTCTGCAAATAACGGGTCTGTGTATTCAGATTTTTCCCATTATACAACGGACGGGGTAAATAGGCATCGGTATTGGCCTGCGTATAGCCTTCTCTCACCGACCATGTGTTCTCATCGCGGAAATAGTCACTTACGGCCTCCAGACCGGCTGCTTGCCACATGCCGTCACCATTGGCGCCAAAGGTATAGACACTGCCGTTCCATACATCGCGTTTCATGACGCCTTGGAAGAAAGCGCGGAAGTCAAATCCTTTCCAGTTTGCGTTCAGATCCAGACCGAACAGATAGCGCGGGGTGTTATTGCCTATCACGCTCAAGTCGCCCGAGTCTCCCAGCACTTCCGAACCGGAAGAAATTTTTCCGTCACCGTTGATGTCGGCATACATAATGTCACCGGCTTTCCAGTCCGAACCCAATGCATCCTGTCCTCCATTGGGCAGTGTAGCCAAATGCTGCTGCATTTCTTCGTCCGTACGGGCCAGCCCTTTGGTGGTGTATCCCCAAATTTCTCCGATATAGCGTCCGGTGATGTAGCTCCAGATATCGTTCGTCGGATTGTTGGGGTATCTGGTAATTTTAGCGCGAGAGTCGGAAAGGTTGAAATTCACTCCATAGCTCAATCCATTCTGGAGCTGGTCTCTCCAACCGACAGTCAACTCCCATCCCAGGGTACGTAAGTCGGTATTATTCGTGTAAGGCACTCCTGTACCCAGTATGGCGGGAAGCTCGGGAGCATAGCCCACCATGTCTTTCGTATTGCGGATGTAATACTCCACAGAACCGGTCAGACGATTATTGAACATTCCCCAGTCTAACGCCACATTCATGGATTGGATTTTTTCCCATCCCAGATCTTCGGAAACAAGTCCCGGAGCGTATGCGGTATTGGGGCGTTTGCCGTTCATCAGCCAATAACCGTTGGACGCACCTACACTCATGGTCTGATAAGTCTGATACCAGTTGCCGGTATTCTGGTTTCCCAATGAACCGGCGGAAGCACGCAACTTCAGCATCCCTACTACATTGGTCAACGGTTCAAAAAACTCTTCATGGGCGATGTTCCATCCCACAGATACCGAAGGAAACACTCTCCAGCGGTTGTGCGACCGGAAGCGTGAGGTACCGTCGGCTCTGACATTGCCTTCGAACAGGTATTTGTCATTGTAACTATAGTTCACGCGACCGAAGAAGCCGGCAGTAGCCCATTCATTACGTGAGCCATATACAGATGGGGGTATTTCTGTTCCGTCAGGGCCAAGACCGGTAGTCATATCGATTTCGGATTTGTAGCTGAACATGATGCCGTCCCGGGTCAGGCCGTATTGTTTCTCTTTCAGTTCTTCTGCTTGAAAACCAGCCAGTACATGGAAGTTATGGCGTTCATTGAACAAGTGAGTATATTCCGTATATGCTGAGAAATTATAATAATTGTTCTTATACAGACCCTCGTGCACCTCAGACTTGTCGGTAAGGGGAACAGGGTCTCCATTTGCATTGTGGTTGTAAAACTGCTGCAAGTCCCAGTGTTGGTCGTTGGCGTAAGTATGGTAACTGAAATCAATGTGCGTGATCCAGTTTTTTACAGGTTCTATTACAAAGCTTGCCTGATGGTAAACATTGTCGTTCTGCGATTTATCCACTCCTCCTTCTGCCAGTCCGAGTATCGGTGACGGAGAGGAATAATAATATCCGTTACGATCAAGAACCGGCAACACAGGCCATCCCTGGCGTGCTATATCGCGATATAAGCTAGAAGTCAGTGTGGCGGGACGTTTATAGTCTTTGCGTACAAAACGGACTGAGTAATTGAAACGCAACCAATCAGTGAGTTCGGAACTCACCTTGAGCATGGCATTGTAGCGGTCCAGTCCCTCTTCTCCCAAATTCATGAATCCGCCCTGGTTCAAGTAATTCAGAGAAGCATAGTAATTAAGCTTCTTGTTTCCGCCGCTCAGGCTGAAGTTATGTTCTTGTGAAAAAGTCCATTTCTTGAATATGACGTCAAAGTAATCTTCATCATTGATACCGTAGGCATAGCCATCCTGCCACAGTCCGCTTCCATCGCCACGCTCCGAGATGGAATACAGGATGGTACCGTCACTTGTGACACGCTGGCCGGGGCCGCAAGGTGTCGCATTGTGATAGTCTACCAGTTTCTCCATACGGTCCGGCAGGAAATAAGCGCCGCTTCCCCCATTAGTCTTGGTATCGTTCATCCAGCTGGCAAAATCAACGGAATTCATCATGTGGTTCATGTTGATAGGGTTGCCGAAACGGAAACTGTTATTGTAGTTAATGGTTACCTTGCCTTCTTCACCGCCCGACTTGGTGGTGATCAGAATCACTCCGAACGGCGCACGAGAACCATAAATGGAAGAAGCCGCCGCATCCTTCAATACAGAGATACTGGCAATATCCTGAGGTGAAATGGTATTCAAATCGCCTTCCAGCCCGTCAATCAATATCAACGGTGAGCCGCTGGTACCCTGTCCGATGGTGGTTGTACCACGTACATTGATGCTCGGTGTATCTTCCAGACTACCATTGGACTGCGTAATCTGCAATCCCGGAATCATACCTTGTAATGCTTGGGTGACATTGGCTACCGGGCGTTGCTGAATCTCTTCGGCCGAAATTACACTGACAGAACCGGTCAAGTTCACTTTCTTCTGGGTACCGAACCCCACAACCACCACTTCGTCCAGCATCTGGTTGTCCTCTTTCAAGACAATTTGAAGCATCTCACTGCCCTTGGGCTTTATGGTCTGGGGCTTATATCCGATAAAAGAAACCAGCAGTGCGCCGTCATCGGACAGCGGCAACGTAAAATTACCGTCAAAGTCGGTGATGGTTCCATTCGTGGTACCTTCTTCCGTAACCGTAGCGCCGATAACCGGTTCGCCCGTAGCATCCACCACTTTCCCTTTGACATCCTTTGATTGCTTGACAGACTGGTTTGAAGTCTTTTTCCCATGTATCAGAAAAATATGGTTTCCTTCCATCTTCCAGGTAACGGAAGAACCGGCGAACAACTGTGCCAATATCTCCGATACCGGGCGTTCCTTTACGGTGAGGGTTTTTACTCCTTTCACGTCCACATCGCGTTTATAGACAAACAGATAATCTGTCTGCGACTCTATATCGTTCAATATAGATTCTATTTGGACATCTTTCCGGTCGATGGTTACTTTGGCGCTTTGTGCGTAGGCACTTTCCGCCATTAATACGAGGCTGCTGAAACACAAGCAGAAAGCAGACTTTCTCGCAAATCTAAAATAACGTTTAAATCTGGAACTTTCAGGCATGTGAAAGTCCGACATAGGAATGTTTTTCATACCTTTGTAAAATAAGTTTTTAATACGGTTTTTTTTAACAAAGAAATTGTGTTAACTGAGAGTCGGCAGATGGCGCAAACATCCGCCGGCTCGTTATTTTCAAGAGGTTTGGTCTTTCATGGAGATTTCATACATTCTGTTTTTAAAGGTTTCGAATTTTATGGTTACTTGATATAAATAATGTTCTGGTCTGTATCCCTCCGGTAAGTAAAGGAAACATCGGTCTGCAAGACGCGCAATATATAATCCAGCCCCTCGGATATGCGGAACTTACCGGTGAGCACCACATCGGCTGTTTCTTTCCTGTGTATCTTGATATCCAAGTCGAAATACTTCTCCAAGTCCTGCATGATTTCACCCAGCGTTTTATCGTGGAAACAATACAGTCCTTCTTTCCAGCGATAGGAGCCATAATCGTCTATCTTGCTCACCACCAGCTGTCCGTCTGTCAAAGTGGTCTTCTGATTGGGAGCCAGCAGGACGGATTTCGTTTTATCCGCAGGCAAGGTGACTTTCACCTTTCCCTGCATCAGGGAAGTTTCAAAGAAATCCTTTTTAGAATAGGCTTCCACATTGAACTTCGTCCCCAGCACTTCTACATCCATAGCATGAGTATGTACCACAAACGGGCATTCTTCGTCACGCTTCACATCAAAATAAGCCTCACCGTCCAGGGTAATCTCACGTTTGCCTTCCATGAAAGAGACGGGATAACGCATTGTGGTTCCGGCATTCAACCACACGTCCGTACCATCGGGCAAAAGAAGATTGACCCGTTGCCCGGGAGGGACAGTGACAGTCTGCATAGCTACATTTCTATCCTTGTTACCTATTGAAAAAAAAGTTGCCGTCACACAAACCGTCACCGCCACAATCACAGCTATTTTCATGAATTCTCTGAAGAGGGACAGATGAACCGCCTTTCCGGAATCCAGCGGCTTCCCGCCCCGCTGCGAAGCCGCCACGATGTGCATGGCATCGAAAAGCTTCCGCTCTCTATACAGCCGGGAACGGTTCTCACTGGAACGTTCCGTCCATTCCTTTATCTTTTTCATTTCTTCCACAGACGCCTGTCCCTCAAAGAAACGGTATAATAAGTCTTTATTCATCTTCTTTAAGTCTTTTCTGCTATAATAGCGAATAAGACCGCTATACCCCTAGTAGAAAACATCTTTTTTTCTCAGAAAAAAATAAGAAACAAAAAGCGGCCCGATAAAGTACAATGAACAAAGGTTTTCTTTACCTTTGCAGCTATAAAGTATATGATCATGGTTAAAAAATTCGATTTCCTTGTTATCGGCTCAGGACTTGCCGGAATGAGTTTCGCACTGAAAGTGGCCCATAAAGGTAATGTCGCCCTGATTTGTAAGGCAGGACTGGAAGAAGCCAACACCTATTTCGCCCAGGGAGGTATCTCAGCCGTTACCAACCTGAAAGTGGATAATTTTGAAAAGCACATTGAAGACACAATGATAGCGGGCGACTGGATAAACGATCCCGCAGCCGTGGGAAAAGTGGTGCGTGAAGCTCCCGCGCAAATCCAGGAACTGGTGAAATGGGGAGTGGACTTCGACAAGAATGAGAAGGGAGAATTCGACCTTCACAAGGAGGGGGGACACTCGGAATTCCGTATCCTGCACCACAAAGACAATACCGGCGCTGAAATACAGACCAGCCTGATAGAAGCCGTCAAGGCTCATCCCAATATCACCCTATTTACAGATCACTATGCGGTGGAAATCATTACCCAGCATCATCTGGGAATTATCGTCACCCGCCATACACCGGGCATCAAATGTTTCGGAGCATACGTGCTGAACGAGAAAACCGGAGAAGTAGATACGTTCCTGTCCAAAGTGACGGTAATGGCAACGGGCGGATGCGAGGCGGTTTACCGCAACACCACCAATCCGCTGGTAGCTACAGGTGACGGCATCGCCATGGTGTATCGCGCCAAAGGGGCGGTAAAGGACATGGAATTCATACAATTCCATCCCACCGCACTCTTCCATCCGGGAGACCGTCCCAGTTTCCTTATCACCGAAGCCATGCGTGGTTATGGCGCAGTGTTAAAGAATCAAGACGGTGAAGAGTTCATGCAGAAATATGACCCGCGCCTGTCACTGGCTCCGCGCGACATCGTGGCACGTGCTATTGACAACGAGATGAAGCAGCGTGGTGAGGATCATGTCTATCTGGATGTAACCCACAAGGATCCGGAAGAAACAAAGAAACATTTCCCCAATATTTATAAGAAATGCCTCAGCCTGGGCATTGATATCACCAAAGACTATATTCCTGTGGCTCCGGCGGCTCATTACCTGTGCGGAGGTATCAAAGTGGACTTGGACGGGCAATCCAGCATCAACCGCCTGTATGCCATCGGCGAATGCTCATGCACCGGTCTGCACGGAGGCAACCGTCTGGCATCCAACTCGCTGATAGAAGCAGTGGTTTATGCGGACGCGGCAGCCAAACATGCGCTGAGCGTACTCGACCGGTATGACTTTAACGAAGACATACCCGAATGGAACGATGAAGGAACCATGAACAATGAGGAGCGGGTACTGATTACCCAAAGCATGAAGGAGGTGAACCAGATTATGGAAGCATACGTAGGCATTGTACGAAGCAATACCCGGCTGATCCGTGCATGGAACCGGTTGGATATTCTGTATGAAGAAACCGAACGCCTGTTCAAACGCAGCAAAGCTTCGCGCGAGCTTTGCGAACTGCGTAACATGATCAACATCGGATATTTGATCACCCGCCAGGCCATGGAGCGGAAAGAAAGCCGCGGCCTGCATTATACCATTGATTATCCGCACGCGGCGACAGAAAAGAAATCATAGATCTATTTTTAGAACTCACCAAGAGGGTGTGCCAAAAGGCCTAAACAATGAACATGGCTTTTAGCGCACCCTTTTTTCAGGCCCAGTAACCCTCCTTTTTTTCAAGCGCATAACTCACCTTGAACATCTTCTTTCTATTAAAAACTTTATTTCCTTTGTTCCTTCAGTAAGAATAGACTATCTTTGTTTTATTGATATCCGGATATGAACTAAAGACAACAGAAGCAATGATGGAAAATATAAAAGAAATCCCCTATGGCATTGCCAACTTCGTGGAAGTGGCAGAGCAGAACATGTATTATGTAGACAAAACCATGTTTCTGCCTTTGCTGGAAAAGCAGCCCCGAAACCTGTTCTTTATCCGTCCCCGCCGCTTCGGCAAGAGTATTTTTTTGAGTATGCTGCGTGCTTATTATGACATAGCACAGAAAGAAAAGTTCCAGAAACGCTTCGGCAATCTGTGGATAGGCAGCCGCCCCACGCCCCTGCAAGGTAAATTTCAGGTGGTGTATCTTGATTTCTCGCGCGCCAGTGGCGGAAGCGGTTCACTGGAAGAAAATTTCAATAACTATTGCGGCATGGTGATGGACCTGTTCGGCAAAGTGTATGAACCTTATTATTTTCCCGGATTTGCACAAAAGATGGAAGAACAGCCCGACTTTGTCAGCAAGCTGAACTACCTGAACCTACATGCGGCTGAATCCGGAATGAAACTTTACCTCATCATCGACGAATACGATAACTTTACTAACATCGTTCTGAACGAGCAGGGAAAAGACGTTTACCATGCCCTGACCCATGCCAGCGGATTCTATCGTGAAATATTTAAGAAATTCAAAGGCATGTTCGAGCGCATCTTCATGACCGGCGTCAGCCCCGTCACCTTGGACGACCTGACCAGTGGATTCAACATCGGCTGGAATATCAGTACCGACTACCAGTTCAACATGATGCTGGGATTCAGCGAGACGGACGTGCGCACCATGTTTCAATATTATAAAGATGCCGGACAGCTCCAGGCCGACGCGGACATTGAAGCAATGATCCGGGAAATGAAACCGTGGTATAATAATTACTGTTTCGCAGAAGAGAGCCTGAAACGCGACCCGAAAATGTTCAATTGCGACATGGTACTTTACTACCTGCGCAATTACATCACGCTGGGCAAATCTCCTAAAGAGATGATAGATCCCAATACCCGTACGGACTACAACAAAATGAAGAAACTGATCCAGTTGGACAAGCTGGACGGCAACCGCAAGGGCGTATTACGTAAAATCACCGAAGAAGGGCAAATTATCACCAACCTGATCACCACCTTCCCGGCCAAGGAAATCGCCAAACCCGAAATCTTCCCCAGCCTGCTCTTCTATTATGGCATGCTGACCATCACTGCCACACGCGGCAGCCGCCTGGTATTGAGTATCCCCAACTATAATGTGCGCAAACAGTATTACGAATTCATGCTGGAGGAGTACCAGGACAAACGCCATATCAACCTGAACAACTTGATGGACCTGTTCGATGAAATGGCTTACGAAGGTCATTGGCGCGAAACGCTGGAATTTATTGCCCATGCCTACAAGGAAAATTCATCCGTACGTAGTGCCATGGAAGGCGAACGCAATATACAAGGTTTCTTCACCGCCTACCTCAGCGTAAACGCTTATTACTTGATGGCTCCGGAAATGGAACTGAATCACGGTTACTGCGACCTCTTCCTCATGCCGGACCTGATGCGTTACGAGGTGAAGCATAGCTATATTCTTGAACTGAAGTATCTGCCGGTGAAGGACACGGAAGAGAAAGCCCGGACACAATGGCAGGAAGCGGTGGAACAAATTAAGGAATATGCTGCCGCACCCCGGGTGCGGCAATTGGTACAGAACACGAAACTGCACTGTATTATCATGCAGTTCCGGGGATGGGAGCTGGAGCGGATGGAAGAAGTGTAGGCCTGCTCAAAACAATGAAAATTCATACAGGAACTAAAATAGTGGTCATTTTCATATTACAACCTATTAAATTAGTAAGCCAATACATTCCAAAGATCCCTGATACGTTGTTCGGGGTCCCATTTGCCGTCAAACGTCCATTTGGCGGTAACGCCATAAAACTCCGGAGCATTCTCCGCCTCCTTCAAATTATCGTTTAACCAGCCACTGTGCCCTCCTTCACGGGTACAACCATAATAATAGGTACGCAACCCCCATGGACAGGGATCAAGCACTTTATCCGAATAAGCATAATGAATATTCCCGTCAAGCACATTCTTCGACATGTTACATTTGATGAGATAAAATTGGGAATCATGATGATAGCGTCCTAAAAGTGTCGGGGTCTTAGCATCAAATGAAGAATTGGTAATAACCAGTTTCTTGTTCTTGTCACCTCGTCCGTCATGCCAAATCATGGCACGGCTATCACCATAAAAATGGCAGCGTGTGGCATAGCACCATCCGCGAGGACAAAGGAAATCCACCCCCGGACAACGAAGATAGAGGTCGGCATGATAATACATGCCATTGCTTCCGGGTGCCCACAAGGAAAGGGCATCGTTCCCATCGGCCCACACATTACTGTTGATGATAATGGTGCGGGTGGCACGTCCAAAAATCGCCATCTGATGGGTGGTCGTATTTTCAACGGTAGTTCCGTAATTGTTGTAAACAGTCACTCCGCTAATAACACAATCGTCCGCACCTTCCTGCAACACAATGACACCATTGCCTACCGGACGTCCATGATATTCCGTGAGGGTACGTGTCTTGGCTGTTTCAGCTAATACAATCCGCGTACTGTCACGGTTCTCCCCCACTAAAACAATATTAGGCCTGTCAATAATCACTTTTTGATGATACGTTCCGTTCAGCAATAAGATTTTAAAAGGTACTGTCGGAATTTCCGGAGCCTTTTCAATAGCCGCCTGAATACTCTCTCCCGGCTTTACCACCACATCAAAAGCCGTACGCTCTGCCACGGGACGACGATACATTTCAATCAGCCCGTTTTCATTCGCTCCTTTGGTTGCCAGACTGATTGCCACTTTATGCTTCGGATCATATTTGTCCGCCCATGCGTTGTATATGGCAAAAAGCTCAGCCGGCCTGCTATTGTACCAACTATATCCGTTACGACGTTCTGTACCTATCTCTTCCAAATGGCGACGCGGCAGCCCGTCACGGTCACATACATACGGTTCACAATATTTCAAATCATAATAACGCGCCCAAATAGGTCCGGCTTGAGGATCTTCCACAAGACGAGTATCCCGCTCACCATTTGCCAGTACGATACGCTCACATCGCAAACCGGTAAGTTTATACCTGTCAAACCATTTCATGGCTCCGTGAACCGCCCGCTTCACGCGTGCGTCGGGTGCAGGTAATTCCATGAGCAGACGCACAATTCCGGCACTCTCCGCCGAACAATAAGACGGCAACTCATACGCGCGTGCCGGTGCAGGCTTCAATGTTTCCCTATCATTCTGCTGACACCACACTGAAGGTTCTCCATCCTTGATAATTTGTGTAGCCAAAATGCACTCTATTCCTTTATGAAAGACTTTTTCCAAACGTACACACAAAGCCTTGTCTATCAAATCATCCTCATAAGGCGCTTTGTGATTCATCATATCACGTATCATATTCAATGTATTGACAATGGCATCGTCATTGAAAGTAATATGTATCTGATAACCACGCGGACCGGGCCAGAATTGCGGCCATCCTCCGTTTTCGTATTGGCCGCCCAGCAAATATTCCACTCCTTGAAGGAAAGCATCGCGATAACGTATATCCTTAGTCTGTCTATAAAGACGGGCTAGAAAAATCATCTGGGCAGTTGTGGCATTATTATCTATCGTAGAATCATCACAGCGTGATTTATCCTTCATCACCTGAGCCAACTCTTTATCATTCATGCGGCGGGCCATATCTATATTCTTCGGCCAACCGCCCGTACAGCGTTGGAAAGCCAATACATTTTCAGCAATCCGCCGAGCCTCATCCGTCAGAAAGAAAGAATCCTGCTCCATACGTGCTATTTGTTTCCACCCCTTGGGATACGACTCGTTATCCTTTTTATGAGCTCCTTGCTGCGCAAAGGAACCGGTTACCATGGCAAAAGCCATAAAGCCAATAAACACCTTTTTGAATGTATTTTTCATTATTCCTATATGTTTTGATAAAAACCAGCAAACAAAATTATGCGTTTTCATACTTTAAGACAGAGAATATTTGGTCTTTTTCAGGCAGATTTTGCATAGACACTACTCAAACCGACATCATTTTATCAATAAAAACACGGAATTACATAAAAAAGCAGTGCTATGGACTTACCCTCCATAACACTGCCACCTATATTTATTATAACTAACAAACTCCTACAGCTACAAACCTCACTCCTCCTATTTTATCTCCTCCCACTTCGGTGGATTCACCTGCATCAAATGACGGACAAAGAAATCATACCGCTTGTGTTCGCCAAAATCTTCTCCCATGGTATGATGTGCTCCGGGAATCACGACCAATTCAAAATCTTTATTCGCCTTTATCAATGCATTGACCACCTGCATGGTAGAGGCAGGATCTACATTATCATCCAACTCACCTACCACCAACATCAAAGGACGGCTCAACAGATGGGCATTTTCCACATTCGATCCTTCTTTATATTGATCTCCTACCGGATAGCCCAACCAAAGTTCATTCCACCAAATCTTATCCATACGGTTATCATGACAACCACAAGCCGAATAAGCCGCTTTATAGAAATCAGGATAAAGCAAAACAGCATTCGTAGATTCCTGACCACCGGCAGAACAACCGTAAATACCTACCCTGTCCACATCCATATAAGGATACTTTTGCGCAGCTGCCTTAATCCAGGCAATATGGTCCGGCAGACCGGCATCTTTCAAATTCTTATAACATACATTCTCAAAAGCACGCGAACGGAAAGAAGTGCCCATTCCATCGACCATCACGACGATAAAACCCAATTCGGCCAAGGAAGTCATATTCCAGTCGTATGGACGGAAAGTCTTCGGGACATACTGATCACCGGGACCTTGATAAATGTATTCGATAATCGGATATTTCTTGTTCGGGTCAAAGTTGGTGGGACGGGCAATCAGTCCCCACATATCCGTCTTGCCGTCCCGCCCTTTGGCAACAAACACCTCCGGAGCTTTCCAGCCTTCGGCCTCCAGACGGGTAATGTCGGCTGTTTCCAACGGCATCACCACTTTGCCATCCCTGGCACTACGTAACACAGCTACAGGAGCCTTGTCCACCATAGAATAAACATCTACCAAATACTTCATATCTTCCGAAAACCAAGCACGGTGCATCCCTTCTTCGGGAGTAAGACAGGTAAGCCCTTTGCCATCAAAACCGATGCGATAATAACGAATGAGATAAGGGTCCTCACCGGCTTCCATACCATTTGCCGAGAAATAAATCTGACGGTTATCTTCATCTACCCGAAGCACTTCGCGTACATACCATTCTCCTTTAGTAATCTGATAATCGGGTTGCGCAGTAATACGGTTGTACATATAAAGATGATTCCAATTGTCACGCTCACTCATCCATATCATCTGCTTGCCGTCTTTTAAGTCATGACGGAAATGACGGGTATAATTCACATATTTATCGCTGGTTTCTTCTACCAACGGGCGCACTTTTCCCGTTTCGGCAGAAAGCTCAAGCACTCTGTACACCTGATGTCCGCGCTGGTTATATTCAAAAGTCACAGCACGGCTGTCGGGGTTCCATTCGGGGCCATATACTTCATATTGCCGGTCGAACAATTCGGTAGAAGGAATAATGCTTCGTCCGCTCTCCACTTCATAGATGCAGGGCACTTTAAAAGGAAGTTCGTCTCCCGGCTTCGCATACTCCTGTTTGTGAAGCTTGGGCTGAAGCTGATCGGCCGGAGAAGATTCCACATAATAAACATAGCGTTTTTCCACCGGACGGATCTTGCAGGAAGCCACCTTCTTACTGTCCGGTGACCAGCGGATGTAGGCTGAATAATAATTACCCAGTGTCCCGTCCAAACTCAGTTGCTTTTCTTTTCCGGTAGCCACCTCCTTTACGTAGATGTTCTGATTTTTAATAAATGCGATCCATTTACCATCAGGAGACGGAACCGGCGATGCAGTCTTCTCATCATCCACCTCCATCCAATGCTTTTGCTTGGGAGGGAGAGGAAGCGCCCCTTCATTGACCAGCTGATTTTTCCGGGACGCATACATCCAACGTTGATTATTAAACACAAAGCGCAGCGTATCCAATCCCTTACTGACCGACAAATGCCCCAATGCAAGAGCTTCCGGCTTGACCTCTTTTCCGGATGCAGCACCCAGCGCCTTTGCCAGACGATGAGAATCAAACAATTCTTTTCTAGCTTTCTTATCCGCATCTACAGATACATACAAGCGTCCGTCCGGAGTATTCCGCACATACCAGAATTGATGAGTACCCTCTATCCATTGCGGATTGACATTGGAATAGAAAACTTTGTCCGCACTGAATTTCTCTTTCAATGCATAAGCACGCCGATAATCATCGACCGTACCTTGAGCGACAGCCATGCCCCCACTAAGGAGCATGGCTGCCAACCAACCTAACTTACCAATTTTCATTTTAAATAATGTGCTAATAATTTGCCCAATTACTATTTTACTTCCCATTCAAACAAACCCGATGAATGATCAGCCGGCTGAACAACCTCCAGTTTCACCGCTTTTGTCTTTACCGGGTCAAAATTGACGGTATTCCCCGTACCTTTTTCCACTCCATACTTATCCGCTCCACTCACCGGCTGCCACTGGCCTTGTGCATCTTTATAGTACACCTTCCAGCTCTGCGGTACGCGGCATCCTCCCCAAGGAGCATCATCATACCAATATACGGTAGCACTGGAAACAGTCGCTTCGGACGGGAACTCGTAGGATATCCATTCGGTAGTTCCCTGTTTGGGCCACCAATGGTAATAGGGTACGGAACGGTCATTCTCATCTTTCGGCACCAAACGGTCATTGATAGCCGAGATGGATTTCACCTTATGCGAAGCATCCACCTTACTTTCCGAAGCCAGCGTAGCAGGCATAGTCGGACGGGATGCGCTTAATTCCTGCGGCAACCACACTGCCATAGCACCTGCACCGCGGTGTGCCCAAGCATAGTAAGGGATCAACGTCAGCTTTACATCAGTAGCCGTCAGACGACCTCTGTCGTCATAGCCCAGAATCTGCGCATCCGTCTTCAACTGGTTAATGCCATAGAGTAAATCCGGTTTTTCAACCACCTCGAATTGGGGAGTGCGGTTCATAAACACGCTCAGCACATCAAAATCATTATCCGGCCATTCCGCACAATAAACGATCGGTCCACGCTCTACAGCTATACGTCCACGATCTGCCTCCACCTTATTATTGGCTTTCACCGTACGAGGTTCCATATCGAAATGGACAGCTACCTTATCTCCTTTCTTCCAACGGCGGTCTATGCAGAAATAACCATCTTTAAGGTCACTCTGCACCGGTTCCCCATTTACTTTCACTGTATAGCTCAAACGCTTTCCATCCGAATAAGTGTACAGGTCACTGGGAACTACCTGATTACGCACCCATCCCGGAATACGGATTTTCATTGTAAACTGTCCGGCATTGTTCTTGTTGACGCCGATAGTGACATCACCGCTCCAAGGATAATGAGTGGTCTGCTCCAAAGAAACAGCCTTACCCTCTACTTTCAAGTTCGAAGTATTGGACATGAACAGATTGACATACACGTCCTTATCTTTCACCGCATACACATATCCCGGCAAAGAAGGGATGAAACGACAGATATTGGACGGACAACAGGCACAGCCGAACCAAGGCTGGCGCTGGTGCTGCCCGATGCTTTCCAACGGATTAGGATAGAAGAACCCGCCACCATCCAGAGACACGCCCGAAATAAGACCATTATATAAGGTACGTTCCAGCACATCATAATATTTTGCCTCACCATGAAGCAGGAACAAGCGGTAGTTGACATACACATTACCGATAGCCGCGCAAGTCTCACAATAAGCGGACATATTGGGCAATTCATAGTTCTTGCCAAAAGCCTCCCCATTACTGGTGGCGCCGATACCGCCGGTAATATAATATTTCTTGCTCACAATGTTGTCCCAGATACGGTCGATGGCATGGATATAAGCCGTATCCCCTGTCAGTGCGGCTACATCTGCCATACCTGCATACATATAGGCAGCACGAACAGCATGTCCCACAGCCTCATCTTGTTCCACTACCGGCTTATGCGCCTGACTGTATGCATCTGTGCGGGTGGTATGTCCGCGCTGGTCTAGAAAGAATTTTGCTTGATCCAGGTATTTCTGTTGCCCCGTTACCAAATATAGTTTAGCAAGGGCCATTTCGGCAATCTGATGTCCCGGCACACGGATTTGTTGCCCTTCGCCCGTACCTATCTCCCGGCAGACACAGTCGGCATAACGGATGGCGATATCAAGGAAGTTACGTTTTCCGGTAGCCTGATAGTGCGCGATAGCGCCTTCCACCATGTGTCCCAAGTTATAGAATTCATGGCTCAGTTCCTCCACTTTCTCCCACCGTTTGCTTCCTGCCCACTCATGCGGATGTTTGGGATTCATGGTACGCGAAGTATAAAGATAACCATCCGGTTCCTGTGCCGCAGCGACAATAACCAGCACACTATCAATATACTTAGCCAGTTTTTTGTCCGGATAGGTCTGTAACAGATAACTGGCACCTTCTATCGTTTTGTACACATCGGTATCGTCAAAAGCCAGTCCGCCTACTTTAATGGTATCACTGGGATGGGCGGCATTGACAAAGTTAGTATAACGTCCTGTTTCCTCGCATTTGCTGAACGCCAGGGGAATCGTTACTTCACGGCTGGCATTCAGTCGCTGTCCCCAAAATGAATCGGTTACTTTCACCGAAGTGAAAGGTACGGGGTCGATGGGATAGCCGTGCGACTGATTTTTTACTTGCGCTGTTCCGCCTGCTACGGTAGCAGTCAACAGAGCAGTGACTAAAAATTTTTTCATGGTTCTATCATTTAATTGTTTATCATAGTTTTTGCAAAAATACATATTCCGGTCATAGGAAAAGGGTGAATCACTCTTTCAATGGTAGATATTCATCCCATAACTTCAATGAGTGCAGATAACCGGTAAAGGGCCAGTCTCCTTCGGTATTACGTCCCAATGTGACAAATTGTGACGGTTTCACCAGTAACTGGATATCTTTCTCGCTTACCTGTTTTCCATTGATATAAACCTGTTCCATCCGCCCATCAAAGCAGATATAGATGTGCTGCCACTTTCCTGCCAATTCCTTCATGTCCTTATATCCTGCATCTTCATACCAGCCATAGTGATTGATTACTCCACAACGAGGCTCCGTGCCGTTGACCAACATGATTTTCTCCAATTCATCATGCGAGGTCGTAAAATCGGCCACACATTCATTTTCACTAATGGAATCATTCAGTACCCATGCCTCCAAGGTATAAGGAGCATTATCCTGCAAAGTGGCAGGAAGCATAAAACTGGAAGTATAGACCTGAGTACCCTCAAAATGAAATGCCTTTTTCCCTTTCACTTCTTTCACAATAAGGGGTAATTCCCGAGCTTCAAAATACCCTTTTACTCCTCGGTTTTCCAAATAAGGAACCGTATCGTTTACGGTAAAATCATCAGCAGAAAGACTGACCACCAGCCCATGTTTCTGCTGATCGGCTACAGGCAGACGCACGATATCCTTTTCCGCATCGTATGCCTTTTCCGCTGCTTCCTGTTTCCAATTGTAGTAACGGAAATTGGTAATGACCAAAGGTTCGGTGGAACTATGCAGCGTAATCGCTCCTGACGAAAGGCACGACTCCGCTTCATAACTCTGCCATTTACCTGACCTGTAAACCAACCCACTAACCGTATGCTCTTTGGACGAGGAGAGTAACAGATGACTATACTCCAATGTAGTTCCCGGTTCCAGTACCAACGCATCACGCCCACCGATGCGCTGTATGCGTGCCAAACCTTCCTTCAATGTAAAAGCCCCTCCCAGCATCCCTTCATTGTTTTGCCATTCACGACCATTCCAATCGGCAGCGGTAAGTCCCAGCCATTGTTGCGGAGCCGATGCTTCCACACCCTCAAAGATTTTCAAGTTCCAGACCGCCCCGCCAAATCCGTTCTTCTGTCCTCCGGTAAAGGTAAGACGGACATAACGAGCCTTCACCTTGCCAAAATCGACCATCGGGCTGCCTGCCAGACGATTATTCCGCTTATCAGCAAAAACATACCAATGCTTGCCATCGACAGAAGTTTCAATTAAATATTGATAAAATTGTGTGCCATACTCAAATTGAGTCCAGATCGTTTGTATTTGCCGGGCAACACCCAAATCCACTTCTATCCACTCCTGTCCCATTCCACGAGGACGCCATAAAGTTCCGTTATTATCATCTACAGCATATTCGGGCCGGAAACCGGCATCATAAAAAGAAGAAGCCCTCACCTTAGCACCCAATGCCAGATTTTTTGATTTCACTAAAGAAAGTGCCAATGCACCTATTCCGTCATGAGTGGGAATAAGGGGTTTAATACTTCCATCTTCGGCAAACTCCATACGATCCACACAAAGCTGACGATGAAATCCGCGGTTGGAATGCGGATTATCATGACGGTGATAGACCATATAATATTCATTGCCTTCTTTCAAAACGCTATGATGTCCCGGCCCATGAATTGTTCCGTCGGTATTGGTTTCAAGAATACATCCCCGATAAGTGTACGGCCCCATAGGCTTGTCCGAAGTGGCATACTGCACCCGATAGGTGTGGTCGTGACAGGAACCCGAAGAATACATAAAATAATAGATACCGTTCCGTTTCATCACAAAGGGCGCTTCAAAAAAATCCGTGGCTTCCGTATTTGGAATCAGACGCGTTTCAGTAAAACTCTTCATATCGGAAGCCAATTTTCCGGCTCCGCAACCGAAACCTTTATAAATCCCCCAAGTCCCCCAATACAAATATACAGAACCATCATCATCCACAAAGGTCTGCCCGTCCAATGTAATGGCATTCGTCACAAAACGGTCGGGTACAAGAACAGCCTCACTTTCACCCAATATATTCTTCCAAGGGCCGCGCGGCGTTTCACTGACCCCGCAATGAATCATACAGGGCTGACAATAAAAATAATAATAATTCCCGTCCGTATGCTTCATTACATCAGGAGCCCATATCCAATGACTGTCCGGCCAGTTCATAGGCATCAGCGTCCAGTTCACAAAATCCTTGCTGGTCCACACCTGTGCAGGACCGAAACCGGCCCCACTGCCATCCGTAGTGGCATACATATAATACGTATCGCCAAACTTCTTCACCGTGGGATCGGCAAAATATCCGGGAATAATGGGATTCCCCGTACCCGAAGCATTAAAAGGCTTCTGAGCAAAGCCTGTAGCAGCTCCCAACAATAAGGAAGCAACAACTAATCGTATCTTATTCATCTCTATATAGCAAAATTCTATTTGTCCCTACGACGCTTATTCATGCACCACATTATGAATGGGAATTTCTATCTCATAAAAATATTCCTGCAACAACCGATACATATCCGGATCATACGTCTTCAGTTTCGTGCGGCGGTTCACCCAGTTGTGAACTCCGTTTGCTGGTTCGGCATAGCGGTTACAGTTAAAGAAAGACTGTACGCACTCGGCAAAGTATTCCTCTTTATTGCTCACCGCATACGTCTTTTCCCACAGCCCTTTCCGGATGGCATGCTGACGAAGTGCCTCCAAACGCTCATTAAAGCCCGGCTCCACCCCCACTATACCTACCGTATGAATAAGGTGAGCGAACTCATGAATCAGGATATTCTCACCTGCATATTTATCCTGCGGCAATGCCAGCAGATTCTCTTCTCCGCAACTGGATGAAAATTCATCCTCCGGTGCCCCGCCAAAACCACGGGCACGCCAGTTCCAATATTTAATGCTGTCCTCACAATTGCAGATATGGGCAAACTCCGGCAAATCGCAAGTTTCCTCATCTTTACCGATAACCATGACGTGACAACCTTTCTTCACCATGTGCGCCTTCACATCCGGACGTTTTGCCAACATCAAACTGATGATATCGCAGGCTTTCAATAAGGCCTCATCGCTCACCTTTCCGGAAGAGGTGACATACAGACCTTCTGTTTCTATGTATTTCTGATAGAAAGAAGGAATATTTTTCCCTTCAGGAATACCGGTAACCTGTCCGTGAACAGGACAAAGCTCCAACTTCATGGCGAATCCGCCTCCCGATGCCAGATGCAAAGTCAACCGGCTGTCCTTATCAATCCGGATGGTTTCCTTGCGATAGTCCTCGGCCTGCTTATTGGCATTCACACCGTCTTTGAATAAAACAGCCGTATAAGACACTCCTTCGGGAAGGAAAGAGAAGTCGAGTTGCACATCGCGTTCATCCCAATTGGTCATACCGCCGATATACCAGTTCACATCCTTCTTACGCACTGTTACAATATATTTTCCCAACTCACCCGAAGCAATAAAAGTAGAATCCACCTCCACAGGCAGAGAAGCCATGAAATCCACACATTCCTGCTCATTCAGATAGTTGGTAGGCGCATCACACAACATAGTAAAAGGAGAATCGTGCACGATGTAGGAAGCCAGTTGATGACACCGGGTTCCCATGCTGGCCGGCGCGTAATACATGGCACGCCAATCTGCCTTCGTGGCATTGCGCATAGCTCCCGGCGTATAATCCACCGGTCCCGCCATCATACGAATATAAGGGAAAGTAACATCATAAAGAGGCATATTATTCTTGATATCCGTCCATTTCACCTCTTCCATGCCGAACACGCTTTCAAAATTGATAATATGGGGGTAGGTACGGTTGATACCTGTCGGTTTGTAAATGCCGTGCAGATCAAGAGTTAATTTATATCGGGCCGTCATCTCAGCAATGCGATACACCATTTCGACGGCAGTCTGATCATCACGATCCAGGAAATCCACCTTAAAACCTTTGATTCCCATATCCGCATATTTCTTACAAGCTGCTTCCAACTGGCTGTCGAGTACATTAAACACCGTCCAAAGCACTATTTCCACCCCTTTGGATTTGCCGTATGCTATCAGCTCCGGCAAATCAAGTTCGGGAATAACGGTCAGCATATCCCCACTTTTCGGGGCATACCATCCTTCATCCAACACAATAAACTCCAATCCGTTCCGGCTGGCGAAATCGATATAATATTTATACGTATCCATGTTGATGCCGGCTTTAAACGGCACTCCTTTCAGATTCCAGTCATTCCACCAGTCCCATGCCACTTTTCCTGTCTTTATCCATGAGGTATCACCGATGCGGTTGGGAGAAGCCAAGGCATAGACCAGGTTGTTGACCGGCATATCCGTATCCTTCTCCGTAATGGCCAACACACGCCACGGATAGGAACGGGAGCCACAACTACGGGATATAAAATCGGTAGTTTCAGTTACATATTCCTGTTTCCGCCACGGATAAAAGTCTGTTTTAGCCGGATAAGGAGCAAACACCCCTTTCAATCCATACTTTCCCTGCTGTGACTGCACAAACATACCCGGATAAGCTTCCAAATCTGACTCCAACAGGGTCAGTTTTACGCTGCCGCAATCCACGGTAACCGGAAGAAAAGCCAGTTTGGGTTGTGCTTTTGATAGAGGAGTGATGTCATAGACATTCTGAAAGGCCATTGCCATCGGTTTTTTATCATTAGTGGTATAAGGAAGATAAGCCATATAATCTTTATTAAAATTGAATTCGGCCTGTTCATCCTTTATTATGATATCCGAAGATTGTGTGGTATAGAATCGATAGGCGACTCCCTCATTGTATGCACGGAAGATGATTCCGAACCCGCCTTTCAGCTTCAAGTCGAGTTCGTTGCCGGTTGCAACGAACTCCTTGAAACGGTAAAAGGGTGATTCTATGTTATCCTTTATCTTTTTCCTTCTTTCTCCTGTGATACGGGGAGTTTTACCTACTACAGTTCCGTCTTCCAGAACCAAAGCTATATTAGAGTGTGAGAGAATTGTATCATTGCCATGCATCACTTGGTAGGCCAGTTCATTTCCGGTGCTGATTTCCACTTTCAATGTACCATCGGGTGAAGAGAGTACATATTTCTTTTCCTTGGCTGCAAGTGAAACATTTCCAATCAATAAAAGCAAAGATAAAATTGCAAAACTGAGTTTCTTGTTGTTTTTCATAATCTATCGGTTGTATACGTTGTCCACTTGCAAAGTAAAATAAAAAAATTACAAGAAAGGGAAGATATAATATAATGTAATGGCAGAATCGTCCAATAAATCTCATTTTATGGATTTGACAGTTAGGCGGTTGTACTATTTTTCCATTGGTTTAGACTATTTTTTTATTGGGTGGAAGAGCGAATAGAAATACCTATTTTCAGTGTTTACCCTAAATATCCGGTACCATATTATCCAAAGTCCTCCTGACTTAATACTATTAATGGAACCTGTTCCAATAAAGAACAGATTCCATTGTTTACCAAGTATATTATTCCATTGTTCCCGAAACAATAAATTCAACATATCGACTGTGATCTTCTATCATCGCATATACAAAATGCGCTTTTATAATTGTTCCTGAGGCAATATTAACATAACGTCCCACAAAAACACTTCCTTCACCAGATTCAATAAAGTAGACACAATTATCTCCATACGATGAAACATTCGATTTTCCGTCAAACCAATAACCAAGACCATTGGCTGTATACTCGCTAGTTTCATCCCAAGTCCCGTCTTCCTTAACGGGGTACATAGCAATTGTAGGAGTTATGGAAGAGTCACCTCTAGCATCTCCGCTGCTCTTTACTTGTTTTGAAAATTCGTCTACGGATAATCCGATACATGGTTCTATAGCATCGGCATAATCTGCAAAGTTGATTGAAAATCCCGCATAATCTCCTGCTGCCAATGTACCACTTATTACAATTTTAGAGGGGTCAGTAACAGTTACATCAAAAGAAAAACGAATATAATCATCAAAGTCGGCACCATTGTTTATAGCAAATCCGACATTAATCGACATAATTGTACCTACAGGAGCGGTTTCGAGCACATTAAGGACCAGCTCCTTCTTTGTTGCATCCAACTCAATACTGGCTATACCAGAACTTGCTTCACAAAGACCACCTGCCGCATTATAATACCAGCCATTAGTACCTTTGGTAGGATTGGTTCTACTCCAACAGTTTTTCGATATATTGATAGGATAAAACACCACACTCCCATCAGACAATGCAGCCAACGTCTCATCTACCGTCATTCCCAAATACGTATGAAACTTTTCTGCATAATCAGTCAGTTTAACCGTCTTCGCTTCCAAACGGCTGATGGGAAACTCTGCTTTGGTAGAAACCACAGCATCCGCATTCGTCTTCAGATAGGGATTTTCATTCTCCCCGTACACATGCTTGCCGGTAGCATCCTCCGGATCCGTACTGCATGCAGCCAGTGACAGAGTGAAACAAGCAATTAAAGCATATATAAAATTCTTTTTCATCGTACTATTCTTTTTAAATTAATGAATTTCCTTATTCGGCACTGCCATATCCCGGATTCTGTTTCAACTTAATGTTGCCATCCAAGGCAGACTTAGGTAACGGAAAAATATCACAATGCCTGTCTGTCTGATCCGTCTTTGCATCTTTGCAAAACCATGACTTGCCATTATATACATTCTGATTGGTTCCGTTTATACGGAAACGGATCAAGTCCTGACGACGGTGATGCTCTGCCACAAACTCCCAGGCCAGTTCGTCCAGCAAACCACCCAGTTCAATATCATCGCCCCCTTCTTCTGTGATAATCCAGTTATCGGCTTCTCCCATGATTCCCTGATTCTCCCGATGTCCGTAGTTATAACGGCTACCACCCTTCAATTGAGCTACAGTAACCGTTGCTTTACCGGGATCGGACTTGAAGGCACGTTGGCGTACAGCTGTTACCAAATCGGCCGCCACTTGCTCGCTTTCTCCCTTATAACCACCCAAACGGAGCAAACATTCTGCTTTTATCATATAAGCATCTGCCAAGCGGAAGAAAGGCACATCATCATAAGAAGTTCCATAGTCGCCTGAAAGTATTTCATATTTCACCAAGCGTTCACTTTCAAAGGGATAGCAACCGGGGTTGTCTATACTGTGTAATTCCCGAGTATATACCAACGGTTCACTGTCCACATAAATGGGAGCACCGGCATAGTCATATTGCTGTCCTGATATCCAACAGTCTTTATAGCGACTGTCTTTTTCATCGTATGTTTCCAGAAATTGAGGAAGAACAGCCGCTCCACCGGTAGCCCATCCGTTAAACTGCCACGTTGCACGTCCGGCTACATGCATCCACATATTTGCCATATAGTTACCTCCGGCGTATTTAAACTCAAACGGAATACCAAAGATAATTTCAGGCGAACCGGAAATATCTTCTCTAAAATTATCCGAATAATTCGGAGCCAAAGAGAACTTGCCACTGTTAATCACTTCATTTACCTCATCAATAGCCTTTCCGTAATAAGAATTATCAGAGTAATCATTGAACCATGCATTGTGGTTCAAATACATCTTTGCCAGAAGCATATTGATGGCATAGTCGTTCAGCTTACCCATTTCTACTTTTGTTCCACATTTCCCCTTTACATCCGTCAGCTCACTGATCAGGAAATCCCACATCTGTTGGGGAGTTGCCTGTTCGGGCAACCATCCGTCTTCATGGTCATATTGCGTATCCAATGGGATGTTGCGGAACAAATCGAATAAAATATAATAATAAAGAGCGCGATAAGCCCTTAATTGCGAAGAAGTGGTTATATCAGCAGCAATGACTTCATCTGCCAACAGTTTGTTACAGGCATTGATACCGGCATAGTTACGGTTCCATGTATCATTGAAATGGGCTATCTGTGAATGGAACTGATGTTTGTGCATAGACACGTACAAATCCCCCCAGCCGATACTGATCCGATAAGGAATACACCATGAATCGGACGACTGGTCCATCATATCGGCATAACTATACCATCCCCAATACACATCACGAAGACTGCTGTATACCGGAGCAAACATGGCCGCCCGGTCTTTTTCTGTAAACTCATACTTCTCGGAAGCAATCGTATCATAAATCGTTTCGCTCAAATCTGTACAACTGCCCAAAGACAAGGTACAAGCTCCTATCGCTGAAGCCCAAAGTGCTTTATTGAATATTGTTTTCATGTTAGTTCTTCATTTAAAAGTTAGAAAGATACATTCAGACCGAAAGTGAATGAACGGGTAGAAGGATATTTATCGCGCCAGTCAATACCCAAAGACCAAATATCACCATTTGACATTTCAGGATCCAATCCATCATATCCGGTAATGCAGAATAAATTATCGGCAGAAACATAAGCCCGGATATTTTTCACAAACTTACTGCTTTTCAATGGAATGTTATAGCCCAACGTAATGTTAGTCATTTTCAAAAAATCACCATCCTCCAAATAATAGCTTACAAAAGTCTGTTTTTGGGCTGTTGATAAGGTATATTGTCCACCATAAGGAGCCTTTTGCACAGATTTCAAGCGATTATAAGCGATCGAGTTGTTCTCATAATAAGCACGAGGCTCGTTCAGAATCTTAAAACCAAACTGGCCTGTCATCTGGAAAGATAAATCAAAATTTTTATATCTGAACGAGTTGTTCCATCCCAAATACAATTTAGGAAGAGCATTCCCTAAATATTGACGGTAGTCATCATTAGACAGCATATTGTCTGTAAACTCTTCAATCTCACCAGTCTTCGTATTCTCAACCATCCAAAGTCCGTTTTCTGAAACACCAACGGATTTCATGCCATAAAATTGTCCCATAGATCTCCCCACTTCCATCCGCTGGGTAGAAAGACTGATAGGTTCACCCAAATAAGCATGATCTATCTGATTTGAAGTCTCATACAAGTCATTTGAAAGACTCAATAATTTGTTCGCATTATGAGAGGCGGTAACTGTGGTTTTCCATTCAAAATCCTTTGTCCGTACAGGAATGGCATTGACAGCAATTTCAATACCTTGGTTACGCATCTTGCCGGCATTAGCCAAAGTCTTGTTATACAAATTGGGAGGAGTCGGTACCGTAAAATCATACAGCATATCCGAAGTCTTCTTCTGATATACATCAATAGAACCACTCAGGCGTTCATCCAATACAGCCCAGTCCAGACCAATATTAAATTCCTTGGAGGTTTCCCATTTCAAATCAGGATTAGGATTGGATTTTACGCTTAACCCCTGATGCCAGACGCCATTATCATAGAAATAAGGAGAACCATACTCATACCGGGTTAATGAATTATAAGAGTTACCTACAATGACACCTGTCACACCATAACCGGCACGCAACTTTAAGTTATTCAGCCAAGTAAGGCCTTCCATAAATTTTTCGTTACTGATAGTCCATCCCAAAGAAACAGAAGGGAAAGTAGCCCATTTATTGTTCTCACCAAATTTGGAAGAACCTTCACGGCGTACACTTATCAGAACATTATATTTATTATCGTAACCATAGCTCACACGTCCGAAGAAACCAATCAAGGTATTGTCATTCTTGTAACTGCTCATGCCGGCTTTTCCATCTTTCAAAGCTGTACCTAATCCCAAGTTATTCCAAAGATAAAAATCTGTTGGATAATCATAGTTATTAGCTCCAAAACCTTCATTTACATTATATTGGTAATTATATCCCACCAATGCATCAAAACGATGTTTATTCCAAGTATGATTATATTTAGAAGTAACTTCCAGATTATCTGTGGTATATTCATTCTGAGAATGATAAGCATATCCTGTGTGATTCTCGCTCTTCTGTGAAAAATATTCGGAAGTATAATACCCACGATTATGATCACTAGTAACCCTACGGCTTAACATGAGGTTGGTCTGCCAGTTTTTAATCGGTTCAAAGGTGATATTCCCTGTCATCCGGGTATTCTCACTATTGTATTTACCATCCTGTTCACGGATGATACCTACCGGATTATAATAATAATTTACGGCAAAATTCTCGTAAAAAGTTCCATCCTCATTCCAGATGGGTTCAGTAGGGTTACGCATAATAGCCTGTCGGTAAATACCCAGACCTGCCGCATCAATCGGACCATTCTTATGGAATGTCTTTACCATATTGAAATTCACTTTCAACATATCATTTAACATCCAATGAGAAACATCAAACCTCATTCTCATCTCTTCATTATAGGTCTCAAGCAACACACCTTCCTCTTTGCGATACGTAAAATCCGCAGAATAAGTGGTATTTTTTGATCCTCCGGAAATATTAAAATTATGGTTATGAGTAAATGCAGTACGGGATACCGCATCCAACCAATCCGTATCATACCCTTTATCAGCATAGTTTGTCAATCCCTGACGGATTTCCTCTGCTCCATAGAAATCAAGTGTCTTGCCAAACTTGGAAAGAGACATATACCCAGAATAATTGGCAGCCGTACGCGACTCACGCTGGCCGTTTTTTGTAGTAATCAAAATAACGCCATTAGCACCTCGTGTACCATAAATAGCTGCCGCAGAAGCATCTTTCAACACATCAATAGAAGCTATGTTTTCGGGGGAAACCGTTCCTAAACCACCTTCTATTCCGTCCACCAATACCAATGGAGTAGAGCCTCCCTGCAATGAAATCACACCACGCAAACGAATCGTAGATTCCGCATTCGGATCACCGGAACCTTTCGCAATGGTCAATCCCGCCACTTTACCTTTAATCAGTTCGGCTGCATCTCCAATCTTACCTGCCGTAAAGTCTTCTGCCTTCACAGAAGCCACCGCACTAGTTACATCTCCCTTGCGCTGCGTACCATAACCGATTACAACCACTTCATCCATCAGTTCGGAATCATCTTGCAGGGTAATATCTTTCTTACCACCATTTCCGACTGGAATTTCCTGGGTCTTATAGCCAATATAAGATATTGTCAAAACGGATTGGGCACTTTTCACCTTCAGCGTATATTTCCCGTCAAAATCGGTAATGGTACCGTTGGTCGTTCCTTTTTCCATGATATTGGCACCAATGATAGGTTCTCCTTTCCTGTCTTTCACCACACCGCTTACTGTTACAGTTTGCTGTGTAATTTCCATTTTCATAGACTCTGCTGTTCCCGGCAGTGCAAATACAGGGCTCATCCCTGCACCCGCAGTAAGGAAAAGACAGGTTGCGGCCCTCAGCAATGCTTTGCTGAACAAGGCCCGGTTGTCTCGTGTTTTCATCATACAGTTTTGTTTAAAAGGTTTATATGTTCATTCAGTTTACTTTCCATTCAATCACCCCTCCCGAAGCTCCTTTCTGCAATTGTGCTGCAATTTTAAGCCCCTTTGTTTTGACAGGTTTGAAATCCAAACTATTATAGCAATCTTTTTTTACAGTATATTCGGTCAACGCCTCTACCTCTTTCCAACTTTCGCCTTCTTTATAATATAGTTTCCAGCTTTCCGGCACACGGAAATCTCCGTCATAATGGTCAAAATCCAACCAGTACACTTGTACGTTCGATACGGTATAAGGCTGGTCGAATTCATAGGCCAGTGTTTCGACAGTACCGTTTTTCAGCCACCAATAGTGGTAAGGTTTCGAGATATCCGATGAGCGTTTGGGTTCCCATTGGTCATTTACCCCCCATGCTCCTGTTTCCACCGAAGCCGATTCGGGAGCATCTTTCTGTATAGGAGCCTGTATCATCAGAGTACGTGCTTTGCTGGCAATAGTAGCTTCCGGAGTGGGACGGGCATACTCGGCCGCTTCGGGAATCCATACGGCCATTTGGTCGGCACCGCGGTTGTTCCATGTAGAATAAGGAATTGCTTTGAAGGGAACTTCTTTCACCTTACCATTCCTGTCAATTTCTTTAGCTGTACCGCTCAGCACCATTACGCCATTCAACAAACCGGCATCGTAAGAAGCCTCCATCGGAGTACCGTCGGGGATGAATTTGTTGAATACCGTACTATCGGCCTGGTCTTTCCCCTCCAGACAGAACATGATAGGGCCCCGTTCTATAGCCAGTTTGCCACGGTCATCCTCTACCTGGTCATTTGCTTTCACACGACGTACCTCCATAGGAAGATTGATTTCAACCACATCACCCGCTTTCCAGTTGCGTACAAGGGTGGCATAACCATCATATTGCTTCGCATTGACTTTGGAGCCGTTTACAGAAATGCTATAAGCCTGAGCCTTGTCTGTAAATGAGTAGAGATCTGTGGGTACGGGAGCGTCTTGCGCCCATCCGGGGATACGCACACGCAAAGCAAACTCCTGTTCTTTTTCGGGAGTGACGGCAATACTTATCTTTCCGTCCCACGGATAGCCTGTAGTTTGTTCCACATTTATTTTATTACTTTCCGTTTCAATATCCGCCTTGCTTTGGATAAAGAGATTGACATACACATCATTGCCTTGAGTGGCATACATATAGTAAGGTACTGAAGCCATGAAACGGGTTATGTTGCCCGGACAGCAGGCACATCCGAACCAGTGCTGGCGCTCATGCTGCCCCATAGACTCCAACGGGTTGTCATAGAAGAACTTGTCACCACTGAGTGATACGCCCGAAATGACCCCGTTATACAACGCACGTTCCAGCACATCCGCATATTTGGCATCTCCCGTAGCGAGAAACATACGATGATTCCAATACACGTTAGCTATAGAGGCACAGGTCTCACAATAGGCCGTGTGATTGTTCAGTTCATAGTTGGGACCGAATCCTTCACCTTGTGGGCGGGAACCGATTCCACCTGTGATAAAGAGTTTCTTGCCGGCCATATTTTCCCAAATACGGGTTAAGGCATTGAAATAGGCGGTATCATGCGTTAAAGCGGCTACATCTGCCACTCCGGAGTAAAGATACCCGGCACGGACGGCATGACCTACTATCTCGTCTTGTTGCAGGATGGGCTGGTGATCCTGGCTATATTCGCTCAGTTTATGTCCGTCAGAGCCTCTGCCGGTTTCTTCTACAAAATATTTGGCTGTCTGCAAATATTTCTCATCACCTGTCACCTTATACAGTTTGACAAGAGCCATCTCGGCGATAGGATGACCGCTGGGACGATGGATCTGCCCTTCGCCGGGTCCGAAGACCTGACATACCAAATCGGCATTTTTGATCGCTACATCCAATAATGTACGCTTTCCGGTGGCGCGATAATGAGCGACGGCGGCTTCGTACAAATGACCGCTGTTATAAAGTTCGTGGCTGTTGATTTTTTCCCAACGGTGCGTACCCCACCAACCGGATAAACGGGTACATTGATTGGTTACACAGGTAGTAAGATAACCATCCGGTTCCTGTGCGGCAGCTATGATATGGATTACGCTGTCCAGATAATGATCCAGTTTCCCGTCATATTTTACGGCCAGCGAGTAGGAAGCTCCTTCTATTATTTTATAGGGGTCGGTATCATCGAAAGAGAAATCACCGCGGTGCTCGCCTTTCATCAGTCCGCCGGCAATGGCGAAATTATCAAACCGGCCATTCTTTTCACACTCTTTGAAAGCGGACGGAATAGAAACGGTGCGGTTGGTTTCAATCCGTGGTGACCAGAAGTTGTCATCCAGATGGACTTGGGTGAAAGGGACTTCTTTGATGGGGGCGTCGGGCTGTGTATAAGGTGTGCTACATGCGCATACACTTATTATAGCAATGCTGCTCCATACTATTTGCAATTTGTTCTTCATACTATATCTGTGTTTTTTATTTCAGTATCAACTATGTCAACAGATGCAAAGTAAGTGAACAAACCATTAAATGAATGGAAAAAAAATCTATTATATTACGAAAATCGTCTCAACTATGAACGATCTGTTTTTTAATATAATGCTGTTGATTATCAAAATGTTGCATTATTGTTGTAGACGATTGTTTTATTCTATTGGACAATTGTTTTATCTTGTAAAGACAAAGATTAAGCAGATTTGTCTGTCTTTGAGTTTGAATCGTTGGAGATACTTAATTCTTCTTAGAAAATCTCAATAAGATCCGGTGAAACTTTCCTTCTCTGATAATATAAGTTAGATTGGCGTTCCTTATTCAATAAAAAACTTAATGATGCAGCTATGATATATGCGTATATTCGGGTTTCAACTGACAAACAGACTGTAGAGAACCAGCGATTCGAGATAAATCGTTTTGCCAGACAGAGGGATTTCCAGATTGATGTGTGGGTGGAAGAAACGGTCTCGGGAACACGGTCAGCCAAAGACAGAAAGCTTGGCGTACTATTGAAAAGAATAAAGAAAGGGGATACATTGATTGTGTCGGAGATCTCTCGTTTGGGAAGGAGATTGATGGAAGTGATGAGTATACTGAATGCATGTATGTTGAAAAATGTCATCCTGCTTACGGTAAAAGAGAAATATGAGCTGGGAAATAATATACAATCTCAAATATTGGCATTCGCTTTTTCCCTCTCCGCACAAATAGAACGTGACTTGATTTCCCAACGTACCCGTGAAGGACTTGCACGCAGAATCGCCTCCGGACAAAAGTTGGGACGTCCCATGGGAGGACACAACTCGAAATATAAGCTTACGGGAAAAGAAGAAAAAATTAAGGCTATGCTGGAGGCGGGAACTAGTAAGGCGGAGATGGCGAGGAAATTGAAAGTCAGCAGGAATACATTGGCAGCTTTCCTGAATAGGAATGGGGCAGGGATTCATTCCAACTGATAAAGGTGATACGTCTGTCATTCGTAATAAGAAGAAACAAAGCCTCTGATAGATTATTCTTACTCAAATTTCGGTTTTAGCATAAGGATATACATAAAGCACAAAAACACTCTGTCACAGTAACATGCACATTACTAATCACTTCCTGTGTAAAAGTCTCTCAAATCCCCCTCAATTGGTATGTCGGTGGGGAAACAAATCCGTTTTTGGGAATGCTCGCATTCGGGAATTCCAGCGGACAGGATGTAGAGTCAGCCCCTCACTGACTCCCGGCTACTCAGTTCATACCTGACAGGACAGGATACTGTTTGTTTCGGCTATTGAACCCTGTTGCGTATGTAATAAGAATCTGTTCCTATCGTATCTTTACTCCGTTCCCTTTGATATTCCACCTAAGTGAAGCAACTATTCCACCCTAGTGAAAATGGCTGTTCACTAAAGTGAAATCGCCTCTTCACCTAGACGAAGCAACGAACTGATGTGAGATATATAATCGTTCACTCTGCCTCTTATCGGTTACAATTCTTCGCAAACAACCATTTCCATGCCTCGGTATACAACAATGATTTTATGTAGCATGGTAGAACCTATCGCTTTCTGCACAGACTCGCTCGAAGCGTAGCGTTCAGCTTGTTCAACAGCTTGCCGCCTCAACTGTTCTATCCGTTCGTTACTGTCTTTTCCTTTGGCATATTTCAGTTCAATGATGTAGGAGTGGCGCATGTCTTTGTAAATATCCAATAACGGATGCAGAAACAGGTCGACGTATCCTTCCTGACTGTCTTTTTCGGATACGGGACGGTAGAAAGGATTTTGTGCGGTCATGGCAAGAGTGAAACCATGAACAAAATATTCACCTTTCTGCTTGTCCCGCTGTGAGGCATAACGGTGCAGGCATCCGGCAATGTATTCAAAGTAAGGTTTCCATTTGCCATCATAAGCCAGCCCTGAGGCAAGCTTCCTCTTTTCATAACTGTCGAAAGTCAAGTCGTTTTCATGATAAGTATCCAGAATGTAGGCAAAGAGCTGTTCACGTACCACCTGGTTGGGGATGGTGAGTTTGGTCTCTCCTTTATGCATTCCGCTGATGGTCAGCATTCCGAAGTAGAAAAGCAGACTCACAAAATTATTGGGATCGGATATGCTTTCTGCCGGGAATCCGGTTTTCAGTTCTCCGGTGACATATCCTTGCTGTAATAAAGTCTGGATGACGGAAGCGTCGTGGGCAAATTCCTTATCCTTGCGGATGAGCATACGCAGTTTGTTATAGTCTACGCGGATGTTCTCTTCAATCATATACCTTGGCAAATTGCCGCCACTATGTACATAATTATCTATAAAATAGAGTACCATGTTAGAGTTGTACATGGAGGAGCGACCGTAACATTCTTCTGCAAAACAATAGTTGTCATACCATGGTTTCATCAGTTCTATCAACTCGTCTACCGAATGATTGAATGGGCACGTTGTGGAGTAGTATTCCAGCATATCCCGTACATCCTTTTCTGTGAATCCTGTCATTTCATTGAATTGTGGATTCAGCGTGTAATTGGTGCCGATGTTGAATCCGCTGGTCAGGTCATCCATGGTAACCGGACTCACTCCCGTCACAAAACAACGCTTGATAGCAGAGTACGTTCCGGCCTTTACGGTATCGAAAAAACTGCGCAGGTAACCGGTACCGTGTGTCTCGCTTCTATAATCGTCCAAGCAGGAGGGTTCGGATAAAATCTTATTAGTGAAATGGTCGTATTCATCAATAAAAAGATAAATGCTTTGTCCGGCTTTATAACATTCTTTGTACAAGTAATCCAATTGTTCCACAGCACCCCGTTTGGCGTTAAGTCCTTCCTTTATCCCTTGGGGGAGGTATTGGGCATAGATATCACAAAAGAAGTTGAACTCGGTATTGCAATGTGCGTCCAGTGACTGGCGGTACGAGTGTAATTCGGCATTTACCACTGCGAAGTTCAGATAGATTATAAGATAAGAATTGCGTTCGGGAGTGGGGTGTTGTCCGATGTAAAGGTCTCCATACCATTTCTCGAAGTGATCGGCATCCAGTATGTTATAATAATGATGAAGCATGGATACCGTCAGACTCTTTCCAAATCGCCGGGGACGGATATAGAAAAAGTATTTGTTGGCATCTTCAATCATAGGAATGAAGCGCGTTTTATCTACGTAGTAGCAATTATCTTCGCGGACATCTATAAAGTTCATCATTCCGTATGGAATGCGTTTACGGCGGGTTGTCTTTTCCATCTTTCATACTTTTGAGTGTATACAAAAGTACGAATTATTACTTGGAATCAAAAGAATTGAAGGGTAGTTTTATCCGTTTACGATAAAACAATACCGGGTGACTCATATTAACATCTTCACATGCCAAGCTTAAAATAAAACATGTAGTAATATATGTGTATAATTACTTTCTTCTTCCACCCTGTCAAAACAAAGGGGCTTAAAATTGCAGCACAATTGCAGAAAGGAGTCTCCGGAGGGGTGATTGAATGGAAAGTAAACTGAGATATAAACCTTTTAAATAAAAAATTACAATGAAAACACATGAGAACCGGGCCTTGTTCAGCAGGACATTGCTAAAGGCTACAACCTGTCTTTTCCTTACTGCGGGTATTGGAATTAGTGCTGCTTATGCAGTACCAAGGGAGAATACCCAAGCGACCTCGATAGTACAACAAAGCAGCATTGTCAATGGTAAGATTACAGACGCAAATGGAGAACCCATCATTGGTGCCAGTGTTGTGATAAAAGGTACTACCAGCGGAACTATAACCGACTTCGATGGTAATTTTATGCTGGAAGCTCCTGCTAAAGCTACTTTAGTTATATCCTATGTGGGATATAAAACGCTAGAGGTCCCTGTAAACGGAAAAAAAACACTTAACATCAACTTGAAAGAAGACACGGAAATGCTTGATGAAGTAGTAGTGGTAGGTTATGGTACTCAAAAGAAAGCCACACTGACCGGTTCTGTTTCACAGGTAGGTGGTGAAGAACTGAAGAAAGTGGCAGCAACCAATCTTACTAATACCCTTGCCGGAAAAACAGCAGGCGTCATTGCCAATACACGCTCAGGTGAACCTGGTGAAGATAACGCTGACATTCTTATCCGTGGCAAAGGGACTCTAGGAAGTACCTCCCCTCTTATTGTCGTTGACGGTATCGCCGACCGGTCATTCAGCCGTCTTAACCCCGAAGATATTGAATCTATCTCTGTCTTGAAAGATGCTTCAGCAGCTATCTATGGTGCACGCGCCGCTAATGGAGTCATTCTGGTTACAACCAAACGCGGTACAGAAGGAAAAGTCAAAATCAACTATAGTGGTAATGTATCTTTTTCCCAGCCAACCCGTATCCCTGAAATGTTGGATTCTTACCAATATGCCACTTATGTAAATGAATACGATGCCGGACATGGTGAAGCCGCCACTTATTCTGCCGAAGCATTGGGTATGATTCAAAGTGGCGAGGATCAAATCCGCTATCCTAATACAGACTGGTGGAGTGAAGTAGCTAAAGACTGGGCTACCAAGACTCAACACAGCTTGGCTATCAGCGGAGGCAATGACAAAATATCGTTCTATACTTCGGCACAATACATGTATCAAGATGCTATTTACAAGAAAGGTGTACAAGACTATAACCAATATCAGTTTACTACCAACCTTGACGCAAAAATTACGAAAGCAATAAAGTTCAGCATGGACATTCTAGGCCGGCAGGAAGTCAGGAATCGTGGTGTATATTCTACAGAAGACCTGTTTGGCTATTTTCTTACCACTAATCCGATGGCAGCTCCTTATTATCCTAATGGCTTGTTGCGTGTAGGCTATGATGGTGTAACCAACAATGCCGCTGTAAAAGTGACTGACATACCGGGTACTAACAAAACAACATACAGTACTCTTAACCTAAAGCCAAGACTCCGTGTAGACTTAGACGTCATTACCAAAGGATTATATGTAGAAGGTTATGCCGCACTGGATTTTCATTTCAATGATGGAAAACAGATAAACAATCCCTATGATGTTTACCAATACGACGCAGCAACAGATTCCTATCTTAACAGGCGTGATGCCACAGGTTCCATCAGTGTCAACCAATGGTTCGACAAAGACAAAACCATCACCTTGAATGCCCGTTTAGGATATAGTCACGATTTTAAAGGTGGACATCATGTAGATGCTTTTATAGCTTACGAACAAAGTAAATATGATTATACCGGCATTTCTGCCTATCGTACAAATTATTTATCAACAACCATTCCCGAAATCTTCGCCGGAAGCGATGTGGCTAAAGACAAGGATAATAGTGGAAGTTCGAATGTAACAGCCCGTCAGAACTATTTCGGCCGTATCAATTATGCCTACAAAGACAAATATCTGGCAGAATTTACAATGCGCTATGATGGTTCTATGAATTTTGCCCCGGGACATCGCTGGGGAGTTTTCCCGGCGTTTTCTTTAGGTTGGGTGATGTCAGAAGAAGAATTTTTCCAACCCTTGAAAAATGTAGTAAGTTTCTTCAAGGTAAAAGGTTCATGGGGTATGATGGGTAATGACAATGTAACTGCTTATCAGTATATGTCACAATATAAATTCATTGATTTAAACAATACCAGCTCCATGTGCTTCGGTGATGAAGTGGTAAAAGCAATCTATGAATCACGTACAGCCAATCCCTTGATCACTTGGGAAAAAGCAAAGACTTGGAATCTAGGGTTTTCTTCACAATTCCTTGATGGTAAGTTCGGACTGGATTTTGATTATTTCCAATCACGCCGTAATGACATTCTGATTACCCGTAATGCTTCTATCCCTACCTATTCGGGGTTAGTCCTTCCTGCCGAAAATTTGGGTAAAGTAAAAAATCACGGTCTAGAACTCATTGCAACCTATCGTGACCATTCCGGTGATTTCTCATGGGGAATAACAGGAAATTTCACTTATGCCAATAACAAAGTAGTATACGAAGATGAAGCTGCTTCCACTCCGGAATGGCAGCGTCGTACCGGTCATCCTATTGACGGAATGGTACTTTATAAAGCATTGGGAATCTATCAAACACAAGAACAGGTGGATAACACACCTCACATTGCAGGTGCCAAGCCCGGTGACTTAATTTATCAAGATACCAATGAAGATGGAAATATTACCTGGGATGATGCTATACGTTTAGATAAATCGGCCACACCTAAAATAATCTTCGGTCTGACCCTGAACGGAGCATGGAAAGGTTGGGATCTGAATGTATTTTTCCAAGGACAGGCCGATGCAGAGCAATTGGTTCAACCGACCATGAATATGGCAACTGATTTCTATGAAGGACGTTGGATAGAAACAAATACAGCAGAACAAAATGCCACCGCCAAATGGCCGCGTGCTTTCATCAAGCAGACATACGGTGACGCATGGAATGGTGTTGCCTCTACATGGTGGCTGCGTGATGCTTCCTTTATTCGTTTGAAATCTATAGAATTAGGATATACACTACCCAAAATGTGGACCAAAAGCATAGGTATTGAAAATGCACGTATTTATGTTAACGGCAACAATCTTTTCACCATTGATGGTATGAAAATATGTGATCCGGAGGCCGGTATGTTCAAAAATACTGACGGTTATGTGGTGGAATCCGGTGGCGTAAGAGGTTACCCTCTTCAACGCATGATTACAGTCGGAGCTAATATTACATTCTAATGACCTATAAAACTAAAATATAAAATGAAAAAACATATATTACTTTGTGCAGCACTTGCACTTTCAAGTTTCGGACTTCCTTCTTGTTCGGATATTTTAGATCAAAAACCATTGGACTCATACACAGATACAGCTGTTTGGGGAGACTTGAGTCTGGCAGAAAGTTTCTTAAACTACTGTTATTTGCGAGTGGAAGCAGAAAATACAAACGGCGTAATGTTCTGTAATTACACAGATGAAACCTATCACATGCACGATTATGGAACAAGTACCTATACGCAAGGCCGTGTTTCATGCGACAATTATAATACCGGATGGACGGAAGGGAAAGGAAATACGTGGTCACATTATTATGGCGGCATTAAATTATGCAACCAATTATTGGAAGATATCGTGAACACTCCTGCCCATACCGATAGTGAAAAAGAATGGAAAAATCAGATTATCGGCCAAGCCCATTTTTTACGTGCCTACTACTATCATATGCTATATAGTGTCTATGGACGTATTCCATTGATTGATCACACTTATAACTTGGATTCTGAATTCAAAGAAGAACGTGCAGATATGGATGATGTGGCCGATTTTATTGTTGCAGATTGTGACAAAGCTGCCGAATTACTTCCCACAGCCTATAAAGACGCAAGTGATTTTGGACGTGCAACCAAAGGAGCGGCACTTGCCTTAAAAGGCCGAGTATTGCTTTATAAAGCAAGTCCCTTATTCGGTACTCCCTCTAGAGAAAAATGGCAGGCGGCAGCAGATGCAAACAAAGCCGTTATTGATATGAATATCTATTCTTTAAAACAGGTTTCGAATAGTGACGAATATGCAGATCTGTTCTTCGACCCCAAAAATCCGGAAGTGATTTTCGAAAAACTTTATGATGAAAAAGGCATTGCAGGAAGTAGTGCCAGCCTGGTCATGCAAGCTCCTTCCGGACCTGGTAACGGATATGAAGGTTGGAGTACGTGGCAACCTACTTATGAAATAGTAGAACTATTCCAAAATGCTGACGGTACACCTTATAAACCGGCAGAAACCAAACCATTCACCATTCTACAAACCACAATTGACCCTGACTCGGGAGAAGCTACACAAAAAGAAGTTACTATACAGGCTTCGGATGTAAACCCATGGGAAGATAGAGAGATCCGTCTGAAAGCAAACATTTTCTATGATGGAATGCTGTGGGGATACGGAGATTCAAACCGTGAAATCGAATTATTTGAAGCCGGAGCAAAAGGAGTCATTCCGGGTAAAGATTCACGCACGGGAGAAACTTGGTGGAATGGTACAAAAACCGGATACAATATGCGAAAGTTCTTATCCTCTCATATTAATTTTTATGACGATACGGTAGTAGATACCACCCCATGGTTCTTCATCAGACTGGCAGAAGTCTATTTGAACTATGCCGAATGTCAGATAGAACTAGGAAACAATGCCGAGGCTCTAAAATATATCAACCTTATCAGAAACCGTGCGTTATTGCCGGATGCTACCGGCAAAGACATACGGACTGAATATGAATATGAACGTACTGTAGAATTGATGTTTGAAGGACAACGATTCTTTGACTTACGCCGCTGGAAGAAAATGGAAGAAACATATTCCAAGGAACATTGGCCTACCGGATTAAAGATTTATAAATTGCAGAATGGAACCAAAATATATTATCATAACCCAGAAGCCGTACAGCAACGTAATTTCGACGCCTCAAAAAATTATTGGTGACCTATCCCACGTTACGAGTTAAACAAATCAACGTTACTGGATGCCGCACCGTATGAATAAAAATAGTATTTCTTGATTATTATATATTACAGGAACGGAAAATAAAAACCGTTCCTGTTTTAAAAAAAGTAATTATATATGAATAAACATACCTTCTTATTATTTCTGGCAATCATAATCACTTCCTGTTCCAACGCACAAGGAAACAGCGATATCCCTCTACCCTCCGGCAAGTCCATCTATATCCCCAAGGAACTTCAAGGCATGGATTTACAGAATCCGGCAAGTCGGTGGAGTTATCACCGTATGGCATACACCGAGAACTTCGTCATTTTCTGGGAGAAGGGCTTCGGCAATGACCTCGGCAACCCACCACAGCTGGAGGGACATTCCATGAAGGTGGACCTGCCCAATCTGGAGGAGAAACTGGAAAGTTTCTACGCCTATTTCTACCACACGCTACAGTTTGCCAAGCAGGGTTCGAAATGTGACAAATACCGCATGATGGTCATGATTAACTATTCTCTAGAAGGAACCGCCTACGGCGGGGATTACGACGGGCAGATCGGTGCGCTCTGGATCACCCCCAACCGGGTACAGGACGAGAAATTGAATTGTATCGCGCATGAACTGGGGCATAGCTTCCAGTCACAAATCACCTGCGACGGTCAAGGAGAGGCTTGGGGTGGTTGCGGCTTTTTCGAAATGACTTCACAATGGATGCTCTGGCAAGTAAATCCTGACTGGATGACCGATGAGAAATATCATTGGGATGCGTTCAAAACCCTTACCCACAAGGCTTATCTGCATTTGGATAATATTTATCACTCACCCTACGTAATTGAATACTGGGGAAGCAGGCACGGGCTGCCTTTCATCGCCGAATTATATCGCCAGGGAAAACGTGGGGAGGACCCTGTCATTACCTACAAACGGCTGAACAGTATTGGACAGAAACAATTTTGTGACGAGATGTTCGACGCCTGCCGCCATTTTGTCAACTGGGATTTTAAGCGGGTATGGAAAGAGACACGCCCGTACGCAAACCAATACACTTGCAAAATGAATCCGTCTGAAGAAGGATGGTACCGGATTGCACCCGAGAACTGTCCCGAGAATTATGGTTTCAACGCCGTCCCCCTCTCCGTTCCCCAGCCGGGAAGTGTTGTGGAAGTGGAGTTCCGTGGGGAGGCAGGCAGGGAGGATTACAATTCCGTCCACCCGGAGAAAGCCGGCTGGAGGTACGGTTTTGTCGCTGTCACCCGGGAAGGAGAATCCGTTTACGGGGAAATGGAAAACAACACGGAAGGAGTGGTGAAATATGTTGCTCCCAAGGACGTACCGTTGGCCTACTTGTGGTTGGTTGTCATGGGGGCTCCGACGGAACACTGGATGAATCCCATATCCGGGGAAAAAGATGCACAATGGCCTTATAAGATAAAAATAACCGGCAGTTTCCTACTCACCTCGGCAAATTGAAAGATTCATCTGGAATCCGCACTTTTTCTTTGAATTTTCTCTTTTCTTTCTCAGAAAAATAGTAATCTTGCATAAGATTTAGAAAAGAAGAAGAAGATACTATGAAAAGATTAGTCCTATTGTTATTGAACTTACTGATGCCGATGATCCTGTTTGCTGCGTCCAATGACCTCTGTTTCCGTCATTTTTCTGTAGAGGACGGGCTATCATCCAATTCGGTACGTGCCATCATGCAAGATAAATACGGTTTTCTATGGATAGGAACGGATGAAGGACTGAACCGCTATGACGGTACTACTGTAAAACTCTATAGACTGAAAGATAGGGGAGCTAATGAAGCCATTTCGTCTTTATACAGCACCCTCAACAAAATATGGATAGGTACAGACGAAGGCATATATATCTATGATTACGAAACAGAAGATATCATGCCTTTTGTACTGGCCACCTCCCAAAATATCCATATTGAAACAAATACGAACTATATTGTCGAAGATAAAGACAAAAACCTATGGTTCACTACGGTAGGACAAGGGATATTCAAATACAACACTATCACCAACCACTTGGAGCAATACGAATTTAAAAACGCAAATGGTTTAATGGCAAGTGTGCTGGTGGATAGTGAAAACCAAATATGGGCCATTACCAATTGGGGAAACTCAGGCCTTTTCAAGCTGAATAAAGCAGAAAATAAATTCGAGGCTTTTCCGCTCTCCTATGAAAACGGAAAGCATGACTCAAACGCATTGGTCATGCTGGAAGACTCGGAACATACACTGTGGTTAGGAACCTGGGAATGCGGTCTGCAAAAGATTGATAAATACAGCGGAAAGACCATCACTTATCTGCATCCCACAGACGGAAAAGGTGCCACCCATATTCATTCTATCATGGAATATGCCCCTCACCGGCTACTCATAGGCTCGGATGACGGGCTTCTGTTATTCAATACCATTACAGAGGAATATCAGTTGTTTACGGAAAATGAGACCAATTCCCATTCATTGTCCAACCGTTTTGTTTATCCTATTATAAAAGATCATGAAGGTGGAATATGGATCGGAACTTACTATGGAGGAGTAAATTATATCTCACCCAATACCGGACAATTCGAAAGTTTTGTCCACTCACGTTTCTCCAATTCTGTTAACGGAACAGTCATCGGACGGTTCTGTGAAGACTCTAACGGAGATGTGTGGATCGCTTCGGATGACGGAGGATTAAACCGCTTTTCTCCCCAAAACAGAACGTTTTCCCATTATTTGCCCTTGGAGGGAAAAAACAGCCTGTCCTATCACAATGTACATGCACTTTGTATGGACGATGATAATTTATGGATCGGTACGTATACGGGAGGGGTAAACGTATTAAATCGGCAAACGGGAACTTTTAAAACATATTCTGCCTATCAGGATAATCCCGCCTCACTGGACGGAACCAGTTCTTATGCCATATTCAAAGACAGAAAAGAAAGAATATGGGTCACCTCCATGTCCGGAGTAAATCTATATAACCGGGAAAAAGATAATTTCACCCGAATTAAAGACTTGGACGCACTGACCATTGACATTGACCAGGATACCAAAGGAAATCTCTGGTTCTCCACCCAAGGCAAGGGACTATTTAAATACCATCCCGAAAAACAGATATGGAAGAACTATATACATGACCATAAAAATCCGAACTCACTGGCAAACAACCAGGTGAACTGCGTACTGATTGATACGAACGGAGAGATGTGGGTGGGAACCATGAACGGTCTCTGCAAATACAATGCGGAAGAAGACGCATTCGAAACTTTAACGCTTGAAATCCCCAGTCACAATATATGCAGCATCATCGAAGACCAACGCATATTGTGGCTCACCACCACCAAAGGACTAGTGCGCTACTCCCCTGGAGAAGGTTGCCGAGTATTTACGAAAAGCGACGGACTGCAAAGTGAACAATTCCTGCCCAATGCAGCCTTCAAAGCATCGGATGGAAAAATTTATATCGGCTCGGTAAACGGATTCAATGCTTTCTACCCCTATCAGATCAAGACAAACGTAGTGCTTCCTCCGGTAGTAATTACGGAATTGGAAATAGGCAATAAACAAATTCCGGTAGGAGACAAACTGCTTCCGAAATCTCTCAACCAGTTGAAGGAACTGGAACTGTCCTATAAAGAAAATGCATTCAGCCTGCTCTATGCCTCATTAAGCTATTGCACCCCCAATAAAAACAAATACGCCTATAAACTGGAAGGATTTGACAAAGACTGGAACTATGTAGGCTCCCAAAACAAGGCCACTTACACCAATCTGCCCGCAGGTACCTATCTTTTCAAAGTAAAGGCGACCAATAATGACGGAATATGGAATGAGAAAGGAACCAGTCTGAAAATCACCATCCACCCTCCCTTCTATTGGTGCACCGCTTCCAAACTGCTCTATTTTGTATTGGTTTGCATAGCCTTCGGCTTCGTCATCCGCTTCATCATCAAACGGACGGAGAAGAAACATACGGCTGAAATAAACAAACTGAACGCCAACAAGGAAAAAGAGGTGCACGAAGCCAAAATCAAGTTCTTCACCATGATAGCCCATGAAATACGCACACCGGTATCCCTCATCATAGGCCCGTTGGAGAAAATAATGAAATCACCCCTGCCCCTGCCGGCTACGGTACGCGACGATCTGAACATTATCGACCGTAACAGCCAGCGCCTGCTGTTCCTGGTAAACCAATTGCTGGATTTCCGGAAAGTGGAACAGGAAGAAATGAAAATGAAGTTTGCTTCCCAAAATATCCACCAACTGCTCAAAGCGGTTTGTGAACGTTTCGAACCTTTCATCGCCCAACACGGAGCGCGGCTTACTGTGGAATATCCTGATGCCGGCTTCACGGCTATAGTAGACAGTGAGGCGGTGACCAAACTAGTCAGCAACCTGTTGACCAATGCCAGCAAATACACCAAAGATGAGGTTATCCTCGCCTGCATCACTCAGCCGGAACAGCATACCTTCACAATCCGGGTGACCGACAACGGCATAGGAATCAGCAAGGAAGAACAAAAGAAGATATTCCATCCGTTCTATCAGGCCATGGACAACAAGCCGGGAACAGGTATCGGCCTCAGCATTGTCAAAAGCATTGTAGAATCACACAACGGCTGCATTGAAGTGGAATCCGAAGTGAACAAAGGGTCATCTTTTATCGTAACGCTGCCTGTAGAACAAGCACAAGTCCTGCCACAGGATACGGGCACGTCCCTGTTGGACAACCCTGCCATTCCCGAAGACATCTTACAGGAAAGCCTTCCCGGTTCTCCTGTCAAGCATAAGCCGGCCATGCTGATAGTGGATGATAATGAGGAAATGCTGAATTTCCTTTCGGGCAGTCTGGCCGATAGATACAGCATCCTCACCGCAGAAGACGGTGTGGAAGCATTGGAAAAGCTCAAAGAAAACGAAGTGACACTCATCGTAAGCGACTGGATGATGCCACGCATGGATGGAGTGGAATTCTGCAAAGCGGTAAGGGCCAGCCAGACTACCAGCCACATACCTTTCATTCTGCTGACGGCCAAGACAGATACCAACTCCAAGATAGAAGGTATGGATTGTGGTGCGGACGCCTACATAGAGAAACCTTTCTCCATGCAATACCTGGAAGCATGTATCAAGAATCTGGTGGACTTGCGTAATCTGCTGCGTCAGAAATTCTCGAAGATGCCGCTGGTTCCGCTGAACAGCATTGCCAACAATTCGATGGACGACAAGTTCCTTACCCGCATGAATGAAATCATAGAAGAGAATTTCTCCAATCCGGAATTATCCGTAGATTTCCTGGCCGAACAGTTGTGCATCAGCCGTTCGGGCCTGTTTGGCAAGATAAAGACATTGGCCAATATCACCCCAAACGAACTGATTCAGGTGGTACGCTTGAAAAAAGCGGCGGCCCTGCTGGCGGAAAACAAATACCGCATCAATGAAATCTGCTATATGGTAGGATTCAATAACCCTTCTTATTTCTCCAAATGCTTCCAGAAGCAGTTCGGCATGAAACCGGGAGAGTTCGTTAACGGGAAAAGGAACAGTCCGCCTGTGGCGGAAATGAATTAGAGCCGGTATAAAAAGTTATTTCCAACGAGTGCCGGATATGTGTCCGCCACTTGTCGGATATACGTCCGGTGCTTGTTGAATATGCGTCCAACAGGTGCTGGACGTTGGAAGGAAAAGGCTTTGTGAGGTATCTTTTCAAGTCATATCACCGATAAGTATACTATGTTCAGACTATTCAAACGGCAGATGATTCCGGCAAGGATGATTCAGACAAGTTGCCACCTCCTGCCGCCGACCATGTGGCATCGCTAAACAATTCCATAATGCTCTTATCCGGAAAGTATAAAGAAGAGGGTGAATCCTAAATCCTCTCGTTATGAACGGGCAGTTCTATTCCAATCAATCAGATAAAGCTTTTCTTTTGAAGAACCAACTCCTTCATTATAAATAAAAGGTGGTAGCCGCCTTTTATAACAACTACCACCTTATAACACTATACCTGATTAGAGGTTAATCCTTTTCATTTACCAGCTTACGGAATCTCTCGACAAAAGGCATGTAAGCTTCCAACTCCCGGCTATCAACAGTCACTTCCGGCTCTATGCCGTACAGTTCCATGATTGCTCTATAATCTTCATCCATAGCAGGGCGCGAAGAAAGTTCTTTTATCACATTGTCTATATATTCAAGGGCCTGTTCCTTCCTGCCATATAAATAATAAAAAATAGGAATTAGAGTTCTGTATTTGTACATTTTTTCAATTAAGAAATCAACATCCAAAAGTTTCTGAAGATAAGGAAACCCGTATTGCACTACTAAATTCACCATTTCGTCAACATTCTGTTGAATCACGTCATCGTTATCACCCAAAGCAAACCGCCAAGACTTATATTCCTTTTGAGGCAATAGTTCTCCCAAAGTCTTACCTACCATAGCAGCATGAAGTTTCACATAATCATAATCATTGCATATTATTGTATACTTATTTACATTTTTATATGTCACACCAACCGACATACTTATATAAATAACATGTTTCTCTCCCCGAGAAGCAGTACCATAGTCGATAATTTGAAACACATTGTCATCAACTAATCGGGTATTGAACCAATCTTGTTTCGGTTGAAATCCGTACTCGGACAGTCTGTCGTTTAGCAGACCTTTAATTTTCTTCTTAAACTCTTTCATCATTAAATTAAAAATAATGTTTAAAAACAACTATATATGGCTCTGAATATGGTTGACCTACTGTAAAGTTTGGAAGTTTTATCTTCATCGCATTTTTACCTACTGGAATAAACGCTGGTTTATTCTGCATCAATTGAGGCAAATTGATTTTTTGATTAGGAGTCAGCCCAACATTAGGTCCGTTTTTTATCTCAAATAGATATGGAATATCATTCTTAACTCCAACAAAATCAAATCTGTTGCGCACTCCATTTAATTCAATTGTAACTTCTTCATGCAGAACAGTACCTCCTTCCTTTACAAAATCATCCATAGCTTGTTTAACACCGACTTGCCCTTTTGCATAAGGAGCCATAGCATTACCGGGTGTAGCTATTGGAGCACTAGGGGTTGCAGATGCCATCTGCTTGGAAGGCTGGCTGGCATTCGGCATCACATCCGGCTCTGCCGCCACCTTAGGAGCTTTCACTCCACCTTCCACCGGCGTATTCTTGAAAGAAAACGGACTTCTGCCTGCCGCAACATCCGCACCGGTCCAAACATTCTGACCTTTGAAATAAGAGGCAGCACCACCGAAAGCACCACCCGTAACAGCACCCGAAAGAGCGCCGGAAGCTGCACCGGACAGGCCACCACTCAATATATCACCAAAGTTTCCTCCAGCCATGGCAGCATTGCCTGCACCAAACACAGCACCACTGACAGCACCACTGACAGCACCACTACCCGCTCCGATGATAGCACCGCCAGCCACTCCGGAAAGTCCACCGACAGCACCGGCTATCGCGCCACCGGTTACTGCTCCCAAAGCACCGGCAGCAGCACCTACGCCAAAGTAGCCGAAGAAAGAACCCACACTGTTTATCTGGTCGGAATGAATGGCAGCATTCACAACTCCACCAATTACGGCAGCCGCAACAATCCACCAGAACTCACCATTCTCATCCACATAGCAAAGCGGATTGCACATGCCATAACCGTAACGGTTCAACGAACGTAAGTTGTCAGGCAACTGCACAAAAGGATCAGGAGAAAGAAAACGACCAAGCACCGGATCATAAAGCCGCGCATTCATGTTAATCAAACCAAAGACCGACAAATGTTCATGTCCTGTATAGCCACGGCCCAACAAAAGATCAGGCTCGCTGCCCGGAAGGTAAACATTCTGATTGACCGGGTTACGCATCCGGCCCCATGCATCATAACTATATTCGGCAAGCAGCTTACCGGAATTATCAGTTATATGCGTAATGTTGCCAAGATAGTCGCGACAGATATAATTCAACCGCCAAACCCCGTTCTCCTTCACATATACCGCAGGAGAATGGTAATAACCACCGCCAAGATAAAGCTTTTCTTTTGAAGAACCAACTCCTTCATTATAAATAAAAGGTGGTAGCCGTCTTTTATAACAACTACCACCTTATAACACTATACCTGATTAGAGGTTAACCCTTTTGTTTTCATAGATCACATGGCCGCAATAATCAGTCGTGGTGGTAGCACTGCCTATCTTATGAACCGTACGGAGTTTTGTACCATCGGCCGCATACGTATAGGTTATACTGCTGCCATCACTAAATGTTATGCTGCCGGGCAAATTTAATACATTATATTGGATTAATGGTATTCCCTTGTTGGAATCTTTGGTTAAATTTCCATTCGCATCATAAGCATATTCGTTGGCTGCACTCGCGCCGTTCTTGAATTCAAAGCCATTGTTATAGGCGGAAACGGTGACAGCATCATCCACGCGGTTCAACCGGTTGCCGGTCAGCGTATAAGTCAGATTGCCTATCAGCCCATAGGCGGAAGACGAGGTCTGGCCATAACGCTGCAAGCTTTTGATGTTACCGTTCTTGTCATAACCCGTCACATTCTCACTGAAACGATTCGCGTTTGTGTTGATGGAGTCCCCTCAGCATAAGTTTCCAAACCATCATAAGTGAACTTATCAGCACTTCCTGCCAGGTTATACTACTGATATTACCATTGTATTTTGCCGTACCGTTACTATTATTGTAATACAGTTTTTGGGTGAAGCAGGTACTTTCGATGTAACTCAGTTAGTGACTACATTGTAAGCAAAAAGAATTTACATGTCAAAAATCACGCATGTGTGGTGAAATAGGAAATATAAAACTGCTCTAACATGAAATTTCAATTATTCATGCTAGAGCAGCCAATTTACCCGTTTACGAAAATACGTCTACCTACGAAAATAAAAACGATAATAGATGATATTTACTCACCATGTACGATTTTCAATATAGCACCATTACTCTTTTTGATTTCTATATAGGCCGTTCCACCATATATTATTTCAGAGTCAGACTGATGCAAAGTACCTTCAATAACCCAAATATCATCTATTAAATTAATAACAAAAGGCTTCTGATGATTAATATTCTCTTTCCCAAAGCCTTCTTCTAATACAGGAATTGCAATGCAGAAGGCTTCTTCAGCAGTCTTTACTTCTCCAGTCCAATTATCAGGGATAACATGAGATGTCGAATCATTTAAATATTGACGCTGCAAAGTAGGATCCATTACAAAGTCACTTTGTCCCTCACAACCGCCGATTATAACAATTATTAGAAATAACAGAATTTCTTTTCTCATAACTAATTATTTAAAAATTTCTTTTAACCAATCTATAGCCTTGGATATAACAGATTCTTTTATTGTATTATCTGTCGGAATTACTTTATTTAAACGACTAGGGTCTTTGGGATCACTGGGTAATTCTTTTGAAACTATGTTTATTTGTCCTGTAAAAGGATTATGCTCCAATAAATTTCCATTAGGAGTTGCCAAATATCCTATGACTTTTTGTCGCTCATTATTAGCCTTATCAGCTTTTGAGAACTCATTATCTTTTGTTTCAAAGACATTTCCTTTTTTATCAATAAATATACCATCATAATTGCCGTGAGCATGAATCGTAGCAATGGTACGCTCTGAGTTGGGAGACTTACTGATTTTAGTTTTATGAGCCTCTCCAATAGCGGCTTCAGAATACGAATAGCCTTTTAATTTTCCATTCTCTTTAACTTCATAAATGGAAGATCCCATTTCTTGTCTTCGAATAATCGAAGCACCATTATAATACATTCCCCAATCTTTTGCAGCAGCTCTTTTACTCTTGAACAAATCGCCTGGAGCAGGCATTAAACCATCTTTGTCAATAAACAAAATTGGATTGTTCAGACAATAAGTGTAAGTACTCCAAGGATAATACTTTTCTCCAAGCGCATCCACTACATGCCATCTTCCCAAAGCCGCATCATAATATCTAGCCCCATAATCATACCAGTTCAAACCTTTTCGGTTATCATACTCCTTACCGTTATACTTGTAAGGCTGAACATTGTTCGTACCAGCAAATACGCCTCCGAAAGGATAATAATGGTTCATCTCCTCAACACTGCCACTCTGATTGATTACCACACGATTGTTACCCTGATGATCCTGCAAGTAATAATGGTGCTTGTTATCGTTCAAAGAAACATAACCCTCTTCAGTCAACAACAGTTTGGCAGTATTGTTTTCATAGATCACATTGCCGCAATAATCAGTCGTGGTGGTAACACTGCCTATCTTATGGACAGTCCTCAGCTTTGTACCATCGGCCGCATACGTATAGGTTATACTGCTGCCATCACTGAAGGTGATACTACTCGGCAAATTTAATACATTATATTGGATTCCGGTAATCCCCTTATTGGAATCTTTCATTAAATTTCCATTCGCATCGTAGGTGTACTCATTAGCTGCACTCACGCCGTTCTTGAATTCAAAGCCATTGTTATAGGCAGAAGCAGTAACAGCATCATCCACACGGTTCAACCGGTTGCCGGTCAGCGTATAAGTCAGATTGTCTATCAACCCATAGGCGGAAGACGAGGTCTGGCCATAACGCTGCAAGTTCTTGATGTTGCCGTTCTTGTCATAACCAGTCACATTCTCACTGAAACGATTCGCGTTTGTACTGATGGATGTCCCCTCTCCATAAGTGGCGTTAAGCAGACGGTTCAAACCGTCATAAGTAAACTTATAACCTCGCCTAGTGCTTTCACCGCCCGATTGCCAAGTCATGCTGCTGATGTTGCCGTTATAACATGGAACCCCGGATCCCGTATTATAATACAGATTTTGGCTGAAGAAATTGCCGGTGATACCCGTCAGCCGACCTTGCAAGTTATAACTGTAACGATAAACATGGTTGCCGTGATATTTCTTTTCATACAAGCGTCCTTGGTCATCATAACTGTAAGCCGATAACGTGACTGCATTCCCCCCATTCAATTGGTGTGTAACCCGAAGCAGACGCTCTACAGAATCATAACTGTAAGTAAGTATCTCTTTATAGGCAGGTTTGCCCGGAACCGAATGCTCATGAAGGGAACGGCTTACCTTCCCGCTCAGCGTATAGGCGAAACAATAGCGGTCATAACCGTGCAGGTGGTTCGTGCTGATACGCTGAACCACACGCCCCTTTTCATCATAATAATAAACCGTTACCAGCCCATTGCCGGTATCAGTGCCGGTATAACTGCCGGTAAGTTTTCCCTGATAGCCCCGGACACCGGAGAACCTCACTCCGTAACCGCTTTCAGCCCGATAGGAAAGGGATGACGCATGACCGGAAAAAGCGGGAAGGACCAAGAAATCATAATCATCGTAATAGTTCACCGTACGAGCAACGGAACCGGACGGGAAATTATAGGAATAACTATAGCCGGTAGCCGCCAAAGGAAGAGTCGAAACCGCGGAAGAGTAACTTTTCGTAGTCTTCAACGGCTGGTTACCTACGGAAGGAATGCCTGGACTGGTAAAAATGCCATGAGCCGTTTCACGGCCCAGAACGTCATAAGCGGTAAAGGACCACCTGCCCTGCAAGCCGGCATTCCCATCCTGTGTGAAAACCGCGCGATCCATGCTGTCATAAACAAAGGTGACAGGGCTGCATCCGGGCATTTTCTTACTGATGCAACGGTCCAGGCCATCGTAGGTATAGCAATAAGCATAAAGGTTGAGGGCAGTGGCATCGACACTACCTTCCATGTTGGGAGGAAGCACATAGCGCAACAAGCCGCGTTCATCGTAAACATAGTAAGTATCGGCAAAAGCAGAACCAATACAGGAACGGCTCAGAATCAGACGACCTTGCTTGTCGGTAAAAGTATATGTCGTATGGCCATCCTCATCCATCACTCTGGTCACTTCCAAAGAGCTGGCAGGATATATTCCGGAAGATTGCAAAGTGCCATCAGAAAGCAGGATAAAGCGCCGGCAGGAATACTCTCCCGTAGCCCCATTGACGACATAATTATTCTTTACCGGATGGTCGGTCCAAGCTATTCCTTCACCCCGTTTCTGAAGAGGACGGCCTAAAGGCGAGGCCTCAAACAAAGTCTCACGGTAGGGGCGGCTATCGTCAAAATAAGTGCGGTCTTGCGTGGGAAGGTTGGAAATAAAAGCACCATTCATTCCGGAAACAGGCATGGAAAGCCATTCACGCCACAGACGTCCGTTCTTATCATAATCAATATAATCCACCAAATCAGCACCTGTAGGAGACGCGCCTTTCTGTATAGTTTGTACAGTGCGTCCCAGTCCATCAAAATATTGTATATGGTCGATGCAGGCTGTTGAAGTATTCAGCATGTTTTTACGCCTGATATAACTGCGGGTTGCCGTAATACCGGAAGAAGGAGTACCATACACCGGGTCGGAATCAGGACCGGAAATAGGCATTTCCACTCCGGGAATCACAACATTGCCTATAGGAGCATCCAGGGTATAGGGACCGACAAAGTTATCTACTGTCAATATAAAAAACAGTTCATGTGCCTGCGCATTCCCATGCAAGGAGAGATGAAGTACATAGTCGCCCGAAGGTACATAAGCGGTTTCATCACAAGTATAGCCTGCGGACGGGCGGTTTATGAAACTATATTCCGTATAAAATATAGCTTCATTCTTAAAGAGGTTTCTCTGATAATTGTTTTTTTCTACCGGTTTATCAATTTTGGTTCCTATGCGGGAGGCATCTTTTATCATAAAACGGATTGTAATATCCACCTCCGAACATGTTACAGGTATATTGTATCTTAAAATGAAACGGTCAGGAAGAGCGAGAGTCGTATCAACTTTAATTGTATTTTGCGCTCCTACCCACAGGGAAACTAAAAGCATCATGCACAACGTTATTCCCCGGAATGTATTATTTCTATGGATTGACTTCATGATATTCTATTGTTGAAAATTTTGTACTATTGGTATCTTTTATGGCAGTTACTCTGCCCAACGAATCGTATTCATAATAAGTAGAGGTGCCATCCGGTTCTGTCCTTTGAATCATGCCCACAAGAGGACGGTAGCGGAAGGTGGACACTTGTGCTTCGGGATGCGCCCGACGTACGTTCTCTATAATGGCATAGATAGCAGAGCCTACATCCTGATTTCCCGACAGGTTTTCCAATTGTATTCCTGCCGATTCAAAAACAGAAACCGGAAGATTACGAGCTATGGCAATTACATTCTTTCCGCCATACGCCCAAAGGTAAGCAGTCACTACCCCATCTCGGGAAGTACTCTGGCAAGGACGCCCGCACTTCAAATAACGGGAATAGGTCTCTACGTTACGAAAAGCCGAATTGCCTTCATCCGTACTTTCCTCTATGACCGACAAACTGTAACCCCGGTTAGTGCTGTCGGGTGCATAGCGATAACGGACAGTTTTCTGCAACTTACCTCCGGAATAATACTGTATCTTCACGGGGGAAGACACGTCATTGGCCGCAAGCATTTTACGCTCAGCATCTCCCGACTGATCAAACGGATAAGTATAGACAACACGATCTTCCGTTCCTGAGCTGGTAGCAGTCTTTGTTTGTCGAACTTGATGATAAGCTGCTTCATATTCATTACTATGATATTTTTTCAATTCGTTTTTATCATGGTAAATGGTAGTGACTCTTGAACCTTCTTCGTTCTCTATTACTGCATAATCTTTGCCTGAAGAATAACGGTAGCTCTCACCATATAATGCACGGACTCTAGAATTATTCATAACCATGTTTCCTGTCACTCCTTCTATCAATGACAGCCTTTGCAGATTGCTTATCTGCCGGAAATTATAGTTTTTAGAAGAAAAATCCGTACTTGCTTTTATGGCATAGTTAATGTTGTCTGCGCTTAACTCACGGCTTAATAACACTTGATTATTAATAGGCTCATCTATAAAACGGATATTAGCTATATCAGTATAAAAGAAGTCCTCCCACAAAGTTTCATTATAATAATGATGTACAACAGATTCTCCTAAATACGTCGGAGTACCCTCATCCCACTTTATGATCGGATTTGTGTATTCAATCACTTTGTCAAAATATACATTCTGATCAGCAGTCACCGAATTGGTGTGGCTATAAAGCATATAGTCCATACTACGGATATCAGGGGCCGTCTCGCTCCCATCCACATAATACTTTATCATTTTTTGCCGATAAGCTAAATTACACATAGGAAAACGAGTACATCCTATTCCTTCAGCCTTATCGCCCGAATAATATCTAAATACGCGCCGGACGGGATGCCCGACAACAGGATTGTCTTGAATCTCCTTTATACGGAGTCCTCCACCGGTAATGTATCCTTCCGGCTTATCAAGGTCTTTAATCCGGCTTAAATCATAAGTATAAAGCGTACTTCCTCCTCCAGGATAGGTTATTTTCTCCAAGCTATAAGTACAGGCCGATGACAGATTGCCGGATTTATCCGCTCCACCTATTTCTACTGCATAAGAGCGTCCGCCATATCTAATTGTTGCCGTTTGCCGAGGAATCCAGTCTGTATTACTGGTTTTACCATTATAATACCCCCAATAATCTACCGCTTTCGTATTCCGGTCATAATCACCGCCATAGTAGTCCATACGAAACTTCTCCGCCACCTTTCCGCTTCCATCGGAAATATTCACGGATTCAAGTAAAATTCGTCCATGACCGGTTTTTCTTTTCGTAAATGAAATAACACGGATAATTTCTTTGTTGCTTTGAACTTTAATACTCTCAAGCGTGTGGGTAGTGGAATCATATATAAAGGTGATAGTGCCTCCATTAAAAGATATAGTATGAATAGGACGAACAGCTACCGAAGCAATAGAACCAAAATAAGGAAGAAACAAGTTGCCTTTTTGGGACACTTACTAAAAAGACATACCTAATTATATAATATAAAAAAACAAATAAAGAAATGGACAACAAGGACAGATTGCTGAATGTATCTGACATAGTGAAACGTGCCAAAATAGCGATGGGATTCAAGACAGATACGGAACTGGCCGCATTTCTAGGCATATCACGCTCTACACTTTGTAATTGGAGTGTACGTAACAGCATTGACTTCCCGCTATTGTTGGAAAAATTAAAAGAGGTGGACCACAACTGGTTGTTAACGGGAAAAGGAACTCCGATGCGCCACGAAAAATACTGTGAGAACGACCCTGTAAAAGGAGAAGTGGAAATTCTTCACAATTCTAAAACAGTAGAAGCAACTGACGACCGCAGTGTGGACCTCTATGATATAGCGGCGGCAGCTAATTTAAAGACATTGCTCACCAACAAACAACAATATATAGTGGGAAAGATCATCATCCCCAGTATTCCCAGATGTGACGGCGCCGTATATGTCAGTGGTGACAGTATGTATCCTATCCTGAAATCGGGAGATATCATCGGATTCAAGGAAATCAGCAGCATGGACTATCTTATCTATGGTGAGATGTACCTGGTTTCATTCCATATAGACGGAGACGACTATCTGGCAGTGAAATACATCAATAAATCGGAAAAGCCCGGTTTTATCAAACTGGTAAGCTATAATCCGCATCACGAACCGATGGACTTGCCTGTCACCAATATCCAGGCAATGGCAATCGTGAAATTCTCGGTTAGAAAAAATATGATACTCTGACCCTACAAGCATAAAAAAATCCGGTTTCTCCTTTTCTGAGAAACCGGATTCGTAATGAACGGACAGTTCTATTCCGATCAATAATTATTCTTCTTCACCTCGAAATAAGCTTGCGGATGCAGACATGCGGGACATACTTCGGGAGCTTCCGTACCTACATAAATGTAGCCACAGTTACGGCACTGCCATACCGTTTCTTCCGCTTTCTTGAATACGGTGCCTTCTTCCACATTCTTCAATAAAGCCAGGTATCTCTCTTCATGACCTTTTTCAGCTTCAGCGATTCTGCGGTACATCGTAGCGATAGCAGGGAAACCTTCCTGATCGGCTACATCGGCGAAATGAGGATAATCAGTAGTCCATTCTTCATTTTCACCGGCAGCGGCAGCTTTCAGATTTTCCATAGTGGTGCCAATGATACCGGCAGGATAGCTGGCAGTAATTTCTACCATACCACCTTCCAACCATTTGAACATACGTTTGGCATGTTCCTTTTCCTGATCGGCTGTTTCTGTAAAAATAGCAGCTATTTGTTCATAACCTTCCTTCTTTGCTGTACTTGCAAAGTAAGTATAACGCATTCTAGCCTGTGATTCACCTGCAAATGAAGTCAGCAGATTTTTCTCTGTCTGTGTACCTTTTACGCTCTTAGCCATAATTGTTAGTTTTATTAGTTAGTATTATTTTGATCATCTGTTGATGATGCAAAGATATATATTTTATTTCAAAATTGTATTCGTTACAATTATATTTTTATATTTAATTAAACGTTCTCTTTATATAAAAGAAACAAGAACACCTACATTTGTGTTCATAACAACATTCACATTTTCCATTATGAAAATCATCATCAAACTATTCGCGCATTACAAAAGAAGACACCGTCAGTATCACAAATGATTCCACCGCCCAACGCACCATTACTATTAACAAAACACCCTATAAACAGCAAAAATAAGAATTTAAATACAACAATACCTTAATTTATACATTTATTTTATCTACTTTTGCAACTCGTTTAAAATCATAGCATAAAGTTGTTAATAAATGAAAGCATTTGAATTCAAACCGAAGCTCTTCACTACCTTACAGAATTATTCGAAAGAGAGCTTTATGGCCGACCTCATGGCCGGTATTATCGTAGGTATAGTCGCACTTCCACTAGCTATCGCATTCGGTATCGCTTCGGGAGTTTCTCCGGAAAAAGGTATCATCACCGCCATCGTGGCAGGATTTATCATCTCTTTATTAGGAGGTAGCAAAGTACAGATAGGCGGACCTACCGGAGCATTTATCGTGATTATTTATGGTATCATCCAGGAATACGGTATCAGCGGACTGACAGTGGCCACCCTGATGGCGGGTGTACTCCTTATTCTATTAGGAGTGTTTAAACTGGGAGCTGTCATCAAGTTCATTCCTTATCCCATCATTGTCGGCTTTACCAGTGGTATCGCCGTCACCATCTTTACGACACAGATTGCCGATATTTTCGGTCTGGACTTCGGAGGAGAAAAAGTGCCGGGAGACTTCATCGGCAAATGGATGATTTATTTCCGTCACTTTGATACGGTGAACTGGTGGAACGCCATTGTCAGCATAGTCAGTGTCCTGATCATCGCGCTGACTCCCCGATTCTCGAAAAAGATTCCCGGATCGCTCATTGCCATCATTGTAGTGACTATTGCCGTATACTTGATGAAGACATACGGCGGAATCACTTGTATCGACACCATCGGCGACCGTTTTACCATCCAGGCGCAACTGCCGGATGCAACAGTACCCGAGTTAAACTGGGAAGCTATCAAGAACCTGTTTCCGGTGGCTATCACTATTGCCGTATTGGGAGCGATAGAATCATTACTGTCTGCTGCCGTAGCCGATGGTGTGATTGGCGACCGACACGATTCCAATACCGAACTGATAGCACAGGGTGCGGCCAATATCCTGGCGCCCATCTTCGGAGGTATTCCCGCTACCGGAGCCATCGCACGTACCATGACTAATATCAACAATGGGGGAAAGACGCCTGTTGCGGGTATCATCCATGCCATTGTCCTATTACTGATTCTTTTGTTCCTGATGCCTCTGGCACAATACATCCCGATGGCCTGTCTGGCAGGTGTACTGGTCATTGTATCTTATAATATGAGCGGCTGGCGTACCTTCAAGGCACTGCTGAAGAATCCTAAATCCGATGTCACCGTGCTGCTTATTACTTTCTTCCTGACCGTTATCTTTGATTTGACGATAGCCATTGAGGTGGGTCTGGTCATTGCCTGCGTATTGTTTATGAAACGCGTTATGGAAACCACAGAAATATCGGTTATCAAGAATGAAATCGACCCCAATAATGAATCCGATCTGGAAGTGCATGAAGAACATCTTACGGTTCCCGAAGGTGTGGAAGTCTATGAAATCAACGGACCCTACTTCTTTGGTATCGCCACCAAGTTTGAGGAAATCATGTCCGAATTGGGCGACCGCCCCAAAGTACGGATCGTACGTATGCGTAAAGTGCCGTTCATTGACTCTACAGGTATCCACAACCTAACCAATCTCTGTGAAATGTCGAAGAAGGAGAATATCCGGATCGTGCTTTCGGGAGTGAATGAAAAGGTGCATCAAATCCTTGAAAAAGCAGGGTTTAATGAATTGCTGGGAAAAGAAAATATCTGTCCTAATATCAATGTGGCTTTGGAAAAAGCAAAGGCTATTATAGAAAAATAGAGCAGGGCACTTCTGTTCCGATATAGCATCTTCCCCCAAGTGTACGGCTGTTTTGAAGCGTAGGCTTGGGGGAAGTTTGTATCTGTACGGGAGTTATTCTATGACATACCAGGTATATCCTCTTGCCGGAATTCTGACGGTAAGGTTCACCGTATAGTCCCTGTTCAAGGTATAAGTTGCCGGCTTGCCTTCCTGTTCGCGGATGCGGGCCGTCTTTGCCAGTCCGGTATAGTAAAGCGGAAGTTGGATGTCACGTGTCATTTCCTTGTCGGTAGGGTTATAGAACATGGCCAGCCCTTTTTCTTTTCCGGCAGGAGCGACGTGCATGATACCATCCCAGTCGCGGGCATCCGGTTTGCGTAAGTGGATGATGTCACTGTTCAATATGTTCCGGTATTTCTTATACCAGCTGATGATTTCCACTACTGCTTTTTTTGTTTCGGGAGTATCATACAGACGCGGGCCGCGGTAGCAGGCCTGCACTCCTGCACCATAATTTTGGAACATCAGTGTTTTATATTCGTATAAATGTTCACTCAGCGGTTCCAGTGTGGCCGCTGCTCCACCTCCCTGGTATTCCACCAATGGAACAAAGCTCCACAATGAAGAAGGAATACGTTCGAATGTACAGTCATAGTTCAGTTGCCGGGTATGGATAAGCTGGCGGTCGCGCGGCAATGACCAGTTGACTTCACGGTAGCCGATTCCTACTTTGGTAGAGCCGTTCAGGAAATAAAAGTCGGGGACATTGAGGTAGATTCCGTTTTCGCACATCCAATGATAAAGTTCCGTTACCTTATAGAATTGGTTCCATTGTGAGTCTTTCAGTCCTTTATGGTGGGGATGGACGGTTGAGGCACAGAAATCTCCCGGATAAGAGCCGTCATGTTCAAAGCAGCGCATTCCGGTCTTCTCGAAGAATGTCTTTATTTTATGGAAGTATTCATAACCCCAGTCACTGCACAGACAGGGAGAGCTGCCGAATGTCATGCCGCCACGTTTCCCGGTTTTCGGATTGATGACATCCACTTCGTCACTGATCCAGCGGCTGGCAAGCAGGGAGTAACATCCCATTTCGATGCCTTTGTTGCGGGCATAGTCCACGAATGCTTTATATTTGGCGATGTTGGCATCCGAGATGTCCTCGGCATTCAGACCCGAACCGAAACTCAGGATAATCATCTCATAACCGGTTTCGGCACATTGGTCGATGGCACGGTACACTGTTTCCGGATTGGTTGAGGTGAGATGCATGAAGATGGGATTTTCCGTAGTCCAAGGTGCAATGGTGCGGTACATTTTGCGGGTAAACAGTCCTTTACGTTCACGGTCGTAGCTGTCGAACGGCATTTCGTACACACTGAAAGAACGGAAAGTGCCTTGGGACGGTACGGCTTGATCGGGCCCCATTTTGGGGGAAACTTCCAGTATGCAAGGGGTTTGCATCAAATAGTTCCGTTGCGAGGTATAATCAGGATCGGTTACCCATTTTTCGGTAATGTCTGTTTCTTTTTCCGTGAAACTTCCGGCACAAGCATAATCGCTTTCTATATGGATGTTGGGCAAGAGGAACTTGGACGGGTCACCTCCTCCGGGAGATTCAGGTTCGGCAAAAGCAAGGTATTCTAATTGGAATGTGTCGATGTTGACAGGCAAACCGGATTGGTTTATCACTTCGAACCGTTTGCGGATGACGGGAATTTTATCGTATACCGATACATGGAGTTTCACAATGACATCTTTCAGTTCCTTGTCACCCCGCAAAGTAAAGATGATTTCACTGCCGGTTGCAGCTTCCTTATTGAGTGCCCAACGGCTGCGTGCCCATTTTATATCTTCCTTGATAGGAGTTATTTCAAAGTCCTCTACCAAAAAAGATTCGGGAATGGTAGTCATGTTTTCTATCCATTTGTCCTCAATGTAAGCCCGTTCCGGCTGTCCGGCCAATCCCCCGATCAAGTGCTTCTTGCCATCAATTTGTATACTTCCTTCACTGCTGACAGCACGGAGCATACTTTCTCCGGTCATGCGGTTGATGATATTGGTTGTGGCCAGGTTCGGGAAAATCCGGAAGGTGCGGGATACCATCGGGTTGGCCACAATAATGCTTTTACCGTCTGCCGAAGCATAGATGCCTGCTTTGGCTTTTTCGGGTGTAATCAACCAATCAAAGTCGGTTTTCGTAGAAACGGGGACGGATAAGACAGGAAGTTTGCTGATTTTATCCGCCAGCTTGCGGGAAATGGCGGTCGCCATTTCCGGGCCTTTTCCTGCGTATCCCGCATGGATGGTTTCGGGCTGGGTCGATTTATATTCAATGGTTGGGGTAATCCACAATGCATTGTCACCGCTGGCACCGTCATCGGTAGGTTCTACCGATAATTCCAGTATACGGATGCCTTTCAAGTCTATATCTATGGATAGAGGCGATTCATTGCCGTGCAAGATGCCGCTGTTGTATAGTTCTTTGCCGTCTCCTTTCACGATAAAGCAAACAGAACCTTTGTCTATTTTGCCACTGGTGCCGGCCAGTCCCAGGAATTGCTTGCCATTGCCTTCCTTACGGAAATAAAGTTTTGTTCCGTTTACTAATGGAAGGACGGCCAGGCTCTTGTCCGAAATATCGACTTTACTGTCTGCAACGCCTATCTGGGAGCGCAGGCGTGTAGCATCCCCATGAAGGTCTATTTTCAGTATGCTTTTAGCATGGGTACCTATCACTTCATGGTACGTCTTTCCATTGACGGCAGCTTGTTCTCCGGTGACGGATTTTCCGTCCTGTACTGTTCCATATTCTTGCCATATATGAGATAAGTCTAGTTCTGATAGTTTTATCGTATGTTGGGCTTGCCCGCTTAAGCAGATGAAAAGGGCAGTGGTCAGTAATAAATTCTTTTTATTCATATAAATATATCTAAAGGTGTTTTTGTCCACTCTATTTCTGTTTATAGCAATAAACCTTTATTCATCTTCGTGCTTTTCCTTTCTTCAGACGGTTTCTGATTTAATTGTTTTTGCTATGGATAGTCAATTCGGAAGAGTACTTCAACTGTTTTCTTTTCATGTTTTTTAGTTGGATATTTTTATTTAGAATATCTCCTTTATAGATTATATTTTGAATTTTAACGTTATTGCAACCATTAAAATAGAATAAGTTCTTATTGCTTGTTGAAGGCTTTAATTGCGTTGTCCGTTCAATTGTATTATTAATAAAAGAAAGCCCTTCCGTACTTTTTGCATATAATACCGGATAATCAAAAATCTTAAAGGTATTATTTTCAATGCGAATATTTTTGTGTACCGGATTATTTGCATTAATGACTGAATTAGACGGATTGATTCCGATAACAGCGTTTCCGGGACCTCCGTTATAAGCACAGTCTATAAAGGTATTTGACCTGATTTGTACATCACAAACAGGACCGGACTCAAACCATCCTTCGGCATCACCCTCTATTAATATGGCGCTCATACCGGTTTTATAATAGATATTGTTCTCAATAACCACTTTCCTTGGTGTTGTAACTAATGTACCTCGTGTGCTGGTACGAGTAAAATAGTTGTTTCGAATTACTACACTAGGTGTACAAGTTAAATTCTCTACACAATCATGATTCAATTCCAGCCATTCAGGTGTCTTTTGGTCAAATTCGACCTGCCAGATGTAATTGGATATCGGCTTAACAGACCGGACGCAAGCAGTAGAGCCACGTTGCATGGTGGCAGATTTTACAAAAGCGACAGTATCACCGGGGAAATATGCTTGAAAGCCATAGCTTTGCCCATGTGAAAATCGTAGATTTAATGTATTTGAATTGATTTTTTCTACTACCTTCAAATTGGTTCCATGTATGTTGATTCCATCATCTTGTGCACCGGAAAAATAACAGCCGTCAATTAATATTTTTCCTTTACATCCTGAAAAGTGCATCATATCAGCCGAAGCAGCCAACAATCTTCCCGATTCCGATCTGGGCATACATTTTACCTGATTCATCGTGATATTTTCAGAATATTGGCTGATAATTCCTAAGCCGTGCATATAATGCATTTGCATCCCATTTAAAGTCACATTTTTACTTTGATGAATAAACATTCCCACTTGATCGCGAACAACATCACGAATAGTCAATGTATTACCTTTCTTAGGGTGAAAATCAGCAGGAATAGTAAATCGAATTAAATTCGGAGATATTTCTTGTACCGGCGAATTGGATAAGATATCCCAGTCTTGGCTATAATAAAAGCTCTCTGTTTCCTGATTATATTCGATGCAATGATTTTTATTGGAACGCCATCCTTCACCGTAAAGATTTATCTTTCCATCGACAATTTCATAGTTGGTATCACGGTGTACGGCCACATCAACATAATTCTTGTTCACTGCTATGTATCGTAATTCAGAACCGGCTGGTCGTTCAAAATCGACATGCAGTTCTTCCAATTTGATATCCTGACAATGATCTAGTGCAATGGTGGTCATTTTTCCATGAAACATTAATAAAGCACCATTACCTTCCACTTTCAAGTTCTGTATATTCTCGAATAGTAGCCCCACCGTTTTAATCTTTGAAGGGCATTCACTTTCTGTAGATGTGTTTGAAATATAATATTCTTTTCGCATGGCGCTTTCCGGCCATATATCGTACCTTCCTTTTTCAAAAGACAACACTTTTGCACCTTTCTGTTTACATGCTTCAATAGCAGCTTGAATTTGAGTAACACTATTTTCATACGAATAGGGTTTCACTCCGAAATCTGTTATGAAGATGGTATCTGAGGATTGAGCTTTAGAGATTTGAACTAATAAAATAGCTAAAATATAGAGTAGTGTTTTTTTTTCATATTTAATTTTAATCAGTGTCGGGTTTGTAATTACGAGCGTAAAGATAATAGTTTTTTTGTTGGGCATTCTTATAATGCCCAACAAAAAAAAAGAAGAGATTGTATTATTTTAAAAAAAAGGATTATTGTAAATTCGCTTCGAATCGATATTCTTGCTTTATTTGAATATCAGATAGGGTAGAGACTACACATTCAGCTGGATTTACATTCTTTTCGAAATAGATAGGTGCATCTGCCGATTTTAATCCATCGATACGAATGATTAATGGATTGGCATCAGTTGTTTCTTTTAAACGGTTCAGACTGAGAATCCAATCTGTTCCGTCATAAAAAGATTTTGCAGGTGAGCCATTAAAACAGATTATAGATGTAAAGACAGGCATAGTAAAGAGAAAGTATTCTTTGCTTGATTCTTTGAGAATCCGCTTTATTACTGCAAGACAGAAAAGAGGTGTAAAGTCTATCAAATCGTCAACTGTAGGGGCAGGGTTTGCCTGCCCAAACCAATGGTCACGACCTTGGGAGTAATACACAAAGCAAACTATTTTTCGGGCGAGTAAACCTCGCCCGAAAAATAGGAAAATAGCAGCATTGTCAACATCTAGACACAACTTCGAAAGAAGTCAATCTATCATGTCCGTATCTTTTCCGGGACACCACAATCGTATTATGAATCGATATATTGTTTGATTTGTTCCATAGGTATTCCTAATTGTTCGGATATCTCATTAATTGATGCTCCATTGTTACAGAGCATCTTAACCATGGAGCGAATCATCTGCTCTTTCTGCTCAATCACCTGCTCTTTCTGCTCAATCACCTGCTCTTTCTGCTCTATCACCTGTTCTTTTTCCTCTATCACCTTATTCTTGAGCATTATTGTCGTATCCCTGTCCTCTATTTCCGAAAGAATCTCGTCCTCTATCTCCATGGCACGGCGCACAGCGGGTGCGGCAGCGGCCTTCAGC
>Ga0129316_1000019_pt1 | contig 142354 bp, 118 predicted proteins | sample Cm1ome_2_FD_94429 | JGI IMG/M metagenome (GOLD analysis project Ga0129316, IMG submission 94429) | Eastern black-and-white colobus group fecal microbial communities from Wisconsin, USA - Cm1022B metagenome | ecosystem: Host-associated > Mammals > Digestive system > Large intestine > Fecal...
GTCCTGATTTGTGTTTGGTAACTAAGTGGGGTTGCCTCCATCTTGCATCTTATCGTACCGTTTGGTGCGGAATGGCTTACCGCTATATCGGAATCGGCGTACCACTTAAGCGGAATTTGCAGTTGTAAACCAAACGACACACAGTACTTGATGTAATTTCGTAAAATTATTTTATCAATTGAAATATTGGAGGTTCTTTATGAGTTTGTTATCCGAATTTAAAGAATTTGCTTTAAAAGGAAATGTAATGGACATGGCTGTCGGTGTTATCATCGGTGGTGCTTTCAGTACTATCGTTACTTCCCTGACAGACAATTTCATCACTCCTCTTATCGGTCTTGTAACAGGCGGTGCTCAGAAGGATGAGAACGGTGTTATCCAGACTGTAGCAGGTACATTTAATATCAAGGGATGCGAGTTTAATTACGGTGCATTCATCTCATCAGTAATAAATTTCCTTATCATAGCCCTGATCCTCTTCCTCTTGCTGAAGGCTATCAATACAGCTACAGCAAAGGCTACTGCACTAGCAGCTGCAAAGCTTAAGAAAGAAAAGGAAGAAGAAGAGGCTAAGCCCGCTGAGCCTTCTGAAGAAGTTAAGCTCCTTACAGAGATCAAGGACATCCTCGCTTCACAGAACAAGTAATTATTACCAAAAGGCATTTGCAAATGAATGAGGGCTGTCACCGACAGCCCTTGTTCATTGCCGGAAATATAATAAAAGAGCCGTCCTTCCGGACGGCTCTTATCAATTCGAATCTTATCCGAAGATTACTCTTCAGCAGGAGCTTCCTCGGGAGCCTGCTCTGTAGTATCAACTACTGCCTCAGTAGGCTCGGAATCTGCTACAGAATAGAAATCATCTTCAGCAGGATCGATGGGCTCAACTTCCTTGATGCTGATAGAGATCTTTCTGTCTTCAGGCTTAATGCTTGTAACCTTTGCAGTTACTTCCTGGCCGATTGTAAGAACATCAGCAGGGCTCTTAAGTCTTACGTTAGAGATTTGAGATACGTGGCAGAGAGCATCGAGATCGGGCTCAAGCTGTACGAATGCACCGAAGTCTGTGATTCTTACAACTGTACCCTTTACGATAGCACCAACGGGGATTCTCTCCTCGATGTTGTAGAAAGGATCATCCTCTTCCTTCTTATAGCCGAGGGAGATCTTCTTTGTCTCCTTATCGAAATTCTTTACATAAACGTCAACTTCCTGACCGATAGAAAGAACATCGGAAGGCTTAGAGATTCTCTTCCATGAAAGTTCAGTGATGTGAACGAGACCGTCAACACCGCCGATATCAATGAAAGCACCGAATGCGGGGAGTGATCTTACAACACCTGTGTAGTGCTTACCTACCTCGATGTTATTCCAGATCTCGTCTTCCTTAGCCTTTCTCTCCTGAATGAGGATCTGACGGTGTGAACCGGAAACTCTGAGTCTGTGCTTCTCTGTATCGAACTTTGTGATCAAAATCTCGATCTGCTGACCCTTAAGAGCGTCGAGGTCCTTAACCTCACCCATCTTGATCTGTGTCTTGTGAATATAAATGTCGATTCCGCCGAAGTTAGCGATGACACCGTCCTTAACTGTGCTTGTAATAACAGCAGTTACGGGAGTCTTATTCTCGAATGCCTCCTGAAGAACTGCCTTATTCTTTTCAAAATCAAGTGCAGACTTAGAAAGGATGATCTCCTTACCCTGATCTGTATTCTTGATACTCTTGATTACTACAGTAACTTCCTGCTTGTTTGCAATTGCCTCTTCAAGATTGAAGTCGGCATCACCTGCGAACTCGCGACGAGGGATCTTTCCATCGGACTTATCATGGATGTCGACATAAACAAAATCCGCGTCAGCCGAGGTAATTTCTCCCTTCACTACAGCATTTCTTCTAAGCTGGGGAATACTCTCAATATACTCCGCAAAATTTGTATCAGTCTGTTCCTGATCCGCCAGAATTTCCTTCTCGTTCTCGTCCATTGTCTGAACAACCTCCAAAATAATTGCTTCCGGTGTAGATGCTCCTGCCGTGACTCCTACCGTATCAGTCTTCAGGATCTTACCTTCATCGATAAGCCGTCTGACATCTCCGGCATCGCTCACAAGGAACGTTCTACAACAGCGACTTTCAGCAATCTCGTGAAGCTTTCTCGTATTCGAGCTGTGTGCCGATCCGATGACTAGCATCACATCAACCTGCTCGGAAATGAGCATAGCTTCCCTCTGTCTGCTTAAGGTCGTACTACATATTGTATCAAAAATCTGATCTTTTGCAATTTTATTTTCAATATCTGCACAAATCTTTGCAAAAGTATCGGTCGAGAATGTTGTCTGGGATATCAGCACGGTTTTGGCAGGATCATATTCGATACCTTCAAGTTCTTCCGGAGAACTTATGACAACTACGGAATCCGGCGATTCCCCTTTTATTCCCTCGACCTCAGGATGACCCGGAGTTCCGGTAAGTATGATCTCACACCCTTCTGAAGCCTTATCCCTGACTATCTTATGGATCTTCTCGACAAACGGGCAAGTACAGTCAAAAACTCTTACGTTACGCTCATTAAGTATCCTCTTCTGTTCGGGAGTAACTCCGTGCGCTCTTATAATTACCGTGCTTCCTTCAGGGACATCTTTGGCATCATTTATGATCTCGAATCCCTTGGAAAGCAATTCGGCGGTGACCTTCTCATTATGGGTAAGCTCACCGAGCATGATAAGACGCTCGCCTTCACGGCGCTGCTCTGCCATCTTATTGGCAGTCTGAACCGCGTTCTTTACTCCGAAGCAGAATCCTGCTGACTTGGCTGTGATTACTTTCATTCTTTTATATAGCTTAAGAGAAGATCGAGTGTTTCCTGAATTCCGATATCCGAAGTATCGATCTCGACCGCATCATCAACCTTGATAAGAGGAGAAGCTGCACGCTCACTGTCCTGCTTATCTCTCCAGATGATATCCTTAAGAACCTCTTCATATGCTTGAGGTGTTCCCTTTTCCTCAAGTTCAAGACATCTTCTCTTAGCTCTTGCTTCAGAAGAAGCCGTCAGGAAGAACTTATACTTGGCATTTGGGAGCACAACAGAACCGATATCTCTGCCGTCAACGACAAAACTCTGGTCGGCAGCGATCTTACGCTGCATATCGACCATGGCAGTACGGACAATAGGAAGCGAACTGATATTGGAAGCAGCTCTGGACACTTCGGGAGTCCTTATCATACCCGTAACGTCTTCCCCGTTAAGGATCATATGCTGAACACCGTCTTCGAACTTTATCTTAAGATCAAGCGTATCGAGCATCTTCTGTACTGCATCGGTATCTTTAGGATCGATACCTGTCTTCAGTGCGCACAGGCCGCATGTTCTGTACATTGCACCTGTATCGAGATACATGATGCCGAGAGCATTGGCAGCGCCCTTGGCAAGTGTGGATTTACCAGAACCTGAAGGTCCGTCGATAGCGATCTGATAAACATTTTCACTCATGGCTGTTGATCTCCTCTTCATTGTGTCTGTCGGCTTTGTCCTTACCGCCGTTATAAACTTCATACTGTGACCACAAAAGTTCCAGAGACTCGAACGAATTCCTGATATGGTCTCTTCTGTGAATTCCGAGAGTTACGAGCAGAGCATTGATAAGAGACAGCGGCGCCGCAAGTGAATCGACAAAGGATGCCATGCTGCTCTTCGCGAAAAGCTTTATGTCCGCATGCTCGGTCATTGCCGTATTATCCTTGTCCGTAATGGCAATGATAGTCGCGCCCTTCTTCTTTGCATACTCCATGGAGTTTATCGTTCTCTGTGAATATCTCGGGAATGATATACCGATCATTACATCGTCTGATGTGATCGGCATAATCTGCTCGAACACTTCGTTGGTACTGTTCGAATGAATGTGGATTACATCATCGAACAGCAGTGTCATATAAAAATGCATGAACGATGACAAAGGCGAGCTGGATCTTAATCCCATGATATAGATCTTACGGGCTTTAAGGATCGCATCAACTGCTTTTGCCATGGCATCATCATCAAGACCTGCGATAGTATCCTTGAGATTATCCATATCGCCCTTCATGATATCTCTTACTGCAGTCGCATCATCGTCAAAGCGTTCCGTGTAATTTAGTCTCTGAACCGAAGTAAGCTTGGACTTTAATTCTTCTTTCAGTGCTGACTGGAAATGCGGATAACCGTCAAAACCGAGTTCAGTCGTGAATCTTACTACAGTTGATTCGGATACACCGGTCTCCTCTCCGAGTTTGCTGGCAGTCATATAGGCCGCCTTGTCGTAACTTTCGATAATGTAATTGGCGATAGCTTTATGTCCCTTGCTCATGCGCGGGAGGCTTTCGCTTATCAGCTCAATTATGCTCTCCATCATCCGCCTCTTCCTGTTCGTTATCTTCCGAACTTTCCATAATTCCTTCTATGGTAATCTGCCTGTCGTCATTACCGGCAGCCTTGGCAAGAGAATCTTCGAGATCTCTTATAGTCTGGTAGGACATGAGCTCCATCGAAGGCAATTCGTCTACCGAACTGATACCGAATTCCATTAGGAACTGCTTACTTGTCTTAAACAATGCAGGTCTTCCCGGAGCATCAAGATTACCGCACTCCTCTATCCATCCCCTGTCGATAAGTCTCGATATTATCGAATCAGAAGATACACCTCGTACTGATTCAACCTGTGCACGCGTTACCGGCTGGTTATATGCGATAACAGCAAGCGTCTCGTATGAAGCCTGGGACAGCGGCGGATGCATCTTAGGCGAGAACATTCTCTCGAGAACCTTCTTCATTCCGGGCTTTGTGGACATTACATATGAGTTCTCCACTTTCCTTACAAGAAGTCCTCCCCACGGATTGTTCTCATAAGCAGAAACAAGTTTGCTCATGACTTCTTCAACAGTCTTAACATCCACATTAAGTATCTCAGCGATACGTTCCTGGGGGATCGGATCGCCCGAAGCAAACAGGATCGCTTCACAAGCAGGCGATAATTCCTGATATGTCAATTCGAATGTATCGTTTTCCATTACTTACTTTCACCCTTCTCTTCGATCAGTATTACATCAAAAGGCTTCTTCTGCGTAGCATCTATCCTGTTATTACGAAGAAGTTCGAGAACTGCAAGAAAGCTTACGATCTTATCCGTCTTATCTGCCTTCTTCCCTTCGAAAAGCTCATGGAAAAAGATCTTTCCTCTTCCCGTGATCTTAAGCCATACGCTCTTCATTCTCTCCTTAACAGAGAGTTTATCCCTCTTAAGAATATGCGTAATCTTCGTAGAAATATCGGCAAATCTTATCTCATTACGCTTACAGACATTATCAACAGCTTTCTCGAATTCATCGGGAACAAATTCCTGTGGAGGATAAACGATGCTTACGTTCATCTCTTTCGCGGTAGAAGGCAGTCGTAATACGCAGTCTCTGTAGAGTTCATTTCGAGAGCGTAGTTCCTTGGCAAGCATCTTACAACGCTTATATCGCAGAAGTGATATTACAAGTTCCTCACGGGGATCCGCCTCTGCATCTGCTGACATGTCACTCTTGGAAGGAAGCATGATCCTTGACTTAATATGGATAAGAGTCGCTGCCATAACAATGAATTCGGATGCAATCTCCATATCAAGACTCTTCATCTTGTTGAGATAATCCATATACATCTCAGTGATCTCGGAGATCGGAATATCAAAGATGTCTATATCATTCTTCGTTATTAAAGAATAAAGAAGGTCCAGCGGACCTTCAAATTGCTGAAGATGAATACTCGGATGTGAAAGAACCTCACTCATATTATCCGACTACCCCGATAAGGCCCGCGATAATATTGATTATCAGCATTGCGGGAAACTCTATGTAATACATAATGGTTCCGAGAATATCTATATTACCGAAGTTGCCCAATACGATAAGTATCATAAGACCCATGGGACCGTACTGAACAAATTTCCTGAAGCCGTCGGAATACGTAACTTTAACGGGAAGGAGTCTCTCGAGAATATGGAATCCGTCAAGCGGCGGAATCGGGATCAGGTTAAATGCCATCAGCGACATCGAGAACAGATATGTGTAATAGAAAAGATAGCAGAATACAGCCGCATAGAACGGAACGTCACCGTTTCCCTTAAGGCCCGCATCCATAAAGATCGCACCATAATACAAAGGAGCCGGATTGCCGTAACCGCAGCATCTCATTATCACCGCGATAATGCACATCGAGATCAATGCGATGATGAAGTTACCTGTTACACCCGCAAGACTGACCATGATATTCATGAGTCTCTTGCTCTTAAACCTCTTGAGATTGGAAGGGTTATAGACTACGGGCTTTCCCCATCCGAATCCGACGAGCAGGAGCAGCACCGTACCCATAGGATCCAGATGAGCCTTGGGATTCATGGTAACTCTGCCGTAAAGTCTCGGAGTATCATCTCCGAGCCAATAGGCAACAACCGCATGCATGAACTCATGAAACGAGAATGATATCGTCAATGCAAACAGCATGACGATTATCATCAGTACAACTTCCCTTACGGAATAATTGCTCCCGTTTCTAATAAGTTCTATCAGCATTCTTTATCAAGCCTTCTTAACGCCGAAAGTAATCTTCTCGCCGTTAACGTCCCATTCCTTAGTAAAGCCGTCCTTGCCCTCAACTATGTCGGTAGCAAGAACTTCGGAAGCGATGAAGTCCTTCTTCTGTGCGATGATGGATGCAAGCTTCTCGTTACCCTCGTATGTGAGAATGATGCGGTCAACTACCTCTAGACCTGCTTCCTTACGCTGAGTCTGGATCTTAGAGATCATCTCACGTACAAAACCGTCAATGATAAGATCCTCTGTAAGAACAGTATTGATGGAAGCTGTAATTCCGCCGTCCTCCTGTGTGGAAAGGCCCTCGGGCTGTACTGTCTCTACAATAAAGTCATCCTTTGTCATCTCGAAGTTCTCGCCCTCGACTGTGATCGTTACGGGGCCTTCCTCGAGTGCCTTCATTGTCTCCTTACCCGGCAGCGCTGCGATAACATCCTTGGCTGCATTAAGTAGCTTACCGAACTTTCTTCCGCATGTACGAAGCTGGGGCTTGAAAGAGAAGTCCATCAAAGCGGAAGCATCCTTTACTGCCTTATAGCTTCTGATATTAAGCTCGTTCAGAACGATGTTCTTGTATTCATCAGTAAGCTCATAGTCTGCTACAACGTAGATCTCGGACAAAGGCTGTCTGTTCTTCATGGAAGAAGCATTTCGAGCGGCACGTCCGAGCTCGACAACCTTTGCTGCGAGTGCCATCTCCTTCTCGATCTCCTTGTTGATCAAAGAAGTATCGGCAACAGGATACTCACAAAGATGTACGGACTCCGGTGCATCAGCATTAACGGAACGTACGATATTCTGATATACCTGCTCTGTTACGAAAGGAACAAACGGAGCTGCAAGTCTCGTAAGAGTCTCAAGAGCCGTGTACAGAGTCATGAACGCATCTATCTTGTCCTTATTCATCTCACCTGCCCAGAAACGGTCACGGTTAAGTCTTACGTACCAGTTGGAGAGCTCATCAGTGAAGTCCTGGATCATTCTTGCAGCAGCAGAGATGTCATAAGCATCCATCTTGGCATTAACATCAGCGACCAAAGAATTAAGCTTGCTCAATACCCACTTGTCCATAACGTTAAGGTTAGCGGTATCAAGTGTGTACTTATTGGGATCGAAGTTATCGATATCTGCATACATTACATAGAATGAATAAGTATTCCAGTATGTACCGATAAACTTTCTGATACCCTCGTTAACTGCATTATCGGAGAATCTCGAAGGCAGCCAGGGCTGGTTGGCAGAGTAGAAATACCATCTTGCCGCATCTGCACCCTGCTTGTTAAGGATATCCCAGGGATCTACAACGTTTCCGAGATGCTTACTCATCTTCTTGCCGTTCTCATCCTGTACAAGACCCATAACGATACAGTTCTTGAAGGGGCTTCTGCCGAACAGGACTGTGCTGATGGCAAGCAAGGAATAGAACCATCCTCTTGTCTGGTCCAAAGCCTCGGAGATGAAGTCACAGGGATAATGTGACTCGAAGAACTCCTTGTTCTCGAAAGGATAGTGATACTGAGCGAAAGGCATGGAGCCCGAATCGAACCAGCAGTCGATAACCTCAGGAACACGAGTCATCTTGCCGCCGCACTCGGGGCACTTGATGTGTACGTTATCAACATAAGGCTTGTGAAGCTCGATATCATCCGGGCAGTCATCACTCATGCTCTTCAATTCCTCTATGGAACCGATGCAGTGGCGGTATCCGCACTCGCACTCCCATACGGGAAGCGGTGTACCCCAGTATCTTTCACGGGAGATACCCCAGTCGATTACATTTCTTAAGAAGTCGCCCATACGGCCGTCTCTGATCGACTCGGGATACCAGTTAACCATGTTATTGGAAGCGAGAAGCTCGTCTCTCTTCTTGCTCATGGCAATAAACCATGTGGATCTTGCGAAATAAATAAGAGGCGTGTCGCATCTCCAGCAGAAAGGATACTCGTGCTCGAACTTGGGAGCTGAGTACAGCTGTCCTCTTGCCTCAAGGTCCTTAAGAACCTCGGGATCGGCATCCTTTACAAACAGACCGGCGAAAGGTGTCTGCTCGGTCATATTACCTCTTGTGTCTACGAACTGGATCATAGGAAGATCATTGTCTCTTCCTACCCTGGCGTCATCTTCACCGAATGCGGGAGCGATATGAACGATACCTGTACCGTCTTCCATCGTTACATAGTTGTCGCATACGGCATAGTGAGCCTTCTTCTTCTGATTAGCAGCCTCAACACCTGAGCACTCGAACAAAGGCTCGTAAGCCTTACCCTTAAGATCGGTACCCTTATATGTCTCAAGGATCTCATAAGCCTTTGTCTCTTCTGTAGCAAGCTTACCGAGAACCGTATCAAGCAAAGCAACAGCCATGTAGTATGTATAGCCGTCGGCAGCCTTTACCTTGGCATACTCGGAATCGGGATTAAGACACAAAGCTACGTTGGAAGGCAATGTCCAAGGCGTAGTCGTCCATGCGAGGAAATATGCATCCTCATCAACGATCTTGAATCTTACGATTGCGGATCTCTCCTTAACGGTCTTATATCCCTGAGCTACCTCGTGCGAGGACAAAGCCGTACCGCAGCGGGGGCAGTAAGGAACGATCTTGTGACCCTTGTAAAGGAGATCCTTCTCCCACATTGTCTTCAAAGCCCACCACTCGGACTCGATATAGTTATTATCGTAAGTTACATAAGGATGCTCCATGTCAGCCCAGAAGCCTACGCGGTCGCTCATGTGCTCCCACTGATCCTTATAAGTCCATACGGACTCCTTACACTTCTTGATAAAAGGCTCAACACCGTAATTCTCGATCTGAGGCTTACCGTTGATGCCCAGAGACTTCTCTACCTCAAGCTCTACAGGAAGACCGTGTGTATCCCAGCCGGCCTTGAAAGAAACGGCTTCACCCTTCATCGAATGATATCTGGGGATAACGTCCTTGATAACACGTGTCTTGATATGACCGATATGAGGTCTGCCGTTAGCCGTCGGAGGACCGTCATAAAGTGTAAATGTCGGTGCACCGTCACGGGCAGGCTTCAGTGATCTTTTGTAGATGTCCTTTTCTTTCCAGAATTCGAGAACTTCCTTCTCTCTTTCCACAAAGTTCATGTCGCTTGAGACTTTCTTATACATGAGAAACTCCTGGGGTTATTAAATATTAGTATGTGATGTAATCGATATCTTCGCTGTCAGTGTAGAAGATCCAGATCGTACCGTGGCTTGAGTCATCGCAGTCAGGCTGGTCCTCTGTATGATCTACGGTGTGACCGTTATATGTATCACCGGGCTGGGGAATGCCATCGGAATCTTCAGCAGAAGTCTCGGCAACAGTCTCTGCAGCCGTAACCTCAGTCTCCTGTGTCTGCTCTACAGCCACAGTCGTCTCGGCAGCTGCCTCAGATGTTTCAGCGGGCTTTTTATCGGTACATGCCGTAAATACAGCGGCTGTCATGGCAACAGCAGTAATAACAGTAATAATTCTCTTCTTCATAATTCCATTCCTTTCAAGCCTTTTAAGCTATAAAAACCATAATATTATCCGTCGAAACACTATTTTTTTCAAGAAGAGCCTGAAAGCCCTCTGTCCCCTCATCAATATCGGATACAGGGTAGGCTTCGAAGCACATATCGCCGCTTACGATATAAATGATCGAATCATCTTCCCAGGATCCTTCGGGCAGCGTTCCGGTTACCGTAACATAGTCCCCTGCTTCAGCCGCGGCAAAGTCGGCAATCTCCACTGCAACCGCCTCTGCGGGAAGGTCTCTAACCGGAGCAGGAAGTCTCGACGGTGATGTACAAAGCTGCGACAGGAACCTCTCTGCTTTCTCCATAATCAGTATATCGGGGGTATTCGAGAGGAAATCATTTATCTGACAGGAGTTCGAACGCGAGAAGAACGCCGTCTCGAAAGGCTCTGCCATGAAAGGCAGTAAAGCACTTCCGAAAGAATCACGGTACATAAGAAGGCTTCCCGTTCCCCCTGCCGTCGTGTAGATGCGGGGATCATAATTACTCTCAATCTCATTAACATATGTAAATTGAGGCATATTAATAAAATATATATTTGCTTCAGGTTCGACAGCAGAAGGATGAATCATCTGATCAAGATCGCCGTTATGATCCACTGCAGTTGTGAATTCATCATAAACATAATTATGATGGTCTATACCGGCAGCAGTCAAAACCGCATTAGAAGCTATCGCTGCTCCCATGTTATTCCAATGCGAATCACGCTGGAAATAGTAGACGGCATCTGTATCGGTGAAAGTATCGTAAGATCCCAGATCAAGGTAATTAATATCAATTCCCGTAACAGATTCATCTAACAATTCCCTGTTAGACGGGCCCTCACCCTGCAACATGTAATAAGGCATGTATTCGGGATATAAAGTATTCTTATTGGGTGCAATTACGAATACGAATTCTATACCGTTAGTCGCACAATACTCATTAATCAGTTCCAAATGTCTGACACAATTATGGAGCTGACGGTCGGTCATCACATTTGTCCTTTGATAATCGGGAATGGAATCAGTAAAGAATAACCATCCGTCGTTACCGACAATAACTCCGTTCTGAGAAGATGTAACAAACACTTTCTCGAGTATATAAGAATATGCGGTTACCAACTGCTGTCTGAAGGCAAAACGCTGTTCAAACACATCGCTTAATTGCTGCAGATAATACCTGTTAAAACCTTCAGCCTCACTGTAGATCACAGGCATTACAAGCTCTTCTCCGTTTTCCGAATCAGAAGGACCGAAAAACAGCATTCCAAGAGAAGGAACCATAAGAACTATAACAAAAGCTATAACAAACAACGTAGATTCTATTTTTCTCATCTCTTAAAACCTGAAATAAATAAACGGATTATATGACCCCGAGGCCAGACACATAAACACCAAAACAACAGTAACAATAACTGACAGATCAGATATCCAGACCGGAATTCTGATTTTTTGTTTCACAAGGTTTCCTATCGGCATAGAGAAAACAATTCCGGCTATTATTGCTGTTATATTTACACTGGTCAGCAGCTGAAGAGCCTGAACCTGTATCTCCGGATAAACAGTCAGATCAGAAAACATCTTCTTCATCATAAAGCCGAACTGAGCAAGTGATTCGCATCTGAACATTACAAAACCTATCATCACAACAAAGATCAGATAGACATGAGACAGTATCTTAAGCAAAGCCCCCTTCTTCTCTTTCTTAGGCAAAAACTCCTCTATCATCAGGAAACATCCGTGATACAGACCCCAGAAAAGAAAGGTCCAGTTGGCTCCGTGCCAAATACCCGTGCATGCGAATACTATAAACTTGTTGATAACAGTCCTGATCTTTCCTTTACGGTTACCGCCGAGAGGAATATACAGATACTCCTTGAACCATGTCGACAATGATATATGCCATCTTCTCCAGAAGTCCTTGACGCTGCCGGCAATATAAGGATGGTCGAAGTTCTCCTTGAACTCGAAGCCGAACATCTTTCCCAAGCCTATAGCCATATCGCTGTATCCGGAAAAATCAAAATAAATCTGAATCATATATGTAACGGCACCGAGCCATGCCATAAAGATATCTATTTCGGTTCCGGCGTTATCAAAGATATAATCCGCAATCACAGCAACGTTATTTGCTATAAATACTTTTTTCGCAAGTCCCTGTACAAAGCGGCGGATACCGAGTGCCGTCTTGTCAGAAGTAACGCTCCTGCTGAGGATCTGCTCCTCGATGTCCCTGTACTTTACGATAGGACCCGCGATAAACTGCGGGAAGAACGAGATATAAAGCAGAAGTCTTCCGAAGTTCTTCTGCACACCGCAGTCTTCCCTGTAGACATCGATAACATAGGACATCGCCTGAAATGTGAAGAACGATATTCCAAGCGGCAATGTGACATCGGGCACGGGTATGGCAAGACCGAAGGTGCCATTAAAGAACGTGGTAAGAAATACCGAATACTTGAAGAAGACAAGTACTCCGAGATTAACGGCAACACCGGCCGCGAGAAAGACTTTCTTTAATCCCGTGCCCTTGAATCTGTCGATAAGAAGCGCAGACACGAAATTCAGAAGAGCCGACGCTGCCATAAGAAATACATAGACAGGCTCGCCGTATGCATAGAAAAGAAGACTCGCCGCAAGAAGCATAGCGTTCTTAATGTGAATATTCTTAAATATCCTGTCGAGGATCAGGACAGCAGGCAGAAAGATACAAAGAAATGTTAATGAACTGAATACCATCAGAAATGAAGCTCATTACCGGCTATACGCTGCTCATAGATGTACTCACGGACATAATCCGCAAGCGTATCAATCCACTCGGCATAACCTGCATATGTGATATGCACGTTACCGTCACTGCAGTATCTGGACTGAAGGACGCCGTTGCTGTCAGCAAGAGGCGTATAGATATCTATGAAATAGAATCCCGCATGCGTGTCGCAATACTCTCTCATACCCTCGTTAAGCGCTCTGATATCCCTGTTATTGGGGTGATTATCAAGGCTGGGGGTACAAGCTTCGATGAAAATAACTGTATCGGGGTTGACGCTTCTTATATCATCGAGCCAGGTGCAGTATCTTTGTACAACACCGTTCTGAATATCATTTGTACCCATGCAGATAAAAGCATACGGAGCGCCGGAAGTCCTGATCAGGTCTCTTGCCCTCATGGGAGTTCCGTTAAGCATCGGGATATAGGAAGTTCTTGTAGTCATATCGTTAAGCAGCGAATAAGAGACTCTCGAGCAGACCGTAACATCGCCCATGATGCCTCTTCCGTAGCTGTTAAAGTACAGATTGAATCCTACCGTAGTGGAACTTCCGATAAGAAGTGAATTACTGAAAAGTGCCGTAACATCGGCATCGCTGATGATCGAAGCTCCGTTGCCCGCACCGGGGACGATGCCGCGGCTTTCGCAATAAGAGACAAACTCATCTGAATTCGCGAAACTTAAGAAGAGCATCTCAAGATTTGCATTGAGATTGGACGTCATTCTGGAAGTATACGAGGACACTTCAGACGCGGAAGGATTTCTTCCGAGGAAAGTGTTATAGAAAACAGTAACTATGGCTGTATTGCTCATGGAAGCGGCTCTGCTTAAGAATTCCTGACTGTGCATGAAGCCGTAAGCCGCTTCGAAGCCTGTTGTTCTGCCCGATGAGAGTCTTCCCCTCCAGTCGGAAAGACCTACAGGATCGGCAGTTCTTCCGAGGAAGCCTGAGTACATGTGACTTACGAATTCATCTATACCCGCATTAACCGAAGAAGAACCGGAAGATGCGCTTCCGGGATTGATACCGTAAGAAGAACAGATTGAAGCCCATTCGGATGAACCGACAAATCCGTTGAACACCTGTTCTCTTGAAGCCCCTGAATTAAGCCTCTGTGTCCAATAAGAAAGGCCTGCTTCATCCGCACCTCTTCCGAACATCGTATTGTAAAGGCATGTGACGAATGCATTGTTATCGAGATTTCTGGATGTAAACTCACTTGAGAATATAAAGCCTCTTGCAGCCTCGGAGCCAGTAACCGCTCCGGATCTTAAGTTGCCTGTCCATGAATCAAGTCCTGCCTGATCGGGAGTTCTGTCGAGACACACCTCATAAAGTCTTGTAACGAATCCTTCAACTCCAGAATTCGAATCGGCACTTACGCTTGTGAACATGCAGAACACAACGCATATGGCAATTACAAGTGATAACAGCTTCTTTCTCATCCCTTAACTCCTTCGAAATATCCCGTCATATCAACTGAAGAGAAATCTTCATCCAACGGAAGCGTAACCTTCGCCCCGGTCTTGGCAGCTTTGTAAATACCCATAAGGTTATCAACAGAAGAGTAACCGGCATAAGCATCAGCGACAGGCTGTCTGTCACCGCTTACGGCTTCGATAAGATCGGTATAGATGGCAGTATGGGGATTAAGAGCTCCGAGAAGCGAACCTAATCCCGCTTTGCTTATCTGTCTTCTAATATAACTTACGTTAAGCTTCTTCCCCTTGCCGTCTCTGATATCAAGCGAGGGCTTGCCTTTACGGATACCCATCGTAACCGTTCCGTTCTCACAGAACACCGAGAACTCTGCGCATTTATCCTCATCGGATGTACAGGTGGTGCCTTCGACAGAAGCAAGAGAACCGTCATCCATCTTCAAGATCGCCATACCGAGATCTTCAGCTTCGATATGAGCTTTACGCTGGCTTAACATCGAGACAACTTCTACGGGAGTTGATCCCATGAGCCAGACCAGAAGATCTATCGCATGAATAGTCTGATTCATCATGGCTCCGCCGTCGGACTTCCAAGTGCCTCTCCAAGCAGCACTTCCGTAGTAATCGTCACCATGTCCCCATCTTACGAAGATGGTACCGTGAGTAACCTTACCGAACTTCCCTGCTTTGATATCATCGTGAACAAGTCCTACGATCGGGAAATATCTGTAGATATGACCCATAGCGATCTTCTTTCCCGTCTTCAGCGATAACTCGTAGATCTGACGGCTTTCGCTCGAGGACATTGTCATCGGCTTCTCGAGGAGAAGATTACATCCGTTCTCAAGAGCGAACTTCGCGATCTCGAAATGAAGTCCCGAAGGAACCGTAACGGCCACGATATCGGGCTTAACTTCGTTAATTGCTTCCTTATAATCCTTGAAGTAACGGGCATTCGGATCAAGTCTCTTTGCCGCTTCTTCGGAGACATCAACCAAAGCCGCCAATTCTGCGCGGTCTTTGTTCTTATCGATAGCTTTAAGGTGCTTAACAGCAACTCTTCCGCATCCTATTATCAAAACTTTGAATTTTTCCATGCCGCTATAATATCACAATAAACCTATTTTTTCTTATATAAAAGAAGCGGCCGCCTAAGCGACCGCTATGTTTGAAGGATAAACCGTCAATTATCAGATTCTTGCGACACCTGTGTCTCTTGCAGCCTGTGCTACAGCAGCAGCAACAGTCTTACCTACACGGGGATCGAACGCATCCGGGAGGATGTAATCAGCACGAAGCTCTTCATCGGATACAAGAGATGCGATAGCCTCGGCAGCAGCGATCTTCATAGCATCGTTGATATCGGAAGCTCTTACATCGAGAGCACCTCTGAAGATACCGGGGAATGCGAGAACGTTGTTAACCTGGTTCGGGAAGTCGGAACGACCTGTAGCAACAACTGCAGCACCTGCAGAGAGAGCCTCATCAGGCATAATCTCAGGTGTAGGGTTAGCACAAGCGAAGATAATGGGGTTAGGAGCCATTGTCTTAACCATCTCAGCTGTAAGAACGCCGGGAGCGGATACACCGATAAATACGTCAGCACCCTTGATAACGTCTTCGAGGAGACCCTTCTTACCCTGCTTGTTTGTGATCTCAGCGATCTCATTCTTAACAGGGTTCATGTTCTGACCTCTTCCCTTATATACAGCACCTCTTCTGTCGCAGAGAACAACATCCTTGAGTCCTCTGGAGATGAGAAGCTTTGTGATAGCGATAGCAGCAGCACCTGCACCGGAAACTACTACGGAGATATCATCGATATGCTTGCCTGTGAGCTTAAGAGCATTCATCATACCTGCGAGTGTGATAACAGCTGTTCCGTGCTGGTCATCGTGGAAGATCGGGATATCAACTTCAGGATCTTCCTTAAGTCTCTTCTCGATCTCGAAGCATCTGGGAGCAGAGATATCCTCGAGGTTAACACCGCCGAAGGATCCTGCGAGAAGCTTAACTGTCTTAACGATCTCGTCTACTTCCTTTGAACGGATGCAAAGAGGGAAAGCGTCAACATCGCCGAAAGCCTTGAACAGAGCACACTTACCTTCCATAACAGGCATACCTGCCTCAGGTCCGATATCACCGAGACCAAGTACTGCAGTACCGTCTGTTACAACAGCAACGAGGTTAGATCTTCTTGTGTACTTGTATGAGAGATCAACATTGTCAGAGATCTCAAGACAAGGTGCTGCAACACCGGGTGTGTAAGCGATAGCAAGCTCCTCCTTGCTTCCTACGGGTGCACGAGCGATTACTTCGATCTTACCTTTCCATTCTGTGTGCTTCTGAATGGCGAGTTCATTGTTATCCATTATCAGCTTTCCTCCAAAAAATAATTTGTTTATTTATCTGAAGCTTCGGAACGAAGCATAGATACTCTTTGATATCCGCCGGGGATCTCACGCATACGGCAGTAAACCATGCCGACGTACCTTCCGTAACTTAATGCCAGGAAAGCATTGAACAAAGGTCCCGTCACATAAGCGACCGACGGCAGAAACAACACCAGAGATGATGTCAACCAGTTTCCTACAAAATAGAGCGAGATTATAAGGAGCATATTCCTGGCATTGACCAGATAATAACCCTTCGTAACCTTCACCATATCGATGAAACTGTGCCAAAAACCTGAATCCCCCGATAGGTAGCACGCAGGATACATTCCAACGTACGGCAGAATGATAATAAAAATCAGGAACAAATACAACACGACAAATGAGGCAGGAATGAAAATAATGAGCGAAAAGCAAAAAACGATAACCATTCTTAACACCAGCTTCGAAACACTGGAGGGTATCAAAAATCTTGGAGGAATCAGATAACCCGAATCACCGGGCTCATTATTCTTGTGTTCAAGCCTGTATTGTCTGATATAAACGCCCGTGTAAATGAATGAACTGAAGATGAGCAAAAAGTCAGAAGCAAGAATATGTAAAATATAAATGATATTCCCCGTGGTCAGAGGTATATCGGACGGCTGCATATTCATCAGAAGGTTCATATCCTCCATCGCATTCTGCATAAACACGAGAAACTGAGTAAAATCCGTATCACCGATAGGACATACATATACAGACATTCCGACCAGAAGTGCAAATGTAAATAATATTTTGGAAAATATCCGCTTACCGAGGCGGTCTATTCTGAATACATCAAAAATCGTGTTTGTCATGCCATAAATTTTGCAACAATGTCATTTTAAAAACAAGTTAAAAAAAACAGATAGTGTGTTAGAATTTTCACTGAAATATAAACAGGGGTACAAAACTAATGACTGATTTTAAAGTAAATCCGGATTTGCTGTGTATTATTCCGCCCGAGAAGCACTCTGTTGCTGATATTACGGGCATTCTTGAATCTCATCCCGAGATCAAGTTCGTTTCTCTTGCCGCCGTTGACCTTGCAGGCAACGATACAGACGAGCGAATCCCGATCGCCGACTTCCACGACAACCTTCAGAATTATCTTGACGGACAGGCTGTACAGACAGACGGTTCGTCGGTTGTTCTGCCCGGCATTGCGACATTAAATGATGGTAAAGTAGATCTTGTACCTGACTCCGATGTCGTATGGTACATCGATTACAACTACGAGCACATCGATATGAAGACGGGACTTCCCGTAGGAACCTTAAGGATCCCTTCATATCTTTACCATAACGGAGAGGCTGTCTGCTCAAGATCCGTACTTAAGAGATCTGCCGAATTCTTCGAGCGCAGGATCAAGGAATACTTCGAATCTAATAAAGAATTATGCGAGGAATACGGCTTCGAACCCGAGGACCTCGAGAAGATCACTTTGATAATGGCAACTGAGCTCGAGTTCTGGGTTAATTCTCCTGACGAGAAGATCGCCACAGAACAGCTCTCCATCTCCCAGGTTCTCAAGGAGTCTTATTGGAAGCGCACAAAGGGCGTTGTAAGAACAGCTCTCGAGCAGGTAATCCTCATTCTCGACCTGTACGGATTCAATCCCGAGATGGGTCATAAGGAAGTCGGCGGTGTTAAGGCTGCTGTTACTTCTTCCGGTGACTTCCACTCCATCATGGAGCAGCTCGAGGTTGACTGGAGATATTCCGATGCACTTCAGGGTGCCGACTACGAGCTTACTGCACGTATTCTCATTAAAGAGATCTTCCGTATGCACGGCTTAAGCGTAAGATTCGATGCCAAGCCTATCCCCGGAGTTGCAGGTTCCGGTGAGCACACACATGTTAATGCTGTTGCTTTCCTTAAGAACGGCAAGAGAGTTAATCTTTTCGCTCCGCAGGACCTCAAGGCAGATTTTCTTTCCCGTATCGGCTGGGGTTCCCTCATGGGCATCATGAAGCATTACGACCTCATCAATCCTTTCGTATCAGCTACTACGGATGCATTTATGAGACTTCAGCCCGGATTCGAGGCACCTACACACGCGGTAGCTTCCCTCGGTCAGGATGTAAACACACCTTCACGTAACCGTTCGGTTCTTTTGGGTCTCGTCCGTTCCATGGAGACATCCAAGGCGACAAGATTCGAGCTTCGCTCACCTAACCCGCACACCAATACTTATCTTTGTCTGTCCGCCATCTATCAGTGCATGCTCGACGGTATTGACTACGTATTGAACACCGGCAAGAACACGAAGGAGCTCGAGGCTGAGTTTACAAAGCCTTACGGCACACCCGCCGATTATCTCGAGCAGAACCGTCTTTACAGATGCGAAGACGATATCTTCGAGGACATGGATGATGAAGAGCGCGACAGACTCTTCGGCGCTCCTCCGGCTACTGTTTACGATTCACTCAGGAATTTCCTTGAGGCCGACGGCACGACAGAAATCCTGTGTGCAGGCGGAGTATTCAACGACAAGATCCTTTCTTCATATTCACACGCAATGCTCGACAGATGGCAGTATGAGCTGTCCGACAGGATCATTCCCAATAACCTCACTACTCTTCGCGGCTACACAAGAAAGCACACAGATTCAAATGCAATCGATGATGAGTATTGGACTGATATCGAGACGATCAAGATGAATCTTGCCAAGGATACAACTGAGAGAACATCGATCTTCAGCTGCATCAAGAATTCTCTTGAGGCAAATGACCTTAAAGAGATATCCAAGCTTCAGATCAGAATGAATCAGGATATGAACGAGATCGCAGATCTCTACAGAAGATACTCAGACAATCAGGTATGAGCCTTACTCCGTACGATATCTGCACTTTCTTCATAGTCTACTCTTTTATCGGGTGGGTTATTGAAGTAGTTTTCCATGTAGTCGTAGCGGGCAAAATAATCAACCGCGGATTTCTTAACGGACCCGTATGTCCGGTATACGGCTTCGGAATGATCTCTGTCCTTCTGATATATAACCTTGTCGGTTCTTCCAACACTGTAGTTGTATTTATAGAAGGCGTTGTATTCACGACTCTTATCGAGCTCGTGGCAGGCTTCATTCTGGATAAGTTCTTCCATGCCAGATGGTGGGATTACAGCAATATGCCGATGAACCTTAACGGATATATATGCGTAGGATTCTCACTCATCTGGGGACTTGCGGTTGTATTTGTCATCAAGATAGCTCACGTATTCGTCTACAGCATTACATCCGGATTCATTCCCGAAAGCATCGGTTGGCCGGTACTTATCGCAATGTACGCTGTATTCATCACGGATACCGTAGTCACCGCTCTCACGCTCATCGGTCTTAACAAGAAGCTCGAAGAGCTCGACCGTATATCGGAATCCATCAAGAATGTCAGCGACAAGATTACGGAACGTATAGGCAATACATCCCTTAACACGTTGCAGAAGGCACAGTCCACCGCCGTACAGGCTTCTCTTGCCAAAGCTGAAGCACAGGACAGGCTCGAGGAATCACGTGATGCACTTGAGCTTCGCCGTAAAGAACTTCAGGATAAGTACGAGGAACTCCGCGAGACTGTTATCCGTCACAGACACTTCGGTGTCGGCCGAATCCTTAACGCTTTCCCTGATGCAAAGCACAGGGATTACGATAAGATTCTTTCTGAATTGAAGAACAGATTAAGCGGTAAGTGATCAAAGTCTTTCGTCTTCGAAGATTGATTCACGTCCCATAAAAAGCACATCGTTATTGATCTCAGCTTTATATGCGGGATCATAATACTCGCTGAACGGAGGCTTGTCGCCGATCATCATGTCGGTCTGTTCAATAATACTCCTCTTGGCTTCAGCGCGTTTTGTATATACAGCCCTGATTGCCCTTCTCAACGGATGCAAAGGGCTGATCTTACCGAATTCACCTTCTCCGACAATAGCCTCTAAGTTAAATAATATGAATACCAGAGGCAGCACGAACATGCATGCGAGGACTGCAACTATGTTAACGGCGTAAGCCTGTTCGGGTCTCGTCTCAGGCCAAAACTTCAAAGCAAGCACTATTGCCGCACCGCCGGCCCAGAAAGGAGAAAGGATCATTATATTAACCAGGTAATGCCACAATAACCTCAGATTCGTCTTAACCTTATCCACAGGAAGATAACCGTCAGTCTTGCCGGTCTGTGCATTAACCGCTATCTGATAATTCTTCCCTTTGTATTCATAAGTCAGGAGCCATACCGGGAAAAGAGCATACTTCTGTTCGAGCTCACCCACCCCAACCATACAGGAATTCCACTGGAATCTGTCATATCCTTTGAGCGACTCGGAAGCGGCCTGCTTACCGTACCTTTGAAGACGGACCATAATCCTGTCCGTAAGTTTCTCGGCAGACAGATCGTACCGCTGAGCATAATAACCCTGAAGATAAGATCCGTTAAAGGGTTTGAGTTCGGAGCAATCATACGGTTCGACTGACTCCATCAGTTCGTCACGCATATTCAAAGCTCCGTCGAAAGGAACATTTTTAACCCTTATATAAATCTCAGAGATAACCGAGTACTTCTCGGTAGTCTTCAGATCTTCTTTATATCCGATACCCTGAGTATGAATATTACATTCGGAATCCATGAGCCAGAAAGGTACATATATTCCGGTCAATTTCTTTATGTTCTTCTCATTAAAGAAATGCTTCGGAGCATATTTACCGTTCCCCGCAAATTCTTTTATCTTACTTAGCGCTTCTTCCCTTGTTATCTTAAAAGGTATTACATAATCGGGACGGAATCTCTTGGTAAGGCGTTGTGTAACGAGAGACGGCGAACCGCAGAAAGCGCAAAACGTGGCACTCGTATTCTTATCGGCTATAATCTTGGCGCCGCAGGAATTGCATGTAATCTCCTGACGTTCTTCATTCTCATCAGCGTCACCCAGATCAGGCGGATTGATCTGAGAAAGGAGAGCAAGCTTGTCGGCAGTTATGCCGTTACCGCAGAAAGAACACATAAGCATCTGTTCTTCAACCGAATAAACAAGATTACCTCCGCAATGCGGACACTTATATGAATGAGTATCACCCATTATCCTCTCCCCTTATCAAAGCTCTTACAAATATCCCGGATTCCGACAGCATCTCATCAGGCCAGTGACCTGCAAGCTTCTGTTCTATTGTAAATCTGTCCGAATACAATCGCAAAACATTCGAACTCTCGGTATGACGGCTTCCTATCGACCAGTTACACCATGAGATATTATTGGCATTAAGATAATCAATCCATTCACGGCTCTCATCATAAAACACACCGCTGTCACCCGTATCGAGCGATACACCCCACTGTGTACAGAAAACAGGCAGACCGTTATCAAGAGCAGTCTGCACTTTATCACGAAGCGCCTGTCCGTGAGATCCGGCATAGAAATGCAGAGCTTCCGCTTCATCCGCATACTCATTCGGATCCCCGTCGAAGTAGTTATACCAGTTGATTATCACATACACCCCATGAGCTATAAGCGCGTCGGCATACTCACAGACTTCATCATAGTAATACTCGGGGAAATGTATATACCCGTTATCCAGGCTTCTTACTGTGACAGGAAGACGAATAACGGTGCATCCCCATTCGCTTATCAGTGTATCGCACACGTCGTCGCTGAAGAATTCATAGCAGGAATTGATATCACAGCAGCTCATACCGCGAAGCTGCAGCCTTGAGACTTCTTATCATACTTACTCGTACATGTGCATCCACTTGGCACCCTGTATACCGGATACTTTCGTCTCGATGTCACCGTTAACGATACCTCTTACGAAGAGTGCGAACTCACCGTCTTCAAGAGCGACTTCCGTCTCATAAGAAGCGAATGCTGCCTTAACATCATCAGCTGCAGCCAAAGGAGCGCGTACAACGATCTTGGAAGCTGCCTTCTCATAAGGAAGCGTTACTCTTCCCTCGTTGGAAGGAACAGACCAGTTATGCGCATAAGCACCTGCCTCTACGGGCATTACAGCCTCGAGAATATCACCTACTACAGCAGAAGCCGTAGGAAGCTTGCCTGCACCCTGCCCGTAGAACATAGCCTCGCCGAGAGCATTACCCTCGACTACGATGGCATTAAATACATCCTCTACGGGATAAAGCACGGAAGATGACCTTACGAAATGAGGTGCCACATAACAGGAAGAACCCTCATCATCGTTGTTAAATACGGCAAGAAGCTTGACCTTGCATCCGATCTTACCGGCAAACTCGATATCATCAAGAGAAAGAGCTGAGATACCGACCGTGTTGATCTCGGCAGGAGCTACATACGTACCGTCCAAAGCGATGGAAGAAAGGATCGAGAGCTTTCTTTGTGCATCGATACCCTCGACGTCAGCCGTCGGATTAGCCTCGGCATAGCCGTTAGCCTGAGCCTGCTTCAGAGCCTCCTCATAGGAAACTCCGTTATCTCTCATGTTCGTGAGAATATAATTCGTCGTACCGTTAACGATACCTGCGATCCTTACCACGCGGTTAGCTGCAAGACATCTGTGCAGAGGTCTGATGATCGGGATACCGCCGCCTACTGCAGCCTCATACAGATAGATGCAGTTATTCTTCCTGGCAAGCTCCATGAGCTCGGGACCGTGAGTAGCAACAAGCTCCTTGTTAGACGTTACCACGCTCTTGCCGAGTGACAGAGCACGCTTTGTATACTCATAAGCGATACGTGCGCCGCCGATTGTCTCTACCATGACCTTGACCTCGGGATCGTTGAAGACCTCATCTGCGTCATGCGTTACAAGACTCTCGAAAGGGCTTCCGGGGAAGTCTCTTAAGTCGAGAATGTACTTTACCTTTACCTTATCGCCTACATGTCTGGCGATCTTATCCTCATTCATGGCGAGTACTTCAGCAACTCCCGAACCTACTACGCCGAATCCCATGATTGCAATATATTTCATTTTCTTATGCCCCTTTATTATTATTCTCTGCTGAGGACCCTGCAGTTACGTACACCTGCGATCCTGTTAATGTCATTCATAATGTCTTCTACCGAGCCGAACATCGAAGCGGTATCAAGAGATATCGAGATGTCAGCCAGACCGTTGATCGGAATATTCTGATTGATAGTCAATATGCTCGCCTTGGTGGCTGAGATTACATTGATTATCGAGGACAGAATACCCTGGAAGTTCTCTACGGTAATAAGAAGTGTTACCTTCTTTCCGTTAGTCGCTTCATAGAAAGGAAGAACAGAATCCTTATACTTATAATACGCACTTCGAGACAGTCCCGTCTTCCTTACCGCTTCGTTAACGGAAGAAGACTCGCCGGTGTTAAGGCGCTGCTTTACTTCCATAACTTTGATAAAAACTTCGGGAAGGACTTTCTTGTCTACAAGATAGTATTCTACTTGATCAGGCATCCGTTCTCTCCTATTTGCAGTCCGCGTACGACGGACATTTGTTTACAACCCGTGTATATTAGCACGATTTAAGTATAAGTTCAACAGCTTTACGAAGGGCTTTTCCCCTGTGACTCATGCTGTTCTTCTGTTCCGGACTCATCTGTGCCGAAGTCATGCCGTATTCGGGCACATAGAAGATCGGATCATAACCGAATCCGTTCTCTCCCGCGGGTTTCTCATGAAGCACGCCGTTAAAATATTCCTCTACGGTAAATGAAGTCTTATCGGGCTTAACAACTGCGATCGCGCATGTAAAGTGTGCAGTTCTCTTCTCCTCGGGAACACCCTCGAGCATCTCGAAGATCTTCTTGAACTTCTCCTCGTAAGTCGAGTCCTCACCGCAGAATCTGGCGGAGTAGATTCCGGGAGCTCCGTCCAACGCATCGATACAAAGACCCGAATCATCGGCAAGTACATAATCATCTGTGTACTTTGCAACAGTCCCGGCCTTAATCAGCGCGTTACCCTTGAATGAATCCGCATCCTCTACGATATCGCATGAGATCCCCGCCTCTTTCATGGAAACAGCCTCAAAGTCTGTCCCCTCAAGAAGCTCGTTGATCTCACGAACCTTATCTTTGTTTCCTGTAGCAATAACTATTCTCACATTAACCTCCATGCTTTGGGATAAAGATTCTTTATCATGCCGTCTGCACTTCTCTTGCCGAATCCCAAGCAGAAGCCGTCAACAGCGATCACGACATTGCCCTTGGAACCGGGTTCGGTGCTTAACGTCTCGCCCTTAAGATAGCGTGTAAGTTCGGGCGCATCATAAGAGTAAGAGATCACGGCACTGTCCTTTAGCTCATCACGCTTCAACGTCAGCGCAAGTGAGTTGGAAGGAACGAAAACAAGCTCTCTGCCCTTCGGTTTGAATTCACCTAAGTACAACCCGTTCTTAACTGTCGTAAGCGAACCGAGCGCCTTCTCATCACAGGCAGGAAGCATCGCATGCTCTCCTCTTATAAGAAGTCCTTCCTCTGCCCTTGTCTTGAACTTCGCGAAAGCATCTTCGTTCAGGATGTCCTTCATGAATGTAAGCAGAGCTTCCGTTTCCCTTACATTCTTGCCGCGCTTCTTCACGGTGTAAGAAGGAAGTTCATTTGTCTCACACTCACTGTCAAAAGCTTTTCGAAGGTGCACACAGAAGTGGCCGTCGCCTTCGCTTATATGCGGCCATATACGCATGCTGCCCGGGAGCTTGGAGCCGGAAGCCGCGTGTGTAACTCCCTTTATCTCAGGGTGAGGAATAACCTCGTATCCCGGATGCTTCTCCATAAAGTTTATGATGCGGTCTTCGTCCTCGAGCACGCCGTACGTGCAGGTGGAATAAACAAGCTCGCCGCCGGGCTTAAGCATAATGTCTGCACTCTCGAGAATGGAATCCTGAAGCTCGGAACAAGGTACGGGACCGTAACGCTCCCAGGACTTGACCGCGGAAGGATCTCTTCTGAACATGCCCTCTCCGGAACAAGGTGCGTCAACGATGATCTTATCTGCGACGCCTGCCAGGAAACGGCGCAGGTTGATCGGGTCTTCATTAAGCACAACGGCATTCGGAATTCCCATACGCTCGATATTACGAAGAAGAGCCTTGGCACGGTTGGCGGAGATCTCATTCGCGATAAGAACCCCCTCGCCGTTAAGCTCTTCGGCTATCCTGCATGCCTTGCCTCCCGGAGCCGCACACAGATCAATGACGATGTCTCCGGGCTTTGCTCCGATAGTCTGACCCGGAAGCATCGCCGAAGGCTCCTGCGGATAGATGGCACCCGCGTGGTAATAAGGCGAATTGCCGGAAGACTCAGCGCTTGTATAAAAACCGCAGTCACACCACGGGATCTCCCTTATATCCTCATCGGGAGCAAGGTTCTTAAGAACACTTTCATAGCGGTCGGGGCTTACCTTGCTCTTGTTAATACGTATGCCTTTAAGAGCCTCCTTATCGAAGCTCTCAAAGAAACCGTCCTCCGTAACTTGGGAGGACAGTAATTCTTCTTTCATTCTGTTAATAAACTGCTCGGGTAACTTCATAGATTCAGGAACTCACTGCAGGAGAATGCCACCTGCTTGATGATGTCCGTATTGAAGGGGCTCTCAAGTTCCGACTTCTCGAGCAGTCTTAAGAGTGTATCAGTTCCGCCCAGTGAGCACAGCTTGTTGTACTTCATGAGCGCTGTCTTCATGTCTTCACGTGACAGGTTCCACAGCTGCAGTGCACAAATATGCGCGAGGCAGTAATCGATATAGTAAAACGGTGATGTGAAGATATGATCCTTCTTCATCCAGGCGCCGCCCAATGCATGGAAAGGATGGTCTTCGTCATACTTGATGAACGGCTGATACTTCTCCTCCAGAGACTTCCACACACCGTGGCGTTCTTCGGGAGTAAGATCGGGATTATCGTAAATAATATGCTGGAATTCATCTACCATGCAGCCGTAAGGCAGGAACAGCAGAGCCTGAGTCATATGAAGCTCCCTGTACTGTTCGGCCTTCTCGCCGTAGAACATATCCATGAACGGATAGGACATGAACTCCATTGCAGTCGAATGGATCTCACATGCTTCCAAAGTAGGAGCAAGACACTCAACGAACGGAGATACGTCAGCGCTCTGAACAGCAGCATAAGCATGACCGCCCTCATGTACGATAGTTGCAACATCATCTGCAGTGCCGTTGGCATTCATGAAGATAAAAGGGATCGCATAGCCGTCAAGATACATGCAGTATCCGCCTGTTGATTTATTCTGTCTGGATATAAGATCCGTGAATCCGTGTTCCGAGAGAACTTCCAGGAAGCTCGGCCTGTTGCCGAATATCTTGGCAAAGAACTCACCTGCAACGTCTCCGAGACTTACAGCCGGAATTATGGGTGAAGGATTACCGTTCTTAAACAACGTCGGAAGATCATAGAACATCAGATCATCCACACCGAGTCTTTCCTGCTGGAGCTTTCTTATCTGAACCGTGATCGGAACGATATACTTCAGAACCGCGTCCCTGAATGCCTTTACGTCTTCGGGATTATAGTCATAACGTTCCATGAGCTTGTATCCCAACTGTGTATAGGTCTCGAATCCAAGCTTCTTCGCGATCTTCGTCCTGACTCTGACCATATCGTCATAGATCTTATCGAAGGTCTCTTTCTTGCCCATATAATACTTATCGAGTGCTTTATGGGCTTCCTTACGTGTCTGTCTTCTAGTGGACTCGAGCTTGGCAGACAGCTGGCTTAAGTTAAGCATCTCACCTTCAAACTCGATCTGAGCCTCGGACTGGATCTGCGAATAATCATTCTGCAATGAAGACTCTTCGGCATAATCGTCAATTACTTCATTGGAGATCGTCTGCTTAAGGTTGGCAGCCTTACGGAAGATCATCTCGCCGTACTTCTCTTTAAGCTCATCCGCACAGGGGCAGTTCGCCATTACGGTGAGCATCGCGGAAGAAAGTTCGCTTAACTCGGCCGAGGACCTGTCGAAAAACTCGAGCTCATCGGAATAGAACTCATTCGAAGTATCGAGGTCGTGAAGGATATTACACAGCTCATACTGGGTATTGAAGTCAATTACGAGCTTCTCGTATTCCATAAGAATATCGGAAGCGATATTGACGTCCTGAGCCGTCATAAGTCTTAATCTTAAGCTCTTAAAGCTCTCCGAGATGGCTTCGACATCAGGTCTTACATACTTGATATCCTTAAAATCCGGCATCGTCTCCATAAGATTACATCCTCTCGACTGTCTCTATACCGAGCAGGTAAAGACCTGACTTAAGAACATTGGCAACAGCCTCACACAGGGCAAGTCTTGCCTCGGAATCTCTGGCATCGATGTCATCACCTAAGATCCTGCAGTTGTTGTAGAAGGAATTGAATGCGGATGCCGTCTCGAAAAGGCTTCTCGAGATGATAAAGGGCTCATAAACGGCAGCTGCTTTCTTAACATCTGCTTCGAATCCGGAAAGAGCGCTTATAACGGAATATGCGTCGTCACCCGTAAGTGTTCCGAGCACTTCGGTGTCGGAAGAAGGTGTGAGACCCGCGTCCTTTGCTTTTCGCATGATGGAACGGATACGGGCATATGTGTACATGAGGTAAGGCGCGGAGTTGCCGTTGAAGTTAAGCATCTCCTCCCATGAGAATACGATGTCCTTCTCACGGCCGGACTTAACATATGTGTAGATAACGGCACCTATACCGACCTTCTCGGCGATGTCAGAGATTTCCTCTTCGGACATATCCTGTCCGCGCTGCTTCGCATTCTCCTCGATAACCTCGCGTGTCTTGGCAACAGCGGCATCAAGAAGGTCCTCGAGAAGCACGATATTACCCTCTCTTGTGGAGAAGACCATATCCTTGAACTTAACAAGGCCGAAGCCGACGTGTACACAGTCGTCTGCAAAATCGTAGCCCGCCTTCTTCAATACGGAAAACACCTGCTTGAAGTGCAGTGCCTGAGGTGTGCCTACGACGTAGATATTCTTGTTGAAATCGTATGTTTCCTTACGGTAAAGAACTGCAGCGAGATCTCTTGAAGCGTAGATGGTGGTTCCGTCGCTCTTCAGGATTATGCAGGGCGGCAGCTTGTACTCGTCGAGCATAACGACCTGTGCGCCTTCGCTTTCCACAAGCAGATTCTTGCTCTTAAGCATATCGACTACGGCAGGGATCTTGTCACTGTAGAAAGACTCGCCGTTGTAGTTATCGAAAGCAACTCCCATTCTGTCGTAGAGCTTATTGAAGACTACAAGGGACATGTCACGGAACTTCTGCCACAGCTCGACTTCCTCGGGACAGCCGTCCTCGAGCTTCTTGAAGTTCTCACGGGCCGTATCGTCAAGGGACGGATCCTTCTTGGCTTCCTCATGGAACTTAACGTAGATTCGAAGAAGCTCAGTGATCGGATCATTATCGAGAGCGTCCTTATCGCCCCAGAGTCTGTAAGCCGTAATGAGCTTACCGAACTGTGTGCCGTAGTCACCCAAGTGGTTCATTCTGATTACGTTATATCCGAGTCTGTCGTAGATTCTGGAAAGCGAATTACCAAGTATTGTCGTGAAAGCATGACCTACATGGAAAGGCTTCGCGATGTTGGGAGATGAGAACTCGACGATGACATTCTGTCCCTTACCCTCGTCAGAAGCGCCGAACCTGTCACCAGCCTCGTTGATCCTTGTGATCGTATCGGATGCATAGTTAGATCTGTCGATGTAGAAATTCAGATAAGGACCGGCATTCTTTACGCTGAACATACCGTTCTGTGTAAGAGATTCATTACCTGAAAGCTCTTCAGATATCATGGCAGGAGCCTTGTGAAGGCTCTTGGCAAGTATAAAGCACGGGAAAGCGAAGTCTCCCAGGTCCTTCTGGGGCGGAGTCTCTATAAGCTTGAAGATCTGATCTTCGGGAAGTTCTGTCACTTTAGATATATTTTCTGCTATAACGGACTTGTAATCCATATAATGCCCCCAAATTCTTATAAATAGATAGAAATTATAACAGATTAAAAGTATAATTACACGGGTTTAAAGGTTTAAGAGGTGACTTATGTCTGAATTGACAAGATTGATATCAGCAGCCGTTGCCGGCGGGGTTCTTACGTTCCTCGCTCTTTTCTTTCTGCCGTTCGGCAGGAAACTTCTCGGACACGACCGCGGACGTAAATACGTCGAGGGTTCCGAAGTCAATATCGGCAAACCTACAGGTGTCGGAATCTACTTCACTTTGATCTTCGTTCTTGCCGTATGCGCATTTACTACTGCAGGCACAGGCTTATATGCGATCATGGTCCTCACTTTCCTTATGTCATTCATCGGGTTCCTCGATGACAGATCCAGATCCCCTTGGGGAGAGTATTCCAAGGGCGCACTCGATGTTATCGTAGCCATTATCGGAAGCATCGTATTCTTCAAGTTCTTCGGCAATGAAGTTTATCTGTCGTTTATCGACAAGTCTTATATCCTTAACCCCATATTGTTCATTATCCTGGCAACTATCCTGACTGTAGTCTCGATCAACGCCACCAATGCGACCGACGGTGTTGACGGTCTGTCCGGAACACTTACCGTCCTTACTGTTCTGACTCTGATGGTATCGGCTAATCTTCACGGACTTCTGACATTGACCAATGCACTTCCCGGGGTCGTATTGATAGCCGTTATTCTTATTTATCTGATCTTCAACCACTACCCTTCCAAGATGCTTATGGGAGATGCGGGCTCAAGATCTATAGGATTCTTTATTGCTTTCTACTTTATGTATCTTAAGCTTCCTTTAGCATATCTTATCGTATGCCTGCCCTTCCTCATCGACGGCGGTCTGTCTATCCTTAAGATCACGATCGGAAGACTTACACATAAGAAGATCATCATCCTTCCTAATATCATTACTCCGGTTCACGACCATATTAAGAAGAAGCTCGGATTTCCCGTGCCTAAGACATGGGCAGTGATCTGCCTTGCAGCATTGATCATCGATGCGCTCTACTTACTTGCTGTTGTAATTCTTGTTTAAGTCAGCTGTGCAATTCGCACTTGCTGTGTCTCATATAGTAATCTTCCTTAACGGCATACATTCTTGCATCTGCTTTCTGCATGGCCTTAAGAATGTCGCCTGTCTCGGAAGAAATATCAGCAAGTTTATCTATATCAGCCTTGGGATATATCTTGGTGTGAATTACCCCATACAATCGTGACAGATGCCGCTCATTATAAGAGACATCGAGTCCACTCTGGCTCCTTCAAGCTCATCGGGCAAAAAGTCCTTACAGCACGAGACATCCATTATCTTTCCGCACTCTTTACAGAAGAAATGTCCGTGGAAATCTATCACTCCGTCGTAGTGTTTCTGCCCGTCGGGCGAGATCAGCTCATTGATTAGTCCTGCCTCGGCAAGCTTCTCGGTAACGTTATAAACGGATGCCAATGATAAGGATCCGTCATCAGACTTAAGATCCTTGTAAATAACATCACACGTAGGATGAGTCCTATGTGTCTGAAGATAATCATATATACGAAGCCTGGGGCCTGTAATTCTTATGCCGGCTTCTCTCAATCGGTCTTGAGATGTAGTCTCAGATGAGGGTTTCATATAATAAATTATAATGATTCTAAATCAAAACACAAGGCACAGAAAGAAATCTTTCACCCTTGCGGCATACTCGCGGGCCGAAAAGTACGGCTGAGCTACGAACGTATGCCCTGTAGCGATTACCCCCTCGCACTCTATACCGAAGTGTTTGGCAAGATATACCGCACGGCTCAAGTGATACTTCTGGGTAACTATTACCGCCGAATGTATATCAAACAGCCTGACGGCTCTTTCCATAGTCTCCGATGTGGACAATCCCAAGTCATCACAGTCAATAACGTCTTCAGGTATTCCCCTGTCTGTGATATACGTCCGCATTACAGCGACTTCGTTATAATCATCCACCCTGTGGTCACCGCTCAGCAGTATCCTGTCGGCAGCGCCGTCTTCGTAAAGTCTGATCGCCATATCGAGCCTGTCGACCATAAGATCCGTAGGAATGCTGTTGTCTATTATCCCGCACCCCAATACGATGATGTAATCATAATGACCGTCAAAATCATCGTAATCTCTAACATCATCCGAAGTCGACATTATAACCACAGCATTAATGACTGCAGTTACTGCTATTACAACAGCAACAATAATCGTGATTATCTGTAAGAACTTTTCGAGTTTTTTATATAACCGGATCAGATCCTGATTCCTCTTTCGTTAAGCTGCGACTTTATAAGCTCTTCAACCTTTTCCCCGAGCTCATCAGGAGTACCTGAATTATCGATCTCGAAGTCTCCCAAGGCTGCATACTCGTCATTGCTCATCTGAACGGAGATCCTTCTTAAAGCATCTTCCCTTTCCATTCCGCGTTCGATAAGTCTTGTAAGTCTTACCGAATCATCACATGTTACGGCCCAGATCTGATCGCAGTGATCGACAAAGCCTTTATTTACCGGGATCGGCACATCGAGTACAACACACTTTGTCTTAAGCTTCCTGTGCTCTTCGAGATCCTTATCCATTACGATAAATACATGCTTATGTATGATCGCGGAAAGCTGGTCAAGCTTCCTGTTATCCTTGAACACCGTATCTGCCATATACTGCCGGTTAAGGCTTCTGTCTTCGAGAATCGCCTTCGAACCGAATACTTCTTCGATCTCATCGATGGCGGCGCCCTGCGCAGCGGTTACATTGCGGGAGATCTCATCGGCATCGAGCACCGGCACTCCCCTGTCTTTAAGGATGCCGCTTACCGTGCTCTTTCCGCTTCCTATAGGACCTGTTATACCAAGAACAAACATTATTTAGCCTCCAGCCAGTTGCTTCCCATACCTACCTCTGATACCAAAGGCACTGCAAGAGAAGCCGCCGACTCCATCTCATTTTTAAGTATCGATGCCACAAGTTCGGCATCTTTCTTATCACACTCCACAATCAACTCGTCGTGGACCTGCATGATAAGCATGCTCGAAGGAACCTGCTCCTTCAGAGCCTTATAGACTTTATTCATTGCGATCTTAATGATATCCGCAGCCGTACCCTGAACAGGCGTATTCATCGCCGCGCGAAGTCCGAAGTTTCTTACGTTCCTGTTAGGTGACTTAAGCTCCGACAGTATTCTCTTTCTGCCGTAAAGCGTAGAGACCTCTCCTTCCTCTTCACCCTTCTTCTTAAGTCCGTCAAGATAAGAAGTGATCTTCGGGAACTGCTCTCCGTAAGACTTGATAAGATCCGATGCCTCTCTGAAAGATATACCGAGATCCGTCGACAATCCGAAGTCAGACACGCCGTAAACAATACTGAAGTTTACAGTCTTTGCAGCAGCTCTCTGCTCATGTGTTACTTCGTTTTCATCAACACCGAACACCTTGGCTGCAGTCCTCTTGTGAATGTCCTCACCCTTAAGGAATGCTTCCGTCATGACTTCATCGCCTGACATGGCGGCAAGGAGCCTCAACTCGATCTGCGAATAATCGGCATCTATGAGGACTTTTCCTTCGGGAGCCGTGAAACACTCTCTGATCCTCGCGCCTTCCTCTGATCTTACGGGGATATTCTGCAGGTTGGGATCAACGGAAGACAGTCTTCCGGTATTGGTCATAGCCTGCGTAAAAGTCGTATGAATGCGTCCGTCCGCAGCGATCTTCGGCAGCAGTCCCGCCGCATAAGTGGAATCGAGCTTGGAGATAGCTCTCCACTCAAGTATCTTCGGCACCGCAGGATGGAACTCTGCGATTCTGTTAAGCTCGTCTGCCGAAGTAGAATACACGCCGGTCTTGCCCTTCTTGCCGTGGGGCAGATTAAGCTTATCCGCGTCGAAAAGCACTTCTGACAGCTGCTTGGGAGATCCGATATTAAACTCGACACCCGTAAGCTCATATATCTCTTTCTCAAGCTCGGAAAGCCTTACGGTAAACTCTGAATGAAGAGCCTTCAGGCTTTCTTCAGATACATTCATTCCGTTTCTTTCCATGGCATCGAGAGTTACCGTGAGCGGGAACTCGATATTCATAAGAAGATCTGTCAGGCCCTCCTCTTCTGCTTTTTTAAGAAGAGCCATGCAGATACATCTGTTAAGCAGAAGCTTCTGTCCCTTTATCTTTAAAGATACGCTCTCATCCTCCACATCGAACAGCGATATCTGTCCGCTCTTCTCCTCGATGGGATAAGGCATGGCGAATGTATTCTCGAACAACCTCGTGAAGTCAGGAGCACTTCCCGATATCACATTAAGAACATATCCCATGACGGATGTATCATACACAGCCGTCAGATTTGAAGGGATACGCGGGAGTATCTTCGAATTGATCTTATAGTCGAAGGATCTCAATGTCTTACATCGGTCAAGAGCCGTAAGTGCATCACCGGGGTTATTCACATAAAGAGTCGAACCTTCAAGGATCAGCACTTTATCTGCCGTGAACATAACATCAAAGTCATCACCCGAAGGAAGCTCTCCCGTAACGACCATAACGGAATCCTTATTCGTATTGAAATCCTCAAGATAATCGGAAAGATCAGATTCAGGCTCATCGAAAGTCTGCATCCTCATATCCTCAAGTCCGAACTTCTTGATGAGGCTTCTTAATCCGAGAGAAGCAAGTCTGTCATGCAGTCCCTGTGGATCCTTAAGCTCACTGAAATCAGTCTGTTCGGGACCGAAAGGTACAGGCACATCACGAAGTATAGTACAAAGCTTGATATTCATATCAACAAGCTCACGGGATTCACTCATATGTGCCTTAAGTGAAGGCGTCAGCTTATCGAGGTTATCGAAGATTCCGTCTATGGAGCCATAGTCTGCAATGAGCTTGAATGCAGTCTTCTCTCCTACCTTCTCAACGCCCTTGATGTTATCCGAGTTGTCCCCCATCAGAGCTTTAACATAAACGAATACTTCAGGCTTTACACCGTATGTATCTTCGAACATCTCTCGGTTAAAGAGAACTCTCGGAGGCTTACCCTTGCCGCTCTGCGGAAGGATAACGCTTACCTGATCATCAATAAGCTGAAAGTCGTCATGATCGCCGCTTAAGATGAAGACCTGATCGCCCTGCTGCTTTCCAAGCAAAGACAGAGTACCTATAAGGTCATCCGCCTCATATCCTTCCATCTCCATGCGCTTAATGCCCATGAGATCCAAAAGTTCCTTGGCAACAGGCATTTGAGCCGAGAGCTCGGGCATCATGCCTTTGCGCTGGGCCTTATAGTCGGGATACATCTTGTGACGGAATGTCGGAGCCTTAAGATCGAACAGGACACATATCCTGTCAGGCTGATATTCATCCTTTACGCTCAAAAGTGTATTGAAGAAACCGTTGACGGCGCCTGTGGGAGTACCGTCGGGCGCTGTCATGGGGGCTCTGCCGATAACGGCAAAAAACGCACGGTTGATTATCGAGTTACCGTCGACAAGAAGGAGTTTAGCCATTGTTTTTCTCCGCTGCCTTTTCTGCCATGATCTCGGCATTTCTTACCGCATGTGCAGTTGAGATCATGAGCTTGATCCTGTTGAGCTGGTTAGCCTCTGAAGCTCCCGGATCGTAGTCGATCGGGATGATATTGGAATTCGGATACTGACGGCGAAGTTCCTTGATCATGCCCTTACCCGTAACATGGTTAGGAAGACATGCGAAAGGCTGGGAACAGATGATGTTCGGAACACCGTTCTGAATGAGCTCGATCATCTCGGCCGTAAGGAACCATCCCTCACCGCACGTATTACCGCAGGAGAGAACCTTGGATGAACTCTTGGCGAGCTCCTCGATCCTTTCGGAGAGCATAAACTTGCCGTTGGTCTTCTTGTAAGCCTCATTAATAGGCTTCCTGAAGCTCTCGAGCAGATCGATGGCTCTTGCATTAATAAATCCGCTCTTCTTCGAGCGACCCATATTATCTGCAGCCCATACCGTATCATAAGCACAGTACAGGAAGAAGTCGATAACGCCGGGAAGAACTCCTTCACAGCCTTCAGCCTCGATAACATCGAGAGCATTATTGTTTGCATCAGGCTGGAATTTAACAAGGATCTCTCCGACAAGACCTACACGGGGCTTTCTCGGAATGTCCTGCAAAGGAAGCTGATCGAACTTCTCTACTGCGAGCTTGATGAACTTCTTATAGCTCTTGATAGTCGGGATATTCTCAAGATCGACTCCGATATCCGCGAGGCAGTCTCTGATCTTCTTCTTCTCCTCAGGACTTCTGTCCCAGTAATTACCGGGCATTATCTGATCGTAACGCTGTGTAAGCTCATCGGCGAATTCCGACTTGTTGAGCATCTTTCTGCCGATGCGGTTAAAGTACATATAAAGAGCATTGGCGGAACCCGGAACAACTTCATAAGGACGGGTTCTTAAGATGAGCGTAGTCAGCATATCTCCGAGGCACAGAGCCTCGATCGCATGCTTAGCAAAAGGAAGTGTGATCTTGAATCCTTCATTCTTCTCGAACTGCTGAACAGACAGTGCCACTACGGGAACATTCGGATATCCTGCTTCCTTCAAGGCCTTACGCAGAAACGCTACATAGTTTGTAGCACGGCATCCGCCGCCCGTCTGAGTGATCATAAGAGTTGTATTATCGGGATCGATCTCGCCCTTAATGATCGCATTGATCATCTGTCCGACGACAATGATAGACGGGAAACATGCATCATTATTAACGAACTTAAGACCGCACTCGATATCCTCGCGTGTTGCCTGCTTAAGAAGCTTCATCCTGTAGCCTTCGGAGTGGAATACACTCTCGACAAAATCGAACTGTATCGGTGCCATCTGAGGAGCAAGGATAGTATGCTTCTTCTTGTCATCCTTGGTAAACTCGACGCGTTTCAATACATAAGCGGGATTATCAAGATCAGCGGTAACAGCCTTTCTCTGACCTGCCTTAATGAGTTCTTCTCTCTCGTTCATCGCGACGACCAGAGATCTCATTCTGATCCTTGCGGCACCGAGGTTACTTACCTCGTCGATCTTAAGAAGAGTATAAAGCTTGCCTGATGACTCGAGGATCTCCTGTACCTGATCGGAAGTAACGGCATCAAGACCGCATCCGAAAGAAGTAAGCTGTACAAGCTCGAGATTGGGCTTTGTAATAACGAAAGCGGCTGCCTCATAAAGTCTTGTATGATACATCCACTGGTCTACTACACGGATAGGTCTTGCAAGTCTTCCGGGAACCGCAACGCAGTCCTCTGTAAGAACTCCGAGTCCCAACTGATTGATCATCTCGGGGATACCGTGATTGATCTCGGGATCGATATGATAAGGTCTTCCGGCGAGCACGATGCCGTGCATTCCGCGCTTCTCCATCTCATAGATCATACGCGCGCCTTCGGTTCTGATATCTTCCTTAAATCTTCCGTGTTCCTCGGCGCCTTCATTAACAGCAGCCTTAGCTTCTGCCAAAGTAACGCCCTTATCCTTGAAGATTTCCGCGAGCTTCTTCGCTACTTCATCAAGATCATCAAGGGGCATGAACGGATTCATGAAGTTGATATTCTTCTCTTTAATGTTCTCGACATTATTCTTGATTACTTCAGGATAGGAACAAACGATAGGACAATTGTAGTGGTTGCCCGAATCCTGATTCTCGATCATCTCATACGGAATATCGGGATAGAAGATATCCGTGATACCGCGGCTTATAAGATTCTCGATATGACCGTGTGCCAGCTTGGCAGGATAGCATACCGACTCCGAAGGGATCGTCTCCATTCCCTTCTCATAGATTGCATGTGAAGATCTTGCCGATATAAGCACTCTGAATCCGAGCTTTGTCAGAGTCGTGAACCAGAACGGGAAATTCTCATACTGGTTAAGAACTCTGGGGATACCGAGAGTTCCTCTCGGAGCATCCTTCTCTGCAAGAGGCTTATATGCGAACGTCCTCTTGTACTTATACTTGAACATGTTGAAGACTTCTTCACCTGAAGCCGCATCATCATTATCAAGTCCTACACGCTCACCGTTCTCACAGCGGTTACCCGAAACGAATCTGCTGCCGTTGGAGAATGTGGAGATAGTAAGCTTACAGTGGTTACCGCAGTAAGGACATTCCGTATTCTCGCTGTCCATCTCGAAGCTGTCGAGCTCATCAGCCTTAAGTATCGTGGACTTGAGATCTGATGTGACCTTGGACTTGGCGATCAAAGCAGCACCGAACGCACCCATAAGACCTGCGATATTAGGTCTGATGACATCTCTTTCGGAGATGATCTCGAATGATCTTAAGATGGCATCATTAAGGAACGTACCGCCCTGTACAACGATCTTCTTACCGAGCTGCTCTGTATCTCTGATCTTGATAACTTTATAGAGCGCATTACGTACTACGGAATAAGAAAGGCCTGCGGAGATATCTCCTACGGAAGCGCCCTCCTTCTGAGCCTGCTTTACCTTGGAGTTCATGAATACGGTACATCTCGTACCGAGATCAACAGGGCTCTTCGCATCGAGCGCTGCCTTGGAGAAAGAAACGGGATCCATGCCGAGAGTCTGTGCGAAAGTCTGGATAAAGGATCCGCATCCGGAAGAGCAAGCCTCGTTAAGCATGATCGAATCGATAACACCGTTTCTGATCCTCATGCACTTCATATCCTGTCCGCCGATATCGATAATGAAATCAACATCGGGACAGAAGAACTTCGCACCCTGGAAATGTGCCATAGTCTCGATCTCACCCATATCAACGCCGAGACCTGCCTTGATGATGTTCTCACCGTAACCCGTGGCACATGAATATCTGATGTAAGCATCCTTGCCGAGCTTGGAATATATGTCCTTAAGGATCTCTACCGCAGAGAAAACAGGATTGCCTCTGTTCGAGCTGTAGTATGAATAGACCATCTCTGCGTCTTCATTGATGAGGACAGCTTTCGTAGTGGTCGAACCTGCATCGATACCGAGATACAAAGGACCCTTCTGTGTCGAGATGTCATGCATCTGAACCTGATCCTTCTCATGACGCTCATAGAATTTCTTCTTCTGATCATCACTGTCGAACAAAGGCGCGATACGGATAATATCAGGTGTAAAACCTTCCCTGTTCTTGAATTTCTCGATCAGTTCGGGAAGATGAACAGGTGCATCGTCAGAGCTTAATGCGGCACCGAGAGCAACATAGATCTCGGCCTCATCAGGCATCCAGAACGAATCGACTTTATCTGCAAGAGTTCTCTCGAATGCATTACGAAGCTCGGAGTTAAAGAACAGAGGTCCGCCTAAGAAAGCAACATGACCCTTGATAGGTCTGCCGCATGCAAGACCGGATATAGTCTGGTTAACTACAGACTGATAGATGGAAGCCGCGAGGTCCTCCTTGGCAGCACCTTCGTTGATAAGCGGCTGAAGGTCACTCTTGGCGAATACGCCACAACGGCTCGCGATAGTATAAAGCGAACGGTAATCCTTGGCAAAATTATTAAGGCCGTCGGCATCAGTCTGAAGCAAAGATGCCATCTGGTCGATAAACGCACCTGTACCGCCTGCGCACGTACCATTCATTCTCTGCTCGATAACGGGATGCAGATAAGTGATCTTCGCGTCCTCACCGCCGAGCTCGATGATTACGTCAGTCTCGGGATGATACTTCTTGATAGCCTGTGTCTCTGCCATTACTTCCTGCGTGAACTTAAGTCCGAGCCAGTTTGCAACGGAAAGACCGCCGGAACCCGTAATGGTTACAGATGCTTCGAGCTTTGGGAATTTCTCATTAAGCTCTTCGAAAAGCTGATTTAACAAGCCGGCAATATCGGAATGGTGTCTTCTGTATTCGCGGTGAACAATCTTCTCACCGTCGAGAAGAACGATCTTAATCGTCGTCGAACCTATATCAAGTCCTAATCTGTACCTAATCTCCATCAGATCACTTTCCATCCTTATGTCTTATGTCTTCGAGCGGAGCCCCCTTGGGCTGATTCCTGCTCGTTGTACTTCTGTTGGCACGCTCACCCAAAGATCGTCTTACAACGACCTCAGGCACACTCGGCACAACAGGATTCGCCTTTTTCTTTCCGAAAGGAATACTTCCGAATACTTTCAGAGACTTCTCGCGAAACTCACTCATCTTGTCATTCTGCTGTTGGCGGACGGACTCACGGAAGTCGCTGCCCTTAAGGACAGCCTTAAACTCATCCGTCAAAGATATCTGCAGAAGTTCATCGGGAACACCCTTGGTAAGATCGAAGTCCTTGCCGAATCTGTCCTTACTCTGAAGATTCAAAGCTTCGATGCACTTAACAACATTCTCTTCAAAGATCGCATAATCACAATCAATGCCCAAAGACAGCGGCATTCCTGCGAAATTCAGATTTACATACGGAAGACTTCTGGTAAAGATCAGATGCAGAGTAATGAGCTTCATATAAGATTCGAGATTAATACACTCCTGATCGCATATGATGGCTCTGTAACCGCCTACAGTCATATTAGCCACATCGCTCTTCTCATCTTCGAAGCCGTTGGCCCACAGAAGATACAGCTCTCTGTATACTTCATTCTTGAACTTCTCAAAATCTTTGCACAGCGGAGCCGCCATTACCGGGGTGCCGATGTTAAAGATATACTGCATATAAGACACTTCCATGTACTGAGGCACACTGAAGTATTTGATATAAGCAGCAATATCGCGCGCGTTGTATATGTATTTATACAATTGCATTCTCCATTTCAAACACAATAAATCATTTTAGTATAACATAAAAGGGACTGTCTTAGATGACAGTCCCTAATAAATATAATAATTATAAGAATTCAGCGTCAGTACGGATTGAATCCTGCGTTGGTACACAGAGCCGCGAACTCGTTGGATCTCGAGAATCCGTGATATACATCAAGTCTCGAACTTCCCGTCGCAAGTCTGTTAAGCCAGTAAGACAATCCTTCCGGATCGCACTCTCTTCCGAGGAACGCATTATAGAGGATCCTTACATACTGCTCATCGGAAAGATTTCTGTTCTGCATCTCCTGGCTGAATACGAAGCCGTATGCTGCGTCTTCACCGGACAGACCTTCATTCTTGATCCTGTTGTACCAGTAATTGATACCTACAGTATCCGGATCTCTCTGCAGTGTGGATCTGTACATATAGATAAGGAATGTCTCGATTCCGTCTCTTCCTACCCAGCCGCCTGTTGATGCAGGTGCGATCTCATTCGCGGGAAGCGGTACGGCAGAACCGGGCATATTGTCATATACGGGAATTCTGAACACCTCTCCTGAATCATAAAGGCCTGCTCTGATATAAGCTGTCTGCATACGTGCTGCCTCTGTGTAAACAGATGCAGTAGCAGTCATATACTGGTGATAACCCTTATCTCTGGGAGATGCGGGGTCGAAGTTAAATCGCATGAAGTACAGTGTTCCCTGTCCTGCCCAGATATAGTTGTCTCTCATCCACATGGCACCGCCGACAATAGCCTTACCGGGTGTATTCCAAGGGATAAGATATGTGGCATTAAATGCGGGATCACTTGTACCGTTCTGGGCAAAGTTCAGACCGCCTACAGTAGCATCGATAACATTCGAATAAGCACCGATGTTAAAGAGGTTGTAGTAACCTGTCGTACCTCTGGAAGAATTGCTTCCGCCCTTGCTGCACTCCTGAATACAGTGAGCTGCAAGGAAAATAGGATTAACATCAGCGATATTGCCTGCATCGGCGAAGATGTCACAGTAATTGATAACATCACCGTTCTGGTTGGCAGCAGATGTGTTAAGGAATGTACCCGGAAGGATACCCTGAACGTGTGCTGAAGGGATGCTGTTATCTACTGTATAAGTAAGATCGAGGAACTGGAATACCGCAGTCTCATTAAGTGAGTTTCTCGGATCCATGTAGAAAGATACGATCTCGGGAGAAGCATTTACCCAAGTCGATGCATCAATAACGTTATAAGTACCGGTAGCGGCATTATAAGCATAATCTGCCTTGGACTTCCAGGAACCGTTGCTGCTGTTGCTGATAAGCGAAGCTCCGGGTCTTGTCTCGATACCAACAGCCGTATTCCAGTCGATTCCTGTGTATACGGGCACGAACTGCCAGGACGGATGAGCATTATGCATATCACGAAGATAAGGCTTATAGCTTTCCGGGAAATTCGCGATGGCAGCCTCGAAAGCTCCGTCGGTAGGACCTGTACCAGTAGGATCGAGTCTTACATAGTAAGCTGCCACATAACCTGATCTTACTTCACCGTTGGAAGTATAGTTGATGCTGTACCATGTGGACAGATCAGAAGTATCAGTGGAAGAAGCAAGTGTGGAACCCGTTACCTGAATTCTCTGGTTAAGTCCGATGGTACCCATGTTTCTTGACTGATTAGTCGGATACTCACGTACATTAACTCCGTTGTTACAGTTGATAACCGTAGCATTGGCAGCTATATCTGCGTTGACGGTCTTCGAAGCAACATTCGTAAATACTCCGAAGGTCACCGCCACAGTCAGAACTGCCGCCGCGATCTTGTGAAGTAAATTCTTTCTCATTGTTCTCTCCTTATTTCTCTATCTTCATTCCGGAAAGGAACGCGTTAATAAATCCGTCGATCTTACCGTCCATTACGGCATCGACATCAACCTCTTCATAACCCGTCCTGGTGTCCTTAACCTGTGTATAAGGACAAAATACATATGATCTGATCTGCGAACCCCAAGCGATCTCTTTCTGATCACCCTTCAAGTCTTCAATCTTCTCCATCTGAGCTGCTTCTGCAAGCGCGAAGAGCTTGGACTTCAGCATGTTCATTGCGGATTCCATGTTCTGAACCTGCGAACGCTCTGCCTGACAGGCAACAACGATACCCGTAGGATAGTGTGTAATTCTTACGGCTGTATCAGTCTTATTGATATGCTGTCCGCCCTTACCTGTAGCTCTGTACTTATCTACACGCAGATCCTTGGGATCGATCTTGATATCAATATTTGTATCCATCTCAGGAATAACTTCGCATGAAGCAAACGATGTATGCCTTCTTCCAGCGGAATCGAAAGGTGAAATTCTTACAAGTCTGTGTACTCCGAGCTCGGATCTTAAGAAGCCGTAAGCATTCTCGCCGATTACCTTGATGGAACAGGACTTAACACCTGCTTCTTCACCTTCGAGATAATCAAGAAGCTGGATCTGATATCCCTTGGATTCTGCCCATCTCGTATACATACGGTAGAGCATGCTTACCCAGTCCATTGCCTCAGTTCCGCCGGCACCTGCCTGCAGTGACAAAATAGCATTGTTCTTATCATAAGGACCTGTAAGCAAAGTCTCGAGACGCATCTTCTCGAAGTCCTGCTTAAACTTCTCAACGCCCTCCGTAAGTTCGGGAAGCGAATCGAGATCCTCTTCCTCATTGGCAAGCTCGCAAAGAGCAAGAAGATCTTCTCTTTCAGAAGTGAGCTTATTGAAATTCTCTACCCTCTGCTGCATACGGCGAAGATCTGTCTGGAGCTTCTGTGCCTTATTGACATCATTCCAGAAATCAGGCTCCTGAGTTCTCGCCTCAAGTTCGCTTATCTTTGTTGAAAGCGTATCGATATGAAGTGAATCCTTAAGGTTTGCCAAAGGCTCCTCATAAGACTCAAGATCAAGTCTCACGTTATCAAATTCAAGCATTATTACTTTCCTTTCTTAAGATCTGCTGTAAACTCAGCAAGTCTCTCCATAGCTGTCTTTATATTCTCCATTGAAGCTGCGTAACTGATACGGACATTGTCCTTACCACATTCGCCGAAAGCGCTTCCGGGTACGATGGCAACCTTCTTCTCCATGAGGAATCTCTCGCAGAACTCCTCTGAAGTAAGACCCGTATTCTTGATAGACGGGAAAGCATAGAAAGCACCGGAAGGAGTGAAACACTCAAGTCCCGCATCATTCAGGCCCTTGATGATAACTCTTCTTCTGTGGTTATATTCATCTCTCATCGCCTTTACCTGATCATCACAGTTCATGGCAGCCTCAACAACGGCGAACTGAGACATTGAAGGAGCACTCATGATGCAGTACTGATGGATCTTGGTCATGGGAGCGATAAGTTCCTTGGGTCCCAATACATATCCGATTCTGAATCCCGTCATGGCATATGACTTGGAGAATCCGTTGATCATAACGACACGGTCCTTAAGCTCGGGGAATCTTGCCAGAGAACTCAACTCATCACTTACATAATTAAGCTCACAGTAAAGTTCATCGGAGATTACGATGATCTCAGGATGCTTCATAAGAACATCTCTGATGGGAGCCAAGTCTTCCATAGTCATTACGGCACCTGTAGGATTGCCGGGATAGCCCATGATCATATACTTTGTCTTATCTGTGATAGCAGCCTCGAGATCCTCCGCCTTAAGCTTAAAGTCATCTTCCTGCCTTGTCGAGATGGTCACGGGAACACCGTGAGCGAACAATACAGTAGCCTTATAAGCAACGAAGCAGGGCTCTACGATGATTACTTCATCACCGGGATTGATAAGAGCTCTTGCCGCGAGGTCAAGACCCTCGGAACCGCCTACTGTAATGAGGCACTCGCCGTTATGTTCATACTCGATACCGTAACGTCTGTTTATGTAATTTACGATTGCCTTCTTGGCATTCGTATAACCCGCATTGGGAGAATAGTGTGTATATCCGTCAACAAGCGAATTGATACCCGCTTCTCTTATAGACCAGGGAGTTACAAAATCGGGCTCACCGATGGAAAGGGATATAACACCCTTCATCTCGCTTGCCAGATCGAAGAACTTACGGATAGCTGACGGCGGTACGCTTGCGACGGATTTTGATACTTTGGAATTCAAATCTATCATAAGACAATCGCCTGCCTGTCATCTGTAGTCTCATCCTCGAAGAAGATACCGTTGCTCTTGTACTTCTTGAGGATAAAGTGAGTTGCCGTCGAGAGAACCCCCTCACTTGTAGCAACCTTGTTATATACAAACTCTGCAATATTCTTGAGGCTGTCGTCGTTATAGATAAGAAGCAGATCGAAAGCACCGGACATCAGATAGCAGTCCGTTACCCTATCGTACTTGCTTAAGATCTTAGCGATATTATCGAAGCCTCTGTCTCTCTGAGGAGTGATACGTACTTCTATAAGAGCCGTTACCTTCTCAGGATAAGACTTAGACCAGTTGATCTCTGCTGTATAGCCCAAGAGGATCTTCTCCTCCTTAAGTCTGTCGATCTCAGCCTCGACTTCCTCGGCGGCGGCTCCAAGCTGAACGGCGATATCCGCAGGAGTAATCCTGGGATCTTTCTCAATAATCTTCAATAATTCGATATCGTCAATCATAATAAAACCTCCGTCTTTACGGCATATTCAATAGATTTTAGCATAACGCTCCGTATTCATCATACATCTTTTCGATTACAGCCGCGTTACAAGCATAAAGATCATAGTCCTCGCGGGAAGCCTCTCCCGACACGAACTTCTCCTCGAGAGCCTTCTGTTCGAGTTCTTTATCCTCTATGAGCTTCTCAAGCTCACGTATGCGCTCGGCTGCACGTGCACGCTCTTTTCGGGCCTGAGCCTGATTCTGGGAAGGCTTGTTTTTCTTAGGCTCCGGCTTAACTGCCGCAGGCTCGCTTACCTTGGGCTTACGCACAGCCTTACGGTAGTATTCGTAGGAATCATAAAGCTTCGCCGTGCCGTCAGCAAAGCCCAGCACCTTATCGGCACATTTCTCTATAAAGAAACGGTCGTGGCTGACGCATATGATCGCACCGCTGTACTGCGCAAGCGCATCCTCAAGGATCTCACGCGACTCGATATCGAGATGGTTCGTAGGCTCGTCGAGGAAGAGTATATCCGGGTTCTCCTCGAGGATAAGACACAGGTAAAGCCTGCTCCTCTCGCCACCCGACAAAACGTTGATAGTCTTGAACACGTCATCGCCCCTGAAGCCGAATCGTGCCAGCAAAGAACGTGCCTCCGTCACGGTAAGGTCGGAACGCCTTATCAGCTCTTCATAGCACGTCGCCGTCTCATCCTCGAAAGGAACGAACTGCTCCATGAAGCCCACCGTGGAAGATGCGCTTATAAACACACTGCCGTCGAAGCCCGCGATCCTTCCTCTTAACATGGAAAGCAGAGTCGACTTACCGCAGCCGTTGGGACCTGCAAGGAAGAACTTCTGCCCCGCCTTAAGCTCGAAGGATATATCTTCGAAAACCATCGGCCCGTCATCATAGTTCTTGGATACGTTCTTAACGGCGATAACGATCTTATCCGAAGCACCTTCGCGCTCCTCGGGTATAACATTAAAGCTCATTCTGCCCTGTCCCGAAGGCAGGCGCGCACGCTCTTTCTCGAGCACCGCACTTAACTTATCCACCATCTTCTCGCGCTGGTGATATCCGGAGATATTACGGTGCGAGAGCATGGTCTGCTTTACGTCAAGCTGATGCTCGAGCTCTTTCTCGAGATTCTCAACAACACGCTTCTGAGTCTTAAGGAACTCTTCCTTCTGAAGCTTGTAGCTGTCGTAGTTTCCTCTGTATTCGGTGATATGACCGCCGTCGAGTTCGATAACGCGGTTGGCGAATGAATCGATGAAGTGACGGTCGTGTGTAATAACAAACACGGAACCGCCGTATGACCCCAGATAATCTTCAAGGAATTCGATGGCATCAGCATCGAGATGGTTAGTAGGCTCGTCGAGCATCAGGATATCGGGGCGTTCTACGATGAGACGCGCAAGGCACACTCTCATCTTCTCGCCTCCTGACAAGGTCATAAGGTCTGTCCTGTCGCTTATGTCCTTAAGACCGAGACCTGCGAGTGCTTCTTTGATACGGAATTCGTAATCATAACCGCCCATGGCTTCATACTTTGAAGTGACCGCGGCATATTCATCAAGCTTTTCTTTGGAATGATCGGAAGCAAGCTCCGCTTCGATCTGCTTAAGCCTGATCTCCGTATCGGTCATATCGCGGGGCTTTAAAGTGGCAGAACTCAAGTCCTGCTCATCCATATTCTGAGACAGGAATCCGACCGTTGTATTGCCATGTAATATAACTCTTCCGCTGTCAGGTCTTACGATACCTTTAACAACTTTGAACAACGTAGATTTCCCGGCGCCGTTCCCGCCGATGAAAGCTATCTTGTCTCCCTGATTAACGGAGAAGCTTATCTCGTCGAGAACCCGCCGGGTCTCAAAACTTACTGATATACTGTCGACACTTAATACCGGCATCAGAAAGGATTACTTGGCAGTAATATATCCTTTCTTCGTAAGAAGCTCAGCCGTGAGCATTCCGCCGCCGGCAGCTCCTCTTAAAGTATTGTGTGACAGACATGCGAACTTATAGTCGAAGATATTATCCTCACGAAGTCTTGCAACGCTTACACCCATGCCGTTGCCGAACATAGCATCAAGCTTGGGCTGAGGTCTGTTGTCCTCCTCGAGATACTGGAGGAAGTGCTCGGGAGCGGAAGGAAGCTCGAGCTTCTGAGCCTCTCCGACGAACTCGTTCCATGCCTTGATCATGTCTTCCTTGGAAGGCTTGTTCTTAAAGCTTACGGATACTGCAGCCGTGTGACCTTCCTGAACTGCTACACGGTAGCACTGAGCAGAGATAACAGGCTCCTTGGCAAGCTCGATGTGATCTCCTGCGAACTTACCCCAAACCTTAAGGGGCTCCTTCTCGGACTTCTCTTCCTCACCGCCGATGTAAGGGATGAGGTTGCCTACCATCTCAGGCCAGATATCGAATGTCTTGCCTGCACCGGAGATTGCCTGGTATGTGCATACGGAGATCTTCTCGATACCGTATGAAAGAAAAGGCGTAAGTGCGGGAACATAGCTCTGGATGGAGCAGTTAGGCTTAACTGCTACGAATCCTCTCTTTGTTCCGAGTCTCTTTCTCTGGGCATCGATAAGCTCGGCATGATCCGCATTGATCTCGGGGATGATCATAGGAACATCCTCTGTCCATCTGTTTGCAGAGTTATTGGAGATTACGGGGCACTCGAGCTTAGCGATCTTCTCCTCGAGGGCTCTGATCTCATCCTTCTTCATATCAACGGCACAGAAAGTGAAGTCGATCTGGTCAACGTATGACTCGATATCATCCGTTCCGTATACAACGAGCTTCTTCGCATATTCGGGCATGGGTCTGTCGATCTTCCATCTGCCCTCTACAGCCTCTTCGTAAGTCTTACCGGCAGAACGGGGTGATGCACATAAAGCAACACACTCGAACCAGGGATGGTTCTCAAGAAGACTGATGAATCTCTGTCCTACATAACCCGTGGCGCCGATAACGCCGACTCTTAATTTCTGTTCCATTTTTCTACTCCAGAATTTCTTATTTGTCCGCGTCACACGGACACATGTCTTTCAAGCGAATACAATACTATCACAACGGTATTAGTGGCGCAATAGCAAAATTAACGATATCAAGCCGCGAATTCGGCATCCGAATTCTGCAATTCAAACACATACCAAGCAGATTCGGTCTTATATACGATGATATAGACGTCCGTTGTCATTCTGCTTCCCTCTTCGTCATCGAAGTTAAGACGGAGCTTAACGATCCGGGCTGCAAGTATCTGATCGTCTGTCGTATGATGAAGCACCGCTATATCTCCCTGCAAAGCCGGGAAATCATAATTGTACTCTTCCGTATAATCGTTATAACCGGACAGCGAAGCTCCGACATAAGTCCATGAAGGATCCATATATGATGTATATTCTTCAAACACTTCATGCATGTCGACCGTCTCACCGTCTTCATTCTCATAAAGCTTGAAAGAATCGGGATAGCAGGCCTCGAACATCTCCTCATCACCTGTGAATATAGACTGAAAGAATCCTTCCGCCACATTAACGGAGGACTGATTTACATTATTGATAGTTACGAAGTCATCGACCTTGCTTCCGCATGCAGTAAACGAGGACATGCAGATCGCTGCTGTCAGAATAATACCGACTGCTTTCTTATTCATTCTTGTTTGTCATCCTTTCGACGTAATCAAGATATTCTACTATCTTTTTCTCATATCCCATAGAAGTAGGCTCATAATACTTCCTGTCCTTTACGGCATCCGGAAGATACTGCTGAGCGACCACGTGTCCCGGGTAGTCATGGGCATACTTGTAGCCCACCGCATATCCCAAGTCTTCCATACCCTTTGCGGGTGCATTCCGAAGGTGCATAGGCACAGAGCCCGTGTCTCCTTCGCGAACATCAGCCAAAGCTTTGTTGATCGCAAGGTAAGCCGCATTGGACTTTGGAGATGTTGCCACGATGATGCAGGCTTCAGCCAGAGGAATCCTCGCCTCGGGCATTCCCACGGAAGCCGCCGCCTGATAAGCGGCTGTAGCCACGAGAAGCGCATTCGGATTGGCAAGGCCCACGTCTTCCGCGGCACAGATAACGATCCTTCGCGCCAGGAACTCTATATCCTCACCGCCCGCAAGGGCTCTTGCAAGGTACAGTATTGCTGCATCGGGATCGGAACCGCGCATGGACTTGATCATCGCGCTTATATTGTCGTAATGGCTCTCCCCGTCCTTATCGAAAAGAACAGTCCTGTTCTGCATGCAGTCGCTTACGACTTCATCCGTTATGACAATGGCACCGTCCTTATCGGGGGCCGTAGTGATCACCGCCAGCTCCAGTGCTTTAAGGCTGTTTCTGGCATCACCGCCGGATAAGCCCGCTATCTTGGACAAGGTCCCGTCCGATATCTTAACATCGAGAAGGCCGTATCCTCTTTCCTTATCCTCTACAGCACGCTTAAGAATATTCTTAATATTCTCATCCGTAAGAGAATGAAGCTGAAGTACTGTCGATCTTGATACCAAAGCTTTGTTAACCTCGAAGAAAGGATTCTCCGTCGTAGCGCCTACAAGAATGATCGTTCCGTCCTCTACAAAAGGAAGAAGCGCATCCTGCTGCAATTTATTGAACCTGTGGATCTCATCGATAAACAGAACCGTCTTCTGCCCTTCTGACAGAAGCGGATTCCTGGCATCTTCTATGACCGCCTTAATATCTGCAACACCGGATGTAACAGCATTGATGGAACGGAACTTGGACGTGGTACAGTTGGCTATGACTCTTGCGAGCGCAGTCTTTCCGGTTCCCGGAGGACCAAAAAGGATGACCGAGGACAGACGGTCTGCCTCGATCATCCTTCTTAATAGTTTTCCTTTACCGACAATGTGCTCCTGACCCTCGTATTCATCGAGGTTTCTCGGAGCCATCCTGAAAGCCAGAGGCTGTCTTGAAAGATCTTCCTCGGGCATCAGTTAAAGTCGGGATAAAGAGGATACTTCTCGGTAAGCTTAGCTACTCGGGCAATAACCTCATCCTTCTTGTTCTCATAATCGAAGATGCAAAGGCTGATAAGATCAGCGATCTCGACCATATCCTCTTCCTTCATGCCGCGTGTTGTAACGGCAGGAGTACCGATACGTACACCGGATGTAACGAAAGGCTTCTCGGGATCGAACGGGATTGTATTTTTGTTGGCTGTGATATTGCAGTCATCAAGACGGAGCTGGAGCTCCTTACCTGTAATACCTGTTCCTCTCAGGTCGATGAGCATGAGGTGGTTGTCTGTACCGCCGGAAACGAGGTTAACGTTTCTTGCAAGAAGAGCCTCGCTCAAAGCCTTAGCGTTCTTAACGATCTGGTTGGCATACTCTCTGAACTCAGGAGAAAGAGCTTCCTTGAATGCAACTGCCTTGGCAGCGATGATGTGCATCAGAGGTCCGCCCTGCTGTCCGGGGAACACTGCAGAATTGATCTTCTTGGCAAGCTCCTCGTCATTTGTAAGGATTATGCCGCCGCGGGGACCGCGCAATGTCTTATGTGTTGTTGTTGTAACGATATGAGCATAAGGAACCGGATTGGGGTGAAGTCCTGCAGCAACGAGTCCAGCAATGTGAGCCATATCAACAAAGAGATAAGCTCCGACCTCATCAGCGATCTCACGGAACTTCTTGAAATCAATGATTCTGGGATAAGCGGAAGCACCTGCAACGATAACGTTAGGCTTGAACTCGAGAGCCTTCCTTCTTACTTCCTCATAGTTGATCTCACCTGTCTCCTTATCAACCTGATAGAAATCAGACTCGTATGTCTTACCGGAAACATTGAGCTTCATACCGTGTGTGAGGTGGCCGCCGTGTGACAGATCCATACCGAGAATCTTATCGCCGGGCTTGAGAATGGCAAAATAAACAGCTGTATTTGCCTGAGCACCGGAGTGAGGCTGAACGTTAGCGAACTTTGCACCGAAGAGCTCCTTAGCTCTGTCGATAGCGAGCTGCTCTACGATATCAACATACTCGCATCCGCCGTAGTATCTCTTTCCCGGGTAACCTTCAGCATACTTGTTGGTAAGAACTGAACCTGCTGCCTCGAGAACTGCTTCAGATACGATATTCTCTGATGCAATAAGCTCGATCTTGTCTCTCTGCCTCTGAAGTTCCTGCATTATTGCGGAATAAACTTCAGAATCCTCTGCCTTGATCTTGTCGTACATATTTTTTCCTCCTGCTATAGATATCAGAAATAATTTGGTCCTACGCCTTCCGGCCTTAAGATCTCGTAATCATCCGGGAGCATCTCGACATCATCGCGATCCCAGCCCGGCATCCTTGATGAACATGAAGCGCAGTTACAGGGTATCACAGAGAAGTAGTTTCCGCCGAAATAAGCATAATTCGCGAATCCGTCCTCTCTGGGTGTCGAGTAACCCGTAAAGCCATAAGCATTGTAATACACCATATGGCAATCCACTTCATTATTCTCGAACATTCTGTATGCGATAACTATCGCCCACTCGGAATCCAAAGATCTCGCACAGTGACACTCGTGTGTCTCGCGGTCAACGACCTCGAACTGTCCGGGTCTTTGAAGAGTGGAAATTACCGATCTTGTCGGCCATCTGGAACAGGCCATACGGTTAAGGACCGTCAGGGCAACAAACACTTTATCCGTGATGTTGTCGTCGTTATCTGCGCCCTCACCTTCGATTACCCTTGCGAAGAATACAAAATCGTTGGTCGAAAGACCGCACGCATAAGCCTTGACTTCTGAAGGCATAAAATACCTCTCGGCATCCGTCGCATCGTTCCACATCATCTCGAATCTCTCGAAACGGGCATTGGCCAATGCGGGCATTCCCATCGTCATTATTACGACACAGGCCGTCAGAATTGATAAAAGCTTCTTAAACAAAGGCATTCTCCGTATAAGCGAAATACCTCGGGATTTTACTATTATTTATGTCTTAAATCAAACGACCAGATGCAGAATAAACCCTGACAGCACTGCCAAAAGGACTGCAGCAATAACGGACAGCCACATATGATCCTTCATAAACGGCACAAAACTCAGGATAAAGACCACAAGAAAAGCTCCTGCAAACAGGTATACGGGGAATAATCCGAGCCAGATATTACTTGTCGCCAGGATAAAAAGCGCCAGGGTGAACAGTACCAAAGGTATGGCTGCAAATACAGCCGCAAGTGTAAGTCTGTATTTCATGTCGGTTCTCATATCAGGCAGCCTCCAGACAATTTCTTATAGCATTGATGACATCAGGGCTCGAGAAGAAGTCATTATGAAGCACTCCCTCTACCGTAACGAAGTTAGCCGCTCCGCCGGACAGCGAAGAGAACAGATTCCTTGAAGATTCATAAGGAATGATCTCATCATCCGTGGAAGCGATCATCGTAACGGGACACTCGACATCCGCTGCATATTTGTATGAGGGGAGCTTAAAAGCAACGAGCAGTCTAAGCGGACCGTAGAAGATATTCAGGTTGGCATTATAAAGATCATATCCCGAATTATAAGGTGCGAGCATGATCATGGAATCGATATTCACATCATCCTGCGATGCCAGATACATGGCGGGTCCGTTACCTATGGAATACGAAAGAAGAGTTATGCCTGAGGTAGTATCGAGGGATGAGACATAATTATAAGCATCAAGTGTAAACTGATACAGACTGTCCTCGGTAAGTTCGGTATCGTTATTGCCGTACGAAGGATAATCCATGAAGAAGAAATCGTAGTTCTCATACAGATATGAGGACTTCTCGTTACTTAACATGTTCTCCACCCTGTGAGAAGAGTTCTCCCCGTTACCGCCGAAATACAGAATAACGGGTCTGGGCTCACCTTCCGCAACCGCGGTTGCCGGAATCCTCCATCCGCTTAGGTTACCTTCATCGATTTGAACGACAACACCTTCCATGCCGCACAGTTCTTCATAGGCCTCCTCATCCGAGGTACCGGGGAAAGTAATCTTCTTACCGATATTATAAAGAGCAACTGAAAGAACGGTGCAAACCGACAATACTATGATCAGAATAAAGACAGGTACCCTTACCTTGGCGGGCTTTCCTTCCAGAATAAACTGGGCAACAAGAACAAGACCTAATACTGCGACAGCAACTATTAAAGAAATAATTGTCAGCATTCTTGCGGATTCACTTAAAAGCAACACGAACAGACTGCCAGCCAAAGAAGCTATAACAGCTCCTATCAAAGCAATTTTCATTCTTTTTACAAATGTCATGAGCATCCCCCCGGGCATTAGACATAAAAATAACATGTATCGGAAACATATACCGTACTTTAAAATTATATAATTATCATATGGCAAATTCAAAAAAGAGAAGAAAAAAGAAACTCAATGCCAGAGGAAAGGCCTTCCTGACCTTATTCTGTCTGGTTATCATATTAGTGGCGACGATAATCATCAGTCTTGAATCCTGCAGGCACAAAGAGCCTGAGACAAGCACGGAGTTTACTCTTACAACATTATCGACTGATGTTCAGGAAACACTCCCGACTGAGACCGAAGCACCTACACCCACACCGATGCCTTCACTGAATCTACTCGGAAGCATCTACAGCAACGAAGCGATCCTGATCGATGCCGAGACCGGCGTTGTACTTGACGAGAAGAATCCCGACACCCAGGCATATCCTGCATCAGTTACTAAGATGATGACTTTGCTTATCGCCTGCGAGCAGCTGACGGACTACGATGAAGTCTATCCTCTCCCCAGAGAGATCTACGATACTCTTTACTATCAGGATCTTTCCACCGCAGGATTCGAATGCAATGAGAACATTACGATCAATGATCTTCTGTACGGACTCCAGCTTCGTTCCGGAGCAGAGTGCTGTCTCGGTCTTGCCAACAGAGTAGCGGGATCGGAGACCGCATTCGTTGAACTCATGAACAGCAGAGCCGAAGAACTCGGCATGACCGGCACACACTTTATGAACTGCACCGGCGAGCATAACGTAAATCACTATTCGACTGTTCGCGATATGGCTACTCTTCTTCGCGCAGGTCTTCAGAACGATAAGTTCAGGGAAGTATTCTCCACTTATGTCTATACTTCCTCTGCAACCATCAATCATCCCGGCGGTCTTACGATATACAGCACCTTCTACCAGACTTTGTCTTCCATGGATTTCGAAGGGGGCACTTTCATAGGCGGCAAGACCGGCTACACAACCGAAGCCGGACAGTGTCTTGCAACAGCCGCAACCATCGACGGACACGAATACATATTCGTAACTTTCGGTGCATACAGAAACGAAGGAGATACATCATCTCATCTTCATACCAACGATGCCATAAACACATACCGTGCTCTTGCTGCCGCCTTACAGCAGAGCACCTGATATGATTAAGCACCTGTGCATAGCTCTTGCCTCCGTACTGACGGCTTATACCGTCAGTGCTAAGAATGAATATGAAGACTTTAAGAAATCTTTTACCGTATTTCTTATCACATATGCGGTACTGTTCCTGCTCGAAAAGCTGATTCACAAATCATTTAACAGAAATCTGGCCGACATTTCGTCCGCAGCACCGGGTCCTCTTACGGTCAAAGAGAAACTCTTTGCACTTCTGACATCGTTTATATCGATCACACTCGTATCCACCTCCTCACCGCTGTACCCTTTTAATCTGTGGAACGATGCCAATCTATTCTTCACGGTCGGAAGAGGAATAAGATCAGGACTTGTATTGTACAGGGATATGTATGAGCAGAAAGGTCCTGCATTGTACTTCATCCATGCATTCTGCTCACTGATATCCGACAGTACTTTTACGGGTGTATGGCTGCTTGAGACAGGCATGTGTTTTATCTTCATCACCTTCGCATTTAAAACTGTAAAACTGTTCATTAAAGATACTGATAAGAACAATACCGTCTTTATCACACTTCCCGTCTGTGCTCTTATCTATGCCTCGAATATGTTCCATCTCGGAGACAGCTGCGAAGAACTGTGCTTTCCTTTACTGACTGTTGTCCTTTATATGACTCTTAGGTCACTCCGTACCGATAAAACACTTCCCTCATTTAAAGAGACACTCATCATGGGACTAATATGCGGGCTTATATTATGGATCAAATATAACCTGTGCGCTTTCGTTATCGGAACCGTTGTTTTTTATCTTATATATGCGATCGTTACGAAGCAGATCAAGAAGCTGTTGATGTCTGCTCTCGTATTCCTTGCAGGATTTATCATTATCTCATTACCGGTATTGATCTACTTCATTTCAAATAATGCATTGTCCGATCTTTATACGTCTTATTTTTACAATAATATCTTTGTCTATTCCGGTATTACAACCGCAGACAAGCCGCTGTTACAGCGTGTATTAACCGGATTCGGACATGTATACAGATTTGACTACGGTCTGCTGTTTGTTTTATGTACGTCTGTAGTCTCATTCCCGTTTCTCAACAAAAAGTCGTCTGTTTACCTGCTCGGCACATTCATCCTTATGATGTTCGCTACTTTTAATGCCGGCTATTCGATGTTCTACTACGGATTTATATTCATGGTATTCACTGTTTTGTTCATGATCCCCTTGTCGGCACTTTATAATGACCTGGTCAATTCCTTTTCGAAAGGCAGAAAGCATGTTGTTGTACCGCAAGCGGTGTTATGTATACTGGCAGCTTTGGTGATTTTCTCCGCCAACAAGAAACTTACCCTCATCGGCAAGCCGTACAGCGAGCTGCCTCAGGCACAATTCGCGGAAGTCATCGGTTCGACGCCGGATGCCAGGATAATTACTTACGATCTTATGGACCTCGGATTCTTCACGGCAAGCGGAACACAGCCTTCCAACAAATACTTCAGTTATCTTAATATCATCAACTACCTTCCCGAACTTCGTGAATCACAGGATGAACTTATCGGAGAGGAGTATTTTGACTACATAATCACCTACAGCAATGAATATGTGTGGGACGGTTATAGTATAATAATGCAGACGGAGTATTCCATTCCCTATGCTGACGGGAAATTTTATAAATACAACTTCTATCTTTACGGAAGGACCGGGTGACAATAATGAGCGATACCGTTCTGTATATCGTAATTCCCTGCTATAACGAAGAATCAGTTCTGCCTTTAACGGCTCCTATGTTCAAAGAAGAGCTTACGCTGCTCATCAACGAGGATCTGATCTCGGATAAGAGCCGTATCTTATTCGTAAACGACGGAAGCAAGGATAAGACATGGGATATAATCGAGGATCTTTCCAAATCCGATGAATGCTTCGAAGGCATATGCTTAAGCCGTAACAGAGGTCATCAGAACGCGCTTCTCGCAGGACTTGAAGAAGCATGTCCCAGATGTGATATAACGATATCCATCGACTGCGACGGACAGGACGATATCAGTGCCATGAAGGCGATGGTACAGGCTTACAAGGAAGGCTCCGAGATAGTCTACGGAGTAAGAAACTCACGTGAGACTGACACCTTCTTCAAAAGATTTACGGCAAGATCTTACTACAAGCTTCTTAACTTCATGGGAGCTGAGGTTGTTTATGATCATGCCGATTACAGACTGGTATCTTCAAAGGTGCTGAAGGAGTTTAAGGACTTTAAGGAAGTTAATATCTTCCTTCGCGGTATGTTCCCTCTCGTAGGCTTCAAGAGCACTTCCGTACTCTATGACAGAAAAGAGCGTGTTGCCGGAAGCAGCCATTATCCTCTGTCCAAGATGCTCAATCTTGCCTTCCAGGGCATAACAAGTCTCAGCATAAAACCCATCAGGTTCATCACCGGGCTCGGAATAACGATCGCCATAATCAGTTTCCTTATGATCATATATACGATAATAGGTTATTTCCTGGGCAATACGATACAGGGTTGGGCCAGCATGAGCATCATTATCCTGTTCATGTCGAGCATCCAGCTTATAAGCCTCGGTGTTATCGGAGAGTATATCGGCAAGATCTATCTTGAGACAAAGCACAGACCGAGATACATCATATCCCGCAGGACATTCGAAGATTGATCAAGCTCCTTCTATCCTGTCTGTGATATCAGACACTACATTATCAAAGGTATCTACGGTCCAATTGCGCGCATCAGCCACCAAACCGGTTGTCATATCATCTGATGTATAGGAATTGGTTATAAACCCCGTCTGTGAATCCGTGATATCCACACGGATACTCTCATTCTCAATGCCCGCGAATGAACCGTAGAGTTTTCCTATGGCAAAGAGCTTGCCTGTAACGGTCAGTATCTCGGTCTCTGACATATCAGGAGAACACGTCACACTGAAAGCCGAATAATCGGCATTGTGAGTTATATTGATCACTTTGCCTTCGATAAGCTGCGAGATGACAATATCATCATAGTATGAACCCATCTCGGCAAGGATCTCGTCACGGTATTCATCAGTAACGGTTATTGTTACCGTACCATCGGGAAGTCTTGATGCGGTGAGTCTTCCTTCGGAACCGTTTACAAGATCATTGATCTGTTCATCAGTCATAGAGGATGCATAAGTCGGAGGAATATTAACGACAACCTTTACCTGTCCGTTCTCATCAACTATAGTCTCCGAAGTCGGAAAGACCCGGCTGTTGTCGGTAATTCCGGGAACGCTTATCCCCTTATCATTGAAGAATTCGCCAATCTGCGGCTTATAGTGTCTGATGCAAAGAACAACCAGCACCGCAGCGATAATAAAGACGATAAGCTTCCTTATAAACTTCATAGATCACATACCGTAAAGTTCATCAGCTTCGGGAGGCGTAAGTTCGGTAATACATCCCGTAACCTTATCAACCCGATTAAAGCCATCCGCGGCAGAAGTAAACTTACCGATAATGCAGGCGTCGATACCGGCTTCACCCAATGCGCTTAGTATTCTTTCAGGCTCAGGTGATGCGATCAGCATAGAACCTGATGATATAAGCCTGAACGGATTGATATCCAATATACTGCAGATCTTCTGAGTCTCTTCCGTTATGGGGATCAGAGTCTCATCGACCGTGATACCGAGACCCGAGATATGAGCCATCTCATAAGCTGCTCCGAGTATACCGCCTTCAGTAACGTCATGCAGAAGATTGGCGGCTCCGAGTCCGTAACCCCTGTCGTTCTTTTTGCCTGTCGATGAGAATAAAGATCCGGTAACCACGCCCTCGGGGACAACAGATATTCTGGATACATAAGATCTTACATTCTCCAGAAGCTCCGAAGGCAAAGAAGTAAGTTTATCCGCATGTTCCGTCACAGCAATATAAGACCCCTCGATGCCGCATGTCTTGGTAACGATAAGGCTGTCACCTTCCACGGCTCTTCCCAGAGGCACCGGATGATCTTTACTTACAAGTCCGAAGGCAGTCGATATTACAACAAATGTGTTGACCGACTCGGATACTTCTGTATGTCCGCCGACAATATCGACACCGATATTCTTAGCTTCCCTTGAAGCGTCTTCGACTATCTTGCTTATGTCTTCTTCAGAACACGAAGGAGGCGCGATTATATCGATAAGAATACCTGTAGGCTTAACTCCGCAGGCAGCTATGTCATTGCAGGATACATGCACAGTTAAAGTTCCGGATTCCATTCCTCCGGCAGTAACGGGATCGGAAGAGATGACCATCATCTGATCACCAAGATCGATCCATGCACAATCCGCGCCTATATCAGAACCTACTACTGTAGATGATGACAATGCAGGCAGTCTGCTTAATACAAGCGCCGACAGCTGCTCATTTGTGAGTTTGCCTATCTTCATATCTTAATGACCTCGAGGTTCTCCTCTACACCCTGCTTAACCATAGCTTCGATATCGAGGTTCTTCTCGGCCTCTTCGATATCTGCGTGCTTGGGGTGAGTCTTCGGGTGCTTTGCTACGAATATAGTACAGCAGTCTTCATAAGGAAGGATCGATGTCTCGAACGCTCCGATATCCCTTGAGATCTTAACAGTAGCCTCCTTATCCATTCCGATAAGAGGTCTTAAGATCGGCATATCAACAACTTCATTCGTGATTGTGATAGCCTCGAGAGTCTGGCTTGCGACCTGTCCCAGGCTCTCGCCCGTGATAAGGCACTTGCAGTCATTCTTCTTCGCGATCTGCTCAGCGATCTGAAGCATTACACGGCGCATAACTATAGTAAGCATGTCGTGCGGAGAATTCTTTACCATATCGAGCTGTATCTTGGTGAAATCAACGATATAAAGATTCATCCTTCCGGAGAATCTCGATACGATCTTAGCAAGATCTACTACCTTCTGCTTAGCCTGTTCCGAAGTGTACGGAAATGAATGGAAATATACGGCATCGATCGGCATACCTCTTGAAGCCATCATATAACCTGCAACAGGCGAATCGATACCGCCGGAAAGAAGGAGCATACCCTTGCCCGCCGTTCCTACGGGAAGACCTCTGTGGCCCATCATCTTGCCTGCATATACATAATTATCGTCACGCACTTCAACATGAAGGATAAAATCCGGATTATGGACATCAACACTGAGATTCTCGAAATGCTCGAGGATCCACGCTCCTACCTCCTCACAGATCATGGGAGAGTTCATCGGGAACTTCTTATTGCCTCTTTTACACTCGACCTTGAATGTCCTGTAAGAGGGATTAGCTGCAAGAAGATTCTTTACATATTCTTCGGCATTCCTGTCGATATCATTGATGTCGCCCTGAAACTTTCTTGCAAGGCTTACGGATACGATACCGAACACCTGGGTTACGGCAGTCATGAGTTCCTTCGCGGACTCTTCCGTCTCGAAGTAGGGATTGCCCTCTTCTTTTGACTCGATCCAGATGCGGCTCTGGCTCTGGAAGATCGAGACCTTACCGAAGCTTCTCAATCTGTATCTTAAGTTGTTCATGAGTTGCGCTTCAAAGCGTCCTCTGTTAAGACCCTTGAGCGTTACTTCACCCATTCTTGCAAGTATTACGTTTGTCGCCATTATCTTACCTTTACCTCATATAATTCATAAATCTCATCTATCGCCTTAACAAAGCTTTCCGCTTCTTCCATAGTATTATAACGTGAAAAAGATAGTCTTACGCTGTTGGCGGAAATGCTTCTTTCTATCCCCATGTTCTCAAGCACATACGAAGTCTTCTTGGACTTGGAAGAACATGCCGACACGGTGGATATATAGATCTCATAGATCTCAAGACAGTGAAGCATAGTTTCTGACTGGAAATTACGGAAAGCGACATTAAGAACGAACGGCAGTGCATCTTCGGGCGAATTGACCGTCGCGCCTCTTGCCGTAAGTTCACGCCTCAGATACGAATTGATCTTCGAGACCTCTTCGAAAGCATTGGCGCGTGCATCCTCGGCTTCGGTTACAGCTGTTGCCATCGAAGCTGCCAGAGGCAGGCTCTGCGTTCCGGATCTCATGCCGTTCTGCTGGCCGCCGCCGATAATATGCGGACTTACTTTGACTCCGTTTCTTATATACAGAAGTCCGACACCCTTGATACCGTGTATCTTATGCGCGGAAAAGGATGCCATATCGACGCCCATCGTCTTAAGACTGATGGGAAGTTTGCCCAATGACTGCACACAGTCAAGATAGACTGCGGCCTTGGGACAGAGTTCTTTCTTAATTTCTATGATCTGGTCGAGAGGAAGTATCGACCCCGTCTCGTTATTGACATGCGTAAAACAAAGAAGCGCAGTATCTTCATCGATAAGAGACCTTAACTCATCAAGATCGGGCTTACCGTCACGGCCGACTTTAACGTACTTAACGGTGTAACCTTCCTTTTCGAGTAAGTTCAGAGTCTCCAGAGAACACTTGTGCTCGGTTCTTGTGGAGATAACAGTCTTTCCTGCACGCGGGTTAGCCTTGAAGAAGCCTTCGATGGCCGTATTCGCACTCTCGGTGCCGCAAGAAGTGAATATGAGTTCCGAAGGCATACAATTAAGAGTCTTCGCGCACTCACCCAAAGCATCTTCGTATGCCTTGGACGAGATCATACCGAGCTTATGAAGAGAGCCCGGATTACCCCACATCTGACCCGTGAGATCATCGTTGATCACGCGTATAACTTCTTCACACGGTCTTGTTGTAGCGCTGTTGTCAAAATAGATCATAAATCCTTCTTAGAAAAACTGCCGACCGGAATAACTCCGACCGGCAGATTATTAACTTAAAAGAAAAGCTTGGGATCTCTTATCAGAGACCTGCCTGCTTTCTTACTTCCTCAGCGAAGTCCTCTTCCTTCTTCTCGATACCGTCGCCCAAACCGTAACGTGTGAATCTAGCAACAGAGATCTCAACGCCCATAGCCTTGGACTCAGCCTCGATGTACTGAGCGATTGTCTTATCCTCGTCCTTTACATACTCCTGATCAAGCAATACGTTGAGCTTGTAGAAGTTCTTGATCTGGCCGGGAACGATTCTTGTCTCGATGATCTGAGCAGGCTTACCCTCTTCGAGAGCCTTGTTCTTGATGATCTCAGTCTCTCTGTCGAGAGCAGCCTGAGGTACCTCAGACTCTGCAACCCAGGAAGGGTTGGAAGCTGCGATCTGCATACCGATGTTCTTAGCCATTGTCTTGAAAGCGTCTGTTGTGATAACAGAATCATCGCTTACTGTGAACTCAACGATAACGCCGACCTTACCGCCCATGTGGATGTAAGATGTAACAGCGCCGTTGCCGCTTACTTCATAAAGAGCGAATCTTCTTACGGAAGTGTTCTCTCCGATATCAGCGATAGCTTCCTTTGTAGCAAGCTCTACTGTCTTGGAAGAATCGTTGTACATAGCAGAAGCCTTAAGAGCATCGATATCAGCAGGCTTAACTGTCATGATCTGTGTCTTAACGTCCTCAACGAAAGCCTTGAACTTATCTGTAGCAGCAGCGAAGTCTGTCTCGATGTTAACCTCAACGATAGCACCTGTCTTCTGGTCATCGGAGATAACGGAAGCAACTACACCCTCTGCAGCAACACGGCTTGCCTTCTTCTCAGCCTTAGCCATACCCTTCTCACGGAGCCAGTCCTTTGCCTTCTCTACGTCGCCTTCAGCCTCGATAAGAGCCTTCTTGCAGTCCATGATTCCGCAACCTGTAAGGTCACGCAGTTCTTTTACCTGTTTTGCTGATATTTCCATGATTATTCCTCCTGATTAATGATAACGGGATCAAGCTTCCTCGGAAGCAGCGATCTCTTCGATAGACTCAGCCTCTGCAGGCTCCTCGAGCTCCTCAGCCTCAGCAACGGGAGCGAAGTCCTCACCCTGGTGAGCTTCGATAACAGCATCAGCCATCTTGCCAGCGATGAGCTTAACTGCACGGATAGCATCATCATTACCGGGGATTACATAGTCGATCTCATCAGGATCGCAGTTTGTATCAACGATAGCAACTACAGGGATACCGAGTCTCTTAGCCTCGGATACTGCGAGGTGCTCCTTCTTTGTATCAACTACGAACAGAGCTGCAGGAAGGTGATCCATACCTACGATACCGCCGAGGTTCAGGTCAAGCTTAGCCATCTCGAGCTTAAGCTTAGCAACTTCCTTCTTGGGGAGTACATCGAATGTACCGTCTTTCTCCATCTCACGGAGCTCAAGAAGTCTTGCAACTCTTGTCTTGATTGTCTTGAAGTTTGTGAGAGTACCGCCGAGCCATCTGTTGTTAACATAGAACTGACCGCATCTTTCAGCCTCTTCCTTGATGGAATCCTGAGCCTGCTTCTTTGTACCTACGAAGAGAATGTCACCCTTCTCGGCGAGCTCCTTCATTGCGTCGTAAGCTTCGTCGATCTTCTTAACTGTCTTCTGAAGGTCAATGATGTGGATTGTGTTACGCTCTGTGAAGATGTACTCCTTCATCTTAGGGTTCCATCTTCTTGTCTGATGTCCAAAGTGGACGCCTGCCTCAAGCAGCTGCTTCATTAAAATAACGGGCATAAAAAATAATCCTCCTTGTTTTTCTTCCGTAAGACCATGACTTTTCTCTTATCTGCGCACGTTGTACGCGGGGAAAGCACAAAGATTTTTCGTCTTACGTGTTTTTTATGCCCGTGTATAATATCAAATGAATTGTTTATACGCAAGCACAGGAGGCAAAAATGTCATTAAGCGAATATCAGAAGGATTTTCTTACTAATTTAATATCAATACCTTCAGTCGGCGGAGAACCGGAAGACGGTGCTCCGTACGGCGCCGTTCCCCGTCATGTACTCGACTGGTTCCTCGGCAAAGCCCGTGAAGCAGGATTTGAGACAGGCGTTACCGGAGACCGCGCAGGCTGGGTGGAATTCGGCTCAGGAGACCGTATGCTCGGCATCATCTGCCATCTGGACGTTGTACCGGAAGGCGACGGCTGGGACTCAGACCCCTTTACCCTGACATTTAAGGATGATGTCATGTACGGCAGAGGAATTGTGGATGACAAAGGTCCTGCCGCGGCTTCATTCTTCGCTATGAAAGAGCTTCTCGAGGAAGGAAAGATCCCGGAAGATTACAGGGTACGTCTTATTCTCGGCACAGACGAGGAGCGTTCTTGTTCCTGCGTCGAATACTATGCGGAACACGAGCAGATCCCTGACTTCGCCATCACTCCCGATGCATCTTTCCCTGCGATCTACTGCGAGAAGAGCATCCTTCACATCAAGATATACGGCAAGAACACAGGAGGCCTTTGGGCAGACTGCGGTTCTGCCGTTAACATGGTGCCCGCTAAAGCCAGATGCATCATCGAAGGTCAGGACATAAGCACAGAGGGCAAGACGGCACACGGCTCGAGACCCGAACTCGGTATCAATGCGATCTCCCTCCTGCTCGCGAAGCTTAAGGATAGTAATATAGATATAAACAAATATCCCATCTTCAAGCTCATCAGTGACTTCGATGCCGTTAAGTTCACAGGATGCGACACGGTTGACGAATCCGGCGCGCTTACATCAAATATCGGAATGCTTAATGCAGACGGCGACGAATGTTCTGTCACTATAGATTTCAGAATCCCCTACTCTCACAAGCTGAACGACGTTATCGACAGTTTACGCGCCAAAGCATCCGAATATGGTTTTGATATTGAATTAATAAATAATATGGATGCCATATTCCTTGATAAGAAATCACCTTCCATCAGAGGTCTTACCGAGATCTGGCGCAGGCACATGGACAAGTTCACCGGTTTTAAAGAAGAATACAGGGATCGCGAGGATTACACGGAAGCGATCGCCATCGGCGGAGGAACTTACGCACGTCATATTCCGAATACAGTTGCATTCGGAATCGAGACCCCCTGGCAGATCGACCAGTGTCATCAGGCGAACGAACACGTTCCGGTGAACGACTTCATTCAGTGGGTCGAGATAATCAAAGAATTCATCGTAAACTGCTGAGTTCTCAAAGCATATAAAAACAGGACCGTGCCGGTCCTGTTTTATTATGCTTAAATCTATAATCAGAATTCGGAAGGAAGCTCCAATGTCCTGTCAGCATTAAGCTGCTTACACTTCTCGATGAACTTTGTAAGAGGAACGTTTCTTACCTGCTGATTGGAGCCTCTTACGTTTACGGAGACTTCCTCGGCAGCAGCTTCCTCATTACCGAGAACGAGGATGTAAGGATCCTTCATGTTCTTGAATCTCTTGATCTTGTCTCTCATGTTGATATCGCTGTAATCAACCTCAACACGGATGCCTGCTTCCTTCAAAGCAGTCTCAACCTTCTTGGCATACCCGTTATGCTCTTCTCTGATAGGAACGATGGCTACCTGGAAAGGATTGAGCCAGAAAGGATATGCACCCTTGAAGTGCTCTGTGATGATACCGATGAATCTCTCAAGGGAACCGAAGATAGCTCTGTGGATAACGATAGGCATCTTCTGGGAACCGTCCTGATCAACGTATGTAAGCTCGAAGTTATGAGGGAGCTGGAAGTCGAGCTGTACAGTACCGCACTGCCACTCTCTTCCGAGAGCATCCTTGATCTGAAGGTCGATCTTCGGTCCGTAGAAAGCACCGTCACCCTCATTGATCTCGTAGTTGCCCTCGCCGTACTTCTCGTCGAGGATCTCCTTCAGTGCAGCCTCTGCTCTGTTCCAGGACTCGATGTCTCCCATGAAGTCATCAGGTCTTGTGGAGAACTCGGCACGGTATGTAAGTCCGAATGTCTTGTAGATCTCGTCTGCGATAGCAATAACATCCTTGATCTCATCCTTGATCTGAGCTTCGGTAACGAATGTATGGTCATCATCCTGACGGAACTCCTGAACTCTGAACAGACCGTTCATCTGTCCGGACTTCTCCTTACGGTGGAGAACGTCATACTCGGAGTATCTGATAGGAAGCTCCTTGTAAGAGTGCATTGTTCTCTTGTACTCGATCATGGCATTAGGGCAGTTCATGGGCTTTGCAGCCATTGTGTCCTCCGCCTCGATGGAGAACTGTGCTGTCTCATCGGAAGATACTGCGTCAGTAGCTTCAGTTCCCTGTGTCTTGCCGGGAACGATGAACATGTTGTTTACGTAATGAGCCCAGTGTCCGGAAATGAGCCAGAGCTTCTTATTGTTGATAAGAGGTGCGGAGATCTCGTTGTAATCGTGCTTAGCCTGAAGTTCACGCGAATACTTCATAAGCTGGGAATACATTGTCCATCCCCTCGGAAGCCAGTAAGCCATACCGGGAGCCGTATCTCTGAACATGAACATATCGAGGGCGACGCCGATCTTCTTATGGTCTCTCTCCTGAGCTTCCTTGAGCCATGTCAGGTGAGCCTTGAGTTCGTCCTTGGAAGGGAATGCGAACAGATAGATTCTCTGAAGCTGGTCTCTCTTCTCATCGCCTCTCCAGTAAGCACCGGAAACGTTCTTGATCTGGAAAGCAGCCTGGAAAAGTTCCTGTGAATTATCGATATGAGGTCCGCGGCAAAGATCCACGAAGTCGTCACCTGTGTAGTAAACAGTGATGAGCTCGTCTTCGGGAAGATCATTGATAAGTTCAGTCTTGAACTTCTGATCCCTGAAGATCTCCAAAGCCTCGGAACGGCTTACTTCCTTGCGTGTCCAGTTCTCTCTTCTCTTGATGATCTCACGCATCTTATCTTCGATGACCTTGATATCATCCTCACTTACCGGCCTCGGGAGTGTGAAGTCGTAGTAACAGCCGTCTGCGATCTGAGGGCCGATGGCATACTGCACATTCTCCTTGCCGTAAATCTCTATTACAGCCTTAGCCATAATATGTGCCAGAGAGTGACGATAAACACTCAAAAACTCTTCGCGTTCCATTGAAAGAACCTCCTAAATGCTCAAAAACGTAGTTAAGATATTACACTTATTAATATTAAACGGCAAGTTATCAAACTATATTGTAAACTCGAGCTTTTCTCCCGTAGTCGGATGATCAAAAGACAGCCTGCAGGACATAAGCCCGATGCCTTCCCCGCTCTTTTTACCGCCGTACTTTACGTCACCCTCAAGAGGATGTCCCGCATGCGCGAACTGCGCTCTGATCTGGTGGGATCGTCCTGTAAGGAGCTTAACGTCAACATCGGTAAACCCACCGTCAAAAGCACCCGCCTTATACTCGAGCTCACACCGCTTACTGCCGGGCACTTCCCTGTCATAGACGGTGACCTTATTAAGTTTCTCGTCTTTAACGAGATAATTTACAAGTCTTCCCTCTCCTTCGAGCTTTCCCTGAACTCTGGCACGGTATCCTTTCGAGAAGGTGCCTTTCCTGATTTGTTCCGAAAGGCGTGACGCACATTTCGATGTTCTTGCGAAGACCATTACCCCGGAGACATTCCTGTCCAGACGGTGAACGAGGCCGAGATAGACGTTACCGGGCTTGTTGTACTTCACTTTTATATAGTCTTTGAGATATGTAAGCATATCGGGGGCATCAGAGCCGTCCGACTGCGAGAGGTATCCCGCGGGTTTAAATGCCACGAGAAGATGATTGTCTTCGAATATTATGCGCGGGGAGTCCATCTTGAAGCCTGCCCGCAAGGCAGATTAAGGTTCATGTGCGTTACGGGAAGTCCCAGCTCATCGCTTACGGTCTTGCCCGAGAACCTCGAGCCGCATGTAAGATCAAGCACGTTACCGACGGCATTCGCGCCGAGCTCGGTAGCATAGGAGCTTATTATGACAAACAAGGGCTTGTCAGAAAGCAAAAGAGCCGTACGCGACACGAATTCATAGAGGGATTTCTCTATCTCCCACAGTTCACCCGTAGGACCTCTGCCGTACTTGGGCGGATCCATGATAATGCCGTCGTACTTCCTGCCGCGTCTGATCTCGCGCTCGACGAACTTCCTGCAGTCTTCGTTAATGAATCTTACATAAGAAGACTCGAGTCCGCTCTCGATGATATTCTCCTTGGCACGGGCTATCATGCCTTTAGAGGAGTCAACATGCACAACTTCAGCCGCACCGTGACACGCTGCCGCACATGTGGCTGCACCCGTATAAGCGAAAAGATTAAGTATCTTGATATCATCTCTTCCGGCCTTAACAGCATCGGATATGAGCTTGCCTGCAAAATCCCAGTTGGAAGCCTGTTCGGGGAAAAGACCCGTATGCTTAAAGGAAGTCGGTTCGATAATGAAAGTAAGATCCTTGCCGAGAGACTTATAAGATATATTCCACTTGGGCGGCATGGACTTAAGCTTCTGCCATGCGCCGCCTCCGGAATTGCTTCTGATATAGACGGCATTTGGAGATGCAAGATCATCCCATCCGACTTCTTTGCCGCCTTCATGCACTGGCCATACGGCCTGAGGATCCGGACGCCTTAAAAGAACGTCTCCCCAACGCTCGTATTTCTCCTGTTCTCCGGCATAGAGAACTTCAAAATCTTTCCAGTTATCGGCAAGAAACATCTGCTATCAGTTAACGGACAAAGTATCGGTTACAGCAACTACACCGTCATCAAATATGAGTTCCATGGTGTAAGAACCCGAAGCATATCTGCTTCCCCAGAACTCACAGTAGGCTATCGTTCCGCCGTCTACGGTAATATCCATAGTCTGAACAACTTCATCATTCTTGAGAAGATTAGCCGTAAATGTCAGATACATCGGTCTGTCGAAATAAACGACACCGATAACGGCCGGAGGACTCTGGAGATTGTTATTGTCCAGAGGATTAGCCATAAGCGGATCATACCAGGCTGTATCTACTACGCACTCATCGAAGAAGTCCTGGTTAAACGATGTGGGCATGCCGTTCTCATCAATGAAAACAAGCGACTCATAGGGAGCAAAGAATACATCGATAAGCTCGGACATATCGTCGATCTCCCAGTTACCCTTGTTGTTCTTGAGGGTAAACTCGATCTCGATGTCTTCCCTGTCGCAGTCATCCAAAGCATCGGAAATCTCTTCTTCCGTGCCCATGGGGATATCGGCAACTTCAATTACGTCATTAAATGTAACGGGGAACTTAATTGTATTCCTGTTCTTGCTTACATCAGGCTCTCCTATCTCATAAGTGGAGCCGTCGATACCTGCAAGTGCAAAAGCCATGCTCTCTTCGAGGAGATCCGGAATATCGAATGAATCATCATAATCGGCAACGCCGTTAACGGGATCGCTGTAAAAAGCATCAAGCGCAGCCGTCAAAGTCTTGGATGCGTCATCTGCAGCGATCTTCTCCATGAACTTCGAGCAGCCTGTGGAAGATAATATCACAGCGGTAAAAAGAACAACGCATGCAGACTTTTTAAAAAGTGAATTTTTCATAAATATATCCTTAAACACGCAAAAATCAGATTAATTATACAACATAAGACGTCGATTTAATATATAATACGTTAGTAATGTTATTTCACGGAAAGGATGAATCATGTCTCAGACTCCTCATATTCTGATATGCGATGACGACCCGATCGTACACGAATCGCTCAGACTTTATTTTGAAAACGAGCATTATACTCATTCAGATGCATTCGACGGAGAAGAATCTCTGAAGCTTGCAAGAGAAGACAATCCTGATCTTATTCTCCTTGACGTTATGATGCCCATGATGAACGGTCTTGACGTCTGCCGTGAGCTCCGTAAGACAATGAAGACACCCATTATTATCCTTACTGCCAAGGGCGAAGAGATCGACCGCGTCCTCGGACTCGAGCTCGGAGCTGACGATTATATAGTTAAGCCCTTTTCGCCGCGTGAAGTAGTTGCGAGAATAAAGGCCGTCTTACGAAGGACCGAATCCGCTCAGGAGACTGTCCCCACCACACAGATATTGAGATTCGACGGACTCGAGATCAACATCGAGAATTATTCCGTTAAAGTTAATTCCAGAGTCATTCCCTTTACGCCAAAGGAAGTTGAGATCCTCCACCTTCTGGCTTCCCATCCCGGTACGGTCATGAACCGCGAACAGATACTTCGTTCGGTATGGGGAACTGATTTTGACGGCGATCTGAGAACAATCGATACTCACATTAAGAGGATTCGTCAGAAGATTACATATGACGGATCCAGATGGAATATCTCGACCGTATACGGAGTAGGATACAAGTTCGAGGTCTCATAAGTGTTTCACCACAGCTTTATCATGCGAAGGATGTTCATGCTGGTGTTTATCGCACTGGCAGCTTCCGCACTTCTTGCTGCGGTCGCTTTCGGTATCGCCGGAAGAACCACCCAATTCAATTACAGTGTCAACGAAGCGGAACTTCAATACGAGAATATCAACGAAGTAATCCAGGATACAGCCGATGAACTGACGCTCGATGAGATATACCGTTATATCCTCTACCCCGCCGCAGGCTCGGACCGCGAATACTTTATTGCCGATTCCGAAGGAAGAGTCATCTATCCGCAGAGCATTTACAACCGTGCAAACCAGGATGAACAGGCTGCCATTGATTTTATCTCAGAGAATCTTACTAATGAGGAAGCCTGGACCGATCATCTTACTTTCATGCAGCAACACTTCTACTCTCATCAGACGCTGCTTATGAAGTTCAAATTTAACAACAACGACAGAACTTTCTATATAATCCAGTACACCATCATCAATGAAGGAAACGAGCTTATCAACAGCTATATCAATATTCTTCTGCTGTCCGCTCTGGCGGCGGCACTTGCAATGATGGTACCTACGATCATATTCGTTGAGGTAATCACGGAGCCTTTGCAGGAAGTTAACCTTATAGCTAAGGAATACGGACGCGGCAATCTGAGGATCAGGGCCAACGAGGATCATGTCGGAGAAGCCGGAGAACTCGCCGAATCGTTTAACAACATGGCGAACAAGCTGTCCAAATCAATCAATGAGCTTACCAACGAGCGTAACAAGCTCGAGAATATCTTTAACGTAATATCGGAAGGCATCATGGTATTTAACCGCGACGGTACGGTTACGTTTACCAACGATACGATGTCCGATATCTTCTCCAAGGTTCCCCGTAAGAATAATTTTACGGAGAAGATCCAGATAGTTCCTTTCGAGGAGTTCTGGGAAGACCTTGCCGTATGCATGGAGACCGGAGAGACGAAGAAGAATGTCGTAGAAAGCCCGAATTACGCTTACGAATATACGATCGTTCCGAGATTCGATGCCGATGACAGCAACGTATGCATCGGTGCAACAGGATTCTTCAGAGATATCACGGAAGAGCATAAGCTCGATATGACAAGACGAGACTATGTAGCAAACATCTCACACGAGCTCCGTACCCCGCTCCAGACATTAAGAGGTCTTATCGAGCCTCTTGCCGACGGCATGGTAAAGAAGGATGAAGACCGTATGAGATACTACGACATCATCCTCAACGAGACCTTGAGACTTTCAAGACTCATCGACGACATGCTTGAGCTGTCGAAGCTTCAGTCCGGAACGCTCGCATTCCAGATGTATCCTTTCGATCTTAATGAAGTGCTCTCGAGTATTCACGCCAGGTTTACTCCCGTAATGAAGGAAGCGGGCATTTACTTCAGCGTACACAGCACGACAGAGCGTCTCCCTACCGTTAACGGCAACCCTGACAGAGTTAACCAGATCCTCGTTATCCTTCTCGATAACGCCAAGAAATACACTCCCAAGGGCGGCAGCATTACTATCACCAGCGATTACAACGAAGAGATCGGGAAAGTTTACATCTCTGTCGCAGACACCGGACAAGGAATACATGAGTATGACATAAATCATATTTTCGAGAGGTTCTTCAAGGCGGACCGCGCGAGAGGCAAGAAAGGCACAGGTCTCGGTCTGTCTATCGCGAAGGAGCTTCTTACCTACATGGGAGAAGACATTACCGTCGAGAGCGAATACGGCAAGGGCACCAAGTTTACCTTCACTCTCAAGAAAGCAGAAGCTGCTAACGTATGGGAGTAAGGATAAACAAGTACATTGCGTCGAGCGGATTCTGTTCCAGAAGGCAGGCTGACGAACTTGTCGAAGCAGGCAAAGTAACCGTAGACGGCGTTACTGCAGTAAACGGAACCGTCGTTGAGGAAGGACAGGTCGTTAAAGTCGGCGATAAGGAAGTAATTCCGGAAGACAACAAGATCTACATCGCCCTTCACAAGCCACTCGGTATCACATGCACTACAGACCGCCGCGACCCCAGCAATATCATCGATTATCTCGGGATGGACGACAGGGTCTTTCCCATAGGAAGACTCGACAAGAATTCTTCGGGACTCATTCTGCTTACCAATGACGGAGATATAGTAAACAAGCTTCTTCGCGCAGAGAACGGTCACGAGAAGGAATACCAGGTCAGAGTCGACAGAAAGATCGAGCCGGGATTCAAAGACAAGATGGAAGAAGGTATTGAGATCCTCGGTCAGAAGACACTTCCCTGCAAAGTCACGGTAACAGGCACACATACATTCAATATCGTTCTGAAGCAGGGTCTTAACCGTCAGATAAGAAGAATGTGTGATGCTTTGGGATACAGAGTTACCAAGCTTAGAAGAATCCGCTTTATTAATATCAATCTCGGGGACATGAGACCCGGAGACAGAAGAAATCTTACCAAGGAAGAGATCCGCGGATTAAAATCTTCCGATAAGGCGGACTAACTTCTCGAAAGGTCTTTTAAGTACTACGTACCAGATTTCTTTGGATGAGTACTTCTCCACCATTATTGTGTAGACGGGAGCAAGTCTTCCCGCGATAACGTCAGTAAACACCTGGTCGCCTACCATTACAGCCTTGGAAGCGTCGGTCTCCATCAGCTTCAGCGCGCGGTAAATGCCGTCAGGTCTGGGCTTATGTGCATATGTAACGCACGGGATATTAAGCATCTCGGCGATCTTCGAGGATCTTCCGGACTTGGCATTTGATACGAGACAGCACGAAAAGCCTTCGTTCCTGATCTTATCTATAAAATCGTATGCGTATTTATCCGGAGCCGTCGCATGATCGGGGCCCAATGTATTGTCAAAATCCAGTAGAAGACACGTCTTCCCCGCTTCTTTAAGCGAATCAAGCGGGATATCATAGACGCTCTTACATACGGCATCGGGCTTCATAGCAGCGAAAATATTCATATTGATGAATTGTAAATATAAAAATATAAATTGTAAATCACATCTGTGATATTATATGTGGCGATAAAGAAAAGAGGTATCGTTATGAAGATAGCAAAATTCGGTGGTTCGTCACTTGCTGACGCATTCCAGATCAAGAAAGTATGTGACATTATCCTGTCAGATCCCGACAGAAGGATCGTAGTTGTTTCCGCACCGGGTAAAAGATCCGAGGATGACATCAAGGTCACCGATCTTCTCATCTCCGTAGCCAAGGCTGCATTAAGCGGAGAATCCTATGAGAATGAACTTCAGGCCGTTATCGAGAGATTCAGAAGCATCTGCGACGATCTTAACATTGAAGACAAGCTTCCCGAGATAATCGACACTCTTAAGGCAGCTGCCGCTTCTGATACATCCGACGACAATCTTTATCTTGATACAGTTAAAGCCATGGGCGAGGACTGCTGTGCAAGACTCGTATCCGCTTATCTTACTTCCATCGGACATCCTGCGAAGTACTGCAACCCCAAGGAGTGCGGACTTTTCCTTGAGCACGACGCAGCAGGCAAAGCAAGAATCCTCGGAGAGTCTTATGACAATCTCGAGAATCTCAAATATTCCAAGGAACTGTGCATCTTCCCCGGATTCTACGGTTACGGTAAAGACGGCCGCATCATTACCTTTTCGAGAGGAGGCTCCGATATCACGGGCTCCATCCTCGCAGGTGCCGTTAATGCCGACATTTACGAGAACTGGACTGACGTCGACAACGTATTTGCAGTTAACCCTTCCATCGTTAAGAATCCGTTCCCGATCTATGAGATTACTTACGACGAGATGAGAGAGCTCGCATATGCAGGCTTCTCAGTACTTCACGAGGAAGCTCTCTACCCTGTTTATGTAAGAGGCATTCCCGTTCATATCAGAAATACGAATAACCCTTCTGCAAAGGGCACGAAGATCGTATCCGAGAGAACACATTATGATTCTCTTGTAACCGGTATCGCCGGCGAGAAAGGATTCCTCACGATCACTGTTACAAAGTATCTTATGAACCACGAAGTAGGTTTCCTGTCTTCACTTCTTAAGATCCTTGCAGAGGAAGGCATTCCCGTAGAGCATATTCCTTCAGGTATTGATTCCGTTACGATCATTGCCCGTAAGAAGTACTTCACACCCGAGAAGGAAGATATCGTTATCAACCGTTTCAGAAACGAGGCACGTGCCGAGTCCGTTAAGGTTGACAGAGATCTCGCCATCGTTATGATCGTCGGTCAGGCTATGGAGAAGTCTGTAGGTATCATGGCAAGAGCAGCTTCCGCCCTTTCTGCTGCAGGTATCAACCTGCGCATTGTTAACCAGGGCGCATCCGAGATATCAATGATGTTCGGTGTATCCGAAGAATACACAGACTACGCCGTCCGCGTCCTCTACAAAGAACTCTTCAGATATTGATGTACCATCCGGGGACGGTTCTCAAATGGTACATTAGTCATCCAGATATGCCCTGATTGTACGTCTTGCAATCCCCGTCATCCTGGATATCTGACTGATAGTAATCCCGGCAGTCCGCATAGTCCGGACTGCCTTTTGTTTTACGTTCTTTTCGAAGTGTTTTACCGCGCTAAGCTCGTCTATCCCCAGCAATGCCTTCGCAGTTACAACAGCCCAAGCATCGTCCCGCATCGGAGCTTCATATTCCATCTCAGCCTTGTCTGATTCCTTATCAGGCATGTGAAGAAAAATGTCAAGATCAAGCTCCTCGCCCAGCAAAGCTTTAATCAGCCTGCTGTCTGTGAATCCCGATTCCGTAACATAATCACGATAACTGCTCCATCTGTATTCAGAAGCCTTTGAGATACCCGCCTTAACCGGATTATTGAGAATATACCTGAATACGGTGATCAAATACGCATTGTCATTAATCTCGAAACTCTTGTATCTGTCCTGAAAAACATGTCCCGTACGCCCGTGTTTATGATTAAAGTACCATGAATAACTGACACAGATCTTCTTAAAATACAAAGGCAGGCTTTTATCCGCATCATAAACCAATAGATGAACATGATTATTCATCAGACAATATGCACATATGCAGAGTTTTGTCTCTTCGCTGTATTCCTTCATCCTGTTCAGGAAAAACGCATAATCTTCGGAATCCTCGAACAAAACCATGCCTCCGATACCTTTAACAATTACATGTGAATATCCGCTTGGGGAATAAACGCGTGCTTTTCTTGCCATATTAGTACTCCTTTAATAATGTCTCATTTGAGAACCGTCCCCGGATGGTAATGTCTCAATTGAGAAACGTCCCCAAATGGTAAATAATCGCCCCTTCGTGGTCGGTCCTTCTTATTATGCAGCCGTAATCTTCAAGGCGTTCGAGCGTCGCAGGAGCAGGATGCCCATAGGGCGAGTTTGCCACGACAGATATAACTGCCTCTTCCGGCGACACATACTCGAGAAACGACGAAGAAGTAGAATATGCCGAGCCGTGATGCGCCACTTTAAGAATATCCGCATCTATATCCGCTCCCTCGTTAATAAGCGCCACCTCGCTGTCGAACCCGATGTCGCCGGTATAAAGGATCGAGAACCCTTCATACTCAAGCTTTAGCACCACACTGTCTTCATTGCCGCCGTCTTTTACCTGATGCGGCCATACACAGTACAGACAAAGATCATCCGTCATCGCTATAACATCGCCTGCACTTAAGTCATAACAACTGTAAAGCCTGTCTATACGCCCGGCTGAATCAAGATATTCGAGGCCGCCGATGTGGTCTTCATCCATATGCGTTGCCACAGCCAGATCCACGCTTCCGATACCGTAATAATCAAGGACCGAAGACACGGCATACCTGCCTTCAGCCTCGACACCGCCGTCTATCAGCATGCTTTTGCCCTCACTCATGATAAGGCAGCAATCGCCCTGCCCTACATCGATAAAAACAACGGTAACTTCGGGAGCATTAAGATATGAGACCGCCGCCATCACTGCCGCCAGGATAAACGCTGCCAAAGCCGGTACCAGCAGATACTTTCTTACAATGCACCGGGGCATCATGTACAGACATATAAGAATAAACGAAGTACAGATAAGTGCCGGTGTCAGCCCGGCAGACGAAGAACCCTCAAAAGCCACCGAGGAACAGAGTTTTGTCAGGGACTTCAGCAGATAAAACACTAATGAACAAGGCATTGAAAGTCCTGTAATTACAGTCGGTATAAAGAACACGCAGGCAGCCGCCGCAAGGAAAGAAGCAAGTATCTGTGTAAGCAGATGAACAAGCGAGAAATAGTAACAGGTTCTGCTCCAGAAAGGTATCATCCCGATCGTTGCCGCCATAACGGGAGTAAGAACTTCACACATGGTATCAGGCAGGCCGCACGAGCTGAGCCTGCGCTCTATACCGTTACCCATAATCCTTATCGAAAGAGATGCGGCAAAACTCATCTGAAAACCGTTCGACAGACAGCTGTACGGATCATTTACCATGAGCATGATAACCGCAAGCGACATCCCCGAGGCGTAGTCCCTTGCAAGAAAACTGCAGATACTCATAACACAGGCCCTTGTAACCGATTCGGACCACCCCGTGAACATGCCGGTCAGCACACAAAAACCTATATAAACCGGAGCCGAATACTTACGTTTGATTTTAAGTCTCGTGAGCATGTCCGAAAGCATCATCAGAAACCCCGCGAAATGCGTACCCGAAACCGCCAGAAGATGCGAACAGTCTGACAATCTGAACGACCTTGTAATATCGTCATCAAGAAGCGACGTATCGCCCATAAACAAAGCAGCCGCCATGCCCCGGTCACCGTCATCAAACACAGATAAAGCGTATCCCCTTACATTCGCGAAAAGCTCCGCCAAAGCACACGAGATCTGCATAATTACCGACTTCTCTTTTATAAGCGTGTATGAATCAAGCTTAACTACTCCGTTTATTCCTCTTCTGTGCAGATAATCCGCATAATCGAACTCCCCGGGATTGGACGGCGGAGCAGGAGTATTAAGATATCCTTCGATATAAAGCTCATCGCCGGTGTCGAAAGGCTCTTCAGCATCCGTGCTGTACAGTATCCTTCCGTATCCTGAAGCATTAAAGACATACTGAACTGTCCCGTCGGCTCTCCTTCGTGTATCTCTGACGGTTACAGGACATGAGATGTTCTCATGATAAGACTGCGCAGGAACTAAAGAGTAATATACACACATGCATAAGACTGCCAATATGGCAGGTACTACAAGCGGGCGCTTAACAGCGGCATCAAAAATCCTCATTATTATGGCATTTAACTGATTACATTGCTTCATACGGGTATGTTAGAATGTAAAAGTTGTATTTATAACTGCGAAATGACGACAAATTTCGACAAAAAACGACAAAGAAAACGGATATGGACATCAACTTCAGAAAAGCAAAATTCAAGGCTTTGGCGGCTACAATAGATCAGTGTCCCGCATCTGATATACCGGAGATCGTAATGTCCGGAAGATCTAATGTTGGCAAGTCCTCTCTTATCAACGCATTGGTTGACAACAAGAAACTCGCAAGAGTATCACAGACCCCCGGAAAGACACGCGCCGTAGTATTTTTCGAGATTGACGGCAAGCTTCTTATAGCAGATCTTCCCGGCTACGGTTATGCCAAGGTTTCCAAGGAAATGAAGTCGAGCTTCTCTTCCCTTGCCGACAGTTATTTCACTTCCGGCAGGAAATTCGACCTTGTTCTTCATCTTATGGATATCAGACGCGAGCCTACAGATGAAGACATCGCCATGTTCGAGTACATGAACGCCAACAACATCAGGTATTACGTAGTTTTCACCAAGTGTGACAAATACTCGGCGGCCCAGCTTCGAAGACGCATAGAGGAGCTCAAAGATATTTATAATTTCGACGAAAATGCTGATATTTTCGCGGTATCTTCCATGAAAAAACAAGGCGTTGAGGAGCTGCGCGAGGCAATTGCCAAACTCTTAATTTAATTGATCGATAAAATTGTAAAAATTCGACAGTTGAATTTATTAATACGTTGAATGATACTTATTAGGTAAAGGAGATTTAAATGCTTCAGCTTGAACCTTACGGTCCCATCGGAATCATTGCTCATAATGCTAACCGCGATTTTGTAAGAGCGGTAAGCGATGTTTTATATCAGAAGCGCAAGAAGCGCCTCGATAATAACGCCAACCCCTATGTTCATACACCCGGATACTGCAGAAGCGATTATATTATCGATTCTGAGCTTATCCGTTTCCAGACGGGCGAAGGCAAATACCAGATCGAAGAATCCATAAGAGGTCATGATATCTTCATTATCACTGACGTTCTTTCACATAATGAGACACTTGATATCTTCGGATATAAGCATGTTCTCTCACCTGATGATCACTACAGAGATCTTCTGCGTATCGTATCCACATGTTCCGGTAAAGCAAGAAGAATCAACGTGATCATGCCTTTCGTATATGAAGGCAGACAAGAGAAGCGCGAGACTTCCAATGAATCAATGGATGTAGCGGCAATGTTGAAGCAGCTTTACGAGCTCGGTGTTGCCAACCTCATCATCTTTGACCCTCATGACGGACGTATCGCGAATGCAGTTCCTCTTATGGGCATCGATTTCCCTAAGAGTGCTTACAAGATCATCTCCACTCTGCTTTCCACATTCGATACATTCAAGCTTGATAAGGATAAGACCATTGTTGTCAGCCCCGATGAATCAGGGGTCAACAGAGGTATCTTCTACTCTTCACTTCTTAATCTTCCTCTCGGTATCTTCTACAGAGACAGGGATTATTCCAGGAAGATCGACGGCGAGCATCCTATCAAGAACTACGAGTACCTGGGTGATGATATCTCAGGCAGAGATGTTCTCATCATTGATGATATGATCAACTCCGGAAGTACAATGCTCAGAACTTCCAAGATCCTCAAGGTTCACGGCGCACGTGACATTTACTGCTGTGCTACGTTCGGACTTTTCACGGACGGTCTTGATACATTTGACGAAGCTTACGAGGACGGCGTGATCAAGTCTGTACTTTGTACCAACTTAAGCTACCACACTCCCGATCTTCTCGAGCGCAAGTGGTATGTAAATGTTGATATGATCCCTTACGTTGCCCGCATTATCGAAGCGATCAACGCTAATGAATCCGTTACCGACCTTATCAACTCAACATCAAGGATCACCGATTTCCTTGGTCAGATGAGAATCGGCGAACTGTTCGACGAAGACGAATTCGAAGATAACAAGAACTCATAATTAATTTAAAGAGGTGCAATATGACTTCAGTTCCTGCAGATGAGAAATCCTATTCCCGTTATAACCAGTACGGCGAGAACCCGATGGCTCCTATAGCCCCTATCGGTCTTATCCCGCTTAAGGGCAGCGTGGAGTTTACCGAGAAGGTTAACTACTATCTCACAACAAGAAGATCGGAGTATCAGCAGGAAGCTTTTGTTTCCAAGTATCCCGGCTTCTACCGTCAGGATTACAGAATTGAAGTTGAGAATGCAAGATTCTCTTCCGGCGAAGGTAAGGCCGTTATCAAGAATACTGTAAGAGGTCATGACCTCTATATCATCAGTGATGTCATGAACCCTTCCATCACATATAAGATGTACGGACAGCTCAATCACATGAGCCCTGATGATCACTATCAGGATCTTAAGAGAGTTATCCTCGCATGCTCCGGTAAGGCAAGAAGAATCAATGTTATCATGCCTTTCCTTTATGAGAGCCGTCAGCACAAGAGAAATGCAAGAGAGTCCCTCGACTGCGCTTTCGCACTTGAAGAGCTCTATAACCTCGGTGTTGCCAACATCATCACTTTCGACGCACACGACGAGAGAGTTGCGAATGCTATTCCACTCTCCGGATTCGAGTCACTTCCTTCCAACTACCAGATGATCAAGGAGATGTACCGTCAGATCCCTGACCTGTCATTTACAAAGGGCAAGTTCATGGTAGTTTCCCCTGATGAAGGCGGTATCGGAAGAGCTATGTACTACGCTTCCATCCTCGGAGTACCTCTCGGAACATTCTATAAGAGAAGAGACTATACAACTGTCGTAAACGGCAGAAACCCTATCATCGCTCACGAGTTCCTCGGTGATTCCGTTGAAGGTATGGATATCCTCATCGTTGACGATATGATCTCATCCGGTGACTCCATGCTCGACATCGCTAAGGCCATGAAGGAAAGAGGCGCAAGAAAGGTATTCTGCGCAGCTACATTCGGTCTGTTCACAGAAGGCATCGAGAACTTCAACAAGGCTTACGAGGCAGGTATCTTCGATAAGGTATTCGCTACTAACCTTATCTACAGAAGGCCCGAGCTTCTCGAGGCTCCCTGGTTCGCAGATGTTAACATGTGTAAGTTCGTAGCACTTCTCATCGATGCTATCAACCACGATGCTTCACTGTCCAACCTCATCAATCCTACAGAGAAGATCAAGAAGCTTCTCAAGGAGAAGGGCGAGAATATCTGATCCTGTAAATGGCGCAGAGAAGATCAACATCCGGAAGAAAGACTTCATCATCTTCATCAAGAAGCTCCTCTAAGAAGAGGTCCTCTTCCAAGTCATCATCTTCTGCGGTCTCCACTTTCGCGGATTATTTCCATGCTTTCTCGAAGACAAGGGCTTTTGTGCCCGTTATGTCGGTACTCGTCATAACAGTCCTCGTACTGCTGGACCTTTTACTTGCATGGAATGATTACGACAGATTCTTCAAGATACTGGGATTCGAACTCCTTATTGTAGGCATTATATGGGTCATAGGACTAGTATTAAGCTTCGGCGAGTCCACGCCCTCTTCAGGAAAATAAGAGCAGATGCCATTTGACGGAATTACTTCTCACCTTCTGGCGAACGAATTGAATTCCCTTCTTGAGGGAACAAGAATAGACAAGGTATTCCAGCCGGACAAACAGACCGTTATCATCCACATCCGTGCCAATGCGCGCATGGAGAAACTTCTCATATCATGTAATCCCTCATCGGTAAGGATGAATCTCACGACCTCGGACCGTGAGAATCCCAAGATGCCGCCGTCTTTTTGCATGCTTCTTCGAAAGTATCTGTCAGGCGCCAAGATCGAATCGATCTCCTGTCCTTCTTACGAGAGAATAATCGAGATCAAAGTAAGCAACACCGATGAGCTTCACGACAGAAAGTCTTATACACTTATCTGCGAGCTCATGGGAAGATATTCCAATCTTATCCTTACCAATCAGTCCGGCAAGATAATCGACAGTCTCGTGCATATAGATATGTCAGTTAACCGTTACCGCGAGATCATGCCGGCACGTATATATGAATATCCGCCTGCGCAGGACAAGCTTTCACCCGATGAAGCCCTCGAACTGTGTAAAGAAGGAAATCTCCCCGTCAAAGAGACCGAGCTCGGAAGATCTGCCGAGAAAGCGCTTCTTAACTCGGTAAAAGGCCTTTCCCCTTCACTTGCCCGCAGAGTTACAGGTAAATGCGGAGCCGATGACAGGACTCCTCTTAAGATGCTTTCGGACGACAGCATTGCTGTTCTTAAGTCAGATCTTAGGGCATTCTTCGAAGACATCTGTTCATCCTCGTACAAGGCTTCAGTTTACTTCTCCGAGAATGATGAACCGCTCGAATACATGCCGTTTCTTTTCGAAGGTACACAAAAGACGGAGAGCTTCGATACCATATCCGAAGCCATAGACCGTTTCTATGTATCCAAGGACCGTGCTGCCGATCTCGACAGGAAGAAGCAGCGTCTTTCCGCCATCATTGACACGGCACTCGCTCACTCCGTAAGAAAGCTTCAGATACACGAGCAGGACCTCGAAGACGGTCAGAAATCGGAATACTACAAGAAGTGCGCGGACCTTATCCTTGCCAACACATACCGTATCGAAGATCACGCATCGGAGTTTACATGCGACGACTACTACGAAGATCCGCCGAAGCCCGTCACGATCGCGTTAAATCCCGTTATAGACGCCTCTTCTAACGCACAGGAATACTACAAGAGGTTTCATAAATCCAAGCGTAAACTTGAGCTTTCGAACGAATACATCAAATCTGACCGCGAAGCAATCTCGTACTTCAGGTCATTAAAGACAGCAATCTCCTCAGCTTCCTGTGAAGAAGATATTACCGCGCTTGAGATGGAGATACTTGCTCTTGCAGGCAGTGCCCGTGACAGTGCAAAGCAAAAGACAAATGCCGGCGATCCCAACAGAATGGTAGGCATGGCAAAGTCCGGCAAGCACGCATCACGCGCCATGAGAGAAGCAGCGAAAAGAGCTGCGCAGAAGAACCGTAAGATATCCCAGAAGAAGCCCGAGACTGCGCTGTCGTATCGTAAATACGTAACGAAAGACGGTTACGAGATTCTCTCAGGAAGAAATAATATCCAGAACGATGAACTTACTTTCAAAGTCGCGTCCAAAGATGACTGGTGGTTCCACGTAAAAGGTCTTCCGGGAACACATGTAATTTTGAGATCCCACAAAGGCGAGGAGTTTCCTTCCGACAACGCTGTTCTCGAAGCAGCTTCGCTTGCTGTATTCTTCTCCAAGAGCATCATGGTAGAAGAACACTCCGAAGGTGCGGGAAGCCGCGCCGGCGAGATCAAGGCGGAAGTAGACTACTGCCCTGTATCCCATGTAAAGAAAATCCCCGGAGCACGTCCGGGAATGGTCATCTACGAAAGTTACTATTCGGTTCTCGTCCCTGCCAAAGAACCGTCTTAATCCGCTTCGAAAGACTTAAGTATCTTCTCTTTAAAATCAGACTCATCAAGCGAGAAAATACATCCGCAATACTTCTGGCGGTAAAGACCTATATCTCTTGCCATCTGCTGTCCCTGTCGAAATCCCGGTCTGAAGTCGATATACTCGAACTTAACACCGTATTCTTCAGCCTTCCTCTCACCTGTCATTCTGATCACCTCGTGCTGCTGATAAGGGCTAACCAGAAGTGTTGTGGAGAATGAGTCATAACCGTTCTCGGCTGCAAATCTTGCAACACTGTCGAGTCTTATGTCATAGCACATATGGCAGCGGCTGTCGTACTCGGCAAGATAAGTCTTCTCTTCCCAATATTCCTGCATGCATTCGTCGCCGCCCTCTATGAGATTTACCTTATAGTGATCGGCACATTTATGCAGATTCTCGAGTCTTCTGTTCCACTCGAATTCCGGATGGATATTCGGGTTATACCAAAACAGATCGAGCTCCTTGCCGGATTCGAGAAGCATATCGACAGGATACATGGCACAAGGGCCGCAGCAGGCATGAAGCAACATGGACATATCAGTTCGTACCGCCTGTAAGTGAATCTATGGACAGATTCTCGAACGCATTCTTATTACGCTCCTTGAAGCTCGCAGGCTCCGAGATACCGAGATGCTCGAATGCACGTGATGTAAGCACTCGTCCGCGCGGCGTCTTGGCAATGAATCCGTTCTGCAGAAGGAACGGTTCATATACATCTTCTATGGTTATAGGATCTTCACCCGTTACGGCAGCAAGAGTCTCAAGTCCTACGGGACCGCCCTTAAATATATCTGCAATGGATGTAAGGATTCGTCTGTCGACCGCATCGAGACCTAACTCATCTATATCAAGTGCATTAAGACCGAAGTCAGACACTTCTTTATCGATAACATCCTTCTCCATATGAAGTGCATAATCCCTCATACGCTTAAGAAGTCTGATCGCGATACGCGGCGTTCCTCTGGATCTTGAAGCAATATTACGAAGGCCTGATTCATCGATCTTTATATCCATAAGTCCGGCATCTCTCTTAAGGATAGACATGAGGTCTTCCGTATCATAGAGCTCAAGGCGGTGTATCATACCGAATCTGTCTCTTAAAGGTGCGGAGAGCATACCGGCTCTGGTAGTCGCACCGACCAGAGTGAAATGAGGAAGATCAAGTCTTACGGATCTTGCGGACGGGCCCTTGCCGATCATAAGATCAAGGCAGTAATCTTCCATGGCAGGATACAGTATCTCCTCTACACTCTTGTTAAGCCTGTGAATCTCATCTATAAAGAGAACTTCATTCTCACCGAGATTGGTAAGTATGGCTGCAAGGTCACCCGTCTTCTCAATGGAAGGACCTGTAGTAATATGCATTCCTACGCCCATCTCGGACGCGATAATTCCGGCAAGGGTTGTCTTACCGAGTCCCGGAGGACCGTAAAGAAGAACATGGTCCAAAGCTTCGCCGCGCTTCTTAGCCGCATTGATAAAGATCTTAAGATTATCCTTTACCTTGGACTGACCGCTGTAGTCCTCGAAGGTTATCGGACGCAGAGTCTTCTCATCCCTGTCATCAAACTGCTTAGAACGCCCTATAACGCGTTCCTCGTCCTCATAACCGTTGTAACCCGTATGATCGTAATCCATCGCTTAAATCACCTCGCAAGACCCTTCAGAGCCTTCTTGATAAGATCCTGGAGTGTAATGCCGTCCTCATACGCTGAAGATACAGCTTCGGCAGCAACCTGTTCCTTATAACCCAGAACAACAAGAGCTTCAACTGCATCAGATATCACACCGCCTTCGGGAGCAGCAGAACCTGCAGTACCCGGGATACTGACCGCCTTCTTGGCAGCTGTAGCCGCGCCCGACTTCTTAAGCTTATCCTTAAGCTCGAGAATGATCCTTTCTGCGCCTTTCTTACCCAAACCCTTTACGGATGTCAGGAAGCTCACATCACCGCCGATAACAGCCAATGCGAACCTGTCAGGTTCAACCTGTGAACAGATAGAATGTGCAACCTTCGGACCGATACCGCTGACCTGTATGAGACTTAAGAACATATCCTTCATCTGGATAGTAGAGAATCCGTACAGAGAAACATCATCTTCCCTTACGCTCTGGTAGATCCAAACCTTAACTTCATCATCAATATGTCCCAGTGTATCCGAGATTGAATAAGGGCAAATGATCTCATAGCCTATACCGTTGTTATCAACAACAATCGTCTCTTCACTCTTATCCGTCAGTGTTCCCTTGATGTAAGAATAGATTCCCATCTTCTCTCCTCTAATCAACCGAATTCATTACGCCTGCTGTAGCCGTATCTTCCGTACTGATAACCGGAAACAGCTCTCTCGGCATTGAATGTTCCCGTATTGGCAAGGCAAATCGCCATGGCAAGTCCGTCAGCAGCATCATCGGGCTTAGGCATCTCATTAAGCCCGAGCAGTGTCTTAACCATCGCCTGTACCTGCTTCTTCTCGGCTTTGCCGTATCCCGTGACTGCGAGCTTAACCTGACCGGGAGTGAACTCATATACAGGGATATTGGCACGTGCAGCTTCAACGAGCACAACTCCTCTTGCCTGAGCAGTGCCTACGGCTGTAGTTCTGTTCTGCGAAATAAACAATTCCTCTACAGACATGTAGTCAGGCTTATACATCTCAAGAAGATATCTGATCTTCTCATTAATAGCCAACAATCTTACGGGAAAATCGGTACCCGCCTTAGTCTCGATAACTCCGTAGTCAACTACTGAGAGCTTATTACCGGATTTCTTTATGATCCCGTAGCCTGTAATGGCATAGCCGGGATCTATACCGATATAAGTTGTGACCTTAGGTTCAGACATAAATCAGCAAATACTACCTTTGAACATTTGTTTGTATTTTACTATTATGCCCCCAACACGTCAATAACGGGACGGATTTCCAAAGGTTTGGAAGAACTGATCTCATATGCCTTAAGAACCCTGTCAGCTATAGCATCGACAGTCTTATTATCAGAAAGAAGCTTCGAATCTTTTCCGACATAAAGCTTACACAGCACATCGCCTTCTCTTACGGGAGCGCCCCGCTTCTTCCTGAAACATATACCCGCACCGAGATCGACCTCATCATCCTTCTTAAGACGTCCTGCACCAAGCGCCACTGAACAGTGACCGAGCTCATTGGTCTTAATAGAGAATATAAAACCGGATTCCGGAGCTTTAACTTCATATACTTCGACAGGTTCAGTCGTAAACACAAGACCGTCGTCATTTATATGCCCTCCCTGAGCTCTAATAAGTTTAATAAACTCAGTCATGGCACGACCGTCAGACAATCTTGTCTTACATTCGCTTATAAGATCTTCATCGGATAATCCTTCTGATTTACCTGCAAGCTTTATCATATATGCCGCAATCGTAGTTGCAACCGCAACAACATCAGGAGCACCTTTTCCCTTAAGCGTGTCATATACTTCCTGCATCTCAAGAACGTTACCGCAGTATCTGCCCAATGGCTGATCCATATCGGTAATGACAGCTATTACTTTTCTTCCCGACCTTTCACCAATCTTGATCATGGCATCGGCTATCTGACGGGACTCTTCAAAAGTCTTCATAAAAGCGCCGGATCCTGTAGTGACATCAAGAACGATGGCATCAGCGCCGCCGGCAAGCTTCTTGCTCATGATGGAAGATGCGATCAGCGGAATAGAGCTGACGGTACCGGTAACATCACGCAATGCATACAGGATCTTATCCGCAGGAGCAAGGTCAGGAGTCTGTCCGGAGATAACCATCCCGTTCTCATTAACAAGCCTCGGAAAATCAGCCTTTGGAATGTCTATATTAAAGCCTTCTATTGAAGAGAACTTATCTACAGTACCGCCTGTAAAGCCCAATCCTCTTCCGGTAAGCTTAACCGTCTTAACTCCGAACGAGCTGCTTAGAGCCATTACAATAGGTGTTATCTTATCGCCGACGCCGCCCGTCGAATGCTTATCTACGGTGACATCACCTACAAATGAAAGATCATTTTGTTCTCCTGATGCTGCCATCTCGAGCGTCAACGTCGTCATCTCACGCTCATTCATTCCGTTAAGAACGATAGCCATAAGAAGCGCCGACGTCTGATAATCAGGAATACTCCTGTCAGTCACGCCCTTAACAAAGAACTTTATCTGTTCATCAGAGAGCGCCCGTCCGTAACGTTTATCAAGAATGATGTCTACAATATTCATACTTTAACCTGACTCAGATTATGCAGGTTCTGCATAATACAACGTACCATCTGCAAGCCTGTACTCATACTGGGTTCCGTCATCGGATAGTGTTTTATTGCCGCAACTCACCCATTCACCATTATAATAAGCAATGGTGTGCATCACGCCTCCCAAGCCGTTACTCGACTCGGGATCGGTCCATCCTTCATTTGCTATATAAACAATATGTCCGTCATACGTCTCGCCCCATACAGCCTGACTGTAACTGTATCCGGCTTCTCCCTCATGCGGGAACGACGGTTCCTCACCGTAATCGTCACTGTAATAAGACTTATTAAACTCATAATACGGAACCTGCTCTCCATCTATCAGATAATAATACATGGAGCACTCTCCATATCCATAATCGTCTTCAAAACCGATCTCGTTAATATAGATTCCCTCTATCCATTCACCGGCGCCCATATAAAGCAAAGCACTCACGCCGTCGTTACCGTCAAGAATATAGATCGTACGACCGTTATATTCCTCTCCCCATGCAACCCGGGTATAGTCATCATATCCGGCAGGGATAGAATCAACTGCTTCTGCCTCTTCGGGATCAATCTCCTCCTCGGATTCCATAGTTTCTTCTGAAGGTACTGTCGGATCAGGATCAACAGTTTCCGGATTTTCCTCCTCAGGCTCGGGGGAAGGCGTCGGTGTAGGTACCGGCGTAGGAGCAGGAGTCGGCGTAGGTGTTGCCGTAGGTGTTGCCGTAGGAGTCGGTGTAGGCGTAGGTGTAGGATCCCCCTCCGGATCTTCCAACGCAGGCGTCGGAGTAGGTGAACCCGAAGGTCTCGGAGTCGGACTGACAGTAGGCGTAGGAGTGCTCTCCTCCTCATCATCTTCATCCGCAGGAGTCGGTGTAGGCGTACTCTCAGTTTCAGAAGTCTCTGAAGTCTCAGATGTTTCTTCCGTCTCATCCGGCTCAATAATACCGTTAACCAGACTCAGGATCGCATCCTCACTCCAGCCTGTGTAATCACATACTCTTTCAAGGAGTTCGGGATTCTCTGCAAGCATTCTAAGTGGGAAAGCAGGGATCTCATCTTCTTCGAGCTGTTCGAGGAAGAACTCGATACTTCCCTCTTCTCGTGTCTCGTCATAGAGATAGACTTTTACACTGTAACCGCCGTTAACATCGGTCTCACGGGTCTCACCCGTATCAGGATTAGTAGCAACAACATGAACGCAGCCGTCTGTAATAACCAAAGCTTCTCTTCCGTCATCATCATAGAAAACATAACCGGAAGTTCCTCTGATACCTACAGTCATCGTAGATGTTCTGATATCAAAAGTCTCATCGGGACTCTCGACGCGGCTGTCGGACTCCAAAGTAACTATCTTGGTATCATCAAGACCGACCGAAGCAAGTCCGTCTGAACCGGTACTTAACGCTTCGCCGCTGCTGAATCGGACATTCTCCAACACTGATCTGGGATTGCCGTTGGCATCTTCAATATTAACCGTACCTTCTACACGCAGAAGACGCATCGTGGTCGCATAATAACCCTGCGTCATGACAACACAAACAAGAATTACCGCTGTCAAAACAGCAGCGACAGTACTTACAAGGATGACTTTCTTCTTCGCAGGCAGACTTTTGAATTTCTCTACTAACACCATATGTTTATTATACATAAAACACGGTGTTTTCGAAAAGGAAACTTACAGGTGTCAGCTGGCTTCTTTCAGGTCACAATATCGCTCGAATTCCTCTATCGGTATCGGCTTAGAGAAATGGAATCCCTGGAAGAGTTTGCAGCCCATTCGCGACAGCTGCTCGAACTGGTACTGAGACTCGACGCCTTCGGTAAGAGAGGTAATCTCAAGATCCTTAGCCATCGCGATGATATTGTAGATGATCATCTCGGCTTTCTGGCTTACTTCCGCTTTACGCAGGAATCCCATGTCGATCTTAAGAACGTCTACCGGCATATCCTGAAGCATATTAAGCGATGAGTAGCCGCTTCCGAAGTCATCCATCTCTATAACAAAGCCTGCGGAACGTAGTCGTGATATATCTTTCATTCTGTTATCGACATCTTCCATAAGAGCCGTCTCCGTAATCTCTATACGGAGTCTCTTGGGCTTGATTCCGTACTCGTTAACAAGATTTATAAGTTCGAACGGGACATCCATGAAGTAGAAATCCTTGGGCGAGATATTGATGGATATAAACATATCAACGCCCTTATCCTGCCAGCGCTTCAGTATCTCACAGGAACACTTCCAGATATGAAGATCAACGTCTGCTATCATACCGTTACGTTCGAATACCGTAATAAACTCTGCCGGCGACATGAAACCTTCGGTAGGATGTATCCACCTTGCAAGCGCCTCGGCACCGAGAACCCTTCCGGAAGAATCTACTATAGGCTGCAGATACGGCACTATCTGTCTTGTCTCGATTGCTTCATTAAGCTGAGAGGCGATCATCTGCTCTCTTAAGACATTATTACGGACGCTGTCGTCATAATATGCAATATGTACATTATAGTCGTCCTTTACCTTACTGATCGCCAAGTGCGCTCTGTCAAACAGAACGGAAACATCCATATCATGATCGGTAACTTCAATGACGCCGCAATGAATAATAAGTCTGTGCTCTTTGTTACCGTCTTTGACATCAAAGTTCGACAGACATTCATCAATATACTTCTCGTCAAACTCATCAACAGGCATTAACGCGCCGAATGTATCACCTGCTATACGGCCGTAAACACAGTTGGGAGAAGATATCCTCTGCAGCCATTCAGAGATCTTCTTAAGAGCGAGATCACCGAACTTGGTACCGAAGACATCATTTACTATCTTAAAGTTATTAACATCAACAAAGATTACATAATACCTGACGCCGGGCTCCGACCTTAATGTCTTCCCTATCTGCTCATACAGATATTCCTTGATATACAGACCTGTAAGTTTATCATGAGTGGCATCATGTATCTCACGCTGGATCTCCAGCTGCTCTTCCGTATTATCTCTTATGCGGAGGAATGAGCCTGTAAACTTGCCTTTGTCATCATTCATCAGACGGTACTCAAGATTATAGAACCTTGAAGATCCGTCATCATAAGTCTTCTTTACAGCCCAACTCTCACCGCTGCCCTTAACATCGCCGAATATACCGGTAACATTCTCATGAGCCGCTTCATAATCTTCATTAGTGATACTGGTAAGCTCCAATGCTGGTTCATTAGCCCATATACACTTGCCGCTTACATCATAGAAGAACAGTGACTCGTTAAGTTCAGACGCGATATTACCGAGCATTCTGTCCAGAACCTTAAGAGGCCTGTAGTAAAGCGACTGATAGAAAGCCAGCAAACCGAATGTACCGAACGCAGTCATCGATATATCCATAGGCGTTCTGGAGAAGATATAGAATGTCTCCATAAGACAGGACATTATCATGGTAACAGTCATAACCAGATATCTTTCCCTGTATATCTTCGGCGACTTAACAAGCTTATAGATACAGAGCAGAAGCGCTATCGTGAATATTCCGTAACAGATTATTCTGTGATAATTCTGACCTGCATAAGTTACATTCAGATAGTAATTATATCCGTATGCCTTTATGGCCTGCAGTGTAAACGAATGATGTAACCAGGGATTCAAAGCATACTGTATTCCGTCTATCGCTATCAAACCCCAAACAAAGTATTTGAGATTCTTTATCGGCCAATTCAATTCACAATATTCCATCGTGAATATAAGAACACGGTAAACGGCAATATCCATACCAATAAAATAAACATAGTAACCTGCAAGCGAATAGAAATATCTGCCGGACATGATAATGATCATATTTCCGATCAAAGGAATAAGGAATCCTACCTGAAGGCGTCTTAAAGTAGGACCTATCGGCTTGTCTGACTTGGCCGCAATAACAGCAGTGACGGTCAACGCCACTACGAATGCTCCAAAAACACAAGATACCGCTAACCTCATAAAACCTCCGAATATAATCATCCGTTATAAAGATTCTATGAATAATAGCGCCAGCAGTATTACTTTACAGATAAATAAAGGGTTAACAAAGTGTAACCGCCACAGTATCAATAATTTGTGTGATCCATACCCATATATGCTTTGAACAGCTCTATACAGGCATCCCGGTCAATGCATTCAAGATAACCTTCGGCCTTCTCTCTGCCTGAGAACATACTGTCAAAGTCCCCGTCTCTGAACCCTAGCATCGAATTATCCTCAATGGTACACCCATAGTATATTTTCGAGATATTGGCCCACATACATGCGCAAAGGCACATGGTGCAGGGTTCGCCCGTGGTATACAGTACGCATCCGGACAGATCGTGGGTACCGAGCTTCGTACACGCATCGCGTATCGCAGATACTTCACCGTGACACGTTGGATCATGGTTAACAAGAACACGGTTATGCCCCTGTCCTACAACGATACCGTCTTTAACGATAACGCTCCCGAAAGGACCGCCGTGTCCATGGGTTATACCTTCGACCGCCTCATTAACCGCGATCTGCATATATTCGTTCTGTGTCCGGATATTCATAGCTAAAGTATAGCATAATAAAAACCCGCAGGATTACCTGCGGGTCTTATATCTGGTGCACCTCCAGGGACTCGAACCCTGGGCCCACTGATTAAGAGTCAGTTGCTCTACCATCTGAGCTAGAGGTGCTTGACAGCTTGATTATTATAACATTGCGAAATCAGTTGTCAACCACTTTTTGAGAAAATTTTTATCAGACTTTCAACTCTACTTCTTCGACCTGAAGATCGTCCTTGTGAGCATCAAGCAAAGGCTTGATTACCTCGCTGATAAATGCCTCTACTTGCTGGGGGCAGCGGCCGATATAAAGCGAAGGATCAGCTATCTTCATAAGCTCGTCCTTTGTAAGACCGAACATGGGTTCAGCCGCGATCCTGTCGAGAAGATCATTGGGCTTACCTTCCTGCTTAACAACAGCGCCGGCTTCCATGGAAAGCTGTCTGATCCTCTCGTGAAGATCCTGTCTGTTGCCGCCCTTCTTTGTAGCCTCCATCATGATATTCTCAGTCATCATGAAAGGAAGCTCATCCATAATATGCTTCTCGATCATCTTGGGATAAACTACAAGACCGGAAACGATATTTGTATAGATTCCGAGGATAGCATCAACTGCGAGGAAAGCCTCGGGAACAGAGATTCTCTTATTGGCAGAATCATCAAGTGTTCTCTCGAACCACTGCTCGGAAGCAGTCATTGCAGGATTAAGAACATCTGCAATAACGTATCTGGACAAAGAAGCGATTCTCTCGGATCTCATCGGGTTTCTCTTATAAGCCATAGCGGAAGATCCGATCTGGTTCTTCTCGAAAGGCTCCTCGATCTCCTTAAGGTGCTGAAGAAGTCTGATATCGTTGGAGAACTTGTGAGCGCTCTGAGCTACTGCACAGAGTGCGGAAAGAACAGTAAAGTCGATCTTTCTTGAATATGTCTGGCCTGATACCCAGTAAGAAGACTCGAATCCCATCTTCTGGCAGATCTTCTTATCAAGCTCAACGCACTTGCTGTTATCGCCTTCAAAGAGCTCCATGAACGAAGCCTGTGTACCGGTAGTACCCTTGCAGCCGAGAAGCTTCAAGGAAGCAATGGCATTCTCTACTGTCTCAAGATCAAGAACGAGATCCTGAAGCCACAAAGATGCTCTCTTGCCTACAGTTACGAGCTGGGCAGGCTGGAAATGCGTAAAGCCGAGAGTAGGCATAGCCTTATACTCATCAGCAAAATCAGCAACCTTGGAGATAAGAACTACAAGTCTCTTCTTAACGAGCTCAAGAGCCTCTCTCATGATGATGATATCGGTGTTATCACCTACGTAGCAGGACGTGGCACCGAGATGGATGATACCGTCAGCGCCGGAATCCTTAACCTGCTTACCGTATGAGTGAACATGAGCCATTACGTCATGGCGGCGGATCTTCTCCTCTGCGGCAGCATCCTCATAATCGATCTCATCCTTGTGAGCCTTAAGGGCTGCGATCTGCTCATCTGTTATGTTAAGACCCAATTCCTTCTCTGCTTCGGCAAGAGCGATCCAAAGAAGTCTCCAAGTCTTGAATTTCTTATCGGGCGAGAAGATGTACTGCATCTCCTTGCTTGCATAGCGCGAATTTAAAGGGCTCTCATAAGAGGGCTTTGAAGTAAAAGACATACCGGCCTCCGAATTAACTATTAAACTGAAAGTAACTTCTCTACAGCTGACAGTTTAACACAAACAGCGAATACTTCGACAGCCTTGTTTATATCTTCAAGAGAAGGGAAACTCGGTGCAACTCTGATATTGGAATCATCAGGGTCGTTGCCGTAAGGATATGTAGCACCTGCAGGTGTGAAAGCTACTCCGAGCTCATTACACTTTGAGATTACAGCCTTAGCTGTACCGGGCAGAGTGTAAACGGAGATAAAGTAACCACCCAAAGGCTTATGCCAGTTAGCTGCATCCGTACCTGCAAGTTCCTTCTCGAGGATATCGAGTGTGAGCTCGAACTTGGGACGGAGGATCTCAGCGTGCTTAGCCATGTGAGCCTTCAGAGCATCGAGATTAGGAATAAATCTTACGTGTGCGAGCTGGTTAACCTTATTGGAACCGATTGTCTGTACGCCGATGATCTTAACAGCATACTTGTAGTTCTCTTCGTTAGCTGCAAGACAGGAAATTCCTGCACTTGCGAAAGTAACCTTGGAAGAAGAAGCGAACTCATATACACGTGAAGGGTTGCCTGCATCCTCGCAAAGACCGAGGATATCGGGGATTCTTCCCTGCTTGCTCTCCTCGCTATAGAGGTGATGTACGCAGTAAGCGTTATCCCAGAAAAGTCTGAAATCGGGAGCAGCCGTCTTCATGGAAGCAAGTCTCTTGCAGACTTCCTCGGAATATACATATCCGTCAGGATTTGTGTAGCAAGGTACGTTCCACATACCGAGGACCGTAGGATCCTTAACAAGCTTCTCGACGATGTCCATATCGGGACCGTCTTCCTTAAGAGGTACGGGAATGAGCTCGAAGCCGCAAGTCTCTGTTACCTTGAAGTGTCTGTCGTAACCGGGAACAGGGCAAAGCCACTTTCTTCCCTCTACTTGAGACCAGGGCTTCGGGGAATCATGCTCACCGAAAACCATAGCTCTCATGATCGTATCGAACATGAGGTTAAGAGAAGAACCGTTACCGATAAAGATGTTATCTGCATTTCTGGCACCGATGACCTCAGCGAAAAGCTTCTTTACCTCAGGAAGACCCGTAGCTACGCCGTAGTTTCTCGTATCGGAACCGTCCTCGGCCTTGAAGCCTTCCTTGGAAAGATCTGTATACATATCATCAGACATAGAAAGCTGATTGGGAGCCGGCTTACCGCGTGTCATGTTAAGAGAAAGGTTCATTGCCTTAAACTCTTCTACGCGCTTCTCAAGCTGCGCCTTCTGCTCCAGGAGCTCTTCCTTGCTCATTTCCTTAAAAGACTTCATTTTGACCTCCGTTTTGAATTTCACAAACCTATCAGTTGCATATTGATATATGCTTTTCTTAAAAACGCCTTGCACATTATATCTATCCTGCAAGTTAAAAACAACGATTATTCATAATTAATACTCAAAACGGAATAATTTCTACATTTTGTATCATTCCGTCCCTTCTGTGAGTCACGCAACCCGCCAAAAAGTGAACATTCATATCAAATAATTTATACTTGCTTATAAGAACCTTAGTCGTATTGAGCATACGCATACGCTTTTTCGGCGTGATAGAACGCAAAGGATCGGCATACACCGTCCCCTCCAAACGCGACTTCACTTCCACAACGTACAGTTCGTTTCCCTTCATCATGACCACATCGAGTTCACCCATGTTATGCACGGTAAAGTTACGCACGAGGAACCTGTATCCCCGTGATGCCATTTCCCTTATAACCGCAGCTTCGGCTTCATTGCCGATCACTTTCGTTTGTCTCAAATTACCAATCCTCCTGTGTTAGAATTATTTACATGTCTAATATCATTGCCCTCGCACAGACCGACTCCACCAATAACGTTCTGAAAAGAATGGCGCTTAACGGTGCTTTGCCGGGAACTGTAGTTACTGCAGACTGCCAGACGGCAGGCAAAGGAAGGCTGGGCAGATCATTCGCGTCTCCCGCGGGCAAAGGCATATATCTTTCTTATCTCATGCGTCCCGATGCCGACACGGAACTTATAAGCACGATCACATGCCGGGCAGCGGTTGCCGTCTGTAATGCGATCGAATCCGTATGCGGCATCACCCCTTCTGTCAAATGGGTAAACGATATTCAGATAAACGGTATGAAGGTATGCGGCATATTGACGGAAATGGCAAATGATGCCGTTATCATAGGCATCGGTATCAACGTCAATGACTCTCCCGAAGATCTCCCGGAAGAGATCCGGAGCACGGCATCCTCTATACGCAACGAGATAAATGCTCCGGAAGAGATCTCACGCGAAGACTTAACTAACGCACTTATAAAGGAACTTGATAAAATACGCTTGTGCTTCCCCTCTTCTCATAATGAATATCTTGAAGCATACAGAAAGCTCTGCTCTACCGTCGGTCTTGATGTCAGCGCCGTATCTGCCCATAACCACACTTCAGAGATACCGAGGCTCGGAAAAGCGATTGCCATAAACGACGATTTCTCTTTGAAAGTGCTTTTCGAAGACGGGCACGAAGAAGATCTTAAGAGCGGAGAAGTATCCGTCAGACGCAGATAAGATCCCTTATACTGTTAAACTTCGCTTCTCCTATCCCCTGCACATTCATAATGTCTTCTATCCTCTCGAAAGGATTCTGTTCCCTGTATTCGATGATCGCATCTGCAGTCACTTCACCTATACCCGGAAGCGTCATTATCTGCTCCCGTGAAGCCGTATTGATATTCACAAGATCCGTACTGCCGGTGCTGCCGCCTTCAATCCCCGAACCCCATATAAGCTGATCCTCATCTCTTATGATCTCACTGTCATCATCCTCTTCATTTACCGAAGGAATATAGACGGAGAGGTTAGAATCAATGATGTAGACAAGATCGATCCGGTTTACCGATGCTTGAGAAGTAAACCCGCCTGCCATTATCACCGCATCATTGATGATCGATCCCGCTTCCAGCTCATATACCCCCGGCGAGTTGACTTCGCCGCAAATATAAACACTCACCGTATCCCGGTGAGTGTCTTCGGTCTGTATAATCTCATAAACTGTCTCGGTCTCATCAGCCTTTATGACCTCGGGTTCCGCATTCCCGTCAAAAGTCCCGCTCAGGAAAATCTTATAGAACAGACTTATCAGGGTGATCAGGACAAATGCCGCGGCATAGACAAGACCTTTACTGATCTTCAGATTGTTAAATGTTTTCATATCGGTCTATTCCTTTACAGAACGACCGCTTACAGTCAGGGTTTACTTCTTGGTCCAGAGGCTTTCAAGATCGTATGAAGCTCTAACCTCAGGGTGCATTACATGAACCACAACATCCTTAAAGTCGATGAGTATCCACTTATCTCCCGATCTTCCCTCGACGTGATCAGCCATGATCTGATCTTCGTTCTTGAGGATATACTCTACTTCATCAGCAAGAGCCTTTATCTGTGTAGTCGAATTACCTGTACAGATAATAAAGATGTCTGCAAGAGTGGTCTTCTCGGCAACATCGATAACCTCGATATCCGAACCTTTCTTGGACTCAAGTATGCTTACGATCTTGCCCGCTAATTCTTCTGATGTCATGTTTTGCTCCTTGTCTTCAATATATTAAAAGTATAACACAGCACGAACCCGGCAAATCATATTCCGAGTTCGTTCATTAAGTCGACTGTAAGCGTATGTATCTGCTGTCCTCTCGAATCAAACTTCTTTTTTACCGACTTAACACAAAGCTTTAACGCCGCATCTATATCTGTCAGTGCGAGTTCTCTCTCCTTGCTTAAGTCGGCATATGTTCTTGACGGTTCGAGCTTATCCGCAAGATAAACAATCTTATCCAGAAGCGTCATATTGCCTCTTCCCGTCGTATGGTAAGTTATGGCGTCCAGGATACCCGGATCCGTAACATCGAATTCTCTTTGAGCCATAACGGCTCCCGCAGGCGAATGAACGATCTTCTTCTCCGTAAAAGTATCCCCGGCACGTTCATAAGCCATCTCCATCTGCTGATGCTCATCAAGCTCCTTGGCACAGTCATGAAGCTCTCCCGCGATCAGAGCGCGGTCGCACAGATTCTTATCATAGATACCTGCGTATCTGACGCTTAATATGCCTACATTAAGCGTATGAAGGAGTCTCTTCTCGCCTAAGAATCTGTACAGCTTGATCGCATCTTCGTTAAACTTCTCGACCGTCTCATCCGATACAAGATCAAGCGGGTTACTAACCGGATACAGATCATGAGTCTTAATAAACTCGCGAACTGTCTTGGGAGCATCGGAGAAATCATTTTTTGATCTCATATCACTCGAAGCAACTTCGATCCCGTCTATCTCAAAGACTTCTATATCAGGTACAAATCCGAATATCTTCTCGAGTCTTTCCGTCTGTTCATCAATATCCACTCCGTCTCCGGGTCTGGATGCAATAAGAAGGCCTGCGATCTTAACGATCTCATCGGCTTTATGCCACTTCTCGAATGTCGGAAGTATATCCGAGCCCGATATCCAGAAGAACGAGTGATTCTCATCGGCTTGAGATTCTTTAACCCCGTTAGCCTTAAGGAAAGTCCTGATATACGACACCTTGGATATCTCTTTGATCGTTGTTAACGTAAAGCTGGTACCTGCGTATGTAAGCTCAATATCGCTTACGAATACGTTACGGCCTTTAAAGTCTTCTTCCACGGCATTCTTCGCCATGAAAAAACGGTAAGGAGCCGCGCTCACCGTGCGCCCCGACTTAAAGGGATTTCTCCCCGACGGGATCACGATGACCGCATCAACAATACCGCTTTTTAATGCACCGTCAATGAGCGTCTCATGTCCTTTATGAAAAGGATCGAACGAGCCTCCGAGCAGACCGATATTCATTTATCAGCCGAGTGTCCTTCCGATATCGTGACGGAAATGAGCATCCTGGAAGGATATCTTGGCAACGCCCTCATAAGCGCCGTCGATAGCCTCATCAAGAGTATCACCCTCATCATATACGCACAGTACACGTCCGCCGTTAGTAACGATCTTACCGTCCTTCAGGGCAGTACCTGCCTGGAAAACGAGCTTGCCGCATGTATCGATACCTGTGATCTCGTAGCCCTTCTTATAGCTCTCGGGATAACCGCCGGAAGCCATTACAACAACGCAGGAGCACTTATTCTTCCACTTGATATCGATCTCATTGAGCTTACCGTCGATAACCGCATCAACTATATCGAGAAGACTTGTCTCGAGCAAAGGCAGGATAGCCTGAACCTCAGGATCACCGAAACGACAGTTGTACTCAACAACCTTAGGGCCCTGAGCCGTAAGCATAAGTCCGAAGTAGATTACGCCCTTGAAAGGTCTTCCTTCAGCCTTCAAAGCCTCGACAGTAGGAGTGATGATCTCCTTCTGGATTCTGGCCTTAAGCTCATCGGTCATATCGGCACCGGGTGTGACAGCGCCCATACCGCCTGTATTAAGGCCTTCGTCATGGTCATTTACTCTCTTATGGTCTCTTGAAGAGATCATGGGAACTGCGACGTTACCGTCGGAGAAAGCAAGGATCGTAAGCTCGGGACCTACCATGCACTCTTCGATAACTACAGTAGAACCTGCAGAACCGAACTTCTGGTCACCCATCATATCGGATACGGCCTTCTTAGCCTCATCCAGAGTCTGTGCGATGATAACACCCTTACCGAGTGCAAGTCCGTCGCACTTGATAACGATAGGCATAGGCTGTGTCTCGAGATAAGCCAAAGCCTTCTGCTCATCATCGAAGATCTCATATGCCGCAGTAGGAACGTTGTACTTCTTCATGAGGCTCTTGGAGAAAGCCTTGGAAGACTCAATGATAGCTGCATTAGCTTTAGGGCCGAAAGCTCTGATGCCCTCTTCTTCAAGTCTGTCTGCAAGTCCGAGTGCAAGCGGATCCTCGGGAGCGATAAATACCAGGTCGAACTGACCTTCCTTGGCATAAGATACGAGCTTCTCGATCTCATTAGCCTTGATATCAACACAAGTTGCGATAGAAGCGATTCCGCCGTTACCGGGAGCACAGAAAAGTTCCGTTACTCTGGGGTCCTGCTTTAACTTCCAGCAGATTACATGCTCTCTTCCGCCGCTTCCAACTACTAATACTTTCATATTACGTGCCTCCGTGAGGTATTTATTTCCAGAAGGTATTGTACCACACCGACAGGGTCAGACGGGCTCTCTTCCTTCTTTAAACAGTGTCATCATCTCATTGGTCAGACTGAAGTCATCGGGCTGAAGCACCACATTCTCTCTTCTGACCCATTCTGCTACTGATAGTTCGCCTTCATCCCTTGTGATCTGATCAGAACCGTCAAGCTCACAATAGAATCCGGCAAGTATATCATCAACTACGCCCCAAGGCTGAGACTTATAGTACCTGATGTTCTTTACTTTAAGACCGGTCTCTTCCGAGGCTTCGCGGGCTACGGTCTGCTCGAAGGTCTCTCCTATCTCGGTAAATCCCGCTATCAGCGCATAATAAGGAACGTCACTTCTGCCGTTGTACTTTGTAAGAAGGATCTCATCCTCATCGCGCGAAGCGCCCCTCTTGATAAGCCCTACGATTACGGCGGGTACTACTCTCGGGTAGATCGTATTGCCGCACTTCTCGCATACGATGGCGCGTTCGATCCTGCTTCTTCCCGTAAGTTCACCGCATCTTCCGCAGTATCTGTTATTCACATACCACGAATTAAGCTGCTTTGCAGTAAACGCCTCGAAAACGCTCTTCTTCGGCACATCCATCTTCCTGAACTCGCGGACACGCTTATATTCGGTGCCTTCCGGCAGCACTACGGTCTCATCTTCGGCAAGGAAGAAATTATCCTCATCCATAGAGAACAGATACGTAAGGGTATCAGGAGAAGTCTTGAATTCCGATAATCTCGGAAAAGGCTTTCCCTCAGACTTAATGAGGATCATTCCGTCTTTATTAAAGTGAATAACCAGGCTTGATGCATCGGCTTCGAGTCCGGGGATAAATGTGTTCTTGAGTTTATGCGGGTATATATCCTGTATCATACGAGAAATTATACCTTTACGATGTCCTCACGGCAACAACGATGCGCCTTCCGTCAGCGTGGCTGTATTCACACGTTATAAGCAGCAGATATTGAGTCCCCGGCGGATAAAACACATCATCCGTCACTCTTGAAAGACTGTGTATCTGACTTTGAAATTCTGCCTCACTTTCTTCATCCGGGAAATTCTGCCATCCGAAGAATGAATAATCGTCCGAATCAACAGAGACGTCAAGCACGGCGATAACCTTATACGACCTTTTGCCCCCTGCCGTATCGAGAACAATACCCCCGTATTCATTAAAGAATTCTTCATCCTCGAATTTGATAAGATCTGCGAACATCGTACCGTTACTGTTGTTATGCGCGAACACTTCAACGATATCATCATCTATACCGGCAGAGTGCCTTATAAAAGGGCACCCTGCCGGATCATAATCTCCCTCGAAGTTATGCGTCAGATAATAGTACTCTCCGTCAGAATCACCGGGATCTCTCATCACAGGATATTCGACAGAAGTTCCCTCGACTGTCAGAAATCCAATGAATTCATCATATCCCGGCGTTCCCTGTTCCGAAGGCACATTATGGGACTGTCGGTATTCACGGATCCATGAGCCGTACCGGATTCTTGAAGCAATCCCTTCAGGTCCGCCTGTCCGGTCTAAGACAAAGAAAAACACCGCTATCCCGAACAATAAGATCTCGGCCGCCATGAGTCTTAACTTACTCATGAGCATCACGTCTCTTTGATCTGCTCTTTGCAGGCACGCCGTATATAACGATCACCGACAGACAGAATCCGAGGATCGCAATACCGGTTTTCCTGTAGAACGAATCATGCTGCATTCCTGTCTGTGGTATGTCAGGTCCTCCGGTAAAGCTTACCGTCTGCGATTTCTCATTCCAATCGCAGTGGGACTTGATCAGAATTCCGGTCTGCTCATCGTAAACGCTTTCGAATACGACGAGTTTATTTCCCGTATATCCGTTCGCATCAAAGTTCAAAGTAATATCTATACTTCCGTCAGATTCACCGGGGCAGAAAACAGTCGAACAGTGCATATCGGATTGACCCGTAGCAACATTCATCAGATCCGTCTCAACACGGTAATTTCTTCCGGGCTGAAGACCCGAATAGAAAACGGTATCGGTAACGCTTGCATCATCCGTAACGGCAACCATACGGTCGCCGTCCTGACCGACTGCCGATGAAGACAATTCACAGACCTCTACAGTCTGTCCTTCGTCCGATATATCGGCATGTGTTGCGATCCGGACCCCGGGTCCCGAATACATGTCTTCATAAACGACAAGCTTGTCTATATCTGCAACTTCCAGTCCGTTCACCGCGAACGTCATGTCTACATAACCGCTGCTTAATGAAGGCACGAAAGTAACCTGTGCAGTCACTTCACGACCGTCCTGAACCAGTGTTCCCGTTGAGATGATATTACCGGATCCGTCAGTCTTAACATATTGAACAGAACCTGCGACCGTATACTCTCTTCCGGGCTGAAGGTTCTCATAATAAACCCTGTCCGTTATAGAAGCCCCGGCAGATTCCGACAATACATTCAGACCCGTTAACGTGTCGGATGCTGTAGTGTGAAGCTCAGGAATATAAACAGTCTGAGCCTCATCATTAAGATCCCAGTGACTGCATATGGACACACCGTTCAGATACAGGGTCTCCATAACCACAAGTTTGTCATAACGAAGACCTGCGAGCACCGTGGAATCAAATACGAACTGCAGATCAATAACACCGTCCGTCGATTCCGCCGTGAATACGGCTGTTGACATTCCCTGAAGATCGCCGAGCAACGATGATACAGGTCCGCTGTGAACATTGCCGTTATCGTCTGTGTACATCCAGTAAAGAGAACCCTGAACAGTATATGTTCTGCCGACAAGAAGGTTCTCGTAATAAACCTGATCCGTCACCGATGCACGATCGGAGTAAGCGACAACATCACCCATGACATCAGAGCCGTAAGCATTGGTATGAATCAGCGGGATCTCCATCGTCTGAGCCTGATCATTGATATCCGCATGAGTCATTATCAGTCTGCCGTCATGATACAGATCTTCGAAAGCTACTGTTGTTCGTCCCCTGTATCTGTTCGTATCTACAACAAACGTTACCTGAACATATCCTTCAGAAGATGTCGGTATAAACGAAGTAACCGTAGACAGGACCTCACCCGGAGAAGCTTCATTAATAACACCTGCATCTATCCTGTTTCCATCGGAATCGTATTCGACAAGATGCAGATGACCTGCAACTTCATACTCCGTTCCGGGCTGCAGACCTTCATAATGAACATTATCGATAATGGTTGCCAGTCCCGATGAAGTAATCTGATCCAGAGTCTTCGAATCATATACGCCGGTCACCAGCTGTCCAACTCTTACAGTCTGACCCGCATCACTGATATCATTATGCTCACAAACATCGCGTCCGCTTGTTAGATCCAGGTCTTCAAAGCAAACTATCTCAAACGGCGCATCGAAAGCCTCTTCTCCCAGCTGTTCGGTCAAATACTCTGTGTCTATAAAGAACGATACGTTTACTGTCCCTTCGGAACTTTGAGGAATAAAAACAACCTCGGAAGTATAAGCGCGTCCGTCCCTGTCACACAGCGGCTGACCGTCGGAGCGGTTCATTAAAGAACCGTGCAGAATGTATTCTTCTCCCGGCGCCAAATTACGATAAGAAACCGTATCCGTCAATTCAACCGACGGACCGACAGGAACAATATGAGTTCCGGTATCCCAGCTTATCAGTGTCGTCTGGATGCGCGGAGACAGATTATATACCGTGTACTCGTAGCGGTCAGGAACGAATCCTATAACTGTCGTATCACGTCCCGTGATCTCAACACTAATCTCATTTCTGCTCAATGTCGGTACGCCGTTACCGTCAACATAGAGATATCCAGCAGGGAGCCCCGTCTCAACGACAACATACCGCCCTGATCTGAGTGAAGACGAGACATAACAGTTCTCATCCATATTCCATACGATCTGCGAATCACACAACACACCGTTAACAAATGTCCTGGCAACTGTATCAACACCTTCCGTGTACGATCCGTTACCGTCAACATCGTTATATACGGTAAACAGCGCATTGGGAATACAAGCTCCCGTATCACCATCCATCTTAATTATTCTTATCTGTGATGAATACGGAGTATTATCGACCATAGCTTCACCAATGTAATTAGTGGGCGACACCGTAACGGGAACCGGTTCCGCATGAACGTAATAGTCAAAAGGTACACCTGTTTCTACCACAAGATAATCGACAGGATATTCCGCAGGTGACAGACCTGGGAACAGTTCCGACAACTTATAATCAAAAACTATAATTCCGTCTCTGTCTGCATCAGCCGATGTACCGATTAAACTGTCGTCATCATCGAGGATCCTGTTACTGTTATTATCAACATAAAGCGAGAACTCAATATCCCTGCTGCCTTCATAACCCGACAACAACTGACCTGTCCACTCATCAGTTTTATTTACGGTTATATTCAGTCTGTATTCACGGTTAACGATCGATGCTGTTGCTGGCGTTATCTGGTTATCGCTTGTAACCTCTATATTTCTGTAGAAGTAATCGGGTGATCCGTCATTATCTTCGTCGGCCTGATACCAGCCTTCCGGCAGCACGAATTCTCGTCCGTCAGGGATTATCTCGCGCATTTGATAAGTTCCGAAATTAAGACTGTAAACCGCAGGCATATTGGTATTCGCGACAGACTGCCATATGTTATTTCTTCTGTCGACGCAGACCATGGTCTCATAGTTCCAGTCGACCTGATACTCATAATGCTGATCATCATAAACAGAAGGTGATTCCAAATTCGATATATGACCGGTTGCATACCTTGATGCTCCGCGCCAAAGTTCAAATGATAATCCATCAACGCCTCCTGCAGTCATGTCTATCTTGGTCAAATCAACAGCACCTGTATTCTCTGTATTAGCTATCGTTTGAAGAACAGAATAATTCCAATTCGGATTATCACCTGTCCACCACACTTCATTAAGAGTTCCCGTTATAGCACCGGTATACCAGTCAACTGTATACGTAGTATTACCCTGAACAAGATATATCTGTGCATATTCCTTTATACCGTTTCCTCCTCTCACCTGGTGCCAGCCCGATGAGTTCAGGGTCTCGATATACATATTCTCATATGACCCGACCATCTGACCTTCCTGCCAAGTCTCACTGATTATGTAATAACCGTTGGGAAGTGACTGCATGACAGAAACCGAGTACTCCTGTGTTATCCATCTGTCCTCAGTCTGACTGTATAACTGCCACCAACGTCCGGGATAATAATAATTCGCATAATTGGCGTTACCCAGATTGGGATTGCCCGACTGATCGCCTGCATCCCAATACACAACAGCATAATCCGTATGAAGATCGGGATTAACAGAAGGATTATAGTTTAACGGGCGCAGAACACCTGTCGTAACGTAAGGCCAGTAACCGCTGTCGATTACGCTCGAAGCAATACCCCAATCCTCTGTGTTTATCGCATAGAACTGAAAATCAACGCTTCCTACATTAGACCAAAACTGCTGTTCAGATTGAGGATCCGTATTATCGAACCTTTTGATAATACCGACAGAACCCAGCAATCCGTCAGGCCTGTGGTTATACATGGTAACCATTCCGGTAAGCTGTCCGTCCACCTGGCAATTACCGTCAGAAAGAACATTAACAATTACATCGTTGGCTCTTACGTACCCCTCAGGTACTACTACTTCGCGAAAAACATATCTCGCCCCGGGCTTAAGCCTGTGAATAGTAATATCCGTACCGACAGACGACGCAGTAAAAAGGATTCTGGGATAACCTGCAGAAGCACCGGCAGAATCGTATCCGGCAGTTCCCGTATAATCATCATAAACAAGATCCGCCATTGCATCGGACACCGTATTATCGGGCGCAGCACAAAATTCAATAACGGCAGTTCTTACGGCATCATTCTCATTACCGGAAGAATCGACTTTATTAAACGATATCGAACCTGTCGGGATATTCGTATCGATCATTACAACCGAATCATCATTATCAGCCGAATTGGTAACATTGCCGTCAGAATCAACCGTGACAGTTATATCCGCTGCAGGTCTGTACCCCGAAGGCGGATTAACTTCATGAAATACATACGAAGTATTATTCCTTAATCCGCTGATTTCTATAGTATTCCCGTTCGTTGTAAATTCGATGCCGCGGGATACATTCGTATATCCGACACCGCTTACCGATATACCTGAGAAAGCACCTTCAGCCGAGCTTAACAACTGAATAACTGCACCGGACAACCCGATGGAACCGTCTGTCTTATCGAATGTAACCGAACCCGAAGAGGGCTTGTGATAATCGAGCGCGATAAGATCCTGTCTTCCGGCTTTACTGACAAATACATAGAATACCCTGTCAGCCGAACTGCTTCTTCCGGATGCAGCTGCAGCACCCGCAAATGTAGTTAAAGAACTGTAAGCATTCGAAGTCGACAACGGACCGAACCATGATGAATCTCCGCCGATAAGATAGCTTAATATCGCATGTGCATAAGCCCAGGAAGAACCCCCGTTTCTTCCCAGCGAATAACATCCGTATACGATCTGTGAATAAGTAAGTCCGCTTAATGCCTGTAAGGTATTATGGTAACTGTCCAGACTGTCTGACGAATTATCATAAACAGAGGTATTAACGCATCTGTATACCGTTCCTCCCGTGCCGTTCGGGCTCTCACGGCCTGCAGATATACACATAAATCCGGAATTACCGTCGACAGAATAATTAGACGTATTAGAGGATCTGATCGTTATGCCCTGTGACTGCAATGTTCCCTGAACCGATACGGGAAGTCCGTAACTCGTTATATACGTCGCAGTGGCCTCATCATAAACAACAGTGTAATTACCCAGATTGGCAGCCGCTACGAGACGGGACATGTAGATTCCGATAGTTCCTGCCATTATCGTTAAGACCAGCATAGATGCAAGCAGGCGTTTGATCATCCGTTCCATCATGCCCCCTGACCCGACAGAACCGCTTCTGCCGCAGCTTCAAACGAGCTCATCTCTTCATCATTCAGATAATTTACGGATCCGTACTGATAATCCACATATCCGCGAAGGCCCGTATATGCCCATGCATACGAAGGAAGCTCCAATTCATTCATCTCAACGTTATAGAATGCCGTTCCGTCCGGAAGATAATATGTGATCGTACCGTTTCCGTTGTAATTAAACGCAGGCACATACCAACCGTTAATAACAGTTGAAGGAACATCATATTCGACAGTCTCTTCTTCTGTCTGCTCAGTTTCAGATTCTTCAATCTCAGTTTCTTCCGCTTCCGTCTCCTCTACATCGATTTCTTCGATCACCGTCTCGTCGATCACGGTCTCATCGATTATTGTCTCTTCGCATTCTGTCTCCTGAATCTCCGTCTGTTCGATATATACCGTCGTCTGAGATTCACAGACTTCTTCAAAGCTTTCTGCAACCTCGGTAACAACAGGCTCATCCTCTGCTCTTACGGCATTAAAAGCCGCGAAAGAAGTGCCCATAAGAGCCAGCACAAACATTACTTTCTTTAATCTCATCTGCTTCATACTCTTACCTCCCCGCTTTCAAAAACATCCAAAGATTCTTCATTCATGTTGTAGTAATAGACCGTATCCGAGAGCATATGATCATCCCCGTTGAAGTATTCACAGTTAGAGTGATTAAGCATCACAAGAAGATCCTCGGGATTAAGTCCTGCGCTTACCGGGATCAGTAATGATTCGTTAACGGATGATGGCACGATATAGTAATCAGACTCGGTCTTATCGGCTATAGCTTTAAGGACTTCCTTGTAGATGATCGCAGTGGATGCCCTGAAATTTCTTTTGTTGGTCAGCACATAGATGCGCTTGTCTTTCTCGACTTTCCCCAGCATCTTGCGAATCTCATAATCACTTCTGCCTTCTGCTCTTAAGATCTTCCTTACCACAGTATCGAAAGGCTTGATCTGAGGCATTATGAGCTTCTTCGTATTCTTCATTGCACACTCATACAGTTCATCTTCATCAAGGTCCACCGCATTCATAAGCCCGTTATCGATAATCCCGCTGTAGATACCGGTCTCATCGACATTAACAACCCAGCGGTAGATGATACACAGATCAAGAAAATATCTGTGCGGGACATCATACAGATAACCGCTTGCCACTTCGGGATTAACAAGTTCGGCTATGATCCCTTTCCTGATATTAGCCAGACTGATATTAGGCTGTATGGATCTTCCCTTCTCCAGCGCCGCTTTCATTGAAACGGCAACGGCATTAAGCTCCCTGTCGAGATCATAATCACAGCAGTAAGACTCGTAGATGTCGTTAAAATAGTAAGTCGGCATCATCGTGGTTCCTTTCTCTTTCTTCTTCGGACAGAAAGTAAATCCGTCGAGTGATCTTCCCCGCTTGATCACCGGCATGAGCTTGAGCTCATAGTCTTCGAATTCCGGCCCCATTACATCCGGAAAACCCGAACAAAACATTTCTTTAAATTCTTCGTACGAAAGCATATATCCGTCTCCTCCATGTTTTTTTGCATGCAAAAGCACCGCGGGGTTACCGCGGTGCCGTACATACTTTTATGAATATATGCTAATCTCTCAGAGGCGTTCCATCAATACCGTATTTTTCCCGTTTTTCTGGGTCATTAATGGGACTTTGCGTCATGTTGGAACGATCAGAACGCCCAATTTACCGTGCTTTAGGGTAATTGTGAACGAATTCCCACCCTGTTCCACTTTATTGCTCACAGACAGGGATGAACCCGGAGTAAGATCGGTATCATCAAGCTTATAGTAAAGCCCTTCACTCGTGACTCCCTTAACATCCGTAAAAGGAATCAGCGATATAGCCAGAGCATCAGGATCCTGTATCCCGTCTATACTTATGGAATCCGGTCCGCACAAAGGAATAAAATCATATATGCCGTCCGTAAGCGTTATGTCCCGTCCTTTTTCATGCATTCTTATCGCCATCATCATATTGGACAACACATGATCCGGACGTCCGGTAAGAGAACATATTAAAGTAACTTCATCATCAGCAGGCAATTCACTGACACAGATCTCTGAATCCGTCATATCCTTTTCGACGGGATACACTTCAAAAGGAACTCTCTTCCCCTTAAGAAACTCCATCGTGTCAGGGTCGATCGAATCCATATCGCCGACTACTTTCGAGGGCATTATGCCGCATGCCGCGGCCACATCGGCGCCGCTGTCAGCAGCGATTACAATATCACATGAGGATGCTATTGAAGACACTCTGTCGGTATCTATACCGGGACCGCCCGCGAAGACTGCGACTCTCATCAGAAGGTTTCGCCCAGAAGCTCGTACAGAGCCTTGGCCGCAAGTCCGGGATCTTCCTTGCCGAAAACAGCACTTCCCGCTACCAGCAGTCTCGCACCCGCATCAGCAGCTTCCTTTACAGTGCTTACATTGATGCCGCCGTCTACGGAGAGGATCGCATCGGATCCGTTCTCATCAAGGCGCTTTCTGTAATCGGACAGACGTGCCGTCGACTCGGGGATATAAGACTGTCCGCCGAAGCCGGGACGCACCGACATAACGAGAATAAGATCGACCGCACCCTTCTCAAGGAAAGGATAGATCTTCTCGGCAGGTGTGTCGGGGTGGATAGAAACTCCGGCCTTTTTACCCAGCGCGCGGATCTGCTCTATAAGCTCGAACGGCTTATCAGTGCACTCTATGTGGAAAGTAATATAATCGGAACCCGCGTCTGCGAAGGGCTTAATAAACTCCTCGGGATTCGTGATCATGAGGTGCGTATCGAGTATGAGATCGCTGTGCTTTCTGATTGACTTGATGACCGGCACGCCGATAGTAAGATTCGGAACATAATGTCCGTCCATAACATCAAGATGCAGAAACTTACAGTAAGGTGTGATGCTGTCTACATCTCTCATAACATAGCCGAAGTCAGCTGACAGAAGCGAAGGCGATAACTCGTACTTTCTCATTTGTATCCTCCCGCAGAATTAGGTCTTCTGCTGTATAAGTATTCATAGAATTCGCGGTACCTGCCGTATCTTCCCTCATCGATACCGTCGCCGATGAGTTCCCTTACACGGCACTGCTTCTCAGCTATGTGCCTGCAGTCTGCGAACTTGCATCCTGAAGACTCTCTTACCATCTCGGGGTAGCCTCCGGATACATCTGTATATAATACACCAACCTCGAACAGATCGAGAGAGGTAAATCCCGGAGTATCCGTAATAAAGCCGTCCTCATATTCGAACAGCTCGGCGTGCCTCGTCGTGTGCTTTCCTCTCTTAAGCCTGTCGGAGATGTCACCTACTTTCATGGTGCCTTCACCGAGAAGGTTGTTGCAAAACGTGCTCTTACCTACGCCCGAAGGACCCGCAAGCCCGGTAAGACCGGTCTTGATCAACTCCTTGACTTCTTCCGGTACAGGCTCATTCTTCGTCATCGGGAAGCAGTCGAAGCCCGCGTTCTTATAGATCGATACGTACTTATCGCACGATTCGGGATCCTTATCGCTTTTCGAGAACAGTATTACCGGCTTGATCTTAAGCGCGCCGCATATGATCAGCATCTTATCAAGAAGCTTAAGGTCCGGTACGGGATCTTCACACGCGAAGATAAGAAGCAGTGTATCGAGATTGGCAAGAGGAGGTCTTACAAGGAAGTTCTTCCTCGGAAGGATTTTCTCCAATACAAAAGGGATATCGGGGTCACCCGAATCCCCTGTAAGTACTATGTCACCGACAAGAGGCGTTATCTTCTTGAGTCTGATATTGCCTCTTATCTGGCACAGCCTGATCTGGCCGTCTTCGCATCTTACGGTATATACGCCGCCGACGCCTTTTGTTATTACTCCTTTAACTGATTCCGGCATGAGTACCGTTACATCGGGGGCTGAACATCGGGCTGCACACCGGGATCCGGCATAACAGGCTCGAAAACAGCCGTGTAGTTGATCGTAGTAGGAGTAAGAGGATCTCCGTCAGGATCGTAAACTACGAATGTATAGACATTGGACTCGGTAACAACGTTGTTGTAAGGATCGAGCCATCTTGCGAATCTGTAGCCTTCTGCAGGAGTTGCAACGAGAGTTACCGTCGTGTTGACATCGTAAGAACCGCCGCCTTCTGCAGTACCCTGGCCCTGAACGGTCGTAGCTACGTTAACCTGTGAAGGTGTAGGCGTAGGTGTACCGCCTCTCTGAACATCCTCCATCGTACCTACATAGAGAGTGATGGATGATCTTCTGGGCAATGTGATACCTGCAACCGGATCCGTAAGGATGATATACTGCTGGCTTTCAGGCAATACGATAACATCCGTAGCGCCTTCGATATGACCGATATTGATCTCTTCTTCCTCAAGAAGCTCTCTGGCCTCTTCAAGTGTGATACCGTGCAGATCGGGCACCGTGGAGCTTGTAGGAGCCTTCGCATATACGATAACGATAGACGAACCTACTTCTACGATGGAACCTGCAACAGGCTCGGTTCTCAATACCTGTCCGGGTTCGAAGTCTGCATTCGTCTCCTCGAGAACGCTTACCTGAAGTCCGAGAGACGAGAGCATCGAATATGCCTCGTGGAAATCAAGACCCGCATAGTTACTGAGTGTGATCGTCTCAGCCTGACCTGCTACGGTAAGAATAATCTTGTGGATATCGGATCCTGAAGCAAGAACTACGCCCTCATTGATATTCTGGGCGATGACTGTTCCTTCGGGATAGTCATTGGTTACCTGATTCTGGATCTCATAAGTAATCCTGTTCGCTTCAAGCTCGGCAACAACTTCATCGACATTCCTGCCTACGTAATTACCGACCGTATAATCGGAATTCTCTTCGATATGTGTAGCAGTCGTGATCGAATTCAGGATAAGAACGGATACGCCTACAAGAACGCCGACAATCAGCAAAACGATAAAGACAAGAAGGATATTGTCGCGGAGTCTGGACAGTCTTCTTGCCTCAGCTGACTTCTCGAGATCGCTGATCTTATCGTAATTGGGATCCTGCCTGAAAGAGACTGTACCCGATGACTGTGTCTGCTCGGGCTCGTCGGGACCTGCGCCGATAATACCGTAAACGCCGTTAGGATCTACCATGAGAGCATCAAGCTCCGTAACCATCTGACGCATGGACGAATAACGTCTCTCGGGCGTCTTCTGCATGCACTTAACTATGATGGCATCAAGACCTCTGGGTACATCGGAAACATACTGGGATGCAAGCGGAGGTCTGTCCTGCAGATGCTTTACTGCGATGGCGATATCGGAGTCACCGTCGAAAGGCACTCTTCCCGTTACCATCTCGAAAAGCATAACACCAACCGAATAGATATCGGATGCGGGTCCTACCATGCTTCCTCTTGCCTGCTCAGGTGAGAAGTAATGTACGGAACCTACGGCACCGCCCGAAGACATCGTGATCGTATTGCCTGTAGCGGCTCTTGCGATTCCGAAGTCTGTGATCTTGGCGATCCTGTCTCTGCTTATAAGTATGTTCTGGGGCTTGATATCCTTGTGGATAATGCCGTTCTTATGTGCGTACTCAAGAGCCATTCCTACCTGGATAACGATCGGCACGGCTACCTTCCAGTCGAGATGTCCGTTCTGATTGATAAGGTCCTTAACCGTAATACCGTCAACGTATTCCTGAACGATATATCTGAAGTTGCCCTCGTGTCCTACGCCGAAGACCTTAACTATATTGGCGTGATTCAATGAAGATACGGCCTTTGCTTCCGTATCGAATCTTCTGATGAATTCCTCATCTGCAGAAAACTCGGGCTTCAATACCTTTATGGCAACCTTGACGCCTGTGCCCATATCCGTGGCAAGGTAGACATTAGCCATACCCCCGCGGCCGATGAGCTTTACGATCTTATATTTGCCTGCAAATATCATGCCCTCAGGGCTTTGTGCGTTCATCGAATTACTCCTCAAAACAGACTAAACTATAATATATTATAAAATAAACACGAGATGTCAAAGTTATAAGTTCGTTACACTTCGCTTTTACGTTCTTCTATGCCGCGTCTTAACTGTCCGCAGGCAGCCATTATGTCGGAGCCCATTTCGCGCCTTAAAGTAGCGTTTATGCCCTTGCTCTCAAGGGCTTTACGGAAGGCTTCCACCCTCTTGGGCGTGCATCTTTTGTAGATGCCTCCCGGGAATTCATTGGCAGCGATAAGGTTTACGTGGCAGTTTAAGCCCTTAAGAAGCCTTGCAAGCTGCTCCGCACATGCGAAAGTATCATTAACCTCGTTAAAAAGAGAATACTCGAAGGTGATCCTTCTTCCCGTCTTATTCACATACTCGCGGCAGGCGTCCATAAGCTCCGATATGCTGTAAGCGGAAGCGACCGGCATAAGCTCGCGGCGCAGCTCGTCGTTAGGCGCATGTAAAGATATCGCGAGATTGACCTGAAGTCTTTCCTTGGTAAACTCACGTATCTTAGGCACAAGTCCGCATGTAGATACCGTTATGTGTCTTGCACCCATGTTGATGCCGTCGGGATTATTCATGATCTTGATAAAAGCCATGAGATTATCGTAATTATCAAAAGGCTCGCCGATACCCATAACGACGACAGTCCTTATCTTCTCGCCGATGTGATCCTGCGCCATAAGCACCTGAGCCGCCATCTCGCCTGCCGTAAGAGATCTTCCGAAGCCTGCCTTGGCCGATGCGCAGAACGAGCAGCCCATCTTGCAGCCCGCCTGAGACGAGATACAGATAGAAAGACCGGTCTTATAACGCATGATAACCGTCTCTATGATATTGCCGTCAGGAAGAAGATATACGAGCTTTCTCGTGTCATCGATCTTGGAAATAAACTCATCGATTATCTTCATATCGGAGAACAGGAAGTCTTCCTCGAGTTTCTGTCTCATGGCGGCAGGAATATTGGTCATCCTCGAGGTATCCGTTACACCCGAGTTCAGCCACTTGCTGATCTGTCCCGCGCGAAACTTGGGAAACCCGTTGTCCAGGCACCACTTTAAGATCTCTTCTTCGGTAAGATCAAGGCAGAAACGTCTGTTGTCTTTATCCATTCTTCCTCCGCAGTCTGCTTATGAAGAAACCCTCGCAGCCGTCCTCATCGGGAAGCAGCGTGAGCATTCCGTTAACGTGCGAAGATTTTAATCTGTCGGGCAGTATATTGTCAAAAGCCTCAGGTTCGAAGTCGGGATGTCTTTCCATAAACTTCATGACCTGTTCCTCGTTCTCGCCTCTGTTGATCGTACAGGTGCTGTATACGAGCACTCCGCCCTTCTTCACAAGTCTGCTTACATTATCAAGGATATGTTCCTGTTTAAGAGTGATCTCGGCGATACGCTCGTAAGTTATAGTAAGCCTGATATCCGGCTTGCCGCCCATGATACCGAGTCCGGAGCAAGGCGCATCACATAAGACGAGATCAAAGTCTTTATCATCATCATAGACCGAGCTGTCGGCAACGCCTGTCCTGATGCACTTAACGCCGAGGCGCTGAGCATTCTGTCTAATCAGCTCCGTCCTGGAAGCATTGATATCAAGAGCCAGGATATCCGCCTTATCTCCCGACAAAGCCGCCATATGGGTAGATTTGCCGCCGGGAGCCGCACAGCAGTCGAGTATCTTCATACCGGGCGCAGGCTGAGCCGCCAAAGATGCGAGCTGGGCCGCCTCTCCCTGCACCATGAACTTACCGGCCGTAAAAGCCTCGGACTTCTCGATAGAAGGCGAAGAAGATGTCGGCTTAAGTATCAGCGCATCGTCCGCAAACGAAGCCTCCGATACCCCGAATCCTTCGGCTTCAAGCTCAGAAGCCAGAGATTTCTTATCAGTCTTCAGTGTGTTAACTCTTATCGCCAAAGGTGACGGAGACAGAAGCGCACGCGCTATGGAAGGCGCACGGTCTTTTCCGTAAGACTTCTTGATGACACCGTATATCTCGGGCTTTAAAGAGAATGCCGCTTCCACATTCTTGGAAGAGCTGAGATCATGCTGCTCCGGGGTTAAGTCGCAGACCTTGTGAAGGACTGCGTTAACTAAGCTTTTCGCACGGGGCGCATGAGTGGCAGCAAGCTCCACGGAAGTATTAACCGCAGCATAATCGGGAACCTTCTCCGAGTACAGTATCTGCCAGATGCCGAAGCGAAGAATGGTGCGCACCTGCGGGTCCAGCGAAGAGGGATCCCTGCCGGAGACTGACTTTATGATATAGTCCTCGGAATATGCGAAAGTTAAAGTCCCGTAAACGGAAGCGCGCACAAAATCATCGGCATTCTTACCGCTGAACGCGAGATTGGAGAATGCTTTATTCTCGAAGCAGTCAAAAAGTATGGAATATATAAGTTCGCGGTCTTCCACTTAGATTCCGAATCTTTGTCCCGGCTTGTAATTATGAGCGCAGTCGATCGCCTTCAGACGCTTGCCGCCTTCGGACTGAAGTTCGAGAATATATATCGAACCCTTACCGCACTTTACCTTGAGGTCTCCCTTGGAAGCCTTGGTTATCTCACCGGGTGCCGCCTCTTCGTTATCGTCTTCTTCGAGCCTCGAATCATATATCTTGATCCTCTTGCCGTTAAAGACCGTAGAGCAGCCGGGCCATGAGCTTAACGCTCTTATCTTATCGTGAACCTGTCTTGCCGAAGCATTAAGGTCAAGCACCGCATCCTCGGGCTTGATCGGATATGTCAGAGTAACCTTGTCCGTGTCCTGCGGGATCGAAGTGATCTTGCCTTCTATATAATCACCGATCGTATCAAGGAGAAGATCCCTGCCCGCATCGGCAAGCTTGGCCATAAGCGTATCCGTATGATCATTGATATCGATCGGCACCTCAACCTGTGTGAGGATATCTCCCGTATCCATGCCGGCGTCCATCTTCATGATGGTAACACCCGTAACGTCGTCTCCGTTCAGGATAGAATACTGGACCGGTGCCGCACCCCTGTACTTCGGCAGAAGCGATGCATGCACATTAATGCATCCGTACTTCGGAATATCAAGCATCCTCTGAGGAAGGATCTTGCCGTAAGCGGCGGTAATTATAAGATCAGGCTCACGGGACTTAATAAACTCATATGCCTCGTCAGTCTTCAAAGAATCGGGCTGGTAGACCTCAACTCCCAGTTCCTGCGCCTGCACTTTAGCGGGAGGAGCCGTCAGAATATGCTTTCTTCCTACGGGCTTATCAGGTTGGGAAACACTGAGGATAACGTTATACCCTTTATCGGACAAACCCTTGAGCACCGTCGCGGAAAGCTCGGGGGTTCCCATGAATACTACCTTAATATCACTTGTCTGCATTTACACTCTCGATCGTACCGGGGATTGCCTTATCTATGAACAGAATACCGTCAAGGTGGTCATACTCGTGGCAGATACAGTCTGCGAGCAGACCTTCCGCATCCATCTCGAAAGGATTGCCGTTTATATCAAGAGCCTTGATATGAACCTTGGAAGGACGCATGACCTCAGCGCTCTTTCCGGGAACGGACAGACATCCTTCGGAACACTTCTGCTCGCCTTCCCTTAAAGTAATCTCGGGATTGATGAAGTTGATCCTGCCGTGCTCGTCTCCGATATCGATTACGAACGCGCGTCTTAAAACGCCGACCTGAACGGCTGCAATGCCGATACCTCTGTTATCGTAATACATGGTCTCTGCCATGTCGTCTATAAGCTTAACGATCCTCGGCGAGATCTCTTCGATCTCCCTTGATCTTTTACGCAGTATGGGATCGCCTTCGGTCACAATATTCCTTAAAGCCATATTTTCACTCCTGATGATTATTACGGTAAATATTCTACCACAATCATTCTTTGAGTTTGTCCCGTGACGACTTAAGCATATTGGTCACGGTGTCAAAGAGCCTTCTGGTAGACGATTTGAACCCCTGCTTGGTCTCGGCATCCATGCTCTGATAGGTGCCGATCACCCTTGTCATCAATTCCTTGCGCTTCTCGGTAAACTCAGCAAGAGTATGGGCATCGGAACACATCATAAGCTTAAACACGGTATCCACGAACTGTTCGCGCTGCACCTTATCGAGCCCGCTGATCCAATCCTTGAAAGCTTTGTCGAACAGCTTGGACTCCTTGCTGACTTCTTTCTTGTGAATGAATTTATCAATGCCCGTCTCCCACGTGAGAATCTCATGCTGCATGATACCGTTCTGATCGGAATGAACTACCGAATAATCCTCCATATGCTCGAGAAGCATGCCTACAACAGAGAATTCAGGCACATAGGTATGTATCTGATGCTCGATTCTCTGAAATTCCTCCGTATTCATTATCTGCTCGGTAAACCCGGGACCGTCGAAGTTATAGATATCAGTTACCGGAGAATTGAACCTGTCGTCACAGTATGTGGCTGCATATATGGCAAGGTTGCCGCCCTTGGAATGACCTCCGACTATGAATGTTCCGTCTTTAAAAGTCGCCACCGCGTTCTCGAAATAAGCAAGAGCCTTCTCCTGCGCAGGAACCGGGAACTCGAATCCCATATTAAAGTCTTCTTTCCAGCCTATGATCGTATTATCGGTTCCTCTGAAAGCAACATAATAATTCTGCTCGCCGTCAAGATGGAATACACAAGCCGAGAACTGGACCTGCTTTACTTCATCAACCTCATTTACGAAGCCAGATATCTGCATATTCGCGAATCTCGGGCTGTCGGCGATTATCCTTATTAAATCAAGATCGTACTTGGCATCGATAACGTCATATCTGAGCGAAGGCCGGTTAAGAAGCTTGGCACAGACATCTTTTACGTCACTGAACGTCCTTAAAGAAGGTGACACGATATCTTCAAATGGCTCATAGCAGAATCTCGCGAGGATGGCCGCATCCACTTCATTAAAAGGATTCTGCCTGAAAGAGAGATCTCCCCTCCACTTAAGATAGTCATATATTGTATCCACTGTCAGATGCCTCCTGCATCATTATCGAATGATAACGGATAGATCTCGGGATCAAAGTCCTTCATTATCTGTCTGAACACCTCATTCAGATAAGATTTCTTATGTGATTTTATCACAAAGACATTACGGTATCTGCCGCGAAGCTCGTATATGGGAGCCGGATACGGCCCGTACAATTCGAACCCCAGCGCCTTATCCTGATATGACAGAAAATCTTCAAGATACTTCTTAACATCGGCGGTCCTTTGGGCAAGCATATCTTCATCAGGCAAAGACAGCACGATCTCACCGACTGCCTTGAACGGAGGCAGCTTCATGACCTCACGGAAAGCTATCTCAGACTCATAGAACGCATCATAGTCCTGGTGCGCCGCATACATAAGAAGAGGATTATCCGTATGCACGCTCTGAAGATAGACCTTGCCGGGATCCGTACCTCTTCCCGCTCTTCCCGCCGCCTGCGTTATCAGCTCGAACGCACGCTCGGAAGCCTTATAATCCGTAGACATCGCGATAAGATCCGCGCCGAGAACTCCCGCGACCGTTACATTCGGGAAGTCATGTCCTTTCGCGATCATCTGGGTTCCGATAAGAATATCGGCCTCATGATCACGGAAGCTCTTAAGAATCGCCTCATGTGCGCCCGGCTTAATCGTCGTGTCCTGATCCATGCGCAGGACCTTCCTGTCGGGATACAGCTCCTTAAGGATCTCCTCGAGCTGCTGCGTACCGATACCTGCACGCTTAAACTTGGTCCCTTCACATTCCCTGCATTTGATCTCATTGCACGGGATCGTATATCCGCAGTAATGACACATGAGAAGTCTCTCGGAAGTCCTGCTGTAATTATGAAGCGTCATTGCCACAGAACAGTTCGGGCATATTGCAGGCTCGCCGCATGTACTGCACACAAGCGTCCTCGCATAGCCTCTCCTGTTAAGGAAGAGCATTACCTGCTGATCCTTCGCGAAAGCCTTGGCCATCGCCGTTCTTAAAGGCGCGGAAAGAAGATCGCCGTAGCCTTCTTTAATCTGCCTTTTCATGTCGACTATAGTTACTTCCGGCAGCACCGCATCGGGAGCAGCCCTCTTATTAAGCTTCAAAAGCTTGTAATTGCCCTTCTGCGCCGAAAAGTACGACGACACAAGCGGCGTCGCGGATCCGAGGATAAGCGGACACGAGCTCATTCTCATGCGAAGTATCGCTATATCTCTTGTGTTATATCTCGGGAACGACTCCGACTTATAAGAAGAGTCGTGTTCCTCGTCTATGATGATCAGCTTAAGATCATCGACAGGCGCGAAGATAGAGCTTCGGGGGCCTACTACGATCCTGGCTTCTCCCCTTCTTATCCTGTCCCACTCATCGAACTTCTGTCTGTCGGTAAGCCTGCTGTGCATTACCGCCGCAGTATCGCCGAATCTGCCTCTTATCCAGCTTACGGTCTGCGGCGTCAATGAGATCTCGGGCACCAGATAGATAACGCAGCCCCCGCGGTCGAGCACCTCGCCCGCGCACTTAAGATAGACTTCCGTCTTTCCGCTTCCGGTAATACCGTGCAGCAGAAAAACCTGAGACTTGTCGCGGCTCTCGCACACAGCCCGAAAAGCTTCATTCTGCTCATCATTCAGATCATGAACAACTCTGAAAGATTCGGAAGACACCTCTGCCGCCGTTTCCGTCTCGGCATCGATCTCTTCTCTTGTAAGCATCCTGATCGACAGGTTAATGAGACCTTTGTCCCTTAATGCACGAAGCTGGGCATCCGAAGCCTTGGCTATAGACAGCAGCTTCTTACGCTCTGTAATACCATTCTCGAGAAGATACTCGAGCATATGAATATGCGTAACGGAACGAAGCTTGCCTGATGACAGAACCGCCTCAGTCTCCTCCCGCGAACAGATATCGACAAATGTCGCTTTTGCCTTGGCGACAGTACCCACAGCCGAGGGAACCATCATGGAGATAACATCACCGTAAGTACACAGAAGACGCGACTTCAAAGGTTCAATCAGCGCGAGCTGGTCCCTCTTCATGACCGGATACAGATCCAGAAGAGAATCAATGCACTTGAGTTTCTTCGGATCGAATCCGAGACTGTCCGTATTATCGCTGATACCTACGACAAGAGCCGTCTCTTTACGGTTGCCGAAGCCGAACGGCACCTTTACATAAGACCCCTGAACGACTTTGTCTTCCAAAGCTTCAGGGATCTTATATGTATAGGCTTTATCAGTCTGCCTTACACATTCTCTCAGAAGGACTTTGCAGACTTTCATAGATTACATCTGACCATCCATAAATGAGAACAGATCAATCTGGGCAGACTCAGGCAGGTCATCGATAAGACCGTATTTATCCAGTGTTTCTATGGCTGCCTGACCGATCTTACCTCTTTGCATAAGATCTTCTCTGTTCTTGAAAGGAGCCTCATCTCTTGCAGCAGTGATACCTCTTGCCATGGATGCTGAGATCGAATCAATGCAGTCAAGCGGAGGAAGTATCAGTCCCTTATCAACCTTCGTAAAGTCAGTAGCATGGCTCGTCTTAAGATCTATCGGAGCGAACTCGATTCCGCGGTGATGCATCTCAGCAACAAGCTCACACAGGAAGTATTCATCCTGAGCCTTCTTAGCCGAGCTCTCCTTCGAATGCATGAGTGTCTTAAGCACTTCCATACGAGCCTTAAGAACATCCATATCCTTACACATATACTGAGCGTCAAATTCTTCACCTCTGATAGTAAAGTATGCACAGTAGTATTCTTCAGGATAGTAGACCTTGAACCACGCAACTCTTAATGTTGATATCGAATAAGCGGCAGCATGCGCCTTAGGAAACATGTACTTGATCTTCTCACAGGAGCCGATGTACCAGTCAGGAACATTACACTCCTTCATCATCGCCTTCCACTTCTCCCACTTCTCTGCAACGGCACCGGAAGCAACCTTACCCTTACGTACGGCCTCCATGATATCGAAGGCATCCTTATTCGGGAGACCCCAATAGATAAGTGTCGTCATGATGGAGTCACGGCATCCGATAACCGAATTAAGGTCGCAAGTTCCTTCACTGATAAGGTCCTGGGCATTGCCCTTCCATACGTCAGTACCGTGTGAAAGACCCATAAGCTGAACAAGATCATAGAATCTCGTAGGCTTCGTCTCCTTGATCATGCCTCGCGCCATCGGAGTACCAAGCTCCGACAGACCGATCGTAGCTGAACCTGCCTCCGATTCTTCAATCGGGAATCCCAAGGCATCCGTAGACTCAAGAAGGCTCATTACTTTCGGTTCCGGAACAGGAATATCAGTAATCTCTACACCCGTAAGAAGGTGAAGCATACGAAGAACCGTAGGATCCAAGTGTCCCAAGATATCGAGCTTAAGGATAGTATCGTGCAAGGAATGGAAGTCGAAGTGCGTCGTTATGATTCCGCAGTCAGTCTTATTCGCAGGATACTGTATGGGCGTAAACTCATATACGTCCATCTCCTTAGGAACAACGACGATACCGCCCGGGTGCTGTGACGTAGTTCTCTTTACACCGAGGAGGCCGCGTGACATATACAGAAGGTCTCCGGTCGTGTACGGCACCTGCTTCTTGTCGCAGACATTTCGCGCGATCATGAGTGCGTTCTTACTTGCGACTGTACCTACAGTACCTGCCTTAAATGTATGCGTCGTTCCGAAAAGGTAATCTACATACTTATGCGCGGAAGCCTGGTTCAAGCTCGAGAAATTAAGGTCGATATCAGGCTGCTTGTCGCCGTAGAATCCAAGGAACGTCGCGAAAGGTATATCCTGTCCGTCTCTGTGCATGTTGGTACCGCACTCGGGGCAGTTCTTCTCAGGAAGATCGTAACCCGAGCCGTATTCACCGGTGTTATTAAACTCTACATAATTACACTTCGGGCACCTGTAGTGAGGCACCAAAGGATTAACCTCGGAGATACCGAGCATGGTAGCCGTAAATGAAGATCCTACGGAACCTCTTGAACCTACAATAAATCCTTCGTTATTAGAGTTCTTAACAAGTCTGTACGCGATATAGTACATGATCGCGAAGCCGTTACCGATGATGGAATTGAGCTCACTGTCGAGTCTCTCCTTAACAACCGGATCAAGAACTCCGTTATGTCTGTAGAGCTTGTTGGCTCTTGTGTATGCGATATCTCTTACGTCCGAAGCAGCTCTCGGAATCATAGGAGGATATGTTCCGTCCGGGAAAGGTTTGATCCCGTATTCGATCTTATCGGCGATCATATTAGTGTTGGTAACAACAGCAGCAAGAGCTCTTTCCTCACCTAAGTATGAGAACTCGTCGAGCATCTCTTCTGTAGTTCTGAAGTAAAGATCAGACTGCATCTCGGCATCGGCGAAGCCCATATCCATGAGCATGTTCTTACGGTACATACCGTCTTCCTTGTTAAGGAAGTGGGAGTCTGTAGTCGCGATCAGCGGAAGATTAAAGGCATCAGCAATATCGGCAAGAAGGATGTTAGTGTTCCTGATATCGTTCTCGTTAAGAGGCATGGGTTCACCCGCTGCCTTATCGGGATTTCTCGTCATGAACATGTTGTTGCACAGAGGCTGAATCTCGACGTAATCATAAAGAGAAAGAATATCCTTAAACGTCTCGTCTTCCTTCAGCGCTTCCAAAGCCTTGTTGACTTCCTTACCGCAGGCCTTGTACTTCGCCATGGCATAGCGGTATATCTCGCCCTGTTCGCACGCGCCTCCGACGATTATCGAAGACTTATAGTACTTAAGTAAGCTCTTAGGTGTTCTCGGTCTTCTGTAGAAGTAATGAACATTAGACTCGGATACCAGATGATAGAGGTTATAAAGTCCGAGATTGTTCCTTACAAGCCAGATAATGTGATACGCCTTGCTCTCCTGGGAAAGTAATACATCCGTACTCTTATGACCGATCTTAAGGTTAAGAGCCTCAGGGTCTGCAGAGCCTTCAGCCGTAAGATAATCGATTACGAACTGAGCGTCTTTTCTCGCCTTATCGATAAGGTCATTATGAGTTGATTCAACAGATTCTGTTATATTCTCCGGACATGCGTACTTTCTTATATCCTCGATGGATATAGCAGGCATGTTGAACTTATTTCTGTAGTACTTATGATCCTCGATATTGATACCGTAACCGGCACGTCTCAAGAATCCCAAAGTATCGAAGATATTCTCACCGGTTACAAAAGCATCTCCGATGAATCCTACAAGTTCTCCCATGCGGAAATAAGCATCGCAGGGCTCACCTGTTCCCTTATAAATGATATCTTCTACATCAGCATAGAAGTCGGCAACATGCTCATATACGATTTCTTCGGGAACTACCAAAGAACCGTCTTCAGAATAAGGAGTACCTATGCGGTCATCGATATTGGTGATGTGATTAACACCCTCCTCACCATAAGACGGCGTACCGGGAAGATTCTCATCTCTTAAGCTCTCGGGGATCTCATCAGGCTCCCAAAGACTTGTGTCTATATCATGGGACGCGAATTCCTGAGCCTGTGCATCAGTCTCACCTTCGATCTCAGGGCGGATACCCTGAAAGCCCTTAAGTCTGTATTTACTTGCAGCGACACGCGTGAAGGTGTCCGTACAGGGATCGTCACCGTTAGTCTCGATAGCTAAAGTAACGAACTCTCCTACAGCCATAGGGGGCTTGGGAAGTCCCGAGTCCTTACGCGGAATGAAAGGAAGGTTATAAAAGATAGTAGGTCCGTCATCTACGAGATAACCCTCGCACCCCAGGATAGCCTTAAACTTCTCTTCTCCCTCTTCCTTCTTCTTATTAATTCCTTTAACAGCATCAACTGCTTCAGGGAAGCCTTGAACAACACCGTGATCCGTAATGGCACACGCTCTGTGACCAAATGAAGCTGCGAGCTTCATGATGTCTCCGGGATTACTGATAGCATCCTTCTCACTCATCTTCGAGTGGACGTGAAGCTCAACTCTCTTATATTCACAATTCTCACGACGCGCGGGCGGCGGATCGGCCTCATAAATGCCGCTGACCTTTACGCCCTTCTCACCTCTGTCGTAATTCGTAGATACCTGGAATCCCGCGTAACCTCCCTTACCGAAGGTCTTCTCGAATATATCGGCTTCTTCAGGCTTCAAGAACATGAGTGCACTTGTACCGCCTGTGGCATCGACGATAAAAAACTTCGCGATAACGCAAGTACCGCTCTTGGACAGCTTAAGGATGTCGGCCATCTTCTGGTCGTCCATAATAACGAAGTTACCTTCGATATTTACATTCTGGCTGTAGTCATCAAGGTCCTTAATATCAACCTTGGGCATGCCGGACATAACACGGCCCATTATGGATTCGGAATTCTTACGGGGCTTAAACTTACTCTTTGTCTCCCCGTTACTCGAAGCCTGCTCCTTAAACTCCTTAGCCTTGGCTACCCAGGAGTTCTTGGCGACCTGGGGTTCTTCCTTCTTCTTTGCTTCCGCCTTCTCTTTCTTGGCGCGCATCTCTTCTCTTAACTGGCGCATTATCTCAGGGTCAACCTGCACCATAGCTGCACCTGCGGGAGCAGTGGGAGCCTGCTTAGCGACAGGTGCCGGAGCTGCCTCAACAGGCTTTTCGTCAGCATCTTCTGCAGTCTTAACTACAGGCTTGACGAAAAGGAACTTAACCGTACACTTCGATCTCGTCTCCATCGCAGATCTTACCTGCTCGAGCATCTGACGGTTCGAGTCTTCCACCTGACCTGCCACCTTTATGGTGATCAGGTTCTCATTTCTGTAATAGTCGATTTTAACGACCTTTAACCCGCCAAGACCTTCTTCCAGCTCAGGTCCCAGCATCAATTTTCTTATCAGTTCTTTCATAAAACCTCTTTAAAGGGTTGCTTGTGATTTCTCTTCGCCGAGTCTTCTGACTTCTTCGACAAACTCGTCAACGGCGGTCTCCGCCTTAAGTTTCCTGATTATCTGTCCTTTCTCGAACAGAAGGAATTCATCCTTACCGCCCGCGAGACCTATGTCTGATTCTTTTGCTTCTCCGGGTCCGTTAACGGCACACCCCATAACAGATACTTTAAGGTCATACGGGAACTTGGATATCCTGCTCTCGATCTCATTAGCGATCTCGATAAGCGGAACTTCTGTCCTTCCGCATGTGGGACAGGAAACAAATGTGATCCCTCCTGTCGTCAGGTCAAGAGCCTTCAATATACTCTTAGCTGCATAGACCTCATCGACAGGATCACCTGTAAGCGATACTCTGATCGTATCTCCGATACCTTCAGCAAGCAGTGTTCCGATACCTACAGCAGATTTAACAACGCCTTCTTTAAGTGTTCCTGCTTCCGTCACACCTACGTGAAGCGGATAATCACAGGCCTTGCTCATAAGTCTGTAAGTCTCGATCGTAAGCTTGGGACTAGAAGACTTGATCGATATGACGATATCATCGAAGTCAACGTCCTCGAGGAGCTTTACGGCATCAAGAGCACTCTTGGTCATATTCTCGGCGCATACTCCTCCGTATTCTTCAACGAGCTTCCTGTCGATAGAACCTGAGTTGACGCCTACACGTATCGGTATACCCCTCTCTTTGCAGATATCGGCTACCTGCTTAAGCTTCTCGGGAACTCCGATATTACCCGGATTGATCCTTATCTTCGAAGCGCCGTTCTTTGCAGCTTCGATCGCCATGCGGTAATCGAAATGAATATCTGCAACTACGGGAATGGGAGACTGCTTTACTATAGTCTTGAGCGCATCCGCAGCCTCCTGATTCGGAACAGTGACACGCGTAATATCACAGCCGGCATCATGAAGTCTCGCGATCTGCTCAAGGGTGCCCTTGATATCCTGAGTCTTCGTATTGTTCATGGATTGAATCCTTACGGGATTACCGCCTCCAAGAAGCACTCCGCCGACATTTACTACTCTGGTCATCTGCCTGTTCCTTTCTTTTAAGGGTATGTAAAACTAGTCTACACTTAATAGGCAGAAATGATTATTACAATTTATCAGAAAAATCTTAGGAAACCTGCAAACCCAATGAATTACACAAAGATTCGAATTCGCCGCCCTGTGTCATGATAATGCTGTTAAGAAGATCCTGACGGCTCATTCCGTTTGTCAGAAGCTCTGTATTGCCGGCAAGACCTGCGTCATCGGGTTCTCTTGCAAGAACGCCCCTGTAGATCGCCGCGACAAAATCCTCATCGGAAAGATCCAGGGCCTGCGCCTCATCAGAGAATGCGATCTCATTAACAAGTGCGGATGCGGTAACATCTCCGGTCTTAAGCCTGTCAACCTGATCAACAAGCTCTTCCAAAGTAGGAGTCCTGCCGAGCATCAATGAACTTAATCTCAATACAAAGTAAACGACACCCTGATTATTCGGATCGTCGGTAACGGGATCGCCGCTTACGATATTAAATGTCGCCTCGAAAGAACCGGTATATTCAGTCCCGTTACCTTCGAAGTACGCATGAGCCGTTCCTACAGCAAGATTATCTGTATAAGTAACATAGTAATCTGTTCCCTCTTCAAGGATCTCATCATCATGAGACAGAGAGAATGCAATTGTTATAGGCTCACCCGAATATGTCTGGTCGGCTATATCGCCGATCATTACGGAAGAAATATCAATGAGAGGAACCGTAGTCTCGGCAGGTGTATCCGCAGCAGTTGTTGTTGCTGCAGCCCCGCCTGAGGCTCTCGAAGGAGTAGTGCCTGAAGGTTCTTTATCGGAAGTAAGAACAAAAGCTACGATAATTCCGAACATAAGGAACATCGATACGAGTGACACAACAAAAGGCCAATAGATAACTCTGGGCTTCGCGGGCTTTTCGGGAAGCAGAACCTCCTCTTTACGCGGAGAAGCGGTCTTAGGTCCCGTACGCGGAGCTGATTTTAAAGCTGAATTCCCGCCCTTAGGCTCAACAGTCTCAGTAACGGCAACGTGATCTATGGAAGCATTACACTTCCTGCAGTAAGTTGCTCTTACACCGTTAACGGCATCACATTCGGGACATATCTTATTCTTCATGTTCAACCTGCCGCCTGTTCTTCGTCTATAGTTACAAACAAAGTAACCTTACCTATCTGAAGCACGCCGGTCCTTATCTCCTGTATGGTATTGGGAGGGATACGGTTGCCGTCAAAGAAGGTACCGCCTTCGGAACCCAGATCCTGGAGCAGATATATGCCGTCCTTGTATATGACTCTGCAGTGAGCTCCGCCTACGGTTCCGTTCTTAACATAGAAATCACTTCTCGGATTTCTTCCGATGGTAAATGCATCCTTGAAAGGAATATCATACCTTGCTCCGTTAGGAGCCATGAAAAGAATTCTGTGGGGATAAGAAGCTTCGTTTATTACAGGCTTCCTTACTGTGGGAGCGGCCGCGGACTTCTTATCTGCAGCCGCAGCTTTCATCTGCTGCTTCTCGAGCTCCTGCTGTCTGTCGAGTTCCTGGCTCTTGATCTTATCTACCGCCTCGTTATAAGCCTTGAGCTTACGGTCATAGACCTTCTTGTTCCTGCGGTTGATCTTCATAAACAGGCAAAAAGACGCAATACCGACTGCAAGCAGTATACCCGCTGAAACAAATACGAATGCCGGACTCATAAGTGCGCCAATAATCATTTTATTTCCTCAAAGACCTTTTTTACATATATTATTTTACTTTATTCAACTCTAAAAACAAGTACAGACCCGTTACAACACACACGGATCTGCACTTGCATAAAAATATTAAGAGGAAATATGAAGTGATGCTTAAAGCATCATCTTATATATCGCCGTACAATCCTCCTCGTTAAGCGTTACGAATCCCGATATAGTACCGTTTCTTCCGTCTCCGTAACAAAGATTCTTAACGAGCACCGGAATGTCTTCTTCCTTACCTCCGAGTTCACCCAGCGTCGAGGGCATTCCGATGGAAGTAAGATACTTTCTGAATGCTTCTATTCCTTCTTCAGCGGTCTGATAACCCCAGATCCTTCTGGCTGCCTGCTCGAATCTTGCCCTGTCATGACCCAACTCATACTTAAATACCGCAGGCATGGTAACCGCAAGTCCCGCACCGTGGGCACAGTCATACAATGCGGACAGCTCATGCTCAATCGCATGGCTGTTCCAGTCCTGCGACCTTCCGACACCGCAGGAATTGGTATGAGCCATGGTACCTGCCCACATGATATTCGCACGGGCCTGATAATCATTCGGGTCCTTAATTACTTTCGGGCCCTCGTTCTTCATAGTGATAAGAAGAGCCTCGAGAAGTCTGTCGGTAACTTCTACATCCTTGGTATTCGTAAGATATCTCTCATAAAGATGAGCCATTATATCAGTAATACCGCATGCAGTCTGATAAGCAGGAAGTGTGGTTGTCAGTTCCGGATTAAGGATCGAGAACTTGGGTCTCAAAGCTTCTGCACCGGTTCCCCTCTTATACATGCCTTCTTCCTTTGTGATAACCGAATCTCCGGATCCTTCGGAACCCGCGGCAGCTATGGTGAGCACCGTTCCTACGGGAAGTGCATTCTGAACAGAAGCCTTGCCCGAATAGAAATCCCAGAAATCTCCGTCATAAAGGACACCCGCAGCGATGGCCTTGGAAGAATCGATCGCACTTCCGCCTCCGACCGCGAGGACAAAATCAATACCGTTTGCCTTACAAAGATCGATACCCTCATAAACAAGTCCGCTTCTCGGGTTCGGCTTTACTCCGGAAAGCTCCATGAAAGGTATGTCTTCCTTACTAAGCGAATCCTTAACTCTGTCGATAAGGCCGGACCTTACGGCACTGCCTCCGCCGTAGTGGATCAGCACCTTTGTTCCGCCGAAAGCCTTAACGAGCTGTCCTGCCTGTGACTCCGTACCCTTGCCGAAAACAAATTTCGTAGGTGAATAGAAAGTGAAATTATCCATATAATCCTCCTCAGACAGACTGTGCCTTTGCTACAGCTGCCTCGAGCGTCATCCCCGAGTACTCCTGAGCCCTGAAGATCTTACCGTTGATGTCATTGTCGACAAAAGCTCCGACAACGACACCCGGAAGGGCGCTCTCGGGGGAATTGGGGGCATTTGGTCCCCCGAGATCGGTCCTGCACCATCCCGGATCTGTGAGATTCATCGTAACGCCTGAACCGCCAAGCTTTGATGCCATGTCTATTGTGATCTTGTCGAGCGCCGCCTTGGCCGCAGAATAACCGGCCTGCTCAGGCTCAAGTGCTATACCGCTCGTTGTGTTAACTATTCTTCCGAATCCGCGCTCTATCATCTTAGGAAGGAAATGATAGCAGATCATCGCGGGTGCGATCGTATTAACGTTAAAACTTACTAAGTAATCCTCGACCGGAGTCTTGAAGTAATCCTCACGGTAAGCGATCTGAAGGCCTGCGTTGTTAAGGACTACATCTATATCCACGCCGAGGCCGTCAATCTCTTCGAGCATTCTTTGTACCGAATCAAGATCGTTAAGATCCGCCGCGATAGAATAACTCTTAAGCCCTTTACCGAGGAATTCCTTCTCGAGCGGCTGCGTGTGTCCCACACTTCTGCTTTGAAGGATAGTATTGCAGCCGTATTCTGCCATAAACCTTGCTGCAAGTCTGCCGAGACCTCTTGATGCTCCTGTTATGAGCACCCATCTGCCGTTAAGATCTGTCATCAGATTACCCCTTTCGCCTTCTCGAGAACATCTATAACCTTATCGCACCACTCATCGAACTCCGGGTCTTCCACCTGAAGCTCGGGATGTGAAAGAACATTATCCAGAGCCATCTTCACGCCCTGATCGAATCTGACCGAAGTTCTCATCTGCGGCACTGCTCTCTTAAGTTTACTGTTATCAAATACTACCGTTACCGACTTGTCCCCCGTAAGAGATCCTTCGAAGTCGTAGCCGTACTTATCTCCGCACGCCGACAGGAAGTCGGATGCGACATGATATGCCTTTAGTTCTTTGCCCAATACATTCGCGATCGTCTGATAGATCTGATCCCAGGTCAGAGACTCGTCGGATGTGATATGGAATGCTTCCCCTATGGCATGGGGATTACCCATAAGTCCCGTGTAACCGACTGCGAAGTCGCCGTTCCATGTAACTGTCCACAGAGATGATCCGTCACCCTGAATGATTACAGGCTTGCCGTCAATGATCCTCTTTACGACCTGCCAGAAGCCTTTCTTGCCGTGTACGCCGAGAGGCACGTTACGTTCATCATAAGTATGGCTGGGTCTGACTATAGTAACCGGGAAACCTTCTTCCCTGTACTTCTTCATAAGGAATTCTTCGCATGCGATCTTGTCGCGCGAATACTGCCAGTGAGGATTCGACAGTGTCGTACCCTCGGTAATAACGTAACCTGCCGCCGGCTTATGGTAAGCGGAAGCCGAGCTTATATAGATATACTGTTTGGTTCTCCCTGCGAAAAGCCTGTAATCTCTTGCGACCTGATCCACGGTAAAGCCGATAAACTCGCCTACAACATCGAACTTCATGTCGCCTATCTTGGAAAGGACATCAGCCTCGTCGTTGATATCAGTCTTGATAAGCTTGACATTAGAAGGGATAACATCAGTTCTGTTGCCTCTGTTAAGGACATATACTTCCCAAAGAGGATCTTCCGAAAGACGCTTTACGATGGCAGTACTGATAGTACCGGTGCCGCCGATGAACAATGCTTTTCTCATAAGACGATCACTTCCTTTCCTCTCCCTCATAATAACCGAATGAAGAATTTATTCTTCTCATATTCCGAGGTATAATCTTATCAGATTTTGACATGAGGACTTACGGGCATGGATACATCCGGTTATGAATCATTATCCTTTAACAACACCCGCGCCATAAACGTCGCAGGACCGGTATCCGAGCGTTCTTTTCCCTCGCACCGGCATGCTTACGGCGAGATCATCGTGGTCGGAAGCGGAGACAAAAATATCTTCCGCGCCGACGATAAGCTGTATTCACTGACTCCGGGAGACATCATTCTCATCTGGCCGATGGAGACTCACGAGATAGTCGATGCGAACCGCATAGACTCTATAATCGTTCAGTACAGCAACACCCTTGCAGATTCGCTTTTTGACTTCAAGCGCATCATCAACCGCTATCATGACCTGCATATTCTGTGCATAAAGGCACACCCCGTCCTCGTAAATAAGCTCAAGTCAATTATTGAGAAGTTAAAGGATGAATGGCAGCAAGACAATCCTACCCGTGAGATGAGATGCGCCATGCATCTTCTGGAATTCATGAGCGTTCTTGACGAGCATCACGAAGAACTCGATGCCGACATCAGTAACGACGGCGGCAAGACGATCTCCGACACGACGCTCAACAACATCATATCCGTCATGGACTATATCAAGAACAACCTTACTGCGGACGATCTGTCACAGACCGCGATGGCTGAGCGCGCAGGTATCAACAAGGATTATTTCTCGAGGGCTTTCAAGGAAGTCACGGGACAAAATTACATAAAGTGGCTTAATGCTGTCCGTGTCGAGAAAGCGGTATCTCTGTTTCCCGAGGAAAGCCTTACGCTGACCGAGATCGCGATGCTGTCGGGTTTCAAGAGCATACCGTCGTTTAACCGCGTTTTCGCGGAGTATAAGAACATATCCCCGTCACAGTATAGGAAAGCGTATATCAGAACACCTGAAAAATATAGAACTTAAGGTAATACGTCTCCGGCACGCCCCACAACACGGGATGGTCCGGAGCCTGCGTGCGCTTCTCAATCTGCCTCAAGCTTCTGCCAGCATCGTAAGCCGCACTTGCGACCGCCTTCTCGAAAAGAGCCTCGCTCATAAAGTGCGAGCACGAACACGTCGCGAGGTAACCGCCGCGGGGCAGTATCTTCATGGCCTTCAGGTTGATCTCCTTGTAACCCTTGCCCGCGTTGTCGATAGTCTCGCGTGACTTGGTGAAAGCAGGGGGATCAAGGATGATGTAGTCGAACTCGTGTGACTTACTGCGCTCAAGCTCAGTAAGGTACTCGAAGACATCTGCGCACTCGTATGTGATCTTATTGGAAAGGCCGTTAAGCTCGGCGTTCTCCTTTGCCATCATGATGGCCGTATCCGAGATATCCACAGAGGTTACATGCTTCGCACCCTGCATCGCGGCATTAAGTCCGAACGAACCCGTATGCGTAAAGCAGTCGAGCACAGTCTTGCCTTCCGCGATTCTTGCTGCGGCGGCACGGTTATATTTCTGGTCAAGGAAGAAACCCGTCTTCTGACCGTTCTCGATATCGACGTGATATTTAACTCCGTTCTCGGTTATCTGCGCGACGGCGAATTCCGGATGAGGAAGACCGTTGTCATACCAGCCCTTGTACAGTTCAAGCCCTTCCTTGGTGCGAAGCGCGATCTCATTCTTCTCATAGATGCCGTTGATATCTATGCCCTGCTCGAGGAGGACTTCAACGAGTGCGTTATATATTGTCTCCTTGATCCTCTCCATGCCGAGGCTTGCTATCTCCACCGACAGCAGATTCTCGTAGCGGTCTACGGTAAGACCCGGCATCTGGTCCGCTTCGCCGTGGATTAAGCGGCAGCAGTTAAAGTCAGGTCCCGGCATTACTGTTCTTCTGTATGCGATCGAATATGCGATACGGCGCTTCCAGAAGTTATAGTCGAAGACGTCGTTGCTGTTTCTTGAGAATATACGGATCGTTATCTTGGAATTGCTGTTATAGAAGCCCGAGCCCTGCCAGGAATTTCCTGCGAATACATCGACGATATCGCCGTCCTGCGGCTGTCCCGACAGAGACGTGATCTCTTCGCCGTACACCCACGGGTGTCCGCGCTTAACAGTCTTCTCGGCTTTGCTCGTTATCTGTGCTTTGATATAAGGTCTTTCTGTTTTCATACCGATGATTATACTACTTCCACACGTAACCCGCTTTAATAACGGTCTCGATGTGGTTGCCCGCATCTCCGAGTGCGGCGCGAAGCTTCTTTACATGGGTATCGACAGCTCTGTCATAGCCGTCGTAATCCGAGCCCCATACTGCGTCCAGGATCTGATCGCGCGCGAGCACAAGTCCGCGGTTATCAAGAAAAAACATAAGAAGCTCATATTCCTTAGGAGCGAGAGTAACCTCTTTTCCAGATACCGTCACATATCGTCTGGCAGGCTCTATAACGATCTCATCTACAACCATCTTGCCGTCTTTAACGAGAAGCCCCTTATACCGGTTGATCAAAGCATTGATCTTAACAAACAGCAGCTTCGTCGAGAACGGCTTGGTTATATACTCATCGGCACCGATCTCATAACCTTCGATGATGTCGTTCTCCTCGCCGAGAGCTGTGAGAAAGACAACGGGCACATCGTATTTGCTTCTTATGAACTTACATACTTCCCTGCCGTCTTTGCCCGGCATCATAATGTCGAGGATGATGAGGTCGTACACATTTTCGCTTATGAGTCTGCACGCATCGATACCGTTATCAACGGCGTCCACTTCGTACCCGTTCTTGGTAAGCGCGAGTGTTGTTATCTCGCGAAGTCCCCTCTCATCTTCCGCGAACAGTATCTTACTCATTTACAGGGGCCTCGAACCAGAACATAGTGTCATGTTTTCTCATACAGCTTCCGCACTTAAAGCCGTGGATCTTCATAATATTCTCGTTGATCTCCAGACCCATGCCGTTGCTGTTAAGCTTGTCCGTCTTGGACTCACCCTCATTCTCGCTGTCATTGCTGAACTCGGCTCTTACATTATAACCGTTGACTCCGATCTTGATATGAGCCTCCTTCTCGGCATACTTGACCATATTGGTAAGGTAGTTTCCGACAGCAATCCTCATAAGTCTAAGATCCGCCTTTATCACGTGTTCATTAAGCGCATCGATCGTAACCTTGAGGTCTCTTTCTTTCGCCAGCGGCTCTATCCTCTTATAAACCGACTTGATCAGCGAGACCAGCTCTACCTCTTCCAAGTTAAGCTTTATCTTACCTGAATCGAGCTTATCCATCTCGAGCAGAATGCTGATGAGCTCCGCCATATCATCTACTTCTTTATTGATCTTATCTGCGTACTCGGGGCGGTCCTTCTCGTCGATATACTCCCAGTTCTCCATGTAAGCCTTAGCTACGGCAAGCGGAGTCTTAAGCTCATGAGCGATTCCGCGGGTAAGCCTTCTCGATCTCATCTCGTACTCCGCGCGCGTCTTATAAGACTTAACGAAAGCAACTGCAATAACAGTCTCTATTACAAGCAGTGCGAGCAGCATCACAACATAAGTTCCGATATGCGAAGTAACGGCAATCTGCACGGGATGGAACAGGCACATGTCGTAAAGCCTTCCTTCCGATGTATCGGTTATAACAATGCAGTAAGAAGTACGGATATCTTCCTTCTCAAGCTCCACGGTATCGCTGCCGTTAACAACAGCATCGTGCACCTGCTCGAAAAGCTCCTGCGCCTCGCGGTTAAGTTCATCCTGCTCATAAGTTTTGGCGAAGACAAGTACAGGACAATAAAGGTACACGTCCTGAGCCCACTCGGCAACGGTAGTTCTCTCGCCGTAACCCGCACAGTCAAATGTTCCGAGCTGATAAGTACCATTGAATGTAGTTACGGTTCCGCCGTAGATAAATATGTCATCACATTCAGCATCGAATTCCGGATCGTATCTTATCGCAATTTCGTCAATGGGTCCGTCCACCCTTAAGATCCTTACTTCATCATAATCTATATATGAATCCTCAGAGCACTGAACATATCCCAACGGGCTTGAGGTGTCCAGAGCAGTGCCGTCATAAAGCTCGATATAGCCGTAGAATCCCTGATCAGGGCGCAACACGGTTCTGACATAATCCCAATGCCATGTAACGACATACTGAATAAAAGTCTGAGGAGTATACTCGCAGTTCTCATCGGGAAGCATGAAATTAAAACTACCCTTGGAATCTCTCATCCGTTCCTTAATAACACCATTGGCAAGGACGTAAGTATACAGCCCGCCTCCGAGAACGAATGCGACAAGTAAAAGCGCCTCGATTATTACTGCGATCGTGATGTAGCGTTTCTTCATCTGATTGAACTCCTCATCTTTGATACTGCAATAATAATCGGGCGATGTGTATTCTTTATGTACACCTCACTCATTGAGATTACTTCAAATTATAGATATCTTACGATCTCACTTAAATCCTTCTTCAGAGTGTGGCGCTCGGAAGGTTCCGAATCCTCCGCAGGGTAACCGATGGGAAGAAGCAATACGGACTTCTCGTTCTCGGGGATATTGAAGGCCTTCTCAGCCTCTATGTTCGGGTAAGCGTTGACCCAGCAGGTTCCGAGACCCATCTCCACTGCCTCGAACATTACGTGTGTTGCTACGATGGATACATCCTCGATGCCGGAATGAATTCCCTCTTCACGCGCATTCTTCCAGTCCTCGTCTTTGTTATAAGTGAACATGAATACGACAGGCGCATGGAAAGCACAGGGTGTGATCTCATTGATCTTAGCCAAAGCCTCATCGCTCTGTAATACATAGATTCGATGCGGCTGATTGTTCTTGCCTGTGGGTGCGAGATTAGATACCGCAAGCAGACGGTCGATCTGCTCCTGTGTCAGCTTCGTGTCTTTATACTTTCTTACCGAATATCTTTCCTTGGCAAGTTCCATGAATTCCATAACCGCACCTCCGCGCATCAATAATTATATTCTTTTGTTTTAAGCCATGAGCTCCGCCGCGAGCGCATCTATCTTAGAGCGCGCAGCATCATCCAAAGCCGCATTAACAGTGACCGTATTCTCCGTAAATGAGATATCCTTGCTTCCTTCGAACTTAGCTCTGATAACCTTAGCGGCCATCGGAGCCCATGTGCCGTTCTCTATGATACCGACAGTCCTGTTTTGATAATTCCTCTCAAGAAGCTCGTTTATAAACTCGCGCATGAACGGGAAAACGTCGCCGTTGTAAGTCGTCGTCGCAAGGACGAGCTTACCGTATCTGAAAGCATCTTCAACCGCCTCTGCCATATCGTCACGGGCAAGATCTGTGACCGCGACCTTCGGGCAGCCTAAGGACTCCAGATTCTCGCGCAGGAGCAAAGCAGCCTGCTTCGTGTTGCCGTAAACGGATGTGTACGCGATGAGCACGCCCTCCGACTCGACGCCGTAGGATGACCATGTGTTGTAAAGGTCGAGGTAGTAACCCAGGTTCTCCGTGAGAACGGGACCGTGAAGCGGACAGATCGTGCCGATGTCGAGTGCCGCTGCTTTCTTGAGGAGAGCCTGCACCTGCTGTCCGAACTTGCCGACGATGCCGAAGTAGTAACGGCGTGCCTCACACGCCCAGTCCTCCTCAACATCGAGAGCGCCGAACTTTCCGAACGCGTCTGCACTGAAGAAAACCTTGCTGAAGGCATCGTATGTCATCATGACCTCGGGCCAGTGCACCTGCGGAGCCGCGATGAACTTGAGCTCGTGCTTACCGAGGCTTAACGTGTCTCCCTCTTTGACTGCGACTTTACGCTCGGCAAAATCAGTGCCGAAATACTTCTTCATCATGGTGAAAGCCATGGCGCTGCCGACTATCTTCGCTTCCGGGAACGTTTCCGCGAACAAAGCGATATTCGCCGAATGGTCGGGCTCCATGTGCTGCACTATAAGATAGTCTGGAGTTCTGCCGTTAAGTGCATTCCTGATGTTATCGAGCCACTCGTTGCCGAAGTTCCTGTCGACCGAATCCATGACCGCGATCTTCTCGTCAGCGATCACGTAAGAGTTATAAGCCATTCCCGCCGGAACATCATACTGACCTTCGAAAAGATCGATATTGTGGTCATTGACGCCGACGTAGATGATATCGTCTGAAATGAACATGGGAATTACCTGCCGTTTTATATAAGTTCGGATCCTTTTTTTATATCTTAACACGGATTTACCGCACTTCGTATGTTACTTCTATATTTATGCTTCCGGCGCTGAGAACCGGGAATCCAAATATACATTCTACGGCGTTAACCGCTAATTGTTTCTGTAACTCTATCGCATGTTGGAATTCCATATTCACTGCACATTTCACAATACAATAGGACTTCATTATTAGTTGTTGTATTGTTCAAAAAGAAACGGAAACTAACTAGACAGTCTCCTACCCAATATACCAACTTACAATAATTCAAATTATCATTATAAAAAAAGAAATAGCCTTCAGAAGCATGGTTAACAACAGTTTCATCATTATTACTCGTAAATGAAGCATTTAACTCCGTAAGGAACGCTTCTTCGCACCATGGGTCAGAATCGAATTCGTATACAACACATGCAATACTATCAATAACAAACGACCGAGTAATATGGTACTCATATTCTTGGGGCGAGTATATTAAATCTCCGCTACTATCTTCTTCCAGCACTGCATTACTTAAAAAATCACTATAATCAGAATAATATATGATTGTATCATCTGCAGATATGTCATCTATCCCCATATTCACACAATACCAATCCAACAATTCATCGAAAGAAAATGATTCTAACAACGCATTGACTTCATAATTGTTGATTTGTGTACATGTGGATTCAGTATCTATAGTTGAAGGAACTGTTTCAACTGAATTATTATCACTCGTCATTAACCCGCTTGATTCTATTTCGGGGCTATTACCAAGCGAACAAGACACAAAAACAAAAGAAAGAAAAACTATTAATACTTTTACTCTAGCACGCATTTAATACTCCTCTTGCATCAAAACCGGATCATTATAACTATCACCAAACTGACTACTTATATCATAATCAAATACTATAATTCCCTCTCTTAAATCATTATTGGCACCAGGAGAATTACTGTCTATCGTGTATAACACACCATAATAAACATCATCAGTAAACAAATCGTATGTTTCACCGGTGCTAGTAAAAACAACAAAACCTCTACGTTCTGATATTCCGATATAATTTGAAAGATAGACAGATTGTCCGCAATATCCTTCATTATTAATCGATATCTCCCAATGAACAAATTCATTTATAGTACATGTTTCAATGACGTTATAACTCTTAAAATAATATGTGTTTCCACGTCCCCACAGAGTTAAATCTGCAGCAATCACTTGTTGAATGTTTTCATGTTCACTCAAAAAACTCTCAGCAAGATTACATACAGAATCTGGAGCTCCACATGAACACGCATATAAATTTAATGAAACAATCTTTCTATCAGACAAAACGGATGGTGTATACTCTCCGTATAAATTGCTCGAAAAGATCCTTTGACACACACCAGCATCTTCCTGTTCTGTGCCCCCAAGTTTAATGCAATGCGGGTTACCGTGAGTACATATAACCACATAAATCGGATTGAAATAGTACTTATCACCATATACACCACTTGAATTATTACCATTCTTATCAAAAGGCGAGTAATATAATCCTATTCTTCCCCATTTATCATTTAAAGAATTAACATCGTAAAACAATCCTGTTGTAACTGATAATCCTTCTTGTCTATACTTTTCCGCCCTCGCTTCAGCAGGATCATTAAAATCAGGATTATAAAACACATACACCATATTGGGATTTACTACATATGGTCTTGCATCCTCTGCATCTTCATACCCATCATCATCAGTATCTCGGGAAGATGGGTCAGATAAAACACATGCAACGAAAAGTGTCTGACCACGTTCCATGGTGTTAAAGAATTTATTCATATAATAATAAGCAGACTCAGGTTCAACCAAGCTCTCAGTAGATTCATATACAAGAAACCCATTATTAAGTAACATTATGCGCCCATCTTCTGTTTTCTGTAATTCGTAGATTGTTCCTATTTCATCACCATCACTAATAGAATCATCATCAGTATCAATATCCTCTGGATTCATATAATAGACTTGTCCATTGAGTCCAAGAACACCTTGCGTTTCTAAATAATCATTTACACCATCGTGATCATTATCAACATCTACAGTAGCAGTAGTATAGATATTCCAAGTATATACATAATACAGACCGCCCCAAGAGTCACGAATATATCTCATATTAACCGTTTCAATTCGAACATCATTGGGATGAGATTCCAAATACTTATTCCATGCAGTATTCTCGTATCGTTCAGGCGAGGCAGTTTGATTTGTCCACCCAACAAAAACTAATTGTCCTTGTGAGTTTGTTTCAAGGACAGGATCCCCGTAATACACACCATTTGTACGCCATGTGATAGTCCTTATAGAACCTTCTATCAATGTAGTTGGAGTTATAGGTGGATTATTCCACTTATTAAGATCTACCAATATATAGGTGCTAAAGTGAGTCAATTCAAGCGTTACTTCATTACTGTTGGTATCGACTACAGTTTGCTCTTGAACGATAAAGAATCCTGTTTCCTCATCATACCAAAGAACACCAAGATTCTCTTCATTCGTATCTCCCAAAACATTCTCGTCATAATTAATTGTTAAGGTCATCGAATCAAAATGACCTTCGGATTCAATATTAATAGGCACGCCAACACGACCATATACATTGGTACAGTATATGTCTCTATTAAAAGTATCCTCGATAGAAGTATTGCTCGTAATCAATCCAGATATGTTTCCGCTGATTGATACTCCTGTAATCTCATGAGGATGATCTTCAGCAATCGGATCCATAGACAAAGTCTGATTGAACGTAACATAGCCATCGGTCATCCCATCACCGTCAGAATCATTACTTCCAGGATTCAATCCAAGTGTCACCTCATCTCCGTCCTCAATACCGTCAGAATCAGAGTCATCATTTCTTGGATTAACACCATAGAAATAGATTTCGTTATAGTCATTAATCCCATCATAGTCACTGTCATACGCAAACATACATGTACCGGTAGCATATTCTCCACCGTTACTGATTCTGTCTCCGTCACAATCTTCATCAAAATCAATCAAGCCGTTACCGTCAGTATCAGGAAGATTAGGACTTGTTCCGATATTAATTTCATCCCCGTCTAACAAGCCGTCTCCGTCAGTGTCAGGATTATCAGGATCAGTCATATACATAATTTCCAGATAATCAAGCAACCCATCTCCATCACGGTCCTCCAGATTATAATATGGGTCTTCTACCGAAGTTGGAGTAGGTTCTTCTGTTGGTGTAGGAATTTCAGTTCCGGTAGGTTCTATTGTAGGAGCCTCTGTAGGTACATCTGTCGGAACAGGAGTCGGCGTAGGCGCAGGACTGATAATACTACCTCCGCCAATATAATCAAGATAATCTGGAACACCATTAGCATCTACATCATCAGTAAGATGATATGCAAGATCAACTACTGTAAGTTCAACATTCGACAGATTAAGCGGATCTTCAGTGTTAACTCCCTGTATTCCGAAGTTATATGCTGTACCTGCGAATAATCTCATGTTGTTCTCATCATGAGTTATTGCGTAGTTGTTCTCACCTTCAGAAATTAATACAGCTGACGATACTGCTGTTATCTCTCTGTTAGAACCAAATGACAGTTCCCAATGCTGACAGTCGATCTGCGGTATCAGTGTCAATTGCCCTGTAAAGCCGGTCTCCCAAGCAGAGTATTCTGTATATTCAAGAGTATACTGACTTGCATCTACTACAGTTTCCTGCGTATTAAGAAGATACCATGTAGGATCTACAGACAATTCTGTCTCTGTATCAGAAGAGAATGTAATACCGATTGTAACGGATTCTCCTGTATGGATATCCTGATTCCAACCGTTACTTGTAATCGTATATGTACCATTGCCATCGGTCTCATAAAGAGAACCATTCCAAATGTTATCTATGTTGTAAGGTGTATTGAATGTAAGATACCAATTGTGTATCGTCTCACTGCCGGTATTGGTAAGAACAAGATCTATGCTTTCGTGATTAATCCAACTGGATGATATATTAGTTGTAATCTCATAGTTGAGATCAGACTGAACAGAGTAATATGTCGGAGCATTGATCACATCGGCTAATACCATTGACGGAAGACCGCTTATCACAATAATTCCCGTGATAACAACACAAACAAACTTACTTAATCTACCTCTATTCATAACACCTCTCCATATCCACTCACGTAAAAATACAAATATTGATTATCATGGGATAATGATATTTGTCAATGCACTTTAACAGAAGTCTGTACCAATTTGCACAAAAGACATGACAGTTGTTGATTTTTAGACTACTTTTAATATAATGGCTTTGCATCTTTAAGGCGCCAAGCAGTTCGGGTCCGATATCCTGCTTGTAAAATATTAAAACCAAAGGAGCACAATATGAACTTTATCAAATCCGAACTGAAGGATTACAAGATCCTTCTGCGAAATGTACCTGCTATGGTCGTTTCCGTATTCATCCTCTCCGTAGTATGCATGAACCTTATGGCGAGCAAAGAGTTATACAGCTCGACTTATTTCTGCATCAACAGCGGTCTCGCGCTTTCCTGGATATCTTTCCTTTGCATGGACTGCATCTGCAAAAGATTCGGCCCCAAGGCATCCGTTAAGATCTCTATCCTCGCTATGGTGATCAATGTCATAACAGTATTGATCTTTAAACTTCTGTCCATGACCCCCGGTCACTGGGCTGCTTACTTCAGCGCACCCGATGCGGCCACGGGCGAACTTATCAACGACGGACTTAATTCCACATTCGGCAACACATGGTATGTAGTATTCGGATCGGCAGTTGCCATGATCCTTTCTGCTATTGTCAATTCCTACACCAATGCATGGATCGGCAAGACACATGACAAGGGTTCCTACGGAAGCTTTGCTTTAAGAAGCTTCATCTCCACTGCAGTCGGCCAATGGGTAGACAACTTCGTATTCTCCGCAGTAGTTTCACACGTATTCTTCGGATGGAACTGGACACAGGTATTGATCTGCTCCACAACATCCATGTTCATCGAGCTGGCCCTCGAGGCAGTCTTCTCCCCCATCGGATTCAAAGTATCCAAGAACTGGGAGAACGACGGCATCGGACAGGAATACTTGAATCTGATCGAGACGGCAGCCTGATATGGAACTCGAGAGATTATCCGGATTAGAACTCGGCGCTCTTGTAAACAAGGGCGAGATAAAGCCGTCCGAAGTAATAGAGTATTTCGAGAGCAGGATAAAGGCGCGTAACAGCAGCCTCAATGCTTTCGTATACACCAAATTCGACGATGCTTACGAGGAAGCGCGTAAGCTCGAGGAAAAGATCATGCGCGGCGGGGATGCAGGTCCTCTCGCAGGTGTTCCCATCGGACTTAAGGACTTCCTCCCCTCCAAGAAAGGCTGGACCAACAGCCACGGCGGAGTAAAGTCGCTCATTATGGAGGACGTCGAAGACTCTGAATTCTATAAGGCTGCCCGCCGTGCAGGATGCATCGCAGTCGGCAAGACGAATGCGCCGGCATTCGGTTTTCGAGGCACATGTGACAACAAGTTATACGGTCCCACGCGTAATCCTTTCAACACGGAGTACAACTCGGGAGGCTCCTCCGGAGGCTCTGCTGCCGCAGTCGCAGACGGAATGCTTACCATCGCGGAAGGCTCTGACGGCGGCGGTTCCATAAGGATCCCGTCCGCATGGTGCCAGTGCTTCGGTTTCAAAGGCTCCGTAGGCACGGTTCCTTCTATCTGCCGTCCCGACGCATGGACCGCCACGCACCCGTTCTGCTTTAACGGAGCCATAACAAAGACCGTTACAGACGGCGCGGTAATGATGAACTACATGGCTCATTACGATCCCAAGGATCCGTTCTCGCTCCCTCATCCGAAGAGAAATTTTACCGAGCTTATGAAGAAGCCTGTAACGGACTGGCGCATCGCCTTCACACCTGACTTCGATATATTCACTGTCGACCCTGAGATCGAGCGCATCATTACCGAAGCGGCCTTCAAGTTCGAACAGACAGGCGCGCATGTCGATCGCGTGCACTTCGGCTTCAAGCATACGTCGGATGAGTTCGCGAACCTCTGGTGCAGGAGCATCAGCATCGACACTTCCCTGGATCTTTACTACTGGAAGAAAGCAGGTCTCGACCTGGTCGGCGACCACAGAGAAGAACTTCCCGAAGAGTTCATCTACTGGAACGAGAAGGCATTTAATTCCTCTGTACTCGACTACAGATTATTCAATGATATGAGAACGGAGATCCTCGACTGCCAGGAGAAGATCTTCGAGGACTACGATCTTATCCTGTCCCCTGTAACCGTCTGCCCTCCCGTTAAGAACGCGGATGACATGAACACGAAGGGTCCCGAGTTTGTTAACGGCGTAAAGACAGAGCAGCTCATTGGCTTCTGCGAGACATTCCTTGTTAACTTCACGGGCAACCCTGCGGCATCGATTCCCGCAGGTCTTACTTCCGAAGGTCTTCCCGTAGGACTTCAGATCATCGGAAAGAAGTTCCGTGACGAAGACGTACTTGCAGCGTCATATGCCTTCGAGCAGATCTCGCCATGGAATTACGATATCACTCATAACAGGATCTGAGTGATTAAAAAAACGCATTAAAAGGGGCTGTCTCAAAAGTAGCGAGACAGCTCCTTTCATTTTTGCAACAAAAAACGGACCCCGAAAGGCCCGTTTATTGTTAGAATATTTTTGTGAAAACCATTCTAAACTTACAGTCTGA
>Ga0129316_1000022_pt1 | contig 133562 bp, 112 predicted proteins | sample Cm1ome_2_FD_94429 | JGI IMG/M metagenome (GOLD analysis project Ga0129316, IMG submission 94429) | Eastern black-and-white colobus group fecal microbial communities from Wisconsin, USA - Cm1022B metagenome | ecosystem: Host-associated > Mammals > Digestive system > Large intestine > Fecal...
ATGTTACCAGACATAGATCTTACCTTCTTTCAAGTTTTGTGTGGTAACTTAATTGTAAGCAAAGGTAAGTTCTATGTCTATTTTTTTATGAATTGAATTTGCGCAACTTATTATACGTTATCTAAAAGAATTATTTTGCATAAAGAATTTGTCATGGAAAAGCTGCCTACGGATTTTTGTCATGCGTCTACGATTATTAAATTGAAAAGCGGCGGACTGCTGTGCTGTTGGTTTGGCGGCACCCATGAGGGTGAGCCGGACGTTGCGATTTATGCGGCTAAAAAAGCCGATGATGTCGCCAAAGGAGTCTGGAGCAAGCCTGTGAAGCTGGCAGACGGCGCAGATGCTAATTGGAACCCGGTATTGTTTTACGGAGAAGATAATACCTTAATGCTTTTCTACAAGCACGGACAAAAAATTGCTCAATGGCAAACCTTGGTGATAGCATCTCAAGATGATGGTGAAAGCTGGAGCGAGCCGCAAGAGCTGGTTGCGGCAGACACCGGTGGAGGGCGCGGTCCTGTGCGCAACAAGCCTATTCGTTTAGCAAGCGGACGTATTGTAGCCGGTGCTTCAACGGAGCAGGGAATTTGGCAGGCGTTTGCCGATTTAAGCGATGATGACGGCAAAAGCTGGCATAAATCCACGGCTATCGGCATTGCAAAGCTGTCTTATCAAGCAGGAGAAAAAACTGCTCAAAGCAATATTGCCGTCAGCCAGCAGTCCTTTTACGGGCGCGGAGTAATTCAGCCCAGCCTGTGGCAGAGTGCTGACGGCAGCGTGCACATGCTGTTGCGCAGCAGTGAGGGCTTTATCTATCGCTCCGACAGTAAGGATGAGGGAGAAACATGGTGCAGCGCTTATCCTTTAACCTTGCCTAATAATAACAGCGGTCTTGATTTAGTGCGTACTGATAATGGCAGATTATTTTTAGTATGTAATCCTGTGGCATCCAACTGGGGACAGCGTTCGCCGCTAAGTTTGTTTCTGTCTATTGATGATGGACAAAGCTGGCAGAAGCTGTTGGATTTAGAAACAGAAGCTGCAGAATTTTCTTATCCGGCGATTATTGCTGACGGTAAGGAAATATATTTGACCTATACTTGGAAACGGCAAAATATTGCCTGCGTGCATTTTTCTATAACTGATTTTAACTGAATAGGCATATATTACTTTTGTCCGAAATGTGAAAAAGCAGTTTACGCTTTATACAAAATATGATACAATAAATACTGCCACGTTTTGGGAGTTTTCAGGCATTATTGCTCTAAGACTCTTAAAATTTATATTATTGTACTATATTTTTATATAAGGAGATGTTTAAAAGATGAAAAAAATCTTAGTAGTCCTTATGGCTATGCTGACTATGGCAGTTATGCTGACAGGCTGCGGAGACAGCAAAAAAGCTGCTTATCCTGCTGACGGCGATATTTCTGTTATTATTCCTAAAGCTCCTGGCGGCGGCACTGATGTATCTGCCAGAGGCCTGATTCAATTTATGGAAAAAGAGCTGAAGGGTAGCAAGTTTGTTCCTGTTAATAAGCCGGACGGCGGCGGCGTAACCGGTATGGTAGAAACCGCCAATGCCAGAGCAGATGGACATACCTTGGGTATGGTAACTGTTGAGCTTGCTATGTTCCCTCATCAGGGAAAATGCAAAAATACCTATAAGGATTATGCAGCCATTTGCGCTCCTATTGCTGCTCCGGCCGCTTTAATAGTTCCGAAAGAAGCTCCCTATAATAGCGTTGATGAATTTGTAAAATTTGCAAAAGAGAATCCCGGAAAAATCCAAATGGGTAACTCCGGCGTAGGTGCAATTTGGCATATTGCTGCGCTTTCCTTTGAGGATAAATTCGGTGTACAATTTAAGCATGTGCCTTATCCGAAAGGCTCTGCCGATATTGCCGCTGCTTTAGCAGGTAAGCACATTGATGCAACCTTGGCTGACCCGTCCGTATTTAAGAGTCAGGTGGATGCAGGCAATTTAAAAATTTTGGCTGTAATGGCAGATACCCGCAGCGCTATTTATCCTGATGTACCTACCTTTAAAGAATTAGGTCACGACATGACCGTGCGTGCATGGGCTGCTCTCGTAGCTCCGAAAAATACTCCTAAAGAAAAACTGGACGTTCTGCGTAATGCAGCGAAAAAGGTTTGCGAATCCAAAGAGTTTAAAGATTATTTCACTAAGCAAGGCATTGATCCAGCCTGCATTATTGGCGACGCTGCTGATAAGATGATGGCTGAAGATCATGCTATGTATGAGAAATTCCTGAAAAAAGCAAAATAAAAGCAGTTGCTGAGAGCCTGGATAAATTCTGGGCTCTTTTGCTTTACATAAAATTATCAGAATATAATATTTAATCCTAATAAGAAAAATAAGCGGTAATTAAAAGCTCTAAGAATTATTCCTATTAGCAGTAGTAATTTTTAATCTAGGTATTGGAATTTACTTCTAAATATGCTATAATAAGCTGAAATATTCGTATAGGTGCAGTATGTCTAATTGGCAAGATGGTTTTCAATACGGTCCCGCCGCTGTGCAGGCTGCCAGCCTAAGTCAGCAACCAGCCTATACTGAACTCTGAATCCACGGGTGATGGAGACAGTGAGTTTACTAATTACTGCTAGAGTTGTTTTTAGTTAATTCTGTCTTTTTGACTTCTGTCGGATTCGGCAGAAGTCTTTTCTTGTATATAAGAGAAGCTATCAGATAAGATTAAAATTGCAAAGGAGGTTACTGTGGAAGAATATCAATTTTCACAGGGTAAAAACCTGCGTTGTGGCTATACAACAGGAAGCTGCGCTACGGCAGCGGCTAAAGCTGCGGCTTTTATGCTGCTGACAGGGCAGCGGGTGGCAACAGTGCGTATTGATACGCCTAAAGGTATTGTGCTGGATTTGGAGCCTTTAGAAGTGGAGCAGGGCGTAGATTATGTAAGCTGCGCTATTCGCAAGGATTCAGGCGACGACCCTGATGATACTAACGGCGTTTTAGTATATGCCAAGGTAGAAAAAGCTGCGTCAACAGGTGTTGCTATCGAAGGCGGTATTGGCGTTGGGCGAGTTACCAAGCCCGGACTTGCCTGCGCGCAGGGAGGTCCTGCCATCAATCCAACTCCTAGGCGCATGATAACCTCTGAGCTGACCAAGGTCATGGAGGAGGCAGGTTATCAAGGCGGACTTTTGGTAACGATTTCCATTCCGGAGGGCGTGGAAATTGCCAAGAAAACCTTTAATCCTCGTTTGGGTATTATCGGCGGTTTGTCCGTACTTGGTACTAGCGGCATTGTGGAGCCTATGAGTGAAAAAGCGCTTATTGAAACCATGTATGTAGAAATGCGCGCTCAACAGGCTAGGGGCAACAAAAATCTTTTGGTGTTTTTCGGCAATTACGGAGAGGATTTTACCCGAGATATTATGAAGCTTGATTTGGAGGATGCGGTAACCTGCAGCAATTTTGTCGGCGAGCTGTTGGATTACGCAATGTTTTTAGGCTTTGAAAGTCTGCTGCTTATCGGACACAGCGGTAAGCTGGTGAAATTGGCGCAAGGCGTTATGAACACTCACTCCAAATATGCTGACTGCCGTACAGAGCTTTTTGCTTTGGAGGCCATGTTCCAAGGAGCTTCGGTGAAGGTAGGCAAAGAAATTTATACCTGCCTGACCACGGATGAGGTTACGAAAATTTTGCAGCGGGAACAGCTTTTTGAGCCTGTTATTGCCAAGGTAACCGAAAAAATTGATTTTTACATGCAGCATAGAGTGCATGGCAAAATAAAAACTGCAGCTTTAATGTTCTCTAATGTCTATGGCATTTTGGGCAAAACCAAGTATGCAGATGATTTAATCCCATTACACAAGAAAAAAGGAGAGTAAATATGAGAGGTAAGCTTTATAGTGTTGGTATTGGACCTGGAGATCCTGAGTTAATGACTTTGAAATCTGTACGTCTGTTGAAGGAGTGCGACGTTGTAGCATTGCCTAAAGGCGATACTGATGTAATGACTGCAAAAAATATTGTTAATCAAATTGTTGATTTGGATACAAAGGAACAGGTAATCATCTACATGCCCATGACTAAAGACATGGCCGCTATGGATAAAGCTCATCGCGAAGGTGCAGACGCTATTGAAAAGCTTTTAGATGAAGGTAAAAATGTAGTGTTCATTACTTTGGGCTGTCCTACTGTATATGCAACCTGCATTTATGTACATAAATTAGTTTTGGCAGACGGCTATGAAGCCGAGCTGGTTGCAGGCGTAACCTCTATCTGCGCTGTTGCCGCTAAGCTGAATACTTCTTTGTGCGAACGTGCGGAACCTTTGATTGTACTGCCCGGCAGCTACAAGGAATCTTCTAAATTTTTAGATGGTCCAGGCAACAAGGTGCTGATGAAATCTGCCAGCGAAATCGGTCGTGTACGCGATGAACTGCGTGCCAAAGGATTGATTAAAAACGCTGGTATGGTTGAACGCTGCGGTCTGCCCGGTGAAAAGGTATACCGCGATTTGGAAGCAATTGATCCGACAAGCAGCTATTTTTCTGTTATTCTGGTTAAAGAAAAGGAGTTTGATAAATAATGATTTACTTTATTGGTGCAGGTCCCGGAGCTGCCGATTTAATCACTGTTAAAGGTAAAGAATTACTGGAAAAATGCGATTTGTGTATTTATGCAGGTTCCTTGGTAAACCCTGAACTGCTGAAATACTGCAAACCGGAATGCGTTATTATGAACAGTGCGCACATGACCTTGGAAGAAGTTATTGCCGCTATGGTTCCCGTTGCGCAGGCAGGCAAGATGGTTGTCCGCCTGCATACCGGCGACCCCAGTGTATATGGCGCTCATCGTGAGCAAATAGATTTATTGCGCGGCTACAATTTGGATTATGAAGTTGTTCCGGGCGTAAGCTCCTTCTGCGCTGCTGCTGCTTGCTTAAAGGCTGAATATACTCTGCCTAACGTAAGTCAATCGGTTATTATTACCCGTATGGAAGGCCGCACGCCTGTACCTCCGCGTCAGAAAATTGCTGATTACGCAGCGCACCATGCTACTATGGTTATTTTTTTAAGCTCCGGCATGCTGGAAAAATTGCAGGTTGAACTGGTAAAGGGCGGCTATACCAAGGATACTCCGGCTGCTATTGTTTACAAAGCAAGCTGGCCTGATGAAAAAGTAATTCGCTGTACTGTTGGTACTTTGGCAGAAAATGCTGCTAAATACGGTATTAACAAAACTGCATTGATTACTGTCGGCGGCTTCTTAGGCAACGAATATGACCGCAGCGAATTATACAATCCGACATTTGCTCACGGTTTCCGTGAAGCGGATCCCAGCAAACTGAATATTAAACCTGAGGTTAATTAAGCATAATGGAGGCGGCAATTTATTCTTTTTCCGCCCGTGGTGCTACATTGAGTAAAAGGGTTCGCCAATATTTAGAATCTATTGGGTATCATGTGGCTAATAAAACCGTCAGCAAATATGCTGATCAGGCAGAGCTGGAGCCGATGCTGCCTGATCACAACGCTGTCTGTGCGGCAGATTTTACTCGTTGCCAAGCATTGGTATTTATTGGCGCTGTGGGGATTGCAGTAAGAACTATCGCTCCTTATATTAAAAGCAAAGAGATTGATCCGGCGGTAATTTCTCTAGATGAACGAGCTAATTTTGTTATACCTTTATTAGCCGGGCATATTGGCGGCGCTAACGAGCTGGCTCGCTGCCTGGCTGCTGCTTTGGGGGCGATGCCCTGCGTAACTACAGCGACGGATGTGAACAAGCTTTTTGCTGTTGACGAATGGGCGGCACGCAATAATATGGTGCTGTGTTCTTTAAAAGCAGCTAAAGATTTTGCGGCCGCGCTTGTAGACGGTCAAAAGGTTGGTTTATATCTTGATGATGACATTAAGGTTCGAGGCTTACTGCCCCAAAATGTGGAATTTTCTACTAATCTGCCTGTGGGAATGGCTGTTACTTTAAATAAGAACTTAAATTGTTTCGCTAATACAGTACGCCTTTTGCCGCGAATAGTCCATTTAGGTATTGGCTGCAGACGCAATACGCCTTTAGAAAATATCGAAGCCTTGGTTCAGTACGAGCTGGAAAGATTGGCGTTGGATAAACGTACCGTGGCTGGAGTTGCATCCGTAGATTTAAAAAAGGACGAGCAGGGACTTCTAGCGTTTGCTCGTAAGTATAATTTTCCTATTACTTTTTACACAGCGCAGCAGCTTAATGACGTACAAGGTGCTTTTACACCTTCTGCATTTGTGCAGAGCGTAGTAGGTGTAAGCAATGTATGTGAGCGCAGCGCTGTTTTAGACGCGCAGGGCGGCAGACTGCTCTTGCATAAAACAAGCTGTAAGGGTGTGACACTGGCTGTCGCTGCAGAAGACTTAACTTTAGATTTTAATCATACAGGTCTTAAAAATCAGTAAAATATTGATGAAAATTTAGGAGGCATGAAGATGTCCAAATTATATGTTGTGGGCTTAGGCCCTGGCGGTGTGGAACAGATGACCAAAAGAGCTTATGACGCTCTGAAATCCTGTGATGTTATCGCCGGTTATCATGTATATGTTAATTTGATTAAAGATGATTTTGCCGAAAAGGAATTTCTTTCTACCGGGATGCGCAAAGAAGTTGACCGCTGCAAGCTGGCTTTGGATGAAGCTTTAAAAGGCAAAACAGTCGCTATGATTTCCAGTGGTGACGCGGGCGTTTACGGTATGGCAGGCATTATGTGCCAGGTTGCTAAGGAGCATCCTGAAATTGATATCGAAGTTGTTCCCGGTATTACTGCTGCTTGCTCCGGTGCCGCTGTTTTAGGTGCGCCGCTGATCAGCGATTTCTGCTTAATTTCTCTAAGCGATCTTCTGACTCCGTGGGAAAAAATTGCTAAGCGTTTAGACTGTGCTTCTAAAGCAGATTTTTGTATCTGCTTGTATAATCCGTCCAGCTTTAAGCGTCATGATTATTTGCAGAAAGCCTGCGATATTATGCTGCAAAACCAGCCGGGGACTATTCCCGCAGGTATCGTGCGCAATATTGGCCGTGAAGGGCAGGAATATGAGCTGACTACCTTGGCAGAGCTGCGTGATAAAGAAGTAGATATGTTCTCTACCGTTATTATCGGCAACACCCAAACCGAAGTTATTAACGGACGTTTGGTAACTCCGCGCGGTTATAAGCTGGCATGAAACCGGTAATTTGGCTTATTGGCGGCACAAGTGAAGGACGACGCCTCGTGCAGGCGCTGGCAGATTTGCCGGTACGGCTCTTTGTTAGTGTAGCCACCGACTATGGTGCAGCTTTAATCGAGCCACAGCCTAATACTGTGGTGATGGCGCAGCGTATGGATTTGGCTGCTATGAAAAAATTTCTGCAAAAGCATCGTCCTGATTATGTTATTGACGCTACGCATCCTTATGCTACTGCCGTAACCGCTACGGTGCAGCAGGCTTGTCAGGAGGAAAAGTGCTCTTATCTGCGTTTGGTAAGACCGCATGGAAATGCCGGAGATTATATTACTGTCCATGATTTTGCAGAAGCAGTGGAGCTTTTAAATCATTTGGAGGGCAATATCTTTTTAACGACCGGCAGCAAAAATCTGCCTGATTTTACAGGCGTGCATAATTTCAGTGAGCGTATTGCTTTAAGAGTCCTGCCTATGGAAAGCAGTTTGCAAAGCGCTTTAAAGCTGGGTTATAAGCCTGGCAATATTGTGTGCATGCAGGGGCCTTTTGCCAAGGATTTAAATATCGCCATGCTGAAAAAATTTGCCAGCAAATATATAGTGACTAAGGATTCCGGTCAAGCAGGCGGCTTTGACGAAAAGGCGGAGGCCGCTGTGGAAGCGGGAGCTAAGCTTATCGTTATCGGCCGTGCTGCGGAAGAACGTGGTTCCGGCTTTGAGGAAATCCTTATGCTGCTGCGTGATAAATATCAATAAATGTTTCAATGAATAAGGAGGCGCGGGATGTTAACGGTTAATATCATCGGCATCGGCCCCGGAAATCCGGAATTGCTTACAGGTGCGGCGCGTCAGGCTATTGCCAGGAGTAACATTCTTATTGGCGATAAAAGAATGCTTTCTGCTTTTGCAGAAAACAATAAAAAAATATATGATACCATAAAAACCTCAAAAATTGCGGCTATTGCGGCAAATGCTGATCCGGTGCAGGACGAGCTGGCGGTTTTAGTTTCGGGAGACGTTGGTTTTTTCAGCTTGGCCAAAACAATCAGCGGCAAGCTGCCCGATTGCGAGTGTAAACGTTATGTAGGCATAAGCAGCTTGGTATATTTTGCCGGGCAGCTGGCTATGTCCTGGGATGATGCAAAAATTGTCAGTATGCACGGCAGACAACAAAATTTAGTTGCAGCCGTTGCCCATAACCACAAAGTATTTTCTTTGACCGGCGGAGAAAATTCTCCGCAAAAATTATGTGCAGAGCTGTGTTGCCATGGTTTAGAGCAGGTGCAGGTGTACGTTGGTGAAAATCTCAGCTATCCTGAAGAAAAGATTACCAGCGGTACGGCGGCAAAAATCAGCGCTATGGAGTTTCCGTCTTTATCTGTAATGATGGTTATCAATGAGAATGCCGCAAGCTTTGTTCCGGCAGTGCATGGATTGCCCGACGATTTATTTATGCGCAGCAAAGTTCCTATGACTAAGCAGGAAGTGCGCAGCGTATCCATGTCCAAACTTGCTCCGCAGGCAACGGATTTGATTTATGATATTGGTGCCGGTACAGGCTCTTGCTCTATTGAGCTGGCGCTGCTGGCAAAGCAGGGCAGGGTATGGGCTTTTGAGCGCAATCATGTAGCCGTAGAGCTTCTTAGTAAAAACAAAGCTCTTTTTGGCGTAGAAAATTTAGAGATTGTAGCAGGCGAAGCCTTAGAAAATATTCAATTAATGCCTGCTCCTGATTGTGTTTTTGTAGGCGGCAGTGGCGGAGATTTATGTCAAATGCTGGATGTGATTTACGCTAAAAATAGTAAATGCCGCGTAGTGATTAACGCTATTACCGTGGAAACACTGGCAGAGGTTGCCGCTTATTACAAACAGCATCCAGATTATTCTTTAGAAATAGTTAATGTTTTTATAGCTCGCGGCAAGCATCTTGGCAATTATAATCTGATGATGGCGCAAAATCCAGTATATGTAATGACTGCTGTAAAAAAGGAAGATTAACATGGCTGAAATGAAACTGCCTCGTTTTATGATAAGTGCGCCCGGCAGCGGCACGGGCAAAACAACTTTAGTCTGCGGCTTACTCAAAGCGCTGATGAATAAAGGTTTATCGGTTGCTGCCTTTAAATCCGGACCGGACTATATTGATCCTATGTTTCATTCCCGCGTTATTGGCGCAAAATCCCGCAATCTTGATTTATTTATGCTGGGAAAGGAAACGGCGCGTATGCTGGCGGCAAAAAATTCCCGTCAAGCTGATGTTGCCGTTTTTGAGGGCGCTATGGGTTTTTATGACGGTATGGGAACTACTACAGAAGCCAGCGCTTATGAACTGGCATGCACTTGTGATGTACCGGTAGTTTTAGTAGTTAACGGTAAAGGAGCTGCCTTATCCATTGCCGCTATGATTAAAGGTTTTAAGGATTTTCGCAGAGACAGCCATATCGTAGGCGCAATTTTAAATAATGTTAATCCCATGAGCTATATGTTTTATAAGTCCGTTATCGAGCAGGAAGCAGGCGTTAAACTTTTAGGCTATTTCCCTGTAATGCAGGACTGTAATTTTGAAAGCCGTCATTTAGGTTTGGTGACCGCTGAAGAAATAGGCGATTTACAGCAGATTGTGGATAGACTAGCGCAGCAGGTTGCCAAATCTATTGATTTAGACGCGTTGCTGGAGCTTGCTAAGCAGGCTGCGCCTTTAGAATATACGCCGGTAAGCCTTGAACCGGTGGGTAAAGCTAGAGTTGCTGTGGCTCAGGATAAAGCCTTTTGCTTCTATTACCAGGACGCTTTAGATTTGCTTTGCGAGCTGGGTGCAGAATTGGTACCGTTTAGTCCTGTGAACGACGCTCATTTGCCGCCTGCTTGCAGCGGTATAATTTTGGGCGGCGGTTATCCGGAGCTGTATGCACAGCAATTAGCGGATAATATTACCATGCTGCAGGATGTGAAGGCTGCTATTGACGGCGGTATGCCTTGCTTTGCAGAATGCGGCGGTTTTATGTACTTGTTGGAGCGTTACCGCGATGGCGAAAAAACTTATGCTTGGGTAGGTGCTGTAGCCGGTGAAACTGCCATGACTAAAAAGCTTACGCGCTTTGGTTACGTGCATTTGACTGCGCAGGAAAATAATGTGCTGTGTGCTGCCGGTGGTAAAATCAACGGACACGAGTTCCATTATTCTGACAGCACCAATAACGGACATAGCTTTACGGCTGCCAAAGCCAGCGGGCGAGGCTGTTGGGAATGTGCGGTTGCTAACGCTACAATGTATGCAGGCTATCCACATATTCATTTGTGGGGTAATATAGAATTTGCCCGCAGCTTTATGCAGCATTGCTATGAATATGCTGCTCAAAACACCAAGAAGCAGTAATAAAAGGGGATAAGCGATATGCTGCATTTGGCCGCTATTATAGCGGGTTTTATCTTAGATTTAATATTTGGCGATCCGCATTGGCTGCCGCATCCAATCTGCCTGATTGGCAATTTGATTGGCTGGCTGGAGAAAAATCTGCGTGCGTTGTTGGCACCGAATAAAACGGCCTTACTGTGCGGCGGCGCCTTGATGGTGCTGATTGTGGTGGGCGTTTCCTATGCTGTGCCGCTTGTAATTGTGGGGCTGGCAGGCAGCGTCAGCCCGTGGCTGGCGTTTGCTGTGGAAACTATTATGTACTACCAAATTTTCGCAACTAAATGTCTGCGTGACGAAAGCATGAAGGTTTATGATGCTTTAGCGAAGAATGATTTGGCTGATGCGAGAGTAAAGCTGTCGTGGATTGTAGGCCGTGATACTAAAAATCTTGATGCTGAGGAAATAACCAAGGGTGCTGTGGAAACTGTTGCTGAAAATACAGCTGACGGTATTATTGCTCCCATGCTGTATATGTTTATTGGTGGAGCGCCATTGGCGTTTCTCTATAAAGGTATTAACACTATGGATTCCATGGTTGGCTACAAAAACGATAAGTATTTATACTTTGGACGATGTGCGGCTAAACTGGATGATTTAGCTAACCTTATTCCTGCACGTATTACTGGCTTAGCTATGATTATGGCTGCTTATCTGGTGAATTTAGATGCTGAAACTGCCTGGAAAATTTTTTGGCGTGACCGTTATAATCATTTAAGTCCCAATTCTGCCATGACCGAGTCGGTAACGGCTGGCGCGTTAAATATCCAACTGGGCGGCGACCATTTTTACTTTGGCAAGTTGGTACATAAGGATACTATCGGCGATGATATCCGTCCTGTCTGCGCGGAGGATATTGTCAAGACTAACAAACTGCTGTATATGACGGCAGTGCTGTGTCTTTTGTTGTTTACTTTAGTTTATCTAATTATCTTGCTTTATTTTATGATTGATTAAGGGTGGAAAAATGTACAAATATGAGCATGGCGGCGATATTTACACAGAGAAAACAACTGCTGACGGTAGAAGCTTTGTGGATTTTTCCGCTAATATCAATCCTCTTGGCTTACCGCTGGGTGTAAAAGCAGCGATTAAAGCCTCTTTAAAAAAATGTATAAATTATCCTGATCCTTTTTGCCGTGAGCTGGCTGCTAATGTAGCAGAATTTTTGCAAGTAAAAGCCGACAATCTTTTCTTTGGCAACGGCGCTGCTGACGTGCTGTTTCGTTTAGCCTTAGCCTTGAAACCTAAACGTGCGCTGCTGTTGGCGCCAACCTTTGCTGATTACGAAAAGGCGCTGAAATCGGTGGACTGCTCTGTAAAATATTATGAATTGCAAGAAAGCGAAAGCTTTATGACCGGTAAAGATATTGTAGGCAAAATAACCGCTAGAACCGATATAGTAGTTATTTGCAACCCTAATAATCCTACTGGTCAGCTTACAAATCGCTTGCTGTTGGAGCGCATTCTGCAAAGATGTCGTATGGTGGGAGCAAAACTTTTGCTTGACGAGTGTTTTATGGATTTTGTTGATGCAAGCAAAGCTTTTAGTATGCGTGATTTGCTGGAGCGATATCCGGAGCTGATTATTCTAAAAGCTTTTACCAAAACATTTGCTATGCCAGGTATCCGTCTAGGCTATTGCCTGTGCGCTGATGCTGCGCTGCATACTAAGCTGCACCAATGCGGTCAGGACTGGAGCGTTTCTGTTTTGGCGCAGGAGGCAGGTGTCGCCGCTTTAAAGGAGCAGCAATATCTGCATGAATCCTTTATGTTGATTCAAGAGGAACGCCGCTATTTGATTACACAGCTGACGAACCTGGGAGCTAAGGTTTATGGTTCCGAAGCAAATTATATTTTCTTTTATCTGCCAAAGCCTGCTGATTTAGTAGAGCTTTTGCGCAAGCAGGGATATTTAATTCGCTCCTGCGCTAATTATCGTAACCTAGGGGAAGGTTATTATCGTGTTGCGGTGAAAACGAGAGTGCTGAACCGCGGCTTAATCAAAGCTATTAAGGAAGCAAAAAAATATGCGCTCTTTACTGATTTTAATTGATGGACTGGGGGACGACCCGATTCCTGCTTGGCAGGGTAAAACTCCTTATGAAGCGGCTGTGCATCCTACTATGGATAAGTTGGCGGCTTCGGGAGCTTTAGGTTACCTCAGCATATGCGAACATGATATTGTGCCTGAAAGCTGTAGCTGTATTTTACGGCTTTTGGGAGTTAATAAGAAAGATATTCCTAAAAACAGAGCTTATCTTGAGCTTTTGGCGCATGATAGAGATATTTCTGAATACGAAATGGTGCTGCGCTGCAATTTAGCCGCTGTGGATGATGCAGGCCGTTTGGCTGCTTTTAACGGCTATGGCTTGACAGCTTTAGAAATGCAGGCGGCAGCTGCTCTTTGTGATGATGTGCTGAAAGATATAGAGTTTATTCATCTGTCGGAATATCGCAATCTGCTGATTATGAATAAGGAAGCAGCAGTTTTGGGCTGTGCTGTGCCTCCGCCTCACGAAAGTGTAGGCGAGGACGTAGCCGCATTGCTGGCACCTTTGCGGCAGCAGTCGCTTTCTATCAGCTATTTTCTTAACGAAACCAACAAACGTCTGACAAAATTTGCTCACGACGGCTTGCATTATATACTTTATCCTTGGGGACCGTCGGCGCGTCAGGTACTGCCTGCCTTTATTGATATGCACGGTATTAAGGGTGGTGCTGTATGTAAGGCGGAAATAGTCGTCGGTATTGCTAGAGCTTTAGGTATGGAGGTTTGCGTTCCGGCTACTGCTACCGGTGATATTGATACGGATATTGCAGCTAAAGCAGAAGGCGCGTTAGCTTTACTGGAGCATAATGATTTTGTCATTGCCCATTTTAACGGGTCCGATGAAGCCGCCCACAGATATGATTTTGTGGCGAAAGCCGATTTTATTACCCAAATAGACCAAGAATTTTTGCAATCTTTAAGCAAACGTTTCACAGAGCCTCTAAAGATTGTTGTTTGCGGCGACCACGTAACCAGCTCCGTAACCGGTAAGCATGGCAGTGGCTGTACGCCGGTAGTAGCAGGTTTTGTCAATACTGCCGGATGGCGGCTGCAATTAAATAGTTATCACCAAATATTGGACTTTTTGATGAAAGAGAGTGATTGAAGTGGCAAAAGCGATAATGGTAGTTGGTACCATGTCCAACTCGGGAAAAAGCTTGCTGACAGCAGGTTTGTGCCGTGTTTTTAATCAGGATGGTTATAAGGTAGCTCCCTTCAAATCCCAAAATATGGCGCTTAATTCCTTTATTACCAAAGAAGGCGCAGAAATGGGACGCGCTCAAGTAGTACAGGCAGAGGCCGCTAATATTGAGCCAAGCGTATTGATGAATCCGGTTTTGCTGAAGCCGACCAGTGACAGCGGTTCCCAGGTTATTGTTAACGGCGAAGCTATTGGCACCATGAAGGCTGCCGAATATTATGCTATGAAGCATACGCTGCGTCCCAAAATTCAAGAAGCTTTTGATACGCTGGCCAGACAATACGATATTATCTGTATTGAAGGCGCCGGCAGTCCTGCAGAAATCAACATCAAAAAGGATGATTTCGTAAATATGGGTATGGCTAAAATGGCTAAAGCTCCTGTGCTGTTAGTGGCAGATATTGACCGCGGCGGTGTTTTTGCTTCTATTTATGGTACATTAATGCTGCTGGACGAGGATGAGCGCGCCATGGTAAAGGGCGTAGTTATCAATAAATTCCGCGGTGATGTAGAAATTTTGCGTCCCGGTCTGAAAATGATTGAGGAAAAAACAGGCGTGCCGGTTATAGGCGTGCTGCCCATGCTCAATGTAGATATTGAGGATGAGGACAGCCTATCCGAGCGTATCAGCGGTCGTAGCGAAGTAAATTTAATTGATATTGCGGTAGTGCGAATTCCGCGTATGTCTAACTATACAGATTTTAATGTGTTTGAACTTATTTCCGGTGTTTCTCTGCGCTATGTAAAGAGTGTGCGAGAACTGGGTAATCCCGACATGATTATTATTCCTGGTACGAAAAATACTATCGGCGATTTGAAATGGCTGCGTCAAAGCGGTATGGAATCTGCTATTTTGAAACAGGCTTCCAACGGCACGGTAATTTTCGGTGTATGCGGCGGTTATCAAATGCTGGGAAAAAATATTTCCGACCCATATGGCGTAGAGGAGGGCGGAGATACTCCCGGTTTGGGTTTACTGAATGTAGAAACATCTTTTATAGAGCATAAACGCACTATCCAAATGGAAGGCCGCTTCGGCGAAGTTAAAGGTATTTTCTCTGCTCTTAGCGGTATGCCGCTGCATGGCTACGAGATCCATTCCGGCGTAACTACTTTTGACGAAAAAGAAGCCATGACTTGCATTCGTCCTATTCACGAAGCAGGCGGAGAAATGGCAGAGGGCAGTCAAAATATTACCTATAAAATGAGTGTTTACGGTACTTATGTTCACGGTGTTTTTGATGGCGACGGCATTGCTGCAAAAATAGTAGAGGCGTTGCTGGCCAAAAAGGGTCTGCACATGGAAGATGTCAAGACTATCAATTTTGCCGATTACAAACGTCAGCAATATGATATTTTGGCCGATAGTGTTCGTAAAGACATTGATATGAAGAAGATTTACGAAATTTTGGAGGCAGGCGTTTAAATGAAGGATGGCGGCTTGATTCATATTTACTGCGGTGACGGTAAAGGTAAAACAACAGCTGCTATCGGACTGGCAGTACGCTGCAGTGGTCACGGTAACCATGTCCTTTTAGTGCAGTTTCTTAAAAGCAGACCGACAGGTGAATTAAAAAGCTTGGCTTTACTGCCTAATATCGAAATTATGCGCGGTAAGGAAACTAAAAAATTCACTTTTCAAATGAATACTGAAGAAAAGGCGCAGGTCAAAAGCGAGCATCTTGCTCTTTTTGCCAAGGTTAAGCAAAAATGCTTCAATGAGCAGATTGATTTGCTGATTTTAGATGAAGTTATCGGTGCCTGCAATACCGGCGTTTTTGATAAAGATATTTTAATTGATTTTCTCAAGGCAAAGCCTGCCGAGCTGGAGGTTGTGTTAACCGGACGCAATCCTGCCGCAGAATTAGTAGAGCTGGCTGATTATGTTTCTGAAATTTGTAAACGTAAGCATCCTTATGAAAAGGGAATTGCTGCACGCACAGGTATTGAACGATAAACATAATTAGTCATTGCCTAAAGTGGAATATGAAAGGTAGTGTAAAGAATGCAGTTACAAAATGTATTGCCTGCTGATATTGAAAAACGCAGTATGGAAATTATCGGCGAAGAATTAGGTCAAATTAAAATTGATGCTGAAAAAATTGATATTGTTAAACGTGTTATTCATACTTCTGCTGATTTTGATTATGCCCGCAATCTTTTGTTCAGCGAGAACGTAGTAGAGAAGGCCTTGGCCGCATTACAAAGGGGTGCTACTATTGTTACGGATACTAATATGGCTTGCACCGGTATCAACAAAATGGGATTGGGCAAGCTGGGCTGCAAGGCTGTCTGCTTTATGGCAGATCCTGATGTAGCTGCCCGCGCTAAGGAAGTCGGTTCTACCAGAGCCGCCGCTTGCATGGAAAAAGCCTGCGCCATTGAAGGCCCCGTAATTATCGCTGTTGGTAATGCGCCTACTGCTTTAGTACGTTTGGATGAACTGGTAAAAGAAAGCAAAATTAAGCCTGAACTTGTAATCGGCGTGCCCGTTGGCTTTGTAAATGTAGTAGAATCCAAAGAGATTATTATGAAAACAGGCATTCCTTATATTGTTGCAAGAGGCCGTAAGGGCGGCAGCAATGTAGCGGCAGCTATCTGTAACGCCCTGATTTATAAGCTGACTAGAAAATAAGCAAGTAGACATCTGTTTTGAAAAGGCTGGAATCCCGCTGGCGCTTAGGTGTTGGCGGGATTTTCGTATTGACTTTAGCGAATAAAAATTATATAATTTTTTATATGCCCATTATGTTTTTTCCGTTGGCAAGCTTTACCGTGATGCCGACGAGTTTAATGAAGGAGCGAAGAAAGAAATATGAAATACATGACTGGTAATGAAATCCGCGAAAGATTTTTGCAGTTTTTCCAGGATAGAGGCCATTTAATGCTGCCCAGTGCATCCTTGATTCCGCAGGATGACCCCACTCTGCTGATTATCGGCGCAGGTATGGCGCCTTTTAAGCCGTTTTTCACCGGCAAAATGAAACCGCCATCTCCGCGTATCACCACCTGCCAAAAATGCGTGCGTACTGGCGATATTGAAAACGTTGGTCACACTGCCCGCCACCATACCTATTTTGAAATGCTGGGTAATTTCTCCTTTGGCGATTATTTCAAAAAAGAGATTATTCCCTGGAGCTGGGAGTTTTTAACTAAAGAGTTAGAGCTGCCTGCTGATAAGCTGTGGATTACTATTCATACCGAGGACGACGAAGCCTTTGAGCTGTGGAAGGCTGTTGGCGTACCTGAAGAACGCATTGTGCGTTTAGAAGATAACTGGTGGGAGATTGGCAGCGGTCCCTGCGGTCCCGACTCCGAAATTCACATCGATCTTGGTCCGGAACGCGGCTGCGGCAAGCCTACCTGCGGCCCCGGCTGTGACTGTGATCGTTTCTTAGAGCTGTGGAATTTGGTATTCACTCAATTCAACCAAATGCCCGACGGCACCTATCCGCCGTTAAAGAGCAAAAACATTGATACCGGCGCTGGCTTGGAGCGTTTGGCCAGCGTAATTCAAGGCAAGCCCTCCAACTTTGAAACCGATTTGATGTTCCCGATTATTGAATATGCCTGCAAGATTGCCGGTGTAGAATATGGCAAGGATAAAGACACCGACGTTTCTTTGAAGGTAATTGCCGACCATGCCCGCAGCATGACCTTTATGATTGGCGACGGCATTCTGCCCTCCAACGAAGGCCGCGGTTACGTTTTGCGCCGTATCCTGCGCAGAGCAGTACGTCATGGTCGCTTAATCGGCATCAGCGAAAAATTCCTGGCCGGAGCTGTTGATGTTGTAATTGGCATGTTTGGCCATGTTTATACTAATTTAGCTGAAAAACGCGATTATATTCAAAAGGTAATCGATATGGAAGAAACCAGCTTCCTGCGCACCTTGAAGCAGGGCAGCGAGCTGCTTAACGAAGAAATTGCCAAGCTGAAAGCAGCAGGCAAAACCGAATTAGACGGCGCAACTGCCTTCAAGCTTAACGACACCTTTGGCTTCCCGTGGGAATTGACTGCGGAAATTTTGGAAGAGCAGGGCTTGACCATGGACAAGGCTGGCTTTGATGCTGCTTTAGAGGTTCAGCGTCAAATGGCGCGCGACGCCCGCAACGATAAAGAAGGGCGTCCCGTAGTTTATAACACTACCGGTATTGACGTTGCTACTTTGAAAGTTGATGAAGCTGCTAAAAAGGCTGCGATTGTAAAAATGTATCCTGTTCACGATGCACAGCCTATCGAAACCGCTGCCGACGGCAATGAAGTAGCTGTAATTTGCGACGTAACCGCTTTCCATGCAGAGGGCGGCGGCCAGTTAGGTGATATTGGCACTATTACTGCTCCTACCGGCGTTATCAATGTAACCTCCACCAAAAAGCTGCCTGATGGCGCTGTTATTATGCTGGGCGAAGTAACCGAGGGCGTTGTTAATGTAGGCGATGCAGTTACCTTAACCGTGGATAGAGCTCGCAAGCTGGATATTGCCCGTAACCATACTGCAACTCACTTGCTGCATGCTGCCTTGAAGCAGGTTTTGGGCGGACATGTTAACCAAGCCGGCAGCTATGTTGGTCCTGATAGATTGCGTTTTGACTTCTCTCACTTCTCTCAAGTAACCGAGGCAGAGCTGAAGGAAGTTGAAGATATTGTTAACGAGCAGGTTCTTGCCAGCAAGACCGTAGAAATTGAAGAGCTGCCCATTGAAGAAGCCAAGAAAAAAGGCGCAATGGCTCTCTTTGGTGAAAAATATGGTAAAATCGTGCGCGTAGTAACCGTTCCCGGCTTCTCTATAGAATTCTGCGGCGGTTCTCATGTAGAAAATACTGCGCAAATCGGTATGTTCAAAATTGTCAGCGAAGGCTCCAGCGGTGCAGGCGTGCGCCGTATTGAGGCTGTTACCGGTCACGGAGCTGTGGCACATGTCAACGACATGGAAAGCATGATTAAAGCATTGGCAGCAGATTTGAAATGCCGCTGCTGTGATGTTCCCAGCCGTTTGGAAGCATTGCATTGTGAAATGAAGGCTGTACAGAAAAAGGCTGACGAATTGGCAGCAGAAATTGCTAAAGCCCAGGTTTCCAGCGTGGCAGATCAGGTAAAAGAAATTAAAGGCGTGCCTGTTTTGGTACAAAAGGTACAGGCTGACAGCGTTGACGATCTGCGTAATCTGGGCGACCAAATGCGCGACAAGGTTGGCGGCGTAGTAGTGCTGGCGGCAGTTATGGGAGAAAAGGTAAGCATTCTCACTATGGCCACTAAAGATGCCGTAGCAAAAGGCGCTCACTCCGGCAACATTGTGAAAGCAGTTGCTAAGCTGTGCGGCGGCGGCGGCGGCGGTCGTCCCGATATGGCGCAGGCCGGTGCAAAGGACGTATCCAAGGTGGATGCTGCTTTGGCAGAGGCTCCTGCCATTATCGACGCTATGCTGAAATAATGAAATAAAAAAATTAAACCTCACCTATGTTTGTGCATGGGTGAGGTTTTGTTATAGATAAAAATTTTTGCCGTAAAAGTCAACAGCACTTCATAAGTTATATATTATTTGTTTACACTTCTGCCACTCATTAGGCATAAGAATGTGCTACAATATAAATAGAAAAACACTACTTTATTATCAAACAGCATATTGGATAAGGAGTGAAGGCCCATGAGTTATGCTTATGATAAGGTGTATTTGAACAAGGCGCGTATCGCGTTAGGCAGAATGCTGGATTTTGCCGTATATAATTTAAAGTACGAGCTCAGCGACTTTTTTGATATGTTTATTAAATCCGGTGTGGCTAAGCGTTTTGCTAAAGGCGAAGTAAAGCTTTTGGTTGGCATGTCCGGTGAGGATTTAGCCTATGAGGTTTTGGAAAAATCCGGTATCAATATGCTGCGTATCAAGCCTAATTATGTAAGCACCAGCAGTGAAGAATACTGGACAGGCTGGGCAGTGGCCTTTTATCAATGGCAGAATGATATCAGCTTTGCCGATATTGTTAAGCACGTGCCGATTCAAAAAATAACCAAGCTTTTCACCTCCTATCGTGAAGTGGATATTCGCTTGTTTTGTGATAAAATGGATAGCATGTACCAATTAAGTGGTAGCTAAGAGGGAGAGCAGAGCTCGCTTTCCCAATTAAATACAGCGCTCAGAGGAAAAAATCTGGGCGCTTTTGCATAATAAAAACCGCTGTCCTCGCGTAAGGGCAGCGGTTAATTTTTAGTTTGATGTTTTAATTACAGTCTGTTGCTGCTGTTTAAAACGTCGTGGATTTTGTGAGCAACCATATCTTGAATAGCTTGACGAGCAGGTTTCAGATATTGACGGGGGTCAAAATCAGCAGGATTTTCTACTAAATGCTTGCGGATGGAAGCAGTCATTGCCAAACGCAGGTCGGTGTCGATGTTAATTTTGCAAACGCCGAATTTGCCTGCACGCAGCAGCATGTCCTCAGGAACACCTTGAGCGCCGTCCAGCTTACCGCCGTATTTATTGCATTCTTCTACGAAAGAGGGGATAACGGTAGAAGCGCCATGCAGAACCAGCGGGAAACCCGGAAGCAGGTTGGTAATTTTTTCCAAACGAGCAAAGTCAAGCTCCGGTTTGCCCTTAAATTTATAAGCACCGTGGCTGGTGCCGATGGCGATAGCCAGGGAGTCGCAACCGGTACGCTCCACGAATTCTACGGCTTGATCAGGATCAGTGTAGGTAGCGTCTTTAGCAGCAACCTTAACAGCGTCTTCTACGCCTGCCAGTTTGCCTAATTCAGCTTCAACAACAACGCCGCGCTCGTGAGCATATTCAACTACACGACGTGTCATTTCAATATTTTCCTCAAAAGGATGCTTGCTGCCGTCAATCATAACAGAGGTAAAGCCACCGTCAACGCAGGCCTTGCAGATTTCAAAATCTTCGCCGTGATCCAAATGCAGGCAGATAGGCAGACCAGTATCTTCTACAGCAGCCTCAACTAATTTCATCAGATAAATGTGGTTTGCGTACTTACGCGCACCGGCGCTGACTTGCAAAATCAACGGAGATTGTTCAGCTTTGGCAGCCGCCACGATACCTTGGATAATCTCCATATTGTTTACGTTGAAAGCACCAACTGCATAGTGACCTTCATAAGCTTTTTTAAACATTTCAGTAGATGTTACTAAAGGCATTAAAATTCCTCCTTAATTATCAGCCAGGGCGCAGCTCGGCTGAGTTATGCTATTTCTATATTCTAATTATAGCACACTATTTGCTTTTTAGTATAGTATTTTTCGCAAATCCTTGGGTAAATCGCGAGTAATTTCCAACGGCGTGTCACCGACGGGATGACTAAAGGCCAAACGGTAAGCGTGCAGCGCGTGGCGGGTTTGGGGGCCGGGAGTTCCGTAAAGATTATCATTGACCAGCGGATGACCAAGATAAGCCATGTGCACGCGGATTTGGTGCGTGCGGCCGGTGAATAAACGCAGGCGCAGCAGCGTGTTCTTGCCGTAATAACCTAAAACGGTATAAGCAGTTTGCGCGCTTTTGCCGTGCTGGAAATCCACACAGCGTTCAATAATACTGCCTTCCTTGCGGGCAATGGGCGCGTCAATTAGACCGATGGCTTGCTGCACGTGACCTTGAGCAATCGCCAGATATTCTTTCACCACCTGCTGCTGGCTAAGCCAAAATTGAACAACAGGCTCTTTGGCGAAAATCACTAAGCCTGATGTATTGCGGTCGAGACGTGATACCGGATGAATGTCGGCGTTGATTTGCTTAGCTGCGTAATAATTTTTTACAAAATCGTACAAGGTACAGCCGCTTTCGTTGACCGTAGGATGCACCAGCATACCGGCAGGCTTATCAATCACTAACAGATAATCGTCCTCAAAAGCAATCATGCTCTGTGTTAAGCAGGGGGTAAAAAGCTGTTCCGTCATCAGTGAAGCGTGGTAGGCTTTTTGTCCACCACTTCAATATTATCTAATTGGCTTTTGAGCTGACCGCGGATATTTTCCAAATACAGCTTATACAGCTCTTTTTGTTCTGCCTGCTCCTCGGCGGTTAAGCCTGCGGTTTTCTTTTTGTGTGCCAGATCGTTAATGCGGGCAATCATTTTATTTATTTCCATGGATTTCACTCCTTAAAAAATACTCATCTATATTATAGCAAAGTAGGGGAAGGGGAGCAAGAAGCAGTCTGCTTTATTGACTGAATATACTATTTATGCTATTATGATATAAGTGTTAATAAGAATTTTTACTAGAGTTGCCGAAAGCTTAATCGTAAACTAAATAGTAATTTGTTTGGAGCTGTTCGGCAATAATTTGAGGTGAAATATATGCTGTGGAAAAAGCTAGCCTGCATTTGTATGTGCGCTGCTGCGTTGGCAGCTACCGGTTGCGGCGGTGGTAGCAAGGAGCAGGCCGTAGATACAAGCAAGGCTTATTTAACTTTAAAGGACGCTGCGGGACGGCAGGTGGTTTTACAAGCTAAACCGGAACGTGTTGTGAGTCTTAGTCCTTCTTATCTGGGAATGATTGACGCTGTAGGCGGCAAAATTGTCGGCCGCGCGACCTCTAAGGTGGGGATAATTCCTGATTCTATGCAAGCGGTTCCGGAGGTTGGTCTTGTCTTTAATATCAATATGGAAAACTTAGTCGCTTTAAAGCCCGACTTAGTTTTGGCTGGACGCAATCAGCACGAAAAATTTGTTCCCTTGCTGGAATCTAATAAAATAAATGTTATTGAGTTTGATGCCAAAACCTTTGACGAAGTAAAACAGACGGTAAAGATATTAGGAGATATTTACGGTTCCCCGGAAAAAGCTAAGGCTGAAAACGAACTTTTAGATAAGCAGATAAGCGCTATAACTAGCAAACTTCCAAATGACAAAAAGCGCATTGTTATTATGCACGCAACTGCCAGCAGCGTTACAGTTGAGGGTTCTCACAGTATTGCAGGCTGTGTCAGCGATATTCTGGGCTTTGAGAATGTGGCTGCTGCTGCCTTAAATGGTAAATCCGATAAAACTCCTTACAGTATGGAAAGCCTTGTAGGACAAAATCCTGATTTGATTTTTATTACCTCTATGGGCAAGGCAGAAGAAATAGAAAATCGTTTACGTATGGATTTTAAGAAAAATCCTGCTTGGAACAGTCTGGCTGCTGTGCAGCAGGGCAAGGTTTATGTGCTGCCGGAAAAGTTATTTTTGCTCAATCCGGGTTTGCGCTATCCGGAAGCTGTAAAATATATGGCTCAACAGGTATATCCAGAGGTTTTTAAGAATGGCAAATAAAGAATTGGACGCAGCAGCGGAGCATTTTGGTATTAACCGTACTGCTTGGCGTTTGAGCATTTTAATATTGTTTTTGTTTTTGGCTTTGCTAGGCTCCTTTTTGAGTTTGACTAAAGGTTCCAGCGTAATCACTATGGAGCAGATTGTAGAGATATTGCTGCATCCCGGCAGCGATCCGCAAAGCCAAATTATCTGGAACATTCGTATGCCGCGTACTATTGTAGGGGCTTTGGTAGGTATCAATTTATCTTTGTCCGGCGCGATTTTGCAGGCTATTATGCGTAATCCTTTGGCAGACCCGCATATTATCGGTATTTCCAGCGGTGCAGGCTTAGCTGGCGTAGTAATTATGATTTTATTTCCGGCCTTGGAATATTTAATTACTCCCGTGGCTTTTGTGGGTGCTATGCTGGCGGCGGTCTGTATTTATATTTTAGCTTGGAAAAATGGTATTAAGCCGGTGCGGATTATTTTGGCAGGCGTCGCGGTGTCGGCTTTTTTGAGCGCGGGTATCAGCGGCTTGATGATTTTTTATAGCGATAGGGTGCACGGCGCTTTAATGTGGATGGTTGGCGGTTTAGCTGCTAGAAGCTGGCCTCATGTAAATATTATTCTGCCTTATGCTGCCATAGGTTTAGTTTTGGCTTTGGGCAGCGCTGCTTATCTTAACATTTTACAATTAGGCGACGAAATGGCTAGAGGTTTAGGCATCAACGTAGAGGTGACACGCATTGTCATGACGGCGATTGCAGCGCTTTTGGCAGCCAGTGCTGTCAGCGTGGTAGGCCTTTTAGGCTTTGTAGGCTTGGTTGTGCCCCATGCAGCGCGGCTTTTGATTGGCAGTGATTATCGCTTTCTGCTGCCGGCAGCAGCGCTTTTAGGTATTGCTATTGTCACTTTTAGCGATACCTTTGCCAGAGTTATTTTTGCGCCGATTGAGTTGCCCGTAGGTATTATTATGGCCTTTTTAGGCGCGCCCTTCTTTCTGTTTTTGTTAAGGAGGGAAATCTAATGACGGCAATTTTATCTGCTCACGGTATTGATGTAGGTATCAATAAAAAAATAATTGTTCACAATTTATCTTTAGATATTCCCGAAGGTAAAATTACGGCTATTATCGGGCCTAACGGCTGTGGCAAAAGTACAACTTTAAAAGCTGTTTCGCGCATTTGGCCGCTGGAAAAGGGCAGTATTACCTTTAAAGGTAAAGATATTCGGAGCTTTAGCCATCGAGAATTTGCCCAGTGTATGGCTATTTTAACTCAATCACCTCAGGCACCTACTGATTTGACGGTACAGGACTTGGTAGAGATGGGGCGCTTTCCTCATCGCGGCTTTTTGGGCAGAGGGGATAAAGACGACGCTAAGCATGTAGAATGGGCATTGGAGCAAACCAATATGGCAGATATGCGCCATCGTTTGTTGCATACTTTGAGCGGCGGCGAGCGTCAGCGGGCGTGGATTGCTATGGCTTTGGCACAAAGGCCGCAGGTGCTTTTATTGGACGAGCCGACCACTTATTTAGATATTTGTCATCAGCTGGAGGTTATGCAGCTTTTGGTAAAGCTGAATAGAGAATTAGGATTAACTGTGGTGATGGTTATTCATGAATTAAATCATGCTATTCAATATGCCGATTATGTGGCGGTGATTAAAGCCGGACGCTTAGTAACTTGTGGTGAACCTAAAGAAATTCTTACCTCCAAGCTATTGGCAGAGGTGTTTAAGGTGCAGGCCGATGAATTTGCCTGCAGCAACGGCTTGAGAGCTTTAGTTCCCGTTGATTTATGCAAATAAAATTTAGAAAATAAAAAAGCCAGTGTTTCACTTTTTAATAGAGGAAACACTGGCTTTTAAGCGTTTTAAAATTATATTAAGTAATTTTTCTCTTTCAAGTGGTCGGAGTGGAGCAGGTGCTCGGCTCTTTCACTTAAAGGCTTGTCTAAATATTCTTTGTAGAGGGTGACTACATCGGGATTATTGTGGGATTGACGCAAAGGACGTTCAACATCTAATTTGTAAAGCTTTTTACCCAGCATAGCTGCTCGTTCTTCGCCGTCATGAATAGGCTGACCGCCGCCGCCAACGCAGCCGCCGGGGCAGGCCATAACCTCTACAAAGTCATAATGGACTTTGCCTGCTTGCAAATCTTCCAAAAGACGCTCCGCATTGCCTAAGCCGCTGACGGTGCAGGTGCGCAGGGTTTTACCGGCGATAGTAAATTCGCGCACTTTGCGTCCTGCTTCGCCGCGAACGTCTAAGAAAGCGTCATTAGGCGCTTCGTTACCGGTGAGCGCAAAATATGCGGTACGTAGAGCTGCTTCCATTACGCCGCCCGTAACGCCGAAAATAACTGCGGCGCCGGTGCTCTTGCCTAAGGGATTATCAAATTCTTCTTCCGGCAGAGTAGCGGGATTGATGTGTTCTGCGCGCAGCAGACGAACCAGTTCACGGGTAGTTAAAACGATATCAACATCATGAGTACCGCTGCTGCGCATGGAAAGCAAGCTGGATTCGCGTTTTTTAGAAACGCAGGGCATGATGGAGACGGAGCATATTTCCTTAGGCTGCAAGCCTTTCTTTTCGGCAAAATAAGATTTTAACAGCGCGCCAAAAATTTGCTGGGGAGATTTGGTGGTAGAAAGATTACCTACAAAAGCAGGGAATTTTTTGGTTACATAGCTAACCCAGCCCGGACAGCAGGAGGTGAACATGGGCCATTTGTGAGCGTCCGGATTTTGTAGACGCTCTAACAGCTCGTTGGCTTCTTCCATGATGGTTACGTCGGCAGCAAAGTTGGTATCAAAAACATAATCAAAACCAACTCTGCGCAGAGCTGCTGCCATGCGTCCTTCGGTAGCCATTTCTTCCGGCATGTTGAAGGCTTCTGCCCAGGCTGTACGAACGGCGGGAGCTACCTGCACAGCAGTTACCTTGGAGCTGTCTGCCAGCGCTTCATAAATTTTAGGCACATCGTTGCGCTCCTTTAAAGCGCCAACGGGGCAGTGGGTGATACACTGACCGCAAAGGCTGCAATCGGAATCTTCAATAGATATGTTGCCTGCTACGTCAACGGTAGTACGGGAACCGGTGTTCTGTACATCCCAAATGTGCAGAGCTTGTACCTTGTCGCAGATTTGTACGCAGCGCATACATTTAATGCACTTTTTAGAATCGCGGATTAAGGGAAAATCTTGATTCCAAGGAGTATCAACTACCTGGCGTTCAAAAGGAATATCGTAAATGCCTAAATCGTTGGATAATTTTTGCAGGCTGCAGTTGCCGCTGCGCACACAGGTTGCGCATAGGCAGTCGTGCTGGGAAAGGATAAACTCCACATTGGTGCGGCGGATACTGCGCGCTTTGGGAGAATTAGTAAATACTACCAAACCTTCCTGAACGGGAGTAGTACAGGAGGTAACAACACGGTTTTGACCTTGAATTTCTACAACGCAGACTTTGCAGGCGCTGATTTCGTTGATATCTTTTAAAAAGCACAGGCGGGGAATGTCAATGCCGACGGTGGCAGCAGCCTCCATAATTGTAGTGCCTTCGGGAACGGAAACTTTTAAGCCGTCAATAGTCAGGTTTACCATTTTAAGGTTCTGCCTCCTTTCAATGTACTGAAGCCAAATTTATCGCAGCGCAGGCAGCGGCCGGCTTCTTGGCACGCTTCCTGAACAGTCATACCGCATTCCATGGGCGCAAAGGTGTGCTTGCGTTCGCTGGCTTCCTTTTCGGTAAGCTGAATACGGCCGCAAGGACGTTTATCGTCAATGGAGGGGTCGGGGATTTCTACATCACAAGTAATGGTGTGCTCATAGCCAAGATACTCGTCGATATTGGCTGCGGCAACCTTACCGGCAGCAATAGCGCGAATAACTGTAGCGGGACCGGTTACACAGTCGCCGCCGGCGAATACGCCTTCGTTGTTTGCCAGCTCGCTGCTGGACAGAGCGGAGATAGTACCGCGTTTAATCTTGATACCTGCTTCTTCAAAGGGTCGCAGCTCAATGCCTTGACCGATAGCGACAACGATAATGTCGCAGGGAATACGCTTTAAATCTACGTCAGCATGAATAGGACGGGCGCGTCCCCAAGCGTCAATAGGACCAATAATTTGCGGTTCTACCCACAGAGCGGCAACCTTGCCGTTTTCATCAGCTTCAATGTGATGCGGAGCCTTTAAGCCGTAAAGCTCTGCGCCTTCGGCAATAGCGCCTTCAATTTCTTCCGGCAGAGCGGTCATATCGTCTTGACGGCGACGATATGCAATGATAACCTTTTTTGCACCTAAGCGAATGGAGCTACGGGTGCAGTCCATAGCTACGTTACCGCCGCCGATAACTACAACGGTTTTGCCTGCAAAGTCAGGCATTTTTTCTTCGCCGATTTCACGCAGCATTTCTACGGCGCTGATAACTCCTTGAGAGTCCTCGCCGGGGATGCCGATTTTTTTATCAGTATGCGCGCCGATAGCAATATAAACGGCGTCAAATTCTTTACGCAGTTGTTCGAAAGGAATTTCGCCTTCGCCATTACCAATACGGCTGTTCAGACGAACTTCTACGCCGGTGGATAAAATAGCGTCCAAATCTTCCTGCAAGCGTTCGCGGGGGAAGCGGTAGGCAGGAATACCGTAGCGGAGCATGCCGCCTAGCTTGCTTTTTTCTTCAAATACTACGGCATGGTGGCCCATAAGCTCCAAATAATAGGCAGCAGATAATCCGCTGGGACCGCCGCCGATAATTGCAATGCGTTTGCCGGTAGAGGGTTGCTTTTCCGGAACAGGAACGGTATTGCCGGGAGCGTTGTCTACAGCCATACGTTTGAGACCGCGAATGTTGATAGCTGCGTCAATCATATTACGACGGCAGCGGGATTCGCATGGATGCTCGCAGATTAAGCCGCAGGCAGTGGGGAAGGGGTTATCCTTGCGAATAAGCTTTACAGCATCGGCGTAACGGCCTGCGCCAACCAAGGCAATGTAGCCGGGAATATCTACCTGCGCGGGGCACAGTGCTACGCAGGGAATGGATTGGTGCAAATGCACGGAGCATTTACCTTTTTTGATATGGTTGATATAATCTTCGCGGAAGCCTTCTAAACCGGCCAATACCATTTTGGCAGCTTCATAGCCGATAGCACAGTCAGCGCTGTTAGCAACGTTTTCTGCGGTACTTTGGATTAAATCTAAGGTTGCCATGGTTGCTTTGCCGTCAAGAACATCCTCCATCAGATTTTGTAATTGAGCCAAACCAACACGGCAGGGAACGCATTTGCCGCAGGTCTGTGCATGACAGACCTTTAAGAATGAGAGCTGCAAATCAACAGGGCACAGTCCCGGAGGGCTGGCGATGATGTGTCGCTCAAGGTCTTTATATAAGCGTTCCACCGTTAGTTGAGCTTGGTCAGGTGTTGCAATTTTTAAACGACTCATATTATTCCTCCCTAAAAAGCATACACTAATTAAAATACTGGTATACTTTAAATTATACCCAAAAAAAAGTATTTCTGCAAGATTTTACATAAGGAATATGTGTATACATAGTTACTTATTAGTGAAAAAAAGCCAAATAACAGCAAGTGAATAGACTAGATTCTTTTTTGTGGTAAAGGAATGTGGTATACTTATAATAGTTTTTCTTTGCAATTTTCAGTTGCAAATTAGAAGAATAGTAAATTATAGGTGTGAGTAATCATTTGACATGCAAAAAGAGGTGTAGCTTTATGAAGCTTTCTGTTGTACACATGGTCAGCTTAGTGCTGACGTTGGTTTTGACTATGTTGCCCGGCATTATTGCAGCCAGGCGCATCAAGTCGGCAGATGACTATAATGTTGGCGGGCGTAGCGCAGGTGTGGGCTTGGTAGCAGGCAGTATAATTGGGACTATTGTCGGCGGAGCAGCAACTGTGGGTACGGCACAATTAGGTTTTAATTTAGGCTTAACGGCTTGGTGGTTTACGTTGGGCAGCGGTATCGCTTTGTGCATTATGGCTGCCTTTTATGCTAAGCCTTTGCGCGTCAGTGGTTTGACTACCGTTGCCGAATTTTTAGTAACCAATTACGGCAAGCCTGCCGGGTGGTTGGCAACCTTAAGCTCTTGCGCCGGTATCTTCTTTAGTATTGTCGCCAGCACTTTAACAGCCCTGCATTTGGTGGCAGGCATTTTTAATGTAAATTTATATGTTTCGGCATTTTTGATTTTGCTGATTACTGCCGGTTTTGTTTTTTTTGGCGGTATCAGTGGCAGCGGTATGGCCGGTATTATTAAGATTTGTTTAATTTTCGGCAGTATTTTTGTAGGCGGTATTTTAGCATTTTTTGATATGGGCACCTGGAGCGGATTGACTGCCGCTTTTCCTGCGCATCCCTGGTTCAGCCTGTTTGGCAGAGGTGTGGAGGACGGCCTTGTAAGTCTATGCTCGATGATTGTAGGCGTTATTTCCACACAAACCTATGTGCAGGCTCTTTTCAGCGCTAAAGACAGCAAAACTGCTGCTGCCGGCTGTGTTACTGCTGCTTTAATAGTTATTCCGGTAGGGTTGCCGTCCGTTATGATTGGCATGTTTATGCACGCTAATCATCCGCAGATAAATTCTATTGACGCTTTGCCGCTGTATCTTTCTACTTATATGCCTGATTGGCTGGGCGGAATTGGTTTGGCAGCGCTGCTGTTATCTGCTTTAGGTTCTATCGCTGGTTTAGCATTAGGTATTGGCACTATGATTTCCCGTGATATTATCAGTAAGCTTTGGCGCAGTGCCACTTCGGTCAATCTTTTGTGGGCCAGCCGCTTTAGTGTGCTGCTGGCTGCGGCAGCTGCTATTGTATTTGTGTTCTTCCATTTAGATTCGTCTGTATTGGAATGGAACTATTTATCCATGGCTTTGCGCGGCAGCGGTATCTTTTTACCTTTAACCTTCTGCGTCTTTTTTTCGCACAGGGTGCGTGCCTCTATGGGTGTTGCAGCTATGGGCGCAGGTGTTTTTGCAGCTGTTTTTTGGAAGCATATCAGCCCGTGGCAGATTAACAGCTTGTTTCCTGCGTTAGTATATAATTTGATTTTCCTGACCATTGGCCTGTGGTGGGGCAATAAGGATAATAACTAAATTTTTACAAGGATATAAAAATGACAAAAAGATTTACTCATTTACATGTACATACAGAATATAGCCTGTTGGATGGCGCTTCTAAAATTCATGAATTAGTTGCTTATGCTAAAGAATTAGGTATGGATAGCTTGGCGATTACTGACCACGGCGTAATGTATGGTGCAGTGGAATTTTATCAGGAGTGCACTAAGCAGGGCGTCAATCCGATTATTGGCTGCGAGGTATATTTGACCAGCGGTTCACATTTAGAAAAAAATAATCGCGGTATGTACCATTTGATTTTGTTGGCTGAAAATGATATCGGTTATCATAATTTAATGAAAATTGTCAGCATTGGGCAGCTGGAAGGATTTTATTATAAGCCGCGTATTGATAAGGATGTACTGCGTGCGCACAATGAGGGACTCATCTGCTTGAGCGCCTGCATTGCCGGAGAGCTGCCGGTTTTAATTTTACAAGGAAATATGGAAGGCGCTCGCCGCTGTATTCAAGAACATATTGATATTTTTGGCAAAGATAATTATTTCTTGGAAATTCAAGACCATGATTTGGACGAGGAGCATCGAGTTACTGCTGCTTTAAAGGAATTAGCCCAAGAGTTTGATATCGGGCTGGTGGCTACTAATGACCTGCATTATGTGCGGCGTGAAGATGCGGCAGCCCAAGATATTTTGCTGTGTATTCAAACTACCAGTACGGTGGACGAGCCTAATAGGATGCGTTTTCCCAACGACAGCTTTTATTTAAAAAGCTATGATGAAATGGCAGAACGTTTTGGCGATTGTTCGGAGGCTTTGGAAAATACTAATAAAATTGCCGATCGTTGTCATGTGCAGATGGAGTTTGGACATTTATTGCTGCCGGAGTTTTCCGTACCCGAAGGATATGATACGGCAGGCTATTTGCGTTATTTGTGTGAAGAAGCGCTGCCTAAGCGTTATGCCGACGTGAACGATGTTATCCGTAGACGTTTGGAGTATGAGCTGAAAACTATTCACGATATGGGCTATGATGCCTACTTTTTGATTGTTTGGGATTTTATCAATTACTGCCGTGAAAAACAAATTCCTGTAGGTCCGGGACGCGGTAGCGCCGCAGGCAGTGTTGTGGCATATCTTTTACACATTACCAATGTAGAGCCTTTGCGCTATAATTTGCTTTTTGAACGTTTTTTGAATCCGGAGCGTGTTAGTATGCCGGATATTGATACCGACTTTTGTTATGAACGCCGTCAGGATGTTATTGATTATGTAGTCAGCCGCTACGGACAAAACAGAGTAGCGCAGATTATTACTTTCGGCACCTTGCAGGCGCGCGCTGCGGTGCGTGACGTAGGCAAAGCGCTGGGCATGACCTATGCTGCTGTGGACGAAATTGCTAAAATGATTCCGCGGGAGCTAGGCATGACCTTGGATAAAGCTTTGAACAGCAAGGATTTGCGGGAAGCTTACGACACTAGACCGGAAGTCAAAAAGCTTATTGACCTGTCCAAAAGCGTGGAGGGATTGCCGCGCAATCCCGGTACGCATGCGGCGGGCGTTATTATTGCTCCACGTGATTTAAATGAATATGTGCCCTTGCAGTCCGGCGCAGATGACAGTAACGGCGGCATGATTACCCAGTACGATAAGGATAAGGTAGAAGAGCTTGGCCTGTTAAAAATGGACTTTTTAGGCCTGCGCACGCTTACGGTTATCGGCGACTGCATTCAGTTTATTAAAGAAACTACTGGAGAAGAAATTGATATAGATAATATCCCTTTGGCTGATGAAAAAACATGTAAAATGTTGCAAAAAGGCGACACAACCTGCGTTTTTCAGCTAGAATCAGCTGGCATTACCAAACTTGTTGTCGATTTGGCGCCTACCAGCTTTGAAGATTTAATTCCCTTGGTAGCGTTATACCGTCCCGGACCCTTGGGCACAGGCATGGCGGAAGATTTTATTGCCGGCCGACATGGTCAGCGTACAGCAGAAGTGCTGCATCCTTTAATGGAGCCTATTTTGGAGGAGACCTACGGCGTTATTTTGTACCAAGAACAGGTTATGCAAATAACCTCTGCTTTGGCCGGTTTTACCTTGGGCCAGGCAGATATTATGCGTCGTGCTATGGGCAAAAAAAAGGCTTCCGTACTGGAAAGTATGCGGCAGGACTTTATTCAGGGCGCGCAAAAAGAGCATAATATACCGGAAGAGCTTAGCAATAAGATTTTTTCTCTGTTACAGCATTTTGCAGGCTATGGCTTTAATAAATCTCACTCTGTAGCGTATGCTTTGGTGGCGTATCAAACGGCATATTTAAAGGCTCATTGGCGGCCGCAGTTTATGGCGGCATTTTTAAACAGTGTAATCGGGGACAGCGATAAGCTGAGCTGGTATATTACTGTTTGCCGCAATGATAAAATTGATATTTTACCGCCTGACGTCAACGAAAGCGGCGACGATTTTACTGTGCATGGCAGCAAGGCTATTCGCTTTGGTTTAGCCGGTATTAAGAGTTTAGGTGACGCTGCTGTAGATGAAATAATCAACGTGCGCGAACTGGATGGCCCGTTCCAAAGCCTGACGGATTTTTGTAATCGCGTAAGTATGCGTTTAGTGAATAAGCGAGCTTTGGAAAATCTTATCCGCAGCGGCGCTATGGATTCTTTTGGTATTAAGCGTTCGCAGCTTTTAGCGGTTATGGACAGAGCTGCAGAGCAGGGAGCAGCTTTTCAAAAGGACCAAGCCAGCGGACAAATGGGACTTTTTGATGAAGAAACTACATTGGAAGCGACAGAAATTAAGCTGCCGGATATTCCGGAAATGCCTAAGCCGATTTTATTGCAAAATGAAAAAGAGCTTTTAGGATTTTATGTGACCGATCATCCGTTAAGCGACTACCGCAAGCTGTTGGAACGCTATATGCCTGTCTATCAATTTGTAGGCGAAAATAATTTTGTTGATGGACAGTTGGTAAAGGTGGCCGGTATTATTGCGGAATGTACTATTAAAACTACTAAAAAGGGCGATACTATGGCTCTGATAACTATAGAAGATTTTACGGGACGCTTTCCTGTAATTGTTTTCTCCAGAGTTTATCATACCTTTGTGCGGGAGATATACCAAGATAATATTGTGTCCATCGAAGGACGTTACAGCGTCGACGAACGCGAAAGCAAAATTATTGCTATGTCCGTGGCTAAGTTATCTAACCAAGAACCTGTCGAGGTACGTTTAAAAATAGCGGCTTATTTGGAAAATCCTTTGGTACAGCGTGAGCTGATGCAGGCTTTTCAAAAGTTTAAAGGGGATGACGTAGTGTTTCTTAAGCTGATGGGTTCGCGCAAAATTATCAAAACCACTTCTAATTATTGGGTTAACAGTAGGGCGGATGGCTTTGAAGAAGCTATGAAAAAAATTTTAGGCAGTGACTGTTTTGCGTGATATTTCAAATAATTAGCGCTAAATTAAGATTATCCAGATAATAGACTTGCAAGTCTATACAGAAAAATGATACAATATATACAAGCATATGTATACAACAATTGCAAGGAGGCTGCAAATGAATATTATAGTATGTATTAAACAAACGCCTGATACGGAAAAAGTAAAATTCAATCCTGAAACCCGCACCCTGCTGCGCGAGGGTGTAGAAAACATTATGAATCCTTTTGATATGCAGGCCTTGGAAACCGCTTTGATTTTAAAGGATAAGCATGGAGCAAAGGTTACCTGCATTTCCATGGGTCTGCCGCAGGCTACCGATGTGCTGAAAGAAGCATTGGCTATGGGAGCTGATGAAGCAGCTCTGATTAGTGACCGTGCTTTGGCCGGTTCTGATACTTTGGCTACCAGTACTGCTTTAGCTGCTGCTATAAAAAAAATCGGCGATTATGATTTGATTCTTTGCGGCAAACAGGCTGTTGACGGCGATACAGCACAGGTTGGACCGGAAATTGCCGAACACCTTGGTCTGCCGCAGATTACAGGTACTTTAAAATTGGAATATGTTGACGACCGCTTTGTAGCTCAACGTGAAACTGATAATTATTCTGAAACACTGGCTTGCGCTGCGCCTTTATTGATTACTGTAAATAATGCAGAAAAAGAGCCGCGTTTTGCCAGCATTAAAGGCAAAATGAAAGCGCGCAAGGCTAAGATTCCTACATGGACTATTGCAGATTTAGGATTAGAGCCTGAACTGGTTGGCCTTAGCGGTTCTCCTACTAAGGTTAGAAAATCCTTCACCCCGACTCCGCCGGAAATTAACAGCGAAATTATTGCGGAAGAGGATGCGGACGCAGCTGTAGATATGCTTATGGAAAAGCTTTTGAAAGCAGAAATTTTTACTCGTTGAGGTGAATGTAAATGGCAATGAAAGTAGATAGAGAAAAATGTATCGGCTGCGAATCCTGCACAATGGTATGCCCCGTGGGCGCTATTACCATGGAGGATGGCAAAGCCATGATTGATGCTGAAAAATGTATTTCCTGCGGTGCCTGCGTAGGGGAGTGTCCGGTAGAAGCTATTGCTCCGGAAGATGTAGCTCCCAAGGCTGATGGTGCAGCCAATGAATGCAAGGATATTTGGGTTATTGCTGAACTGGATAAAAGCGAGGCGCTGCCCGTAGTTTATGAACTGATTGGCGCTGCTAACGGTTTGGCACAAAAGGCTGGCGAAAAATGCTGCGCAGTTATTATCGGTAAAGATATTGCTGAACTGCCTGCTAAATTAATTGCTGGCGGCGCTGATAAAGTATATGTTGTGGACAACGAAAAATATGCTGATTACCATACCGAATTGTACACTGATGCAGTTTGTCAGTTGGTAGAAGCTTATAAGCCGTCTGCTTTAATGCTGCCGGCAACTGTTGACGGTCGTGATCTGGCTCCGCGTATTGCAGCCCGCCTGCATACCGGCTTGTGTGCAGACTGCACCGCTATCGACATGACCGACGATAAGCTGGTTGCTTGGACTCGTCCTGCATTGGGCGGTAATATCTATGCTACTATTGTTTGTGATGAAACCCGTCCTCAAATGGGTACCGTGCGTCCTAAAGTGTTTAAACCTTTAGAAATGGATGCCAGCCGTACAGGTGAGATAATCAATTTTACTCCCGAAGACCGAGTAGAAAATAAAGTAGAAATTCTCAGTAAGACTCCCAATATAGGCAGCAATGCTATTAAGCTTGAGGATGCGATAGTTATTGCAGCCGGTGGCCGCGGTATGTGTAGTAAAGAAAATTTTGATAAGCTGGCAGAATTGGCAGGCTTATTTGAAAAAGGCGCCGTAGCAGGCTCACGTGCTGTTATTGACGCTGGTTGGATGAGCCATTCTCAACAGGTTGGTCAATCTGGTAAGACTGTTACCCCGAATATTTATTTTGCCTGCGGTATCAGCGGTGCCGTACAGCATATTTCCGGCATGAAAGAATCTGACATTATTGTTGCTATCAATAAAGACGCTTCTGCGCCTATTTTCTCCGTAGCACATTATGGTATTGTTGGCGATGTTAATGTTATTCTGCCTAAGCTGATTGAAAAAATTAAAGCCTACAAAGAACAATAAAGAATATTGATTCCTTTTGCTAGAGGCGTTCTATATAATAGAATGCCTCTAGCTTGTTAAATAAGCAAATAGATAAAATATTGTTTAAATTTTAAATAATCCTATAGGAGTTTTACTATGTGGAAGGTATTGTATATCGCTCCAAATGAAGCTCAAGCTCAAAGATTGCAGCAGCTTCTTGCCGACAACGGCTTTTTGGTAAAAGTAAAAAGCGCTGGCAGTAAGCATAATAAGGCTTTTGAAATTTGCGTACCTGTCTCGGAGGCAGAGGACGCGTATGAGGTTTTGTGTGAAAATAAATTTCAGTGCTGAGGGGGTCGGTTCTGATGAAAAAAACTAAAATAATTTGTACTATGGGTCCTACTACAGATAATGTAGAGCTTTTGCAAAAGATGATGCTTGCCGGTATGGATTTGGCCCGTTTTAATTTTTCTCATGGAAGCCATGAAGATCACGCTATGCGTTTAAATTTGGTGCGGCAGGCGGCTGCTAGGGCTGGCAAAATAATCGCAACTATTGCCGATACCAAGGGTCCGGAAATGCGTCTAGGGCTTTTCTCTGATAATAAAGTGCTGTTGTCAGAGGGAGATGAGTTTACGCTGACTACGGAGGAATATTTGGGCGACCGGCATAAAGCTCATGTCAACTATGCCGGATTGCCTGAGGAACTGCAAATTGGCAGTAGTATTTTGTTGGCCGACGGACTACTTTCTTTAAAGGTTACGGCGATTGATGGCTGTGAAATTCATACGGTAGTAGTCAACGGCGGCGAGCTTAGCTCTCGTAAGCGTGTAGCTTGCCCCGGGGTAGAATTAAAGCTGCCCTTTTTATCCGAACAGGATAAGAGTGATATTCTCTTTGCAGCGCGTCTGGATATGGATTATGTGGCGGCTTCTTTTGTACAAAAGGCAGACGACGTAATCGCTATTCGCAAGGTTTTGGAAGCAGAAGGCTATAATATGGGTATCATTTCCAAGATTGAGAACGAAGCAGGCGTAAAAAATATTGAAGAAATTATCAATGTTTCTGACGGCATTATGGTAGCGCGCGGTGACTTAGGTGTGGAAATTCCTACCGAGGATGTACCTATTGTGCAAAAGGAAATTATTTCCCGCTGTAATAAGGCAGGTAAACCTGTTATCACCGCAACCCAAATGTTAGAGAGCATGATTAACAGCTATCGTGCAACTCGCGCGGAAGCCAGCGACGTGGCCAATTCGATTATTGACGGTACAGATGTTATTATGCTCAGCGGCGAAACTGCTTCAGGACAATATCCTTTAGAGGCAGTGCAGACCATGGCGAAAATTGCTAAGCGCACGGAGGAATCCTTAGATTACATTACTCTATTCCGCAAAAAGGGTATCAGCGAAAGAATTCATTCCACTGATGCAATCAGTCATGCGACAGTGCAGATTGCACAGGAAATTCGTGCCAATGCTATTTTGACTATTACCGAATCCGGTTTTACGGCGAGAATGATAGCCAAATATAAGCCTTGGTCGCATGTAGTGGCTGTATCGCGTTTAGAAAAAACCGTTAGAGCTATGCAGCTGTATTGGGGTGTAGAGCCGATTTTAGGGCCATATTCTACAAATACTGATGAGATGATAGAGCTGTGCCTGCAATGCGCTCTGCACAGTAAAGCTATCAGTGACGGTTCTTCGGTTGTAATTACGGCAGGTGTGCCTATTGGCACTCCGGGAAGTACAAATTTGATTAAGGTGGTAACTGTGGGTAATAAGCTAATCAGCGGCACAGGTATTGGCCGCAAGGCGGTGACCGGCAGACTGTGCGTATGCCGCGATACCAGCGATTTTGTCAATAAGCTGCAAAAGGGCGACATATTGGTAGTAGATGTGCTCAATGACGAATATGTTCCGGCTGCTTCCGGTAAAGCAGCTGCTATTATTGCGGAAGAGGGAGGATTGACTTCTTCTACTGCTATTGTGGGCATTACCTGTGGCATGCCGGTTATTGTAGGTGCTGCCGGTGCGGTTGACGCTGTGCCTGACGGTGTTTTGGTAACGGTTGACCCGGTAAGCGGTGATGTTTACGAAGGCGATATTAACATTTAAGCTGTCGTTATATAGAAAGGATGCACTATGGAAGAAAAAAATACTATAGGTGTGAAAAATTCTATAAGTGCTTCTAAATTTTCAGCGGATAAAGAAATTGTTTTGCTGACCTGTTTGGCGGTGCGCCAAGGCAGAGAGGAAAAAGCTAAGCAAGGCTTTACGATTTTGCTCAAGAGCTTGCAGGGTGCGGCAGATAATGACACCAAAATTTTTGCGTTACAACAGGTGGAAATCTGCCTGTTGACTGCTGTTAGACGTAAAAATACACAGCTTGCTCAAGGTTGGCTGATAGAAGCAGAGCCGTTTTTGCTAGCTTTAATGCAGCAAAAAGAGCTTATGCAGCAGACATCAGAATTTTTGCTAACTTTAGCTTTTGCCGTTTGCGATAAAAAATTGGCGGCTTTACAGCCTATTGTGCAAAAGCTGTTGCGTGCTTGGGTGCGCAGCAATGGTACGGCAGAATCAACTGCTTATAGCAAGCTGCTTAATGAAATTCTTAGCTTGGCTGCCCGTATGGCGCGCAGAGGTTGGCAGGAAGAAAAGCATTTTTTGCTGCGGCAGGTGCTTTGGTGTGCTGTATGCTTTCGCAGTTTAGTTCAATGGCAGATGCTTTTGTCGCAATTTGCTCTGCATTTTGCGGTTTATGCACGCTGGGATGGTTTTCCCAAGGCTTGTTTTGCTTATCCGGAGCTTGTTTGTTTGTATCTTATACTGATGCGCAGAGCTGCCAGAGCAGGCTTAGACGAAGAACTGCGAACTGCTTATCTGCAAGCTGCTTTGCGAAATATGCGTGATTTAGCAGCCAATGCTTCTCGCTGCGCTATGCAGGATGATATGGAGATTTTCCGGCAATGGTACCAATATTTTTGGCAGCTGGCAGGAGACAATTTGCAGCGCAAAGGTAGACTGCTTTTGCTGTTGCAGCTTGCAATAAAATATTGGCTGGGAACGCGTCCCAAAACCGGCAGAAAGCAAGTACGTTTTTTAGAAGACTTGCTTAATCCCAATCTAATTAGCGAACGTTACGAAGCTTTGCTGCAAAATATAATTTAAAAATAAAGGAAACATTTCCATGGAATATAATCTTATACAGAAAAAAGCAGTGCAGGAATTGCAGGAAAATTGTACAGAAGAATATTTATGGAAATGTATAGTTGCGTTTCAGAGATATCCTTTCTATACAAGTTCCGGACTGCCATTTACTTATACTTTAAAAATAGGCAGAAGCGGCGGATATACCAAGGAATTGTTTATTGACCGCCGTGAAAGCAGTAAATCTTTAGCATGGAGTTCAGTGCGTATAGCTTTTGCTAAAGCAATCACAAAGCGGGAAACAGCATTTGTTCGTCCTAAGGAAATTGCGGATGTTCGAGGAATAAGCTATAGTTATAGCTTGCTTTGGCGTTTTGGTATTATCGCTGTTCCGGAAAAAGTAGCACGCAAGCTACAAGGCAACAAAGACATAGCTGTGCAAGGAACCTTGTTATAAAATTTTCCCATAAATAAAAATGGCTTTACTCTTTTGATAATCCAGAGTAAAGCCATTTAGCATTTTATAAATTATTTGCGATGATTTTTAGCGTCTTGGTCGACAAATTCTTGTGTTGCAGGATCAAATTCCATGCCGTTATAAACGGTATGGATTTTAACCTTGCCTGCCAATACCTGCTGGCGCAGCTTTTCAACCTTGCGGGCAACCTTTTTAGGAACCTGCTCGGAAACAGCGATACGTACTACGTCTTCGTTTTCTAAGCCTATCATGCTGATGTTACCGGCTTGGAAATTGCCTGCGGTGAAATCCTTAGCTGCATTATAAATAGCTACGCTGGAATCTGCCACTGCGGAACCGATGAAAATAGGAGAAACAGTGGTCCAGTCGATAACGTTGCCGATTTCTTTAACCTTACCGTTAGTTGCGGCAATAGTATCGTTAACGCCAAAACGGCCGCCGTTCAGCATGGTATAAATTACGTCGCAGCCAGCCTTGATTTCACCTTCGGCAGCTTTAGCGTTGATGGTGTTATCGTCAAGATTGCCGGTGAAATGAGTAAAGAATTGCGCTTTTTTATTTGCTCTTTGTAAGCCGTCGTAAAAAGCAGCGCGAGCCTGCAGGCCGGGTTTAGGCCATGCGCCGGAAATGTGGCCAACCTTATCGGTTTTGGTCATGTAGCCGGCTAAAGCGCCTGCCAGAAAAGCAGATTGCTCTTGGTCTACCTTATAACTGCTTACATTAGCGCTTTTTACATTACCTTGGATAACAACAAATTTAATTTCCGGAAATTCTTTGCTGATGGTTTCAACAGGAGCATTGCATTGACCGCCGTGAGCAATAATCAGCTTGGGACCTTCCTGTGCTAAAAGGAGCAGTTCTTTAGTGAGTACTTCTCTATTAGAGGTTGCAGAAACGTTATAAACACATTTTACGTTATGGGTGAGTTCGGTGGCGATACGCTTATAACCACGATAACCGGCTTCCATAAAGCCGTTGTCCTTGGCGTTACCGGGCAACATCACAGAAATTTCTGCTGTGCCGGAGAAATTTTCCGGAGTTTCAATATCAGAAGCTTCTGCCGGAAGCGTCAATAAAGCGGCTGCAAAAAATGCAGCTAAAAAGTTTTTGTACATTTTCATGGTAAACAACCCCCTCAGGTTTGTGATGTTGATTTATTATATCATATTTTGCTGTGGAGCTACCATAAATTTTGTAAAAACCTACGGTATTTTTTTCGTAAAAAATCTATTGACAAACTTGGCATATCTCATTATAATAAACTCTGTTGATTAAACAACATAGCTTATTCCCCGATAGTTCAGCCGGTAGAACACCTGACTGTTAATCAGGGCGTCGTAGGTTCGAGTCCTACTCGGGGAGCCATAAAATTTTCGCTGTAGCTTAGGCTACAGCTTTTTTTGTTTATATCAGGTTCGTTGATAATCTTCATAACATAGTGGTGACTTAGCTGCGTAAAAATAAAACCTTGTCGCCAAAAAATTTAATCTATGCTATAATTAAAGCACCAAACAATATTGTGAAGGAGTTGTTTTCTATGGAAGAAGCTGTATTATACGCAGTAGAAAACGGTATTGCCACTATTACTATGAATAGACCTAAGAGCCTGAATTCTATGAATGACGGTTTGATTTTTGGCTTGCATGCTGCTTTAGATAAGGCCGAAGCCGATGCAGCAGTGCGTTGTATTGTGTTGACCGGCGCGGGCAAGGCTTTTTGTGCAGGCGGCGATTTGAGCTATTTAAACGGCTTAGAAAGCATTGCCGATAAAAAAGATTTTATTGCTAAAGTAGGCGATGTAGCTAAACGTATTACGGTAATTGCTAAGCCTGTTATTGCATGGGTTAACGGCGTTACCGCCGGTGCCGGTGTAAATTTAATGCTGGCCTGCGATTTAGTATACGCTTCTCATAAAGCGCGCTTTGGCGAAAGCTTTGCAAAGGTTGCCTTGATTCCAGATTGCGGCGGCTTATATTTCCTGCCCAGAGCTATCGGCCTGCACAAGGCTAAAGAGCTGATGTTTACAGGCGATTTGATTGACGCGCCGACTGCTGAAAGAATTGGTATGCTTAATGCTGTGGTGGAAGAAGAATTTTTAAAGGATAAGGTTTATGAAATAGCTGTTCGCTTGGCTGTCAGCGCGCCGCTGGCTATTGGTCTTACCAAAAAATATCTTAATGACACCGCTTTGTCTTTGGACGAAGTTTTGGCATTGGAAGAAACTACTCAATCCTTGCTTATGGATACAGAAGATTGCAAGGAAGGTATCGCTGCTTTTTATGAAAAAAGACCGCCTGCTTTTAAAGGTAAATAATTTAACGTAATATTTACGGAATCGTCACATTAAAACCTGTGACGGTTCCGTTTTCTTTTTGACGAAAGAGTAGAGAATGTTGTATAATTGTACTATTGAGTAAGTAATTTTTTATCTATGATTTTATTGTTATATTTTGGAGGGTATAATGCTTGATTTTGCTTCAATGATTTATCGCATACCGGCGCTGCTGTTTGCGATTTCCATTCATGAATATGCTCACGCTCAATGTGCTGACAGTATGGGTGACCCGACAGCTAGATATATGGGACGTTTGACCTTTAATCCTTTGGCACATTTAGACCCCGTTGGCGCAATTTTGCTGGTAGTGGCTGGTTTTGGTTGGGCGAAGGGCGTGCCTATTAACGTCAACAATTTTCGCAATCGCCGTGAAGGAATTTTAAAGGTTTCTTTTGCCGGTCCTGCGGCTAATTTGTTTTTGTGCTTTATAGCTGCCTTTTTGATGGCTTTTATGAACCGCATGGGCATGATGAGCGAGGGCATTTATCGCTTTTTGTTTTGGCTGCAGCTGTATAATGTGTGGTTTGCTTTCTTCAATTTAATTCCCGTGCCGCCCTTGGATGGCTCGCGTATTGTCAGCGAGCTGCTGCCTGCCAAGCAATCCTGGCAGTTTAACGACATCGTAGACCGCTATGGCTTTTATATTTTGATTGCTTTAGTGTTTAGCGGTATCACCGGCATGATTATCAATCCTTTGGCTAATGGGTATTTGTTCATTATTCAGCGGATTTTGTCCATTGTTTTCTAAGGACTGCTATGAGTGATGTATCTTTAAAGCTAAATGCCTTTGAAGGTCCGCTTGACCTTTTAATGCACTTAATTGAAAGCAATAAAATAGATATTTACGATATACCGATTGTGGAAATTACCGAGCAATATATCGGCTACCTGCGGAATATGCAGGAGTTTGATATGGAGCTGGCCAGCGAATTTTTGGTCATGGCGGCTACGCTTTTGCAGATTAAATCGCGTATGCTGTTGCCCAAAGAAGCCAAAGAGGAAGAGGAGGACGAGGTGGACCCACGTCGGCAGCTGGTAGAAATGCTGGTGGAATATCGGCGGATTAAGTGCGCTGCGCAAAAGCTGCGTTATTTAAAGGAAGAAGCAGACCGTTATGTGCAGCGCGAGCCTATGTTTGCTAATCTTGTTGAGCGCTATGTGCCCAATTATCCTGTGCGGGAGCTTATGAAAGCGTTGGGAACGGTTTTGCGTGATTCCGGTCGGGCGTTGGCTTATATTGAGCCCCAAGCTTTTAGCGTGCAGGAAAAAATGCACGATATTTTAAAACGGCTGCAAAATTTTCCGGATGGATTTATGCTTAATGAATTATTCAAATCGGGAAAAGCAGGTGAAAAGGTGGCAGCCTTTTTGGGCGTGCTGGAGCTTTTAAAAATGGGTGTAATAACCATCAGTCAGCATACGGCATTTGCACCGATTTATATTTTTAGAAAACAGGGGGAAGCAAGCCATGTATCATAACAGAATGGTAGGAGCGCTGGAAGCGGTGCTGTTCGCTGCCGGTGAGCCTTTAAGCGTGGCAGAAATTGCTGCCTGTTTGCAGCTGGAAAAACCGCAGGTGTGGGAGTTATTGACCAGCTTAGAAAGCAGCTACGAAAAGGAAGAGCATGGGTTAATGCTGCGGCAGGTAGGCGAAGGCTATCAGCTGGTAACAAAGCCTATTTTTTATAACTGTGTAGGCAATTTGAGCCGTAAAAGGGAAGTTAAGCTTACCAATGCAGCTATGGAAACCTTGGCGATAATTGCCTTTAAGCAGCCGGTGACCCGCGCTGAAATGGAAGCCATTCGCGGCGTTAAGGTAGACGGAGTTGTCAACACGCTGCTAGATTTAGGCTTAATAGCAGAAGCAGGCCGCAAAAAAGCTCTAGGCAATCCTATTTTATATGCTACTACGGATAAGTTTTTAACAGTATTTGGCATTGCTTCCTTAGGCGATTTGCCGCCTCTTGATTTTCAGCCGGAGGATGAAACAGAAACCATACAGCAGGTGCTAGCGTTGGAAAATACTGTTGATACAAAAACTGAAGAGGATATTGCTAATTAAATTATTAGGATGAAGGAATATATTTGATGGAAGAGCGTTTACAAAAAATTCTTGCTGCAGCGGGTATTGCGTCCCGCCGCGAGGCAGAAAAAATTATTACCGCAGGACGCGTGCGCGTTAACGGTAAAATAGTTACAGAGTTGGGCAGTAAGTACGATGCGAGCTGCGTAAAAATTTCTGTGGATGGCAAGCCTATAAAGGCTGAAATGAAAGTTTATTATATGTTTTATAAGCCTCGTGGAGTAGTGACCACTATGAACGACCCGCAAAATCGTCGCAGCATCGCCGATTTTGTGCAGGATTTACCTGAAAGAGTTTTTCCTGTTGGTCGTTTAGATTACAATACGGAGGGACTTTTGCTTTTAACTAATGATGGTGCTTTGGCGCAGGCGTTGATGCACCCTAGTCATGAGGTGAACAAAACCTATTTAGTTAAGGTGCCGGGGATTGTGCCGCAGGAAAAACTGGATATGCTGCGCGTTGGTGTGAAATTAGAAGACGGTATGACTGCTCCGGCTGTGGTAAATTTGCGCAGCTATGAACATGAGCATAATTTTACCTTATTTGATATAACTATTCACGAAGGACGTAATCGTCAGGTGCGCCGTATGTGCGATGCTATTGGTTACCCTGTGCGCGATTTGAAGCGCATAAAAATGGGACCTATAATCTTGAGTAATCTTGGTCGCGGCAAATTTCGCGAGCTTACCGACGGCGAACTTGCTGCGTTATTAAAGGCGGCTAAGTTATGAAAAAAATAATAATTATCGGCGGTGGCGCTGCAGGACTTTTGGCGGGAATTACAGCAGTTCAAAATGGCGCAGAAGTAATTATTTTAGAGAAAATGCGCGAACCCGGCCGAAAAATGCTTATCACAGGCAAAGGTCGCTGTAATATTACTAATGCCTGCGAATTACCGGAAATTATAAAAAATCTTCCCGGAAACGGAAGATTTTTAAATTCTGCTTTACATAGGTTTACTAATAATGATATAGTAAATATATTAGAGTCTAATGGCCTGCAAACTAAGGTCGAACGCGGCGGCAGGGTTTTTCCTGTCAGCGATAAAGCTAGAGATGTAGTTGATACCTTGGTGAAAATTTTTCTTCAAGCAGGCGGCAAGCTGCTGACAGATACTAAGGTATTGGAAATTCTTTATCATAACGGTAGAGTAACCGGCGTAAAAACTGCTAGCGGGGTATTTAAGGCTGACGCTGTGATTTTAGCTGCAGGCGGCGCGTCCTACCCTGGTACCGGCAGTGACGGAGGCGGTGCGAAGCTGGCGGCTAAGGCTGGTCATAAAATTATTCCGTTGAAGCCGTCCCTTGTGCCTTTGGAAAGCGACCATCCTTATCTGGAAGCTTTGCAAGGATTGTCTCTGCGCAATGTTGCTGCTGCGCTTGTGGCTGATGATAAAAAAATCGGCAGCGAGTTTGGCGAAATGCTGTTTACCCATTTTGGCGTATCCGGTCCGATTATTCTGTCTTTAAGCAATTTGGCTGCACAGGCACTAAGTGAGGGCAGAGAGGTAGAGCTGCACATAGATTTAAAACCGGCTTTAAGCGAGGAAAAGCTGGATGCGCGTATTCAGCGAGATTTTAAAGAATATAGCCGTAAGCAGTTAGTCAACGGCCTGAGGGATTTATTGCCGCAAAGGCTGATTGCTGTGGTTTGCGATATGGCGTATTTAGATGAAGAAAAGTTTATCAACCAAATTTCCCGTGAGGAACGCTTGCGGTTGCTGACAACTCTAAAATGCTTTGCCGTGCCGATTACGGCAACTCGTCCTTTGAGTGAGGCCATAGTTACTGCTGGCGGTGTAGATGTTAAAGAAATTAATCCTAAAACCATGGAATCCAAAATTCTTTTCGGATTGTATTTTGCCGGTGAGGTTATGGACGTTGATGGGTTTACAGGCGGTTTTAATTTGCAGGCTGCTTTTTCCAGCGGTTACGCCGCAGGCTTGGCTGCCAGCATGGATGAAGCATAAATATTGTAATAAAGTGTGGTTGAATGTTTATGAAAAAAATTGTTGTTGCTATTGATGGGCCGGCAGGCGCTGGTAAAAGCACTATTGCAAAGCTGGTAGCCGAAAAGCTTGGCTATGCCTATATTGATACGGGTGCTATGTACAGAAGCGTTGCCTGGAAATTTTTGCAGACCGGCAAAGTATTTGACGAAGCCTATATCAGTGAATTGGCTAAAACTATGGTGATAGAGTTCAAACCCGAAGCCAATATCAATCGTGTTTTTGTTGACGGTGTGGAGGTAACAGGCGCTATCCGTAGCGCTGAAGTAACCGCTAATGTTTCCCGCGTAGCCGCTATTGGTGATGTGCGTGAAGCCATGGTCGAGCAGCAGCGACGTATGGGAGAAGCAGGCGGCGTGCTTATGGACGGCCGCGATATTGGTACGGTAGTTTTTCCTCACGCTCAACTGAAAATTTTCCTTACTGCTTCTGTGGAAGAACGAGCTATGCGCCGTTATAAAGAGCTGGTTGCAAAAGGAGAGCAGGTAGATTTAGCGCAACTGCAAAAGGATATTGCCAGCCGTGACAAGCAGGACAGTGAAAGAGACATAAGTCCTCTGTGTCAGGCAGAAGATGCGCTGTTGTTGGATACTTCCAATATGAATATCCAGCAGGTAACAGACAAAATTTTGACGCTGGTTGAGGAGCGGGCTAAATGATTTATACTATTGCGAAAATAATTTTGAAAGTGCTGTTTGCCATTGGCTTGAGAATGCGCGTGGAGGGAGAAGAAAATATCCCTGCCGAAGGGCCTTTGGTAATTGCCAGCAATCATTTAAGCTTGCTTGACCCGCCGGTAATCGGCGTAGCGTCAACGCGCAAGGTGCATTTTATGGCCAAGCAGGAGCTGTTTGTGCCTATTTTAGGTGATTTGTATAAAATTTTAGGCGCCTTTCCCGTTCGCCGTGGCGGTGCCGACCGTGCAGCGATTAAACATGGCATAGATATTTTAAAAAGTAATCAGGTTTTGGCTATTTTTCCCGAAGGTACCCGCAGTAAAACCGGTAAGCTGGGTAAAGCGGAGCCGGGTGCATTGATGATGGCTTCTAAAGCCTTAGCTACCATTGTGCCCTGCTGCGTTGTGGGTACGGATTTTCGCCGCCAAGAAAAAATTTGGCCCAAAGTAACGGTTCGCTTTGGCAAGCCAATTTATTTCCCTGCTGACGCAGTGGTAAATAAAGAATTTTTACACGATATGACGGAAGACCTCATGCAGCATATTGCTAAATTGCAGGCTGGGGAGAAAGTATAATGGAAATTAAAGTTGCTAAATACTGCGGCTTTTGTTATGGTGTCAAGCGTGCTGTGGAACTGGCGCAAAAGGCTGCCGACGAGCATGTCAGGGGAGGAACCTTTGGCCCTCTAATTCACAATCCGCAGCTTATTGACGAATTGGCGCAAAAGGGCATTGCCTGCAAAAACAGCTTGGACGAGTTCCTGCCGGGTGAAACGGTAATTTTTCGTTCCCATGGCGTAGGACCGGAGGTTTATGCCGAAGCCGAACAAAAAGGACTGAAAATTTTGGACGCAACCTGTCCTAACGTGCGTTTAGCGCAGAAAAAAGCTGCTCAGGCAGCGGCAGATTGTTATCTGCCGATTATTGTCGGAGAAAAAAATCATCCGGAAGTAAAAAGTATTTTAAAATGGGCAGGAAAATCGGCTATCTGTATCGAATATATAAAAGATATCTCTTGTGTACCGCAGCGGGAGCGTTATGGAGTAATTATCCAAACCACTTTTGAGCTGCAAAAATTCGAAGATATATTGCAAGAATTGCAAAAGCAGCGCCCGGGGGAATATCGCGTAGAGCGTACTATCTGCCTGGCTACTGCGCAAAGACAAAAAGCAGCCGTAGAGCTTGCCCAAGAGTCTGATGCAGTAATTGTCATTGGCGGACGCAACAGCGCTAATACGCGGCATTTATTTGAAGTGGTGCAGGCAAATTGCGACAAGGTATATCATATCGAAACTGCCGGCGAGCTGAATGCGGCTATGCTTAGAGGTTGTAATAAAATTGGAATCACGGCTGGAGCATCGACTCCTGACCGTTTAATTAAGGAGGCTATTATAGCAATGGAAAACATGGATTTTGAAAGCATGCTCAATGAAAGTATGGAGGTAGAGGTATATCCGGGCAAAATTGTCAACGGTACCGTTATTCAATTGGATAAAGACGGCGTTTATGTATCTTTTGGATATAGACATGATGGCTTAATCACTTATGCCGAATGGAACCCGGCTGTTGCTTCCGAAGAACTGATGGAAACTATCAAAATTGGCGACGAAGTTGAAGCTAAGGTTATTCCCGGCAGCACTAAGAGCGATTTCGTTCGTCTGTCCAAGGTTAAAGCTGAACGCGATGCCGCTTGGAAAAATGTTGCTGAACTGGGTGAAGGCGAAAAACGCGCCGCTACCGTTAAAGTTCTGCGCATCATCAAAAACAAAGCGAAAAATATCGTTGGCTTGGCTGTAGCTGTTGAAGGCGTTGAAGGCTTTATGCCTGCAAGCCATGTAGAACTGCGCCGTGTAGAAGATTTCACTCCGTACATTGGACAAGAGCTGCAAGCTGAAATTATCGAAGTTGACTTGGAAAAGAAACGCATTGTTGTTTCTCGCCGCGACCTGCTGAAGGCTGAAAGAGAAGCTAAGGCTAAAGCTTGGAAAGAGCAAAAGGAAGCTCAAGCAATTGCTCGTAAAGAAGCACGTGCCGCTGCTGAAGAAGCTGCGTATGCTTCTGTTGAAGAAGGTCAAGTAGTACCAGGCAAGGTTGTTAAGGTTGCTGATTTTGGTCTGTTTGTAGAAGTTGGCGCTGGCTTGGTTGGTTTGGTTCATAATACCGAATTGGCTTGGGATCGTAGCGTAAAAGCTGCCGATGTTGCTAACGAAGGCGACGAAGTAACCGTGCTGGTTAAGAAAATTGACCGCGAAAACAAACGCGTTGCTCTGTCCATTAAAGCTACCCAGGAAGATCCTTGGAAGGTAGAAGCCGGCCAATTCCACATTGGCGATATTCTGGAAGTTGAAGTTGCACGCTTCCTGCCTTTCGGCGCTATTGTTAAACTGAGCGACAAGGTTGAAGGCTTGGTTCACATTTCCGAAATTGCTCAAGAGCGCATTGCTAAACCGGACGACGCTTTGGAACTGGGTCAAGTTGTAAAAGCAGAAGTTATTAAGATGGATTTGGACAGCAAAAAGATTGGCTTGAGCATTTCCAAAGTTAAACGTGATGCTGAAAAGAACGAATATCGTTCCTATATCGGCAAAAAGAATTCTTCCTTAACTCAAGACCTGTCTGAGCAGCTGGAAAACCTGGAAAAATAATAGGAGCAAAAAATGCAACGCGAACAACGTAAGCTGGAACATATTAAATATGCCCTAGAGCTTGGCGATGGACCCGCATTAACGCATTTTGCAGACCTACGTTTTGTTCACAATTGTCTGCCGGAAGTTAATCCGGCAGACATAGATATATCTGTAACTTTATGGGGCAAGCGTTTACGTTTGCCCTTTTTTATTGACGCTATTACAGGCAGCGCTGATGCCGTAACGGAAATAAATAGCAAGCTGGCACAGGTAGCAGCGCGCTGCGGAGTAGGTTTGGCTGTTGGCTCGCAGTATGGCGCAGTTTGTAAAGGAACAGGTATAGCAAGCTATAAGGTAGTGCGGGAAGAAAACCCTCAAGGTTTGGTTTTTGGTAATTTAAGCGCTTTGGCAACACCGCAGCAGGCTGTGGCGGCAGTGGAAATGCTGCACGCAGATGCTTTGGAGCTGCATTTAAACGCCGCTCAAGAGCTGTGTATGGCAGAAGGCGATAAAAATTATGCGGGTCTTTGGCAAAATATACGGCAAATCTTAGAAGCTTTGCCTGTGCCGCTTGTTATCAAAGAAACTGGCTGTGGTATTGCTAAAGAGCAGTACGAAAAATTTTTAGCGGCAGGCTTTTCTGTTTTTAACTGTGCCGGTGCTGGAGGAACTAATTTTCCTGCCATTGAAGCGCGGCGCCGCAGTAAAATTTTGCCGGATGAAATGGCTGCGTGGGGCGTGCCGACTTGCTGGTCCCTGCTGGACGGTCAGGTTGTGCCTCAAGAAAAAATGCTGTTTGCCAGCGGTGGTATCCGCAGCGGTGCGGATATCGCCAAAGCCTTTGCGTTAGGCGCGGATGCCGTCGGCATTACGGGGCCTATACTGCGCAAGGTTATGGAGAGCGGCGTAGAAGCGGCCGTAAAATATTTGGACGCTTTGGCAAATGAATTTGTGGAGTATCTGCTGCTTTTAGGCTGCAAAACTCCTTATGAGCTGCGCCGCATTCCGTTGATTATTACGGGCGCGACGCGCGCATATATCGATTGTCGCGGTTATGATTTACCAAAATTGTGCCACAGCAGACGCGCATAAAAAACAAAAAGATAATTTTCAGGCTTATGGAAAAGTTTTTTCTGTAAGCCTTTTATTCATGCTTTGAAAACGCTTTTTGCCGCCGCTACTAGAAATATCTTAATAAATATGATATAATTTAAAGACAATTTATTGCATTAAGGGATTAGTATACCCGTTTTTAAAATTTGTTAAGGAGCTTACATGGTAGGACTTATTAGCGGTGTGCGTAAAAACAGCTTAGCAGAAGTTGCCGGTTTTGTTGCCGGAGACAAGCTGCTTTCTGTTCAAGGAGTACAAGTAAAAGATATAATTGAATTAAGCTTTTATACCTCTGATTACGAGGTAGATTTGGAAGTAGAAAATGCTGACGGTCAGCGCCGTCAAATACATATAGATAAATATCCTGATGAGGATTTAGGTTTAGAGTTTGATTCCGCTGTGTTTGACAAAGTAGCAACCTGTTACAATAACTGTATTTTTTGCTTTGTCGACCAGATGATCCCCGGAATGCGTCCGGGTTTGTATGTGCGTGATGACGATTACCGTCTATCCTTTCTGTATGGCAATTTTATTACGTTGACCAATCTGAAAGAGGAAGATTTTCAGCGGATTATTCAAACTCATATGACGCCGCTGTACGTTTCGGTGCATGCTACTGATGCCAAGGTGCGCTGCGAAATGATGCACAATCGTTTTGCCGGGGAGCTGATGGAAAAATTGGAGCGACTTTTTGCGGCGGATATCCAAGTGCATACGCAGATAGTTTGCTGTCCTGGTTATAACGATGGTGAGGTTTTGGCAAAAAGCTTTGCCGATCTTTATAGCAAATATCCTCATGTTTTGACCATGGCTGTCGTTCCCGTGGGGATTACTAAGCATAGAGAAGAATTGCCCCTGCTACGTACTTTTACTAAAGAGGAAGCAGCAGCTTTAATAGATCAGGTAACTGTTTGGCAGCAAAATTGTCGTGAGGAAACAGGCAAAACCTTTATTTATTTAGGTGATGAATTTTATCTGCTGGCCGGACGCGAGGTGCCTCAAGCCGATTGGTATGACGGCTTTCCGCAGCTGGAAAACGGCATTGGCTTGACGCGCAGCTTTCTTGACGAATGGCAGCAAACCTTGGAGCAGCTGGCAAGCTATACGCCCACAGCACCGGCAGTGGTTCCCGTTGGCGAAGGCGCTTATCCGGTACTCAAGCCGCTGATGGATAAATTGAATCAAAAATTTGGCAGCCAACATGCCTTTGCGCCAGTACCCAATAAATTTTTTGGCGGTAAGGTAAACGTTACCGGACTTTTAACGGCCGGCGATATTTTGCAGTTCGTGCAAAGTAAGCGTGTTATTTTACCGGCAGTAGTTTTGAACAATGATAATTTGTTTTTGGATGATAAATCCTTAGAGCAGTTCAAAGAAAGCTTTGGCGGCAAGGTAGAGCTTGCCAAGGGCGCGAAAGAGCTGCTGCATTTATTATTAGAAAGCTAGGGTGTCGCAATGTTACAAATATATACCGGAACCGGTAAGGGCAAAACTACCGCTGCTTTAGGCGTAGCCTTGCGCGGCGCCGGTCAAGGTCTGAAAACTATCATGTTTTCTTTTCTTAAGGATGATCCGGAATATGGCGAGGCTAAGGCTGCTAAATATCTGCCGGGATTTATTTTAAAGCAGGTGGGGCGCGATGCGTTTGTAAATTTTCGTAATCCTGCCACTATTGATTTAAAGCTCTGCCGCGAAGGCTGGGAAGAAGCAAAAGAAGCTATTCTTAATCGGCAGGCGGACATTATCATTTTAGACGAAATGAATATTGTCTTGGCTACAGATATGCTGCCGCTGCAAGAGGTTGCAGCTTTTTTGGCGCAGCATAAGCAGGCTGTAGAAATAATTCTTACAGGCCGAGGCGCACCGGAGAAAATTATTCAAATTGCCGACCTTGTTACAGATATGAGCGAGGTCAAGCATTATTTTCACAAGGGAGTATCTTCCCGCACAGGCATAGACCACTAAAAAATAGTTAGATATATATTTTATTGATGGAGGAAAAGTGTTATGGGTAAACCTATAGTTGCTATAGTAGGACGTCCTAACGTCGGCAAATCGACCTTGTTCAATATTTTTGCCAACAGCAGGATTTCCATTGTGGAGGATACTCCCGGCGTAACTCGCGACCGTTTATATGCTACTGCCGAATGGCTGGATCATGAGTTTATGATGGTGGATACAGGCGGTATCGAAATTATGAATGCGGATGCCATTGCCGTCTCTATCCGCCAGCAGGCGCAGATTGCGATTAAAGAGGCAGACGTAATTTTGTTCGTGTGCGACGCTCGCAGTGGCATTACCACCGAGGATGCAGACGTAGCGCGTCTGTTGCGCCAATCTAAAAAGCCCATTGTATTGGCAGTTAATAAAGCAGATTCTCCCAAGCAGGAGATGAATATCTTTGAATTTTATAATTTGGGTATCGGCGAACCGTTGCCGGTTTCTGCTTCTAACCATTTAGGCTTGGGTGATCTTTTAGATGCAGTTGTGGCTAAATTCCCCGGCGATAAGCAGGGCAACATGCCCGACGACGAGGATGAAATCAAAGTAGCGTTGATTGGCCGTCCTAACGTTGGCAAATCTTCTATCTTTAATGCTTTGGTAGGTGAGGAGCGTTCCATTGTCAGCGATATTGCCGGCACAACCCGCGACGCTATTGATACGCCCGTAGTACGTGACGGTCAAAAATATCTGTTTATTGATACTGCAGGTATGCGCCGCAAAGCGAAGGTTGATGAGCCCATTGAAAAATACAGCGTTATGCGTTCTCTGCGCGCAGTTGACCGCAGTGATGTGGTACTCATGGTTTTTGATGCCGTAGAAGGCGTTACCGAGCAGGATAAGCGCATTGTCGGCTATGCTCATGAAGCAGGCAAGGCCGTTATTCTTGTAGTCAATAAATGGGATTTGTACGAAAAGGATAATTCTTCTACTTTGCGTTACACCGAAACCTTGCGCAAAGAATTAGTATTTTTGCAATATGCTCCCTGTGTTTTCGTTTCCGCAGTAACTAAGCAGCGCATTCATCGTTTGCCGGAGGTTATCAGCTATGTGGCCGAGCAGAACGCGCAGCGCATTGCTACCAGTATCCTTAATCAAGTTGTTGAGGACGCTGTGGCTATTAATCCGCCGCCGACCGAAAAAGGTAAGCGTTTGAAGATTTTATATGTAACTCAGGTTAAAATTAAACCGCCAACATTTGTTTTCTTTGTAAACGAGCCGGAGATTATGCATTTTTCCTATCAGCGTTATTTAGAAAACAAACTGCGTGAAGCCTTTGGTTTTGAGGGTACGCCTATCCAAATGATAATCCGCGGAAAAAACGAGGACGAATAATTTTAAAGTTAGGTGATTTTTAATGTTAAATGAGGTGGGAATATGGCATTATGTTCTGGGATTTATCCTGGGACATGTGTGCGGCTCGGTGCCTAGCGGACTTTGGCTGGTGCAGGCTATGCACGGCATTGATATCCGCAATTATGGCAGCAAAAATATAGGTACAACCAACGTTTTCCGTACTGTCGGAGCTTCTACGGCAGTTATGGTGCTTATCTGCGACATGCTTAAAGGCATTGCTGCCGTAGCGTTAGTAAATTATTTATTTCATAATCCTGAATTAAATGTTATTACGGCGTTGGGAGCGCTTTTGGGACACAATTATTCCGTATTTTTGGGCTTCAAAGGCGGTAAGGGCGTAGCCACAGGCTTAGGACTGTTGGTTTTTCTTATGCCTAAGGTTGCGGGCACCGTGTTTTTAGTGTGGCTGGTGCTGGTGCTTTTAACTAGATATGTATCTCTTGGCTCCATTGTGGCTGCCATTTTAACTCCTATAACGGCGTGGTATTTTGCATATCCTTGCTCCTATATTATTTTGGGAGCGATTGCCGGATTCTTTGTCGTGCTGCGTCATAAAGAGAATATCGGCAGGCTGTTGTCCGGCACGGAAAGTAAAATTAAGCCGGGTAATGCAAAAAATTTGCCAAAATAAAGATGATTTTGCATCAGTAAAATTTTAGATTCGTAGTTTAATATCCTGTTATATAATCGAAGTGAGCAGATTATACAACAGGATATTTTCTTTTGCTTTATTAACGCAGATTATGCTACAATAGAATAATAAAATATGGATGTATGCGAGGTAAAAATGCAGTATGAAAATGTAGTGGCGGCGAAATTTATCAGCCGACCCAATAGATTTATTGCGAACATAGATGTTAATGGCAAGCAAGAAATTGCTCATGTAAAAAATACCGGACGCTGTAAGGAGCTGTTGCTGCCGGGAGCGAAAATATATGTGCAGTGCCATAACGATACAAAGCGCAAGACGAAATTTTCGTTGCTGGCAGTAGAAAAAAAGATTACTGCCAGCAGCGGCGCTAAGGAAAAACTGTTGATAAATATGGATTCGCAGGCGCCTAATAAGGTTGTTCATGAATGGCTGCTCGAACAAGAGCCTTTTGGGACAATAGTTTGCTTAAAACCGGAGTGCCGCTACGGCGCATCCCGCTTTGACTTTTATTTAGAGACAGCAGAACGCAAAATGTTTATTGAGGTCAAAGGCGTTACCTTAGAGGAAAATGGTATAGTTATGTTTCCGGATGCGCCTACGGAGCGCGGCGTCAAGCATGTGCATGAGCTGTGTGCTTGCTTGCAAGAGGGCTACGAAGCTGCCGTTATTTTTGTTATTCAAATGGAAAAAGCGCTGTACTTTACGCCTAATAAACGCACTCACGCAGCTTTTGCCGAAACGCTGGCACAGGCAGAACGCTGCGGCGTAAAAATTTTAGCCTTAACCTGCGCCGTGACACCGGCAGCGATGAGTATAAAAGGCGCAGTGCCAATAAAATTTTAGGAGAGAATTATGGAAGCAATCACAGAGAAATTATTTGAGCTGGCAGACACAAAATATAGAGATTTTCAGGCCAATCTTCTGCCGACGGTTGACAAAGCAACTATTATTGGTGTGCGTACACCGGCGCTGCGTAAATTGGCTAAGGAAATGGCAGGCAGCGCAAAAGCGGCAGCTTTTATGCTGGAGCTGCCGCATACATATTATGATGAAAATCAATTACATACATTTTTGATTTCTTTCTGTAAAGATTACGATATTTGTATAGCGCAAATCGAGGCATTTTTGCCATATATAGATAATTGGGCGACCTGCGACCACCTTTCGCCTAAAATTCTGCAAAAAAATCCGGAGGATTTACTTTTGCATATTAAAAAATGGCTGGCAAGTGAGCATACCTATACCATTCGTTTTGGTATGAAAATGCTCATGAGCTTTTATCTTGAGGCAAGCTTTCAACCTGAATATTTGGCGTGGGTAGCGGGCGTGCAGTCCCAAGAATATTATGTAAAAATGATGGTAGCGTGGTATTTTGCGACGGCTTTGGCTAAGCAGTATGACGCAGCCATTCCTTATCTTGAGCAGCATAAATTAGAGCAGTGGACGCACAGAAAAACTATTCAAAAAGCGTGCGAAAGCTATCGCATTACCGCGGAGCAAAAGGCATATTTGCGCACTTTAAGATAAAGTCTTGTAAAATTTTGGGGAGAGTAGTGTATGGAGCAGACGCATAAACAGCAGCGCTATTATGTGCTTGATGCCTTGCGGGGAATTGCTATTACTGGCGTAGTCGTGTATCATTTTCTTTATGATATTTATTATGTTTATGGCTATGATGTGCATTGGGCAGAGCAGTTATATACCCGCATTTGGCAAGAGGGAACCTGTTTTCTATTTATAGCCTTGGCAGGTTTTGCAGCTCATTTAGGCAAAAAATCCTTGCTGCGCCGCGGATTGGAAATGAATTTGCTTGGCTGTCTTATAACTTTGCTAACGTTGATTTTTCTGCCGTCGCAGGCTATTTGGTTTGGCATTTTAAATTTTATTGGTTGTGCTGCTTGGTTTCTTGGCTTATGCAGAAAATATTTTGCTAAAGTTGCTTCTAGCTGTGGGATGCTTGCTGCGTTGTTTGTATTTTTTACTTGTCGTTCTTTAGCCAATGGCATTTGGGGCTTGGAGGGAGTGTTTCTAGTTGATGTGCCGCAGGCTTTTTATACTTATCAATGGCTTGCTTTCCTAGGATTTCCTCATACAGATTTTGCTTCCAGCGATTATTTTCCCTTATTGCCTTGGTTCGGAGCATACATTTTTGGCTATTATTTATATAGCTTTTTACAGAAGCATAATTTGCTGGGTGACTGGCTTACCTTTAAATTACCGCTATTTTCTGTCTTGGGAAGAAAAAGCTTAGCAATATATCTTGTCCATCAACCAATTTGCTTGGGGCTTTTGGCGTTGGTGCTTGGTTTACCATAAAAATAGTATTGTAGACTTCTAACATAAAAAATGACATTCTAACATATATACGTTAGAATTAGAAAAAATATGTTAAATATGAATAGACTTGCGGGTTGAATATTATAGCCCTTAAAATTTTTTAATAACTCCTTATTTTGGAAGAACACCAAAGTAGGGAGTAAATTTTTTTATGTTTAAAGAATTTAAGAGTTTTAGTATCAAAGGTCTTGCGGGGGAGGTACAAACGTGTTATAGTTTTAATAAATATACGAAAATCACTTGATTAAGGAGAAGCAAATTGACTAGGAAAGAAAATAGCATTGGATATTTAAAAACTTTTCTCTTGCTATTGTTTGTGGGTTTGGATTATATAGCCATTATTTTGGCAGAAGAAGCTGCCTTTTTAATGCGTAATACTTTTTTTCATTCCAGCCACTTACATATTTCCTGGCTGAATTTTTGGCTTGTTTTTCCGTGCTTGTATATTTTTTTTATAAATTTAGGACAGCTGTATAGTCGACGCAGGCCCTTTTATAAAGAGGTGGAGCAGCTGTTTCAAGCCGTTTTTTATGGAACGGCAGCAGTTATTTTTGTGCTTTATGTAGCGCGTATTGCAGTTCATACCAGCCGCTTTTTTGTAGGCGCTTTTGGCATCTTAGCATTTATTTTTTTGGTATTGCATAGATATTTTATCAAAAACTATTTACAAAGCCGCCAGCTGCTACAGATTCCGGTCATCATTATAGGCGCTGGGAAAACGGCAGAGCTTTTAGCTAAATCTCTGTGCAATGACCCGGGCATATTATGATTATTGACTCAAACGGTAGGATGTTGTATCAAAAAGCTTATAATCAGTTTAATCAATATCGCTATGATGAAGCTATTGCTTTAAGGGAAAAAGAGAGAAAAGCAGCAAGAAGAAGCTGGCGCGATATACAGGCAATTAAAAATCTTAAGCTGGGCTTTATGTCGGCTTTGGTTCACGAAATAGTTTGCTTATTAGAAAAGTATAACTGCATAATTGTATTAGAAGACCGCAGGCGCGGTTTTGTTACGCGCGGGGAGCATTCGCTTAATCAAAGCTTTGTTTCGAGTTTGCTGCATAAGTTAAATTATGTAGTTTATAAAGACAAGGATTATTTGGAACCTGGCGGATTGTTGAACGGTTACCAGCTTTGCCCTCCGGTTGATAGCTTAGGTAACTTTTCAAATCAGGTTGGTTGCGTCTTTTTTGCTCCTTTAGGAGTGACTAAAACTGTGGAAACAGAACAAAAGTTTTTGGCTTTATGTAAGGAAATGAATATCAAAACTAACGATGCTGTATGTGCGTATGGATTGGCAATGATAGGCAAACTTTTCTTGAAGAAAATTCAAGCTGCCAATAATCCGGAAAAGGTTAATTTTTTAATCAGTGAAAAAATTTGGCTGGATTTTTTAGAGGAACAGCCCTAAACAAATTTTTCAATACCTACTAGTTAGGCGAAGTATGTATATTATTTATGGCTGGAGTTCTTATTATTGCATTTTAAGACGGTCGAGACAATAAAAACAAAATCACTCCTTATTTTGGAAAAATACCAAGGTAGGGAGTGATTTTTTGTACTATTTACTTGTTGCATTAGCGTGCTGCCACAGATACCATACTACTAAAGAACGCCACGGTCGCCATGTTTCCGTTACCTTGTTGATCAGTCCGCGTTTGGGTAATTCGGGAAGCTGTAAAAGCTGCTGTAACTCTTTTTTGAAAATATAGTCTGCCGAGGGAACGACATCAGGTCGGCACAGTCCTAAAAGTAAAAACATTTCGATAGTCCATTGACCAAGACCGCGAATTTGCAAAAGCTGTTTTGTTATTTGGCTGTCGGTCAACTCGGAGAATTTATCCATATCAATTTGCTTTGCAGCAACTGCTTTAGCAAAATCCATCATATAAGTAATTTTTTGCTGGCGTAAACCTATGGCTTCAAAGTCGTCGCTGGACAGCTTTAAGATGGCTTCCGGAAGAATTGGTTTGCCTACAAGCTGTTCCAGCTTTTGCATCAATTCTTGACTTACCTCCGGAGGCAGCTGTTGGGAGATAATTCCCGTGAGCAGTATACCAAAATATTCCTCTTTGGCTTTGGCTTTAAGAGGGCAGGGAGAGTATTTTTTTACTAATGGGGCAAGCTCGGGAGCGTTTTCGCGCAGATAGTTGTCGCCAAGGGACCAATCTGGGGTTTGGCACATAAGCATCCTCCTTTAATTGTTTTATTTAATTAATTTTATTTTACCACAAATTTACAGAAAGTGCGAGGCAAGAAAACACAATATAATTGCACTTTTCAGCGCTTAGGGTTATAATTATTCTGATATATAGTTTTCATTTTTAAATTAACTAAAGGAGAAGATATCATGTCCGATGTTAGAGTAAGATTTGCTCCCAGTCCTACTGGGTATTTACATATTGGTGGTGCGCGTACAGCGTTGTTCAACTGGCTTTTTGCCCGTAAAATGGGTGGCAAGCTGATTTTGCGTATTGAAGATACCGATATAGAACGCTTAAAAGAGGATTCTGTAAGCCAAATTCTTACCAGCCTGAAATGGTTGGGCATTAGCTGGGACGAAGGTCCGGAAAAGGGCGGCGATTACGGCCCTTATTATCAGTCCGAGCGTTTGGAGATTTATAGAAAATACTGCCAACAATTAGTTGACGAGGGCAAGGCTTATTACTGCTTCTGCACTGTGGAAGAATTGGCTGCCGAAAGAGCAAGACAAAGCGCTGCTAAATTATCTCCGCGCTACGCCGCTACCTGCCGCAATATTCCCGTGGAGGAGGCCAAGGCTCGCGTGGCTGCCGGTGAAGCCCATACTATCCGCTTGAAAAATCCTACTGAAGGCTCCATCACCTTCCATGATTTGATTCATGGGGATGTAACTTACGGGATGGATCAATTTGACGATTTTGTAATTATGAAATCCAACGGTATTCCTACCTATAATTTTGCCGTTGTTGTGGATGACCATCTGATGGGGATGACGCATGTACTGCGTGCGGAGGAGCATCTTTCCAATACGCCTAAGCAGCTTTTGGTTTATCGTGCTTTTGGCTGGGAACCGCCTAAATTTGGTCACATGTCTATGATTTTGGCTCCGGATCGTTCTAAATTGAGCAAACGTCATGGCGCTACCTCTGTAGAAGAATTCCGCGGTCAAGGTTATTTGTCTGAAGCTATCGTTAATTATTTAACTCTTTTAGGCTGGGGTCCCGGAGACGAGAGAGAAATTTTCTCTAAAGAAGAAACTGTTAAGCTGTTTGAGCTGGAGCAAATGTCCCATAAGGCTGCGATTTATGATACCAAAAAGCTGACTTGGATGAACGGTCAATATTTGTCCGAGCTGCCTTTGGATAAGATTTTGCCGGAGGTTAAACCGTTCTTTGTTAAAGACGGTTTAGTTGATGAAGCTTGGTTTGCCGATAACGAAGAATATTTTGCTAAGCTGGTGGATTGCGTGCGCGTGCGTGTAAAAACTTTGCAGGAGGTTGCCGACGCTTCCAGCTATTTCTTCAAGGATATAGAAGCTTATGATGAAAAAGGCGTAGCTAAGCATTTTAAACCGGAAAATATTGCAATTATGCAGCAATGCATTGCTGCTATTGAGGCGGACGAGGTTTATGATTTGGCTACTACTGAAGCAGCATATAATAAAATTGCCGCTGATAATAATTTAGCTCTTGGTAAAGTAATCCATCCTACTCGTTTGGCTTTAACCGGAAGAACCGTTTCTCCGGGTATGTTCGACGTTATGGTTTTGTTGGGTAAAGAGAAAACCTTAGAGCGTCTGCATAAGGCTGTTACTTATATTGAAAATCACCAATAATTATATGAAAGATTTACTGCTAAAGGAGGTGCAGGCGTGAGAATTTTACTTTCTACTATTATCTTATTGCTGCTTTGCTTACCTTGCTTTGCTGACCAGCAGACCACCGTTTTGCAGGAGCAGACTGTTTTAGGAAAAGTATCGGCTACGCTGCCTTATATTGACGGCAGTAATGATGTGGGCTTAGAAAAAAAGGCCAATGCGTTAATTCGCGAAACTGCCGCTAAGCTGGCGAAGGAGGTTGGCGGCAGTGTAAGCTATGAGGTAAAGCTGAACCGTCCCAGCCTTGTAAGCCTGTTGTTAACTGCTGATAATGGTCGCGAAAAAGCTTATGCGGGCTTAAATCTTGATTTGACAACCGGACAAGAATTTGCTGTTACAGATTTTTTCGTGGACAATGAGCAAGTAAAAAATGCTTTGGGCGATTACGAAAGGGTTTTATTTGGCGAGGACGGCTTTTATCTGCAAGAGAAAAAATATGGCGCGTATGTAAAATATGTACCTTATGCCGAGCTGCTGAGTTATATACGCATTGGTGAAGCTGGACGCATTATGCAGGTTGCCAAAGTTACCAGTGCGGCAGCGGGAAAAACTTTGATTATGGATAAAGCCGGTTTATTGGCGCTTAAAATGGATGCTAATCCTTCAACCGGTTATAGCTGGCAGCTGCTCGCTAACTCTGCGAACGTAAGTATAGTAGGTAGCTCTTTTACTATTCCGCGCGAGGAAGAAGCGCGCGTGGGAACTCCCGGAGTGGAAATTATGTTCTTAAATGTTCAACAGCCGGGAACCTATACTATCAAAATGGAATATAAACGCCCTTGGGAAAAAATAAGTTTAGATAACTTTACATTTACTGTTGTTGTCAAGGGATGAGAAGGAGAAGTTATGGAAAAAGCAGCTGTTCCTGTACAAATATATAATGAAACCTATGTGCTGCGCACCTCTGCGCCGCAAACGCAGGTGCTGCAAATTGCGCAGGATGTGGATGCACGTATGAAAAAGCTGGCTGCCGACAAACAAATTCAGAATCGGGAAAAGCTTGCCGTATGGACAGCTTTGGATTTGGCGGCAGAGTTAAGTGAGTTAAAGCAGCGTTATGATACGCTGCTGGCTGCGGTACGTGAAAGGTAAAAAATAATGAATGTAAAAAAGATAGAGCTTTTGGCTCCCGCAGGAAGCTGGGAAGCGTTAGAGGCAGCGGTGAACGCAGGCGCAGACGCCGTTTATATGGGCGGCAGAGCCTTTGGCGCGCGCGCTTACGCCAGCAATTTTGACAAAGAGGAAATGGCGAAGGCCGTTTATTTTGCACACATGCACAGAGTGCGTTTGTATGTTACCGTAAACACCTTGGTGGATGACAGCGAGCTTGGCGAGCTGGCGGATTATCTGCTGTTTCTAAACAACGTTGGTATTGACGGTATTATTGTGCAGGATTTGGGCGTTATTCGTTTGGCGCGCAAAATTGTGCCAGAGCTGCCATTGCACGCCAGCACGCAAATGACTATTACCAATTCCAGCGGCGTAGATTTTGCTATGGCAGCAGGTATGGAGCGCAGCGTTTTGGCGCGCGAGCTGTCTTTAAAGGAAATTGATGCAGCCTGCCAACGTGGCACGGAGATTGAAACCTTTATTCACGGAGCTTTGTGCGTTTGCTATAGCGGTCAATGCTTAATGAGCAGCCTTATCGGCGGACGTAGTGGCAACCGTGGTCGTTGTGCGCAGCCCTGCCGTCTGCCGTACAAGCTTTTGAACGGTAAAGGCGAGGATATGCTGGCGGGTAAGGATGCGGGGCAATATCTTTTAAGTCCCAAGGATATGAATACGCTGCATATTTTGCCGCAGCTGATAGAAACAGGCGTTGTCAGCTATAAAATTGAAGGCCGCATGAAGCGTCCGGAATATGTGGCAGTAGTTGTGGACGCTTACCGTCGCGCTATTGACAGCTATTTGGCAGGCGATTACCGTGTTCCTGAAGAAGATTTGGCCAATATTGAGCAGATTTTTAACCGTGATTTTACTACGGCTTACATGGTAAACCGTCCGGGGAAAGAAATGATGAGCGACAGACGTCCCAACAACCGCGGCGTGCTTGTGGGTCGTGTTGCTAAATTAGATAAGCAGCGCAGCAAAGCAGTGATTAAATTGGATAAGGAACTGCATTTAGGCGACGGCTTGGAATTTTGGGTGAGCGTAGGCGGACGCGTAGGCACTACTGTTACGGAAATGCTGAAAAAGGGCGCTAATGTTGCGAGCGCTGCCCCTGGCGAGCAGGTGACTATTGACGTACCTAAAGGCGTGCGTCTCAACGACCGAGTTTTCCGTACCTTGGATAGTCGCTTAATGGCTTACGCAGGTCAGTTTTTTGGCGCTGATGCGAAAAAACGTATTGGCGTGGACGCTGTGGTAACGGCTAAGCTAGGCCGGCCTATGACGGTGGTGTTAACGGATGACGAAGGCAACACAGGTTATGGCGAAACAGATTTTATCGTTGAAGCAGCTCGCAAACGTGCTTTGGATGAAGCAACGGTACGCAAACAGATAGACCGTTTAGGTACCACGGAATATTTTCTCAACAGCTTGCAATTTGTTCATGATGAAAATGTTATGGTGCCCATGAGTGAAATGAACGAAGCGCGCCGTATGGCTTGTGAAGCTTTGGATGCGGCTCGTTTGGCAGCCTTTGCACCGTCGCGCACCTTGGTGCATGGCTATAAGGAGCAGCTTACGCCCGGTGCGCATAAGCATAGCGGGGCAAGCAGTAAGCTAACGGTGCATTGCGACAGCGTTGCAAAGGTAAACGCTGCTTTGCAGGCTGGCGCAGAGCGTATTTTATTTGGCGGTGATTGCTTTAATCACCAGCTGCCTACGAATAATGATTATGCTAAGGTCGCAGAAATGTGCCGCAAGGCCGGCAGGGAGGTAGCTTTTGCTACGCCGCGTATTATTAAGGAAGCGCAGCTTACTTATTTTGCTAAGCTTTTTGCTTGCTGGCAGGAGCTTCAGCCTGATTTTGTGTATATCAATAATAACGGCTTATGGACTTTGGCTAAAAAATATCCAGAGCTTAAGCTTGTAGCCGATATGTCCTTAAATATTTTTAACAGTCAGGCCCTAGAGTTTTGGCGGGAAAACGGCGCGGCAAGCGCCGTGCTCAGTCCGGAGCTGACCATGACGCAGGTAGAGCATTTGGCAAACGTTAGTCCGCTGCTTTTAGAATGTATTATTCAAGGACGATTGGAAATGATGGTTTCCGAATACTGTGTCGGCGGCAGCTTCTTAGGTGATTTGCATAAGGGCGAATGCCGTTTTAACTGCCGCGAGCAGCTGTTTTTAGGCGACCGCAAGGAAGCGCGCTTCCCTGTAGCTACGGACCAGTTCTGCCGTATGCACATTTTGAATGCTCACGAGCTGTCTTTGGTAGCCAGTGTGCAGCACATGGCGGAAATCGGCGTGACCAGCCTGCGCATTGACGGACGCAATTATGATGAAGCCAAGCTGGCAGAGCTGGTAGAGCTGTATCGAAAGGTATTGGGCGGCGCCTTGGAAGCGCCCGAAAATTTACCGGGAACTACACGCGGACACTATTATCGAGGAGTAATGTAATATGGCACGTTTTGCTGTAAAAACATTGGAGTTTGATAAGGTAAAGGCAATGTTGGCTGCCAAGGCTGCGACCTTTTTAGGCAAGCAGCAGGTAACGGCGTTGCAGATTGAAAGCGATTTTGCTAAGGTTAAGGCCCTGCAGGAGGAAACGGCGGAAGCCCTGCGCATTTTTGACGAGGGCAAGCGTTTCCCCTTTGGCGGCGCTTTTAATATTACTGCCGACGTCAAAAGAGCAGAGCTGGGCAGCGTACTTTTGCCGGAAGAACTTCTGCATATTTTGACTACGGTAGAAGCTTTTGGCTCTATGAAGGAGTTTTTGGCGGCTAACGGTGAAATGGCTCCTGCTTTAGCGGCATACGCAGAGCAGATGCAGCAGTTTCCCCGCTTAGAAAAGCAAATAGCAAGCGCTATTGATGAGCATGCGGAAATCAAAGACACTGCTACACCTAAGCTGGGCGGCTTGCGCAACGCTATTCAAATTTCCAAAAATCGTGTAAAGGATAAGCTGGACAGCATTCTGCACGATCCTAATAATCAAAAATATTTTCAAGATAACATCGTCACCATGCGTGGCGACCGTTATGTTATTCCTGTGAAGCAGGAATATAAAATGAATTTTCCCGGCATAGTTCATGACCAATCGGGAACAGGCGCAACGCTGTTTATCGAGCCTTTGGCAGTTGTTAATTTAAACAACGATATTAAGCGCTATGTTGCCGAAGAACGGGAAGAAATGGAGCGTATCCTGCGCCAGCTCACGCAAAATGTAGGGCAGGATGCTGCCGCTATTTTAGCGACATTAGAGCTTTTCACTAAAATAGATGTGATTTGTGCTAAAGCCCTTTTAGCGCAGGAGCAGCACGCTGTTCGTCCTATGCTGGTGTTAAACGGCAAGGTTGATATTCAGCAGGGACGTCATCCTTTATTAAATAAGGATATAGTTGTGCCGTTAGATGTGCAGCTGGGCGAAAAATTTACCATGCTTTTGATTACCGGCCCCAATACCGGCGGTAAAACAGTAGCTTTAAAGGCGGTAGGTTTATTTGCACTGATGGCGCAGATAGGTTTATTTATTCCTGCGCTGAGCGCTACGCTGCCTGTTTTTCGTGCGGTTTATGCCGATATTGGCGACGAACAGAGCATAGAGCAAAGCTTGTCCACCTTTTCTGCGCATATGACTAATTTAATCAGCATTTTAAACGAAGTGAAAGCCGGAGATTTGGTGCTGGTGGATGAAATATGCGCCGGTACTGACCCTAACGAGGGCGCAGCATTGGCTATGTCCATGCTGGAGCATCTGCATGAGCAAAAGGTGCTGACCATGGTGACGACGCACTATAGCGAATTGAAAACCTTTGCTTATGGTCACGAAGGTATGGAGAATGCCAGTGTAGAATTTGATCCCGTATCTTTGCGTCCTACCTATCGTCTGCTCATGGGCGTGCCAGGCAGCAGTAACGCCTTCAATATCAGCCGCCGTTTGGGTTTAAGCGAAGCGATTATTGAACAGGCAGGCAAACTGCTCAACCAAGAGCATGTGCATATGGAAAATGTGTTGCAGGAGCTTGACAGCGAGCGTCGTCGTTATGAAAGCGGCAGTGCGGAGATAGAAGCGCTGCGCAAGGAAAGCGAGCAGCTGCGTAATGCGTTGGCTTATTCTAAAGCGGAATTTGAGCGGCGCAAAAATGATATGCTGCGCAAGGCGAGGGAGCAGGCGGACGATATTTATCGCCGCAGCCGCCGTGAGTCGGAGGCTGTGCTCAAAGAATTGCGCTCCATGAAGGCCGATTATGATGCTAAGCGTTTGGAGCAGGCGGCAGAAGCTGCCCGCAAAAAGCTCAACAAAACCTTGAGCGAGGATGCACCCTTGCCGGAGGGATCTCCTTTAACTGCTAAAACAGCTAAGAAGGGACTTAATGTATTTGTTATTTCTCTTGGTAAAAATGGCGTTATTACTGACGTAAAGGGTAACGAAGTAACAGTGCAGGTAGGTATTCTAAAAATGAATGTACCGGCGGCAAAATGTCTGCTTACTAAAGCTCAACCGGCAAATACTGATAATGAGCCCAAAAAACGTAGGGGCTTTACGAAAAATGCTGCGGCTAATTATGCGCATCAAATGTTTGTGGCAAAATCAGGCAGTGCTAAGCAGGAAATTGATTTGCGCGGTATGACTTTAGATGAAGCTATACCGGCGGTGGATAAGGCGATTGACGACGCTTTGATTGCCGGTATTGGGCAACTGCGTTTGATTCATGGCAAGGGAACAGGAGCCTTACGTGCCGGATTGACGGCTTATCTTGAAAACAACCGCTTTGTAAAAAAGCTGGAAACAGCGGCATTAGACGCCGGTGGCAGCGGTGCAACGATAATAGATTTGTAAATTTATATTCAAACTGTAAGTGTTTATTTTTATTTGATATTAAAAAATATCCATAAAATTTTTGTAATGTGAAAGGAGTTTTGATTATGGTTATGAGTATTGCTGCAAAACACGCTAAAGGAAAGGCTGCCCAAGATAAAATTTTTGGTGCTAATGCTGCTGCAGTGGCAGCTGCAGCTAAATATGGCAAAGACGCAGTAACCAATGCTACTATTGGCGCTATTTTAGATGAAAATGAAAATCTTGTCTGCCTGCCGACTGTAGAAAAAGTTTATCGCAGTTTAAAAACTAACGAATTGATTGCTTACGCGCCTATTAGCGGTTTGCCGGAATATTTGGACTGCGTTTTGACAGCTGCTTTTGGCAAATCCCGCCCGGATGGGTATATTGCGGCTGTTGCTACTGCCGGCGGTACCGGTGGTATTCACCACGCTATTTGGAATTATCTTGATGAAGGTGAAACTGCTCTATGCTCTGACTGGTATTGGGGAGCTTATAAGGTATTGTGCGATGATATGGGGCGTAAATTTACTACCTATAAAATGCTGGATGAAAATAATAAATTTAATCTGCCCGCATTGAAAGCTAAAGTAGAGGAGCTATTGGCTCAGCAGGATAATCTGCTGTATTTGTTGAATACTCCGGCTCATAATCCTACCGGCTATAGCTTAAGCGAAGAAGATATGGACGGCGTGTTGGCAATTTTAAAAGAAGCCGCTGCTAAACCGGGGAAAAATGTAGTACTGTTCTTAGATGTTGCTTATATTGACTATGCAGGCGAAAAAGAAGAAGTACGCAAAATTTTCAAAAAGCTTGGCGGATTGCCTGCTAATATTTTATCCATTGTTGGTTACAGTATGTCCAAAGGCTTTACCATGTATGGTCAGCGTACTGGCGCTATGATTGGCGTTTCTTCCGACGCAGACGTCATTAAAGAGTTTGCAGATATCAACCAATATACCAGCCGTGCAACCTGGTCTAATATCAACCGCCCGGCAATGCGCACTTTGGCTACTATTTACAGCGATCCGGAGCTTTTGGAAGCAGTTTGCCAGGAACGCGATTATTACTATCAAATGATTAAAGCTCGTGCTGATTTATTTACTAAAGAGGCTGAAGAATGCGGTTTGCCCATGCTGCCTTATGTAGCAGGCTTCTTCCTGTCTATTCCGGCTAAGAATCCTGACGCTATCTGTGATAAACTGCATGAAGATAATATTTTTGCAGTTCCTTTGGCTGCCGGTGTGCGTATTGCCGTATGTGCAGTACCGCTGAAAAAGATTGCCGGTATGGCTGCGAAAGTAAATGCGGCTATGCAGGCCGTGGAGCAATAAAATGCTTACTTGGAAGCTGCCTAATGGGCAGCTGCGTCAGGTAGAAGAAGGCAGTACGTTATTGCCTATTGCCCGTTCCTTGCAAAGCAATTATGCTTCGCCATTAGTAGAAGGTATTTTTAACGGGGAAGTTGTTGATTTGCAAAAAAGTATTTATCAAGACGGTATAGTAGATTTTATAGAAATAAATACGGCGGAGGGAATGCGTGTTTATACACGCACTCTCCTTTTCATGCTGCTGACCGCGGCCAAAAAATTATTTCCTAATTTGGCACTTGAGGTTCGCAACACCTTGGGCAGCGCACTCTATTGTATTGATAATTCGTCCCATAAGCTTACTAAGGATGATATTAAAGCTATTGAGAGTGCTATGCTTCAAATGGCAGCCAGCAAGGAACCGATAACCTTGCAGCGCTTGTCTAAAGTAGAAGCTGTTAAAGAGGCTGCCTCTTTCTGCACGCCTGATAGAAAAGCGCTGTTGGCTGAACTGCCGGAGGACGCTGTTGTAACGCTTTATTGGTTACAAAAAAATCCAGGCTACTTTTTTGGCGCTATGTGTCCTGATTGCAGCTATGTGCCTAATTTTGAGCTTCTGCCGTATACTGACGGCGTGATTATCAATTATCCCGATACCGGCGATTGGACATATTTACCGCCTTTTGAGGATAAACCGCGGCTCAACGCCGCTTATCAAGAAGCGGAAGAATGGTCCGCTATGATTCAGTGCAATACTATCGGCAAGCTTAATAAAATCATTGAACAGGGCTATGCCGACCGTATTATTCGTATTGCCGAAGCTCTGCACGAAAAGAAGCTTGCAGGTATTGCCGATATGATTGCTGACCGCAAGGATGAGCTGAAGCTGATTTTGATTGCAGGGCCGTCGTCTTCCGGTAAGACATCCACGGCGCAGCGCTTAAGCGTGCAGATGGAAGTAAACGGTTTGCGGCCTCTGCCTATTTCTATGGATGATTACTATAAAAATAGAGTGGATACTCCGCGTAAGCCGGACGGCAGCTACGATTTTGAATGTTTAGAGGCCATTGATTTAGAGCTTTTCAATGAACATTTGCAAAAATTGTTAGCCGGTGAAAAGGTAAAAATGCCTAAATATAATTTCCGCACCGGTTGTCGTGAATATCGCGGTAATGAGCTGCAAATGACCGATAAATCTGTTTTGGTAGTAGAGGGCATTCATGGCTTGAACGAAAAGCTGACGGCATCCATACCTGCTGCCAAAAAAATGAAGCTGTATGTCAGTGCGCTTACGCCTATGTCCTTCGACGAGCATAACCGTATTCATACTACTGATGCCCGCCTGTTGCGCCGTATGGTGCGCGACAGTCAGTTCCGTTCTCATGATGCAGAGGCCACCTTGAGCTTATGGAGCGACGTGCGTGAAGGTGAGGAAAAATATATTTTTCCTTTCCAAACCAGTGCCGATGTAATTTTTAATACTACGCTTATTTATGAACTGGCAGTGCTTAAAAAATACGCTGTACCGCTCTTGCGGGCCATTCCTCACAGTTCTAAGAAGGCTTATCTTACGGCACAGCGGCTGCTCAATATGCTTTATTATGTAAAAGAGATAGATGATACTGCTATTCCTAATAATTCCATTCTGCGTGAATTTGTAGGCGGCAGTGTTTTTAAAAACGTACTGTAAAAAAAGGAGGTGGAGCTATGGCTGATGCGCAAAAGCAACCTTTTGATAATAAGCAAATCAACGAAAAGGAATTACAAAAATACGAAAAGCATTATGATGAACAAAACTTTATTCAAAAGCTGAAAAAGTACGGCAAGTTTATCGGTATAGGTGCCTTGTATAAGGCTGTACAGCTTTGGTATGTACTGCAGAAGCCAGACGTTCCCGCGCCTACGAAAGCAGTTATTATGGGAGCATTAGGTTATCTGATTGCGCCCTTGGATTTTATTCCGGATTTAATGCCCGTATTAGGCTATACTGACGATTTGGTTGCTGTTACTCTGGCTTTAGTAAAGGTACAAATGTATATTGACGAGGATGTTAACCAAAAGTCTAAAGAGCTGTTGCAGAAAATATTTGATGAAGAAGCTGTAAATAAGCTTTGAGGCAGTTAGAATACTAAAGATTTGGTTCGTTTTATCCTCCTTGCCGTTATACAAGTATAAAATTGTTATACAGAATAAGTTTTGAAAATTTATTTATGACGGTATCTAGTATTTTTGCATGATATAGTGTATACTATAACTAATATAGGATTATATTTAATTGAGAAGGGGAGTGACGATCATTTCTTTAAGTAACAGACAAAAGCAAATTGCTGAGATAGTACGTCTTGACGGCCCCATTACAGGTGAACACATTGCCGAGCGCTTGAATGTTACCCGTGCAGCTTTGCGCAGCGATTTAGCTATTTTGGTTATGGGCGGCATTTTGGATGCCCGTCCCAAGGTGGGCTATTTTTATACCGGCAAAAATACCTTGGGCATGCTCATGGAAGAAATTTCTGCCATTATGGTGCAGGACTTACAGTCCGTACCCGTAGCTATTGCTAATGATAAAAGCGCTTATGAAGCAGTGGTTACCATGTTCTTAGAGGATGTCGGCACTGTGTTTGTGTTGGATGAGAATAATCTTTTGACAGGTATTGTTTCTCGCAAGGATCTCCTCAAAGCTGCTATTAACAATAGTGATTTACGTGATATTCCCGTAGTAATGGTTATGACACCAATTTCTAAAATTATTGTAGCCGTACCGGATGAGTCTGCTGCCAGTGCCGCCCGTCGGTTGATTGACAATGAGATTGACTGTCTGCCGGTAGTAAAAATACTTGATGAAGTAAAAAGACAGTACAAGGTTGTCGGCAGAATTACAAAAACTAATTTTACCCGCTTGTTGGTAGATTTGGCAGAAGGTAAGGGAGGTAATTATCATAATACCGAAGAATAATCCGATTATTTATGCTGTATCTGACTCCATTGGTGAAACTGCAGAGTCTGTAGTTAAAGCTACTACCAGCCAGTTTGTGGAAGAAAAATTTGATGTTATCCGCGTTCCTTATATTAAAGATAAGGGACAGATTGACCGAGTTATAGAGGAAGCAGCCGCCAATAATGCTGTGGTCTGCTATACCATTGTTTCGCCTGATTTACGTGAACATATGGCTGATACGGCTTTGGCTAAAGACGTAGTAGTTGTTGACGTTTTAGGACCAATGATAAAATCCATAGAAAAAACTACCGGTATGCTGCCGCGCAATCAGGCTGGTTTGATTCACTCTTTGGATCATGAGTATTTCAAGCGTGTGGAAGCAGTAGAATTTGCCGTTAAATATGATGATGGCAAAAATCCTTTGGGCTTGCTAAAAGCTGATATTGTTATTATCGGCGTATCCCGCACCTCTAAAACTCCGCTGTCCATGTATTTGGCACATAAACGTATTAAGGTTGCCAACGTACCGCTGGTGCCCGAATTAGCGCCTCCGGAAGAGCTGTTCAAGGTGCCTCCGTATAAGATTATTGGCTTGCTGATTGACCCATTTAAGCTTAATGAAATTCGCAGCGAGCGTTTAAAAACTATGGGCTTAAGCGATACAGCTGTTTATGCAGACATGAACCGCATCAGTGAGGAATTGACCTATGCTAAGGGCATTATGCGCCGTCTCCATTGCCAAATTATCAATGTTTCTAATCGTGCTATCGAAGAAACAGCAGGTATTATTTTGGAATATGTGCGCAAAAATAAAGAACGTCACGGCGATTGTTAAAGCTTATAAGTAAAAAAGCCGAAGCAGAAATGCTTCGGCTTTTTTATGGTTCAATGAGCTTTTTCGTTATTACATCGTAGGCTATATCGCCGTCATGTGGCTGACCGTTTACCTTGACGTTGCCTTGAAAAGCGGCGATTTTGGTTTTCCAGGAGTAGCTGCCTTTGTCAGACGTTATATTAGTGCTGCCATCCTGAAAAATACAATTTTCGGAAACATAGGCAGTTCTTTCGGAGTGATAAACGTCTACTTTATCACATTTAAAGCTCATCTCGCCAAAGCTTAAAGTGATATTTTTTTGACCGTGAACCTCCATATTGTAAAGATGTACTTGAGCGGTATCAGCGTTAATGGTAAGTGTGGTTTCTTTAACGGGGAATTGCACAAAAACATTACCGCGCAGGTCATAAATTCCTTTGAGAGGATTAAAAGTTCTGCTGTCGCTTTTGATGATTGGGTCAGCAGCAAAGCAGATTGTAGGCAGCAGCATTAGCAGCATCATGATAGATAAAAAAATTTTTTTCATTGTTCTATTACCTCTTAAAATAGTCAGTAAGATGGAATTGTAATGAATATAAATTTAGCGTACTAAATATTATAGTACGTTTTAGAGAGCACTGCAAGTGTAATTCACTTAAATTAAAAAAAATTTCAAGAAAAAAGAGGATTTTGCTGTTAAGCATTGAATATATGTTATGTGTAAAATCACAGTGGAGGCATGTTGTAATGGAAGGAGAATTTGAAAGCTTTAAAGAGCAGGTGCGCGGCAGTGCTGATATCGTAGAGGTTATTTCCGGTTATGTACCATTAAAAAAACGCGGACAAAATTTTTGGGGCTGCTGTCCTTTCCATGGTGAAAAAACTCCGTCTTTTGCTGTAAATCCCGCTAAAAATATGTTTTACTGCTTCGGCTGTCATGAGGGCGGGGATATTTTTAAATTTATCATGAAAATTGAAAACTGTACCTTTATGGATGCTATGAAGCTACTTGCCAGGCGTTACGGTATTCCGATTCCGGAACGGCAGAAATCGGCCTTGGAAATGAAGCGCGAGAAGCAGCGAGAACGCATTTACGAGACAAATGCAACAGCGGCAAAATTTTTCCAAGCCTGCCTTTTGAATACTCAGTACGGTAAGCCAGCGTTGTCTTATTTGTTAGGGCGCGGTATTGATCAAAAAATAATAGATAGCTTTTCGATAGGCTATGCTTTAGACAGCTTTGGCGCTTTGGTGGCAAATTTAGGGCGACGTGGTTATCAACCTAATGAATTGCTGGCGGCAGGGTTGACGGCTAAAGGTAAAACGCAATTTTATGATAAATTTAGGAATAGGATAATGATTCCTATTAAAGACCATAAAGGGCGCATTGTTGGCTTTGGCGGACGCGTACTAGATAATAGCACGCCTAAGTATTTAAATACTGCTGAAACAGAGTGGTTTAATAAGCGGCGCATTTTATTTGCTATGGATGTAGCATTGAAGGCCATTCGTGCCAATAGGCAGGCGATTGTGGTGGAAGGATATATGGATGCCATTAGTCTGCACGCGGCAGGAGTTGAAAATGTTGTAGCTTCCATGGGAACTGCCTTTGCTCAGGAACAGGCTAAAATTTTAAAGCGTGCTGCCGACGAAGTAGTTTTTTGTTATGACAGCGACAATGCGGGACGCAGAGCTTCTGTAAGAGCAGTAAGCATTGCAAGGGAAGCCGGGTTAAAAGTGCGTATTGCAGGCGTACCTGAAGGCAAAGATCCGGATGAATATGTTCGCGCTCATGGCAAAGATGCCTTTGTGCAGGTCATAGCAGTGGCACAAAACGGCATTGATTTTCAAATTGAAGAAACAATTTTACAAAATGATGTGACTAATTTAGCAGGAAAAGTCGATGCTGTGTCGAATATACTACCATTCCTATTAGAATGTAAAAGCGAAATTGAGGCGGCAGAGCATATCCGCAGGTTGGCACAAAGGCTTACTATTGACGAAGGTCTTATTGTAGAGGAATACCGTAAGGCAGCAAGGAAAAGCCGAGCTGGGAGCGAAAGCGTATATGTGCCTGTCACTTCTGTTAAACCTGTAAATGTTGGCTGTCAGGCAGAGCAGCAGCTATTAGCAGTGCTTTTAGAATATCCTTGGTTAACGGCAAAGTGCCAGGAGATAATGGATAAAATCGGCTGGACTGATACTGTCTTAGCAAAGATATACCAGCATATGGTAAATTTACAGGAAGAAAATGCTTTTACTATTGATAAATTAAATGATGCTCTAGATGATACGGCGCAGTCTGTTTTAGCAGGCATTAGGACAAAAGAGCTTCCGCAAGGGGATGAAGAAAAGTTTGTAGAAGATTGCCTGCGTCAGCTGCAGCGTGAATTTTTAGAGCAGGAATATGAAAAACATCGTTTGTTGGCAGATGAATACGAAAGGTTAGCAGACGAACGTTTTTTGCATGAGCTAATGGAGACACAAAGGATAAAGGATGAAATCAAAAAGCTCTATGGAAAGTGAGAATCCACTAAATAATATGGAGGGAGGGAACACCATGGAAAATAATGGACAGTTAACACAGGAACAGATTGATGAGTTACTACAAAAGGGTAAAGCTCAAAATGGTGTTCTCACTTATAGTGAAATAAATAATGCTGTCAGCGCTATGGATTTGTCTCCTGATGAAACAATCCAGCTTTGTGAAATACTTAGTCAAAAAGGGATAGAGGTTGTTGAGGACGCTATCTCGGCAGACGATATTTTACCGGTTGTCGATAATGACGAAACTAGCGAAAACGAAGATATTTCCGAAGCAGAGCTGGCCAATTTAACTGTACCGGAGGGTATCAGTATTGATGATCCGGTGCGTATGTATTTGAAAGAAATCGGGCGTGTGCCTCTGCTGGTAGGCGAGGACGAAATTAAGCTGGCTAAGCGCATGGATAAGGGGCGTCAGGCTGAACGTCTTTTGCGCGGAAAAATGATTACTTTAGATGTTCCTGTTTTCAGCGGTGCTGACGATACGGAACAATTAGTTGTTAAAATCAAAAATTATCTGCATGATGAATGGCATATGACTAATATGCGTTCTGTGTTTAAAGTTTTAGCTATGATTAAAAACCGTCAAGAAGAGGGCAATACTTATAAGCTTGAAGATTATGAAGAGCTTATTTTTGAGTTTACTCGTGACGAAAGATTGCATTTGCAGCGTTTGATGGCGGAGCAAAAATGTTTAATTCCTGAATGTGACCGTTTGGTTATTCAGCGCCCTACCAGTGATAAGGATGTGCATAATCTTTATCAGCTGAAAACTCTTTTAGAAGAAGTTAAAAGTCGTTTAAGCGACGGGCGAGAAAAGAGTGCTGAAATAACCGGCCGGTATTTGGATCTTGAAGAAGATTTTGATAAGCTGTTGAAAGCCGTGCGCCAACAGGGAAATGATGCTAAAAAATGTCTGTCTGAAGCAAATCTGCGTTTAGTTGTAAGTATTGCCAAGCGTTATGTAGGACGCGGTATGCTGTTTTTAGATCTTATTCAAGAAGGCAATTTAGGCTTGATTAAAGCAGTAGAAAAATTTGACTACAACAAAGGCTTTAAATTCAGTACCTATGCAACATGGTGGATTCGTCAGGCAATTACGCGTGCGATTGCTGACCAAGCCCGCACCATTCGTATTCCGGTGCATATGGTTGAAACAATTAACAAGCTTATCCGTGTATCACGTCAGCTTTTGCAGGAATTAGGACGTGAACCTCTGCCGCAGGAAATTGCTAAGGAAATGGATACTACCGTTGACAGAGTGCGTGAGATCATGAAAATTGCTCAAGAACCTGTTTCATTGGAAACACCTATTGGTGAAGAAGAAGATTCTCATCTTGGCGATTTTATTGAAGATCATGACGCGCCTGCACCTGCGGATGCTGCTTCCTTTACCTTGCTTCGTGAACAGTTGGAGGAAGTTTTGGAAACTTTGACCATGCGTGAAAAACGTGTGCTGGAACTGCGTTTTGGGCTTGAAGACGGTCGTAGCCGCACTTTGGAAGAGGTAGGCCAGCATTTTGGTGTAACTCGTGAGCGTATTCGTCAAATAGAGGCCAAAGCTTTACGCAAGCTGCGTCATCCCAGCCGTAGTAAAAAGCTGAAAGACTTTTTGGAATAACTCTTGACATGTTATGGCTTTTATAATATAATACTAATATTAGGTTGCTTTTGTGGGCCTATAGCTCAGTGGTAGAGCCGCCGGCTCATAACCGGCTGGTCGTAGGTTCGAACCCTACTGGGCCCACCAATTTATACTTTGTTAGAACTTTTTTCTACCGGTTTGGTGATGTATAACGATTTAAAACCTAAAATATATTTTTAACGCAGGTCTTAGGGCCTGCGTTTTTTCTGTTAGCAAAAATAACAAAGCTTGGAGTTAGCTTTTGCTTGCACATAACTGCTTTTTCGCTGTATAATATAAAATATATATCTATAGATTATTAATCTGTTAAGAGCGTATATTTTATAGCGGTACAGAAGGAGTAATATAATGAATTTACAGAACCGTAAAGTGCGTATAATTTTGGGGATTCTACTTGCTATTTGTATAATAATTGTCTATCGTATTTACAGTAATATTCAAAATGATAAAGCTAGAGCAGCAAGAATGTCTCGTACTACTGCTATTGCTGTGACAACCGGACATGCCAAGCGTCAAACTATTATTCCGCAAATGAATTTCAGCGGTAGTCTGGATCCGGAATGGCAGGCACAGATTGCTGCAAAAGTAGACGGACGTTTAGAAAAGGTTTATGTACAGGAGGGCGATGCCGTCGTCAAAGGTCAAGTGCTGGCTGTGTTGGAGCAAGTAGATACCAACGCTGATTTGTTGAACGCTCGCGGAGCTTTTCTGGACGCACAGGTTAATTTGCGTAGAGCAGAAACTGACTTAGTTCGTTATGAAAAGCTGTATGCGTCTGGCGCCGTTTCAGAGCAAGTAGTGGATAATTACCGTTTTGCCCGTGATAATGCGGCGGCTAAACTGGAGGCTGCCCGTGGTAATTTGCAGGGCATGGAATCCAAATCGGATGCTACTGTTTTAACTGCTCCTGCTGATGGTATTATTGCAAAACGTTATTATCAGGAGGGTTATTATGCTAAAGCCGGTACAGCAATTTTTGCAGTAGCAGATATTAGTACGCTGAAAACTGTTATTCATATTCCCGAGGGACAGGTTTTTGGTGTTAGTGTAGGTAACGAGGCACAGATAAAACTGCCTGCTTATCCGGATAAAGATATTGTGGGTAAAATTACTCGTATTGCTCCTGTAGCTGATCTGCCTTCGCATACCTTTGCTGCGGAGGTAAGCGTTGATAACAGCCAGGGACTTTTGGCAGGTATTTATGCCAATGTGTTTTTGACTGCTCAGCCCAAGCAAAATGTGCTGACTATTCCTGCTCATGCTATCGTTATGCGTGATGATCAGCAGACAGTTTTTGTTGCTGATGAGGAAGGTGTTATTCAGCGCCGGGTTTTGGATATTGGATATACGGATGATAAAATTGCCGAAGTTCTCAGTGGACTGAATGAGCAGGAAGTTATTGTTATTGAAGGACAAAACAAACTGCGTGAAGGTAGTAAAATCAAAATGGAGAAGGCTGGTAAATAATTATGATAGGTACATTTATTAAACGGCCTGTATTTACTACCATGTTTGTTTTGCTTTTGGTAGTTTTCGGTATTCGCTGCTATCCGGAGATTGGCGTAGATTTAAATCCTGACGTTGATCTGCCTATTGTCAGTGTGCGTGTTACTTACGACGGTGCTTCTCCCGAGGAAATGGAAACTCTGATTACCAAGCCAATTGAGAACCGCGTCAGCCAGGTATCTGGTATCAAGACTCTGTCCTCTACAGTCTTAGAGGGATACAGCGAAACGGTTTTGGAATTTAATTTAGGCGTTGACCCCCAGGTTAAAGCCAGCGAGGTGCGCGAAAAGGTTTCCAGTGTGCGTCGTGCTTTGCCGGACGATATTGACGAGCCTGTAACGCAAACCGTTGATTTGAATGCACGCGCTATTGTAGCCTATACTTTTTCTTCTGCTTCTCGCAGCCGCGGCGAAATTCGCCGTATTATCGAAGATAATATCAAAGATGAGCTGCAAATGGTAGACGGCGTATCCGAAGTAACTGTTTTAGGCGCCAGCCAACGTGCTATACGTATTGTCTTACAGCCGCAAAAGCTTGCTGAATACGGTATTTCCTATCAAACAGTTAGAGACATTATCAATAAAAACAACTATAATACTCCAGGTGGCAAAGCAAGAAATAATGATATGGAGCTGACTGTCCGCACGGTTGGCAAATATAGCACAGTAGATGATATCCGTCAGGTTGTAGTAGCCAACTATAATGGACGCTCCGTTTATATCAGCGATGTGGCAGACGTTTTAGATGATTGGGAGGACGAGGATACCTTTGCCAGCGCTAACGGCGAACCCAGCGTTTTGGCTTTTGTGCGCAAGCAATCAAAAACCAACACTGTAAATGTAACTGATAATGTTAATGCTAAAATGGCAATATTGCAGAAAAGCAATCTGCCTCCTGATATTAAAGTGGAAAAGGTGCGCGACCAGTCAAAGTATATTCGTGATAATATTGCCGATGTATGGAATACTATTCTATTCGGCGGCTTTTTGGCTTTGCTGATTACCTATATGTTTTTGCGTAATTTCCGCGCTACTATTGTAGGCGGTTTGTGTATTCCTACAGCAGTAATTTCTACGTTCTTTATGATGAAGGTAATGGATTTTACCTTAAACAATATGTCGCTGATGGCCTTGTCCTTAGCTATTGGTATGTTGATAGATGACGCTATAGTAGTTATTGAGAATATATTCCGTCATATAGAAATGGGAGAGACGCCTTTTGTGGCAGCCCGCAAAGCTACCGAGGAGCTTACGCTGGCAATTTTGGCTACATCCTGCGTAATGTTTGCTGTTTTCGTACCTGTCGGTAACATGGGTGAAATTATTGGTCAGTTTTTTAAACAGTTTGGTTTAACGGTAGCGTTTGCTATTGCCTTTTCTACTTTGGTAGCCTTTACGCTGACACCTATGGTTTCTGCTTATTGGATTAAAGTAGAAACAGAGGAAGAAAGCGCTAAAAACCGCAATAAATATTTGCAACGTTTTTTAGATGCTTTTGAGAACGGCTTTCAAAGTGTACGCCAAATGTATAATTCTCTTATGGCATGGTGTTTAGAGCGTCCTAAAAAGGTTGTTGCTATCTGTGTTTTGTCTTTGGGCATCAATATGCTGCTTCTGCCGTTTCTGGGAACAGAATTTCAGCCGACCTATGATTCCGGCGAATTTAGCGTAAATTTTAAAGCGCCTTATGGTACCAGCTTGTACAAAACTGTAGATTTAGCTAAACCTATGCAGGAATATGTTTCTAGTCTGCCAGAAGTAAATATTGTAGCCTTGAACATTGGTAACGGGCGTAATCCTGTCAACCAAGGCTCTTTAGATATTCGTTTAAAGCCTATTGAGGAACGTCGACGTTCAATGCAGCAGATAATGGACGAACTGCGTGCACGTTTTGGTAATGTTGAAGGTTTAAAGGTTGCTGTTGTTTCCAATCAAGGCGGCGGTCGTGGAGACAGCCGTCCTGTGCAGATAGGTTTGCGCGGCAGTAATATCAAAGAATTAAAGCAATATGCTTTAGATTTAGCAGATAAGCTGCGTAATACTCCCGGTGCTGCTGACGTTGATATTTCTGATTCTGATGAAGAGCCGGAAATTATCATTCGTCTTGACCATGCTAAGGCCAGTGAATTAGGGCTTAACGCTACTTCTTTAGGCGAAGTAGTGGAAATGGCATTTATGGGTAAAAGTACCTCTAACAGCTTTACTGTTGGCGATAATGACTATGATATTATTTTGCAGTTGGATAAGAGCAGGCGCACTGATATCAACGATGTCAGCAATTTGCGTGTTTCGTCCTCCAATGGTACCTTTGTGCGTTTAGGTGACATAGCCGATATTAGCTACGGCAGTGGTCCTACTCGTATCGAACGCGAGGATAAGCAGCGCCAAATTGTTGTCTATGCGAATACAGTGGGCGTTTCTCCCGGCGATTTAATTAATAAAGCCAGAGATGAATATATTCCGGAATTGAATATGCCGCCAGGATATAGCTATAAAATGATTGGTCAAGCAGATAATATGGCGCGTTCTTTCCGAGAAATTGCTAAGGCCGTGGTTTTAGCTATTGTTATGGTTTATATGACCTTAGCTGCTCAATTTGAAAGCTTTTCACAGCCGCTGATCATTATGGCTTCCCTGCCTTTTGCGCTGATAGGCGCTGTGCTGGGGCTTTTGGTGGCAGGACAAACGGCTAATATGATGAGTATGATAGGTTTCATCATGCTATTAGGTTTGGTTACCAAAAATGCAATTTTGCTTTTGGACTATGCTAACCAAGCTCGCGAGAACGGTATGGAACTGAAAGAAGCAGTTTTAGAGGCCTGCTCTTTGCGTTTGCGTCCTATTTTGATGACAACGTTATCTACTATTTTAGGCATGATGCCTATCGCTTTAGGTATTGGCGAAGGCGCTGAGCTGCGTCAATCCATGGGCGTAGTTTTAGTCGGCGGCCTTACGACATCTACGTTGCTGACTTTGGTAGTTGTACCGTTGATTTATTTGCTGTTTGAAGATTGGAAGTCTAAGCATTACGTTGAACGGGGAGAGCATATCTAACAATGACAAAATTAACTGATAGTGCTTTTGCGCAGTATTTAGATAGTATAAGAAATAATATTACGCAGGTATTAGATATAGTCAGTGAAAAAAAGATTAATTACGGGCATCAATTTGTTATGCAGATTGCTCAGGCCAAGTTAACTTTGAACATTTATAATGGAAAAAAAGGCTTGACGTATGTTTTTACGGGCGACAGCGCTTTAGAGAATAAGGTGCGTGAGCTGCTTGCTGATCAGAAAAAGGCTACAGGTTTGGGTAAGAACGTCGCTGAAACTGACACTAATAATTTAAGTGCTTTTCCTCAAGGACTTTGGGCCGGCAGTGACGAATCGGGTAAGGGAGATTTTTTTGGCTCTCTAGTAGTAGCTGCTGTAGTGGTAGACGATACTACTGCTGCGAAGCTTGCTGCTGCAGGAGTTAAGGATTGTAAGCTGCTTGCTGATAAAAAAATTTTAGAACTGGAAGACGTGATTAAAGCTATTGTGGTTGATTACAGTGTGCTGGAGCTTAAACCTAAAATTTATAACTTGCGTTATGAGCAGGTAGCTGCCCAAGGCGGAAAACTAAATCAGCTTTTAGGTTATGGACATGTGGCTGCTTTAAGCCAAGTATTAGAGCGGCATGCAGATTGCCATCAGGCTTTGATTGACCAGTTTACTACTTCTACCGTAAATATTCAGCAGCTGCAAAAACGCTTTCCTAACTGTACGGTGCGTCAGCAGCCTAAGGCAGAGAGTAACTTAGCAGTTGCGGCTGCGTCGGTTTTGGCCAGAGCGCGTTTTTTACATACTATGGAAGAACTTGCTCAGCAGGCAGGCGAGCTGGAGTTTCCAAAAGGCGGCAGTGATGCGGCGACGGCTTGTGCGCGTACTTTAGCAGGTAAATTTGGCAAGGAATCTCTGCGCAATTATGTCAAGCTGCATTTTTCTAATTATAAGAGACTTTAAAAATGAAAAAATTGATTGTAAACGCTGATGATTTTGGCCTGCATCCTTTGATAAATCAAGGAATTATTAAGGGCTATCAGGAAGGCTTTATTACCAGCACATCTATTATGCCCAGTGCTCCTTTTTATGATGAAGCAGTGGCATTGGCTAAAACAAATTCTAAACTTGGTATTGGCATTCATTTAACCTTGGTTGGCAGCGTTAAGCCTGTTCTGCCATCTGCACAAATAGCTTCTTTGCTTGATGAGCATGGTTTATTTTTGCCTGATTATGTTGCTTTTGCTAAAAGATTTTACTCTGGTATGGTAAAAAGTGATGAATTAGAAGCAGAACTGCGTGCACAAATAGAAAAAGCTTTGGCTAGCGGCTTGAATATCACTCATATAGACAGTCATCAGCATACCCATGTGCTTCCCTTGATAAATAAACTTGTATTAAAGCTCTGTAATGAGTATAATATAGAAAGGATACGTATACCTAAAGAAGGGTATACCTTCAGCGGCGGCTTTCAAGCAGGTATTGGCCGCAAAATAGGTCGTTGCGGGCTTAGCTTTTGTGCGCAGATGGCGGCTATTGCAATGGATGCTCGTAAGATTAAGCATCCGGAGCATTTTTTTGGCATGCTGGCAGGTGGTCATTTGAATGCAGAGCTGGTGAACAATATTCTTCAAGCCCTGCCGGAGGGAACCAGCGAAATTATGACGCATCCTGGTTTGGAAACAGCGTCTCTAGGTAAGCTTTTTACTTGGGGTTACACTTGGGAAACAGAGCTTGCAGCTTACTTAGATAAGAAAAATTTGCAGCTATTGCGCGAAAAGAATATCCAATTAATAAATTTTGGTGATTTGTAATATAGAGTTGCCATTATCAAGATGGTGGTTTAGATTCATGAACAAAAAGCTTTTGCTGCGTTTAGGGGCACTCTTTATTTTTGTGCTGCTCATATCCGCAACAGTAATTTATTTTACATTTGATATAAGAACGTTAGATTATCTGACAATGTTTGAGCCTAAGTGCATTCTTTTAGCCTTAGGCTGCCTTGCTGTGGGTCTTTTGTTTGACGGTCTTCGTTTAATAACCTTAGCAGATATTACAGACGAAAAGCTTACGTTGCGCCAAATTATTAACGTAGTTTTAAGCAATTATTTTTTAGCTTTGGTAACGCCAGGAGCAAGCGGCGGCGCTATCGCGCAGGTAATGTTTATGCGCAAGGCAGGTGTGCCTGTTGCAAAATCAACGGTAGTTATTTTGGTACGCACTATTATGTCCATTATTTTCTTGATTCTTTTAGTGCCTATAGTTCTGCATTGGGATCAGGATATTGTGGAATGGATGCCTGCGTCAATATTGACTATCGTATCAGTGGTTTTTGTGTCCTTGCCGGTAATCGCTATTTATTTGATGCATACACGCTATCCTGAGAAAATTATTTTTTTAGTTACGCGCAAACTTTCTTATACTACAAGACGAAATTGTTATATTTGGTATCAGCAGTTTAAAAAAGCTGTTATTGTAATGGGCAACCATCCTATAATGGTTCTGCGTGCTTTTATTGAATCAGGTATCAGCCTGCTGTTTATCTATGCTACCGTTCCTGCTTATATGAACGGACTAAATGTTGATTTCGACTTGACGCAGGTTATGGGGAGAATGGTACTGATAAATTTAGTGTTGTATTTTTCGCCTACGCCTGGCGGCAGCGGCATTGCTGAAGCTGGTTTTGTTATGCTTTTTGCTAATATTCTGCCAGGGGGCTTAGAGGGTATTTTAGCTGTTTTATGGCGTTTTACCGCGGAATATCTGCCCTTTATGTTAGGTGCAGTAGTTACAATTCGTGCTTTCGGCAGTGATGTTCTCAATGTGGCATCAGTTAAAAGTAAGACTAAGGTAATACCTCAGAAAAATAAAGCTGAAATTAAGTAAGCACTGTTAAAATTTTTTTAGATTTAACAGCAAGAGGAGTTAATAATAAATGAAATTATTGGTTACAGGTGGGGCAGGTTTTATAGGCTCGCATTTATTGCATTTGTTAGAAAAAAAATCTGGCGTAGAAGTTATAGTTTACGATAATTTGAGCAGTGGACGGCAAGAACACATCCCCGCTCAAATGCGTTTCGTGCAGGGAGATGTATGCGATAAAAAGCTTTCAAAGCTTTTTGCTGAAGAAGATTTTGATGCCGTGATTCACTTAGCGGCACAAACTATGGTGCCTTATTCTTTAGAGCATCCTCTGGAAGACTGCCAAACAAATTTATTAGGCTTATTAAATATATTGGAATGTTGTCGCAAATACGGTGTAAAAAATATTACATTTTCTTCCAGCGCAGCAGTTTATGGAGATAATAAAAATATTCCTTTAAATGAAGACGAACGGCTGCTGCCCATGTCCTGTTATGGTATTACCAAAATGACCAGCGAGCATTATCTGCGGATGTACCATGATTTGTATGGTATCAGCGCTGCTGTTTTACGTTTTGCTAATGTTTATGGAGAGCGTCAGGGGGCAGGCGGAGAAGGCGGCGTAGTCAGCATTTTCTGTAAGCTTTTGGCAGCAGGCAAAGGCGTTACAGTTTTTGGCAATGGTTTACAGACGCGCGATTTTGTTTATGCCGGTGATATTGCGGAAGCACTGTGGCGTGGTTGTTGTCTTGATGGCTTTCACACTATTAACGTGTCTACCCGCAAAGAAACCTCTTTACAGCAGCTTTTAGCCGCTTTTCGTCAGGCTGTGGGCAAAGATTTCCTTGTTACTTATGCGTCTGCGCGTGAAGGCGACATTTTTCGCTCGGTGCTAAATAATGAGCGTTGCCAAAAATTTTTAGATTTTGTGCCTGCTATGGATTTACAAGAGGGTATAAGGCGTACCTATAAAGATTATCTTGATAAGATTGGGGAGAGTTGATGAAACAGCTTGAAAAAAACAGTCTGCTGATTATTGGCGGCTTGACGCTTTTTACTATTTTGTTCGGTATAGGCGGCGTACCGCTGCTGGATCCTGACGAACCTGTTTATGCGGAAACTGCTAGAGAAATGCTTCAAACTGGCGATTTCCTTTCGCCGCGGATTTTTGGCAGCTATTGGTATGACAAACCGCCTATGTACTATTGGTTGGTTGCTATTTCCCAAATGCTTTTCGGCTTTAGCGAATTTGCTGCCCGTCTGCCTGCTGCTTTAATGGCCTGCGGTACAGCTATGATGCTTTATGTTTCGACAACGAAAATGTTCAACGAAAAAGCTGGTTTTTGGTCTGCTTTGGTGCTGACTAGCTGTATCCAGTTCTTTTATATGGGTAAAGCAGCAGTTACTGATACAACGCTTTTGTTTTTTATGACCGGTGCTATTTTAAGCTTTGCCCATCAAAAGTATTGGCTTATGTATGCTTGTATGGCATTGGCTACGGTTACTAAAGGTCCCATAGGTATAGTTTTTCCCGGAGCGATTATTTTCTTATATTTGGCGGTAACGGGACAGCTGCGCGAAATTCTGCGAATGCATGTTATTCGCGGACTGCTTTTGTACTTTTTAATTGCTTCTCCTTGGTATTACGCTATGTATACTGTACATGGTATGGAGTTTATCAATATCTTTCTCGGCTTTCATAATGTTACGCGCTTTACCACGCCGGAACATGCTAACCGCGTAACCTTTTGGTATTATTTTCCCGTTGTGATTTTAGGTATGTTTCCTTGGACCGGAATGTTGGTGCAGGCAATAAAAGCCTCTATTTGTGAAAGCCGCATAGACGATATGCGTCAGCTTTTACTTTATCATGTTTGGTGGATTTTTGTTTTTGTATTCTTTACTGTATGTCAGACTAAGTTGGTTTCTTATGTTCTGCCCATGTTTCCGCCTTTAGCAGTAATTATAGGCTGGAATATTTCGCGTATGCTGGTTAAGCTGCGTCACAATACTACTTTTTATGCTTGGATATTGGGCAGCGGCTTGATGTTTTTGCTGTTGGGAGCAGGCTGGATAATCGGCAGCCAATATTTGCCGGAAACAGCTTTCAGTTTAATTATGCTGGGTGTTTTGACCGTAATTTTAGGCTTTGGCGCAGTATTTTCTTTGTGGTATTACCGCGATATTGAAATGTCTTGTTGGTTGCACACGCTTATTGGTGTGGTTACTATGTGCGTGGTCTTTGCCTTTGTTCTGCCAGTGATTGCTAACCGCTTTAGTGTCAAAACTATGAGCGGAGTATATTTAGAGCAATGCGAGCAGTCAGTTCCCGTGTATGTAGATAAATTTCTCCGTCCGGGTTTTATGTATTATGCCGGTAAGCCGGGCATAGAAATGCTGCCAAAAACGGGAGCTTTATCTGAAGCCTTGCGTAACGGACAGCATAAATATATTTTAGTGCGTGGTTTGGAATATCGGCGCGTAAAAAAAACTAAGCAGATACCTACCAATGTGACTACCGTTGAGGAAATCAGCGACATCTATTTGTTAGAGCAAAAATAAGGAGTTTGCAATGAAAAAATACGTTAAAAATGGTAAAAAATTAGGTGTTTTAGGCGGCATGGGGCCGGCGGCTGCAGCAGAATTTTTGCGTCAGCTAGCAGCTAAAAGTCCTGCGGCTATTGACCAAGAGCATCCTGTTGTTTATATGATTGGTGATTGCGATATTCCTGATCGCGGAAGTGCTATTTTTGGTCGGGGACCATCGCCGTTGCCCAAGCTGAAAGCTGATCTTATGCAGCTTTGCGCTATGGGAGCAGATGTTTTGGCTGTTCCCTGCAATACGGCGCATTATTTTATCGACCAATTTGCTGATGAACTCCCTGTTCCCTTAATGCATATTATTGAAGCTACTGTGCTGGCTACTAAGAAAATTGCACCTGACGGTGCATGGATGCTTTCCACTAAAGGCACAAGAGCCTGCGGTTTGTACCAAAAATATGCGGCTAAGCATGACTTAAAGCTGTTTATTCCCAATGAGGAGCAAAGCGATAAAGCGCAGCAGGTTATTAACTATGTAAAGGCTAATAATTTTAAAGAAGCAGGCGCTTTAATGCGTCAATTGGTCGAGGAGCTGTGGCGCGAAAAAGATGTGCCGGTAATGACAGCCTGCACGGAACTGCCTCTAGGATATGATGCTTCCGGCTTGCCACAGGAACGCAGTGTGTCCAGTATTGGCGCTTTAGCTGACGCGGCAATTAAAATGCTTTACGATGAAATTGAAGCATAAAGTAAATCCATAAAAATAAACCCTTAAAACAGCAGCAAAGCAAAACCATTGCATCGCTGCATTTTAAGGGTTTATTTTATATGATTTATTTCAAAAAAATTTAGTTATGGACTGTAACGTTTTGTAATAATTCTGCTTTCAGCTGATAATATTCGCGGGAAAAATAGGGAGAAAGCTGTGATTCGCGATGGTCATAGCCAAAAGCACGCTTAGTCAAGGAGAGTACGGGAGGTGCCTGAATACGTTTAGCAACGGCAAAGCCGGCAAACAACTTCCACCAACGCTCTAAATCGGTGACTAGCGCGGAGGCATTGGGACAAGCTTCTAACAAAGCTTCTTCCGTGCAGCCAAGCTCTTGTGATAAAATACCCTGCTTATACCAACGCAGAATATCGGCAGGCGTTGTTTTATGCCAGTTTTCTATGAAGGCACGCAAGAGATAATCGTGATAATTATAAAATAAGGGATCTCCGCCTGTGCCAACTGTTTGGCTGGCAGAAAGTTCCGCGCTGGGACGAATAGTAAAGATTGCTTCGGGAATAATCTGCCGCTTGAATACTTCTTCGTTAAGATAATGTCCTAAAGCATAAACCTGATACTTCCATAAATCGCCAAGCATGGCTAGAGCGCCGGCTATATCACCGTAAAAAGTAGCATAACCTACAGCCAATTCTGCTTTATTAGAGTTGCAGCTGAAAGCTCCGCCAAAAGCGGCAGAGGCTGCGGCGATAAGACGTGCGCCGCGGTCGCGGGCCTGAATGTTTTCTTTTATTAAATCGTTAAGCTGAAGATAAAAATTTTTACCTGTTGTTAAATTAGTCACAGGCGTATCAGTCAATTGGTTTATTGTTAGTTTATAGCTTTCGGTGATAGGCAGCACGGCATAATTTGCTCCTATAGCCCCAGCCATTTGCTGCGCTAAGTCACGGGTAGTGGAGGAGTTATACTGTGAAGGTAAGTTTACCAGCAGTAAATTTTCTGCTCCTAAAATATCTGCATACATAGCAGCAGTTACAGCGCTGTCTATACCGCCGGATAAACCGACGGTCATTTTTTTTATGCCGTATTGCTGTAAAAACTTTTTTGTACCGTACTTTAAAGCTTGATAAATAGCTTGCGGTTCCTGCGGCAGCATAGCCGGAACACATTCGGAGGTAAGAGTATTTTTTTCAGAGTCCCAAGCCATAGGCAGCAAGGTATCGTCATACATGCCCGCAGAAGTAACAAGCGTGCCGTCGCTGTTATAAGCAGAGGAACAACCGTCGTAGGTAAAAATATTTTTACCGTTATTTTGAATACCCACATTGTTGCAATAAATTAAAGGAATGCCTGCCGTTTGCGCCTGCGCGCCAAAAAGGCGGTTGCGTTTGCGGTTTTTACCCAACGTATAGGGAGAGCAGGAAAGATTGCATAAAATTTGCGCGCCATTATTAGCTAAGGTCTGAGGAACGTTGATATGATAATTTTCCGTCCAGCCGTCCTCACAGAGCATAATGCCGATACGTAGTTTTTGGCCTCGGATAGACACTTCAATAGGCTGCAATGCTTGTTCTATAGAAGTTTTTTCTTCAGCACAAAGCTTTTGCAGATTGTAAAAATAACGGCAGTCATCAAATTCACGGTAATTGGGAAGTGAATTTTTAATAACAAAGCTGCGTCCTTGATAGCCAGCCAAAGGCTTACAATTTTGGCAGACGAAGGCAGCATTATATTTACGCACCCGGCCATCTTCATTAAGCTTATCTTTTTCCACTGCAACGCTGCCAAAGATAACGCATAAATTTTTGCTGGCAGCAATAATCTGCTGCATGTAATATTCGCAATCATCTAAAAAGCTTTGCTGCTCCCAAATATCGCCGATTAGATAACCTGGCAGACACATTTCCGGCAAAAGCAATATGTCGGCATTTTGTGCGCAAGCCCGTTTGATTGCTTCAATAATTTTTTCGTAATTAAGGTCCGGACGCCCGGCAATAACCTCCAGCTGTCCGCAAATAATTTTGATAGTCACTTTCAATTCCTTCCGCATTTTTCTGAAAAAATTTGCATTTAAGGTATATCTAGTGCTATTATAGCAGAGATGTAGTAATTTCTCTAGAGTTAGAGGGGGGTTTCCTATGAAACATAATAAAAAAACTAATGCGGCGCGCAAACTGGACGAGCTGAAAATAGATTACCAACTTATAGAATACGCAGTTGATGAGGAACATTTGGATGCTATTCATGTGGCGCATGAAGTTGGTATGCCTGCGGCGCAGGTTTTCAAAACCTTGTGTGTGCGTGGTGATAAAAATGGCGTAATGTTCGCGGTTATTCCCGGAGACGGTGAACTTGATTTAAAGGCTTTGGCTAAGGTAAGCGGCAATAAACGGGCAGAGCTGGTAGCTTTAAAGGAGGTACTGCCTTTGACCGGTTATATTCGCGGTGGTTGTTCGCCTTTAGGTGCAAAGAAAAATTATCCTGTGTATATGGATGAATCAAGCAATGTGTGGGCGCAGATTGCTATTAGCGCCGGACAGCGGGGCATGCAGATTTTAGCGTCACCTACAGATTTACAGCGGGCCACTAACGCAACCGTAGCGCCGTTGATTTTTGACTAAAATTCTTGTACCAAAAGTCAATCTATGATATGATTAACTTATAAATGGTTTTAAGCCTAGAAAATATTTTAGAGAATGGTTAGAAGATTACTTAAAAGGAAGTAGGTTTACATTATGTTATATGTTAGTACTAGAGGGAAAACAGATTTAATTTCTTCCGCTCATGCAATTGCCCGCGGTTTGGCAGAGGACGGCGGCTTGTTTGTACCGCAGCATATTCCTACCATGCGTTTGGCAGATATTAAGGCCATGAGCAATAAGCCTTATACAGAGAGAGCCATTGACGTTTTGCTGCAATATCTTACCGATTTTACGGAGGAAGAACTGCGCGAATGTGTTAATGCGGCCTATGATAAGGAAAAATTTGGTGAAAATCCTGTTCCTTTAGTGCAAGTAAACGCCAATACCGGCGTTTTAGAACTATGGCACGGTCCTACTTCTGCTTTTAAGGATATGGCTTTGCAGCTTCTGCCCCATCTGCTGACACGTTCTATGATAAAAAGCGGAGAAACTAACAAAGTAGTTATTCTTGTCGCTACCTCCGGTGATACAGGTAAGGCTGCTTTAGAGGGCTTTGTGGATGTCGAAGGGACGCAGATTATTGTTTTTTATCCTTGCGAGGGTGTCAGCGATATTCAAAAACGGCAAATGATTACTCAAACAGGCAAAAACGTTAAGGTTTTTGGCATTGAAGGTAATTTTGACGATGCACAACGCGGCGTTAAAGAAATTTTTAATAACATTGTTTTAGGTGACGAGCTGGAGAAAAACGGTTACAGCTTTTCTTCTGCCAACTCCATTAACTGGGGACGTTTAGTACCGCAGATTGTCTATTATTTCAGCGCTTATGTTGATGCGATGCAGGCCGGCAAAGTTAAATTGGGCGAGCCTATCAATTTTGTAGTGCCTACGGGTAATTTTGGTGATATTTTAGCAGGCTATTATGCTAAGCTGATGGGACTCCCTGTTGAGCGGCTTTTGTGTGCTTCCAACAGCAACAAGGTGCTGACAGACTTTATCAATACCGGTATCTATGACAAACGCCGTGAATTTTTCAAAACCATTTCTCCGTCTATGGACATTCTTGTTTCCAGCAATTTAGAGCGCCTGCTGTACAGCGTTACCGACCAAAATGCCGAACAGGTAGCAGACTATATGAAGTGTCTGAATACTGAAGGCTTGTACCAAATAGATAATGACGTTTTAAAACGTATTCAGAGCGAGTTTTTTGGTGCCTGGGTTGATGAATTGGAAACAAAGGAAGCTATCGGCCGTATTTACAGCGATTATAAATATTTGCTTGATACGCATACTGCCGTAGCTTGGCGCGCTTTGGAAAAATATCGTTTCTTGACCAGCGACAACACTTATACCATAGTATTGTCTACTGCTAGTCCGTATAAATTTGCCGACAGCGTTTTAGATGCTTTGAATGACGCGCAGCCGACAGGCAGCGATCCTTTTGCCAATTTGGCAGAGCTGCATGAGAAAACCGGTGTGGAAATTCCGGAGCGTATGCTAGCGTTAAAAGATATGTCTGTTTTACATAATGAAATTATTCCTGCTGACAAAATGGAGCTTGCTGTTGTCAAAAATTTACTTTAAGCTCAAGTTACATTATAATTAAAAATGATAAATAACAGGACTTAGTTCGTATTGCGGACTAAGTCCTTGCTATAAAGGGAGGAATTTAAGTGGACACTAGAAGCGTACTGGAGGGTGTACAGCATGGCACGCTTTCCGTAGCGGAGGCTGAACAGTATTTTGCCCGCAAAGCCTATGAGGATATGGGTTATGCTAAGTTGGATACTTATAGAGAAATTCGCTCGGGCTTTCCGGAAGTTGTTTATTGTCCTAATAAGCCGGACGCTTATTTGCAGGCGATTTATCAAAGGCTTTTTGCCGAGAACGGGGAAGTTTATGGCACACGAGCTACGGCGGCGCAATATGAATTAGTACGCCAAGTTTTGCCGGATGTTGTTTATGACCATGTGGGAAAAACTTTGAAACTAGAGAAAGCAGATAAAAAATACGAAGGTTTGGTTGCTGTTTGTACGGCCGGTACGGCGGATGTGTCCGTAGCCGAGGAAGCAGCGCAGACGGCAGAATTTTTTGGCTCTAAAGTAGAGCGCTGTTATGATGTCGGTGTCAGCGGTCTGCACAGATTATTAGATAAAGTAGATGATTTGCAAAAGGCTAACTGTATCGTTGCTGTAGCAGGTATGGAAGGAGCGTTGGCCAGCGTTATCGGCGGCTTAGTTCGCAGCCCGGTTATTGCTGTACCTACAAGCGTTGGCTATGGCGCCAGCTTTCATGGCGTATCTGCTTTGCTGACAATGATAAATTCCTGCGCTAACTGTGTATCAGTGGTTAATATAGATAATGGCTATGGCGCAGGCTACATTGCTACCCAAATTAACCGTTTAGCGGTACGTAGCTGCAAAGAGTAACAGAAAAGAAACGAGGCATATTTGATGCGGAATTTAGAGACAAAATATGCGAAGCTAATTGAAAATTTGCAAAAGCTGGATAAAGTGCTAGTTGCTTTTAGCGGCGGTGTTGATTCTACGCTTTTGCTTTATGCCGCTAAGGAAGCATTAGGCAAAAATGTTTTGGCAGTAACAGCTTTCTCTCCTTTGATTCCGGAACGAGATGTGCGTGAGAGTGCAGAATTTTGCCAGCAATTGGGTATCGGGCAGATAGGTTTTACTTTTAATCCAATGTCTGTGCCGGAATTTGCAGAAAATCAGCCTCATCGCTGTTATATCTGCAAGAAAAATTTGTTCACTAGTTTTCTGCATCTAGCCGAAGAAAACGGAGCAGTGCTGTGTGAAGGCTCTAATTTAGATGATTTACATGATTACCGGCCGGGGCTAAAGGCGTTGGCAGAGCTGAAGGTGCATAGTCCTTTGCGCGAGGAGCAGCTTACGAAGGCGGAAATACGTTGTTTATCTAAAAAATTTGCTTTACCAACTTGGGATAAACCGTCTTTTGCCTGCTTAGCTTCACGCTTTGCTTATGGTGAAAAAATTACGATAGAGAAGCTAAAGGCCGTAGATAGAGCGGAACAGCTGCTTTTTACTTTAGGCTTTAAACAATTTCGCGTGCGAGTACACGGAGAACTGGCGCGCATTGAGGTTTTACCGGAACATCTTGCTTTAGCTGCTACGGTACCAATTCGCAGGGAAATTTATTGTAAATTCCAAGAATACGGCTTTCGTTATGTAACTTTGGATCTTCTAGGCTATCGCACAGGCAGTATGAATGAAATATTAAAGCAGTAGACAAAATGCTTTATAAGGAGGAAATAAATTTATGAAAGCTTTATATTTAGAATGTAACGCAGGTATCAGCGGAGATATGCTGGTTGCTGCTTTACTTGATTTAGGAGCTGACCGCAGCGCGTTGGATGAAGCCTTGTCCAGTATACCTGCCAATGGCTTTATGTATAATATCAGCCGCGTAAAAAAAGCAGGAGTGGACTGCTGTGATTTTGATGTACAGCTAGACGAAGAACACGAAAATCATGATCATGATATGGCTTATCTGCATGGAATGAACGATCATGTGCAAGTACACCACCATCCTCACGAGCATTGTCATGAGCAACAACAAGAACATTTCGATGAGACTATACATAGTCATGATTATGAGCACCGGCATGACCAGTATTGCGAAGAACACTATCATGAACATCGCGATGAAACAGTGCATAGTCACAGCAACGAACATTGTCACGAGCATAATCATGTATTCCACGAACATCATCATAAACATGAACACCGCGGCTTGCACGAGGTTATGGAAATTATTAAGCATGTTTCCATGACCGAGGCTGCTAAAGCTATGGCAGTTAAAATATTTGATATTATCGCTGAAGCCGAATCTAAAGCTCACGCTGTGCCGAAAAATGAGGTACATTTTCATGAGGTAGGAGCGATTGATTCCATTGTTGATATTATCGCAATTGCTGTATGTATGGACAGTCTGCACATTACAGAGGTAATCGTTCCTGAGTTGTGCGAAGGGCGCGGAACTGTGCGCTGTCAGCACGGCGTACTGCCTGTCCCTGTGCCTGCAGTCGCTAATATTTTGCAAAAATATCAAATTACTATGAAGCTTTTGCCTGTTGAAGGAGAATTTGTTACGCCTACAGGAGCAGCTGCCGTTGCTGCATTAAGAACCAGCGCCGAATTGCCACAAAGCTTTACTATTGCAAGCATTGGTTTAGGTGCAGGTAAACGTAATTATGAGCGTCCCAGTATTTTGCGGGCAATGATTATTGATGATGGAAATAAAAAAGAGTTTTCCGGTTTACATGTAGATACTGTCTGTAAACTAGAAACTAATATTGACGACTGTACCGGAGAGCTGCTTGGTTACACTATGGAACGCTTGCTGACTGCCGGCGCATTAGATGTAAGCTATGTGCCTGTTTTTATGAAAAAACAGCGACCTGCCTATGAACTGCAAGTTTTATGTGAGCCGCAAACTAAAGAAGCAATGGAAAAAATTATTTTTGCTGAAACCAGCACTATCGGCATTCGCCATACCTTAATGGAGCGTAGTATTTTGCCGCGTTACGAGGAAATAGTACAGACTATGTATGGCGCAGTTAAGGTAAAAGTGTGTGACCAAGGCCGTGACAGCCGCTACTATGTTGAATACAATAGCGCCGTTGAAGCCGCAGAAAAAAATAATGTGCCGCTTATAGAGGTTTATCGTGAGGTTCACGCTTGCTTTGCCTAATTTATTGCCTTAAATATCGAAAATTTTCTTGTGCTGCATATCAGAACAACGCAAAAACATAGAATTGACATAAAATTATGCTATAATATTCTTAGAAAATGATTATACTTACAACGGAGCAATAATGGAAAACATATTTGATTTAGTAAATGATTTCTATACACAGGATGAAGAATGGAATAGCGTACTGCGTCAAAGCTATGTAGAAAATTTTTTGCGCGCCAAGTCATGGCAGGGAGCCAGCGAGGATGAACTCTTTGAGGCATGGGAAAATATTACTATTTTTTGTATCTATTTAGGCAACTCGGGAAATTTTTTAGGCGATATGACCAAAGATGATTTTATCGACTGTCTAAGCTGGTGCACTCGTAATATTTCGGGCTTTGAACTGACGCCTTTCAAAGCAGAAGCTTTTTTGCATACGATTGGCGATTTATATATGCATTTGAAAAGAAAGCGTATTATTACCAGCGATAAAGCTCCTGTTGAAGCTGAAAAAATACTTTTAGCTGATAAGCAGCTGCGTATTTTAGACCAAGAGGGAAGCTTGCTGCCTGGTTATGAGCAGTATGGTATTTGTTTGACGCCGGATTTGCCTGCCAAAATTTTTCTGAATATAGGCGAACGCATAGATGCGCTTATGCAGTATATGCACGTTTTCTTTTCGAATGAAAGGTATCAACAAGACTTAGAACGGGCAAATTTTATCTACTCTTATATAAAAATACTGCTGGGTGGAAATTCACAGTCTGAACAAATTATCAAGGAAGAGCTATCTAATAATTTTTGGAATTACTTTTTCTTTGAATACCGCATGATAGAAAATGATAAAACGCCAATCCAGTATTTTTATGATGTATTCGGTGAAACTGATTTTAGGCAGCGCGACAAAGTTAACCGAGATATTTTGTACGAGCTTTTGCAAGCAGAGTTTGTTTTTTTTACTGTCACAGGCAAAACGGATGAAGGTTTATATAGTTGTGTCAATATTTTTACTAGGGAAGATTATCTTTTGCTGTTGCCATTAGACGAATCTCTGGATATAAAAAATATGGTTTTTACAGCACATATTTTTTATAATCAAACGATGATTATGGATTGTATGCAGGGAATATATTTGCCGGGACGCAGGCTGGCGCAGTTTATGCAAAGCATGCAGCAGGCAAAAAATTTAGCTGCTGTGCGTTTTGGCGGAGAAATGTCATGGAGAGATTTTATTAAAAATTTTCCCATCTTTTCTCGTTACATGGCTATGCTAGCGGATTCCTTTATCTGGTCGCAAAATATAAGCGCTAAAGCTGATTTGCATCAAAATTATCAGCCGGCGTTGCTGCTTCAGGATGCTGTTGCGCAAAAAATTGCTGCTTGTATGCGCAAATATTCTTTCAGCTTGTATGATATTACTTTAGCGCAGCAAATGTGGAGCGATTATGTGTCTTGTTCGCAAAAAGATGTAAATACAATTCTTATGCCGGAAAATTGGGCGGCAGGTATTATTTATGCCTTTGTGCAGACTATTGGCGCCTATTTGTATAAACCGCAGCAAATTGCACTTATGTGTGGAGGCGTGTCAGTGCAAGCGCTGCTGCGCATTTACGAAGATATCAGCAGAGAGCTTGGTTTAGATGTGCATGATCTGCGTTACCTTAATGAGGAAAGCTTGTTTTTCTTATTGTTGATAAAATAAAAGGAGATATTCTATGAAATGTGGTTTTTGTGGACGAGAAGTAGATAAAGGCGTTGTGGAATGTCCTTATTGCCATTATCGTTTTGAAGTAGATGCTCAAGTTCTTTCTCCCAATGAGCGCGATACCTTTGAGGGTGTGACGATTGAAGAAGACGGCACAACTATTGATAATAAAAATATTAAAGATAATAACAACAGACAGTATGACGAAAATAGCTATGGTAATAAAAATTATAACGGGCAGAGTAGCCAGCGGCCTAATATTAAAGTGCACAGCTTGGGCTGCGGCAGCAGTATTTTAATGACACTGTTTATTTTAGGCGGAATTTTGGCCTTAGTTTTCTTTTTGCTGCCAACATTTATTGTTTTTGCAGCTATTGGCGCTGTGTTAGTTTTTATCCTGCGTTTATTTATGTAAAATTAAAAAAAATATTGTTAAAAAAGAGGATTTTTTGGATTAGTGGCGAATAATATGCAGGTACACAATGTGTGAAAAATTAAGAGGAGGCATAAAAATATGCATAGTTACAGCATGGAGCTTGGCGGCAGAACTTTAACTATTGAAGCCGGCAAGATCGCAAAACAAGCTAATGGCGCTGTATTAGTACGCTATGGCGATACTGCCGTAGTAGTTGCCGTTACCGGCACTAAAACCCCGCGTGAGGGTGTTGACTTTTTCCCTTTGACTGTTGATTTTGAAGAAAAAATGTACGCCGTAGGTAAAATTCCCGGTGGTTTTATTAAACGTGAAGGTCGTCCCAGCGAGCAGGCCATTTTAACCAGCCGTCTGATTGATCGTCCTATTCGTCCTATGTTCCCCGACGGCTATCACAACGATGTACAAATCGTTGCTACCGCTGTTTCCGTTGATCCTGACAACGCTCCCGATATGCCTGCTATGGTAGGCGCATCCTGCGCACTGTCTATTTCGGATATTCCTTTTGAAGGACCTATCGCCGGTGTGCGTGTTGGCATGATTGACGGTCAATTTATCGTTAATCCTACTGTTGAACAAGCTAAGGTTTCTGAATTGAATTTGGCAGTTGCCGGTACTAAGGACGCTATTTTGATGGTTGAAGCGGGCGCTCAAGAAGTATCTGAACAAACCATGCTGGATGCAATTTGGTTTGGCCACGGCGTAATTAAAGAACTGGTTGAATTTCAAGAAAAAATCGTTGCTGAAATCGGTAAAACAAAAATGGAAGTGCCTGTTTATGTTCCGCCTGCTGAATTAGTAAGCGAAATTGAAGAATACGGCGCTCAAAAATTAAAAGACGCTTTGATGGATGCTAACAAACTGGAGCGCGAAGAAAACGTTGCTAAAGTTAAAGCAGAGATCGCTGAAGTATTCCTAGAGAAATATCCTGACAACGATAAAGACGTTGCTTATATTACTCAAAAGCTGGTAAAGAAAATTGTTCGCCGTACTATTTCTGTGGACAAGATTCGTCCTGACGGCCGTCAATTAGACGAAGTTCGTCCTGTAACCTGCGAAGTAGGTTTGTTGGCTCGTCCTCATGGCAGCTCTTTGTTTACCCGCGGACAAACTCAAATTTTGAATGTATTGGCACTGGCTCCTCTGCGTGAAGCTCAAATTCTCGATGGCTTGGGAGCAGAAGAAACCAAACGGTATATTCATCACTATAACTTCCCGCCGTATTCCGTAGGTGAAACTAAACCGTTGCGCAGCCCAGGCCGCCGCGAAATCGGCCATGGGGCTTTGGCAGAACGGGCTTTGAAGCCGGTTATTCCTTCTGAAGAAGATTTTCCCTATGCAATTCGTTTGGTATCCGAGGTTTTGGAATCCAACGGTTCTTCCTCCATGGGTTCCGTATGTGCAAGCACCCTGTCTTTGATGGATGCAGGCGTGCCTATTAAAGCTCCTGTTGCCGGTGTTGCTATGGGCCTGGTTAAAGATGGCGAATACTTTACTATTTTGACCGATATTCAAGGCCTTGAGGATGCTTTGGGCGATATGGACTTTAAAGTGGCTGGTACTGAAAAAGGTATTACTGCTATTCAAATGGATATTAAGATTGACGGTATCAACAAAGATATTTTCACGCAAGCTTTGGCGCAGGCAAAACGCGGCCGTGAGTTTATCATGGGCAAGATGATGGAATGTATCAGCGAACCGCGTAGGGAACTGTCCAAATACGCTCCTAAGATTACCACCATTCACGTTGACCCGGATAAAATTGCCAAAGTAATCGGCCCTGGCGGCAAAACTATCAAAAAAATTATTGATGAAACCGGTGCCAAAATTGATATCGACGATACCGGACGCATTTTCATTGCCGCAATTAACAGCGAATCCGCTAACAAGGCGATTGATTTGATTAACGGTATTACCGCAGAAGCCGAACCCGGCAAAATTTACACCGGCAAAGTAACTCGTTTGATGAACTTCGGCGCTTTTGTAGAAATTCTGCCCGGCAAGGAAGGCTTGGTACATATTTCTCAACTTTCTACCGAGCATGTGGACAAGGTAGAGGATGTTGTATCCGTTGGCGACGAAATTGTTGTTAAAGTAACCGAAATCGACAACAAAGGCCGCATTAATCTTTCCAGAAAAGCAGTGCTCATGAAAGGCATGCAAAAATAAAAATTATATCAGGCTCCCCAGTTTGGGGAGCCTTTTTTATAAAAGGAGCAGTAAAAAATGAAAATTCGTGGCTTTGAAAAAATTACTGAATATGTTCAAGTGGATTTTCCCATGCCTGAACGCAAAACGGAATTGAGCGCAGGCTATGATTTCTGTCTGCCGGAAGAAGTTATCCTGGAGCCCGGCAAGCTTAAGCTCGTGCCTACCGGTGTAAAAGCTTATATGCAGGCAGGTGAATGGCTGGGTATGCACATCCGCAGTTCTATGGCGGTTAAAAAACATCTTATGCTTGTAAATAATGTGGGCATTATTGATGCCGATTATTATAATAACGCCGATAACGAAGGTCATATTATGCTGGCGCTGTTAAATATGGGCGAAGAAGCCGTAACCTTGCCGCGGGGAGAGCGTGTAGCGCAGGGAATTTTTTATAACTATCTGACTGCAGACGGCGACGAAAAAGTAGCTAAAGCAGTACGCGGCGGCGGTTTTGGCAGCACGAGTAAATAAGAATTACAAGCCTAAAATAAATATGCTTAAATATGCAAATATGGATTTTTGTAAAATGTTTACACATCATTTCAATTTAAAAAAATTCTAAGATTTTATTTGACAAAGTCTAATCTGCATAATATAATTTTTGCTAATGAACAACCATTAAGATAGAGGCGCGGAAAGCAAAAGTAACTTGTGGAGCGGGAGCTTAGAAGCAAGCGAAAGGGCTAACGCCGAAGTGCAACAGCAGCCGTGCTATTGTGCTGGGCCGTCAGCGAAAGCTGCCGGACTGTCGCTGAAAAATCAGCGGAGGGCTATCTCAGGTATGCTTGTAATTGCTGTATAGCATGCTAACCGTTGAGATAGACTACATCTCAACGGTTTTTCTTTTAATATGCTAAATTAATTGATAAACCAGGATAAGGAGTGATTTTTTTTGATTCGTGTATTGGTAAACGGAGCTTTGGGACGTATGGGCGGCGAGGTCTGCAAAAAGGTTTGGGCAGAACCTGATCTAGAATTGGTAAATGTGGTTGACTGTAAAGACGGGGCGGTTAATTTGCCTGACGGAGTTGTCTTTGGCATTGATACTGATTTAGTCCATGCTATTAAAAATTCTTCTCCTGACGTAGTTGTTGATTTTACCCGCCCTAACGTTGTTATGGATAGTCTGCGTAAAATGCTGCCTTTGGGCGTGCATGCGGTAGTTGGCACAACAGGCTTTACCGAGGAAAATCTTCAAGAGGTTGATGAATTGGCTCGCGCAAACAATACGGCTGTGCTGATTGCTCCTAATTTTGCTTTAGGCGCAGTGGTGATGATGAAGTTGGCGTGTGAAGCGGCTAAATATTTTCCGCATGTGGAAATTATTGAAAAGCATCACGATAACAAGCTGGATGCACCATCCGGTACCGCCATTATTACGGCGCAGAAAATCGCGGAGGTGCGCAAGGCTATGCACCAGGGACATCCGGAAGAACACGAAACTATGTCTGGCGCTCGCGGCGCCGATTACGAAGGCATGAAAATTCACAGTGTACGTCTGCCGGGTTACGTTGCTTCTCAAGAGGTTATCTTCGGCGGACAGGGAGAGACACTGCATATCAGTACCGACCCTGTAAGCCGCGAATGCTATATGCCGGGCGTGGCGCTGGGTTGCCGCAAAATTATGGATAAAATCGGTTTAGTTTATGGTTTGGATAAATTATTATAATTAGATGGAGGGGAAGGCTTATGAAAAAGTATAACGTTGCAATTTTAGGCGCTACCGGTGCAGTAGGTACGGAATTTTTAAAGCTTATTGAAGAACGTAATTTCCCTTTTGCGGAACTGCGTCTGTTGGCATCTAAACGCAGTGCAGGCAAGCGAATTGAATTTATGGGCAAAACATATACTGTAGAAGAAGCCACCAAGGATTCCTTCGCCGGAATTGATATTGCTTTGTTTGCAGGCGGCAGTATTTCCAAAGAATTTGCACCCTATGCTGTAAAGGCCGGTGCCGTTGTTATCGATAACTCCAGTACCTTCCGTATGGACCCTGAGGTTCCGCTGGTTGTTCCAGAAGTAAATCCTGAGGATATTTTGAAGCATAAAGGTATTATTGCCAATCCTAACTGCTCTACCATTATAATGGTAATGGCGCTGAAGCCTTTGTATGATATGGCGCGCATTAAACGTGTAGTTGTTTCTACTTATCAAGCGGTTTCCGGCGCCGGCAAAGAGGGTATTGACGAATTGACCGACCAAACCAAAGCGTATGCTGAGGGTCGCGAAATGGAAGCTCATATTCTGCCTTCTGCATCTTTGGCCAAGCATTATCCTATTGCTTTTAACTTGATTCCGCAGATTGACGTTTTCCTTGATAATCTCTATACCAAGGAAGAAATGAAAATGGTGAACGAGACTAAAAAAATCATGCACGATGAGGAAATGCGTATTACAGCTACTACCGTGCGCGTTCCTGTTTACCGCAGTCATAGTGAGTCCGTCAATATAGAATTTGAGCACGACCTTGATTTAACAGAAATGGCCAAGGCTATTGATGCGTTCCCCGGCGTGCAGATGATGGACGATCCGCAAAATCAAGTTTATCCTATGCCCTTATATACCTCTGAAAAATATGATTGCTTTGTAGGCCGCCTGCGCCGCGACGAATCCAATCCCAATACCTTTAATCTGTGGATAGTAGGCGACCAAATTCGCAAGGGCGCTGCTCTCAACACTTTGCAGATTGCAGAAGTTATGATTAACAATGGCTGGATATAATGGAGGCTTGTTAAAATGAAAATAATTGTACAGAAATTTGGCGGCACTTCGGTAGCCAGTGAAGAAGCACGTCTGGCCGTAAAAAATAAGGTGCAGCAGGCTATCAACAACGGTTTTGCGCCGGTAGTAGTAGTTTCTGCTATGGGACGCAAGGGCGCTCCCTATGCTACCGATACCTTGATTGATACGTTGAAAGAAGTAAACCTTTCCGTAAATGTACGGGAAATGGATTTGCTGATGTGCTGCGGTGAAATTATTTCTTCCTGCGTTATGGCAGCTACCTTCCAAAAATACGGTATCAACGCTATGGCCATGACCGGTGGTCAGGCAGGTATTATTACCGATTCGCAATTTGGTGCAGCGCGCATTAAAAATATTAAGGTTTCTTATCTTATGCGTATGCTTGAAGCAGGCGTCGTTCCCGTGGTATGTGGCTTCCAAGGCATGACGGAAAATAATTTTAAATTTACTACATTGGGCCGTGGCGGCAGTGATACCTCTGCGGCCGCTTTAGGCGCTGCGTTGAAAGCAGAATGTGTAGAAATTTATACGGATGTTGAAGGAATTATGACTGCCGACCCACGTTTAGTAAAGGGCGCCAATATCTTGGAGCAGATTTCTTATGCGGAAGTTTGCCAGATGGCTTACAACGGTGCGAAAGTTATTCATCCCCGCGCTGTAGAAATCGCCATGGAAAGTAATACGCCTTTATATGTAAAATCTACGTTCAGCGACGCTCCCGGCACGCTTATCGCCAGTGGCTGCTCCGCTCGCTCTAAGGGCAGCGAGGTTGCCATTCACGAAAGTATTGCCAGCGGCGTAGCTAACCGTACCGATTTGGTACAGTTCCGCATTACGCTCAATCCGCAAGACCTTGCCGCAGGCCGCAAGCTGTTTGAGGATTTGGCAGAGGCCGGTATCAGCGTAGGCTGTTTGAACCTTTCAGAAAAAGAGGCCATGTTTGCTGTCTTTACGCCTGATATGGAGCATACCCGCAAGGTTTTAGAAGAAACAGGATTTAACTACCAGTGCAATGATAAATGCGCTAAGGTGACTGTTGTTGGCAGCGGTATGCGCGGCGTGCCCGGCGTTATGGCAAAATTTGTTTCCGCTTTGGCCGAAAAAAATATTTCTATTTTGCAGACTGTCGACTCCGACACCACTATTTCTGCAATTATCAAAGAGGAGTGCATGGTTGATGCTTGTATCGCTCTGCACGAAACTTTTAAGCTCTAAACATATTTGTTATATATAAATAAAATGAGGTGTAAAGTTTTATGAAGAAACCGTATTTTGGTAGATTATTAACAGCGATGGTAACTCCTTTTAACGCAGACGGCAGTGTAAATTATGAAGCGGGCTGTCAGCTTGCAGATTGGCTGCTGGCTAACGGTACTGACGGACTGGTAATCGAAGGCTCTACCGGCGAAGCTGCGACCATGGATATGGATGAAAAAATCAAATTCATGGAGACTATCGTTAAGCATATTAATGGACGTGCTCCTATTGTTGCCGGTGCAGGAACTAACTGTACTGCCAGCACTATTGAGCTGGTGAAAAAAATGGAAGCCTGCGGCGTGGATGGCTTGCTGGTAGTTGGTCCTTACTACAATAAACCTACCCAAGAAGGCTATTATCAACATTTCGCCGCTGTGGCCAAGGCTACTAAGCTGCCTATTATTGTTTATAATGTTCCCGGTCGTACCGGTTCTAACATTGCTCCGGCAACTGTTGCCCGCTTAGCTAAAGAATTTGATAATATCGTGGCTATTAAAGAAGCCGCCGGCAGCGTTGCGCAAACCGCCGATTTATACAGAGTGCTGCCCGAAAGAATTTCCATTTATAGCGGCGATGACGGCTTGATTCTGCCCTTTATGTCTGTAGGCGCTGTGGGACTGATTTCCGTATTGGCCAACTGCAACGGCCAAATTTTACAAGATGTAATGCAGGCATACAGCGAAGGTCGTGTTCAGGATGCGGCAGAGCTGAATAAAAAAATGGTACCGTTGGCTAAAGCTATGTTTATGGAAAGCAATCCTATTCCTATTAAGGCTGCCGTTACCAAGGTTACGGGTATCAATGCAGGCGCTCCGCGTTTGCCGCTGACACCCTTGTGCGCTGACTGCGAAGCTAAGCTGGATGCTATTCTTAAGGAATATGGTATGATGAAATGAGCAAGCTGGTTGTAATTATTCAATGCGAGCAAGTACAAAAACGTTGCTGCGGCTATAACTGCACCCATGCTTTTTACAGTAGGGAAGGAAAATTTACAGGCTATGAAGCAGATACCCGCTATATGTCCTTTACCTGCGGCGGTTGCTGTGGCACCGGACTTTCTGTAAAGCTGGAAAATTTGCGTAAAAGATTGCGCCGCTTTCAAGAGGATGGCTTTGAGGTAATAATTCATTTATCCAGCTGCATGGTCAGCGACAATTATCATAAAGCGCCTTGTCCGCATTTGGCATATATTGAAAGCCTGTTGGCAAAAAAAGGCTTTACGGTAGTGCGTGGAACATATATTTCCAAAACTGCTGCGAAAAAAAGAGCAGCCGGTATTTATCAACAATTTTAAAATTTACGAGCTGTGTTCTCCTTGTGAGGGCACAGCTTTTTTACGAATTATTTTTACCAACTTTACAAAAAGCGTTCGATTTAAGGCGAATATTCTGTGCCGGGATATTGGACAAATAGGCGAAATGTGTTAAAATATATACGAAACTGTATGTAATCACCTCGAAATATTAGATTGGAGGCTGTGTATATGAGTAATATCAGAAGAATTTATGTAGAAAAAAAGGATGCCTTTGCAGTTGAAGCTCATGGATTGCTGACAGATTTACGCAATAATTTGGGTATGGCTGCTTTGGAAAATATCCGCATCGTTAATCGTTATGATGTGATGGGTTTAAGCGATGAAGAATTTGCTATGGCTAAGGCTTTGGTGCTTTCTGAACCTCCCGTTGATACGGTAGTGGAAGAAAGCTTGGAGTTAGCTGAATGCGAGCAGGCTTTTGCGGTAGAGCTGCTGCCGGGTCAATATGACCAGCGTGAGGATTTTGCCGAACAATGTATTCAGCTTATTACGCAAAAAGAACGTCCTATGGTAGCTGCCGCTAAGGTTTATATTCTCGCAGGCAAGCTGACTAACGAAGACGTGGCAAAAATTAAAGCATATTGCATTAACCCTGTTGAAGCAAGAGAAGCCGAACAGGCTAAACCGGAAACGCTTATCAGCACTTGCGAGGAGCCGGAAAAGGTTAAAAATGTCAGCGGCTTTTTGACTATGACTAAAGAGGAAGCAGAGGAACTGCGCCAATCCATGGGCTTGGCTATGAGCCTGGAGGATTTGCTGTGGTGCCAAAAATATTTTAACGAGGAACACCGTGAACCGACTATTACGGAAATTCGCGTACTGGATACCTATTGGTCCGACCACTGCCGTCACACTACCTTTATGACGCAAATTGAGGATGTGGACATTGTTCCCGGCACCTTTACCAAGCCTGTCCAGGAAGCTTATGACAAATATATGGCTGCCCGCGACGAGGTGTACGGCGAAAATACCGAGCGTCCTGTAACCTTGATGGATATTGCTGTCATCGGTATGAAAAAGCTGCGCAAGGAGGGCAAGCTGGAGGATTTGGATCAATCCGAAGAAATCAATGCCTGCTCCATTGTTGTACCTATTGAAATAGACGGAAAAACAGAGGATTGGTTGGTAATGTTTAAAAACGAAACCCACAACCATCCTACCGAAATCGAGCCTTTCGGCGGCGCTGCTACCTGCTTGGGCGGCGCAATCCGCGACCCGCTTTCCGGACGTTCCTATGTATATCAGGCTATGCGCGTAACAGGCTGCGCAGACCCGCGTACTCCCGTCAGTGAAACTCTGCCCGGCAAGCTGCCCCAACGCAAAATTACTATCGGCGCAGCAGCAGGCTACAGCTCTTACGGCAACCAAATTGGCTTGGCAACCGGTCATGTTCAAGAATATTATCACGATAAATTCGTAGCAAAACGTATGGAAATCGGCGGCGTTATGGGTGCAGCTCCCCGCAGCGCTGTTCGACGTGAACGTCCTGCTGCCGGTGATATTGTAGTTCTCTTAGGCGGTAAAACCGGACGCGACGGCTGCGGCGGTGCAACAGGTTCTTCTAAGGAGCATACTATTGATTCCTTGATGAGTTGCGGCGCTGAAGTGCAAAAGGGTAATCCGCCTACCGAACGCAAAATTCAACGCTTGTTCCGCAATCCTGCCGTAACGGCTATGATTAAGCGCTGCAATGACTTTGGTGCTGGAGGTGTATCTGTTGCCATTGGTGAATTAACTGACGGCTTGATTATTGATTTGGATAAAGTTCCGAAGAAATATGAAGGCTTGGACGGTACCGAGCTGGCTATTTCCGAATCTCAAGAGCGTATGGCAGTAGTGATTGAAGCAGAAAACCGTGACGCTTTTATAAAATACGCTGATGAAGAAAATTTAGAGGCTACCGTAGTAGCCGAAGTTACTGAAGAACCGCGTTTGGTAATGTTCTGGCGCGGTGATAAAATTGTTGACCTTTCCCGCGCATTCTTAGATACTAACGGCGTTGCTCAGCACACTAATGTTACTGTAAATGAAGAGCAAGCTGACAATGTTTTTGAACAGGTTCCGGCAGAAGTTGCCGAAGCTGCTGATTTAGAGGCTGCTTGGCTGGCAAATATGAGCCGTTTGAATGTTTGCAGTGAAAAAGGCTTGTCCGAGCGTTTTGACAGCACTATTGGCCGCGGCACTGTTATGATGCCTTTTGGCGGCAAAACTCAGCTTACTCCCAGCGAGGGCATGGTAGGAAGAATTCCTGTATTGCATGGTAATACTGCCGCTGCTTCTGTGATGGCCTGCGGTTATAATCCTAATGTTGCCTGCTGGAGTCCGTTCCACGGCGCTATGTATGCTGTAACAGAATCCGTTGCGAGGGCGGTAGCTTTGGGTGCAGATTATGCTAAGCTGCGTTTAACCTTACAGGAATATTTCCCCAAGCTTCATGACTCTAATAGCTGGGGACAACCCTTTAGTGCGTTATTAGGCGCCTTTACTGCTTTGGACGCGCTGGAACTGCCTGCCATTGGCGGGAAGGACTCTATGAGCGGCACCTTTATGGATAAAACCGTTCCACCGACATTGGTTTCTTTCGCTGTGGGCGTAATTGACGGCGATAAAGCAGTCAGCGCCGAGTTTAAAGAAGCAGGTAATGAAGTAATTTTCTTATCCTGTCCACGTGATAATGCCGAGGTTTTGGACTTTGACGTATTACGCAAAAATCTCTCCGCCGTACATAATGCTATGGCAGCCGGTAAAATTAAAGCTGCCGCTGCCGTTAAAGAGGGCGGTATCGCTGCTCTTGTTACCACCATGGCGATGGGCAACGAGCTGGGCTTTGAGTTTATTAAACCTTTTCATGACCCGGAAAGCCTCTTTACCTTACAGCCTGGCGGCATGGTATTAGAGCTGGCTGCCGGCACTGATCCGGAAGAAATTTTTGCAGGGTTAGACTATTTAGTGCTTGGTCATACTACAGCTACAGCAGGTATTGCTATCAACGATACTGTAATTGCTGCCGATAAGATTTTGAACGCTTATCGTGAGCCTTTGCAGAAAATTTTCCCTGACAGCCTGCCTAAGGTAGAAGAGCCTGCGGACATAAATATGCCACTTTACAAAGCTGATTTGCCTTTGACTGCGCCTGTAAATATTGCTAAACCGCGCGTATTTATTCCTGTTTTCCCTGGAAACAACTGCGAATATGACAGCGCTCGTGCATTTGAAGTAGCTGGTGCAGAAGCCAATACCTTTATTGTGCGTAACCTGACAGCTGCTGCTATTGAAGAATCAGTGGAAGCAATGGTTAAATATATCAATAATTCGCAAATTGTAATGATTCCCGGCGGTTTCAGCGCAGGTGATGAACCTGACGGCAGCGGTAAGTTTATTGCTACTATGTTCCGCAATCCGCGCATTAAAGAAGCAATCAGCGATTTGTTAGAGAACCGCGACGGCTTAATGCTGGGTATTTGTAACGGTTTTCAGGCACTTATTAAGCTTGGTTTAGTCCCTTACGGTGAAATTCGCGATTTGGCCAGTGAATCTCCAACTTTAACCTTTAATAACATTGGCCGTCATATTTCTCAAATCGTTACTACGAGAGTTGTTTCCAATAAATCTCCTTGGTTCACTATGTGCCAACCGGGAGAGGAGCATGCTGTGGCAGTTTCTCACGGCGAAGGTCGTTTCTATGCGCCGGAAGCAGTTATTAAAGCGTTGTTTGCCAATGGGCAGGTAGCAACCCAATATGTAAATGCTCAGGGCATTCCTACTATGAATACACCTTACAATCCCAATGGCAGCTTGTATGCTATTGAAGGTATTACTAGTCCTGATGGACGTATTTTGGGCAAAATGGGACATAGCGAGCGCTTTGCTCCCGGTCTGTTCCGTAACATTGCCGGTGATAAGGATCAAAAGATTTTCCAAAGCGGTGTAAACTATTTTAAATAATAGCTAGCAAGATGGCTTTATAAGCAGAGCTATACTGCAAGTTTTTGACAAATCCATAAAAATAAAACAGTCTAACGATTTTCTATTTTCTAAAGAATTTGTTAGGCTGTTTTTTTACGGATAATATAATGGGAAAAAGAATTTAGAATTCGCACAAAAATGTCCCTGCTTTTTCAGCAGAGGCTTGATAATTTTTGCTCATAAATTTCTTTTTCGAGTTATTGGAACAAAATTATTCCAACAGCTTAGCGATTTCCGGCAAAGGAGAAACTGTACGCTTTAAAATTCCGTGCATATAAGCAATGGCTATGCCGTAATTAGTCATAGGGATATTTTGTTCAGCTGCTGTTTTATTGCGGTGGAGCATTTCCTTTTCATTAAGCATACAGGCGCCGCAATGAATAATAAGCTTATAAGCGCTCAAATCAGTAGGAAATTCTGTACCGCTGGTAAAGTAAAATTCCGGCTCGGCATGAGTATAGCTGCGAATCCAGTTAGGCAGCTTCACGGTGCCAATATCCTGACATTGACGGTGATGGGTACAGCCTTCGCTGATGAGAATCTTATCACCGTCTTTAATTTCGTCCAAAGTGCGTACCGATTTCACTGCGTTGTATAATGTTCCCTTATAGCGCGCCATCAAAATGGAAAAAGAGGTAAGGGGAATGGACGGCGGCACTATTTGGCTTACCTTAGCGAAGGCTTGACTGTCCGTAATAATCAGGCGTGGCGGTTCAGCCAGCTTTAACAGCGCTTGTGCCAATTCAGTTTCCTGCACGACCAAAGCAACTGCGTTATTATCTATCACATTACGCAGTACCTGCTGCTGGGGCAGAATTAAGCGTCCCTTGGGAGCGGCGCTGTCAATAGGCGTTACCAAAATTACTACGTCTAAAGGCTGTAGCAAATCACCAACTAGCTGGCGCTCCGTTTCCTTTGGCTTTAAGGCCGCAATGGCTTCTTTTAGTTCGCGCATATTTTCGCCGGTTTCAGCGCTGACTAATAGGCAATGTTTGGTTAGCTTCATTACATTGACAGTTAAAAGCGCTTTTTGCATCTCCTCTAATAATTCAATTTTGTTCAAAACGAGGATAGCCGGTAAATTTCTTTCTTGTACCTTCTGCCACAAAGCTGTGTCTTCACTGGTTAAGCCAATCTGTGCATCTACAACTAGAAGCACTATATCGCATTTATTAAGCACCTGGTAAGCTTTTTCAATACGAAGTTTACCAAGTTCGCCTTCGTCGTCGATACCAGGAGTATCAACAATCATGACAGGACCTAAAGGCAGCAGCTCCATGGCTTTATATACAGGGTCAGTAGTAGTTCCTTTTTGTTTGCTTACAATTGCTAAATTTTGACTGGTAATAGCGTTGATAAGACTGGATTTTCCGGCGTTACGTCTGCCGAAAATACCTATATGAATACGTTCTGCGGCAGGAGTAGCATTTAAACTCATAAAAATCACCTCCGTATAGATAATAAAAGCACTGAGGCAGTTCCCCAGTGCTTTTATTTTTGGATGTCAAAATTAGTAAAATTTATTTTACTAATTCCATTTTGGTATTAGGATTATATTTACGACCAGCTTTAGCGCAGTCTTTGCCGTTAACTTTAACGATATCCGCAGTAAAGTTAATATTGCCGTCGAAAAAAGAGGACCCAACAGCATAAGTATCAACGGGAACGCCCATTTCTTCAAAAGCAGCAACGCGGGCAGCATCAAAACCGCCGGAAACTATAATTTTTACGTGGTTAAAACCTTCGGCATCTAAGGCACGGCGCACATTGCATACAAGTTCTTTACATACTCCGGTAGGCTTAAAAGTGCCTATCTGTGTCCACAGGCTTTTATCAACCATACTACCCGAAGTATCCAGACGGACACCTGCCAGCTTTTTGCCCAGCTTACGTGCAACAGCTAAAGAAGTATTGACACAGTCATTATCAAAATCGACTAAAGCAATGCGTGCAATAGAAGAATCAACATATTTGTCAAAAGCTTCTGTTGCGGCAACGGTATCGCCATTATAGGAAGCGATTAAAGCGTGGGGAATAGTACCTAAGCCCTTGCCTCCGCTGGCTAAAGCATTCGCATCAGTGGAAAAACCGTTGATACCGCCGATTTTAGCTGCATAACCGTCGCTTTCCTGGGTTTGATATATATCATAACGAGCAGGGAAAAACAGTACAGGTTTGCCGTTGGCTGCTTTCACAACCTTGCGCACGTTAGTGGCAATACGGCTTTGGCGTGCTAAAATGCCTAAGTACAATGTTTCCAAATGAGCGAAATCTGCATAGTCGCCTTCAATAGTCATAATTGTTTCCCATTCTTCTACTTCTTCACCATCATGAAGAGCATGGATAACAATATTTTCTGGATGGAAGGCACAAGTCTTAATTAATGCAATAACCTCGTCGATACCGCAAACAACTACATTGGCACGGGGAAAAATTTGCATTAAAACGCGAGGATGGTAATTGTCGCCGTTTAAGATTTCTGCGGAGCGCATGAAATAAGCATCAGTATAATAACCAGCTTTAATTTGTTCTACGGGAAAGTGAAAGCTTTCCACAGGCAATCTGTTTGTCATTTTTAGGGCCTCCCAAAAATTTTCTTCTAATTTAGCATTCCAGCATTGAATGTTGTTGAAAATATGATACAATATTAGCGTTTGTTATTCAAGCGTTTTACAAAAAATTTGTACTATTTTTCTTTTTGAAACGTCGATTTAGTGGTGTAGGTTATGGATACGCAAAGAAAAAAATACACAGTGTTGCTTTTATCAGCGCCAATCGGTTCAGGGCATAAGTTGGCCGCCGAAGCTATAGGAGAGATTTTGCGCCAGAAAGCTGATGTAGAGGTAATTCACGGTAATATTTTTGATTTTTTCCCTGGTTTCTTGGGCAGAGCCTTTTTGCGCAGCTATTTATGGATATTAAGCAAATGTCCGTGGCTTTACGAGCTTGCTTATAAATGGGGAGATAAGCAGGGAGGTTCTTTATGGCTGCGCAGCCTATTAAATAGATTACTGGCAAAATTAGGCAGCAGCTTTTTGAATAAAGTACACCCTGATGCAGTAATAGCCACTCATGCTACGCCTGCAGGGATTATGTGCTATTATAAAGGGCGTTATCCGCAGCTTTGGCTGGGAGCGGTAGTGACTGACTTTACTGTTCACCGCTGGTGGCTTTGTGAAGGCGTAGATACTTATTTTATTGCTGATGAACGATTGCGCAGTAAAATAACAATGACAGCTAACGTGCAGGCTTTTGGCATTCCCGTGCGACAGGAATTTTTGCAGCAGGACAGAGAAAAAAATCGCTGTCTTTACGGTTGGCATTCAAGGGAAAAGGTATGTTTGCTGATGGGTGGCGGCGAAGGCCTTTTGCCCATGGAAAATATCGTGCAATCTTTAATGCAAGAGAAAATTCCACAGCTGAAAATTGTTGCCATTACCGGACGTAATACAAAGCTGGCAGCTTTGCTGCAGAAAAATTATGCTAACAATGATAATATAGAAATTTACGGTTTTCGTGAGGATATACCGGCTATGATGTCGGCGGCGGATATGGTCATCACCAAAGCAGGCGGCTTGACCTCTGCCGAGGTGTTAGCTTCTCACGTGGATTTTATTATTTATAAACCGCTGCCGGGGCAGGAAGAAGGCAACGCTGACTTTTTAAAACGTTTTTACCACGCGCAGGTAGCAAAAGATGTTCCGTCCCTGATTGAAGCTGTAAAGCTGCTTTGCGGCGGCGACAGCGGTAAAATAGCTAAGCCTGTCTACGAAAAAGCTGACGCTGTAGAAAAAATTTGCGAATATGTTATAGAAAAACTAAACAGTAAAAAGTGAGTTAAACGTATGGTTTGGGAGTTAATGTTTACCAATGATGTGAGCTATAAATAAAATAGCTCTTGACCTATACGTTTTTCTTCTTTATAATGAAGAAAATTGCATGTTATGAAGGCTGTGGCGTGTAGTTGGTCCTGACTTACATAATATTTTACATCAGTAAATTATTTGTACAGGAGGACAAACATATGGATACACTATATTTAGCCGCAATTTGCGCTTGCGCATCGGGAATTAGTAGGGCTGCTTTACCACAGCTTGTGGAATCTTTAGGAAGCGCGCGAGCAGTTTTTGAAGCGGATGCAGCAGCTTTAAAAAGCACAGGCTTATTAACAGAAGCTGCAATTAATAAATTTATATCACATAGACGCAGCAAATTACCTGAAAAAATAGCTCACTTTTGCAAACAGAACAAGGTAGAGCTTGTAAGTTACGCTGACGCAGATTATCCTAACTGCTTGAAACAAATTGCAGACCCTCCTTTAGTTTTGTATGTTAAGGGCAGACTGCCTGCTGTCAGCTATAGTATAGCAATAGTAGGCTCCCGTGCCTGCACGGAATACGGCAAACGAGCCGCAACATATTTTTCCGAGCAGCTTGCCCGCTGCGGGATACCTATTATCAGCGGCGGCGCTCGCGGCATTGATACTACTGCTCATAAAGCGTGCTTAGCTGCCGGAGGTCAAACGGTAGCGGTGCTTGGCTGCGGCTTGGACATAATTTATCCGGAAGAAAACGCCGGACTGTATGCTGCAATTGTTGCTCAAGGAGGAGCAGTTATTACTGAATATGCGCCGGGAGTACCGCCTTTTAATTATAATTTTCCAGCGCGTAACCGCATTATTGTAGGCTTAAGTCAAGGCGTATTGGTTGCAGAGGCTGCGAAAAGGAGCGGCGCTATTATTACTGCCAATCTGGCCGCCGACGCAGGTAGAGAGGTTTACTGTGTACCAGGCAATATTTTTGACCGCACCAGTATCGGCTGTCACGAATTGATACGCACTGGGGCGAAGCTTGTCGACAGACCGGAACATATTTTAGAAGATAAAGCAAGCTGGGAATTAGCTCAACACGAGAGAATTTTTCAGCCCTCAATATTTAATTTTGATTATCTTGAACAGGAGAAAAAAGCTACTCCTGATATTGTGACCACCAAATTGGGCGCGCAATTACTGGCGCTGCTAAAGGGAGGAGCGCTTTCATTAGAAGCGTTGACCGAGAAAAGCGGCGCAGATTTTGCTTCAGTAGGCATGGAGCTTTTGGAATTACAGGGAGCAGGCCTGATTGCGCAAAATCAAGCTCAACAATACTACCGTAGGTAGGGGGATAGAAAATGACAATGAATCTTGTTATCGTGGAATCACCTACGAAATCCAAGACAATTGAAAAATTTTTAGGAAAAAATTATAAAGTAAAGGCTTCTATGGGACATCTGCGTGATTTGCCAAAAAGTACTTTTGGCGTAGATGTGGAGCATAACTTTGAGCCTAAATACATAAATATCCGCGGCAAAGGCGAATTGATTAAAGAGCTGAAAACCTTAGCTAAAAAAGCCGATAAGGTTTATCTGGCAACTGACCCTGACCGCGAAGGCGAAGCTATTAGCTGGCATTTGGCGCATATTCTTGATTTACCGCAGGATAACAGCTGCCGAATCGTTTTTCACGAAATTACTAACAACGCTGTTAAAGACGCTATTAAGCATCCCCGCGGTATTGATATGGATATGGTCAATGCTCAGCAGACAAGACGTATTTTAGACCGCATTGTAGGTTATGAATTAAGTCCGCTATTATGGCGTAAAATTCGCAAAGGCTTAAGCGCTGGTCGCGTGCAGTCTGTGGCCGTAAAAATTGTTGCAGACCGCGATAAAGAAATTGAAGAGTTCGAACCGCAGGAATATTGGACATTGAGCGCTAAGCTGCGTGAAAACGCTAAAGCACCTATTTTTGAGGCAGAAACTGTAAAATATAAAGGGAAAAAGCTGGAGCTGAAAAACGCCGAGCAGGCACATGCCGCCGAAGCAGCGTTGGCGCAGGCAAAATATATTGTCAATAAGGCAGAACGCAAGGAGCGCAGGCGTCATCCAGTGCCGCCGTTTACTACTTCAAATTTACAGCAGGAAGCAAATAAAAAGCTTAATTTTTCCGCTAAAAAAACTATGATGGTTGCCCAACAGCTTTATGAAGGCGTTTCTCTAAGTAAAGCCACCGTAGGTCTTATTACTTATATGAGAACGGATTCTGTGCGTATAGCTGATGTAGCGATTGACGAAATTCGCGATTACATTAAAAATAATTTAGGTAATGAATATTGTTCGCCTAAACCAAATCATTACAGCGCAAAAAAAAATGCACAGGATGCTCACGAGGCTATTCGACCTACCAGTATTCTGCGTACACCGCAGGAGATAGCCGGACATTTAACTCCGGATCAGGTCAAACTTTATACATTAATTTGGCAGCGTGCTGTTGCCAGCCAAATGAGTGATGCAGTTTACGATACTACGACGCTGCAAATCGGAGCGGGAGATTATGAATTGCGCGCCACAGGTTCTATTTTGCGCTTTCCCGGTTTTTTAGCGCTTAACGCTAAGCTGACTGATGAAGAAAAGGATAAAAGCGTACCCTATATTGAAGCCGGCAGAGAACTGCTTTTGCATAAGCTTTTGCCTGCGGAACAGCATTTTACCGAGCCGCCTGCGCATTTTACCGAAGCTACCTTAATTAAAGAGCTGGAGGAAAAGGGTATCGGGCGTCCTTCAACATATGCGCCTACAATCATAACCATTATTGGGCGCGGTTATGTTGCCAAGGAAGGTAAAAAACTTTTAATCACAGAGCTTGGCAAACAAACTACTGAAATGCTTACAGAGTATTTTGATAAACTCATCAGTATTCATTTTTCTGCGGAAATGGAAAATCATTTAGATGAAATTGCTGAAAATAAAGCAGATTGGGTAGAGATACTGCGTAAATTTTACGTTCCTTTCAGAGAGGACGTAGAACGTTTTGACAATCAATGTCCTGCTTTGCCGCCTGTGCCGCCGGAGGTCAGTGATGTGCCCTGCGAAAAATGCGGTCGCCTGATGGTTATTAAAGAAGGGCGCTTTGGTAAATTTTTAGCTTGTCCTGGTTTTCCGGAATGCCGCAATGCAAAACCGCTGCTGAAAAAAATTGGTGTTTCTTGTCCCCAATGCGGCAGCGAGCTTATAGAACGCACAACCAAAACCGGTAAAATCTTTTACGGCTGTGAAAAATATCCTGCTTGTGATTTTACTACGTGGGACTTGCCGCTTAACGAAGCTTGCGAAAAATGCGGTCACATGCTGGTAGAACATACTGAGCGCAGCGGACGCAGACATAAATATTGCAGTAATCCTGAATGCACCAATTCACGTCCTGCCGGCAAAACCATAGCTACTAAAACAGCAGTTAAGAACACAGTTAAAGCGAAATCTAAAGCTGCTGTCAAAAAATCTGCCGCAGCTAAAACCAAGACTACGAAAGCTAGAAAAGCAACAGCAGCAAAAGGCTGAAAACGTATACTTAATTTTTTATTCGGCGAGGAATTTTAATTACATGCAACCTATACATATTATTGGTGCCGGATTGGCAGGCTGCGAAGCTGCTAATCAGGTGACAAAATACGGTATCCCCGTAATCTTACACGAAATGCGTCCCGTAAAAAGCGACGCTGCTCATAAAACCGCTTTTTTTGCAGAACTGGTATGCAGCAATAGCCTCCGTGCAGCTAATCTGGAAAATGCGGTTGGACTGTTAAAAGAAGAAATGCGCCGCTTAGGCTCCTTGGTCATGGAGCAGGCTTATAAGCATCAAGTACCTGCCGGCGGAGCCTTAGCAGTGGATAGGGATGGTTTTGCCCAAGGAGTAACCGCGGCAATTCAAAATAATCCTTTGATAACCATAATTTATGAAGAAGTTACTAAATTAGAATCTTTAGAGGGAATAGTCATTGTTGCCAGCGGACCTTTGACTTCTGATACGCTGTCGCAAAATATTCAAGAGCTGCTGCAAAAGGAATATTTTCATTTTTTTGATGCCGCTGCGCCCATTGTAACAGCTGATTCTCTTGATTATGATAAAGTTTATCGTGCTTCCCGCTATGACAAAGGCGGAGCAGATTATTTAAACTGTCCCTTTTATACCAAGGAAGAATATATAGCCTTTTGGCAGGAGCTGTGCAAGGCCGAAAGCGCTCCCGTAAAGGATTTTGAGCATGATGTTTTTGAAGCCTGCATGCCTATTGAAGAAATGGCTGCCCGTGGTGAGGATACCATGCGTTTTGGTCCTTTAAAGCCTGTTGGCTTGATTGACCCGCGTAATGGCAAAGAGGCTTACGCCGTTGTGCAGCTGCGTCAGGATAACGCTGCTGCTTCTTTATATAATATCGTTGGCTTTCAAACTCATTTGAAATGGGGAGAACAAAAGCGTGTTTTCGGTATGATTCCAGGCTTGGAAAACGCCGAATTTGTGCGTTATGGCGTTATGCACAAAAATACCTATCTCAATTCGCCACACCTTTTGGATGAGCATTTCTGTCTGCGCCAAAACCAACGCTTCTATTTTGCGGGGCAGATGACCGGCGTAGAAGGTTATGTCGAATCTGCTGCTTCAGGTCTTATGGCAGGCATTGCCGCTGCACGCGCGCAGCTAGGCTTGTCCCGAATTATGTTTCCTGCAGAAACAGCTCATGGTGCCTTGGCAAAATACATTAGTAACGAAGCTATTGAAAATTTTCAGCCTATGAACGTAAATTTTGGCTTGCTTCCGCCGCTGACAGTGCGCGTGCGTAAGAAAAAAGAAAAAAACGCGCAAATTGCTGCTCGTGCTTTAGCAGCCTTGGATAATTTGCTTACAGAGCTGAAAAATTCTTTTGAAAATGCAGAATAAATTAGAGTTCAAATTGCTTGACAATTTTTCACAGATAATTTATTATATCTAGTGTAAATTTTTCATAACTGCTTCAATGATGAACAGTGCTTCTAAGGGAGCACTGTTTTTTGTATATGGGGCAATGAATTAGAAAATTGAGAAGAATATAAAAACGTTCTTGTTTTCACAACAAATATGTGATAGGATATAACGAAAGAGGTTTCAGATTGATGGTCAGTACTTTAAGCAATTATCCTGAAAAATTTTTAACTTATATAGCGGTGGAAAAAAATAACTCCGAACTGACCGTCAGCAATTATCGTAGAGATTTGCAGAGCTTTGCGGATTTCATGCAGGAGCGTTTGCATAAACCCTTTGTTTGGGAAAAGGTAGGACCTTTGGATATACGCGCTTATTTAGCTTTTTTAAACAGTAAGCAATACGCGCGCAGAACCGTATCTAGAAGAGTGTCGGCTTTACGCTCCTTTTACAAGTTTTTGGTGAGGGAAAATATTATTGACAGCAGTCCTACGGCAAAAATTCATTCTCCTAAGCTGGATAAAAAATTGCCAACTTTTCTTGATGAAGAAGAAATTAACGAGCTTTTAAATATGCCTGACCAAAAGCCTTTGGGCAGACGCGACCAAGCTGTTTTAGAGCTTTTGTATGCTACGGGCTGCCGCGTCAGCGAGCTGGTTGGCTTAACCTTAGACAGAATTGATTTGGGCAACCGTTTTGTGATTTTATTAGGTAAGGGTAATAAAGAACGCCTTGTGCCGTTAGGGCACAGCTGCTGTAATGCTTTAGCTGCCTATTATCCTTATAGAGCTGAGCTCATGAAAAAATACCGCGTCCAGGAGCATAATTTTATTTTTGTGAATAGCCGCGGCGGTGTGCTGACTGACCGAAGTGTGCGGCGTGTGCTGGAAAAATATATTTCTCAGCTTGCTATTAAAAAAAACGTCAGTCCACACACTATCCGCCATACTTTTGCTACTCATCTTTTGGCTCATGGCGCGGATTTACGTGCCGTGCAGGAGCTTTTAGGTCATGCTAATTTGTCCACTACACAAATTTACACTCATGTAACTACAGAACGCATTGCGTCTGTTTATAAAGCAAATCATCCAAGAGCGTAATTTCGTTTTTTGAGGAGGCTATTATGGAATTATTAGAAAAAACCAGAAAAATCAACAAGCTGCTGCAAAATGGTGATAAAGTAGAATATAATGCCATTGCCCAATTATTATGCCATATTATTAAAGCTAATACATATATTGTAGGAGCTGACGGCGATGTCAAGGGTTATGCTTTAATCCATGAATTTGAATGCGATATTATGCGGGAGCAGGTTTTGAATAATAACTCCTTTCCTGAAGATTATCTAAGATTTATTATGGGAGTAAGGGAAACCTTTGCTAATATTCCTCACGAAAATCAAAATTGTTCTTTTGTCGCTAACACTAAATGTATATTTAAAGATAAAATGACTACGGTTGTACCTATTTATGGTAAGGCAGAGCGCATCGGCACCTTGATTGTTGCCAAATACGATGCTAAATTTGACGATGAGGATTTGCTGTTGGCAGAATACACAGCTACTGTTTTGGGAGTAGAAATTTTACACGACAGAGAAGCGCAGGTTGCTGACGAAATACGTAAAAGAGCAATGATTCAGGTAGCTTTCGATACTTTGTCATATTCCGAAATGGAAGCCATCAGTAATATTCTAGGCGAGCTTAATGGCCGCGAGGGGTTACTGGTTGCTTCTAAAATTGCTGACCGCGTAGGTATTACCCGTTCTGTGATTGTCAATGCTCTGCGTAAATTTGAAAGCGCCGGACTCATTGAAACTAAATCCTTGGGTATGAAAGGCACTTACATTCGTGTACGCAATGAGCTGCTTTTTGAAGAATTGAAGAAAAGAAAACACTAAAAATTTTACCGGAGGCTTTTAGTCTCCGGTTTTTCTGTATAATCTAAAAAGAAAACTTTGTACAAGAAATTAAAACATGATATAATAGCTGTAGGCATTTTATGTAATGGAGGTTGTTTCGATGCAAAAGATTGATCAAGCTTGTGTAAATACTCTGCGTTTTTTAGCAGCAGACCAAGTAGAGAAGGCTAAATCCGGTCATCCCGGCTTTCCTCTGGGTACTGCTCCTTTAATGTATACTATTTGGGATCGTTATATGAACTATAATCCTGCTAATCCGAATTGGTTTAACCGCGACCGTTTTATTCTTTCTCCCGGTCACGGCAGCGCTTTGCTTTATGCTATGCTGCATTTGGCAGGCTATGATTTGCCTTTGGAGGAACTGCAAAACTTCCGTCAATGGGGGAGTAAAACTCCCGGTCATCCGGAATACGGTTTAACTCCCGGTGTTGACGTTTCTACCGGTCCCTTAGGTCATGGCTTTGCTATGGGCGTTGGTTTTGCTATCGCAGAAGCAATGTTAGCGGGCCAATATAATAAGCCTGATTTTCCTGTTGTAAATCACTATACCTATGGTTTGACTTCTGACGGTGATTTAATGGAAGGAGTTTCATCTGAAGCGGCATCCTTGGCCGGAACCTTAGGCTTAGGCAAACTGATTTATCTTTATGATGATAATAAAATTACCATTGAAGGTAATACTTCCATTGCTTTTACCGAAGATGTAGAAGCACGTTTTAGAGCGTATGGCTGGCAGGTTCTGCGCGTAGCAGATTCTGAAGATATCGAAGCTATGTCTGCAGCAATTGAAGAAGCAAAAGCTGATATTGCTCATCCGTCTTTGATTATTGTCCGCACTCATATTGGTTTCGGCAGTCCTAAACAAGACAGTCCTTCCTGCCACGGTGAGCCTTTGGGAGCAGACGCTTTGACTGCTACTAAAGAAAAAGCCGGCTGGCCGCAGGAAATGTTCTATGTTCCCGCGGAAGCTAAAGAACATTTTGCAGCTAAGCTTCCTGCCTGCGCTAAAGCAGAAGCCGATTGGAATGACCTCATGAAAGATTATGCAATGTGCTATCCGGAATTGGCAGAAGAATTAGCAGCCCGCATTGCAGGTAACGTTAATATTGATTTAGAAGCTTTGGAAGCTATTTTTAAAGACACTGCTAAAAGTGCAACCCGCGCATCCTCCGGCGATGTAATTCAAAAGCTGGCAGAGCAGATTCCTGCTTTAGTAGGCGGCAGTGCTGACCTTGGTCCTTCTAATAAAACAGTCATGAAAAATAGCGGTTATTTTTCTAAGCTTGATCATAAAGGTCGCAACATTCACTTTGGCGTGCGCGAACATGCTATGGGTACCGTTTTAAACGGTATTTCTTTACATGGCGGCTTTATTCCTTTCGGTGGTACTTTCTTAGTGTTTGCAGACTTCCTGCGTCCGACCATTCGTATGGCCGCGCTTATGGGCATTCAATCTATTTTTGTACTTACTCATGACTCCATTGCTTTAGGCGAGGATGGCCCTACTCATCAGCCTATTGAAACAACCATGGGTCTGCGGTTGATTCCTAACGTCAGCGTAATTCGTCCGGCAGACGCTTTGGAAACCGCTGTTGCTTGGCAGCAGGCTGTTTTAAACAAAACAAAACCCACGTGTCTTTTGTTGAGCCGTCAAAACCTGCCTGTAATGAATGAATATGCTGCTACTATTCACGCAAACGCGGCTAAAGGCGCTTACGTTTTAAGTCCCGCTAAGGAAGCAGCTAAGGTTATCCTCATTGGTACCGGCAGTGAGGTTGAATTGGCATTGAAGGCGCAAGCCAAATTGGCAGAGGAAGGAATTGCTGCCAGCGTAGTTTCCATGCCCAGCTGGGATTTGTTCGACGCTCAAAGTGAGGAATACAAGGAAAGCGTATTGCCTGCAGGCGTTGTTAAATTTGCAGTTGAAGCAGGCGTTCCTTATGGCTGGAGCCGTTATACCGGCAGCGAAAAGAATGTGCTTGGCATTACTACTTTCGGCGCTTCTGCACCCGGCGGCGTAATGATGGAAAAATACGGCTTTACTGTAGAAAATCTTGTTGCTAAAGTAAAAGCAGTACTCTAATCTTTAAATAAGCTTATTTGAAATAAAATTTATAGGCCGGGGATGCAGTGCGTCCTCGGTCTTTTGTTGAAAAGAGGAATTTTTCATGCTTAAACATTTATTAACCATTGCCGGCAGCGATTCCAGCGGCGGCGCAGGGATTCAGGCTGATTTAAAAACCTTTGCTGCCCACGGAACCTTTGGCATGAGCGTTATCACGGCTGTTACCGCACAGAACACCTGCGGCGTTACCAAGGTGCAGGATATCGCGCCGGACATTGTGGAAGCGCAGATTGCCGCAGTTTTTGACGATATTCGCGTGGACGCAGTAAAAATAGGTATGCTTTCGCGACCGGAAACTATTAAGGCTATTGCTAAGGCTTTGCGCAAATATCAGCCGCCAATTATCGTGCTTGACCCTGTAATGATTTCTAAAAGCGGCTATCCTTTACTGGCTCCGGAGGCTTGTGAAACCTTAATTACAGAACTTTTACCACTGGCGACTTTAGTGACGCCTAACTTACCGGAAGCGGAAGCCATCAGCGGTATGCAGGTAAGCATTAAAGAAGCTATGCGTCCGGTGGCAGAAAAGATTATTTCCCTAGGCGCCAAGGCAGTGCTGGTGAAAGGCGGGCATTTAAACGATACTGCTGACGATTTGCTTTTTGATGGACAAAAGGAAATTTGGTTTGTAGGCCAACGCATTGCTACTAAAAATACTCACGGCACAGGCTGTACCTTATCCAGCAGCTTAGCAGCTAATTTAGCAAAAGGTATGAGTTTAGAAGAGGCAGTTAAAACCTCTAAGGCTTATGTTACAGAAGCTATCGCCCATGGTATCACATTAGGCAGCGGTTGCGGCCCCACGCATCATTTTGTCGACCTTTACAGAAAGGCAGGTATTTTAGAATAATGGATTTAACGAATACTTTTGGCGAACTTGTTGATAAGCTGCGCAAGCAAAGACCTGTTATACATGAGATTACCAATTACGTAACGGCAGAAAGTTGTGCTGACTCTGCTTTAGCTGCTGGCGCTTCACCAGTGATGGCAGACGAACCGGAGGAAGTAGCAGAAATTACTGCCGGCGCCAACGCTTTAATATTAAATCTCGGTACGCTTAATTTTAACAAACAAATTGCTATGGAGCGCTCCGTTGCTGCTGCTAAAGCAAAAGGTATTCCCGTAATTTTGGATCCGGTTGGCGTTATGGCGTCTAAATTCCGGCTGAATTTTGCGTTGCGGTTGTTAAATAACGGCTGTATAGACATCGTTCGCGGTAATTGTAGTGAATGCAGCGCGCTGTTAAACGGTACTGCCAACGGTCAAGGCGTTGACAATATTGAAGGGCAGACTGAGGAAGGCGTAGCTTTGAAGGTTGCTAAGGACGCAGCCACAAAGTTTAACTGTGTTTTTGCCGTTACAGGCGCTATTGATAATATTTCCAACGGCAAGCAAGCAGTTGTTTTGAACAACGGTCATCCGCTGTTGCAGGATATTACAGGCAGCGGCTGCATGACAACTACTTTAGTAGGCTGCTGTGCTGCTGTAACTAAGGATATGCTGGTTGCCGCTGCTTTGGGCGTAGTTATTATGGGACAAAGCGCCGAGCTGGCTGCCAACTTTTTGGAAAAAAAGGACGGCCCCGGTATGTTTAAGGTACGCCTTATCGACTGCATTTACCACGTAACCACTAAATGGAATCTTGTCAACCTCAAACCGGAAGAAAAAGTATCATGAGTAAACCGCAAATTGATTACAGCATATATTTAGTTACAGATGATGTCTGTCTGCAGGGCAGACCGTTGCTGCGATGCGTGGAAAAAGCTTTGCAAGGAGGAGTAACGCTGGTGCAATATCGCTCTAAGCATAAGGACGGCGGTTCTATGTATCAAGAGGCGTTGGCTTTAAAAAGCTTATGTGATAAATATTTGGTGCCGTTGATTATCAATGACCGTGTTGATTTAGCATTAGCGGTAGACGCGGCAGGTGTTCATGTCGGACAGAGTGATTTGCCTTGCGCAGCAGTAAGAAAAATAGTTGGTAAAGATTTCATTATCGGCGTTTCTGCACATAATGTAGAAGAAGCGTTACAAGCAGTAGCTGCCGGTGCAGATTATTTAGGCTGCGGTGCAGTTTTTGGCACTGCTACTAAAGCTGACGCTTCTATGTTGGGTTTAGAAAATCTTCGTAAAATTCGTAGTGCCGTAAAATTGCCTATTGTTGGTATAGGCGGCGTCAACGCAGAGAATTACAGCCAGGTTTTATCAACAGGCGCTAACGGTGCAGCAATTATCAGCGGCATTTTAGGAGCTGATAAAATTAAAGATACAACCGAAAAATTTGCCGCAATACATAGACAACTTCAAGAGCATAATTAAAATACCTATACGTTTAATTAGAATTATATAGCATACAAGCAAAACTGTTAATTACTTTACATTTTTATCTTAATTGCAAAAATATAAGTAAAAAAAGGTCTGCTTGGCAGGAATAATCCGTAAATTTAGCGAAAATGTATATTAAAATTCGTCTGTTAAAGGAGGACTTAATTATGAAAGAATATACTGGCGATAAAATTAGAAACGTGGCCATTGTGGGTCATGGTGGAGCAGGAACCACGTCTGTTACCGAAGCTTTATTGTATCGCAGCGGTGCTATTACAAGAATGTGTAAGGTAGAAGACGGTGCTACCACCACTGACTACGAACCCGAAGAAATTAAACGTAAGGTTTCTGTAAACGCTACTTTGGCGCCTGTGGAATGGCGTGATTCCAAAATCAACTTTATTGATACTCCTGGCTTCGCTGATTTTGTAGCAGAGGTTAAAGGCGCATTCAGAGCAGTGGACAGCGCTTTAATCGTTGTTTGTGCTACCAGTGGCGTGCAGGTTGGCACTGAGCAATGCTGGAAGCTGGCGGAAGAAGCTGGCTTGCCGCGTATTATTTTCGTAAACAAAATGGATCGTGAAAATGCTGATTTTGACAGCATCCTAGATAATCTGCGCGCTAAATTTGGCAAGCACGTTCTGCCTTTGCAGTTACCTTTGGGTAAAGAAGATAAATTTGAGGGCATTATTGATTTGTATAAAATGAAAGCATATCGTGCTAACGGCAATGGCTCCGACGAAATCGAAATTCCTGAAGAATTTAGACAAGCTGCTGAAGAAGCACATGAGAAAATGGTAGAGGCTGCAGTTGAAGCTGATGATGAATGCATGATGCGTTATCTCGAAGGCGAAACCATTAGCGATGAAGATATCATGAAATGCTTGATTAAAGGCATTCGTCAAGCTATCATTTATCCCATGCTCTGTGGCAGCGCTTACAAGAATATTGGTTTGGGTCGTTTAATGAACGCTATTATCGACTTTACCTATCCGGCAATTTTGAATGACTTCGTTGTTATGGACAAGCAGACCGGTGAAGAAGAAATTCGCGACGCTAACGCTCCTATGGCAGCTTTGGTATTCAAAACCACCTCTGACCCGTTCGTAGGCCGTTTAAGCTTCTTCCGCGTATTCTCCGGCTCTATCAAAGCTGACAGCATGGTTTACAACTCTAGACGTGAGCAAGAAGAACGCATTGGCAACGTATTTACCATGCGCGGCAAAACGCAGATTTCTATGAAAGAGGTAGTAGCAGGCGATATTGGTGTTGTTGCAAAATTGCAATATACTTCTACCGGCGACACTCTGTGCGATAAAAACGCCGAAGTTGAATTCCCGACAATTCAATTCCCGCTGCCAATGTACACTAGAGCTATCTATCCGAAGAAAAAAGGCGACGAAGACAAGATTATGTCTGCTTTAACCCGTCTGATGGATGAAGATCCGACCATTATCGTAACTAAAAACCCTGTTACCAAAGAAACCTTAATCAGCGGTATGGGCGACCAGCATATCGAAATCATTATGGAGCGTATGCAGCGTAAATTTGGCGTTGAAGCACAGCTCAAAGCTCCGATTATCGAATATCGCGAAACCATTCGCGGAACTGCCGAAGTTGAAGGCAAACATAAGAAGCAATCCGGCGGCCATGGTCAATACGGTCATGTTGTAATTAAAATGGAGCCTATGACTCCCGGCGGCGGCTTTGAATTTGTTGATAAGATTTTCGGCGGCGCCGTTCCTCGTCAGTACATTCCTGCCGTTGAAAAGGGTATGCGCGAATCCATGGAAAAAGGCATTTTGGCTGGCTATCCTGTAGTTGATATGCGCATTACTCTGCTTGACGGTTCTTATCATCCGGTAGACTCCTCTGAAATGGCTTTCAAAACCGCTTCCAATATTGCTTTCAAAAAAGCTATGGAGCAATGCAATCCGGTTCTGCTTGAGCCTATTTACACTTTGAATGTAACCTGTGCAGATTCCATGATGGGCGACGTTATTGGCGATTTGAACCAAAAACGCGGTCGTATTCTTGGTATGCAGAGCGTTGAAGAAGGCTTGAGTGTTGTAACCGCTCAAGTGCCGTACGCAGAAATTACCGAATATGCAGTTGATTTGCGCGCTATTACTCAAGGTCAAGGTTCCTTTGAAATGAAATTTGACCATTATGAAGATGTGCCCGCAAAAATGGCTGAAAAAATTATTGCCGAGCGCAAACAAGCGTAATCAATAATACTAAACAGAGCCTGTTACTTAGGTAGCAGGCTCTTTACTTTTTAAGTTATACTTCATTATTTGCTGGTAAACTTAATTATAGGGTTAAGTTATTGACGCAGAAAATTTTCTGTGATAAAATTATTTATTGAGTACGAAAGACAACCGCGGATGGCTTTAAGCCAGATGAGGAAAGTCCGAGCTCCATAGGGCAGGATGCCGGATAACGTCCGGCAAGAGTGATCTTAGGGATAGTGCCACAGAAATGAGTACCGCCTGCTGAGGCAGGTAAGGGTGGAACGGTGCGGTAAGAGCGCACCAGCAGTTTGGTAACAGACTGGCTAGGTAAACCCCATCCGGAGCAAGACCAAATAGGGAAGGGATGAAGCGGCCCGCTGAGCCTTCCGGGTTGTGTCGCTTGAGCTTACAGGTAACTGTAGGCCTAGATAAATGGTTGTCACCGCTTTGCGGAACAGAACTCGGCTTATTGAGTACTCAATCGAATCAACGGCTGCCTTCATGGCAGCTTTTTTCTTAGGTTTGAAAAGACGGTGTTAATGTATATGAAAAAAATCTCCTTAGTTGTTCCTGTTTTTAACGAAGAAGATAATTTACACGAATTTTATAAACGCGCTACTGCTGTCATGCAGGCCGAGACTTATGCTTACAATATAATTTTTATTGATGATGGCTCTAAAGACGCTAGCAGAAGCATTTTAAACGAGCTATCCAAAATAGATAGTCACGTAGAAGCTTATTTGCTCAGCCGCAATTATGGTCACCAAATGGCTTTGACCTGTGGCTTGGACAACGCCGACGGCGACGCAGTTATTACTATGGACGGCGATTTGCAGCACCCGCCGGAGCTGCTTCCGCAAATGCTGCGTTTTTGGGAGCAGGGAAGCGAAATCGTTCAAACTAAACGTATGGACACTAAGGATGCTACTTTTTTCAAAAAAATAACATCCACTGTTTATTATAAGCTCATCAATACGCTTTCCAAAGTCGAAATAACTCCCGGCGGCAGTGATTTTCGTTTAATGGATAGAGTAGCTGTGGACGCTTTTAAACAATATCGTGAGCGTGCGCGTTTTATTCGCGGCTTAGTCAATACTTTAGGTTTTAATGTAACTGTATTGGAGTTTATTGCTCCGCCACGATTTGCCGGTCACTCTAAATTCAGTCTGCACAAAATGTTGCACTTTGCTTTGGATGGCATTACTGCCTTTTCTAATCTTCCTTTGCGCTGGGCGTTTTATATTGGTTTAATATTTGGCATTACCAGCATTTTACTTTTAGGACATGTATTCTACGTAAAATTTATTAGCAACGATGCTGTCCCCGGTTGGGCAACAACAACCGTCAGCGTGCTGTTTCTTGGCGGCATTGAGCTTGTAGGTATTGGTATCTTAGGTGAATATATTGGCCGCATTTTTGAAGAAATCAAGCATAGGCCACTATATTTAGTTGCCCGTCATATTAAATCAGCAAATGAAAGTGAAAAAAGCGGGAAATAATTGCAAAATTAAATTTTACATCCACTGCGGTTTGTGCTATAATATATGTGTATTATAAGACGAAGGGATGTGTACGTGGTTGGTGAAGAAGAAAGTGATAACATTATGCTTAACTCTTCTATTTACATTAATGGGAGCGGTTAGTGCTTTTGCTTCCTTTCAACGTGGTGATGATGGTGAAGAAGTATTAGCTATTCAAAAGCGTTTAGTTGAATTAAATTATTCAATTGGTATTATAGATGGTGAATTTGGACCGGCAACAGAGAAAGCTATCAAAGAATTTCAAACTGCGCATGGTCTTGAAGTAGACGGTATAGTAGGGGCAGCTACTTATAAAGCGTTGATGAATAAAGAAATGCCTCCTAACCGTAGTCAAAGTATAGTAAGAAATATTTTGCGTGCAGCATATAGTGTTATCGGCACACCTTATGTATTTGGCGGTACTTCTCCTTATGGGTTTGACTGTTCCGGCTTTACTCAGTACGCTTTCGCCCGCGCAGGTATTCATTTACCGCGCATGGCTGACGGGCAGTTTTATTTTGGCAAACGAATTTCTATGGGTCAGCTTCGTTCCGGAGATTTGGTTTTTTATACTACTTATGAACCGGGGGCTTCTCATGTAGGTATTTATGTCGGTAACGGCAACTTTATTCATGCCGGTTCCAGCACAGGTGTAACTGTATCTTCTGCTTTTACCGGATATTGGGGCGCTCGTTATTATGGTGCCTGCCGCGTATTATAAAAAGAATTTTACGAGCAGATAAGTCTATGACTTATCTGCTTTTTTATAGCAAAAAGCAGATAAGCGTTTTATAATTAAGAAGAAAATATAGAGAGCGCGACGTAAGCCTTGACTTTTAATACTCTCTATGCTATAATGTTTTTTGTGTTCGGGGTGTAGCGCAGTTTGGTAGCGCACCTGCCTTGGGAGCAGGGTGTCGCAGGTTCGAATCCTGCCACTCCGACCAAAACTGCGGGTGTAGTTTAGTGGTAAAACCTCAGCCTTCCAAGCTGATGTTGTGGGTTCGATTCCCATCGCCCGCTCCAATTTAATATGGTTCAGTAGCTCAGTTGGATAGAGCAACGGCCTTCTAAGCCGTGGGTCGGGGGTTCGAATCCCTCCTGGATCACCAAGGAAGCAAGCAGGTTTTCAAAATTGAAAACCTGCTTTTTGTTATAAACAAGGAAGCTCCACCTATATAACAGGTGGAACTTCGTGTTAATTAAATCATTTATCCAATTTAAAGAGCATATCCATAGGTCTTTTTGGCGCTGGCTTAAGCTGTGTATGGCTTTTAGGCATTTCTTCTTCAGCTAAGACAATGCGTCCACATTTACGCTCATAATCATCAACAACCCATTTTAAAATTTGTTCAATTTCTTTGTTGACAGAACGACCGTTATTTTTAGCTATATGTTTAAGTTTATTCATGATTATTGGATGTATCCGCAAGGTAAAACGTACTTCTTCCATCAAAATCCCTCCAATTTCTACTAATAATATTATAGGAAAAAAACTTAATTTATGCAAGTATTGCTGACTTTATCTGCAAGATAATGCTGATAATTTACAGACTTTTTTATACATTAGCATTAGATTTATGCTATAATTATTATATCGTGTTGATTGTAGGAGGTTACTATGAATTTAGAAATAGATAAAATTTATCACGGCTTCAAAGTATTAGAATCCAGCTTTATAGAAGAAATTCACTCCCTAGCCTACATTATGGAGCACGTTTACAGCGGCGCTCGTTTATTATATTTGGCTAACGATGACGATAATAAGGTTTTTTCTATTGCCTTCCGCACGCCGCCTGCTGATGATACAGGTGTAGCGCACATTTTAGAACATTCATCTCTCTGCGGTTCCCGCAAATATCATCTTAAAGAGCCTTTTGTAGATTTGGTGAAGGGGTCGCTTAATACGTTTTTAAACGCTATGACTTATCCGGATAAGACAGTTTATCCTGTTGCCAGTCGCAATGACAAAGATTTTCATAATTTGATGGACGTTTATTTGGATGCCGTATTTTATCCTTTGATATACGAAAATAAATACACTTTGCGCCAAGAAGGGTGGCACTATAATTTAGAGTCTCTTGAAGGAGAATTAAGTTATAACGGCGTAGTTTATAATGAAATGAAAGGCGTATATTCTTCTCCTGATGCTTTTTTGGAAAACGAAGCTATGAAAGCGCTTTTTCCTGATACATGCTACAGCTTTGAATCCGGTGGTTATCCAGAGGCCATTCCTGAATTGACACAGGAAGCTTTTTTGGACTTTCATAAAACCTATTACAGTCCGGAAAACTCATTTATCTATCTTTATGGCGATATGGATATTTTGTCTACTTTGGCGTATTTAGATGAAGAATATTTATCTCATTTTGTTAAAACTGGCAAAGTACACAGCGAAATTCCTTTACAAGAGCCTTTGCTGCGCACTAAAGAAATAGAAGCATTTTATCCTGTGGATAAAAATGAAGATTTAAAAAACAAAACCTACCACGAGCTTTCCATAGTTACTGGTAAGGCCACGGATATTTTGACAAGTATGTCTTTGCGCCTGTTGGAAAGTGTACTGTTGGAAAGCGAATCTTCACCTTTGCGTCGTGCTTTAATTGATGCAGGCGTAGGTCAAAATATCAGTGGCAGTTACGTAGGCAGTTTGCAGCAGCCTGTTTTTAGTATTCGCGCTTCCGGAAGTGAAAAAGAGGATAAAGATAAATTTATCAGTATAATTTATAAGACCTTGCAGGATCTTACAATCAACGGTTTAGATAAAAAGCTTTTGGAAGCATCACTGAATGCTTCTGAATTTAAGCTGCGTGAAGCTGATTACGGGCCTTATCCTAAAGGTTTAATTTATGGTTTAGGCATACTGGATAATTGGCTTTACGGAGGTAACCCGCTTGCCGGCTTACGCTATAAGAATGCTATAACAGCTATGCGCAAGGGCTTGCAGAATAATTTTTATGAAAATCTTATTGAAAATTATCTTTTAGACAATACACATAAGGTTATCGTCACCTTGATGCCTCAGCCTGGTAAAGAAGAAGTAGACCAAGCTAAAACAGCTGCTAAAATGGCAGACATCAAAGCCGGTATGAGCCAAAAGCAACTAGAGCAAACTATTTTTGAATGTGCTGAGCTGCACCGTTTGCAGGCCGAGCCTGACAGCGAAGCGGCAAGAGCTTCTATTCCTATTTTGCAGCGCAGTGATATCCGCCGAGAAACAGAGCATATCAACAGAATAGAGGAAGGAACGGAACAGCAGCGCCTAATTTATGTTCCTGCCGAAACCAATAAAATTGCTTATACCAACTGGTATTTTGATATCAGCGGTGTAACAGCCGAGCAGATGTCCTTGTGCTTTTTAATGACAGATATTTTAGGTAAGTTCAACACGCAACGCTATACCTATGAAGAGTTGTCAACCTACGGCATTATGTACACCGGCGGTATAACCTTTGATGTACGCGCTATTTCTGCTGCCGAGGATGCAGATGACTATCGCTTATATTTTATTGTTAAGGCTAAAGCTTTGCTGGAAAATTTGCCTCATGTATTTGATTTACTCCAAGCCATTAGTTTAGAATCTATTTTAGACAATGTTAAACGCTTCCAAGAGCTTGTTTCTGAAATTAAAACCGATTGGGACGATGAATTCTTCAATCGCGGTCAAACCGTAGCTATTTCTCGACTGTATTCTTATTGCGCCAAAGGCGCCCGCGCTAATGAACATGATCAATTCAGCTATTACCAATTTTTGAAAAATCTGTACGAAAACTTTGCAGAAGAAGGCGCTAAAGTATTGAGTAAACTGCAAAAGCTTATGCAAGTTTTCTTCCAGCAGAGCAAATTTATGCTGGTTTACTCCTGTGATGCAGAAGATAGGGACCTGGTAAAAGAGCAGTGCCTAGCCTTTTCTCGCAAGCTGCCGCACGCTGAAATTGCCGCCGCGCCTGCCGAAATTCCGGCTCCGAGTTGTAGTGAAGGTATAACCACTGCAGGCAAGGTGCAGTACGTTGCCGCAGGCGGTAATTTTGCTAAATTTGGCCATAAATATGTAGGCGCAATGCGCGTTTTGGAAACTATTTTACGCTACGAATATTTGTGGACCAAAATTCGTATTCAAGGCGGAGCTTACGGTGCTACGGCGCGTTTTGAGCTGAACGGCTTAGGTGTATTTGCTTCCTATCGCGATCCGCAGCTTAGTAAAACGTTGGACGCATATCAGGCTTTGCCTGTTTGGCTGAAAACCGTTGAATTTCCTGCCAGAGAGCTGGATAAATATGTCATTGGTACCATCAGCAGTATGGATACACCCTTAACTAATACTATGCGTATTGAGCAGGTTGCTTTGCAATATATTAAAAAGCTACCGGAAGCTACCCGCCAGCGTATTCGTAACGAGGTTTTGGACGTTACTAATGCTGATTTGCAGGCTTTAGGCAAGGTAGTAGAGGATATGCTCAGCACAGGACTAATCTGTGTAGTTGGCGGCAAGCAGCCCATTGAAGCTAATAAAGAAAGATTTAACGCTATTATCAATGCTTAACAAATAAAAATAGACATAAAAAAACCGATGCTGTTACTGCTTAAAGTTTCCGGCATCGGTTTTAATTTTATTCTAATTCGCCACGTTTGGCAGCTCCGACAATATTTGTGTAAGCATCGTACACGGCGCTGTTGAAGCAGACCATAGTAACTTCCATACCGTAATCAGGGTTCGCGTTAAGCCACTCAGTGACCGTTAGCAAAGCAATACGACAAGCTTCGTCTATTGGATAACCATAAACACCGGTAGAAATAGCAGCAAAAGCAATACTGTGCAAATGATATTTTTTGCCCAAATTAAGACTATTGCGATAACAATCCGCTAATTCTAAGCGCTGGCTTACTTTACCGTTATAAATAGGACCCACGGTATGAATAACGTAAGCAGCGGGCAAATCATAGCCAAAAGTTATTTTGGCCTCGCCGGTAGCACAGCCATGGAATAACTTGCATTCTTCAAGTAATTTAGAACCGGCAGCTTTATGAATTGCACCGTCAACTCCGCCGCCTCCTAAAAGGGACGCATTAGCAGCATTGACAATTGCGTCACAGGCAAGTTCTGTAATATCACCACATAAAACAGAAATACTATTTTTTGGCGGCTGCTTTACTAACTGAGAAAGTAACTCGTGGATAATTTGCTTCTTCATCGTGAAAGGAAAAGGGGAGGTAGGATTAAAAACAATACCTGCAATACCTTCCATTTGCAGAACTGCTTCAAAATAATTTACTAAAGGACGTTCAATAATAGTATATTGTAAATTGTTTAACCCGATATTATCTAAGGCGTCTACGCTAGAAAAAGCAGCTACATATACTAGATTATCAGAAGCGGTATGCGTTACTAGAGCAATTTGTCCTTGATTTTCTGAAGCAGAAGAAATAGGTATAGGCACTGTAGCGCCTTCGCTAAGTAAATTATAAACAGCGCGCAGCAAATGCTTCAAATTTACTGTTCTTTGATCAGCAGCATAAAAACTATTGGCGTTAAGAATAATATCAGTAGAAGGGTGAAGCACAATAACATCTCCTTGAAACAAAATTCTCTCCAACTTAAAATCTAAAACGAGAAAACAGCTCTAATATAAGAGCTGTTTTCTTAATATATAACATCAACATGACGTCATTTAAACATCATGTTGACATCGTGTAGATATCGTATTAACTTAAAGCATACGGAACACAGAGATTACTTTCCCCAAAACCTTGATATTATCAGAACCGATGATAGGTTCATATTTATCATTTTCAGGCTGTAAACGAACGGAACGCAACTCGCGGAAGTAGCGTTTAACAGTAGTTTCTTCATCATCGATTAAAGCAACAACAATATCACCGTTATTAGCAAAATTTTGCTTACGAGCGATAATATAGTCGTGGTCAAGAATACCTGCGTTAATCATACTGTCGCCGCAAACAGAAAGCATAAATACATCCTCGTCACAGCCAATCAAATCACGAGGTATGGGATAGGTTTCTTCAATATTTTCTACTGCTAAAATAGGGATGCCGGCAGTTACTTTACCAACAAAGGGTACGGGAACAAGCAGTTTGTTTCTCCAAGCATCACTTTCACTCATCAATTCTAAAGCGCGAGGTTTAGCCGCATCACGCTGAATAAAGCCGCATTCCTGCAATCTTTTTAAATGATTATGTACACTTGCGCTGGAAGACAGACCTACTGCGGCACCAATTTCGCGAACAGCCGGGGGATAGCCTTTTTCATTGATGAAATCACGCACAAATTTTAAAATATGACGCTGACGTTCAGATAACATATCTTCAGTATAATTACCATCAAAATCTTTAGGTAATGCTTTCCTTCTGCCCATAATTTTATACCTCCAATCAAATGTTTATGGTTTCTTTAAAACAATTATAGCAAATAGAAGCTATTTAGTCAAACATTAGTGCGTAAATTGTGTAATTGTTTTAGATTTATTTTTGTTTCTACAAGCTAAAATAAAGTTCCACCATTTTAAAGGATATTTTTGCTAGACTAAGAGACTTCTACGAGCAGACTGGACTCAAGCTCTACGATAATGTTAAATAATCATGGACGATAAATATAATCAATTACTAAGCAAAATATGTAGCCTAGAAAGTACGATCGCTAACCTGAGCCAGCAAATGTACGACCTAGAACAGAAATATAGCGATAAGATAACTAATGACCAGGTTAAAGAGTATATTGAGCGCTACTTCGATAGTACATCTATTAGCCTATACGAAAAAATTAGCTAATCAATTAGAAGAGGGATTTAGCCGCGGGCCGGAACTCCCTTCTTTTTCCTTTTGGTATCATATACATAAAGCTGAAAAATATATACCTATCAGGTAATGATATAGGTAGAATCCTAACCAGGCAATACTAAAATACTAATAATCCCAAAGGAGGAGCAGAGCTCGGAAAATGGCAGATACTAAGATCCTAGACGCGAGAAACGTTAACCTCGCCGCCCTAGACTCTAATAAAAAGCAGAGAACGCTTTTTCCTAATTCTCAGGCTGAGAGCTGTAGTGGTCAAGCCTTTTTGTAACACTTGTGGCTAAAAAATTTATTGGATTGTTGCCTAGATGCTATCGGAACTGTTAGCTTTTATCAATGGTGCTTCGCACCGCTGTGCGGGCGCACATAGTTGTAGGTAACATAGGCGAATTCCTCCACGGTCTGGTACAATTGTTCCTCCGTCCGAAATTCGTACAGATTTATACATTCGTTCTTCAGAGTGTTGAAGTACCTCTCCATCGGCGCATTGTCATATGGATATCCGGCTTGGTTCATGCTCCGGGCCACATGGGCAGATTCGCAAAGCTTTTCACGTATACTGGCTTTCCC